>Ga0302320_10000050_pt1 | contig 211029 bp, 186 predicted proteins | sample Bog_T0_3_FD_202130 | JGI IMG/M metagenome (GOLD analysis project Ga0302320, IMG submission 202130) | Peat permafrost microbial communities from Stordalen Mire near Abisko, Sweden - Bog_T0_3 | ecosystem: Environmental > Terrestrial > Soil > Wetlands > Peat | place: Sweden: Abisko, Stordalen... | reverse complement strand
CCCCGCCTGAACCGGCGCAACCGCCGGCTCCAGGGTCGAAAGCCCGTCGGTGACCGTCACCGCACCCCTCCCCGGTTCAGGCGAGCACGTCGTCGACGATCTTGTCGACGAAGCGCACAGGATCGGTGGACGCCTTGATCACGTTGATCGACTTCAGTTCCTCGACATAGAGGCCCAACTGGCGCTTGAACTCGCCGCCGGTCGGGTGGGCGCCGTGGGTATGGCTCCTGAGGATGGCGATGATGTCGTCGCGGCTGGCGTTGGTGACGAACTGGGCGTAGGCATCCGCCGTCTGTTCCGGGTGATGGTGGGTCAGGTCCTGGGCTTCCAGCAGCGCCAGGGTCAGCGCCTTGGCGGTCGCCCGGTCCTCGCGGATCAGCGAGCCGCGCACGCCGATCAGGCAGCACACCCGGTTGGCGTACTCGCCCGAGAGGTTGGTGGCCAGCTCGACGAAGTCGCCCCGCTTCAGGAACCGGAAGGTGTCGGGGTCCTGGTGGGCAATCGCCACCGCCTCGCCCTTGTCCACCGCCGCCGCCAGCAAATCGCCGGGATACTCGCGGAATTCCACGTCCCGGGCGAGATCGAAGCCGCGCCGGCCCAGCAGAATCGAGAAGAAGTTCTTGCCCGGGCTGCCGCCCGGCGTCACCGCGATGGTCTTGCCGCGCAGGCCGTCCAGGCTGGTGATGCCCGAAGCCTTGGACGCCAGCAGGCGCAGGCAGCCGCCATGGGTCCCCGCGGTCAGCTTCACGTCAAAGCCCTGCTCCAGCGGCTTCAACCAGCGCAGCGCCATGCCGACGCTGGCATCGGCCTTGCCGGTGGAAAGAGCTTCCAGCAACTGGTCGGTGGTGCCGGCAAAGTTGATCAGTTCCACCGCCAGACCGTGCTTTTCAAAGAAGCCGAGCTTGAGCGCCGCCGCCACCGGCGCAAGGCAGGTGGCGTTGGGGAACCAGCCGAGCTTGATCGGCTTCAGGGCGCCGCCCGCCACCGGTTCGGCCGCCAGGGCCGAAGAGCAGATGTCCCCGGCAAGCCAATCAATGTCGGCGCCGTCCCGCACCCCGCCAAGACCGAACGGCAGCGCCAGCCCGGCCGCCGCCGCCCCGCGCATCAGGGTGCGTCTGGAAACGATCCGTCCAACCGCTCCGTCCCGTCCATCCCGCTTCCGTTGGTCCGTGCCCATGCCCGATCTCCATATTTCACTGAGTATTTTGTGCAGTAACCGGTCATTACCCATAACATGCGCGTTGTACCTTGACAAGACCATCATTCAGGCAGATTAATGGGCCGATCGGGGAGAAGGGTTGCCATGGCCGACATTTACGCCGCCATTACCGAAGCCGATCCGGGGCTGGTCGAGAAAATCGCCGAAGTGCTGGAACTGCGCGCCGCCGACCCGCGGCAGCAGGCTTTACGATCGGGCTATCTTGCCGACCTGGCCTTGCCGGAGGGCGCCCATGTCCTGGAGATCGGCTGCGGCACCGGCCCGATCACCCGTTCCATCGCCGACCTCGCCCCGGTGGCGCGCGCGGTCGGGCTCGATCCTTCGCCGACCTTGCTTGAGCACGCGCGTCGGTTGAGCCCCCAGCCCGGCATCGAGTTCCACCAGGGCGACGCCCGCGCCCTGCCCTTTGCCGACCGCGACTTCGACGCGGTGGTCTTCCATACCACCCTTTGCCACATTCCCGACCCCGAACAGGCGCTGGTCGAGGCTTGGCGGGTGCTGCGTCCGGGCGGGCGGCTCGCGATCTTTGACGCCGATTATTCCACGACCAACGTGGCCAATGGCCCGGCCGACCCATTGCAGGCCTGCGCCGACGCCTGCGTCGCCGCCATCGTCCACGACCCGTTGATCATCCATCGACTGGCGGCCCTGGTGCGCAGCGCCGGGTTCGATATCCACCACTTCCGGACCCACGGCTATGACGGCGTCCTCGATCCCGCCTACCTTCTGACCATCGTCGACCGTGGTGCCGACGCCCTGGAGCGCGACAGCCGCATCGGCATCGACCTCGCGCGGGCGTTACGGAACGAGGCCCGCCGCAGGGCCGAGGCCGGCACCTTTTTCGGCCACATCACCTATGCCAGCCTGATCGGGGTGCGGGGATGCTGACGTAAAGGCGTCCGCAACGCCGGCGGCCCTTGGGGGGGTGGGCCGGACCCGGGTCGGAGGCCTGGGGGCGAAGGCCCATACGCTCCAGGATAGTCGCTCGCCGATGGCTTGTGCCTGTTTTTTACGGCGACGCGGTGGGTCAAAAAGGTTTCTTCTGAGCCGTTCGATGGCCTGGATGATATCCCCCGCCGCCGTCGGCGCGTGCAACCACCGGCCCGCCCCCCGCCGCCGATCGCGATCGTCGCGCAGCGCCACCGAACCCCACTCATCGCCCCGGACCGTCAGGCCCGACCGGGAGCGAACAGGGCGCTCTCGGCGAACTGTTATGAGTATTTTCCGAATCTAATTTTTTTGGATCGGATGCTTTACGTTAAGCAAGGGTGGAGCTTGGACTGGGACTGGCTACCCATAGTTCACGAGGTATTCACCATAGGCTTGTCCGCGGACACTGCTCAGGAAAGAATGAAAAGAACACGCCGCCTGCTGTGGCGTGCCGAGCCGCCGTTGCTTAACAATTTGGCCAATTAACATAATTGGTATGCACTGTTTGCGCCCGCACGCGATCGGCTGCCAAAGGGAGTAATGCAGTTGCGAAACCGATGGATAACGTTCGAGCCGGAAGGACCACTCGCATGTTGCCAGGGATTCAACGTCGCCGAGCCCTTCATTGACCGGCATCTGGTTGAAGGGCGCGGTAACAAGGTTGCCATTCGCAGCGTTGAGGGTGACGTGAGTTATGCCGAATTGGCCGGGGGCGTCAACCGCTGCGCAAATCTACTGACGGCCTTGGCGATACCCCGAGGCGAGCGGATATTGATGATAATTAAGGACTGCCCCGCCTTTTTTTATGTTTTCTGGGGTGCGATCAAGGCCGGCATTATCCCGGTTCCGCTCAATACGCTGTTCCGGGCCAAAGATTTTGCTTTCCTGATCGACAATTCCGAATGCCGGGCTGTCATCTATTCGTCGGAGTACGCTGCTGAGGTTGAGCCGGCGCTCGAGCAATCGGCGTGGCGGCCCGGTCATCAGCTAACCGTTGATGGCCACCCGGACTCATTCCTGGCACAATTGCCCCAACACTCGGATCAATTCGCGGCGGTCCCGGCCTCCGCCACCGATGAATGTTTTTGGCTGTATTCCTCGGGTTCGACCGGACGCCCCAAGGGTGCTGTGCATCTTCACCGCGACATGGTGATCTCCAGCGAGTTGTATGGCGTCCGCACCCTGGGGGTGCGGGAGGATGATGTCTGCTTCTCCGCTGCCAAGCTGTTTTTCGCCTATGGCCTGGGCAACGGCATGACCTTCCCGTTATGGGTCGGCGCGACCACCTCGTTGCTGGCGATCCGTCCGACCCCCGAAAGCACCTTTGAGGCCATCCGGCGATTCCGTCCAACCCTGTTCTTCGGCGTGCCCACGCTGTACGCGAGCCTGCTGCAAGCAATGGCTGAGGGTGACTTAAGCCCGGACCTGTCTTCGATACGGCTCGGCATCTCCGCCGGTGAAGCTCTGCCGGCGGCCTTGTTTCATCAATGGCGCGAGCGCACCGGTTTAACCATCCTTGACGGCCTTGGCTCGACCGAACTCTTGCACATTTACGTCTCCAACCGTGTCGATGGTCTCAAGGCGGGTTCGAGCGGCAGGCCGGTGCCGGGCTACGAGGCGCGGATACTTGATGACTATGGCCATGAACTGGCAACGAACCAACCGGGCCGGCTATTCGTCAAGGGGTTGTCTTCCGCCAAGTACTATTGGCGAAACCCGGAGAAAACTGAAAACACGATGGTCGGTGAATGGCTTAACACGGGTGATGTGTATTATCGCGATGACGATGGCTATTACTTCTATTGTGGCCGCAGCGACGATATGTTGAAAATTGGCGGCATCTGGTGCTCGCCGTTGGAAATTGAATCGACCCTGAAAAATCATCCCAGAGTCCAGGATGTCGCAGTGGTCGCCCGACCCGACCACCAAGGGCTGATCAAGCCCGAGGCATGGGTGGTGTTGATCCGAAACTGCCAAAGCACTGGCGAGTTGGAGCAAGATTTATTACAGCACTGCAAACACAATTTGGCACCCTATAAATACCCCCGTAAAATTCATTTTGTAAAGGATTTGCCAAAGACCGAGACCGGGAAAGTCATGCGCTTTGCCCTAAGAGGGGCTTCCGGCTGACAATTGTAGTGGCGTACCGCACTCCAAAGTGGCTGAGGTGGTGATCATGTGGCTTCAACGACTTGTCGTATCAGGTCTTTGCGTACCGGCACTCTGCTGTGGCGTGGCCCTGGCCAACGCACAGACCCAAACCGGGAATTTACCGGCCCGTGCCGCCAGCCTGGTGATGACGTTGGGCGCCGATGCCGCGGCAATCATCTCCGACAAATCCATGACCACGGTGCAACGGGTCGATCGCTTCCGCAGCCTCTTTCAAAATGGCTTCGACGTCCCAACCATTGCCCGCTTTGCGCTTGGTCGCTACTGGAATGGGACGACGTTGGGGCAGCAGCAGGAGTACCTTCGGCAATTTGAGGACTTTGTGGTGCGTTCCTACGCCGTCACCTTCGATTCCTACGGCAGTGTGGCCTTCCGGATCGCTTCGAGCCGGTTCGATGGCGGCCATGACGTGTTCGTCGTCACCTTTGTCAAGACGGCAGGACGGCCGCCAATCACTCTCGAATGGCGGGTGCGCCAGCGTGACGACCACCTCGGCATCATCGACGTCGCCGTCGAAGGCGTCAGCATGAGCCTCTCGGAACGCCAGGAATTCTCTTCGGTCATCCAGGCCAAGGGCGGTAACTTCGACGCCTTCCTGCGGGCTTTGCGCGACAAAAATGCCGCGCTGGCGTCGTCCGTTCCCTAGGTGGGCGGTCGCGGCACCGTCGGGCGTGCCGAAACTCCGGGGACAACGGAAGACACCGCAACCGACCGCCACCAACGGTACGTCGAGAAGGATTATCCCTTGATCGGAGGCGTGCCCACCAAATGGATAATGGCTGGCCCCTGAAATCGCGTTACCTGATCATGGCAGAGGTGTGAAACCTTGCCAGCCCAGTTCGGAGGGTGCTATGGAGAATACGATTGGACGGATGTGCATCGCCCAATACCGGGCCTTTTTCAACTCGCTTCGGAGATATCATTCTCCTGATAAAGCGATGCGGCACCGCGGTTCCTATTCTGACTTGGCAGGTGGCGCAACCATTACCCCGGAAATGATCAACGCCCTAAGATTGGTGTTTGCTCTGTGCCCGGATTCCCCCCCGTCGGAAAAGACCGGAGAGGGGGCAGCCGCCACCATCGAAGCAAGCAACGCCCCCCTGCCGCCTCTGCCTTTGGTTCTGATCGCCACCGACGGTCAGAGGGACGACCCCGCTTCAGACCCGCGGTTCACCCAGCACCCGCTGTCCCAAAGACGATCGTGACGACCGGAGCACCGCGTAACGTCATTGAACCTGCGGGCGATTACGGTCCGGCTTATACCCGGCAAGGCGTAACGGCGCCGGTCGGCACCCGTTTCCACGACTGGGTTGCGCCGAGCAACGGGACCAACAGGTAGCCGCGCAGGAGCAGCGTATCCGAACCGTCGACGGTCAGTTCTCCCCGCCAACTCCGGCCATCCACCGGATTATAGATCATGCCGTGTTGCCAGGGGTCGTCCCCGGCAGGTCGAAATTCACGGAGGATCTCCAGCCCGCAGAGCACATGGCCGTTGATCGCCGGGGGATTGCTCGGCGGACCGCTTCCCTCCGGCGGCGGCCGGGTTACGTCGATCCAGGCGATCCAGCCACACAGCGCCGGCCCGCAGCGTGCGATCTTAACCGCGCCCGCATGGTCGGCAGTGAACCACATCCCCTCCGCCGGATCCGGCCCGGGGTTGATGGCGGCGATCCCGGTCGGGCACAGCCATGCCCACCCCCCCAACATCAGGGTCATGGCCAAGGCAAGACGGAGCGATCGCCTGCGGCCGACGGCCGGTGGCGTTGAGAACAGCCGAAATTGTGTCATGTGCCTCCCTCACCTCACCTCACCGCCGTTTCACTGCTGCGCCGACCCGATCTCACGTCCGATGGGGCAAGGGACGGAAACTCAGACCGAATCCCGGTCAACATTACCAAAAACAGTGGCGATCACGAGTCTGTCATTTCAGTTAAAAGTACCTGCCCCCCCCGGCCGCCGCCGAACCCCGTGGTCGGATCGCCCGAGACGGCTAGCCATATCATATCTCCGCGCCGACGTTGCAGTAGGCTCTGCGGAATACCAGACAAGTGCAGGGGGGATACGGGCACGGGCCCCCGCCGCAGACGGGCGTTGAGCCGCCGGGGCGACGGTTTTTGCGATTTGAATCTCCGCCATAATCGCGATCTCGCCATCGGGAGCCAATCGGGCCGGTCGTCGGTGTGCGTCAACCGCAAGAGGCTTGCCTAAGGATGCCACGCTTGCCTAAGGATGCCACAATGCCGCGGTAAAGAAGAAGCTGCCAAGACCAATCGTAAAAATGGCGCAGCCATAAAGCGAATGCTCGATCCAGACCAGCGTAAGCGATTGATGTCGGGCGAAATTCTTCGCAAACAGCAGGCCGCCGGCGGTACACAGGGCAATAGCGACAAGATTGAGGAAGATGGCATGGGCGAAACCAAAGGAAAGGCCAGAGGCCATGACGAACCCGGTACCGGTGCCGAACAGCGGCGCATAACGAATACGGAGAAAGCGGCGGTACAGGACCTCTTGGGGCCATGCGGAGAGCAGCGGGTAGCCAACCATTATCGCCAGCCACAGCCAGGGACGCTCCTGCGGAAAGGACAGGAACGTCTCCGGCATGGCGAGCCAGGTGGCGACCGCCAGCACAAAGACCGTCGCGCCGAAACGCAGGACGATCGCGCGCATCTCTTTAAGAAAGTCGCCGGTGCCGAGGGACGGCGGACATTGGTTACGGGTCAGACCCCAGGCGCCCAGCGCGCCCAACCAAAGCAGCGCCTGGAAAACCAATGGTTGATGGAAGACGAGGACGAGCAACGGCCCGACCCCGAAAATGGCCAGAAATTCGATCAACAAAGCAGTCCAAATCATCTTGGACATTGCCGGCCTCATGAACAGTCATTCCCGGGGCGACGATGTGCCCGTCCCCGCGCTGGTGCGCCCGCGCATTCCTCATGCCGCCTGCAAACAGGAACGACCATCTTCCATCCGAATGATTCGATTGGCGAACGGCAGAATGCGCGGATCATGGGTGACCACCAACACGCCCCGCGAGTGGTCTTTGGCGATTTCAGCCAGCTTGGTCATGATGGCGTGACCGTTCTCACTATCCAATGCCCCGGTCGGTTCATCCGCAAGGATTGCTGATGCCCCACCGACAATTGCCCGCGCAATCGCGACCCGCTGCTGCTCCCCCCCACTGAGTTCATGGGGAAAGGCGTTTATTTTATGTGAAAGGCCGACGGTCGACAGCACCTCTTTCGACCGGACGAGTGCCGGTTCGGCCGCCGTGCCGCGGATATCCAGCGCCAATCTTACATTGTCTACGGCGGATAACGTCGGAAACAAATGATACGATTGAAAGATAAAGCCGATATGATCTCGTCTCAGTTTCGCCAGGTCTCCCGGTCCGGCGCCCGCCGTCGACTGTCCGAGGACCCGCACGGTTCCGCTCGTCGGCGTCAGCATGCAGCCGAGCACGGAAAGCAGTGTCGTCTTGCCGCTGCCCGATGGCCCCATCAGAAGGATCAGTTCGCCGCAGGTCAGCGACAGGCTTATACCCTTCAAGGCCTGCACCTGCCCCGCGCCCTTGCCGAGGTCCTTCACGATATCGATGGCTTCTATAACTGGACAGGTCATTGGTTGAATACTTTCGCAGGATCGATGCGGATTACTTGCACGATCGCAGAGAGCGCCGACGCCACACACATAAACACGGTAAGCAAAAACAGTCCCGCGGTGAGTTCCGGCGTCATGACAATTGGCAACGCCGTCTCTGCGGTACTCTTAACGATAATCAGGCTGATTGCCGCCGCCAACGAAAATCCAATCGTCGCACTGAGCAGAGCCTGACAAATAATTATCTTATGAATATAGACGCTTGACGATCCGATCGCGCGCAACGTCGCAAATTCAATCAGATGATCTTTGGTGCTTGAGTAAAGCGTTTGAGCAACGATCACCGTTCCAACGATGATTCCCAGCAATGCGCCCGCGAAAAGCGCGGCTCCGGCTCCCGTGCCGAACAGCCAGAAGCTACGGCTACGATCGCGAAATTCATCGGGCGTCAGAACCTCGACTTTGGACAGGTGTTCAAGTAATTGTGCCCGAACATGGTCGATATTTGCCTTAGGAGAGACATTTATCAGGAAGTATGAGACCTTGTTGGGTCCGCTGCCCATGTAAACCTGCGCCGGTTCGAGCGCGGTAAAAACATATGGGGTGGTTGTGAAGGATCGGATACCCGCGGTGATCGCCGTTACCTGCGCCTTCTGATCCCGAATTTCGGTGGTATCGCCGATTTTCGTGATTCCGAGTCTTCCAAAATATGTTCGGTCAACCGCGACAGCATGTGGTGTCGAGAGCGTCTCCAGGTTGCCGGCAACAAAATTCCAAGGGTGCAATCCCGTCTTGCTCGCATCGGAACCAATAATAAACACCGGGGTCGTCCCGCCGCTGGGCACCGTCCATTGCGTAAAGCCGATGACGACCGGGATGGCTTCGGCGACTCCTTGCACCGATAGTGCGTGATCGCGATCGTGTTCGTCCAGCAATGACGGGTCTTCGAAGCATTTGGTTCCGAGTGGCACGATCCAAAGATCGGCAGGGGCGTGATCGATCATCGTTGTCACCATGCGCTCGAAACTCAAATAGAGTCCAAGTTGTATGGTGACCAGAACGATTGAAAAGACGATGCCAATAATCGTCGCAACGAACCGCAGTCGATCCTGAAACAGGTTCCGCGATGCTAACCTGTATATTAATGACATTGCGTCTCCAGTCGGGCGAGATTCGGATCGGGGTCGGACGGGGTTGGACTGACCGACTCCCGCTGATCGCCGTTATCGTCGCCCCGGCGGGCGATCCGGTTCCGGGATGGCGGCTGCCTTGCGGTCGTTCGGGAGTCCTCCCGCCCTCGCGGTTCCACGCCCCCAGGTGGCTCCTCGCCAATGAGCCGAGACCCGAAGCGAACCGAACGCAGGCCCTCGGTTGCGCCCCAGGCAAGAAGTGTGGTGCCACCAAAGACAATCGACGCCTTGGCAACCGCAGCGAGTTCGACGCCCAACAGGGCATATTGCAGCCACACGACGAACATATAGTGCAACAGGTACATGCCAAAGGCATTGTCGGACAGGCTGCTGAACAGCCTGGACGTAACCGCACCGAACCTCAGAAAAGCTGCCAGCATCGAAAAACAACCGCTGGTGCAGGCCAGCGCGAAGGCGATATCGACACTAAGTTGTAGGCCGAGTGGCGCAGAGTTCTGGAAAGATAGCGCCTGAGAGGTTAACCCCATCCACAGCATCAGGAAGACCAGGGCACCAATTAACCAGCGGCCCCACCCTCGGGCCAGGGCTCCCGTGGGTGAGAGCAGTCCACGCTCAAGACCGTATGCCCCAACCCCGAGGCCGGCGAAATAAAACAGGGAATAGAGCAACGGGCGGCAGAACTGAAGCGCGAACGGCCCCTGTTCCGACCAATGCCAGGGGGTAAAGGCGAGCGCCAGAGGGACATAGGCAAGGACGGCACCCACCGCCAAGCCAAGAACGTACCGGCCCGGACGGGTGCCGGCCGAAGACGACAACCGGCCGAGAAACTCGACAAAGTGGGGGGCAAAACGGTGAACGCCGGCGGCCACGGCGGTCAAAACCAACAACTGCCATAAGAACCACATCGGTCCGTTGGGCCAGAAGGGGAGCGCCAGGAAGTGCCGCCCATAAGCGGCCAGACCGGGATCGACTGCGGTAACACGGTAAACCGGATAGAGCGCGAGGGGCATCACCACGGTTAAAGCAAAAATAAAGGGCAGGCCGAGGCGGCGTATTCGGTCGCCCAGAAATTTAAGGCTTCGCTTACGTTTAAGACCGGGCCAAGTGAACAGAGCCGACAAAAAAAACATTAAAGACATCAGGTAGACGTCTTGCCAGGCACAAAATAAATCGAATCCAAACCAGCGATCACGATCAACAATTGGAAACGCCCGCCATTCATAGGGCGACAGATCAAATGGAAACGCTTGAGGTTGTAAGAAATTAAGATATGCCAAAACCGAGTGGAATGCCAGGACAATCAAAATAACAAAGCCACGCAAATTTCTGAGAGCCAGGCTGGACGTTCCCGGACTGACGGTTAAAGGCGTGCCGCCCGCCACCAACCGGTCACGATCAGTCGGGCTTGGTCGGGGTTCGATAACCACAACAGGTCTCCGTTCCTCTGTTCCGGGCGCAGGATCCGCTGGGAACACACCACACCGGCAGCGTTGAGCCTCGACCTGCGGCAGCACCAAACGACTCTATCGTGCTGTGAGAGATCGGGACAGGGCCGGATTCTACTCAGGTCGCAGCGGCGGGCGGGCAGATCACCGATTGGGGGCCTTGCCCCATATGCGCCAGGATACGATGAATCGTTGAAATGGAAGGGTTTTGTGGGCTCTGCCCACACCCGCAAAGGGCCGGGCGGCCCTTTGAACCCATGACGTGAATGAGGTCAAGGAGGCGAGCCTCCTTGCGGGTGCAGGGCAAGAGCCCTGCAAAATCAGGATAATAGCGATATCCTGGCGCCTATGGACTTTGCCCCCCACACCAGGAGCATGACGCCCGTGGACCCCCATAACTCAGGGTCCGCAGTGCCGCAGCATTTGGTGGGTAAGGCCCCCTGGTGGGGACCGGGGGCAAAGCCCCCTCTTACGGCGTACCGGTCTCACCTGTTGTTTTCGGACCGGACATCACCACCCCCGAAGTCGTGGAGCGGCCCTAGTTCAAATATTTGAATTCGGGCAACTCCTTCAAAGAGTCCCGGGTGGCATCGCGGAACACCAACTGCCCGTCATGGGTTTCCAGGACATGATAGGGTATGACGACATGCTTTTTGCCAATTCCCAGAAACCCCCCGACCGACAGCACCGCGTGAGCCACGTTCCGCGCCGGCGTCACAATCAGGTCATCGATTGTTCCGACAGTCTCGCCGTCCTGGTTGACGACGGTTGCGCCGATCACCTTTGTCGCCCGAATTCCGGTTGCCCCGGACTCATCGGGAAGGCCCTCAAGCGCCTCCCTGGTCGCGTTCGGATAAACCGCCTGGGTGTCGCCGATTTCAAGTCCGGCAAAGGAGACGGCGATATGCTTCGCGCCCATGCCAAGGAATCCGCCGACCGACAGTACCGCGAGGAGGACGTTCTCGTTCGGGTCGATGATCAGGTCTTCGATCTTGCCCACGGTGACCTCGGCATCGTTGACCACGGTCCTGCCGAGAATTGCCGATGCCGGGAAGCCGATATTGTTGGCCAGGAGATCCACCTCCAACAGCGAGATGCTCAGGGTCGCGCCGATCGGCTGGGCCGCGATCTTCGACGACGGCGTCACAATTGCTGACTCTGCGGAGGATGAGAGTTGATCGGACATATTACGACCTTTCCATGGGGTGACATGATCTGGGGTTGACTGATCGGGCTTTGTCGTGAAACGGCGTCGCAAGACGGTCCGGCGTCACGTCACCGGTGTCGGAACAGCGGCGGTCGCGGCTCCTGAACGTTGATTCTCGTGCCATCGGCGGTTTCCAGCGAAACCGCGGCCACCACGCAGTCTCCGTGTGGCCGAACCCCCCGCACCGTGACCTCGCCCCCCGGCTTGACTGCGGCGGCAAGTTCCGCCGACAGGTGCGGCGGAAAATGAACTTCGGTCCCATCGATCAACAGCAAGACCCAGGTGTCGCCGCGGATGTTGGGAATAAACCTGTCCACAGTTCCCTTCGCTTCGGTCAGGTTGAGAGCACTGACGCCGGACATGACGGCCACCTTTCGGATTTGGCTTGCTATCGACGGGATGTCGATTTCGAATCGTCGCGTCTAAAGAACGATATTACCAGACTCGGAATATACCTATAACAAAACTGGGATGATACCATTGCTGAATTGTTATAATTCGGAAGCCAACGCGCGGCCGCCCAACCGATTGGCCGGGCCAACCGGACTGCAAAAAAAAAGGCGAAGACAGATGTTGCCGGATTATGATGACTTTCATTCATCTTTCCGGCAGCGATACTTTCCCCGGACGGCCGCCGTTCGCGGCCTGCCGCTTACTTCGGGTCGTCCCGTCATTTGCCCATGCCGACGATCCCCGACTGGCAGACATCGACCCCAGAACGGTAGCCCAGGTTTTCGTCGCCATAGCGGACGCGAATATCGACCCGGCAACCATGGAGATCAGGAACCGTGATGTGGGTTTTCTCGCCCGGCGCCAACCTCGACACCGCCAGCAGATCATAACTCCAGTCACCGTTACCGGGGCTGGACACGTAGACGTGGGTGATATCCCGACTGGTGTTGTTTATCAGTGCGAACTGCGCCTCCGCAGCCCGCGCCTGACCGAACCCCAGGCCGGCCACGAAAACCACGCCCGTCAAAAAAAGCCGTCCCATGACTGCACTCCTCATCTTCCCGTAACCGTCCGGGCGTTCCACCACCGATGAAACGGCGATGCCGCCGGCCGACGGGAACGGCCATAGCGATCACCTGCGATGGAAGGACCACCGACGGCATCACCATGGGCAGGGTGCGCCGGCCGACGACGAATGTCGACCTGTGGAAAACCACCATGCCGTCGCCGATGTACGCCGCCGTCCGGCAGGGCGGGTTCCCCCGGCGGGGCGGGATTTCGGGGTCAGGCGATGGCAAAACGGCGGAACAGCAGGACCTTGATCATGTCCATGCCGAACGCCAACAGAATCGCGGCGCCGAAGATGCAGGCGACCACCGCCGGCGACATCGGTGCCATCAGGATGCCCCGGGTCGCAAGCACACTGAACAGGGTGATGTCGAGAAGCGACGATGCGATCAGCCAGGAGCCGGGGCGGGACTCCCACAGGTGTCGACGCTCGCGCGAAACATAGAAGATCGCCTGGCCGCTGAAGACCAGCGTGACCACCGCCAGCGTCCGCAGGGCGTCACTATCAAGCCCGAGAACAAAGCAGCCAACCGCCAGACTCGAAACACAGAAAATCAGGTCGCAAAACCCCAGGATGATCCCGATCAGGGTGAGGTTGCCGATCCGCCAGACATCGGGACGCGCCGATGGCCGCACATTGTCGGCGGCCGACGACAGGGCAAAGAAATCACCGGCCACCATCATCATAACCATCAGCAACGGCGTCAGCACCGCGCCTCCCGAGATCACCAGGCCAGCCAGCAGGAACAGCACCTGCACCACCTTGTGGACGATGGACCGGAAGGTGTAGGTCAGAATGCGCTGGAATGTCGCGCGTCCTTCCTGTACCGCGGCGACGATGCCACCCAGACCGGGTTCGGTCAGCACGATACCCGCCGCCGATTTGGCCACGTCGGTCGCGGTGAAAACCGCGATGCCCATCTGCGCCTGCCGCAATGCCGGCGCGTCGTTGGCGCCGTCACCGCACATCCCGACCACATGGCCGCTCCGCTGAAACGCCTGGACCAGCGCGAACTTGTCCTCGGGCAGGACGCCCGCGAAGACGCCGAAGTCTTCGGCCCGAATCCCGCGGGGCAGCGGTACCTCGGCGCAGGACGGCCCGGTAATGCCCACCGCGTCGGCAACCACCCGGGCGGTCGCCGGCGCGTCGCCCGTCACCATCACCGTCCGCACTCCCAGACCGTGCAGCCGGGCGATCAGCGCCGCCGAATCCTGGCGTGGCGGGTCGCTGAGCGCAATGACACCGGCGATGGCCAAGGGCTCGGCCGCCCCGAACGCCACCACCAGGACACGGAAGCCCTTGGCCTGAAGCTCCGCGACCGCCGCCGCCGCCGGCGGAGACGGCCCGGCGATCGCCGCAACCGCCGCAAAGGCGCCCTTGACGATCCTGACCGGCCTGCCGTCGACGTCGGTGACCGCCGCCTCGGACATTTTTCGCTGGGGATCGAACGGCGTAAAGTGAACCAGGGTCCAGCGGGCCACCGCGGCCGGTTGAGACGCCGCGCGGATGGCGGCATCCACGGTATCGGCCCCGCCGTCGGAGCAGGCCAGGGTCGCCATGGCCAGGACCTGCGCCTCATCGAACCCGGGCAGCGGCCGGCAGGCGGTCACCGCGAGTTCATTGCAGGTCAGCGTTCCGGTCTTGTCGGCACACAGAACATCCATCCCGGCCGCTTCATCGAGCGCGGAAAGGCGGGTCGGCAACACCCCGCGTCGTGCCACCGCCCGCGCACCGACCGTCGCCGCAAGGGTAAACATCGACGGCAGCGCCACCGGAATCGAGGCGAGCAGCGCAACCAGCACCAAGGACGCGACCTGTCCGATCGGCATGGCCAGGTGCGCGGAATAGCCGATCAGCAGGACGATCACGCCGCCATTGAAGAGCGCGAGATTCCGCACCACGCGGAAAATCGCCTTCTGTTCCGTGCTTTCCACATGGGCGGTTCGGATCAGTTCGGCGCTGCGCCCGAATTTGGTCCGTGCGCCGGTGGCGATGATCCCGGCAATCGCCTCGCCGCGCCGGACCAGTGCGCCGGCATAGGTCTCAAAGCCCGGCCCGGCTTCGATCGGTACCGATTCGCCGGTGAGCATCGATTGATCGACCAGGATCGATCCCTCAAGCAATCGCACATCGGCGGGAACCACGGTCCCCAGCGACAGCTTGACCACGTCGCCCTCGACCAGTTCGGCCGCGGCCAACGCGGTCCAAACCCGGTCACGCCGCGCCGTTGCGGTCAGCGCCAGACGGGATTTCAGGGCCTCCAGGGTTGCCTGGGCACGGCCTTCCTGGAAGAATCCCAGGGCGGCATTGAACATCAGGAGAAACGCGACCGCCAACGCCTCGACATAATCGCCGAGCGCAAGCTGCATCAGCACGGCCGCCTCCAGCATCCAGGGGATCGGCGCCCACAACTTCCCCAGCACCCGACTGAGCGGATGCCGGGCGATATCGGCAACGGCGTTGGGGCCGTGGTTGGCAAGACGGCGCCGGGCCTCCTGGCCCGTCAATCCGGTGGTGGACGCGGGGGCCGTGGACATCAGTTCACACCCGAATTGTGAAGCCTGGGCGCCGATGGCCGTCGGCGACCGGCCGTCAGCGCCGCTTGAAGGCGATCAGGATAAGTCCCGACCTTTGACATCGGCAGCCATCGGAAAATACTTACCGGGTCGCATCGGTGCTGAACCGGCCGGGGCGCCCCGGTTCAAGGCTTAAGGCGGAAGGCGGAAGCGCCGAGCCCCAAGACCAAAGACCGCGGGCGGTCGCGGATCGTCGAGATACTTGCCGCGTCTTGATGAGTAGTTTCCGACGGCTGACGACCATCGGTCGAATATCTAGACTGCGCGTGTAGACCGGCCTCAATCGACAGGCGCCGATGCCGTCCCGGCGCCATGCGTCCCGCACAGAAGGAAATCCAGACCATGTCCTCTGTCATCCCTCGGAATGACCGTATCCCGCTCGCAGCACGCTCAATCGCGATTGCCGCCTTGTTCGTTGCTACGGCGCTCGCCGGCCCGGCAACCACGCGCGCCGAAGACAACAGCGCCGCGACCGCGCCGGTGATGCAGGCCAGTCCTCCCGAGGCCGAACAGGAGGCGCCGGTCGAGACGGTCGAACAGCGAATCACCAGGCTTCACGAAGAGCTGATGATTACCGCCGACGAAGAAGAAAAATGGGCCGATGTCACGAAGGCCATGAAGGAAAACGCCGCCGCCATGGAACGGCTCATTGCCGAGCGCGACAGCCATGCAGGGGCAAAAATGACCGCCGTCGAGGACTTGAAGGCCTACGAGAAGTTTACCCAGACCCACGCCACCGCGTTGAGCAACCTGATCTCTTCCTTTGAATCGTTGTACAACTCAATGCCCGAACCGCAGAAAGCGGTGGCTGATGATGTCTTCGATAAATTCGGTAAAATGGGTGCGCCACCCCATAATTGACGATGAAACGCGCCGCGGCGGGGCACCCCGCTGCGGTGGGCGCGGCAATACGACCATCTGAGGATCTCGCCATGTCCGGCATCAACACAACTACGCCGAAATACCACACCTTGGCAATGCTTGCGGCGACTGCGGCGCTTTCCGCCTGTCTTATGGTCGGCGCCTACGCCGTCTCGTCGGCCGCGGAGAGCCATGGCGGGGGCGGGGGTGGCCATGGCGGGGGTGGCCATGGCGGAGGCCATGGCGGCGGGGGCCACGGCGTCGGCCACCGGGGCGGCGGCCACGGGGGCGGCGGACACTGGGGCGGCGGCCGCGGATACGGGGGAGGATATTACGCTTCGCCTCCCGTGACGTACGGTTCGCCATACTGCGATACGCCGCCGTTGCTGTACATCCCATTTGTCGGCATCAATCAGCGGTGCTACTGACGCCTGCGACCGCGCGGCCGGCGTTGCCCCCATGGGCACGCCGGACGGCGGCGCCGACGAAGCGGCATGATCGTGCGGCACAACCCGGAGGGCCGGTCCACGGCCCAGCCGCCCGGCGGGGTCTTGCCATCCACCGGGACTGACTCTCCGGGGGGACAGGCCCGATGAACGGTCGCTGTAGAAGAAGCCATGTCGCATGGCGATCGGCCGCCGGAACAGACTGGCACTTATTTCCAATATTACTTCCCCATGACGCCGGCATAGACTTGACGGCTGATACTTGACGGCTGATACTTCGTGAGTATTTTCCGACTCTGGTGGGTTGTGGTCGCGATGTGATTGGTTGGACTGCGCCAGTGGGCATGACGGGCTCTCCATACCGAACCGCAAAACCGGAAAAAATTGGCATAAGAGGTCGAGCCGATCGCGGTCGCGGAGACCCCGGGGATTCCCACGAGTGCAGGCTGCCACCAAAACTCTGAGAGACAACCGGTGAAGAGGTAGATCGTCATGGACCTGGAAAGCCCCGCGCAACAGGCCGTCAGGTCGGCCGCAAAAGAATTTGTCGCCAACAATATCATAACGCGCGCCAGCGAATTCGACAAATCCGGCGAGTTCCATTTGTACCTGCTGGATGCGGCGAAGGCCAGCCGGATTTTCGCGATGGCCGTACCCAAGGAATACGGCGGCCTTGGCTATGATGCCCTGACCCAGGCGCTGGTGTTGGAGGAATGGGGCTATGGTTGCGCCGGCATGGGCACGACGCTGGCGGCCAGCGTTCTCAGCATCGAGGCGGTGCTGATCGCGGGCAACGACGAGCAGAGGCGGCGCTTCTTCGCCCCGATGCTGAACGGCGAAATCGGCGCCTTTGGGCTGACTGAACCGGAAGCCGGGTCGGATGTCGGTGCCGGGACCACCACGGCGGTTCGGGAGGGCGAGGGATATCGGATCAACGGTGCGAAATGTTGGATCACCAACGGCGGCGTCGCCTCGGTCTATGTGATCTTTGCCCAGACCGATGTTAAAAAAGGTACAAAAGGTCTCAGCGCCTTCATTGTCGAGCGCGACCGCCCCGGCTTTATCATTGGCGACAAGGAGCACAAGCTGGGCCTGCGCAGTTCGAACACGGTTTATTTCGAGTTCAAGGATGTCCAGGTTCCCGCCGCCAACCGTCTGGGACAGGAGGGGGACGGCATGAAGATCGCGATGAAGACTTTGGATACCGCACGTCCGGCGATTGCCGCACTGGCGGTTGGCCTCGCCCAGCGTTGTCTCGACGAATGCGTCGGGCAGCTCCATCGACGCTTTCCCGACAGACCGTTTCCCGGCCAGACTCTCCAGTTCAAACTGGCCGATATGCAGATCCAGGTGGAAGCCGCGCGCCAGGTCGTGCGTCACACCATGATGTTGCGTGACGCCGGGCTGCCTTTTGCCAGGGAATCGGCGATATCCAAGACGCTTGGCACCGATGTCGCGATGACCGTCAGCAGCGAGGCGGTTCGCCTGATGGGGTCGGGCGGCTATACCTCGGAACTCGGCAAGTTCATGCGCGACGCCAAGGTCATGCAAATCTACGAGGGGACCAATCAGATCCAGCGTCTTGTGATTTCGCGGGCGCTTCTCGCCCCGACTGCGGGAGCCGCGCCGCTGCCGAAGGGAGTTGCGTCATGAATTTTGAACTGACCGAGGCGCAACAACAGGTCGGCCGGAACGCCCAAACATTTGCCAGGAGCCATCTGGATGCGATGGCGTTGGACCTGGATCGCTGCGGGGTCTTTCCGAAGGGGATCATCGACGAGCTGGCCGGCCACGACTTCCTCGGGCTGCTGGTCCCGATGGCATCCGGCGGTGTCGGGGCCGGCTTTATCAATCATATCCAGGTGGTCGAGGCCTTTTCGCGGTCCTGTCCGGCGATTGCCTCGATCCTCAACAACCATGCGCTGGCGGCCCATGCCGTCGCCCAGTGGGGCAGCGACGCGCAAAAGCAGCACTATCTGCCGCCCCTGGCCAAGGGCCGGAAACTTGGCACCCTGGCCATTTATGAAGATGGCCCAAGCCCGGGTATCGGCCCCGACCCGCTGCTCGCCCTCCGCCAGGGCGGCGGCTTCACGCTGACCGGCACCAAGGCCTTCGTGCGCAATGCCGGGGTGGCAGACCTTTATGTGACGTTTGCGACCCTTGAGCCCACGGCCAAAGAACCCCGCCTGACCGCTTTCCTGGTCGATGCCGACACCTCGGGCCTGACCATCGGCCCCGGCCTCGACACCATGGGCCTGAAGGGGTGTCCGGTGGCCCAACTGTTCTTCCAGGCTGCCGCGCTCGGCCCGGACGCCCTGCTCGGCGAAGAGAACGGCGGATCGGCGATCGCGACCCGCCTGTTGTCCCTCGGCTCGCTGGCCGAGGCCGCCCAAACCGTCGGGATAGGGTGGGCGGCGGTCAAGCACGCCGCCGAATTTGCGACCAGGCGGGTGCAGTTCGGCCACCCGATCGCCACCTTGCAGGCGATCCAGACCTTGCTGGCGGAGGCTGCCACCGACTGCCATCTGGCCTGGCTTGGGATTCAGCGCGCGGCGCAACTGGTCGAAGACGGCGCGCCCTTCGAGATCCACGCGGCGATGGTCAAAGCGTTCGTCGGTCGCTTCGGCTCCAGGACGCTGATCGACGCCATCCAGGTCGAAGGCGGGCTGGGAATCAGCGAATCCAAGCCCTTCGGCGTCGGCGGAACCATGCCCCTGGCCCGGCTGTTCCGCGATATGGCCGGAACCACGCTGCTCGACGCGCCCGCGGACTTCCCGGCCAAACTCATCGCGGAAAGCATCGTTTGACCCCGGCCCCGACCCCGACCCCGGCCCTGCTGCCGCGACACCGCGACACATCAACCAACCAGGACAGATAAAGATGTCGAGCAAAAACCACGACTTTACCGTCGGGCAAAAATGCACCAGCCACCAGCTTATCGACGATAAAATGGTCCATGGATACGCCGAGTTGACCGGCGATCACAACCCGATCCATCTCGACGATGCTTTCGCCAAAACCACCAGATTTGGCCAGCGGATCGCCCATGGCGGAATCCTTTTCGGGATGATTTCCAAGGTGCTGGGAAACGAGATGCCCGGAATCGGAACCGTTTATCTCAGCCAGACGGTCAATTTCGAAAAGCCGGTGTTCATCGGCGATACCGTCACCCTGGACGCTGCGATTACCGAAATTCTTCCCAAGCACGTCGCCAAGATCAACATCATCATCACGAAACAGACCGGCGAGGTGGTCATGGACGGCAAGGCCACGGTCAAATTGCCGGGTTGGCTCACTAAAATCTAGCACCGGCGGTTCGGGCCGGCCGATCCTCAGCGGATCGTCACCCGGACCACTTCCTCGCCGGCGGGCCCGAACACATGGGCGGCACAGGCCATGCACGGATCGAAGCTGTGTATCGTCCGCAGAATTTCCAACGGCTGGGCCGGAACCGCGAGGCGGTGCCGGTCCATCAAGGCGGCCTCGTAGGGGCCATGCTGTCCCCGGTCGTCCACCGGGCCGGCGTTCCAGGTGGTCGGCACCACGGCCTGATAATTGGCGATCCGGCCGCCGTCGATGACGATCCAGTGGGCCAGCGCGCCACGCGGCCCTTCGATGGTGCCGATCCCGCGGCTGAGCCCGGGCCAACTGTCCGGCTCCCATTTATCGCGGTTGAAAGTCCGCAGATCGCCGCCGGCAATGTTCGCCATCAGCCGGTCGTACCATCCGCTCATGCGATCGACCACCAGCTTGCTTTCGATCCCACGGGCCAGGATGCGTCCGAACGTCGAATAGATCGCCTCGAACGGCAGTCCGAGCCGCCCCAGGGTCTCGGCGGTCAGCGCCTTCGCGGGGGCATCGCCCGCGGCATGCAGCAGGACCAGTCGGGCCAGGGGGCCGACCTCCATCGGCCTGCCGCGCCAGCGCGGGGCCTTGAGCCAGGAATAGGTGCCGCCCGGGTCGAGCCGCTCGAAGGGCGGCGGCGGACCGGTGTAGTCGAACGTCGTTTCGCCCGCATAGGGGTGAAGCGCGGCGTTCCGGCCGCCTTGGTAGCTGTACCAGGAATGGGCGACAAACTCCTGAATCTGATCGGGGTCCTGGAGATCCACCGGATGGACCTGCGACAGGTCGCGGTCCAGCACCGCGCCCCGCGGTACGCCGAAGCCATGATCGCCGGCGGCGCCCGCAAAGTCGCCATAGGTCATGAAATTGCGGACATTTTCGCCGCGCGTGAACCAGTCCCGATAGTGGCTGCCGATCGCGATCAGGTCGGGAAGATAGACGCCCTCGACAAAGCTCCGCATCGTTTCGATGAGCTGCCGGACCCGCATCAGGCCGGACAGCGAAACCGCGGTGGCGTCGCCTCCGCCCGGCGCCCGGCCGTCGACGGTGATCGCGCACGGCGCGCCGCCGACGGTGACGTTGGGATGCGGGTTCTTGCCGCCGAAGATGGCAAGAACTTCGCCGATCTCGCGCTGCCACGCCAGCGCCTCCAGGTAGTGGCTGAGGACCATCAGGTCTATTTCCGGCGGCAGCGCGTAGCCCGGATGATCCCACCAGCCATTGGCGAAGATGCCAAGCTGGCCCGACGCCATCAGGTCCCTGACCCGCTGTTGCACCCGGGCAAAGTCATCGACCGCGCTTTCGCGGCAGCCCAGCCGGTCCGCGGCCAGCGCGGCGTCCCGGGGGCTGGCGGCCAGCGCGTGAAGCGGATTGACCCAATCGAGGGCCTGCAAATGATAGAAATGAACCACATGGTCCTGGAGCATCTGAGCCCCGACCATCAGGTCACGGATCAACCCGGCGTTCGGCGGCACCTGCACCCCCAGTGCGTCCTCCACCGCCCGCACCGAGGCCAGCCCATGGACCAGCGTGCAGACGCCGCAAATGCGTTGGGCGAAGGCCCAGGCGTCGCGCGGGTCGCGATCGCGCAGGATGATCTCGATGCCGCGGACCTGGGTTCCGGCGCTGATTGCCTGAACCACCGTGCCCGCTTCATCGACCTCGACCTCAATGCGCAGATGCCCCTCGATCCGGGTGATCGGGTCGATGACGATCCGGCGGCTGGTCATGGCTCAGTCCCTCAGCGTGTCGGCCGGTGTGTCGGCCAGGTTGTCGGCAACCAGTTCCAGCAGGCTCGCCACCGTCCTGGTCCAGTTCACGGTCTTGCCCCCATGCTCAAGCGTCTGACGACAGCCTGAACAACTGGTGTAGACGGTCCCGGCGCCGGTCGCCTCGACCTGCCGTCGCTTGATCTGAAACGCCAGCTCCCGCAAGGGCTGCGCCCGTTTGACCAGGGCGACACCGCCACCGCCGCCGCAGCACCAGTTGGCGGCGCCGGCATCCTCCATCTCCCGCAGGTCGACGCCGAGTGCCTGCAGGATCACCCGCGGCGCCGCGGTGGCCCCGCCGCGCCGGGACATCTGGCAGGCGTCGTGGTAGGTGGCGCACGCGCCCACCACCGGCTTCACGCGGATGCGGCCGTCGGACAGGCCCTCGGCAAGAAGCTCGGTGATCTGCACCACCCGGAACGGCAAAGCCCGGCCGAAACTGTTGGCCGCCTCCCAGCGCATCTCGGTAAAGGCGTGCCCGCACTCCGGCATCACCAAGGTCCCGGCGCCGCAGGCCAGGGCGGCCCGGACGATGCCCAGCGTGATCTTGCGCTGGCCCCTGCGGTCGCCTGCGGTCAGCGCGGCGTTGTCGGCGTCGAAGCCGTCGGTGCGGAAGGTCCAGGACGCGCCCATGTGGTTCAGAATGCGCGCGATGGCCGCCATCGAGGCCGGGTAGGTCTTCAGGTCGATGGACGACACCGTCGGGATGATCTCGGCCCTGGCCTCGTCCACATGCATGACCACGCCATGCCGGCTGCCGATCTCGTGCAGCATGTCCCGGAACTGGGATGGGGTAAGCCCGTAAGGGCTGCCGGTCGCCTGTTCCTTTTCCGCCAGGACCCCAAGATAATCGGCCGGCACCAGACCGGCCTCGAACATGCCGTGACGGGCCAGTTCAACCAGATCGGCAATGTCGATCGCCATCGGGCAGATCAGCGAGCAACGGCCGCACATGTTGCACGAATCGTAGATCAGCGCCTGCCAGGTCTCGAGTTCTTCGGCGGTAATCCGCGGCGCCAGGCCAAACAGCCGGTAGGCAAAGGCAAACGGACCAAGCTCGCGTTCATAGGCCTGCTTGAACGGCGCAATCTTGTGGATCGGGGTCTGGCGCGGGTCCCCGGTTTGGACATAGAACTGGCAGGCCTCGGCACAGCGTCCGCAATGCACACAGGACTCCATCGCCAGCGCCGCGGTCGGACCGACATCGGCGATGAAGCGGCGGAGCGCCCTGGCCACCGCTTCGGCATCCGGGACCGGAGCCGGGGACGCCGCCGCCGTCGGAGCCGGGGACGCCGCCGCCGTCGGAGCCGGGGACGCCGCCGGCGTCGGAGCCGGGGACGCCGCCGCCGTCGGAGCCGGGGACGCCGCCGGCGTCGGAGCCGGGGACGCCGCCGGCGTCGGAGCCGGGGACGCCGCCGGCGTCGGGGCGCCGCTCATGTGGCGGCACCCTTGCGGGCGAAATTCACACCCATGGTCCAGCGGCCGGCAAACACCAACACGGTGTGCATCAGCTTGCCGAAGGGCAGCCAGATCATCAGTGCCTCCACGCTCAGGATATGCAGGGTCAGCAGGCTGCCGTAGTCGCCGATGGTTTCGCCCGACAGCAGGATGCCGGTCAGAACCGGCAGGAACACCAGCAGCCAACTCACATGATCATCGGCCGTCGACAGCAGCCGCAGCACCGGATGCGTGAGGCGCCTGGCCATCAAGGCGATCATGGCGGCCAGGGTGAGACCGCTCGCGATGACCACCAGGCCCTTGGGCAGGTTGGGCCAGGTCAGCCCGGTGGCCTGATGGATCAGCAGGATGTGCGGCGCCCCGCCGAAGACGACCACGGCCAGCCCGAGATGGAAGACCGCGCTCAGCATCACGCCGACCGCGATCCGGGGCCGGAACGTCGGGCGCGGAATCAGGCGGGACAGGATCAGGAACGCGCCCCGGCCCATCCGTCCCGCCGCCGAATGCCGCGACGCGGCATACCGGGGCCGCCGGCGCAGCAACAGAATCCCCGCCAGCCGCCAGGCGATCCCGGCGATCATGATCAGGGCGGACGCCTGGAGGGCGGGACCGCGGGCGAACTCCAGCAGGGTCATGGCGGCATCTCCTCTCCATCGGTGTCGGTCCGGCGTCGGGCCGAGAGCGCCGCGGCGGCGCCCCCCGCCAGCCCGACGGCGGCGGCGATGCCGGCATTCCGCCACCCGGTCGGGCTGCCGCCCGAAAGCGAGGTGTAGAAGCTGCCCGCGTCCCAGAACTCCGGTTCCGAGCAGCCGAGGCAGCCATGACCGGATTCGATGGGAAAGCTGGTGCCGCCATTCCATTTGAGACTGGCACAGGCGTTATGGGTGATCGGTCCCTTGCACCCCAGTTCGAACAGGCACCAGCCCTGCCGGGCGCCTTCGTCATCGAAGCTTTGGGCGAATTTGCCCTGGTCGTAGAAAGCGCGGCGGTAACACCGGTCATGGATGGTGGTTCCGAACCAGGCGAGCGGGCGCCCGCGGTCGTCGAGAGCCGGCAGGCGCCCGAAGCTGATGAAGTGGACCAGCACGCCGCTCAACACATCGGGCACCGGCGGGCAACCGGGAATGTTGACCACCGGCGTCCCCGAGACCAGGTCCTCGACCCCGACCGCCCCGGTGGGATTGGGATAGGCTTTGGGGATGCCGCCGTAGGCCGCACAGGTTCCGATGGCCAGCACCGCCTTGGCGTCGGCGGCCAGAGTCTCGAGCATGCTGCGGTTGCTGCGTCCGCCGGTCATGGCGTAGACCCCGCCGTCCCTGGTCGGGATCGAACCGTCGATGGCCAGCAGATACCCGCCCTTGTTGGCGGCCACCGCGTCCCGCAACGTCGCCTCCGCCGCCGAACCGGCCGCCGCCATCAGAGTTTCCTGATAATCGAGGGAAATGAAGTCAAAGAGGATCGAGTCGATGGTCGGCCGCGAGGACTGCAACAGCGTCTCCAGGCATCCGGTACAATTCTGAAAGGACAGCCAGATCACCGGGCATCGCTTTGCTTTGGCCAGGTTCGCGGCCATCACCGGCGCAACCCAGGGCGGCAGCGCCAGGCTCGCGGCCATGGCCATCGCGAACCGGAGCAGGCCGCGCCGTCCGATGCCGTGGCGGGCAAGCGCCGCACCCAGGGTTTCGGTGGTGGGGTCCGGCGGCGTCATGGGTCCGCCTGCCACGCCAGGACCGTCCGAACAACCGCACGGCAGGCCGCCGGGAACGACCGCGCCACCGGACCGCTCAGCTGTTCGCCCCAATCGATCCGTTGCGGCTGGATGCCCAGGAGCGCCAGACGCACCGGCGCCCATCCGTCAAGCCGCGCCAGCGTCAACAGATCCACCAGACCGGCCTCGTGCGCGCTCATGCGTCCGCCGCGGCCGACATGCTCGGCCAGGACCAGCTGGTCCAGAAGACAGATGGTGCCTGCCGGATCGCCAACTTGCGCGGCATCGACGACGATGACGGCATCGGCATCCATAAGCGCCGCCAGCAGCCGAAACCCGAGGGTGCCGCCGTCGACCGGACGGAGGCCCGGCGGCGTATCGGGGGCGTTTGCCAGATGCCGGACCACCTGCACGCCGATGCCGTCATCGCCCAGCAGGATATTCCCCAGCCCGAGCACCAGAACCTCCCGCGTGGCGCCGGTCGCCGATCCAGCCCAGCCCTTGTCCCGAACCGCAGTCCTGTCGTCCATGCCGAGTTCCCCAATCGCGTTATCGGACCACCCGTCGGGATGTCGCCCCCCCCGTCGGATTGCAGCCCCACTATGAAAAAACCGGCAATATTGAAAAGGCTCGGAATCTACCCATTGGTCGCAACGACCCATTAGAAAGCCGGTCCGCACCCCGGCGGCGGCACACGACGAAAGCACAGGCTAAGTAATTTCCGAAGCTTTTGCCGCCAGCCGGCGCCGGCTACCATCAACAACCGGAACAAGAGATGACGGAGACGGGGGCATGTGTCTTGCGGTTCCTTTTCGGGTGGTCAGCCTGGCGGGCCACATGGCCTGCTGCGAGGCCAAAGGCGTCCAGCGCGAGGTCAACCTGCTGCTGCTCTGTGACGACCGGATCAGGGTCGGCGACCATGTCCTGGTCCATGTCGGCTACGCCATCCAGACGATGACGGCCGCGGAGGCCCTTGCCGTCTGGACCCTGTTCGACGAGATCGCCGCCCACTTCGATCGCGCCGGGGCGTGACCCTGCCACCGCCCGCAAAGAAAAAGAACGACCGGATAAAAAGTTGAGCAAATTCCGATTCGACCTGCCACTGCGCAATATTGGCAGGGTACCGTTGGGACAGGAGTACCCGGTCATGAGGCAGTCAGAGGGCGATTTGGCCTTTTGTTGGGAATATGAACGCGAAACGCCGGAAATCGAGCCGAAAGTGGCGCGCTTCAAAACGAGAGGGATGCCGGATATGTGTGATGATGGAAGCTCAGGGCCGCCCTTTGCCAGCCGGTCGGGGCCGGTCAAAGCCCGCAGGCCGGGGACCGGCCAGGTCCAACCCATCCCGTCAGTCGCGAAGGAAGGCGGTTATGCCGAAGCCACAAACCGTACACTGTCGGCATTTTTTGCGCCTACTGCGGTGCTGGTCGATCGCCGAGGCGATTTGAAATATTGTTCTGGACCGGTACATCACTACCTTGACATGCCAAATGGCGACATAACTCCCAATTTAATCGATATTGCCCGCGACGGACTCAAGGGCATGTTGCAGCGTCTGATCCATCGGGCGGCCAGACCCGACACGGAAATTATCAAGATCATGTCGACGGCCCGCGTCCGGCGCGATGGCGCGATGGTCCAGGTTTACCTTTCCCTGGTCCCGGTCACCGACGCCGGGAAGGACGAGCGCCTGTTTCTCGTCTGTTTTGCCGATGAAGCCCGGTCTGTGCCGATGGACCGAAGCGCCGAAGGCTGAAGCCCGGGCCGGAGTCAGGGCGTCCGGCGCGACCGCGGCGCAACGTGACCGAACTGGATTGAACGGTAATCGCGAACAGGAGAGCGCCGTGGCTCAATACCCCATCGCCATTTTCGTCGGAAGCCTTCGCCGGGAGTCCTTCAACCGCAAACTCGCGGGCGCGGTCGCCGGACTGGCGCCGGCCGACTTTAGTTTCAAGGACGTGCCGATCGGTGATCTGCCGCTCTACAATCAGGATGACGATTCCTGCCCCCCGGAGTCGGTCAGGCGGCTGAAGGCCGACATCGCCGCGGCCCGCGGCCTGCTGTTTGTCACCCCGGAATACAATCGCTCGATCCCCGGGGTCCTCAAGAACGCGATCGATCACGGCTCGCGGCCTTATGGCCACAGCGCCTGGACCGGCAAACCCGCCGGCATATTGGGTATTTCGGTCGGAATTATCGGCACCGCGCTCGCACAGCAGCATTTGCGCAATATTCTTGCCTCCCTTGACGTTCCGACGCTCGGCCAGCCGGAAGCTTTTATCCAGATGAAGGAAAATTTGTTTGACGAGGTCGGCAACATCGGCCGGTCGAGTCGGCCGTTCCTGCAAAGTTGGGTGGAGAAGTACGCCGCCTGGGTAAGACGCCATGCCGCGCCGTAACGCCGGGCCGGGTTGAAACTGCCGGGAGTGACAGCCGATGAACACAGTGCAGGACGCCGGCAACGTGACCGGTGCAAAACGCGATGCCGACGGCCCCACGGCAACGGGTGAACCCGGCGCCCAAGAGGTCTGGCAGCAACCGCTGGCGCGCCTTCTCGCCCGCCTGACCACCACTCCGGCCGGGCTCACGTCGGGGGAAGCCCGATCCCGCCTCCGCAGCTACGGGCCCAACGACGCCGCGACGGTCCGACGCTCGCCGCTGATCCTGCAATTCCTGGCCCGCTTCCGCAATCCCTTGATCATCATCCTGCTGGTCGCAAGCGGGCTGTCGGCGGCCAGCGGGGATATCGCCAGCTTCATCATCGTCATCGCCATCGTCACGAGCAGCATCACCCTCGACTTCGTCCAGGAGGTTCGGGCCCAGAATGCGGTGGAGGCGTTGCGCCGGTCGGTCGCGGTCCAGGCGACGGTCCGGCGCGACGGCGCCGGGGTGTCGTTGCCCATCGACCAGCTGGTTCCCGGCGACATCGTCGAACTGATCGCCGGGGATCTGGTTCCCGCCGACTCGCGGCTGCTTGAAAGCCGCGATCTGTTCGTCAATCAGGCGCTTTTGACCGGAGAGCCCTACCCCGCCGAGAAGCAGGCGGGCGATGCCGCCTCGGGTGCCGAAAATCCCGCCGGGGCGTCGAACGCGGTGTTTGCCGGAACCTCGGTGATCAGCGGCACCGCGACCATCGTGATTTGTCGCACCGGAAGCGGGACGGCGCTTGGCCATCTCGCGACCAGTCTCGCGGAGAAGCCGCCGGCCACCGCCTTCGCGGTCGGCATTCACGAGTTCGGCATGCTGATCATGCGCTTCACGGTGCTGATGGTGCTGTTCGTCCTGGTCGTGAACATCTCGTTCAGCCGCCCGGTGCTGGAATCGCTGCTGTTCGCGCTGGCGCTGGCGGTCGGGCTGACCCCCGAGCTGCTGCCTATGATCGTGACGGTGACGCTCGCCCGGTCGGCGATGGAATTGGCCCGGCGAAAGGTCATCGTCAAGCGCCTTTCGGCAATTCACGATCTTGGCGCCATGAACGTGCTGTGCACCGACAAGACCGGCACCCTGACCGAAGCCACCATCAAGCTGGTCGGCGTGATCGACGGCCACGGGGTCGAGAGCCGGCGTGCCTATGCCTATGCCTATGTCAACAGTCGGTTCGAAAGCGGCATGAAAAGCCCGCTCGACCAGGCGATTCTCGCCGCCGATTCCTTCGACACGGCGGGCTGGCGCAAAATCGACGAGGTCCCGTTCGATTTCGAGCGCCGACGGGTCTCGGTGCTGGTCGAGCATGAGGGAAGCCGCCGCCTGATCGTGAAAGGGGCGCCAGAGGATTTGTTGCGTCTTTCAGGACGCTACGAGGACGCAACCGGGGCGGTGCTACCCCTCGATGCCGAAACCCGCCGCAGCTTTCAGGCGACGCTCGATGCCCTCGGCGCCCAGGGAAACCGCGCCCTCGGCATCGCCAGCCGCGTCGTCGAAGAAGGGCTCGCCACCGCCGCCATCACCGATGAGAGCGATCTCATTTTCTCGGGCTTCGCCAGCTTCCTCGATCCGCCGAAGGTCAGCGCCGGGGCGACGATCCAGGCCATGGCGGCAGCCGGCATCGCGGTCAAGGTCCTGACGGGCGATAACGAACTGGTGACGCGGCATGTCTTTGCCGAAATCGGCGTGCCGGTTACGGGTGTGCTCGCCGGGGACGCCCTGACCCACCTCTCCGACGAGGCGTTGCTCGGACAGGTGTCGCGGGTTAACCTGTTCTGTCGGGTCAACCCTCAGCAGAAGCATCGAATTCTGTTGGCGCTGAAGCGGCTCGGGCATGTGGTCGGCTTTCTTGGCGATGGCATCAACGACGCCCCGGCGCTGCACGCCGCCGATGTCGGGATTTCGGTGGACGGCGCCGCCGATGTGGCGCGGGCGGCGGCCGACCTGATCCTGCTGGAACACGACCTGGCGGTGGTGCGCGAAGCCGTGGTTCAGGGCCGTGCCACGGTCCAGAATGTTTCCAAATACGTCCTGATGGGCTCCAGTTCGAATTTCGGCAACATGTTCAGCATGGCCGGCGCCGCGCTGTTCCTGCCCTTCCTGCCGATGCTGCCGATTCAGATTCTGCTGAACAACCTGCTGTACGACATCTCGGAAATTGCCATCCCGTTCGACCGGGTCGATGCCGAGGCCACGTCCCGGCCGGTACGCTGGAACATCAGGATGATCGAGCGGTTCATGCTGATCTTCGGGCCGGTCAGCTCGATCTTCGACTTTCTGACCTTCTACGCCCTGCTGTACCTGTTCGGTGCCGGCGAGGCGTTGTTTCAGACCGGGTGGTTCGTCGAGTCGATCACCACCCAGGTTCTGGTGGTCTTCGCCATCCGCACCCGGCGGCCGTTCTTTCGCAGCCGACCGTGCGGCTTCCTGATCGCCATGGCCCTCGGGATCGTCGCGGTGGCCATCGCTCTTCCACTGCTCCCGATTGGGACATGGCTCGGCTTCGTCGCGCTTCCCCCGCTGTTCTTCGTCTATCTGGTCCTGGCGACGGCGGCCTATCTGGCCCTGGTCGAAGTGACCAAGGGACTGTTCTATCGCGCCGGTTGGGGAGGCCGCGGCTGATGCCGCCCGGCACCGGACCGGCGGCGAAACCGCGGTGGCGTCGGCCTGAACGACACCGCACCGGACGGACGGGGTGGCTGCGGGCGGCGGTCCTGGGCGCCAATGACGGCATTCTTTCCACGGCAAGTCTGGAGTTGGGGGTTGCCGCCGCGCACGGAACCACCACCGGCATCCTGATCGCCGGCGTCTCCGGCCTGGTTGCGGGCGCCATGTCGATGGCCGCAGGCGAGTATGTGTCGGTGCACTCCCAGGCCGACACCGAAGCGGCCGACCTTGACCTTGAACGCGCGGAACTTCGCACTGACAACCGGGGCGAGCATCAGGAATTGATCGCGATCTACGTCGGCCGCGGCCTTGATCCGTCGCTGGCCAGGCAGGTCGTGGACCAACTCATGGCCCATGACGCTCTGGGTGCCCATGCGCGCGATGAACTGGGCATTTCCGAGACCCTGAAGGCCCGTCCAATCCAGGCCGCGCTCGCCTCGGCCGGAAGCTTCGCCGTCGGCGCGGCGCTGCCGCTGTCAGTCGCCGTCGCAGCCCCCGGGCCGATGCTTGCTGTCCTGGTCTCGGCAAGCTCCCTGCTCTCCCTCACCCTGCTGGGGGCACTGGCAGCCCATGCCGGCGGTGCCAAAATGGTCACGGGCGCGCTTCGCGTTGCGGTCTGGGGGGCACTGGCGATGGGGATCACCACCGGTGTCGGACTGCTGTTCGGAATCGTCGTGTGATAGCGGCGGGCGTCGGGGATGACCTGTTAGGGGGCTTTGCCCCATAGGCGCTAGGATATCACTATTGTCTTGATTTTGCAGGGCTCTGCCCTGCACCCGCAAGGAGGCTCGCCTCCTTGACCTCATTCACGTCATGGGTTCAAAGGGCCGACTGGCCCTTTGCGGGTGTGGGCAGAGCCCACAAAACCCTTCCATTTCAACGATTCATCGTAACCTAGCGCACATGGGGCTTTGCCCCCCAAACCCCCCTACCGCTCAGAGCCACCGTAACGATGCAAGCTATCAGCGTCGAAACAGCTCGAACTCTGCGGCTTGACGAAGACCTCAATCACGTCCGGGCTGAACTCCCGCAGGCGGCGCTCCAATTCGATCACCTTCACCTCGATATCCGGCGTTTTCAGCTCGTCGGCAAACTCCAGACTGAGGGCGACGACGATATGTCGCGGCGCAAGATGAACGGTAATGATGCCATTGGCGTGCGCGACGCCCTCCATGTCCTTGGCGATACGCATGATCGCCTCCACGATGCGCGGGTTCGCGGATTCGCCAATCAGCAGGCCCTTGGTTTCGATCGCAAGCAGGGTCGCCGTGGTCGCGAGGACAAGGCCGATCAGGATCGAGGCGACGCCATCGAGAATTGGAAGGTCAAGTCGAACCGACAGAGACGTACCAACGAACACGATGGCAAGTCCGATCAGAGCAGCGCTGTCTTCGAACAGGACCATGAACGAAGGCGGGTCCTTGCTGTTGCGAACCGCATCAAGAATATCGGACCAGTTCATCCCGCCTTTGAAGTTTCGAAGCGCAATCCACCATGTCATTCCATCGAAAATCGCCGACAGTCCGATCACGACATAGATTACCGTCACGTTGCGGATCGGCTCCGGGTTCAGGATATGCGATATTCCTTCATAGAGCGTGACTCCCGAGCCTAATGCGAACACCAGTACCGCGACGACGAAGCTCCAGAAGTAGATTTCGCGCCCGTATCCCAATGGGTGCTCGCGGTTAGGCCGCCTTTTTGCACGATGCAGGCCATACAGAAGCAAGATCGAGTTGCCGCTGTCGACCACCGAATGCACGGCCTCGCTCCACATCGCCGAACTGTTGGTCCATGCCGCCGCCCCGATCTTGGTTGCGGCAACCATCATATTGCCGGCGATGGCCGCATAGATGACAGGGATGGAGGATGACGGCGCGACCTTGCGTGGAATCATCTGAGACCAACGAACGTGAAGGATGATCCATGGGGGGCTTTGCCCCCAAAACCCCCACCAGGAGCGTGACGCCCCTGGACCCGCATGACGTCACGGGTTCCAAGGGCCGCAGCATTTGGTGGGTCCAGGGCAAGGCCCTGGTGGGGGACCGGGGGCAAAGCCCCCAGCCTTCCGCGTTCAGGCGATCGTGACCTTGTTCTCGACTGCGGTCACGCCCGGGGCCGCCCACGCCGCTTCCGCCGCCAGACGACGATCATGAGGCGTGTCAACGGTTCCGGTGAGACGGACCGTGCCGCCCTCCACCGCCACCGTAATGGTCTTGGGGTCAAAGAACCATGAGCGGTGCAGGGCGTGGATAATGTCGTCGCTGACGTTCGACGCATCGACTCTTGGCCTGATCGTGGTCTGGTCCGATACGCCGACGACCCCGAGCAGCCGCGAGATCTCTTGCCTCGCCGCCTCCTTCTGGTAATACCAATCGACCTCTCCGGTCAGGGTGACCCATCCCTGATCGACCTCGACCTTGATCGCGTCGCGAGGGATCGCAGCATCCCAGGCCAGACGTTCGATTGCCGCCGCAGCGATTTCATCGTCGCTGCGCCTTCTGTCGAAGGGCAACTTGACCTCGATTTCGTCGGCAACCGCCTTGACCCCCTTGACCCGGCTGGCCACCGCCTCGGCGACGTGCTTTTCGACAAAGCTTTCGACATGACCCGAAAGAGTCACGACGCCGGCATTCGCCGTAACCCCGATATGAGCGGCGGTTACGCTGGGCTCCCAGCGCAGTTCTTCCAGAACCGCCTGTTGAAGCTTACCGTCATGAGACATAGGATTCTCCGATAGCAACGTGATGGATGACCCGTAAGAAGCCCGAGGCTTTGCTCCGGCCTCCGGCCCGGATTCTGCTTTGAAAAGGGTCACCCGAGGCCGGCGCCGGCGTCACCGTGACAGGCCGGGTGGCGAGGCGCCCCTTGGCGTGCCCCAACGATTGGGGTGAGCCGTCCCCATCGAAGGCCGGGCTTTCGATGACGATGTCGGTGGTGATGTCCGGCATGGCGTAACGTCCTTCGGTGGGTTCCGCATCCGACTGCTTTCGGAGCAACGCGACGGCGCCGATCAAACCACCCCGGGGCCGCCGCTTCCCCGGCCTCCGCCGCCGTCAAGCCGACATGCACATCAAGACGAGACGGACCGGCGCTCTCGGGTATCTCCTTGGCGCGCACGCCGTCCTCCGCCGCGCCGATCGCCGCGATTTCGGACCTGCCCGCCCGTTGACCAAGATTATTCCAAAAGAAGCCGCGGGGGGCAAATTCGGAAATTACTTATATTCGGGCGGCACCGATCATCAATACTCCAAGCAGGCATTTGAATCGGCCCGCATTCGGGTCCTGAATCCCACCAAACGGATATGGTCGATCAGATCAGATCACCTTCACGATCGATGATCTCCTCGACCTTGGTGACATCTTCCGGGGCATCCACCGACCAGTGGGTGCGACCGCGGTAGTCGGTCAGTACGATTCGGATCGGAATGCCGTTCTCCAGGGCGCGCAACTGCTCCAACTGTTCGGCAATCTCCAGCGGCGTCTGGGGCAGGGAGGCCAGGTGGTCGAGGGCGTCGAAGCGGTAGCCGTAGATGCCGATATGCCGGTAGACCGGCGGTTCGGGCATGGTGCGGATCCGCAGGTACGGGATGATTGTTTTGGAAAAGTACAGCGCATTCAGATTCTTGTCGAAAGTCACGAGAGTCCCGCTGGTGGGACTGACCTCCTTGGACCGGCGGATTTCCTCGACCTGGGACCAGCTCAGATGCACCGCCGGGGTCACGAGTTGGAGAGTCGGGTCGGCGTGAAAGGCATCGACCAGGGACTGAACCACCCAGGGCGGGGTCAGCACGGCGTCGCCCTGGAGATTGATCACGGCGTCGGGGGGCTGCGGCAGGCTGCGCATGGCCTGCCGGACCCGCTCGGTGCCGTTTTCGCAGTCGGGCGAGGTCATGATCACCCGCGCGCCGAAGCTTTGGGCGTGGTCGGCCACCCGCTGGTCGTCGGTGGCGACGTAAACCTCGCTGGCCCCGGTCACCGCCCGGGCGATGGCCCAGACCCGGCCCAGCAGGCTGCGACCCCGGATCGGAGCCATGGGTTTGCCCGGGAACCGCCGCGAACCGTAACGGGCCGGAATGACGATGGCGATGTCCATTGCGGGCTCTCCCTAAAGGTCACAAAGATAGGTTTCGTAGGCCGCAGCCGGCGGATAGTGGCGGGCCAGCGCCGAGCCGTCCGCGGCCGGCCCGGGCACGGGGTCGCGGGCACTTTCAAAATTGAAGGCGCGGGCGAGCCACAGCCGCTCGCAGGCCGCGAACCGTTGCCGGTCCGGGGCCACGCCGGAGAGACTGTTGTATCCCTCCAGGAACGCCGAATACAACCCGTGATCGGGACGGAGCAGGCCGTCGGCGCCGATTGCGGTCCAGTATTTCATCTTCATCAGGTCCAGCTCGGGGGCGTCGACCAGCCAGTTGTCCCAGTCGATGATGGTCTGGCCGCCATCGGCCCCGACGATGATGTTGCCCCCCGAATAGTCGTTGTGGACCAGGCAGGGCCGGGCCAGGGTCGGCGCCGCGGCATCCAGGGCTTCCAGCCGGGCCGCGGCGGCGGCGCCCAGTCGCGGCAGCGCCTGATCCCGTTCGTGGGCCAGCGCCGCGGCAAATCGCCGGCACCAGGACAGCGGCGCGCGGCCGATGCCGAAAATATCCTGATAGCAGGACTGAAAGGTGATGCGGTGCAGGCGCGCCAGATTCCGGCCGGCGGCGAAGTAGGAGTCCCGGGCCTGATGCGCCCAAAGAATCTCGCCGTCGACCCATTCGTAGATGAAGAACGGCCAGGGCAGGGTCGTCATTGACCAGTCGTAATGGATGACCCGGTGGACCAGGGCGTGCCCGACATGGGAGCCCACCGGAGAAGCCAGAATGCCGTCGACGATGTTACGCGCCACCTCGTCGTTTTCGGCATCGCGGGCGAAGTAGATCAGGAACAGCGCAAAGATTTCCTTGATAATGTCCTTTTCATAACGGAACCGGTAAGTGTTGAGCGCCAGCCGGACCCCAAGGTGACGGCCCTCGTACCGCAGCTTGAGGATGCCGTTGATATTGCCCGAGAAATAGCCCACCGGAACCGGATCGCCGTTCCCCCCCAGCCGCCGGGCCAGGATGGCGCCCAGCCGTTCCAGCACCATCGGACTGTCGGGGCGGCGGTCAGGCGGGTCGTCAACCGGGTCGGTCATGATGTCAACTGCGACCCTGGACCCGCGTCACCAACTCGCGTGCGCCGGACTCGAAGTCGTGGCGCAGCGGGAAGTTCACCAAAGTTTCAAATTTGGTGAAGTCAACCTGATAGGATTCCTCGAGGGTCAGCTGGCCAAGGTCGGCGGCGAAGGCATAATCGGCCTTGATCCCGAATTCGTCCCGGAGCAGGGCGGCGAGCCGCGCGAACAGGTCACCCAGCCGGGGATTGAGCCGGGCGGCACCGATATTGATGATCTCGCCGTTGGTCTCGGGAACATGGTCCAGCAGGTGCAGCATCAGCCGGGCGGTGTCGCGGATGTGGACGAACGGCCGGACGTTGTCGGGTGAACCGGGCAGCACGGTCCGCCGGCCGGCCACCGCGTCCACCAGAAACTGATTGATGAACTGATTGTAACGCATGCCGACGGCATAGCCGAACACGGTGCTGAGACGGAAGACCGTGAAGGGCAGGCTGCGGCACCGCTCGGACTGCCAGATTTTTTCGGCAATCAGTTTGCTGGCGGCGTAATTGTGCAGCGCCACCGCCGGGTCGGGATAGATGCGTTCGTCGTAGGGCGGCGCCACTTCGGGCATATGGGTGCGTACCGGGCCATAGATGCTGGTGCTGGAAATGTCGATGACCTTGCGCAGCCGGCCCGAATCTTCGGCGGTCAGCAGATCGGTCAGGGTGCGGACACCGTCAATGATGTATTTTTCGTGAAGATTGGTGCTCGGGACCTGAGTCAGGGAGGCGACGTTGATAATGTAATCGCTGGTCCGGACCAGATCACGGAATATGGCGTCGTCAGGCTCGCTGAAGTCCAGGCAACAGGAGCGGAAGTGGGGCAGGCGGCTCTCGAACAGCGCCTGGAGCGGCGCCATGCCCCGGCCATAGGACCAGTTATCGACAACCACAACCTGAAGATTCCGGTAGGTCTCGTGAGCCGCCAGACTTTCCAGAAGCTGCGACCCGATGTAGCCGAAACCGCCGATGACCAGAATTTGCATGGGTTCACTCCAGAAAGGGACACCGGCGCGGCTAACGACAGGGGCGCCGGCGGTTCGACCGCCTTCGGCCGGCGCTGAGGTCGCAGAGGTTGGTACGCCCGCGCCGCGTCGTCCGTCAAGCCTTCGAGCCAACCGCCTTCGAACGCAAGGTCTTCGAATTTAAGGTCATTGAATCAAGGGCCTCAGAATCCAGGGCATCGGGCTCGAAGGCGGCCCCGGGAAGGTCCGGCCGCACCGGGCACCGGGGGCGTAAAGACTTTGGCCAAATGGCTTAGCCGCTCAGGTTTAAGCCAGGTTCCCGGTTGACTGGTCCCGGTCATACACCTTACCTTGGCACGGCACCTGTCGAAAGCCATAAAAAAAGAGAAAAAGCAACATTAATGGGAGTGTTCGAGATGACTGTGAGCTACCATCGGCTGCTTGAGCTTATCAATGACCCGATTTGCCTGACCTTGATGGAACGGGACGGCGTTACGCCGCGTGACGTGGTGAACCTGATGCGGAGCGTCAAACCGGTCGTGGTGCGCGGTGCGGTCTCTTCCGTCACCTGCCGGCGCTCACTCGCCGCGTAAGAGGCAGGAGCGCGGCGGGCGGGCACCCGGGTTTCCGGGTTGGCCTTTGTGTCCGCCACCCATTGCCCCCAACCCCCGGGCGGCGCCTTCGCCGAAGCGCCAGTCCCGGAAAGGGGGTTCTGTTCTTTCCAGGAAACCCGGGCCGGTGGCTTGTCCCCGCTCGGGTTTCTTGCGTTTCAGCACCGGAAAGCCGGGGTGTGGCGGCCCCGGACCGTCAGGAAAGCCGCTGGTGCGAGGCAACAACAGTCCCGGCCCCTCTTCCTGAACAGGAAGAGGGGACAACCGATCGGCGACGGGATAAGCGACGGTACACTCGTGGTGCCGGCCTCAGCCGGCCTTCCGGCCGAGGCCGAGTTTGAGCGCCAGTTCGGAGCGCGACTTGGCGTAATTGGGGGCGACCATCGGATAGTCGGCCGGCAGGCCCCACTTGGTCCGATACTGATCGGGCGTCATATTGTAGCTGGACATCAGGTGGCGCTTGAGCATCTTCAGCCGCTTGCCGTCTTCCAGGCAGACGATGTAGTCCGCAGTGACCGACTTCTTGATCGGGACCGCCGGCTTCAATTCCTCCACCGGTTCGACCGGGGGCTGGTTGGCAGTGGTCAGGGCGTCCCGGACGCTGCGGATGACCGTGGGAATCTCGGAGACTGGGAGATTGTTGTTGGAAACGTAGGCAGAGACGATTTTGACCGTCAGTTCCGTGAGATCGAGGGACATATTTACGTCCTTGTTCAGGATGAAAAACGATACCACATATATAAACAACTTGGCGGGGGCTGCAAGAGGAATAACTGTACCGGCGGCATCACCCCGCTTGCGGTCCATACCGGCAGTGTCGGGGCAGACCGCGGTCACCAGCGCAGTCTATTCGGTGGGATTCTTGAGGTTTTCGCCAACTCCAACCTTTCGGTCGGGTCCTTACCGTTACCACGAACCGGGAATCGGCAGCACAACCCTGGTTCCCGCCGGCAGCAGGCGGTCGCGGGGAAGGTTCGGGTTGAGCCGGATCAGGTCGGTCAGGGAGGTTCCGGTGCGTCTGGCAACCACGGCCAGATGCGCTCCTTTCTTTACGGTATAGACTCCTGACGCCGCGGACGTGGGTACGACCATCGGATAGACCACCGGCGTTGCCATGGGCATGGCGCCGGCGGCGGGTGCGACCGCGACCGGGGTCGCCGCCACCGGCGAGGCGACCACCGGGTAAAGGGCCGGGCCGATCGGGGTGACCAGCGGCGGTGCGGCCAGGGTTGTGCCCGCCGCCGGTGCGGCCATCACCGGTGTCGCTGCCCACGGGGTCTGAGCCGTGGCCGGGGTCCGGGACGGCGGTCCGGCCATCGCGGTGCCCGCCGGCAACGGCAACAGCAGGGGGATCGGGAGCAGGACGCGCAGCAGGTGGGAGAGCATGGCAAATCCGGGTGGTCAGGGGCTATCGGTCGGGGAGGATCTTGAGAGGGAATGCAATGCCGTTCAAACCGGTGCCGCGACCGTGGCGGTTGCGATCAAGCCGGAAACGTCAGTATAGCGAGTGCGGGTCTCCGAGTCGACTCCCGGAGCGGCAACACCGGGCCATGACCGAGGCGGCGGCCGGTATGGTTCGGGCCGGTATGGTTCGGGCCGGTATGGTTCGGGGGTGTCGGGCGCGGCGGCGGTGCCGTGATGCCATTGACCGGCGGGCCGCATTCGCCGATAACCGCAGGCAGTTCCAAGGGAGTTGCCAGGTGCCGGTCGTTGCTCTCGATTTTGAAACCGCGAACGAGGAGCGTGGCAGTGCCTGCGCGGTCGGTCTCGCCTGGATCGACGGGCTGCGGGTGGTGCGGGTCGAAGAACGGTTGATCCGGCCGGAGCCCTTTCGGTTTTCACCATTCAACACCCAGGTTCATGGCATCGCCGCGGCGGATGTGGTGGACCAGCCCGGATTTTTCGAGGTGCTGTCCGCCTGGTTTCCCGATCTGATCGGCTCGACGGTTCTTGCGCACAATGCGGCGTTCGATATCAGCGTGCTGCGGGCGGCGCTGGACCGTTGCGGGCGGCGCTACCCGCCGCTGTCCTATTTATGCACGGTCAAGATCGCCCGTCTGGTCTGGCCGGAACTGACCTCGGCGGCGCTGCCCGCGGTCGCGCGGCATCTGGGCTTCGGCTTCGATCACCATCGGGCCGGCGCCGATGCCGTTGCCTGCGCCCGGGTGGCCATCGCCGCCGCCGGGCACCTGGGCGTGGCCGGGGTGGCGGAAATTCCCGCCCGGATCGGGCTCAAGGTCGGGGTTCTGTTCGAGACCGGCTGGCACCCATGCTCGTCCCGGCGCGACCGCCGGAGTCCGCCGCCTCCGACCTGAGCACAAGGTTTCCAAGGTGCGACAACGATTGGCAGACTCTTCGGGCTGTGCTCACGGAGTCCTGTCAACGTCGACAGTTGTCCTCGGGTGTTGCAAAATGGTCTTGTCGGTAACGGAAATGGTGGCACCCCCCGACCGGGACGGCATGAACCGGCCACGGTTTGATCGGGGAGGCCAGCGGCCCGGGCTTCGGACTCCGGTCATCGTCATGGGATCAGTGGAGCCTGCGGGCGGTGGGGGATCACTTCCGGCCGGCTGCGGTGTGATCGATTTGCAGAGGGACTGGCATGGAAGCGCATGAGGCAACGGAACAGCACGAGCAACTGGAGCACGCCGCTCACGGTGGCCACGGCGAGGGTGGCCACAAAGAAGGTGGTCATGGACACAACAAGCGCATCGCGATTCTGATCGCGGTGCTGGCGGCTCTGCTGGCGGTGATCGATTCCGGCGGCAAGGGGGCACAGAATGAACAGGTGACGGCCAACATCAGGGCCTCGGATACCTGGTCCTTCTATCAGGCCAAGAATATCCGGCAGAGCGTGGCGGTAACCGCCTCGGATCTGCTTCACGCCCTGACGCCGGAGACTTTGAGTGCGGACCAGGCCGGCCGGGTTGCCAAGCAACTGGCGGACTGGAAATCGGCCGCCGACAAGCTGGAAACCAACGGCGACAACGGCAAGAAGGAGCTGTTGGCCAAAGCCCGCGATTACGAAGAGGAGCGGGACCTGGCGCTGGCCGCCTATCACAACTTCGAATTCGGCGGGGCGGCGCTCCAGCTTGGGATCGTGCTGGCTTCGGCGTCGGTGATCACCGGCATGCCGGCACTGGCGCTGGTGGCGGTCGGTCTCGGCGGGCTGGGGACGGTGCTGGGTGGGCTCGGGTGGTTCGCGCCCGAGGCGTTGCACCACCTGTTGGGTTAATATCCGGGTAAGGAATGCCCGTACTTCGGGAATTTGGGAGATCCCGGTGTTGCCGGGGGATTCCGTGGCGGGCCGGTTCCTGACGGATTTTGGGGCGGGCGGGCGGTCAGAGATCGGGGGGTCGTCCCCGGTCTCTGACCGTCGGGCATCAAACACGAGACTGGGTGCGTGACGTCATGATGATTACCGAGATCAAGCCGCCGTTGCCGGGGCGCCTGCTGGTTTCCGACTATCTCGAACCGAGGCAGCTTTCCATCAACGCGCTTGCGCGTCAGGTTGGGGTGTCGCGCAAGCACCTCAGCAACATCGTCAACGGCCGGGTGCGGATCACCCCGCCGATTGCGGTGCGGCTGGCCTGGGCGCTCGATACCAGTCCCAGCCTGTGGGTCAACCTCCAGTCGGCGGTGGACATCTACGAGGCCGAGCAGGAGTTCCAGCAGGGGGGCGTGTCCTTCCAGGCCGCGTCGATGTAGTCGGGGCCGCCCGGGGACAGGGTTCAGGGCAGATCGGCGAGCAGAATCTCGCCATCCTCCAGGGTTTCGATCACCGCCCGGGGCTCGTCGGTCAGCGCGATGCCGTCCCGCGGGCCGACCTCGCAGCCGTTGACCAGAAAACGTCCGCGTCCCGCAACCAGATAGGCGCGGCGCCCTTGGCCCAGCGGATGGGTGAGCCGCTGGCCGGTGCTGAGTTCGGCGCCGAGCAGCGCGGCATCCTGATTGATCCACAAGGCGCCCCGTTCGGCGTCTCCGGCCCGGCCCGAGGCCAGCACCGTCAACCGGCCATCGGCTCCGGCGCGGGGAAACGGTCGGTTCTCCCAGCGCGGCGTATGGCCACGGGCGTCGGGCAGTATCCAGATTTGAAAAATCTCGGCGGGTTCCGCTTCCCGGTTGTATTCCGCGTGGTTGATGCCGGTTCCGGCCGACATCACCTGGACCTGACCGGCTTCGGTACGGCCATGGTTGCCCAAATGGTCGTGATGGGTGATGGCGCCGCGGCGGACATAGGTAATGATCTCCATGTCCCGGTGGCCGTGTGGGGCAAAGCCGGTGTCGGGTTGGATGGTGTCGTCGTTCCACACCCGCAACGGCCCGAAGCCCACCCGTTCGGGATCGTGGTAATCGGCGAAACTGAAGTGATAGCGGGCGCTTAACCAGCCGCCTTCGAATCGGCCGAGGGAGCGGAAGGGAATGACGTCGATCATGGCGGGGCGGCTCCGGCAGGGATGGCCTTAATGTGATCGATCCCGACTGTTCCGGCAATGGCGAACGGCACGACGCCCCTGCTCCGATGCCCCCCGGAGGCGGCACGAAAAGAGATTGACAGACGGCAAACCATTCCGATAGCAAGGCCGTGTCGCCGTCCTTTGGGACGATGACGCGGTCATTCAGCGTTCCGGCCTTCGGGCCGGCGGAGCTGGTGACGGAGTGCGGCATGCGCCGTTTTCGGAAGCCGGGTATTCCCCGCCCCAGGATTGGGCTCGGTGGAGTGCCTCCGTTCGGAGACGGAAATGTTCGCGCAAGATGTCGCGTCATGGTCGGGCGGCGAAGGCACCGGGGAGCGGGAAGACCCGCGCTTCCTTCAGGTGGCCGTTGTCGCGCTGGTATCGCTGGCCCATACCGCCGTCTTTCTCCTGGCCGCCCGTGGGATCGAAGAGGCCCGTCCGCGCCTTGCCGCGCCGGCGCCGATCAGCGTCCGTTGGATTGAAACGGCGGCCCCCACCGGGCAAGAGCGTCCGCTCCCGAATCCTGACCGGACGCCGGTTTCCACGGTAACACCGCTGCCGCCGCCATTGGCGGCGGCACCGGTTTCCACGGTGACACCGCTGCCGCCGCCATTGGCGGCGGCAGCGCGAGAGCCCGAGGCTCTTGCGGTGAAGCCTGCGGTGAAGGCGGCGAAAGCGCCGCATCGGAAACCCGTCCTCCCGCCGCCATCCCCGCGGCCTCCGACCGGCGCGGCCTCTCCCGAGCGTCCTGCCGGAACCCCGCCGGCCGAGGCCACCCGTCCGGCGGCTTTGGTCCCCGACCGGCGCGACGACGATCCGCCGGTGACGCCACCCGGCACCGACGCCGCTTACCTCGCCAATCCGGCGCCGGATTATCCGGCCGAAGCCCGTCGGGCGCATCAACAGGGGCAGGTGCTGCTTCGGGTTCTGGTCGCCGCCGACGGCCATACCCGGGACCTCGCCATCGAGCGCGGTTGCGGCTTTCCGCTGCTGGACAACGCCGCCGTCACCGCGGTTCGCCAATGGCGGTTCACCCCCGGGCGTCGGGGCGGCGTCGCCGTGGACGCCTGGGTCATGATTCCCATTTTCTTCGCGCTGAGGAGCCGATGATGCCCCCAACTTTACCTGTCGATTGGTTCGGACTGAGCCGGTTCCTCTCGGAGGGGAATCCCATGACTCTGGCTCCTTTCGGTATCCTCGCCCTGATGTCGGTGGCGACCTGGTGCGTGATCGTCATCAAGGCGGTGCGGATTTTCCGGTTGCGCCACCGGTCGGGACTCTTCCTGCGTCGCTGCTGGAACACCGGCGACAGGATCCGGATTGCCCGCTATCTGGCCCGGCAGGGCGCCCATGATCCCTGGAGCCGGTTGGCGGTCCAGGGTCTCGCCGCCCGCCGACACCTGACCGAGCGTGCCGTGGCGGGGTCGTCAATCCTGGGCGCGCCGGACCGGTTTCTGACCCGGGTCCTGTGCCAGGCCATCGATTCCGAGACGGTGGAACTGGAATCGGGATTGACGGTGCTGGCCACGGTCGGGTCGGTGGCCCCCTTCGTCGGGCTGCTCGGCACGGTCTGGGGCATCTGTCATGCCCTTGAGGCGATCGGCGCTGCGGGACAAAGCAGTGTCGAACAGGTGGCGGGGCCGGTGGGCGAGGCCCTGATCATGACCGCCTTCGGCCTCGCCACCGCGTTGCCGGCGGTGCTTGCCTACAACCTCTTCGTCCGTTGCAATCGCCGGATACTGTCGGCCCTGGACGGCTTTGCCCACGACCTGTTCGTCTTCTTCGGCAGCGATGCCGATCCGGTCGGCGACGTCACCGAAGCCGGGAGGGCCTGACAATGGCCTTCGGCAGACTTTCCGGGACCGGGCGGACTCAGGTTACCGCTGAAATCAACATGATTCCCATGATCGACGTCATGCTGGTGCTGTTGATCATCTTCATCCTCACGACGCCATTGCTGGTGCATGCGGTCAAAGTCGATCTTCCCCGGGTCGCCAGCGAGGCCGATCCCCCGCTTGCCACCGATATTACCCTCAGCCTCGACAAGGACGGACAGGTCTGGTGGGGCGACGCCATGGTGACGACCGCGGATCTGGAGCACCGTCTGGCCGCGGAGGGTCTGAAGGCGGAGGCCCCGGAAGTGCAAATCCGCGCCGATCGCGCGGTTCCCTACGGACAGGTCGCCGACCTGATGGCGCGGGCGTCCCGCAGCGGCTTGCACAAGCTGGCCTTCGTCAGCAGTCCGACGCCGCCGCAATAAGTCCAGACCACGCCCCGGCAACGGGGTCCGGGGCCGGCGGCCCCCCCACGCCGGCTCCGAGTGGGGTCCAGGGCCAGGCCCCTGGGCTCCGGAAGTGCCGTGCCCGGTTTTATCGCAAATTCCGTAATGATCCCCGAAACCAGGAGAGCTTCACAGTGACGATCTCGATTCGCCAGTGTCTCATGACCGGCTTGTCTTTAACCGTTTTGCTCGGGCACCCCCAAGCCGGGCTTGCCGCTGACGGTACCGCTACCGTTGCGGACGGCGCCGGGGCGCCGACTCAACTTCCCACCGTCCTGATCGAAGGGACCGCTCCGGCCCCGGACGACGGCAGCGCCGAGGCCGGATATCGGGTGAAGGACGTTGATTTGGGACCGCTTGGCACGAAAAAGCTTCTCGACACCCCCTATTCCATCGACAGCATTCCCGGCAGTCTGATCGAATCCCAACAGTCAAAGAATATCAGCGACATCATCAAGTATGACCCGTCGGCGCAGATCGAGCCCCGGGGCGACATGGATTTCGGCCGTCCCCAGACCCGTGGCTTTGAAAACGCCAATACCCAGAACACCCGCATCGATGGTATGAACTCCTACACCATCATGGCCTATCCGATGGAAGAATACCAGGATATCGAAATCCTGAACGGCGCCGCAGGGGCCTTCTATGGGGTTTCGTCCCCGGGCGGCATCTTTAACTTCATCTCAAAGCGCCCGACCGATGCCCCTTTTGAACGGGTGACATTCGGCTATGACTCCCAAGGTCAGGTCACCGAGCATGGCGAGGCCAGCGGTCGGGTCGGCCCCGACGGCCTGTTCGGATATCGGGTCAACGCCCTTCACGGGGACGGCGAAAGCTATGCGCCCCACAGTGACCTTGAGCGGGAGCTGCTGAGCGGGGATTTCGACATCAAATTGACCGACACCACCCGACTGGAACTGGATGCCAGCAGCTTTACCTATAACGAGAGCGGCCTTCCCAGTGCCTTTGTTTACGGCGGAACCATCGCCCTGCCGTCTGCTCCGGATCCGACCAAGGCCGGATACGGCGTGGTCGGTGCCGGGCAGACGCTGACCGACAACACGGTCGGCGTCCGGCTGAAGCATGACTTCAGTCCCGATTGGAAGGTGACCATCGGCGGCATGTATCAAAGTTTCGATCGCACGATGAATCCCACCGGAACCTATGGTGCCGCGATTCCCCAGAATCTGCTGACCAACGGCACCGGCAGTTACACCACCATCATCGGCGACACCGGACTTCGTGGCGAGGTCGACAGCGAACTCGCCTATTTGAACGGCCGCATTCAGACCGGTGGTCTGACCCATGACCTGGTTCTGGGTACCAACGGCTATCAGCAGACCATGTCGACCCGTATCGGCCAGAACTATATACTGGGCAATGCCACCTTGTCGGATCCGGTCCTGCGCTATGCGCCCGATTTTTTCAATCGCGGCAGCTTTTACAAATCGGCTTATTCGGGACAGCAGGCGCTGGTTACCGGTGACACGATTACCTTCGATCAACACTGGTCGGTATTGGCGGCGGCCAGCCAGACCTGGCTGACCGCCCTCAGCTACAACCAGGCCGGCAAGACCACGGCCAACTATAACGCCTACGGCATCAGCCCGACCGTCAGCCTGATCTACAAGCCCGTTGCCAACGTCACGACTTATGTGACGTATGCCGATGCGTTGCAGCAGGGCGATACCGCGCCGACCACCGGCGTTACCAATCCCGGCGTGATGCTGGCCCCCTACCGCAGCCAGCAATGGGAAGTCGGCGGCAAAGTCACCGTGCAGGACAGTCTTGACCTGTCGGCGGCGCTTTTTCATATGACCCGGCCCTATGCCTATACCGATCCCAATGACGACACCTTCAAGGAAAACGGGCAGCAAACCAACGATGGCCTCGAACTCAAGATCAAGGGAAATTTGCTGCCGGACTGGACGGTCTTCGCCGGCCTCACCTGGCTCGACCCGATGCTTGAAAATACCGGAAGTGCCAGCACACAGAACAAGCTGGTGGTCAGCATTCCCAAGTACCAGGCCAATCTCTATTCAGAATATCGGATTCCCGAGGTTTCGGGACTTTCGCTCAATATGAATGTCCATTACACCGATCGCCGTGCCGCCAATGTCACCAACACCAGTTGGGCGGACTCGTACACCACCCTGGATCTTGGTGCGGTCTATGTCATGGGTGTTTATGGCCATGATGTGACATGGCGGGCCGGCATCAACAACGTGACCGATCAACGGTACTGGGCGGCGATTCTGCCCGAGACCCAATCCGGCGGCAGCAGCCAGGCCGGTGCCGGCAACACCGTCTATGCCGCGTTCATGGGCGCGCCCAGGACGTTCCACATGTCCATGTCGGTGGACTTCTAAGGCGATGACCGGGACAACGGAGAGTCTCCCTCTCGTTCCGCCGCCGGCCGGGTCGGTCCCGGCCGGCGGTGGCGGATTGCCGGAAGCGCGACGGCAACCGAAGGTCGTGCTGACCGCCGCCGGGCGCCGGGCCGCCGGAGCCCTGGCGGCAGCGGTCGCCCTCTGCCTGGCGCTCCAGATCGGCTGCGCCCCTTTGTGGGCGCGGGAGATCACCGACATGGCCGGGCGGACGGTCACGGTCCCCGACGACATCCGGCGCATCTACGTCGCCTATGACCCGCCGGCGATTTTTCTCTCGGCCCTTGCCCCCGACCTGATGATCGGCTTTCCGTTTCCGCTTACGCCCGAGGCCGGGCGGTTTCTCCCGCCGGCGGTGGCGGGCCTGCCGACCATCGGCGGCGCCTCGCGGACCACCCCGGAGAGACTGCTGGGGCTCGGCATCGACGTGGCCATCGCCTGGAACATCCGGGGGCCGCCCGACCAGTTTGCGGCGCAGGTGACGGCCATGGGCATACCGACGCTGATGGTCGATGCCTCGCCGTTCCGGCGCTATCCCGAGGCGTTCCGCTTCCTCGGGCGACTGGTCCACCGCGAGGCGCGGGCCGAGCGGCTGGCGCGTGCCCTGGAAGACACCATGGCCCGCCTCGACGCCACGGTGGGCGCGATTCCGCCGCAGCAACGGCTTCGGGTCTATTACGCGGACGCCGCCGATGGACTGAAAAGCCAGTGCGCCGGGGCCTTCCGGGGCGAAGTGGTGGAATTGGCCGGGGGTTTCAATGTGATGCAGTGCAACACGCCCGACGTCATGTCGGCCGCCGTCGCGGTCGGCCTGGAAACCCTGCTCCGCCTTGATCCCGACGTGATCGTCGCCCGGACCCCGGAAATCGCCCGGTTCATCGACCAGGATCCGGGATGGCGGCATCTGCGCGCGGTGCGTGAGCGCCGGCTGTATGCCTTTCCCTCACTGCCCTTCAACTGGGCCGAACGCCCCCACTCCCAGTTCAAAATGCTGGCTCTGCAATGGCTGGCGAATGTTCTTTACCCCGATTTCTTCCGGTTTGACTTTGATCGCGGGGTCCAGGACTTTTACCGGCTGTTTTACGATATGGAGTTGACCGATGACCAACTCGTCCGATTGCGGAACTGAAGCCTTGCCGGGTCTCCGTCATGCCCTCCTGTCGGACCCCGGGCGGCGATGGCCGATGACCGCGGCGGGGGCCTGGATTCTGCCCTTCCTGGGTCTGGCGCTGGCCGTGGCGATGCTGGGATCGCTGTGCATCGGGGCTTACCCGGTGGCCTTTACCAAGGTCGTGCGGATTCTCCTGACTCTGGCGCTTCCCGCGCCGTTCGGACCCGATCCCACCTGGACCGACGCCGAACTGGCCGCGGTCCAGGTCATCCGCCTGCCCCGGGTGCTGTTGGCCATGCTGGCCGGTGCCGGCCTGGGCCTGTCGGGCGCGGCGTTGCAGGGGATGATGCGCAACCCGCTGGTCGGTCCCGACCTGATCGGCATTTCTTCGGGGGCCGCCTGCGGCGGCATCCTGGCCATTCTGCTGGACTGGCCGCCTTGGGGGCTGCTGGCCGCTGCGTTTGCGGGCGGGCTGGTCGCCCTGCTGGCGGCCTGGACCCTGGCCGGTCTGTCCCGGGGCGGGGGGGTGCTGCCGTTCATCCTGGCCGGGGTGGTGGTCGCCGCGTTCTTCACCGCCATGCACGGGCTGATCCAGTACACCGCCGATCCCGAAAACAAGCTGCCGGCCATGGTTTACTGGCTGATCGGCAGCTTTGCCGGGGCGACATCCGACAAGGTGGCCATTCTGGCGCCGCCGGTGCTGGGGGCCGGCGGCGTGCTGCTGCTGTTGCGCTGGCGGATCAACCTGCTGTCCCTGGGGGAGCTTGACGCCGCGGCGTTGGGGATTCGGGGGAGCGGCCTGCGCTGGGCCATCATCGCCCTGGTCTCCCTGATCGTGGCGGCTCAGGTGACGGTCAGCGGCATCGTCGGCTGGGTCGGGCTGATCGTACCGCACTTTGCCCGGATGATCGCGGGGCCGGATCATCGCCGACTGTTGCCGGCGGCGGCGCTGATCGGGGCCACCTTCCTGCTGGTGATGGATGACATCGCCCGAACCCTGGCGCAGCAGGAGTTGCCGATCGGCGTCCTGACGGCAGGCGTCGGAACGCCGGTCTTCGCCATTTTGTTCTGGCGTTTGCAGGTCCGGGGATGGTCCCATGAATGATCCGGCGGTCGTCCTCTCGGGGGTGGGCCATGCCTACCGGCCGGGACGCTGGGTTTTCCGCCAATGCACCGCCAGTGTCGGGCGGGGACGGGTGCTTGCGGTGCTGGGGCCGAACGGACGTGGCAAGACCACCTTGCTGCGCCTGATTCTGGGCACCATGCGGCCAACCGAGGGCGCGGTGGCGATCCTGGGTCAGGCCGGCTTCGTCCCGCAACTCTTCCAGGTGGGCTTCGACTACCCGGTTCTGGACATGGTGTTGATGGGGCGGGCGCGGCGCATCGGACTGCTCGCGCAGCCGTCGGCCCGTGACGAGGCGGCGGCCCTGGCCGCGCTCGACCGTTTTGGCCTTGTCGATCTGGCCCGTCGCCCGTTTCATGAACTGTCGGGCGGGCAGCGGCAAATGGTGATCTTTGCCCGGGCCCTCGCCTCCGAACCCGAGATCCTGATCCTGGACGAACCGACGTCGGCCCTGGACCTGAAAAATCAGGCTCTGGTGCTTGATTGGATCCGGCGGCTGTCCCACAATGATGGGTTGACGGTGATTTTTACCACTCATCATCCTCATCATGCCCTGGAAATTGCCGATGATGCCTTGTTAATGCTGGGCGAGAGTCAATTTGCCTGTGGCGCTGCGGCAGAAATGCTGAATGAAGACCATCTCTACGCTCTCTATGGACTGCCTCTTCGCCGATTGTCCTTCGAGCATGGCGGCGAAATGATCGAAACCCTTGCTCCGGTGTTGCGCATAGAGCCGCGCGCAAAGACCCCAGGATAGGACAGGCCATCGAAAGAAAAGAACTTTGTGGGCTCTGCCCACACCCGCAAAGGGCCGGGCGGCCCTTTGAACCCATGACGTCACGAGGTCAAGGAGGCGAGCCTCCTTGCGGGTGCAGGGCAGAGCCCTGCAAAACCGGGACACGCGCACCATCCCGGCCCCAGTGGGGCAAAGCCCCACCCTGCCGATGATACAGTGGGGCAAAGCCCCACCCTGCCGATGATACAGTGGGGCAAAGCCCCACCCGGTCGATGATACAGTGGAACAAAGCCCCACCCTGCCGATGATACAGGCCCGTATCCGCCGTCGGTTATCGATCCTTCGCCACCGCCGGCAACTCGGTGCGCTGGGGCTGGATGATGATGATGTCGTCGGGATGGCTGTAGTTGAGCATCAGCCGCGCCCGCTCGTCGAGCATGTCGCGGTCAAGATTGTCGGGACGCAACAGCGCCGTCCGGCTTTCCAGGCGCACCCGCTCCTGGTGAACCGTGTCCAGTTGGGTCCTGGCCTGCTCCACCTCGTTCTGAAGCTGGCGCATGGCCATCAGCCCGCGATCCCCATAGACGGCGTAATAGGCAAAATAGAGCACGAGGCAAGCCCACACGATCGGTCCGATGGCCGTAATCGCGGTTTGCCGCAGCAATTTCCGAAAGGGGACATGGATACTCATGCCCCCAGTGAACCGGCTTTGACCGCTCCGGTCAACGGTGCGCCGGCCGGGAGTGCGGTTTTCCGCGCCCGAAAGCGCGGGACCGTTGCGCCCCCGCCACAGCGGACCCTACCCGGCTGCGTCCCGGCCCTCCCGGCGTTGGCGGGCGATGTCCAGGAACACCTCTTCCAGGGTGGTGCGGCCGTAACGCTCGAGCAGGGCGGCCGGGGCGCCGCGGTCCACCAGCCGGCCCCGGCGCAACATCAGCACGTCGCCGCACAGGCGTTCGACCTCGGCCATGTTGTGGGATGCCAGCAGGATGGTGGCGCCGCTGGCCCGCTGATACGACTCGAGGCCGCTGCGGATCCAGTCGGCGGTGTCGGGATCAAGGGACGCGGTGGGCTCGTCGAGGAGCAGCAGGTCCGGCTCGTTGAGCAACGCCTTGGCCAGCGCCACCCGGGTCTTCTGCCCCGCCGACAGACTGCCGGTCGGACGCCCGAGGACGCCGGTCAGATCGAAACGTCCGGCCAGTTCGGTGATGCGCCGGTCGACGCCGCGCACTCCGTAAAGATGACCATAGACCCGAAGATTTTCCAGTACCGACAGCCGTCCCGGAAGATCGACATAGGGCGACGAGAAATTCATGCGGGGCAGCGCCCGGTGACGGTTGCGGGCCATGTCATGGCCCAGGACCTCGACCAGGCCGGAACTGGGCAGCAGCAAGCCGAGCAGAATCGCGAGAGTGGTGGTCTTGCCGGCGCCGTTGCCGCCCAGCAGCCCGACCACCGCCCCCTGATCGACGGTGAAGCTGAGGCCATCCACCGCCGTAACCTCATCGAAACGTTTGGTCAGGCCGTCAACTTTGACCGCGAAACGGGACATCGGGGATACTCGGGACGGGACGGGGCCGGGCCGGGGCCGGGCCGGGGCCGGAAGGGGGGGGACGGTGAGCGATCATCGCTCACCGCCGACGGAACAGGAAGGGCAGCCGGTACCACGGACCGCCGGCCCCTGGCGAGGGGTCCGGCACGCTTATTCGCCCTTGTCGCCGCCGCCGCCCTCCCGCAGTGCGGTCAGCACCGGTCGGGGGTCGAGCAGGCCGGCGGCGCGCAGGTCTTCGACGCCGGGCAGGTCGCGCAGCGAACTCAGGCCGAAATGGTCGAGGAAGTGATCGGTGGTGACCCAGGTCAGCGGTCGGCCCGGGGCCTCGCGGCGCAGGCCGGGCTTGATCCAGGCGTTCTCCATCAACAGGTCAAGCGTGCCCTTGCTGGTGGCGACCCCGCGGATGCCTTCGATTTCGCCCCGGGTGACCGGCTGGTGGTAGGCGATGATGGCCAGGGTCTCGACCGCGGCCCGGGACAGCTTGCGGGGCACCTCCTCCTGGAGCCGGAGCCGGGGCGCAAGGTCGGGTGCCGTGCGAAACGCCCAGCGCCGGTCCATCCGCACCAGCACCACCCCATGCCCGGCGTAGCGGCCGGTCAGTTCCGCCAGCAGGCCACGCACATCCGCGCCGTGACCCAGCCGGGCCGCCAGCGTCGCCTCGTCCAGCGGCTCGGCCGCCGCGAACAGCAGCGCCTCGAGCAGGCGCACCTGCTGCTCGCGGTCGGGGACCGCCACCTCCTCGGTTTCAAACGTCCCTTCGGCGGTCCCCTCGGCCCCCCCGGCGGCGGTTTCGGCGGCGGCGTCGGTCATGGTGTCCATCACGGCGGCGGCGCTTCGCGTCACCCGACGCTCCGGGGCGTCGCCCGGCGCAACCAGATCTGGCCAAAGACCCCGTCCTGGCGCACTTCGATCCGGCCGGCCTTGACCAGTTCCAGGGTCGCGGCAAAGGTTGCGGCCAGCGCCGAACGTCCGAGCAGGGAGCCGTCGGGGCGTTCGGGCAGGAAGCTCGCCAGGGTTGCCCAGTCGGGCAGGGTGCCCAGCACCTCGGTCAGGCGCCGCAACGCTTCCTCCATCGAATACAGGTCGAGCGGTTGAATGGTCAGCACCGCCGACTCCTCACGCCGCTTGTGGTCGCCGTAAGCCTTGAGCAGATCGTAGAGCGTCACCTGGAAGACCGCGGTGCGTTCGACCTCCAGACCCTCGGGGGCGCCGCGCGGAAACACGTCGCGGCCGAGTTGCGGCCGGTCCAGCAGTTTGGCCCCGGCCGCGCGCATGGCCTCCAGCCGCTGAAGCTGGAAGGCCAGCGCCGCCGCCAGTTCGGCGCCGCCCGGCTCCTCCCCCGCCACCTCGGGCTCGGGCAGCAGCAGCCGGGACTTGAGGTAGGCCAGCCAGGCCGCCATCACCAGGTAGTCGGCGGCCAGTTCGATCCGCACCCGGCGCACCGCGGCCACGAACTCCAGGTACTGGTCGGCCAGTTGCAGGATCGAAATCCGGGTGAGGTCGACCTTCTGGTCGCGGGCCAAGGTCAGCAGCAGGTCGATCGGTCCCTCGAAGCCATCGAGCGCCAGCACCAGTTGCTCGGATGTGGCCGGTCCGTCGGGCCGGACGTCCTCGACAAACGCCTCCGCGGTCATGGCGCCTTCCCCTCAATCCGCCCCCGGCAGCCAGTCGATCCCCACCAGCCGGCCGATGAACCGGCTGACCGTCGCCACCGCCGGCCCCAGCACCTGGGGCAACAGGTTGAGATTGATTCCGAACTGGCTGCCCACCACCGGCAGCAAAAACAGCACGAACAGCAACAGGACCATGCCGTAAGGCTCCACCGCGGCCAGCGGCCGGGCCAGCGCCAGCGGCAACAGCCCCACCGCCACCCGGCCACCGTCCAGCGGCGGCAGCGGAATCATGTTGAACAGCGCCAGGATCACGTTGATCTGGACCGAAATTGCGAGCGTCGTGACCGCCCACTCCTGCATCGACGCCGGCAGCCACGGCAGCCCGTGGAACAGGGCGGCCGAAACCAGCGCCAGCGCCAGGTTCACGCCGGGACCGGCCAGCGCCACCCACACCATGTCGCGCCTGGGATTGCCCAGACGGCCGAAGTTGACCGGCACCGGCTTTGCCCAGCCGAACAGGAAATGGGTGGACAGCGCCATCACCGCCGGCAGGATGATGGTGCCGATCGGGTCAATATGCTTCAACGGGTTGAAGGACACCCGGCCCGCCAGCCAGGCGGTGTCGTCGCCCAGCCGCCATGCCACGAAGCCATGGGCAGCCTCGTGCAGGGTGATGGCCAGGATCACCGGCGGCGCCAGAACCGAGAGTGTGAATAAAACCTGTTCCATCGCCATCATTCGCGGTTCGAGAGTGGCCGCCCTTCAAGCCGGATTACCCGGGCGTCTTTCACATTCAGAGCGCAACCGTCACTCCCAGTCACCCGCCGCCAGCGCCGTGGCCAGGGGCAGGTGCGCGGTCGGGTCATCGTCGCCGATGCTCTGCCCCTGGGACGAAATGCCCAAAAGCTGGTCCAGGCGCGCCCGCAACTCTGCGGCGACCATCGGCTGGGGCGATCGCAACGCCGCACGGGCCCGCTGCCAGCGCGCCGCGCCGGCGGCCTCCAGCGGCGGGATCACCGCGGCGATCTGGCGCATCTCCTCAAGCTGACCGTTGCAATGCAGCACCACGTCGCAGCCGGCCGCGAGAACCTCCCGCGCCCGGGTGGCGGGCGCGCCGTCGAGGGCACCCATGGACAGATCGTCGCTGAACAACAGGCCGTCAAACCCCAGCCGGCCGCGCACCACCCCGGCGATCACCGCGGGCGAGGTGCTGGCCGGCCGGTAGGGATCGATGGCCCGGTAAACCACATGGGCGACCATGCCCAGCGGCAGGTCGGCCAGCCGGCGAAACGGCACGAAGTCGGTGGCGTTCAGCGTGCCCTCGGTGGCATCGACCACCGGCAGCTCCCGGTGGCTGTCGGCAAACGCCCGGCCGTGTCCGGGAATATGCTTGATCACCGGCAACACCCCGCCGGCGAGAAAGCCGTTGCAGGTGGCGCGGGCCAGTTCGGTCACGAGCAGCGGGTCGCCGCCGAAGGCGCGGTCCCCGATCACGTCATGGGCGTGCGGCACCGGCACGTCGCACACCGGGGCGCAGTCGACGGTGATCCCCAGGTCGAACAGCATGGCCGCCAGCAGCCGGCCGTTGAGCCAGGCCGCCTCCCGCCCGGCGGCCGGCGCCCGTTCCGCCAGCCGGCCAATCAGCCGGGCCGGGGGGTGGTTTGGCCAGTGGGGCGGGCGCAACCGCGCCACCCGGCCGCCCTCCTGGTCGATCAGCACCGGCGCGTCATCGCGGCCGACCGCGGTGCGCAACTCCCGGACCAGTGCCCGGACCTGCTCGGGGGAGCCGACATTGCGGCGGAACAGAATGAAACCGAGCGGTTGCGAGTCGCGGAAGAAGGCGCGCTCTTCGCCGGCGAGGCGGGTGCCGGCACAGCCGAAGACCACGGCGCGCACAGCCGCAGCACGCACGGCCGCGTCAGCGGCTCCGGTGGGGGCTCCGGTGGGGGCTCCGGTGGGGGCTCCGGTGGCGGCGCCGATCCGGCGGGGATCAGTGCCGGGCAAGCTGGCACCCGACATTCTGGCTCTTGAGTTGCTCGCACAGGGCATGGGCGCGGGCTTCGTCCAGGGGGCCGGCGCGGAGGCGGTAATAGATTCCCCGCTCCCCCAGGTCGGCCTTGACCACCGAGGGCGAAAGGCCACCCAGCAGGTCGTGGTACCGCCCTTCGAGGCGCCGCCACTCCTCCCGGGCCTCGGCTTCGGAGCGAACCGAGGCCAGTTGGAGGTGGACGCTGCCGCCTTCCACGGTCCCGCCGGTGGCGGGCAGCGCCGCCGCCGGCTTCGGCGTCGCCAGCAGCGCGCCGGGCGGGATTGCCGAGGCCACCGTCATCGGTTTGACCGGCTTTTCGTGATCAACCGGCTTGGGGTGGTCGGCAGGTTTTTCATGATCGGGGGCGGCAGGTTTCGGCTGGACTCCGGCTTCGCCGGTGGCGGCGGGCGCCGGCGCCGCGGTTCCGCCCGGAGCCCCCACGGCCGCCGGCGCCGGGACCGGCGGCCCGTCCGCGGGCTGGCCGGGAACGGCCTTGCCGGCGGGCGGGGTCGGAGTCGGGGGCGACGTCGCGGTCGCCGCAGGGGCCGGAGTTGAGGCCGGGGTCGGCGGCGGCGCCACCGGCCGGGGCAGCGGCGTTTCGGGCGGCGGCAGCAGGCGTTCCACCACCGGACGTGCCGCGTCGGGGTCCAGGCGGTCAAACACCAGCTTGTCCTGGTTCGGCACCTCCATGCCGCCGGGCTGGTCGGGCCGGACCTTGAACGGCCGCGGGTCGGCCTTGATCAGGGGCAGCCCGGATTCGTCGGTGACGGTGGCGGAATGGCGCAGCCCCAGGTAGACCGCGCCGCCCACCGCCGCCACGGCGCCCAGGGCAAACACCAGCCGCAGCAACCGCGCGAGCAGGCCGCCGCCGGGCCGGGGGCGCTGCTGCGGCCGGTAGTCCTGGGGATCGAAGTCGAGTTCGTTCCAGCGGGTCATGAGCGCATTTCCTCGACCGGTTCGACTCCGATCACCGCCAGTCCCGACGCCACCACCATGGCCACGGCCTGGACCAGCGCCAGCCGGGCCAGGGTCAGCTCGGGATCATCGGCCGAGAGGAAGCGAAGCGTGGTATCGTCCTTGCCCTTGTTCCACAAGGTGTGAAACGCCGAGGCGAGGTCATGGAGATAGAACGCCACCCGGTGCGCCTCGTGGGCCTCGGCCGCCGCCTCCACCAGCCGCGGCCAGCCCGCCAGGATGCGGATCAGCGCCATTTCCTCGACGCCGGCCAGCCGGTGCAGCGGCGCCCCGGCCAGCGCCTCGGCGGTCAGCGCCGCCGCCGGCAGGTCCTGGGCGGCATGGCGCAGCACCGAACGGCAGCGGGCATGGCAGTACTGGACATAAAAGACCGGGTTGTCCTTGGACTGCTCGGTCACCCGGGCGAAGTCAAACTCCAGGGTCTGGTCGTTGCGCCGGGTCAGCATGATAAAGCGGACCACGTCCCGGCCGACCTCGTCCAGCACATCCCGCAGGGTGACGAAGGTTCCGGCGCGCTTGGACATTTTGACCGGCCTGCCCTGATCCATCAGATGCACGAGCTGACAGATTTTGACGTCGAGCGTGGCCTCGCCGCCGGTAATCGCCGAAGTCGCCGCCTGCATCCGCTTGACGTAGCCGCCATGATCGGCGCCCAGGACATCGATCAGTACGGTAAAGCCGCGGCGGAACTTGTCCAGATGGTAGGCGATATCATTGGCAAAATAGGTCCAGGAGCCATCCGACTTGCGCAACGGCCGGTCCACGTCGTCCCCGAAGGCGGTGGCCCGGAACAGGGTCTGGGGCCGCGGCTCCCAGTCGTCGGGTTTTTTACCCTTGGGCGGGTCGAGCACCCCCTGATAGACCAGTCCCCGCGCCGACAGTTCCTCGAAGGCGGCCTGAACCGCACCGGCCGCGACCAGGGCCCGTTCGGAACTGAACACCGTGATGCCGATCCCGAGCAACGCCAGATCCTCGCGGATGCCGGCCATCATCCGGTCCACCGCGAAGTCGCGGATCGCCGGCAGCCAGACCGACTCGGGCTGGTCGCGCCAACGGCCACCGTCCCGTTCGGCCAGCGCCTGCCCGACCGCCTTGAGGTAGTCGCCGGGGTAGAGACCGGCGGGAATCTCCCCGATCTCTTCGCCCAGCGCCTCCCGGTACCGCAGAAATGCCGACCGGGCCAGCGTCTCCACCTGACTTCCGGCGTCGTTGATGTAGTATTCCCGGCTGACGGTGAACCCGGCCTTTTCCAGCAGGTTGGCCAGGGCATCACCCACCACCGCGCCCCGGGCATGGGCGGCATGGAGCGGTCCGGTCGGGTTGGCCGAAACATATTCGACATTGACCGGCCGGCCGGCGCCCAGCGTGCCGGCGCCATAGGCGGTGCCGGCCCGCAGCACCGCCGCCACCTGCGCCTGCCAGAAGGCCGGCGCGAAAGACAGATTGACGAAACCGGGACCGGCGACCGCCGCCGCCGTGACCCCGGGCACGGTTTCGAGACGGCGGGCCAGCCGGGGCGCCAGTTCCCGGGGCGTGGTCGCAGCCTGAGCCGCCAGCACCATCGCCGCATTGGTCGACATGTCACCGTGGCTCGCCTCGCGCGGCGGCTCCACCGTGACCCGAGCGGTGTCGAGACCGGCCGGCAACTCTCCGGCGGCAACCATCCCGTCAAGCAGGGCCAACAACTGCCTGCGGAAGCCCTTAAAAACATTCATGCGTGAAACGTGCCCTCAGCCTCGCCCGCCGGCGCCGCCAGCACCCGGCGCCGCGCGCCATAATGCGGGCAACCGCCCGGCAAGTCAAAACCCGTCGTTACCCGTCGTTGCTGTCCGGTCGCGGCGGGGCGTGGGCGGCCCCGCCCGCGAAGCGGCCCACCAGCAAAAGACCATTGACCGCGCCCGCGGCATGAGTATGATCTCCGCTCCATCCAGCCGGCCCCTGTGGCGGAATCGGTAGACGCGGCAGACTCAAAATCTGTTGTTCGCAAGGACGTGCCAGTTCGAGTCTGGCCGGGGGCACCAAAGGCTGGCAATGGGTTGGCCCCGTGTCGGCCGGCATTGGCCGCTGTCATGGGTGTCTTGCGCTTCGCCAGAGACGTGGCCTTCGCCAGGGGCCTTCCCCGGGGTGGTGGTGCCATGATTCCTGTCATTGGGGCCGTTTGCCGGGGGGCCGTTTGCCGGGGGGCCGTTGGCCGGCTCCGGCGACTGTCCACCGGCCCCAGATGGTTGCGCTCGACCTCGCTGCGGCTGGCGGCGGGGTTTGCGGTGATTTTTGCGCTGGCGGCACTGGCGCCGATCGGGGTGTTGTGGTGGGCGACCGCGGGCAGCCTGGATGCCGGGATCAGCAGCCAGATTCGCGCCGATATCACCACCCTGCGTCGCCTGTACCATGATGGCGGGCTTGCGGAATTGCGGACGGCGGTGGCCGGGCGGGCGGTGGCGGCGCGCCATGACGGGACCGTGACCCTGGTGGCCGACGCCCGCCTGACCCCGATCGCCGGCAGCCTTGACGCCTGGCCGTCGGCCGTCGGCCATGCCACCGGCTGGCATGAGTTCGAGCTTGGCGGCGGCGCCGTCCGGGTCCGGGTCGATCACGTCCGGCTGGCGGAGGGCGTCAACCTGCTGGTCGGCCGCGACATCGGCGAGTTGATCCGGCTGCGCAGTCTGATTCTGGACGCGGTGGCGTGGTCGGCGGCGGTGGCGGTGACGCTGGCGGCGGTGCTGGGGCTGCTGTTCCGCCGGGTGTTCCTGGTCAGCCTGCGCTCGATCCGGGCCACCGCCGACGCCATCGCCCGGGGCGATATCAGCCGGCGGCTGGCGGTGGCGGGCAGCGCCGATGAGTTCGACCTGCTGGCGGGCACCCTCAACGATCTGTTCGCCCGGATCGAGGCGCTGGTGGCCGATGTCCGCAACGTCTCCAACGCAGTCGCCCACGACCTGCGCACGCCGTTGGCCGAGTTGCGGGTCCGGCTGGAGGCGTTGCAACGCCGCCATGCCGGGGCGCCCGAGGTCGCCGGCGGTCTGGAGGCGGCCATCGCCGATGTCGACCGGCTGATCGCGATTTTCACCGCCCTGCTGCGGCTGGCCGATATCGATTCGGGAATGCGCCGTTCGGCCTTTGCCCCGGTGGCTCTGGGGGCGGTGGCCACCGACGTGGGCGAACTCTATTCGGCGCTGGCCGAGGCCCGGGACATTACGCTGACGGTCACGGCGGCGCCGGACCTGTGGGTCCGGGGCGACCGCGACCTGCTGGCCCAGGCGGTGAGCAACCTGCTGGACAATGCCCTCAAGTTCACCCCCGCGGGCGGCACCGTGACGCTCTCGGCCACGGCCGGAGTCGCCGGCGGCGCCGAGCTGGTGGTGGCCGACCGCGGGCCGGGCCTGTCGGAGGCCGACCGGCCTCGGGCCACCCAGCGGTTCTTCCGCGGCGACCGCAGCCGTCACACCCCGGGGGTCGGGCTTGGTCTCAGCCTGGTCCAGGCGGTGGCCGACCTGCATCGCGCGACGCTGGTGCTGTCCGACCACCGGCCGGGCCTGCTGGTGCGGATGACTCTGCCCGGGCCGGAGGATGTTCCGGCTTCAGGTCCGCCGCACCCGCCCGATAAAGAAACCGTCCAGCCCACCCTGTCCGGCCAGATGGCAGGGCAACGTCCGCACCGTTCCGGCTGAGGTGACGAGTTCCTCCAGGCCGCCGACCTCGTGGGCGGCGATGGGCAGCGGCTCGACCGGCGCCCCGGAACCGAGCAGCGCCGCCAGCCGTTCCTCGCCTTCCTCGGGCTGAAGCGAGCACACGGTGTAGACCAGCACGCCGCCGGGTCGGACCAGGGTGACGGCGTGGGCCAGCAGGCGGGTCTGAACCACCACCAGCCGGGCCACGTCGTCCGGTCCCTTGAGCAGCGGGATGTCGGGATGGCGGCGGATGGTGCCGGTGGCGCTGCACGGGGCATCGAGCAGCACCGCGTCGGCCGGTTCCTCCGGGACCCAGCGCGCGATATCGGCGGTGACGGTTTCGGCGCTCAGGCCAAGCCGGGCCAGATTGGCGTGAAGTCGGGCGAGGCGACCGGCGGCGCGGTCCACCGCCACCACCCGGGCGCCGGCCGCGGCCAGTTGGGCGGTCTTGCCGCCCGGGGCCGCCGCCAGATCGAAGACCCGCCGGCCGGCAAGCGGACCCAGCAGGGTTGCGGGCAACGCCGCCGCGGCATCCTGAACCCACCAGGCGCCTTCGCCGAAACCGGGCAGCTCCGGGATGGTCCCGCCCGCGGCGCGGCGCAGCGAGCCGCCGGTGGGCAAGACCCGGGCGTCCAGCCGCTCCGCCCACCGGCCGGCTTCGGCGGGCAGCTTCAGCGAAAGGTCGAGCGGCGCCTCGCCCAGATGGGCCTCGGCGATGGCGCGGGTGCGCTCGGGGCCATAGGCGGCCTGCCACGATTGCCACAACCAGTCGGGGGTGTTCAGGCGGGGGGCATCCTGCCCGGCCAGCATCGCCGGCCCGTCGCGGCACAGCCGGCGCATCACCGCGTTGATCAGCGGTTTGTAGGGTGCCGTGACCGTCGAGGCCGCGGCCAGCGTGACCGTGGTATCCACGGCGGCATGACCGGGCGTGCCAAGACCGAGCGCCTGGGCGGCACCCAGCCGCAGCAGGTCCTGGACCTCGGGCCGCAGCGAACCGGGCCGGTCGAGCATGGCGGCAATCACCGCGTCAAGCTGGCCGAGCCGGCGCAGCGCCGTCGCCGCCAGCAGCCGGACGAAGGCGCGATCGCGTCCCTCCAGTCCCGAGGGATCGAGTCCGGCTTCGAGCGCCTCGTCGAACGGCCGCCGCCGGCGCAAGACCTCCGTCAGCACGGCCAGCGCCAGGACCCGCGGCCGGTCCGCCAGCGTCATCTCACCCCCCGCGCCCGGAAAAAGCCCGGGTTTCCAAAGGCCCCCGGCCTTTGGTGGGTCCAGGGCAAAGCCCTGGTCGGGGGCAAGGGGCGAAGCCCCCGCAACCATCCAAAGCTCATCGGGACGCCTTGAGGGCTTCCAGCACCACCGCGAGGTTGGTGGTCATGGTCCGGTGGACCTGTTCGAATTGTGCCTCGATGGCCGCAAAGTGCCCGGCCGTCGTCCGATGAACCTGTCCGAATTGCGCCTCGATGGCCGCGAAGTGGGTGGCCATGGTCCGGTGGACCTGCTCGAACCGGGCCTCGACGATGGCGAACTGCTCGGCCATTTCGGCCCGGATGGCCGCCTGATCGGCCTCCAGGCGCAACTGTTCGGTGCGAACCTGGCGCAGGTCGGTCTGCATCCGCTTGATCTGCTCGCCCAGGAACCGGAGGTCGGGCTCTGTGGTCATCGATCATCACCCCGCGGCGTTGATTCGCTGCACGATTTCGTCCAGGGCGGCGTCGGCCCGGTGATTGTCGACCTGACAGGTGCCGGCGGCATGGTGGCCGCCGCCGCCGTATTCCAGCATGATCGAGCCGATATTGGCCCTGGAGGCGCGGTTGACGATGGACTTGCCCACCGCCAGCACGGTGTTCTGACCCTTGAGTCCGGTCAGAACGTGGACCGAGACGGTGGTGGTGGGATAGAGGGCGTAGATCATGAAACGGTTGCCGGCATAGATCGGGTCCTGGCCGCGCAGATCCAGCACCACCACGTTGCCCTCGACTCGCGACCGCTGCTCCAACTGTTCGATGAAGGCGTGCTGATGGCTCAAAAAAAGCTCGACCCGTTCGTGCACGTCGGGCAGCGCCAGAATCTCTTCGATGCTGTGGCTGCGGCAGTACTCGATCAGCTCCATCATCAAGTTGTAGTTGGAGATACGGAAGGTCCGAAACCGGCCAAGCCCGGTCCGGGCATCCATGATGAAGTTGAGCAGCGTCCAGCGGTCCGGGGCCAGGATGTCGGCCCGCCGGTACTGGGCGGAATCCGCCTGATCGACCGCCAGCATCATCTCGTCGGAAATCGCGGGAAAGCGGTCCTTGCCGCCGTAATGGCGATAGACCACCCGCGCCGCCGAGGGCGCGGTGGCGTCGATCACATGGTTGTCCCTGCGGCCCACCCGTTCCACCTCGCTGGCGTGGTGGTCGAAGACCAGCCGGGCGCCTTCGACATAGGGCAGGTTGGTGGTGATGTCGTTGGCGGTAATGGCGATCTTGCCATCCTGCATGTCCTTGGGGTGGACGAACAGGATATCGCCGATCAGGCCCAACTCGCGCAGCAGCACGGCGCACACCAGCCCGTCAAAGTCCGAACGGGTCACCAGACGATATTGGGTCTCAGTCATTCAAAGGCTCCTGGGTCGCGCCGGAGGAAGGATGGTGAGAGTGTAACGGATTCGCGGCCACAGCCCAAGGGGGCTGCTGCGGCCGGGGATGGCGTCGGCACAGGAAGCGGGAGATTGGATCAAGCCTGTCGGTTACGCCAGTAACTTTCTAATGCCGACGGCAATCGCATTGATGACACCGTACCCGGCAATAAGAGTTCCTAAAATCTTTAAAATTTCCAATGATGTCCGCCGCTGTGCGTCGACGCCCCAGAATGCCGCCCAAATCAATATACTGATTAAAACGATAGAAGCGACGCAGCAGCAAATCGCAATTGATCCGCCCAGTAAATGCTTCCTTTTCTTGTCATTTTCTTGGTGCGCAAGCTTTTCCATTTGATAGTCATACTACCTCTTATCCGCAGCGTCATTGGCATCAATAGCCCTTCTTATGATGTCGGTTCTTTGATTCCCACTATTAATACGCCCCCGTTCAACGTCCAGGCGATATCGCTCAACTTCCAACATTTCCCGCAAAAGCGATTCGGATAAGTCACCATTAACAATTCGACCTTGCGAATAAATTTGAGTTTGATCGGATTCTGACTTCTCTTTCCCTTCTGACTTCTTTTCCACGTTTTGCACCGGGTCGGTCATTTCAGGTACCCCTGCTTCCGATTGGAGAGCATCAAGAGATCAATCGTCACATCACTTTCTTCATCAATCGGGTAGGATCGCACGCGATACCCTCCGTAGGGGGATGGCTCCACCTTGATCATCATTCCCTCTTCGGCCGCCATGCCCCGGAGGACCCTGGACGCCTCGTATGCGTCCTTGTACGAGTCGGACTGTCTTTCCTTGTCTCCGTCCATCGGCTGCCTCTCCGGTCTGGTGGGTCAAGACACCCGCTTCGTACCTGTCCCCCGATAATAGCTCAATGTGAGTTTGCTGTCGAATCGGGCTTCGCGCACAACCTTACCCCGGTTCCGGAAAAAAACCGGGGAGCGTTGCCGCTCCCCGGGCCTTCCGATCGACCGCTCTGCCTTGGGCGACGCCCAAAAACAACGATGCCCGGTGTGGAAGCGGGCTCCGGCCGCGCAAGGCGGGAAGCCGCTTCCACCGATTCGCCGAATTCCCGGTGTTATCCTACTCTTCCCTGGCGTCTTCCAGGGTGTGCAGCCCCGGACGCCTCGCGCTGATCAGCACCGCCATGTTACCGGGCTTGTGCTGGTTCTTCCACATCTTGGTGTGGGCGCGCGGGATGTCGGTCCACGAGAACACCTCGCTCATGCAGGGATCGATCCGGCGTTCGATCACCAGCTGGTTGGCCTGGCTGGCCTGGAGCAGGTTGGCGAAGTGGCTGCCCTGGATGCGCTTCTGCCGCATCCAGACGAAGCGGGCGTCAAAGGTCAGGTTGTAGCCGGTGGTGCCGGCGCAGAACACCACCATGCCGCCGCGCTTGACCACGAAGCATGACACCGGGAAGGTCTGCTCGCCCGGATGTTCGAACACGAAGTCGACGTCATTGCCCTTGCCGGTGACGTCCCAGATTGCCTTGCCGAACGCCCGCACCTTCTTCAGGTAGTCGTTGTAGGCGGCGGTGTCGTCCACGTCGGGCAGCTGGCCCCAGCAATCGAACTTGTTGCGGTTGATCACGCCCTTGGCGCCAAGCTGCATCACGAAGTCGTGCTTGGATTCGTCCGAGATGATCCCGATCGGGTTGGCGCCGGCGGTGGCGATCAACTGGACCGCCATCGAGCCGAGACCGCCCGAGGCGCCCCACACCAGCACATTGTGGCCCGGCCGCAGGATGTGCGGGCGGTGGCCGAACAGCATGCGGTAGGCGGTGGCCAGCGTCAGGGTGTAGCAGGCGCTCTCCTCCCAGCTCAGATGACGCGGCCGGTGCATGACCTGGCGCGACTGAACCCGGGTGAACTGGGCGAACGAGCCGTCCGGCGTCTCGTAGCCCCAGATGCGCTGGGACGGCGAGTTCATCGGGTCGCCACCATTACATTCCTCGTCGTCGCCATCGTCCTGGTTGCAATGGACCACGACCTCGTCACCGACCTTGAATCGCTTGACCTTGCTGCCGACCGCCCAGACCACGCCCGCGGCGTCGGAGCCCGCGATGTGATAGGGCGCCTTGTGGTAGTCAAAGGTGGAAATCGGCTTGCCGAGGGCCGCCCATACGCCGTTGTAGTTGACGCCGGCCGCCATCACGAGGATCAGCACCTCGTCGGGGCCGATGGTCGGCGTCTCGACGACCTCGATCTGCATCGCCTTTTCGGGCTCGCCGTGGCGCTCGCGCCGGATCGCCCAGGCGTACATCTGCTTCGGCACATGGCCGAGCGGCGGAATCTCGCCGACCTCGTAAAGATCCTTCGGCTGGCCGGTTGAGGTGGAGGCAGAGGGGGCGGACTGAGTCATGCCTTACTGTTCCTTGGTTGGCCCGGGGGCGATCGCGAAGGGACCCCCGGCGTGCGTCAGGGGTTCGAGCCCCCGCCATAATGGTTGCTGTCCGTCGAAATCCCTATGGACCGCCGGCAGGCCGCACATTAAACAAATTGCTCGCCGCTTTGCAATGCGGCAATGATCTGTCCAATCCGAGGGGTTCCATGAGCGTCCGTGAAAAGCCCTGGCTGTTCCGTACCTATTCCGGTCACTCGACGGCCGCCGCCTCCAACCGGCTGTACCGCACCAATCTGGCCCGCGGGCAGACCGGTCTTTCGGTCGCCTTCGACCTGCCGACTCAAACCGGTTACGACTCCGACCACCCGCTGGCGCGGGGCGAGGTCGGCAAGGTCGGAGTCCCGGTCTGTCATTTGGGCGACATGGAAACCCTGTTCGAGGGCATTCCGCTGGCCGAAATGAACACCTCGATGACCATCAACGCGCCGGCGGCGTGGCTGCTCGCGCTCTACATCGCGGCCGCCGAACGGCAGGGGGTGGTGCGGGCCAAACTCAACGGCACCACCCAGAATGACATCATTAAGGAGTATCTCAGCCGCGGCACCTATATCTTTCCACCCGGGCCGTCACTGCGCCTGACCGGCGACGTGATCGCGTTCACGGTGCGCGAGGTGCCGAAATGGAACCCGACCAATGTCTGCTCCTACCACCTTCAGGAGGCGGGAGCGACGCCGGTCCAGGAACTGGCCTATGCGCTGGCCACCGCGGTCGCGGTGTTGGACGCGGTCAAGGCGTCCGGTCAGCTTGCCGAGGCCGAGTTTCCCGAGGTGGTCGGGCGGATCAGTTTCTTCGTCAATGCCGGCATCCGCTTCGTCACCGAACTGTGCAAGATGCGGGCGTTCGGTCAGCTTTGGGATGAGATCGCCCGCGACCGCTACGGCGTCGCCGACGAGAAGCTGCGCCGCTTCCGTTACGGCGTCCAGGTCAACTCGCTGGGTCTGACCGAGCCCCAGCCGGAAAACAACGTCTATCGGATTCTGCTGGAGATGCTGGCGGTGGTGCTGTCCAAGGACGCCCGCGCCCGCGCGGTCCAGTTGCCGGCCTGGAACGAGGCGCTGGGGCTGCCCCGGCCCTGGGACCAGCAATGGAGCCTGCGGCTCCAGCAGATCATCGCCTTCGAGACCGACCTGCTGGAATTCGACGATCTGTTTAACGGCAGCACCGTGATCGAGGCCAAGGTCACCGAACTGGTGGCGGAAGCCCGGGCCGAACTGGCCCGGATCGACGCCCTTGGCGGCGCGGTGGCCGCCGTGGAGTCTTCGTACCTCAAGCAACGGCTGGTGGAGTCCAACAGCCGGCGGCTCGCCGCCATCGAGTCCGGCGACATCACCGTGGTCGGGGTCAACCGCTTCACGGAGTCCGCGCCCTCGCCGCTGACCGCCGGAGAGGATGGCGGCTTCCTTGCGGTGGACCCGGAGGCCGAGGCCGACCAGCTGGCCCGGCTCCGGGCCTGGCGGGCCGGGCGCGACGGCGCCGGAGTCGCCACGGCGCTGGCCGGGCTGGCCACCGCCGCCCGGGAGAACCGCAACATCATGCCCGCCTCCATCGCCTGTGCCCATGCCGGCGTCACCACCGGCGAGTGGACCGCCACGCTTCGGGAGATTTTCGGCGAATTTCGGGCGCCCACCGGCGTCGCCAAGGCCGCGGTGGCCGCCGGAACCGAGGGTCTGGCCAGGGTTCGCGCCCGGGTGGACGAGGTTTCGAGCCGGCTTGGCCGGCGGATCAAGATGCTGGTGGGCAAGCCGGGCCTGGACGGCCATTCCAACGGCGCCGAACAGATCGCGGTCCGCGCCCGGGATGCCGGGCTGGAAGTGGTCTACGAGGGCATCCGCCTGACCCCGGCCCAGATCGTCAACGCCGCGGTGGAGGAAGGAGTCCATGTGGTTGGCCTCTCGATCCTCTCGGGCTCCCACCTCGCCCTGGTGACCGAGGTGCTGGAGCGGATGAAAGCCGTCGGCATCGGCGGGATCCCGGTGGTGGCCGGCGGCATCATTCCCCCCGAAGACGCCGAAACCCTCAAGGCCGCCGGCGTCGCCCGGGTCTACACCCCGAAGGACTACGACCTGACCCAGATCATGGCCGATATCGTGGAACTGGTGAATGAGCGGGGGGAAGGCTGAAGAAGTTGTTGTGTGCGTGACACCCCCGGAACGGAGCGGTAGGGTATATCCATAAGCGTATGGTGCCTGCCGTGTCCGTTCTGAACGCCCCTGTCGGCCATCGTCATCGGTATGCCGCAGGGATTGAATTCCGGCGTAACAATGGAATTATCCTTAGAGTCAATGAGTTAGCCCGTATTGACGGCGCGCCTGGTGATATTGGGGCATGCGGCTCGTGTCCCGGGACCCGCTGGCCACGGCGACGTAAGACGGGAAGGGGCAAACACATGTTGAGCTTGAATCAGGGGCTGTGACTCTCGTACCCGACATCGAATACGAAGTCTATCCAAAAGTGAAAACGTGCACGCGATCCGTGGGGGCACGGCCCCGGCAGAGATAATAAGGGCATTTGAGTCTCTGAATAAATTTTTTGAGGCTTTAACACTGACCTGCATATTTTGTATTGAGGGATGGTGGAGCCGAGTGGTAACGATCCACTGTCTCCGGGCACGCCCGGTGTTTTCCTTGAACTACGGCCCCTTGGCATCAGGTTACGACACGAATGGCAGGGAGGGAAGAAGGAAGTTCGTATGACGTACCTATGTTTTGCGTCTGATGCATCGGTATAATCTTTTTAATCAGGTGCCGCAGGGCATACGCGCACGCGGGAGGAGATTGGTTGTGCGCATTGGATATTGCACAACATAACATGGCGGAATATCCAGACATGTCTGCTTTTATGCGCGGATGTCCAACTTAAGGCCGCAGAAATTTCATATAATAGGGATGGACCGATGAAACCGACTGAGTCAATTGCTGAACTCGTTATGAAATACGGTGCATGCGATGTGGGTACGCTTATTGAAAAGCTTGGCGCAACATGTGATGATGAAACATTACTATTTTTTGAAGGAATTATTCGGGTAGTTGAACGATCGTCGCCCCTTGATGCCAACGCGATTCGGCATTGTTTGGCAAGGCACGGATATCCAGTAAATTTCATTGAGCAAAATACGGATTGGCACGATAGCAATGAAGATAATTACGTGAAAAATTGCAAAGACGTACCAAGCAACTTGCTAAATTCGATAAAAGGTGCGATAATGCCTTTTGTTGCCAGTGACGAGCAGAAATTATTCTATAACAAGTTGAGCAGTGATCGTCCTCATGATATTTCGTTTTCGGTCATATCAAAAGGGGTCATTGTGCTGCATGTTCAGTGCCAGATTGCCGGAATGGAGATTAATAACTATGGGCGTCCGGTTACATTTATACCTGGAGCAAGAAATCAACTTATAGCTAAATCAGCATTGCGCACAGCAATTCGGCATCTCATGCTATTAAGGAGGGTCTACTGCGCAACCACAATTCGTATGTTGCTGGATGAGATAACAACGGAAGTTTGCGCGGGTATGCACATAGTATTTGACTCGATTGGAATATTTTTGCAAACTTATATAGACTTAACCATGAGCGAACGTGATATATATAGCCCAATTCGGAAGAGTTACCGGCCATTAATTAACAAATACAAACACCGGCTACCGGTAATGGTGGATGATATACACGATATTATGCCATTTCTTGATGGCAGGCATACCGCTTTGTTTTCCTTGGAGATGCAACAGCACATGAATTTGTTAGGACTTGGTCGGGTATTGTCTTATTACAATGAGGGTGATCGCTTGATAGGTGTGGTAGGCGTGACACGGATCGGTTGTCCGCAGAACCGTCTATCATATTACAATTTTGGTGCTTTTGAACAGGATCAACAATCCCACTATGCGATATACAACGCGATCATGCACATGAAGCAGCAATCATATAATCGGTGGTATTTTAATATATGTGCGTTGGAGCGACCGCAATCGACAAAATTTGGTTCGATTCAATTTTTCTATGCCGGATTTTCTCCAACCATTGTTAAGTTGCGGGTTGGGCTGACCTCGATGAAGAGACTTTGATGTCGGCCGCCGCTAAATCACCCTCCCGCGTTTCGAATCTTTTGTCCCGACTTCAACACAACCATCTTCTTAAGAAAAATGTCGTGATCGACGCTACGGCGCCGCATTTTGCTGGTTACTTCGGAGTTGACGTATGGCTTCTGATGGAACGCAACCTGGCGTGCTCGATCGACCTGCTGGTCCGAACTCACTGCCTGGAGCAACCGTGTATATCGCGGCGTTGCCACGCTCCGGGAGCACCATGTTGGCGAACCTTCTTTCTGTTCCCCCAGATCGCTGGGTTCTTGTGGAGCCTGGCCTTCACAGCGACCGCCAATCTCCAGCACTATCTCACCAAATCAACCGCTTTTTGGCGGCATCGCGGAATACCGACGAGGGGGCGTCGTCGGTTGATGTCAGCAGCTCGCGGCGCCGTCTTTTGAATTATTTGTCAAATCTGTTGCCGAAATTGAGCGCGTGGGGAACCAAAGAGGTGGGAACCGAGCATGGGGAAGCGATTGCCTTTACCAGGCCCCATAAGAAAATTTTAATGGTACGAAACCCAAGGGACGCACTGCTAAGTCTTTTGGAGAAGCATAGCCAACCAGGGCGTTCCTGGGAACCTGCGGAGCAAATGATGTACCTGGCAGAATGCTGTACATCTCTCGTTGCTCTTGCCAGAGATGCCGGGTCTGATACCAGAATTTGTAGATATGAAGATTTTGTGACATCTTTAGCTGAGCGAAGGGCCTTGTCGAATTGGCTGTGCTGGCCGCTTGAGGGTGATGTCTCACGAAATCTTGACCTGTATCGCCGAGAATACGAAGCCGTCCGCCATCACGGCGTGATCTCTGCCAACAGTGTCGGCAGATTTGATCGTGAAGCCAACAAATTCCGTGCTGATGTTGCCGAACGATTCGGTGCGATGTTCGAAGACTTCAATAAGGTGTTCGGCTATTGGACAGATTAACATTGTACGCCGCCGTCCGTGCCAGACCGGTTGGCGGCAGTAGGTTTATGCCGGCAGGCGTTAAGAATGACCCATAGGCCGTTAGGGAGCCTTGCCCCCGGACCCCCACCAGGCCAGGGGCCAGCGGTACTGCGGAACCCTTGACGTCACGCGGGGCGTCATGCTCCCGGTGGGGGTTTGGGGCAAAGCCCCCAAGGGGTCATCCTTTCCGCTTGCCGATATTACCCGGCGGGGCGGCGGGCAATGGTGGCCTGGCCTTCGATCACCTCATGGATCACGCCATCGACCGCATAGGGGGCGAGCGCCGCGGTGAGCTCGGCCGACAGGTCCTCGACCAGGGTGGTCGATGCGCCGGTCCAGGTCGCTCCGAAGGACAGCGCCCGGTCGACAAAACGCTCAAGGGGGGTGGCGCGCCGCTCCAGCACCGAAATCCGCTCCACCGCGGAAAAGGCCGACGCGAGCAGAACCTCGTCATAACGGGAACTGCCGTGGCCCAGATGGCTGGCGTGCCCGGGTTTCTGCCTGCGGTCCTCGGCGGCATAGCGTTCGCGGACCGCTTCGAAGGTTGCCCGCCAGACGTTTTCCGCGACGTTGGGCGAGCGATCGGAAAACAGCGCCACGGCGCCGTCAGGGTCCACGATGCCGTCAAGCCGCCGCAGGGTATCGACGGTATCCATCCAATGAAAGGCGCGTCCGATGGTGACCAGGCGTGCCGGGCCGAAGCGCGGCTCAAGGTCTGATGACCGGCCCGCCACGAACTCGACGGTGACGCCGGCCTGCCGGGCATTTTCGCCGGCGGCGGCCAGCATCTCCGCTGACGGGTCGATCCCGAGAACCTCACCGGCGTAGCCGGCGAATCCGATCGCGAGGAACCCCGGCCCGGTGCCGAGATCGATCACCCGCTGGCGGCGATCGACCCCCAGCAAGTCGGCGACCCGTTTGATCAGCAAGGGCGGGTACCCGGGCCGGCCGGTGGTGTAATAGCCGGCGGCGTCCCGGTAGCGGTCGGTGGTGTGGGAGATGGCTTCGCTGCTAAGTGTCATTGGACTGACCGTTGGTAAGGGGTGTCGGCAAAAAAAGCGGGAAAATCGCGGGAAACCCGGGGTCATCGCGCGGCGGCATGGACCGGCCGCAGGCGGGGCGACCCGGAACGGCCGCGACACCAGGCAGCGTTATTGTCGCGAATAATTACACATCCTATTGCCGATCGACAAGATAGATTTTATCGACAAATGGCGGACCACGACCGCGTGTGCCCTGCGGTATGCCCGGAGTCCCGGTCCGGACGCGGCCCGGCCCGCGTCGCGCGCTTCTCTCGACGTCACGCGGGTCCAGGGGCGTCACGCTCCTGGTGGGGGCTTGGGGGCAACGCCCCCATTGGGTCATCTTTTCCGCTTGCCGGTATCATCCGACATCTCGGACCGGCCAGGAGCCCAAATCGAGTGGCCGGAGGCAGACAGCCAAACGCAGAGCGTCTCAAAAAAACATTTCCGCCATTCGTGATAATATCAAATATCGTACATCAAAAAAGGAGTAATATTACTCGGTAGCTTGCTGAAATCGGAAAGAGTAGTGGTGTCCAGAACGCCGGAGATGGCATCGCGCACGCGCAGCATAAGGAGTCGAATCGGGCACAGGTCGACGTTCGTGCAGTCCTCGCAGGGCTGGTAGGCTGACCGGCTGGCGCAGGCCAGAGGCGCGAATGGGCCGTCCAGCGCGCGCAGGACGGCACCGATCACGATTCGCTCGGGCGGCCTCGCCAGCCGGTAGCCGCCGCCCTTGCCGCGCTTGGAGACGAGAACTCCGGTGTTTTTGAGGTCGAGCATGATCGCGTCAAGGAACTTGCGCGGTATCATGTGCGCCGTCGCGATCTCGGCGATCAGGACCGAACGGTTCGGGTTGGCAGCCAAATACAAAAGCGCCTTCAAGGCGTAGCGCGCTTTTCCGGAAAGCATGGCAGCACCATCCCATCAATCGGCCCAGACCATGAGCAGGACCGAACCATGTGTCAAGCAGCGATGCCGGATTGCAGCGGTTCTCAATGCGACTGAGTCGCGATGGGCAAACCGGTGCGACAAAGTGACTCTGGCAGGAGACAAAGGTTGCCGCCCGGAAATATGTCGGATTCTTAAGGGGAATGGGACCCCTTGAGCGCCTTCTCGCCTCGTTGCGTCAGAGTTGCGGCACGTTTCCGGACAAAGGTCACGGGACGAACCTGACCTATGGTATGGCCGATATTGGAATGGCGGCTTTCTCGGTGTTTTTCATGTAGAGCCCTTCGTTCCTGGCACATCAGCGTCATCTTGAAGAAGGACATGGGCGATCGAACTGCGAAACGCTGTTCGGGATGACGAAGATTGCGAGCGGTAATCATATCCGAGCGATGCTTGATCCGGCTTCGCCAAGCCTGCTGCATCCGGTGTTTGCCGACGTACTGAAGGAACCGGAGGCCGCGGGTGATCTGTCGGTGTTCCGCCGCCTGGGCAATCATGTCCTCATCGCCATGGATGGAACGGGAGGCGAGCCTCCTCGCGGGTGACCCCGGCAATTAAACCAACCGATTGCGGAACATCCACGCGGCGACGGGCAGCGTCACCACCGCGATGGTCAGAAGCGCGAGCATTTCCGGCAACAGCTGGGCGATGCCGGCGCCTTCAAGGTAGATCTGGCGGGTCATGCCGATGGCGTAGCGCAGCGGGTTGACCGAGGTCAGGTATTGGAGACTCTCGGGCATGTTGGCCACCGGCGTGGTCAGCCCGGACAGCAGCATGAACGGGATCATCACGACGACCGTGCCGATCATCGCCTGCTGCATGTTGCGGGCGATTGCGGAGATGAACAGTCCGATGCCGACCGAGGCGGCCAGGAACTCGGCAAGGCTGAGGTAAAGGACGAAGTAGGAGCCGGCAAAGGGAATCCTGAACCACAACTGGGCGACCAGCAGGATCAGGGTGGCCTGAATCAGGCCGACCATCATCGAGGGCAGCGCCTTGCCGAGCATGATCTCGTAGGGCCGGAACGGCGTGACCAGCAATTGCTCGAAGGTGCCGGCCTCCCGTTCCCGGGCCACCGACATGGCGGTCAGGATCATGGTCATCATCATCGTGATCGTACCGATCAGCGACGGGATCATGTTCCAGCGGGTTTCCAGGTTGGGATTGTACCAGGCGCGGGTCGTCACCGTGACGCCGGAGGGCGGTGGACGGCCGTTCTCCGCGCGCCATGTGCTGACGAAATCGGCGGCGATGGTGCTCAGGTATCCTTGCGCGGTTCCGGCGGTGTTGGTGTTGCGGCCGTCGGCGATCACCTGGACCTTCGCGGTCCCGTCCGCCATCAGGTGCCGCTCGAAGTCACGTTCGATGACGACGGCGATGGCCGCGCGGCGCTCCGCGATCTCGGCGGCGATGTCGGTTGCCCGCTGGAGCGTGGCCATGCGCTCGAAGATGCCCGAGCCGTCGAGGGCGGCCGTGAAGGCCAGCGATGCGGCGCTGCGGTCGAGGTCAAGCACGACATAGGGGACATGGTTGAGGTCGTAGCTGGCGGCATAGCCGAAAATCAGGCACTGCATGATCGGGGGCAGGAACAGGGTGGTCCGGCTCCTGGGGTCCTTGAGGATCGCCAGCAGTTCCTTGCGAATGAGGGCGAGGATGCGGAACAGGGAAGCGGTCATGGGCGTGTCATCCAACTCCGGCTTACGGCGGCGGGCCTCCTTGCCCTCACGACTCCGGCCTGCTCCGCCGCCGGAGGTGCGCGAGGATGGCCATGATGTCGGCGTCGCCCAGGCCGCCGTCCCGGGCCTCGGCGTAGGTTGCGGCAGCGGCGCGGGTGACCGGAACCGCGGCACCGACGGCCTCGGCGGCGCGCACCGCCAGACCGAAATCCTTCGCCATGTGCTTGAGCGGAAATGCGGCCGGAAATTCTCCGGCCCGGATCGCGGGTGTTTTCATGGCGATGATCGGCGACGCAACCGCGGTGGTCCCGATCATCTCGAGCAAGGTGTCACGATCCAGCCCGCTTCCGGTGCCAAGGATCACCGCCTCGGCAAGCCCCTGGAGGGTCACGCCCAGCAGCAGGTTGATGGCCAGCTTGGCGTTGGCGCCCTGGCCGTGGCCGCCAAAGTAAAAGGAGTTCTTGCCCAGAGCTTCGAAGATCGGCCGATGGCGCTGGTAGACATCGGGATCACCGCCGACCAGGATGACCAGGGCCGCCGCCTCGGCGGCCCTGGTCGAGCCCGAGACCGGCGCGTCCAGCGTCTGGATTCCCCGTTCCCCCAGTCGGACGGCGTGGGCGCGGCTGGCCTCGGGTGAAATCGTGCCCATGTTGATGACGGTGGGCGCCGGGCGCGCGGCCTCGGCGACACCGTCCGGGCCAAACAGCACCGCGTCCTGACCGGCATCGTCCGCGACCATGGTGATCACGACATCGACGGTGGCCGCCAGCGCCGCCGGGCTGTCGGCGGTCGGCAAACCCAGTGCCTCGGCCTTGGCCCGGGTGCGGTTATGGACGGTGACGGGGAACCCGGCCTTCCGGAGGTTGCCGACCATCGGCACCCCCATGTGACCAAGCCCGATCCAGCCGATCCTCGGCGCGCCGGTGTCCGCGACCATCTCGTTCTCCGTCATGAGAGCACCCGCGTTGGAGGTCGCACAGTCGGCCGCCCGGTTCAACACCGTCGGCCGCATCTCCGCCCTGCGCCCCCCGGGCGGCGCTCGGAATGCCGAAGCCGGTGCGACCGGCAGCCACGGCAATGACACCGCCGGCGGCGAACATCCGGGTCAGGATCGCGGCGCAGTCGGTGGCCGGCTTTCCCGGGCCGAATCCTATGCGGCAGATTGCCGCATGCCTAAGTTCCGCCTCCAGGTCCAGGCCGTGACCATTGACAGCAGCTTAGAATAATTCCAATATATTTGTCCCCATGATACGTAGGGGTACAACGCGAAAATGATCCGGGTGCCCGCTTCGTCGGAGCGCGGGCGGAGTTCATGCCGCCAGGATTGTCTCGATTTTGCAGGGCGCTGCCCCGCACCCGCAAGGAGGCGGGCCTCCTTGACCTCATTCACGTCATGGGTTCAAAGGGCCGACCGGCCCTTTGCGGGTGTGGGCAGAGCCCACAAAACCCTTTCATTTCAACGACTCCTAAACGTCGTGGGGGTCCGGCATTCCCGGTCACCCTCTCAGGGAATCATCCAGGAGAAGACGTAAGCCTGGAGCATGGTGATCACGCCGATGATGACCACGAACACCAGACTGTGTTTGAGCGTGAAGCGGAACAGGTTCGATTCATGGCCGACCAGTCCGACCGCGGCGCAGGCGACGGCGATGGACTGGGGCGAAATCATCTTGCCGGTGCCGCCGCCGGTGGTGTTGGCCGCCACCATCAGGATGTCGCTCACCCCGATCTGGTGGGCGGTATTGGCTTGCAGGGCGCAGAACAGGGCGTTGGACGAGGTGTCCGAGCCGGTCAGGAACACCCCGATCCAGCCCAGCACCGGAGAGAAGAACGGGAACGCGCCGCCGCCGCCGGCCAGCAGCAGGGCCAGCGTCGAGGCCAGACCCGAGGCGTTGGCGATGTAGGCGAAGGCCAGCACGGTGCCGATGGTATAGATCGGCCGCTTCAACTCGTTGCAGGTCTCGCCCAGGGTCCTGACGCCGTCCGCGGCCTTCATCGACAGAAAGACGACGGCGATGATGGCGGCGATCAGGATCGCGGTGCCGGTGGCCGACAGCAGGTTGAGGGTATAGACCGCGGGCACGGCCTTGGCCGCGGCCACGATGGGCGGCATCTTTGACACCAGATTATGCAGGTAGGGCACCTGCCAGTCGATGTTGGTGAAGGACAGCGCGCCACCGGCGGCGAACAGCGCCTTGAACGGCTTCAGGCTCCAGATCGTGACCATGATGGTCAGGATCAGGAACGGCGACCACGCCCGCAGCACCTGGCCCGGGGTGTAGCCGTGGGCCTGCTTTTCCTCTTCGGTCTCGGCCTTGAAGCGGAAGATGTTTTTGGGCTTCCAGAACTTCAGGAACACCGTGATCGATACCAGGCTGAAGATCGCCCCGGCGATGCCGGGCAGTTCGGGACCCATCAGGTTGGAGGTGAGGAAGACCCCGATGGCAAAGCTGGCACCGGCCACCAGAATCGCAGGCCAGGTCTCCTTGATCCCCTTCCAGCCGTCCATGACGCCGACCAGCCAGAACGGCACCAGCATGGCCAGCAGCGGCAACTGGCGTCCGGCCATGGCGCCGATCTTGAAGGTGTCGAGGCCCGAGACCTGACCCGCAACGATGATCGGGATGCCGATGGCGCCGAACGCCACCGGAGCGGTGTTGGAAATCAGGCACAGGCCGGCGGCATACAGCGGATTGAAGCCAAGGCCGACCAGCAACGCCGCGGTGATGGCCACCGGGGCGCCGAAACCGGCGGCGCCTTCGAGGAAGGCGCCGAACGAAAACCCGATCATCAGCATCTGGAGCCGCTGGTCGGCGGTGATCGAGACTACCGAGGCGCGGATGATCTCGAACTGGCCGGTCCTGACGGTGATCTTGTACAGGAAGACCGCGGCCAGGATGATCCAGGCGATCGGCCACAGGCCGAACAGGAAGCCCTGCAAGGTGGCCATCAACGCCGAGGCCACCGGCATCCGGTAGAACAGGATCGCCACCGCCAGCGCCAGCAAAACCGTAATGGTACCGGCGATATGGCCCTTCATGCGCAGAAGTGCCAACGCGACAAAGAAAAAGATGATGGGAATCGCCGCGATCAGGGCCGAAAGCCAGAGATTGCCCAGCGGATCGTAAATCTGAGTCCAGGGTTGCATGAGTCCTCCCAATAGGCGTGCGGTTTATTATTATGGTGGCAAGGCGACTTTTGGACCCGGTGCCGGATCACGATCCGGGGGCTGGGGGTGGCGGGCTTCGCCGGTTTGTCCGCCTCGCGCCGGTCCGGCACAGGCCGCGACCAGATCGACGATGGCGCGATAGGGAATCCCGGCATACCGCGAGAGGCCAATTTCACAGGTCCGGCTGTTGGAATAGCCGTGATGGCAGCCTTCGGGCAGCGTGGCCTTGAGCCCGCGCAAGGCGTGGGCGTTCAGCTCGGGGGCAACGAACCCCTTGTCGCCGGCAAAGCCGCAGCAGGTGACGCCGGGCGGCCGGACCACGGTTTCGGCGCAGGCGGCGGCGATGGCCTCGAGCTTGCCGGCCAGACCCATGCGTTGGGCGCTGCATGTGACGTGGATGGCCACGGTTTCCCGCCGTTTGTTCAGGGTCAGACGGCCGAGAACGTGATCGTGCAGGAATTCGATGGAGTCCTGGGGCCGCAGCCGTTCTTCCAGGCTTTGTTTCAGCCGCAGCGAGCACGGGCTGGTGTCGCAGACGATGGGCAGCGTTCCGTCCTCGCTGGCGATCCGCAAGGCCGCGCCGACCTCGGCGGCCTTGGTTGCCGCGACCTCGGCCAGGCCCTGGCTGTCGAAGGGCTGGCCGCAGCACAGGCCGTCGAGCCCCGGCGGAAAGATCACCTCGTAGCCGGCCAGACGCAGCAGGGCCACGGTGCGGCCGGGCAGCGAGCCGGCCTCGGGATCGTCGGCGCCGGCGCCCATGGTCCGGCTGGCGCAACTGGGCAGATAGACCACCCTGGGGCGCCCGGACGCCGCCGCCGGCGGGCCGCCGGCCCCTGCCGCGGGCCGATGCGCCGCGGTCGGCATGCTGCGGTGCCATTGGGGCAGACGGTCACCGGACAGACGGCGGACCGCGCCGCTGAACGCCTCCAGCCGCTCCCGGCCGACCACCCGGCCGACCAGGGCCGCGGCGTCCAGGCCGAACCGGGTGACGGCGGTGACCGCGGCGACATGGCGGCCAAGCCAGCCGCCCAGGCTGCGTCCGGCCGGACCGAGCCGCCGGCCGCGCAGCCGTTTGGTCAGGTCGCCGGTGTTGATGCCGACCGGGCAAACGGTGCTGCACAGGCCGCAGGCGGCGCAGGTGTCGATGCCCTGATAGTCATAGAGGCGGCGCAGCACCGCGGCGGGCGCGGTCTGGCCGGTGGCGTCCAGCCGGGCGATCTCGCGCCAGGCGGTAATCCGCTGACGCGGGGTCAGGGTCATGAACTGGGACGGGCATTGGGGTTCGCAAAAACCGCATTCGATGCAGGTGTCGATCAGCGGATCGGCGGCGGGCAACGGCTTCAGGCTCTTGAGATGGGCCTGGGCATCGTCGTTGAGGATCACGCCGGGGTTGAGCAACTGGTCGGGGTCGAACAGGCGCTTGATTTCGCGCATCAGGCCATGGGCCTCGGCCCCCCATTCCAGGGCGACGAAGGGGGCCATGTTGCGGCCGGTGCCGTGCTCGGCCTTCAGGCTGCCGTCATAGGTGGTGACCACCAGCCCGCACACCGCATCCATGAACCGGCCGTAACGGTCGATTTCGGCCTGGGAGCGGAAGTCCTGGGTGAAAACAAAGTGAAGGTTGCCGTCCAGGGCATGGCCGAAGATGATGGTCTCGTGATAGCCGTGGTCATGGCACAGCCGCTCCAGATCCCGGGTGGCGGCGGCCAGATGCGCGATGGGAAACGCCACATCCTCGATGATCACGGTGGTTCCCACCGGGCGGACCGCGCCCACCGCCGGGAACAGGCCCTTGCGGATTTTCCACAGCCTGCCGTATTCCACCGGATCGTCGGTGAAGGCCGGCGGAAACAGGGTGGTGGTGCCGGCCAGCACGTCCCCGATGGCCTCGATCCGGGCCGCCAGCGCCAGGGCGCTTTCCGCCCGGGTTTCCACCAGCAGCGCCGCGGCACCCGTGGGAAGACCGCGAATCTGGGCCGGCATCCCCGGCTTGTCCTCCACCGAACGCAGGGCGGCGCGGTCCATCAGTTCCACCGCCGAGACCGGGGCCGGTTTCAGCAGCGCCACGGCGCGGCAGGCTTCGCCGATATCGGGAAACAGCAGCAGGGCGCTGGCCTTGTGGGCGTGATCGGGCACCGTGCGATAGGTGATCCCGGCGATGAAGCCCAGCGTGCCCTCGGAGCCGATCAGCAGATGGGTCAGGATGTCCAGCGGGTCCTGGTAATCGACCAGGGCGTTCAGGCTGTAGCCGGTGGTGTTCTTGATGGCGTATTTGTGGCGGATGCGGGCGCTGAGTTCGGGATTGCCCCGGACCCGCCGCCCCAGTTCGTCCAGCGCCGCCAGCAACCCGGCATGGGACCGGCGGAACGCCGCGACGCTGCCGGCGTCGCCGGTATCGACCAGGGTGCCGTCGGCCAGGATCACCCGCATCGACACCATGGTCTGATAGGAATTGTCGCTGGTGCCGCAGCACATGCCGCTGGCATTGTTGGCGGCGATGCCGCCGATCCTGCAACTGTCGATGGAGGCCGGATCCGGGCCGATCTTGCGGGCAAAGCCGGCCAGCCGGCGGTTGGCCTCGGCGCCGATGACGCCCGGTTGCAAACGGATGCGCTCGCCGTTTCCTTCAACCACCGCATCGGTCCAGCCCCGGCCCAGGGTCATCAGCACCGAATCGCTGACCGCCTGTCCCGAAAGAGAGGTGCCGGCGGCGCGGAAGGTCACGGGCGCCCGGTGGGCGCGGCACACCGCCAGCACCCGCCGCACCTCGTCCTCGCAGGCGACCTCGACCACCACCTTGGGCACCAGCCGGTAAAAGCTGGCGTCGGTGCCATAGGCCAGCAGGCGCAACGGATCGGTGTAAACCCGGGTGGCGGGAAGCAGGGCGGACAGCTCCCGGATGACCGCGGGGCAGTCGGGCCGCGGGAGAGTCGGAGCGGGGTTTGTCATTGGACAATCACCAGTACGATCAATGCCTTGGGACCATGAACGCCGTAGGCCAGGGTCTGCTCGATATCCGCGGTCCTGGAGGGACCCGAGATCAGCAAAGCGTTGGCCGGCATGCCCCGGGGCCAGCCCCAGGCGGCGATGGCGTGGGACAGGCTGTCGGCCAGCGCCGCTTCTTCGACCAGCGCCACATGGAGCGGCGGCAGCAGGCTCATCAGCCGGGGCTCTTCGGCGGTCGGCCACAGCACCACCGAACCGGTATGGGCGATGCCGCCGCGGGAACCGGTGAGGGCGGCGTCGACACCGTCCACCAGCACCGGCTTCATCTCTTCCACCGGCCGGTCGTAGGCGACCAGGGCCGGTCCGCCGGCGTCCGGCCCGGCGGCGCTCCAGGCCGCGGCGAGGCGGCGGCCGATCTCGCTGTTGGGGGCGTAGAGCAACCGGGCGACGCCCCGGTCGGTCAGCAACTCCCGGAGCCGCGCCGGCCAGTCCGCGGCCGTGACCTCGTGGACCTCGGCGCGCGAGGCTTCGAGCATGGCGCGGAACCGGGCCAGCCGGGTCGGGCCATGGACCGGCGGCGTCCAGTCGGCGGCACCGGGCGGCGGCCGGTCGGACAACGGGGGCTGGGGCGCGGCGCGCAGCCGGGCCAGGATGCGGCTGCGGGCCTTGATGCCGGGACCGTCATTCATGGTCGTAGCCCCCTTTCCGGGCCAGTTGGTGCAGGCTGTGCCGGGCAAAGCGCGGCTTGCTGCGGAACCGGGTCCAGCGGTTGAGCGGGGGCAGCCAGCCGGGCATCAGCGTGCCGAACCAGCCGGCCAGCCGGCCGACCGTGCGGTACAGCCGGGGCGAGGTGAAGACCAGGGTCGAACAGCGCCAGCCCAGGGATTCGAACAGGGTGTAGCCGCTGCCGCCGCCCTTGACCGCCACCGCCGCCGGGCCGGGATGGACGGCTTCGCCGCGCAGCCGGACCAGCAGTTCGGGAATCGGGATTTGGACCGGGCAGACCTCGGCGCAGGCGCCGCACAGGCTGGAGGCGTGGGGCTGGTCGCCGGCGCAGTCCAGGCCCTCGATCTGGGGCGTCAGGATTTTGCCGATGGGGCCGGGATAGGTGAAGGTGTAGGTATGGCCGCCGACCCGGGTATAGACCGGGCAGTGGTTCATACAGGCGGCGCAGCGGATGCAGCGCAGGGTGTCGCGCAGTTCCGGGTCGCCGTAGATCCGCGAGCGGCCGTTGTCGAGCAGCACCAGATGGACCGCGTGGGGGCCGTCCTTCTCGCCGGGCCGGCGCGGTCCCGAGATCATGTTGACATAGGTGGTGATCGGCTGGCCGGTGGCCGAGCGGGTCAGCAGGGACAGCAGCGGCGGCACGTCCTCCAGGTTTTCCAGCGCCTTTTCGATGCCGGTGACCGCAATGTGCAGGGGCGGCAGGGTGGTCGACAGCCGGCCGTTGCCCTCGTTCTCGATCAGCACCAGGGTTCCGGTCTCGGCCACCGCGAAATTGACCCCGGAAATCCCGGCGTCGGCGCGGGCGAACTCGCCGCGCAAGGTTCGCCGGGCCGCCGCGGTCAGTTCGTCGACAGTCTCGGTATAACCCTGGCCGGGAATCCGGGCGGCAAACAGTGCCGCGATCTCGGCCTTGTTCTTGTGGATGCAGGGCATCACGATGTGGGACGGCGCCTCGCCGGCCAGTTGGATGATGTATTCGCCGAGATCGGATTCGACGGTGGTGATGCCGTGGGCCTCCAGATGGGCATTGAGGTGGATTTCCTCCGTGACCATCGACTTGCCCTTGATCACCCGTCGGGCGCCGGCGGCCTGAAGAATGCCCAGCACGATGGCGTTGGCCTCGGCCGGGGTTTCGGCCCAGTGAACGACGATGCCGTTTTCGGTGCAGCGCCGTTCCAGCCGCTCCAGCAATTCGGGCAGCTTTGCCAGGGCTCTGGCCCGGGCCTCGGTGCCGCGGGCGCGCAACGCCGCCCACTCGGCCGGGTCGGCGAACTGCGCCGCCCGCTTGGCCATCAGGCCGTCCATGGCCCGCCGGAAATTGGCCCGCAGCCTGGGATCGTTGAGCGCCGCCGGCGCCTTGCCGGTGAATGCCGCGCGTGGTGTGCCGGTCGCCGTCCGGGTTTCAGGGGTCATGGCCGTGTTTCCCCGGCGAGGCCGCGTTCCACCAGGAATTCGGCGATGTGGCGGGCGCGGATCGGGACGCCGGTCCGCTCCATCACCCCCGAGAGGTTCAGCAGGCAGCCGCAATCGCCGGACAGCACCTCGCCGGCGCCGCTGGTGGCGATGTCGGTCACCTTGTCCCGGGCCATGGCCGCGGAAATCCCGGGCTGGCGGACCGAGAAGGTGCCGCCGAAGCCGCAGCATTCGGCGGGCCGTTGCAGGTCCGCCACCGTGACGTTGGCGAGGGCGCGCAGCAGCTGCCGGGGTTCGTCGCGCACCCCCATCTCGCGCTGGCTGTGGCACGAGCCATGGAAGGCGACGGTCACGGGCGGACCGTGGTCGGTCGGCGTCAGCCTACAGACATGGACCAGGAACCACGTCAGTTCATGGACCCGGGCGGCAAACGCCCGGACCTCGGCCTCGTCGGGCTGGCCCGCGAACAGGTCGGGATAGTGCCGGGCCATCATGCCGGCGCAACTGCCCGAGGGCACCACCACCGGAATCGGTTTGGGAAAGCATTTGATCTGCTGCCGGGCCACCGCCCGGGCCTGTTCGAACCAGCCGTTGTTGCGGGCCGGCTGGCCGCAACAGGTCTGGTCCGGCGGGAAGATCACCCGGATGCCCTGGCTCTTGAGCAAGGCCATCCCGGCCATCCCGGCCTCGGGATAGAACAGATCCACGAGACAGGTGCCGAAAAAATAGACCGCTTCGGGCTTCTCCGGGACGTCGCGACCGACGTCATGCCCGCTGACTTCACGCCCGCTCATGTCACGCCCCCCCCCGTCAGCCCGGCGCGGCCGAGGGCCGCCGTCGGTTCCGCCATCGCCTGACCACCACCGCCGCCGATGGCCCGCGGCGGCAAGGGCCGGATAACCGGGAGGTCGCATCCGAGCAAGTTGGGAGCCGGGAAGCTCCCGGTGCCCCTTGAAACGCCTTCCCCCCACGGACGGCCGGGCCTTGATCGCGGCCCCGCTCGTTGCCATTTGTTGGTAAAATAATATGACCAGACGGCAAAAACGGTCAACAGCTTTTTGCGGGCGCCGGCCTCCGGGACGAAGGGATGTGCCTGTCCCGGGCCGGAATCACCGCGCCGACCGGCGCCGGTGGCGCGTCCGGGAGATGACAGGGCCGCCGGCGGCCACGTAAACTGGCCGCAACCCGGCCGGGACGGCCGTAGCAGGACCGATAGGAGTGTCATGAGCGAGTCGATCAAGACGGCGCGTATCGCCGAAACGATCGCCAGTCACTTGCAGCGACTGATTTTTGAGGGCGCGTTGCACCCGGGCGAACGGCTGCTGCCCGAGCGCGAACTGGCCCAGAAGCTTGATGTCTCCCGACCGTCGCTCCGCGACGCCCTGTCTTTGATGGAACAGCGCGGCCTGATCGTCACCGACCGCCAGGGCTCGCGGGTGGCGGAATTCCTGCGGCCACTGACCCAGCCGCTGGAATTGCTGATCCAGAACAATACCCAGGCGCCGCTGGACTATCTGGAATTTCGCGGCGTCATCGAAGGTGCCGCCGCCGAAATGGCGGCGGGTCGCGCCACCAATCTCGACCGCGCCACCCTGCGCGAGATTCTCGACCTGATGGAAAAGGCGCACACCCAGGACGATTCACGGGAGGAGGCCGGGGTTGATGCCGATTTCCACTTCGCCACTTACGAAGCCACGCACAATGTCGTGATCCTCCATATCATGCGTGCATTTTCCGACCTGTTGCGCCGGGATGTGTTCTATCATCGCGAGCAGCTTTATGCCCGCGCCGGGGTGCGCGACCTGCTGCTCCAGCATCATCAGGCAATCGGCGCCGCCATCATCGCCGGCGACGGCGCGGCTGCCCGGCGTGCCGCCGAACACCATATCGCTTTCACCCGGCAAACCCTTGAAGACATCCGGCGCGCCGACGCCCGCCTTGCCGTCTCGCTGCGCCGGGTCGAACGCCGGGATCTGGTTCTGTCGAGCCGGCCGTGAGCCCGGTCCCGGAGTCCGGTCCCGGAGTCCGGTCAAGGTTCGGGTTGACGGGAGCGGTCGTTTGGTCATATTTCTTTACCAGAAAAAATTCCTTGGGGGGGAATCCGGTGGCGTGGTCTCCGCCGGGCACGTCTTAACCAACAGTGCCGCTCCCTTTGAGCCGGTGCCGGCGAGGTCATCGCGCCGTGCCGCGCCCGAGCGAGAAACGCACTGGCCTCAATCGGGTGCGGCCCATGCCTGCTGATCATGATCAACGCCACGAATTCGATGCGGAATTCGGCCAGTCGCTGTGTGACCTGTTTCAACGGGAGCTGGGCTACGGCTGCATTTTCGCCGGGCCCGGGGGCGTCATCGTCGCGGCCAGCGTCCGCGAGCGGATCGGGACGGTCCACGACATGGCGGCGCGGATCATGGCCGGGGACATGGAGGACCATGCCGTGACCCGGGCCGAGGCGGCGCGCTCCAAGGGGATGCGCGAGGGGCTCAACCTTGCCATCGATTTCCAGGGCCGGCGGGTGATCAGTATCGGCATCGCCGGGCCGCTGGATCAGGTTGCGCCGCTGGCGCGCATCGCCCGGTTCTGCACCGTGTCGCTGCTGCGGGCGCAGACGCTGGAACGCTCGCTGGGCCAGCAGGAGGCGGTGGCCCGGCGGCTGGCGGCGCTGTCGGAGCACCTGACCCGGGAATCAACCGCGACCATGGCCACGGTCAAACAGGACATGGCGGCCTTGAACGAGTCGGTGGGTCAGATCACCATGGCGCTGGAGGAGATGCACCGGGAGTCCGGGGTGGCAGCGTCGGCCTCGACCCGAACCTCGGAGACCGTCGCCGAGGTGGTGGGGTCGGGCCGGCATCTTGCCGCGTCCATCGGCCGAATCGAACGAACGGTGGATGAGGTGCAGGGCGTGGTCACCGCGGCGGTGGAGCAATCCCGGCGGACCGAGGCCAACGTCCAGGGGCTGTTCGAGGCCGCGGGCCGGATCGGTCATGTGGTCAAGCTGATCAACGACATTGCCAACCAGACCAATCTGCTGGCGCTCAACGCGACCATCGAGGCGGCCCGCGCCGGCGACGCCGGCAAGGGCTTCGCGGTGGTTGCGGCCGAGGTCAAGGCGCTGGCCCGGCAGTCGGCCCAGGCCACCGGGGAGATCGCGGGTCAGGTCGAGACCATCCGGGCCGCGACCACCGAAGCGGTGGCGGCGATCGGCGGCATCAACACCACCATCAGTCAGGTCAACCGGCTGACCGGTGCCGTCGCCGACGCGGTCCGGCAGCAGACCAGCGACACCGCCAACATCAATCAGGGCGCCGAAACCGCCTCTTCCGGTGCCGGGGAGGTCGCCGCCGTCAACGCCCGGGTTTCGGAACGGGCGGAGGCGGTGACGCGACTGATCGGAACCGTCGGCGGTCGGGTGACGCAACTCGGTCAACATCTGGAAGACCTGTTCGCGCGTCTGGCCGGTATCATGGCCGAAGCCGAGGCGGCTCAGCTGACCACCGGACGTTAGCGTGCCGATCCGCCCCGACCGCCACTCCCGGAGAAGCGGCCGGGGCGGGGTGGTGGTGTTGCCGTAGACCCGGGACATGGAATAGAGGACTGGAGATGGGACGCACGATCGAAATCACCGACGTCATTCTGAGGGATGCCCACCAGAGTTTGCTGGCCACCCGCATGGCCATGGAAGACATGGTGCCGGCCTGCGAGGATCTGGACAATGCCGGATACTGGTCCCTGGAATGCTGGGGCGGCGCGACCTTTGATTCCTGTATCCGGTTCCTGAACGAAGACCCCTGGGAACGGTTGCGCCGGTTCCGCCGGCTGCTGCCCAAGACCCGGTTGCAGATGCTGCTGCGCGGTCAGAATCTGCTCGGCTATCGCCATTACCAGGATGCGGTGGTCGAGCGGTTCGTCGACCGGGCCGCGGAAAACGGCATGGATGTCTTTCGGGTCTTCGATGCCCTGAACGACCTGCGCAACCTCAAGACCGCGCTGGCCGCGGTCCGCAAGGCCGGCAAGCATGCCCAGGGTACCATCTGCTACACGGTGAGCCCGGTCCACACCATCGACGCCTTCGTCGAAATGGCCCAGCGGCTCAAGGACCTGGGGGTGGATTCGATCTGCATCAAGGACATGGCGGCGCTGCTGAAGCCTCAGCCGGCCTTCGAGCTGGTCCGGGGGATCAAGGAAAAATGCGGCGAGGACACCCTGGTCCACGTCCATGCCCATGCGACAACCGGGGTCACGCTGGTCTCGCTGATGAAGGCGATCGAAGCCGGCTGCGACATCATCGACACCTCGATCAGTTCGCTTGCGCTCGGCTCGGGCCACAATCCCACCGAGGCGGCGGTGGCGATGCTGGAGGGCACCGGCTACCGGACCCGGCTGGACAAGGAGCGGCTGCTCCGGGTCAAGACTCACTTCGCCGGCATCCGCGGTCGCTATCGCGAGTTCATGAGCGAGTTTACCGGCGTGGACACGGAAATCTTCAAGAGCCAGATTCCCGGCGGCATGATTTCCAACATGGAAAGCCAGCTCAAGGGCCAGGGCGCCGGCGGGCGCCTGCAGGAAGTGCTGGAGGAGGTGCCCCGGGTCCGCGCCGATTGCGGCTTTCCGCCGCTGGTGACGCCGTCCAGCCAGATCGTCGGGACCCAGGCGGTGTTCAATGTCCTGATGGGAAAATACAAGGTCCTGACCGGGGAGTTCGCCGACCTGATGCTCGGCTATTACGGCGCCACCCTGGGCGAGAAGGACCCCGAGGTCCTGGAGAAGGCCGCCGCCCATGCCCGGAAACCGGTGATCACCGGGCGGCCCGCGGATCTGCTCAAGCCGGAATGGGAGGTGCTGTGCGCCGAAACCCGGGAAACCGGCAACACCGACGGCAGCGACGAAGACGTGCTGACCTACGCCATGTTCCCGCAGGTGGCGGCCAAGTTCTTTAAGACCCGTCCCGAGGGACCGAAGAATCTCGGCAAGGATCCGGTGATGAAGGCCAGCACCGCGCCGGCGCCGGCCAAATCCGAGGGCGAGGCCGGGTCCGGCGGACGGGCGATCCGGCTGACCGCACCGGTCAGCTATCTGGTTTCGATCGGCGGCAGGGAACACAAGGTGACGGTCGCCCCCGGCGCCTGAGAGGCTGCCAAAGAATGCCCGCCGTGCTCGGTTTTGAAGGAGAAAACCCAATGTTTCCAAAGGGCATTCTTTGACAGAGCCGATTGTTTGCCGCACTCTCTGGGAGGCCGGCCGGGAATGGCACCCGAATTCGGGAGAAAAGGGAAAAGATGACCAAGCATCCAACGCCGGGGAACAGGACCCCGGCCGAGAAGCTGGCCGAATTGCACGCCCGGCGCGCCCGGCTGGAACTCGGCGGCGGACAGGCTCTGTTGGACCGGCAGCACGCCGCGGGCAAGCTGAGTGCCCGCGAGCGGGTCGCCCGGCTGGCCGATGCCGGCAGCTTTCAGGAAGTCGGCCTGTTCGCCCAGCACCAGAGCACCGCCTTCGGCCTCGGTCACCGGGAGATGCCGGCCGACGGCGTGGTCACCGGCTGCGCCAAGGTCGATGGCCGGATCGTGCACCTGGCCAGCCAGGATTTCACGGTTTCGGGCGGCGCCGCGGGTGAGGTTCACAGCCTCAAGGTCGCCGAGATGCAGCAGATGGCCCTCAAGACCGGCTCACCCTTCATCTTCATCAACGATTCGGGCGGGGCGCGGGTCCAGGAAGGGGTCGGCAGCCTGTCCGGCTACGGCAAGGTGTTTTACCAGAACGTCATGCTGTCGGGTTCGGTCCCCCAGATTTCGCTGATTTGCGGGCCGTGCGCCGGCGGCGCGGCCTACAGCCCGGCCTTGACCGACTTCATCATCCAGACCCGGCGGGGGCAGATGTTCATCACCGGCCCCCAGGTGATCCGGCAGGTCACGGGAGAGGTCGTCACCGCCGAGGACCTGGGCGGGCCGGAGGCGCAGATGAACCATTCCGGCGTGGTTCATCTGGTGGCGGAAGATGACGAGGACGCCGTCGATCTGTGCCGGCGCCTGTTAAGCTTTCTGCCGTCCAACAATCTCGAGGATCCGCCGCGGCTGCCGTTCCCGGACGCCCTCGAGAGCGACCCCGAGTTGAACGAGGTGGTGCCGACCGACGGCAAGCAGGGCTATGACGTCCGCCTGATCCTGTCGCGTATCGTCGATTATCAGGACTTCCTGGAGATTCAGCCGGGGTTCGCGCCCAATCTGGTGATCGGCTTCGGCCGCATCCAGGGGCGTCCGGTGGGGCTGGTGGCCAATCAGCCCTCGGCCCTGGCCGGTGCGCTCGACATCAACTCGTCGGACAAGGCGGCGCGTTTCATCCGCTTTTGCAATGCCTTCAACCTGCCCCTGGTGACCTTCGTCGATGTTCCCGGCTTCCTGCCCGGGGTCGAGCAGGAATATGGCGGCATCATTCGCCACGGCGCCAAGATGCTGTTCGCCTATTCCGCCAGCACGGTGCCCAAGGTCACGGTGATTCTGCGCAAGGCTTATGGCGGCGCCTATCTGGCCATGTGCGGCAAGGACATGGGTGCCGACCGGGTCATCGCCTGGCCCACGGCGGAAATCGCGGTGATGGGGGCGGAAGGCGCCGCGGAGATCGTCTTTCGCAAGGAAATCGAGCATGCCGAGGACAAGCCGGCCAAGCGCCGGGAAATGATCGAGCTTTATCGCGAGTCGTTTGCCAATCCCTATGTGGCGGCCAGTCGGGGACTGGTTGATGACATCATCGAACCGGCGGACACCCGGAAATACCTGGCCTTGGCGCTGGAAAGCCTGCATGCCAAGCGCGAGGCGCGCCCGCCCAAGAAGCATGGGCTGATCCCGTTATGACGGTGCCGCGGGGTGCGGGCCGGTAAGGAAGGAGAGGCGGCATGGCCGAACTGTCGTTGGACGATGTGATGCGGGCGGTCGAGGCCGTGCGTCTCGAGATGCGGGCGGAAATCGCGGAACTCAAGGCGGCGCTGGCGGCGCTCCAGGCCCGGCCGGAGGCCGGCACCGGGACCGGGACCGCCCTGGCCGGGATCGACCCAGAGATCAGCCCGGAACTGGTGGCGATCATGGCCGCTGCGATCACGACCTTTCTGGGCAAAAAGGTGCGTGTCCGTTCGGCCCGGCGGGTGGCGCCGGCCGCATCCGAAGCGGCCAGTCCCTGGGCGCAGCACGGCCGCGTCTTCGTTCAGGCGGCCGTCCACAATCTGCGGCATGCCCGTTGATCCCGGGCGGGCGATATGACGTCATGGGTTCCAAGGGCCGCCGGCCCTTGGTGGGGGTCGGGGGGCAAAGCCCCCCTTTTCATCTCTGCCCCTCCCCGAAAAAGGAGCTTAGGCCTTGAAATTACAACTCACGATTGATGGCAAGACCTATGAAGCCGAGGTGGAGGTGCTGGAGGAAGACCCGGCACCACGGCCGCGCGGCTATCTGCCGCCCCACGCTCCGCCTTCGACCCTGCGTTCCCTGCACGTCCCGCCGGAGCCGGCGGCGGCACCCGCCGACGGACCGGTCGACGAGGCGCATGTCTGCCGCAGCCCCATGGCCGGCGTGGTGGCGCGGATCAAGGCCCGACCCGGTCAGGTCCTGGCCCGGGACGACCTGATCATGGTGCTGGAGGCCATGAAGATGGAAACCAACGTCACCGCGTCGGTTGCGGGAACGGTCAGGACCATCAAGGTTGCCGAGGGTGACGGGGTTCGGGTCAATCAGGTGCTGGTGGAATTCGAACATTAGAACGACGCCGGTCCGGGCCGATCGGGGCGATGAGGGCGCGCCCGCGCCTTCGTCGGACCTCATTTGTACCAGGTTGTTCCCGTCATGTTATTCAGTATCGACGGATCGACCTCAATACAGGCCTTATCGCCAAGCAAACCCTGGCCCCACGCCTGAAGCTTGCCGTCGGCCCCGCGGAACGGACTGGCGCCGTATTCCTGATAGAACCCGGCCCAGGGCTCCCCCCAATTCTTAAAGAGCTTGTTGCCGCAGGCCGTCGCCGAGTGAAAATTACTGGTCGTCTTGAATATCTTATGGGCGGCCCACCAGCATTCGACGCAGTGCGCGATGTTTGTGGCGATTGTCAATGGAATGTCTTCAATCGAGTGATGTTCTGTAATTGAATCTATTTTATGCAAACGATAGACATTCGTTTCGGCATGGCCCGTGGTCTCTTTTGTGCCGGTTTTCCCCCCAAATCTCTTAAATGTTTTATGTGTTGACGGTATGCTTAAGGTTTTTACATCACTATATTGTGGCATCAAGCCTTCACTGACTTTTTTTCCGACAAAGCCCGTGACGCTGTTCTTAAAGACAAAGGGGTTGTTGCGTCTGACCTCGTTGACTCCGGCGGTGAAGACCGAGCTTCCCGAAAACGATGCGGTGCCCAGCACAGCTCTGGCGGATTTGGCGACGGAGGACAAATAACGATCGGTAACATCGGTCGTATCAAAATCCAACTCATCGGCAAAGCCTTCGGAGAAAAGGTTGCCCCACAGCAGCATCAGGTCATCGACATTCTCAAGATCATATCCCTCCAAGATCTCCCGGTATTCATCATCTTCGTCCCTTAATTCCTGTAGGTATCTCTCTATTTCCAGAAAAACGAAGGCCGGGTGGGTGGTGCTGGTCACGCTCTGGCCATGGAACGCTTCCCAGGTGGCGACCACCTGGCTTGCTCTCGGGTCGGTCAGGACACTCGGATCCAGGCCAGAGAAGGTGGGCCGCTCTTCGATGTCCATGCGCTGAACGACGGCCGCGCCGTGGCGGCAGCCCGGACAGGACGCTGCCGGCGGCGTCGCCGCGGCGCCGGCCCCGAATCGGGTTGGCGGCGGGACCGGGGATGACCGGTTGGCCGCGGGGGAGGCTTTGGCCTGGACGGCGCCGGTCGGCCCGAACCGGGTCGGCGGGGGGGGATTCCGGAGCTGGTGGTGGGCGGGCGGATGCGCCTTGGCCTGGACCGCGCCGGTTGGCCCGAACCGGGTCGGCGGCGGCAAAACCTGGGGTGGACGATGAGCGGTGGGCGGTGCCTTGGCCTGAACGGTGCCGGTTGGCGCGAACCGGGTCGGTGGCGGCGCCGGGGCACGGTTCTGGTGGCCCGGAGTGGCTTTGGCCTGGATGGCGGACGGTGACGCGAACCGGGTGGGAGGGCCGGCGGAAGCGCCGGGCGCCTGCCGGACGGGCACAGGCTGGCGGGGGACCGGACTCGGGGGTGGCCTGCGGGTCATGACACTCCTCTCAACATCGGCACCGGCCGGACACGGTATACGGATTTCCGTTGTCGGGGTTGCCTGCTCTCTGCCGGGACCGGATTCCCGGTGTGTTGGTGCGACTGTCCGGGTGCCAATGGTGGTGATGGCCTGTTCAGAAGGCGAATCGGGACGGAGAAAGGCTACCATGACCACCACCCTGGCGCCACCTGCTTTCCCGCCGGCGGGCTTGGTGAAGGCTCAGTTGGCATTGTTTAGGCCTGGCATTTTTTGGTGGCATCGGCTTCGCGCCATAAAATATGCGTGCCGCGCCTGCGCTCGAATGTCGTCGCTTGGACTCAGTCTGACAGTCTGCGCGACTGTGATGCGGTCAGCGGTTCGCCAACCTTCGTCAGCAACTCCCGCACTGCCGTCGAATCTGAACGCCAGCAGACCGTCGCAGGATCCAGGTGGTCGGTTCTACTCGGTTCGTTCGTAGCTTATCTCAGTGTCAGCTACTGAACTCGACGTCGCCCCTTCCCTTATATCAGCTTCCGGCATATATCAAGCTCTCCTTTCGTAAGCATAATTTTAAAACGCACGGAGAGACCAGGATGCCAAGTTCGAAATACGCTGCCTACGAAGCCGCCAGGCCTTACTTCGAGCTGGTCCGAGGGGCGCTAGGCGACTTGGTCGACGGCGAGCACTTTTTCGATGTCGTCGCTGATGACGTCGTCTTCGAGGTCCTCTACGACTTTCCCGGCTGGCCTCGCGTTGTTCGGGGGCGCGCCGATCTGATGGCTCGGTTCGCCGGCTACGGCGACAACATTAAGCTCCGGGCTGCAGATAAACTGATAACCCATCAGACCGACGATGGCCGTGTCCTCGTGATCGAGTATGAAGTCCATGGGACCATTCTCGCGACGGGCGTTACGTATAAGAATCGCTTCGCCTCAATCATAAGGATTGAAAGTCGAAAAATTGTGCATTGGAGAGACTACATGGACTCCCTTGCGGCGTGGAACGCGCTGACGGCGGACGCTCGCCAGAGCGGCGTTCGACCGGGTTGAATCGGGGTCAATTTTTGGGATTCACAAGATTGATGGGATTTGCGAATCTCCTGCCGGCTTGATCAGCGGCGGGTTGGGTGGTGGTGGGTCGATACCCGCATAACTTGCAGGATCGGATTGAGAACCGCTGTCTTCAGGCCATTGACAATACCATATCGTCTGGTAGACATGTAGAACAGATGCGTCGCGATGGGGGGCTTGGGCAATGACTTTTTGGCGCCTTTTCAAGGCACTGGTATTGGTAACGGTGATGGTGTCGCCGGTGTCGCCGGGAGCGAAGGCCGAAGCGGACGGTGGGGTGGACGATTGTGCCGGAACGACGGCCTCGGCGTTGTTGGCCGAAGGCTGCCGAAGTCTCGACGCCTTCATGTCGGCGTTCAACAGCCGGGATTCGGCGAAGTGGGCGCAAACCCTCAATTATCCTCACGTTCGCATCGCCGGCGGTGACGTCATGGTCTGGCAGACCCCGGAGGACTATGCCCGGACCAATGATCTTGAAAAGCTGGCCGCCAGTGGTTGGCACCACAGCAAGTGGGACTGGCGCCATTTGGTTCAGTCCTCGGACGACAAGCTGCACTTCACGGTGCAGTTCAGTCGGTACGATGATCAAGATCGACGGTTGGTATCATACGAATCTTTCTATATTGTGACTCGCAAGGATGGTCACTGGGGTGTTCAGGCGCGGTCCAGCTATGCCGGCGTAAAGGTTCCGGGGGCTGCCTTTTGACCGACTGCCAAGCCGCTGGGCCAGGGTGGTTTGCCGTAAAAGGGGCAGCCGCGTAGCCCAGTCGGCCTGGGACAGTCCGGTCCGCCCGCCCGATCGCCAAAACAAGACGATCAGCCTCCGGGGCGTACACCCGGGCCGACGCGAAGACCCGCACGCCCTCGCGGTCTTCGGTATGAAGCAGTCGCAGCGAAACCTGAAACGCCTCGTCGGCGGCCAGTTCCTGCCACAGGTCCAGCAACCGGGTCCGGTCCGGACCCGCACCGGCCAGAAGCTCCAGAATGTTCGGATTGGCCGTGCGCCGCACCCGAAGCGGGACCAGCGTCACCCACGAGGCGTTGGCGAGCGCGGTTCCGTCGGGCCACTCGGGCCGGGCGTCGCCGCCTTCCAGGCCACCACCGTCCAGCACTTCGAGCAATTCGCGCGGAAAACTGCGGAAAACCAACTGATCGTCGGGGTTGGGGCCGGCATCGAACACGGTTCCACCCAGATTCGGCGAGTCCCACACCTGCCGCTGTGCCAGCGCATAGGCAAGCGTAACCTGACGGCGAGCGGGCAAGGTCCGTGGACCATCGACGACGGTAAACGGGAACGGTTCCGCCGGCATCAGCGGGGCGACAGCGGTCCGGATCACCTGGGTATTGCCGACCACCTTGCCGGCGGCGTTCTTCAGGGTGATGCCCGACCACGAGGCCAGAATCCACTGAAGCGCGCTGGTGCCGTCGCTCAAAACCGCCTGTTGGCCGGTGAGTGCCGTGTAGGGGCGAAGCGCCGCGTCCCCCCGGTCGACCTGATCGGCGGTGGCGGTCATGGCGGGCAGCCGGGTGCCGCCCATCAGGAAAGACGCGGTGATGCCGCCGATCCGGTTGAGTCCCTTGGCCTCGGCCAGCGCATCGAGAAGCCCGACAATCCCGTAGGTGTTGGTGGACGGCTGGAGGGCCGCCCATTCCAGTGCCACCTGGACCGCCGTCCGCATGACCATCATCAGATAGTCGCGAAACACCCACGCCGCGACGCCGCTGGTGGCGGTATCGGTGGGCGCGTTTCCGCCGCCCCCCCCCGCAGCAACCGGGCCTGCCGGTCCACCACCGCCAGCCAAGCCGGGGTTACGTCAGCGTCGCCAAAGCGGAAATCGGCACCGTGGATCAAGGCGCGCAACGCGGCCACGTCATCGGGGTCGTAACCGGCCCACCAGCTCAACTTTGGCGGTATCGCCAGCAGGGCGCTGGATGGTGGTCGGGCGCCGGTGGGCAGGGTGTCGCCGGGCAACCGGATGGACAGGTCGAAACAGCCCTCGAACACCGCCATCGCCTTGGCCGGCGTCAGCGACGCGCTGACCGCCGGGTCGGCCAGCAGCGCACCCAAACGCTGTAGGTCGGCGGCCTGGAATTCGCCGGGCATTGCGGTCGCGGTGTCGGGAAAGCCGCTGTTGGTTGCCGCGACAAAGGCGCGCAGCAGGTAATCGAGCACGCCCTCGACCAGCACCCGGAACGGTGCCGCCCGGCCCTCGGCCGTCCGATCGAGGGCCAGGATCAACATGAGATTGATCGCCGGGGCTCCGGTGTCGGTCCGGGTCGCGATGGGCGCCGCACTGGCTTCGAGACTCCGTTTGCCGACGACGGTCGGGAGGACCTTCTGCGCCGGCGGTTGGGTTGGTGCCTGCGCCGCCGCGTTCGACGGCCCCGAGCCTGACGCCCCGGAGCCTGACGCCCCGGAGCCTGACGCCCCGGAGCTGGGGCTGAATGCCGGCAACAGCCTGCCCCAGGGGGCCACGGACCGGCTCCCGAATGACGCATCCAGCGTGGTGTCCAGCGCAAAGCTCTTTTCAACGGTAAACCAGCCGATTTCCACCGACGCCGCGGCATTCACCTTGATGCGGACCGAGACGTCGGTGGCTTCGCAGGCTTCAAAGATCATGGTCAGAGAGGCGGACGCTTCGGCGGTGATAGCCGCCCGGATCACCACGAAATCGATCTCGCCGCTAATTCGGCCCGCGATGATGGCGACACCCGCCAGCTTGTAATATTTATAGTCAAAGGACAAGCCGCCGGCCGTGAAGGTCAGCCCCTTGATCGGCAGCGCCAGTTCGCCGCCGGCGGCCAACAGGGTGGCCTGGAGCGAAAATGCCCAGGTGCCGGGGGTGACCGACATCGCAAGCTGGCCGATGAGGAACGAGCCCAACAGATCGGGCAGGTCGGTTTGCCGTGACAGCGTCTCCAGCACCGCCTTGAGCGACGGCGGCGCCGCCGGATCCACATCCAGGCTGGCCAGCAGCTCGGTTTCGGGCAACCGGAGCCCCAGGGTAAAGGCCACGTCGTTCACCCGCAGGGTTCCCGAGACCTGGCCACCCAAACTGGACGGTCCCACCGGCGGCCACATCCACAGGGTCAGCCGCGGGTCGCCGAGGGTGATGGCGGGCAAAAAGCCGGAGCCATCGGCCAGGACCGCCGGCGCGGCGTTCCCGGCGCCGAGGCCGAAGGTGATCTCGAACCGGTTGAGTTGCCAGCCATCGCCCGGACGAAGGCTCAGCTCCAGGGTTTCGACCCGTAGGTTGGTCAGAACCGTCGCGAGACAACTGGGAATACCCACATTGTCCGTGCGGAAGCCGAAGCCGCCCGCCACATCCGCCAGCGTCAGACCCGTGGTGTCGAGCGCAAGGTTCCAGGCCCCGCCACAGACCGGAGCGGTGAACGGCACCGTCAGGCTGGCGGCGGACCCGGCGCGCGCGACGGTCAGCATCTCCTTTACGGTCGCCCGCGAAACGGCAACCGCCGGCGCCTTCCCGGTGCCTCCCGACTCGTCATCGTTGCCGATTCCGAACACCACCGACAACCCGGCCAAAGAGATTTCGCCGGATTGCCCGTCCTGCTCGACCAGATCAATCCGACCGTCGGTCGCCAGCGTCGTGGTCAGCACGAGGCCCGGATAAAAGGCCCCGTCCCGGACCGTCACCGTGCCCGACACCTGCAACCCGGTGGCCCCGATCAGGCGGTCCGGCAGCGTGGCTTCCAGCAAGGTCGCCAATGTTTCGGCCGGACGAACCATCTGGCCCCGAAAAGCCCAGGCGCCGCCCGCGGCCGGGGCGGCGGCGGGACCAGGCGGCGCTCGAAAGTGGGTCGCCCAGCAGGCGCGACAGGGTCAGGAACAGGGTGGTTCGCCACCGGATCAACCCGCCCGCCCCGGCGATTCGCGTGCACAGGATGGGATTGATCGCTCCCTGCGACGAATTCCCCGGAACCGCCGTGGCGCCCCAGGGAAACTCGATGGCGGCCACCGTCGGCTCGGCCGCAGCCCCGTCGGTCCCGGTGGGGGTAAAGGCCAGCCAGCCCGACCACAGCCCCTCTCCGGCCAGATAGATCAACACCCCTTCCAGGGTGTCGCTCAGGGCCGCAGGCAACGTCCCCTGGCCAACCGGAACCGCCAACAGCACGGCCCCGGTCCAACCCGGCGCATCGAAGACCGCTGTTTTCAAGGTGTCGCGCGCCGCCGGTTGGGAACCGGCGTCAGCAGCGCCGCCCGCGCGGGAGCCATTTGTTCCGATTCCAGTCCCTGGCAGTCGGTGACCGACGCCGTGGTGCCGCCATAAGGAACCAGGGGCACCGGCGGCGCGTCGGCGGCCAAAATGAAGGTCTGAGCCCCATCGGCATAGACGGTGTCGGCGGTGGCGCCGGTGACCTGAACCCAAACCTTGCGTGCGCCGCCCGGAACGAAGGTGAACCCGGCACCGCCCGGCGTCAGGGTTTCCCGACCGTTCAAGCCACACAGGATGGTGGCGTCGCCCGCGGGCGTCGCCACCGCGAACGGTCCGGACAGCGTCAGCCCGTCGCCGTCGAACACCAGAAGCGGGCCGTTGGGATGGTCGTCATCGGTGGTGGCGGTCAGCGTGACCGCGGCACCGCGCAGGGTCCGATAGCCCGACGGCGCCCGGCTGCCGGATGCCACCTGGATGACGCTGCGCCCGGGTCCGGTTCCCCCCAACGGATCGAGGATCGCCGTCATCGCCACCGGGTCGGACGCATCCGGACACAGAATGGGAAACTCCAGCACGGTCGCGCCCCGATGGAAGGCGCAGCCGGCTTTCAACCCCGCCAGCGCCTCGGTGGTTGCGGTCAGGGACACGATCAGGCAGCCGGCGTTGACCCCCGTGAGCGGAAGGGTGACGGTCCTGGCCACCGCGCCGATATCAGCCCCGCCCGGTCCGACGAGTCCGAATGTCGCGTTGCCGGCCGACACGGCGCTGTCGATTTTGATGTCGATGCCGGTCCCGTCGGGCGCCAGCGTCACCGTCGCCTTGTCGGGCACCCGCAGCCGGACACCGCCAACCGTCACCACCGTATCGCCGGATACCCGGTAATAACCGCCGGACGCCACCACGCTGAGCCCGACCAGGGTCCATTGCGCCGGGTCCGCGCCCGGATTGACCACCCACACCAGAGCCACCGTGGCCCCCGGCCGGGCGTCCCGCCAAGCCTTGAGCCCCGTTCCGAAATCGACCGCGTCCGGCGGCGCCCCACCAGGAGCGTGACGCCCCTGGACCCGCGTGACGTCAAGGGTTCCGCGGTGCCGTTGGCCCTTTGGGTCCAGGGCAGCTTCATGAAAGGCACCGCAGCAACGGCAGTGTCGCCCCGTTTTCGAGCGGGAGGCGACTAAGCCGTCCGGTCTGAGCAGTTTCCGAGTCTGCCGCCGGCGCGTTTCCGGTGCCTATGATTGGGTTCCCCGATGGGGCGCGGTTGCCCGGGAAGACTTCGGTCTTATCGGAGCCTCCTTTGGCTCACGGGGGGCGATGGAAGGCTGAGAACACCATGCCGAATACCCTGGCGGGACGGGGGTCCGAGGTCCATGCGCGGTTCATCATCGCGTGGGCTTGCTGCCTGATCTTTTACTTCCTGCAATACGCCTTTCGCTCGGCGCCGGGAGTCATGGTGCCGGAATTGACCGCGGCGTTTGGTCTGTCGGCGCTGGGCGTGAGTTCATTGCTCGGTTTATATTACTATACCTATTCGATCTTCGCGATCGTCGCCGGCGCCTGCTTCGATCGCTATGGCGCGAGGGGTGTGATTCCGGCCGGGATGGCGATGCTCGCGGGAGGCGCGATTCTGTTCGGGGTGGGGGTCGCGACCGTGGCCGGGCTTGGCCGTCTGTTCCAGGGTGCGGGCGCGGCCTTCGCGTTCACCGGAGCGGTTTATCTGGCGGCCCACGGCTTTCCGGCGCGCCACCTCGCGACCGCCGTCGGGGTCACCCAGTGCATCGGCATGCTTGGCGGCTCGGCCGGTCAGTTCGCCGTCGCGCCGCTCATTCACGGGGCGTTGAGCTGGCAACAGTTCTGGATCGTCGGCGGCGTCGTAACGATCCTCATCGCGCTGCCGGCCCTGGTCATCACCCCGGGTGGCCACGACGCGCGCACGACGGGGCGGGGCCCGATGGCGGGGCGGGGCTCGATCTGGTCGATGTTCACGCCTTACAAGGCCGTGCTCGCCAATCCCCAATCCACCCTCTGCGGTCTGGTCGCCGGGCTGCTGTTCCTGCCGACCACCGTCGGCGACATGATCTGGGGCGTGCCGTTCATGCGGATCGGCTGGGACATCGGCTATGCCGAGGCCGTCGACCGCGTCGCCACGGTGCCGCTCGGCTGGGTCATCGGCTGTCCTTTGCTGGGCTACCTCGCCGACCATTTCCGGCGTCGCAAGCCGGTGCTGATCGGGGGCGCGCTGTTCATGCTGGTGACGGCCCTGGTCATCCTGTATCTGCCCCATGACCTGATGCCGCCCTATCTCGGCGGCTTCCTGTTCGGCCTGGGCTCCGGGGCCGCGATGATCCCCTACACGATCATCAAGGAGGTCAACGCCGACGAGGTGAAGGGCAGCGCAACCGGGGCAATCAATTTCCTGGTCTTCGCCATCAGTGCCCTGATGGCGCCGGTCTATGGCTGGGCGCTGGTCAGGCTTTCGGATGGCGTTCCGTTGAGCCTGCCGGTGTTTCAGAAGGCGGGGTTGATCGGCGTCGGCGGCATCGTCCTCGCCATCCTCCTGTCCTGCTTCCTTCGGGAGACCGGAGCGGCCAAAGGAGTTGCCCCATGAGCGTTTTCGCCCGCGACATGACGCCGACCGTCGACCTGACCCGGAACCGCGGAACCGGTCCGGTGCGCGGCCGGCGTCCGCTCTATGTGGACCTGCTGCCGCCGTGCAACGCCGCCTGTCCGGCCGGGGAGAACATCCAGGCCTGGCTCGCGCTGGCCCAGGCGGGCGATGACCGGGGCGCCTGGGAGGCCCTCATCCGCGACAACCCGCTGCCGGCGGTGCATGGGCGGGTTTGCTACCATCCCTGTGAAACGGAGTGCAACCGCGCGGCGTTGGACGGCGCGGTCGGCATTCACGCCGTCGAGCGATTCCTGGGCGATCGGGCCGCCGAGCGGGGTTGGCCGGTGCCGGTCGCCCGGGCGTCCTCGGGCAGGCGCGTACTGGTGATCGGCGCGGGTCCGAGCGGCCTGTCGGCCGCCTACCACCTGACCCGGCTCGGCCACCGCGTGGTGATCCGCGAGGCGGGTCCCTTGCCGGGCGGCATGCTGCATTTCGGCATTCCCGCCTACCGCCTGCCGCGCGATGTGCTGCTGACCGAGATCGGCCGGATCGAGCGGATGGGCGTGGCCATCGAACTCAATCACCGGGTCGAGGATGTGCTGGCCGAACAGCGGGACGGGCGGTTCGACGCCGTCTTCGTGGCCATCGGTGCCCACCTGTCCAAACGCGTCGACATTCCGGCCCATGACGCCGTCAAGGTGCTGGACGCCTTGTCCCTGCTCCGGGACGTCGACACCGGCGCTCCGCCGCGCCTGGGCCGGCGCGTGGTCGTCTATGGCGGCGGCAATACCGCCATGGACGCCGCCCGTACCGCCCACCGGCTTGGCGCCGCCCGCACCGTGATCGTCTATCGCCGCGACCGCGCCCACATGCCGGCCCTGGGGTTCGAGGCGGACGAAGCCCTGGCCGAGGGCGTCCGGATCAAATGGCTGACCTCCATCAAGGCCATCGACGGCGCCGAACTCACGGTCGAGGTGATGCGGATCGACGAGACCGGCCGCGCCCGGCCCACCGGGCGTTTCGAGACGTTGCGCGCGGACGCCGTGGTCCTGGCCCTGGGCCAGGAAACCGACAGCGGCTTTCTCGGAAAGGTTCCGGGGATCGCCCTTCAGCCCGATGGTACCGTGGCGGTGGCGCCCAACATGATGACCGGGCGGACCGGCATCTTCGCCGGCGGCGACATGGTGCCGGGCGGGCGCTCGGTCACGGTGGCCACCGGCCACGGCAGGAAGGCGGCCCGCCACATCGACGTGTGGCTGCGCGGCGCCGAGGACGCGCGCCCGCCCAAACACCCGGGGATCGGGTTCGCCGGGCTCAATTTGCCGATCTACGCCGATGCGGCCCGGTCTGCGCAACCGGAAACCCCGGTGTCGGCACGGGGCTCCGGCTTCGACGAGGTCGTCGGCGGCCTGACCGGGGCCGAGGCCGCGCACGAAGCCAAACGCTGTCTGTCCTGCGGCAACTGCTTCGAATGCGACAACTGCTTCGCGGCCTGCCCCGAGGACGCCATCCGGAAATTAGGGCCGGGCCGGCGCTACCAGATCATCGACGACCTGTGTACCGGCTGTGCGGTCTGCGTCGAGCAGTGCCCGTGCCACGCCATGGAAATGGTCCCGGAGACTATGGACAGGAAGAGGCCGTGATGGGCGTGAAAACGACGATGGACGGGAATACCGCAGTGGCCCATGTCGCCTACCGGGTCAACGAGGTCTGCGCCATTTATCCGATCACGCCCTCTTCGACCATGGCGGAACTGGCCGACCAGTGGGCGGCCGAGGGGCTGACCAACATCTGGGGCAACGTGCCGGTGATCCAGGAGATGCAGAGCGAGGGCGGCGCCGCCGGGGCCGTCCACGGCGCGCTCCAGTCCGGGGCCATGACCACGACCTTCACGGCGTCCCAGGGCCTGATGCTGATGCTGCCCAACATGATGAAGATCGCCGGGGAGTTGACCTCGACGGTGTTTCATGTGGCCGCGCGCTCCCTGGCCACCTCGGCCCTGTCGATCTTCGGCGACCACTCCGACGTGATGGCGGTGCGCACCACCGGCTTCGCGCTGATCGCCTCGGCCAACGTCCAGGAGGCCCATGACACCGCGCTGATCGCCGAGGCCGCCACGCTGGAGGCGCGGGTGCCGTTCCTGCATTTCTTCGACGGCTTCCGGACCTCCCACGAACTGAACACCCTGGAGGTGCTCGGCGACGACGCCATCCGCGCCATGATCGACAACGATCTGGTTCGCGCCCACCGCGCCCGGGCGCTCAACCCCGAGCACCCGTTCATCCGGGGCACCGCGCACAATCCCGACACGTTCTTTCAGGCCCGCGAAGCGGTCAGCCCGTTCTACGCCCGGGTGCCGGAGATCGTCGCCGGCGCCATGGCGAGATTCGCGGCCTTGACCGGACGGCACTACGGCCTGTTCGATTACCAGGGCGCGCCCGACGCCGAGCGGGTGCTGGTCCTGATGGGCTCGGGCGCCGAAACCGCCCGGGAGACGGTCGCGGCGCTGGTCGCGCGCGGCGAGAAGGTCGGGACCCTGCAAGTCCGCCTGTATCGCCCCTTCTCCGCCGGGTACTTCCTGGCCGCGCTGCCGCCGTCGGTCGGCGCCATCGCCGTTCTGGAGCAGGCCAAGGAACCCGGCGCCCCCGGCGAGCCGCTGTACCTGGACGTGGTCGCCACCCTGGCCCGGGGCTTCGGCACCGGTCGGCGCGCGTCGATGCCCCGGGTGATCGGCGGCCGTTACGGCATCGCCTCCAAGGATTTCACCCCGGCCATGGCCAAGGCCGCCCTGGATGAACTGACCAGGCGCGATCCCCGCGACGGCTTTACCCTGGGCATCGACGACGACGTCTCGCACAGCGGGCTCGCGGTGGATCGGACGTTCGCCGTCGAGGCCGCCGGCACCACCCGCGCGGTGTTCTACGGTCTTGGCGCCGACGGCACGGTCGGCGCCAACAAGAACAGCGTCAAGATCATCGCCGAGGACGCCGGGCTCTACGCCCAGGGCTACTTCGTCTACGATTCCCATAAATCCGGCGCCGAGACGATTTCCCACCTGCGCTTTTCCCCGGAGCCGATCCGGGCGCCCTATCTGGTCGCCTCGGCCGGCTTCGTCGCCTGCCACCAGTTCGACTTTCTCGAACGGCGGGACGTGCTGCGGGAGGCCGCGGAGGGCGGCGTCTTCCTGCTCAACAGCCCGTATGGCAAGGACGAGACCTGGGACGAGTTGCCCCAATCGGTGCAGCGCCAGATCATCGACAAGAAGCTCCGGGTCTTCGTCATCGACGCCTCCAGGGTGGCCCGCGCGGTCGGGCTGGGCGTGCGCACCAACACCATTCTGCAAACCTGCTTCTTCGCGATCTCCGGCGTCCTGCCGCGCGAGGCGGCAATCCGGCACATCAAGGGCTCGATCCGGCACACCTACGGCGGCAAGGGCGAGGCCGTGGTCGCGAAGAACTTCGCGGCGGTCGATGGCACCTTGGAACGCCTGTTCGAAATCACGGTGCCGGCCACCGCGACCAACCCCCGGGACCGGCGGCCGGTGGTGGCCGCCGACGCGCCCGAGTTCGTGCGGCGGGTCACCCGGCCCATGCTGGTCGGGCGCGGCGACGACATTCCGGTCAGCCTGATCCCGCCCGACGGCACCTTTCCCTCGGGCACCGGCGCCTACGAGAAGCGCAATATCGCCGACGCCGTGCCGGTGTGGCGGGCGGATCTGTGCATCCAGTGCGGCCAATGCGGCTTCGTCTGCCCCCACAGCGTCATCCGCGCCCGCTATTATCACGAGGCGGCGCTGGCCGGAGCGCCGCCCGCCTTCAAGTCGGCGCCGGTCAACGCCCGGGGCTATCCGGAAGCCCGCTTCACCTTGCAGTTCTATGTCGAGGACTGCACCGGCTGCGGTCTCTGCATCGAGGCCTGCCCGGCGGTCAGTCCGCGCGAGCCCGACGTGAAGGCGATCAACCTCGCCGACAAGAGGCCGCTGGTCGCGGCCGAGCGGGACAACATCGCCTTCTTTGAAACGCTGCCGGTTAACGATCGGTCCCGGGTTGATTTCGCCACCGTGCGCGGCGTCCAGTTCCTTCAGCCCTTGTTCGAGTTCTCCGGCGCCTGCGCCGGCTGCGGCGAGACGCCGTATCTCAAGCTGCTCTCGCAATTGTTCGGCGACCGGGCGCAGATCGCCAACGCCACCGGCTGCTCGTCGATCTATGGCGGCAGCCTGCCGGTGACGCCCTGGACCAAAGATCACGAGGGCCGCGGCCCGGCGTGGTCGAACTCGCTGTTCGAAGACAACGCCGAGTTCGGGTTGGGCTTCCGGCTGGCGGCGGACAAGCACCTGGACCTCGCCCGGAGCCTGCTGGCCCGACTGGCGCCCGCGGTCGGCGAGGAGCTGGCCGCGGCCATCCTGACCGCGCCGCAAATCCACGAATTCGAATTGCGCGCCCAGCGCATTCGGGTCGCCGGGCTGAAAACCCGATTGCTCGCCCTCGAGGGCGAGGCGGCGCGGGATCTGCTGTCGGTGGTCGACCATCTGGTCCGGCGCAGCATCTGGATCGTCGGCGGCGACGGCTGGGCCTATGATATCGGCTATGGCGGCCTCGACCACGTTCTGGCCACCGGCCGGGACGTCAATGTCCTGGTGCTCGACACCGAGGTTTATTCCAATACCGGCGGCCAGGCCTCGAAGGCGACGCCGCTGGGCGCGGTGGCGAAATTCGCCGCGGCCGGCAAGCGGGTGGCGCGCAAGGACCTCGCCTTGCAGGCCATTGCGTATGGCGACATCTACGTGGCGCAGGTGGCCATGGGCGCCAATCCCCAGCAGACCCTGGACGCCTTCCGCGAGGCCGAGGCCTATGACGGGCCGTCGCTGATCCTCGCCTACAGTCAGTGCATCGCCCACGGCATCGACATGCGCCTGGGCATGAAACAACAGGACCTGGCGGTGGCCTGCGGCTACTGGCCGCTGCTGCGCTTCAATCCGGCGCGGCGACGTGTCGGCAAGAACCCGTTCCAGCTCGATTCGCCGCGGCCGACGATTCCGTTCAAGGACTACGCTTACAACGAGATCCGCTACTCGTCCCTGGCCATGACCCTGCCCGGGGACGCGGCGACGCTGCTGGACCGCGCCCAGGCGGCGGTGATCGAGAAATACCGGCAATACGAAGACCTTGCGGCGCGCCGGTGTGATGGCGCCGACCCACGGGAATGAAACAACTCCGGGAGGCCCCGATGGATCTGACCACGCGCTATATGGGATTGTCCCTGCGCAACCCGCTGGTGGCGTCGGCGTCGCCCTTGACCGGGGAGCTTGACGGCATTCGGCGGCTGGAGGACGCGGGCGCCGCCGCCGTGGTGCTGCCGTCGCTGTTCCAGGAGGAGATCGAGGCGGCCGTCGCCCGCTACGATCACCTGACCAGCGCCAACGAGAACAGTTGGCCCGAGGCACTCACCCAGTTTCCCGCGCCCGCCCCCGACGCCCAGGGACCTTACGAATACCTGGACCTGATCGGCCGCGCCAGCGAGGCGGTGGCCATCCCGGTGATCGCCAGCCTGAACGGCGTCACCAACGAGGGCTGGACCGCTCACGCCCGACTGATGGCCGACGCCGGAGCCAAGGCACTGGAACTGAATATATATTTCATACCAACGGACATCACCGCGACCGGCGGCGAGGTGGAGCGGCGCTATCTCGACATCGTCGGCGCCGTGCGGGCGGCGGTGTCGATCCCGCTGGCGGTCAAGCTCAGTCCGTTCTTCAGCGCGGTCGGCAACATGGCGGTGGCGTTCGAACAGGCGGGCGCCGACGCCCTGGTTCTGTTCAACCGATTCTATCAGCCCGACCTGGACCTGCCGAACCTGCGGGTTCTGACCGACCTCACGCTCAGCGAACCCGACGACATCCGGCTTCCGCTGCTGTGGCTGGCCGTGCTCTCGCGCCGGGTCAAGGCGTCCCTGGCCGCCAGCACCGGCGTCGCCACCGCCGACGAGGCGGTGAAGTACCTGCTGGTCGGAGCCGACGTGGTGATGACCACCTCGGCATTGCTGCGCAACGGCCCCGGCCATATGGCCGAGTTGCTCGGCGGGCTGGAACGGTGGCTCGCGGCCCGGGGGTTCACGTCGCTGGAACAGGTCAGGGGTCTCATGAGCCAGAGCAATTTACAGGACCCCGAGGCGTTCCAGCGCGCCAACTATCTTAAAATCCTGCACGGGTACCGCCGCGCGTGACCATCATGGCCGCAGCCCGGCGGTTTGGCCCCCGCCTGTCGCATCTCCGACACCGCTGTCGCGGGTCGGACAGCCCCGGAGACCGCGGCTTTGCTGGAATTCCCGCGTAAAGCCAACGAACAGGCTTCTGGCATCGGTCTTGCAATGCCCCAGACGGCTTTACCCCGTGTGGGCGGTGCAATCCCAAGATTCAGGAGCGGCGGCAATGACTCGGCAAATCATCCCACTGGAGACCGTCGTCAAGCGCGTGCCCGCGCCGGCCGGCACTGACGGCGGTTGCACCGCCAAGTCATGCGGCACGCCGGCCAGCGGCACCCGGGCCGGCGGCAGCGACCTGCCGCCCGAGGTTTGGGCCAAGGTCAAGGATCATCCCTGCTACAGTGAACAGGCACATCACTATTTTGCCCGGATGCATGTTGCGGTGGCGCCGGCCTGCAACATCCAGTGCAACTACTGCAACCGGAAATACGACTGCGTCAACGAGAGCCGCCCCGGCGTCACCAGCGAGCGGCTGAGCCCGGAGCAGGCGGTGCGCAAGGTTGCGGCGGTGGCGGCACGGATGCCCCAGCTTTCGGTGGTGGGCATCGCCGGTCCCGGTGACGCCCTGGCCGACTGGCGCCATACCTTCGAGACCTTCGAGCTGATCTCGCGGCAGTTTCCCGACATCAAGCTGTGCCTGTCCACCAACGGCCTTGCACTGCCCGATCATGTGGAGCGGATCAAGGCGTTGAAGGTCGACCACGTCACCATCACCATCAATATGGTCGACCCGGCGGTGGGCGAGGACATCTATGCCTGGGTCTTCTATGACCACAAGCGGCACACCGGCCGGGAGGCGGCGCGCATTCTGCACGAGCGGCAGATCGAGGGCCTGCGCCTGCTGGTCGAGGCGGGAATCCTGGTCAAGGTCAATTCGGTGATGATCCCGGGAATCAACGACGACCATCTGGGGACCGTGAACGAGGCCGTGCGCAGCCATGGCGCCTTTCTGCACAATGTCATGCCGATGATCTCGGATCCGGCCCACGGCACCCGCTTTGGCCTGGAGGGCCGGCGCGGTCCGACCCCGGCGGCGTTGAAACAGCTCCAGGACCAGTTGGGCGGCGGCGCCCGGCTGATGAAGCACTGCCGCCAGTGCCGCGCCGATGCCGTGGGCCTGCTGGGGCAGGACCTGAGCCAGGACTTCACCATGGATCGCGTGGCGGAAATGGCCACCGAGGACCGGCCCGACGAGCGTCGGCTGTACCGGGAACTGGTGGAGCGGGAGCGTCAGGATCGCGATCAGGCGGCGCGCATCGCCGAACGGGAGATCGAGGTGGCGGTCAACGCGCCGCCGCTGCTGGTCGCGGCATGCAGCCGCGGCGGCGGCCGGATCAACCAGCATTTCGGTCATGCCCGGGAGTTTCAGCTTTACGAGGTGGACGGCAACGGCATCCGCTTTGTCGGCCACCGCCGCGCCGACCATTACTGTCAGGGCGGCTATGGCGAGGAAGACAAGCTCGAGGCGGTGGTCAAGGCGCTGGACGGGGTTTCGGTGCTGCTGGCGGCCCGGATCGGCAGTTGCCCCAGTGACCGGCTGAAGCAAGCCGGGATCACCGTGGTTACGGACCACGCCCACGACTACATCGAGACGGCGGTGGCTGCGGTTTACCGTGCCCATCTGGCCGCCGCGGCGCCGCCGGCTCCGGCGGTGGCGCGGGCGTCGTGACCGCTTTGCGCCTGACGCCGGCACCGGGGGCTTGACCCCCACCCCGGGAGTGAAGGAACTTCCCCCGATCCGGACCCACGACCACCACCAACCAGGAGACGATCCCCATGGCTTACAAGATCAATGCCGCCGACTGCACCGGCTGCGGCGCCTGCGAGGCCGAGTGCCCGAGCCGGGCTATTCGGATGAAGGGTGACGTATACGCCATCAATCCCGATAAGTGTACAGAGTGCGCGGGCAAGTTTGATTCGCCCCAATGCGTCGGCGCCTGCCCGTCCGACTGCATTTCGAAACTATGACCATCCGGCTGCCGCCGGCTGCGTCCGGGTCAGACGCCTTGGGGTGATCGCCGGGAGTGACATAAGGACCCTTGCCATGGCCGATTCCGACGGGCCGGACTGGATTGCGGACTCTCAACCCTGCCGCGCCTGTCCGCTCCGCTCGGACCCGGCGGCGCGGCTGGCGGCGGTGCGGCGGCTGCCCACGGAACTGCTGCCGGTGGCCATGGCCGATCCCGATCCCGAGGTCCGGCGGGAGGTTGCCCGGCTGATCGGCGGGGACTGGCTGGCGGCGATGGCCTGGGACCGGGATGCGGGCGTCCGACGGATCGTGGCCGGTCGGCTGCGGCCGGAACAGCTCACGGTTCTGGCCGGCGACAGCGACCCCCGGGTCCGTGCCGAGGTTGCCGGCCGGGCGCTGCCTTCGGCCCTGTTCCGGCTGATTGAGGACGACGCCGAGGACGTGCAGCGGGTCGCCCGCCTGCGTCTGGGCCTGGGACCGCATCCGGGCCGCCGCGCCGCCGGCCTCGCCCAACGTGCCAGGCGTCACCTGATGTAACCGGTCATGGCCTGAGGTTATGACCTGATGTGATTGGAGCCAACGCCATGCCTGAAACCGTTCCGCTGGCCGATGCCCTGGAGGCGATCGAGATTTACCGGCCGCCGGAACTGGCGCTGGGCACCAAGGTCCGGGCCAGGGTCGCGGTCCGCAACGACGGCACCTTTCCCGGCCGGCGGATGGGCGAGGTGTTGCTGGAACGGGGCGAGATCGGGTATGTCAACCGCGTCGGCACATTCCTGCAACGATATTACATCTACAGCGTCGATTTCTTCCGCCTCGGCTGCGTGGTCGGCATGCGTGCCCACGAGCTGGAGGTGGTGAGCGACGAATTCGGCCGCGCGGTTCAACCCGAAGGGACTCCCTCATGAAGGTGATGGTCAATTGCAAGGGCGGGGTGTTTCAGATTTACGTGGCGAAGAAGGATCTCGAGGAACCGATCGTCGAGTCCGAGAAGCCCGGCCTGTGGGGCGGCTGGGTCCGGCTCGGCAATGGCTGGCGGCTGGAACTGCCCGACCTGCCCGCCGACACCCGGCTGCCGATCACCGTCGAGGCGCGCAAACTCGGCGAAGAATAACGTCCCATGGTTTTGCAGGGTGCTACGCTGCACCCGCGAAGGAGGCGCGCCTCCTTGACCTCCTGACGTCAAGGGTTCAAAGGGCCGACGGCCTTTTGCGGGTGTGGGCAGAGCCCACCAGGGCGCTCAGGCCAGCGCCCGCTCCCGCCAACCGCGCACCGCCATCACGTCGAAGCGTTGGCCGACAGAGACCAGTTGCCTTGCCGCCGGGCTTTCCCGCCGCAGTGCCTCCCGAACATCCATCCAGCGGATTTCGCCCTCCGAAGGGCGGATCACCAGCAGCACCGGAAACGCCTGGTCCTCGCTGAAAGCAGACCAATTCCCAGCACCCTGGAATCCTGGAAGAGCCACGAAATATCATGATGTTATCTCCCTCTCCCGGCTTGGCCGGGGGAGGGTTGGGGTGGGGGTGTTCCCGCAGGTTCCGATCTTCCAGGCGAAATGAGAACCGCCGCCGGCCGCGGCGCCGTCGCCGTTGCGGAGGGGACGATTTTCCCCGGGATTTCCGTTACCCTGGGGTCCCGGTTACCCTGACAGGATGCTGCCATGCCGCCCGACATGACGCCGTTCGATCTTGCCGCCCTCGGTTGGTTCATCGTGATCTGGCTGGGCTACACCGTCGGCCAGGACCGGCCGTGGCCGCGGCTGGGTGGCGTCAACCACCATCTGCGGCGGCTGCGCGTGACCTGGATCAGGATGGCCTTCGACCGCGAGATGCGCCTGATGGACAGCCAACTGGTCGGGCACACCATGAACAGCGTCACCTTTTTCGCGTCGACCACCATGCTGATCCTGGCCGGGCTGCTCGGCCTGCTCGGCAATGTCGATCGGGTCTACGCGGTGGCGGACCGGCTGACCTTCACGGTCAAGACCTCGCCGGAGCTGTTCGAGACCAAGCTGATCGTGCTGATCGCGATCTTTATTTATGCGTTCTTTCAGTTCACCTGGGCCTTGCGCCAGTACAACTACACCTGTGCGCTGATCGGCTCGGCGCCGCCGGCACCGATGCCGACCGATCAGCGCGACGCCCTGGCCGAAACCGTGGCGGCGGTGATGACCCACGCGGTGACGGCGCTTAACGGTGGCCTCCGCGGCTACTACTTTGCGCTGGCGGTTCTCACCTGGTTCATCCACCCCTGGATGTTCCTGGTGACCAGCAATCTGGTGGTGGTGATCCTGATCTGGCGTCAGTTATGGTCGGGCACCGCCGCCGCCATCAACCGGCACGTCGCGATCCTGGACGAGATCGAGCGGCGCTGACCGGCCGGCCCGAGCCGTATCCGCCAGACTCGCGGCGGTCCGGTGCCGGGCCGACAGTGCGGCGTTCCGGCGGCGCCGCCGCGATTGCCGCCGCGGCCGCGGCCATCGCCGGATGGCCGGCCACCACCGCCAGCGGACGGCGGGTCAGCTTTTCGATGTCGCGCAGAAAGGTGCGTTCCGAAGGGTCGCAGAACGACAGGGCGATGCCGCGGGCGCCGGCCCGGGCGGTGCGGCCGACCCGGTGAACGTAGCTTTCCGGGATGTTCGGCAACTCGTAATTGATGACATGGGTCACGTCGTCGACATCGATGCCGCGGGCGGCGATGTCGGTGGCCACCAGCACCCGGGCGTCACCGGAGCGGAAGCGGGCCAGCGCCCGTTGCCGGGCGCTTTGGGACTTGTTGCCGTGGAGCGCCTCGGCCGCCACCCCGGCCTTGTCCAGGTGCTCGACCACCCGGTTGGCGCCGTGCTTGGTGCGGGTGAACACGATTACCCGGGCGAGGTCCTGATCGTTCAGCAGGGCGTTGAGCAGGGCGCGCTTGCTCGCGGCATCGACGAAGAACACCCGCTGGTCGATGGCCTCCACCGTGACCACGGCCGGAGAAACCTCGACCCGCACCGGCCGGTTCAGCAGGTCCTCCGCCAGTTTGGTGATGTCCGGGGGCATGGTCGCCGAGAACAGCAGCGACTGGCGTTGGCCGGGCAGGGTCGAGACGATCTTGCGCACGTCCCGGATGAAGCCCATGTCAAGCATCCGGTCGGCCTCGTCCAGCACCAGGATGCCGGTGCGGTCCAGCCGGATGTGGCGCTGGTTGATCAGGTCCAGCAGCCGTCCCGGGGTGGCCACCAGGATATCGACGCCCCGGGCCAGGGCCTTGACCTGGGGGTCCTGGCCGACGCCGCCGAAGATCACCGCGTGGCGCAGGTTCAGGTGCCGGCCATAGGTGGCGATGGACTCGGCGATCTGGATGGCCAGCTCCCGGGTCGGGGCCAGAATCAGGGCGCGGGCGCCGCCGGCGCCGCCGGACCCGGGAGTCTCCGACAGCCGTTGCAAAATCGGCAGCGCGAAGGCCGCGGTCTTGCCGGTTCCGGTCTGGGCGATCCCGACCACGTCCCGACCGGCCAGCAGCGGTGGAATCGCCTGGGTCTGAATGGGGGTCGGGGTGTGATAGTTTTCGGCCTCAAGGGCACGCAACAGGGGCTCGGAAACTCCGAGGGCGGCAAAATCTGGATTGGTCACGGAATTCATGGTCCTTCGGCGCGGGAGACCGGCCCGTCGGGCCGATGGCGCCTTGATCGTCGGGTGCGGTGGCCCACGCGCTTCGGCGACCGCGGATGAATAGGGAATTGTCCCAGGATTAAGCCCTGGCGTACACTGAGTCTCAGGGCGTCGCGCGATCACGAGAAAATCCGATGACATTCCATGAAGGAAATCCCGGTCCCTGTCAAGGGTGATTTGTGCAGGAGCCCGGATAAGCCGGGCCGGTGCCATCGGGCATTGCCGACGCCAGGCAATGAAGGGAATTGCTTGTGAGCGCGAAAACCCTGGCCAGAAAGGTCCTGACCCTGCCGCTGATGGTGCTGGCCGCGTGTCTGATCCTGTTCGAGGACTTTGTCTGGAACAGGATTACCGTGCTGGTCGGGATTATCTCGGGCTGGCAGGTGATGGCACGGATCGAACGCTGGGTGCTGGCCCGCGGCCGTTACGCCACGCTGGCCCTGTTCGCGGTGCCGATTACGGCGCTGGTGCCGATCAAGCTGATCGCCGTCTATCTGATTGTGTCGGGGCAGGTGACGATGGGAATTGCGGTCATCGTGGTGGCCAAGCTGATCGGTACCGCGATTTCGGCGCGGTTGTTCGTGATCGCCAAACCGCAACTCATGACCTTCGAGACCTTCGTGCTGGTCCATGATCGGGTACTGCGGTTCAAGGCCTGGGCCCATCAGGTCGTGGCGGAGCTGGGGGTGCGGGAGGCGTTGGCGCGGCTCCGGGCGTCGTTGCGTGCCGCCCGCCAAGGACGGCCGGCGCAGAAATCGTGGGGGGCGGCGCTGATCGACCGTTTGTTGGCGGCACGGCGTCTGCTCCGGCGGTCCGATTAAGGCCGGTTGGGTCCAGAGCCGTCAATTTCGTGGGCTCTGCCCACACCCGCAAAGGGCCGGGCGGCCCTTTGAACCCATGACATGAATGAGGTCAAGGAGGCGGGCCTCCTTCACGGGTGCGGGGCAGAGCCCCGCAAAATCCCCGGCGCCTGCCGTCCTTACCTGGTCATCCACACCTCGACGTGGCGGTTCTTGGCCTTACCGTTATCGGTGGTGTTACAGGCGACCGGCAGCGCCGGACCGAAGCCGTAAATATCGCTGTCGGCGACGGTAATTCCGTGCTTCTTCAGGCGATCCGCAACGTAATGCGCCCGGCTGCGGCTGAGGTCGGTGTTGTAGCGATAATTTCCCTCGGAATCGGAAAAGCCGATCAGCAACAGCCGATGCCCGTGGCCCTCCGGGCTGTTCATGTACGCGGCCAGCCGGTCAACGTCGTGGATCGCCCGGCTGTCCAGGTCGGCACGGTCAAGATCATGGGTATTGGTGCGAAAGCGCAGCGTCAGGGACAGGCGTTCGGCGTGCCGGGTGATTGTGGCGAAATTGTCGGCGGGATGCGGCTGATCGGCGGTGGCCAGTGCCGCGGCGCGCCGGCTGTTCTGGGAACCGGAAGAATCCGACTCGACTTCGAGATCGACGAAATCATTGTCGGAGGCGACCTTCTGCGCGCTGTCGCTGTTGGTGTAGCGGATGAAATCGGCAATCGCCGGCGAAGAATCGGCCGGCGTATAGAGGAACAGGCGACGCGAAAGCGGATATTCCTCGGTCTTTATATTGAACTTGCTTGGCGCATAGGTCAGGTTGCATTCCCTGATCGAGACCGCCTTGGCCTCACCCACATAGGCGACCCCGACGAAGCCGATGGCCCCGGCATCCCTCGCCACCGCCGCGGACAGTTCCCGGCTGTCTTCGATCCGCGTCGCGTTGGGCGACAGCGCGGCGCCCTGAAGGACGATGTCCTTGAAGGTATCCAAGGTGCCCGAGCCATCCTTTCGGGCGTACAGCGAAATCGGTCCGGGGACCCCGCCGACCTGACTCCAGTCACCGATTGTCCCGGTAAAAATTCCTTTGATTTGATCGATCGACAGGGCACCCGCGGAATTGGCCGGATTGACGATGATGGCCAGACCGTCGAGGGCGATGACGTGTTCCGAGTTGGGGTCGTCCAACGCGCCAAGACTGGCCAGCACGGCCGTTTCTTCCGGTTTTATCTTGCGCGAGGCCATGGCGATGTCCGCCTCCGGCTGGCCCGCGGCAAAGGCTTCGAGCTTCTGTCTCGCGTCTCCGGCGCCCTGACGGCCGGCCGCCAAAGCCGCCAGCGACTTAAATCCGAAGCCGCTGCCCGGTGCCCGGACGTCCATGCGCGGCCACAGGCCGGCGATGGCGGGGTTGGGCGTAAGCGTTACCTCTTCGGCCGCAACCGGAACCGTGGCGGTATCGGCCGCCCCCTTGCTCCGGGCATAATCGATCAGCAATGCCGGCATCAACTGGGCGCCGATGGTGTTGGACCCGGCCACCCGCAACCCGTTGTCCGACCCCGAGGCCGCCGGCACCGGCGCGGGCGGGGATTCGGGTGCGGGAGGGGGCTGGGGCGCGGGCGGGGCGACGGTGAGCGGAGACGAGGACGGGGCCGGGGAGGTGCCCGGTGCCGCGGGCGTTCCGAATCCGCCGATGCTCCTGATCGCCGAGGGCGGCACGTCGAAACTCTGGCCACTGTTCAGATGGACGGTACAATTCCCGGCCGGCGGGCAGTCGGCAGTGCCGTTAAGGGTGCTGCCATCGACCAGTTCGATTCGGGCCGCCACCGCGCCTGCGGTCGCCACCGTGTTCAGCAGCGCCCCGAACACCAGGCACCGCAAAAAAGTCGTCTTGGAGAGTCCCATCGACAGTCCTCGTTTCAATGCCGGGCCATTGGTGGCACCGTATCGACCGGCGGTGATCCCGACGCGACGGGTGTGGCGTCGGCAACACGTCACAGCCGAACGCCCTGACCGGGTGCCAGAGTGCAGCGAGACGCCGAGGCAAGGGCCCCCTGCGGACGATGGTACCGCGGCGCAGGCTATCGTTGTCGCGGGTGGAAAGGCAAGGCGGAGATGATCGCCGGTCCAACTTTTGCCCGCTGTGTCGCATTCCGAAAGGTTGCCGGCCGAAGGTTGCCGGCCGAAGGTTGCCGGAAAGCGCCCGGCCGGGGGGTGAAAAACGAGGGCGGGCCGCCGGTCGGGTTTGACTCCGCCGGGCGCATGCGTATAGTGCGCGCCTCATCCCGAGAACGAGGGCGTGTCGTTGGTTCGACGCCCCGTCGCCGCAGACTGGCGGACCGACCTATCGGGACAAAACGAACCCGGACATCAAGGGCAGTTACGGATCATGAGCAAACGTCAGGAATCCAAGTACAAGATCGATCGCCGGCTTAATGTCAACCTTTGGGGCCGGCCCAAGAGCCCGATCAACCGCCGCGCCTACGGCCCCGGCCAGCACGGTCAGCGGCGCAAGAAGCCGTCGGACTTCGGCCTGCAATTGATGGCCAAGCAAAAGCTTAAGGGGTATTACGGCAATATCGGCGAGCGCCAGTTCCGCCGGTTGTACGCCGAAGCGGTCCGCCGGCGTGGCGACACCGGCGAGAACCTGATCCAGTTGCTGGAGCGCCGGCTCGACGCGGTGGTCTACCGGATGAAATTCGCGCCGACCCCGTTCGCGGCGCGGCAGTTCGTCAATCACGGCCACATCCTGGTCAATGGCCGCCGGGTCAATATCCCGTCCTTTCAGGTCCGCGACGGCGACGCCATCGAGGTTCGCCCGAAGGCCAAGAAGATCGGGGTGATCCTGGAAGCGATCTCCTCCAACGAGCGCGATGTGCCGGACTACCTCTCGGTGGACCGGAATGCGCTCAAGGGCACCTTCGTCAGGGCGCCGGCGCTGGCCGACGTGCCCTATCCGGTGCAGATGGAGCCGAATCTGGTGGTCGAATACTACTCGCGTTAAGGGCGGGTCCGGTCCGGGGGGCCTGGCAGGGCTCTACCCTGCACCCGCGAAGGAGGCTCGCCTCCCTGACCTCATTCACGCCATGGGTTCAAAGGGCCGCCGGCCCTTTGCGGGTGTGGGCGGAGCCCGCGGAGCCCCCCCCGGGGACTACCGTCGTTCGGCGGGCAGGACCTGGCGGCCCAGGCGGCCGCCCAGCCGGAACGGTTCGATCCGGCAGGCCAGTCCGCTGGCCTCGTCGGTTTCCACCAGCACCCCGCACACCGTGGCCTCGCCCTCGGCCGGGGTCAGCCGCTCGGTCGGCAGTTGCCGGACAAAGCGCGCCACCGACAGTTCCTTGCGCATGCCGATGACGCTGTCATAGTCGCCGCACATGCCGGCGTCGCTCTGATAGCCGGTGCCGCCGACCAGGATCATGGCGTCGGCGGTGGGGATGTGGCTGTGGCTGCCGATCACCGCCGAGACCCGGCCGTCCAGGTGATGGCCCATGGCCATCTTCTCGCTGGTCGCCTCGCCGTGGAAATCCACCAGGATGGCGTCCAGCCCGCCGGGTCCCAACCGGTGGGAACGCAGCAGGCGGTCCATGGCCACGAACGGATTGTCGGTGCTCTCCATGAACAGCCGGGCCATCAGGCAGACCACCAACACCTTGCGCCCGCCCCGGGTGGTCAGCACGGTGGCGCCGCGGCCGGGGGTGCCCTCGGGGAAATTGAGCGGGCGTAACAGCCGCGGTTCGCGCTCGATGGTGCCCACCAGCTCCCGTTGATCCCAGACGTGGTTGCCGGTGGTCAGGCAGTCGACCCCGGCCTCGTAGAACTCGGCCGCGATCTTGATGGTGATGCCGTAGCCGCCGGCGGCGTTCTCGCCATTCACCACGATCACCTCGGGGGCGAACTGCTCGCGCAGCCAGCCCAGATGCCGCAGCACCGCCTCCCGGCCGCTCCGGCCGACGACGTCCCCCAGAAACAACAGCCGCATTCCGGCCCTCAAGGTTCGGAGGGGACAGCTCAGCCGTCCCCGGGAGCAAGACAAAACAGGCGTGGCGTACAAAGGACAGGGAGCAAACCCCCGAGTCCGCGGGCGCCGGTAGTCTTTACGCCGGACCAACCCGCAACGCGCCGACCTCGGTAACGACCCAGTCCAGCGGCTGGTCGTGGGGCGCCGCCGGCAGGGCGGGTTCCTCCTGGAGCGCAAAGGCCAGACCGACCGCCAGCACTGATGCCCGCGCCCGTAACAGCGCCAGCGTCCGGTCATAATGACCGCCGCCCTGGCCCAGCCGGTGGCCGGCGCGGTCAAAGGCCAGCAGCGGCACCAGCACCACCGTCGGACGCACCTCCGGTGCCGACACCACCGGTTCGGGAATGCCCCAGGCCCCGGCTGCCAGCGGCGCCCCCGGCTGCCAGCGCCGGAACCGCAAGGAACCCGCAGCGCCCGCCACCACCGGCAAGGCGCATCCCCAACCCGCGGCGTCAAACCAGTTCAGCAGCGGCCGGCAATCCAGTTCGCCGCCCACCGGCCAATAACCCGCCACGATGCCGGTGGCAGCCGGCAACAGCGGAGACTCCGCAAGCGCCGCAACCACCGTCTCCGCCGCCGCGGCCCGAACCGCCGGCGCCAGAACGCCGCGTCGTTGCCGCGCCGACCGGCGCAAAACCGCTTTCATGTCTTCAAGAGCGGCCTGTCGGGCCGCAGGCTCTTCGGAAAGGTGGGAAGAAGCCGCCTCGACCGTTGGCATTGATATCCTCCGCGGCCTGCACTTGCAGGTGGGCGCCATGTACCGGAACCAGGGCTCCGGCAGGGACAGCTCCCTGGAGGGTGTCATTATCGGCCCCGGGGATGAACAGCCTGACGCGCCGTGCAGCCCCTTCCCTAATGACAGAGTCTAGGCCCGTTCCAGCCGGGCTGCAAGGTCTTCGATGCGGCGGGCGGCGGCTTCGACGGCTGCCGCCGCGGCGGCGCGATCGGCGTCCTTTGCCGCCGGCGGCGGGGTCAGCACCCGGGGTCGGTCGCCGGCCTCGGTGGTTTCAAAAAGCTGATCGGTAATCAGCAGGCAGGCCAGCACCAGCATATGGGCATCGCTGCCGGTAATGTCGCCTTCGCTGAGTTCCCGCAAGCGACCGCCCACATGCTCGGCCAACTCGCGCAGCCGCGGCTCGTGTCCGGCCTCGCACGAGATGGTATATTTGCGGCCACTAAGGTAGATGTCGACGAGGGGCATGACGATTACCGCTCCAGGACCGCGTTGAGCCTTTCGATTGCCCCGTCGAGCCGGGACGCCACCCCATCGGCGACGGCCTGGGTGTGGGCCTGATCGGCCCGGGCGGCCTGAAGCGCCTGGGCCAGCCCGGCATCCTCCTGGGCGGAGCGTTGTTCGCGCTGGTCAAGCGCCGTCTCCAACCGGTGGACGGCCCGATCGAGGCGTTTCAAGGCGGCGTCGAACTGATCCATGGCAAAACAACCGGGGCAGAGACAAACCAAAGGGCGTCGGGGAACCATTGCCGGGACGCCAGGATTAGTTAAGCCAGGGGGGGGTCGGCGTCAACCGTTCACTGATGCGACCGCATCCCAATCTGCGGAACCGGAGCCGGAGCGGACCGGGCCAACGGCGGCAAAGCGCCACCTCCCCGCCGTCACGCCCCCGGTGGCGCGGCACTGTTGACCTGAAGCGGTCGGAGGGGCATGGTGCCCCGGGTTTGCCCCAGCGTCGGCCACACTGTCCTGTGAAGTCCGGTCGTCCCTGGGAAATCCGGCCGTCGGCGGGGGCGGACGATGCCGGTACCCGCATGCCGTCGTTGTCAGCGTGGCATCGCACTTCATCGGAGGAAAGACATGGCAATTCGGGTTGCGATCAACGGATTCGGCCGTATCGGTCGCCTGGTCCTGCGGGCGATTTACGAATCGGGGCGGACCGACTTGGAAGTGGTGGCGATCAACGATCTTGCCGATGGCAAGACCAATGCTCACCTGCTGAAGTATGACAGCGTCCATGGCCGCTTCCCGTTCACGGCCGAAGCCGGGGATGGCGCGCTGGTGATCAGCGGCCGGCCGATCCGGACCGGGCAGGAGCGCGACCCGGCCAGGCTGCCCTGGAAGGAACTGGGTGTCGATGTGGCGCTGGAGTGCTCGGGCCTCTTCACCAGGCGTGCCGATGCCGCCAAACACCTGGACGCCGGCGCGGCCAAGGTGCTGATTTCGGCCCCTGCCACCGATGAAGATCTGACGGTGGTCTACGGCGTCAACCACGACAAGCTGGTCGCCGGCCATCGGGTGGTCTCCAATGCCTCCTGCACCACCAATTGCCTCGCGCCGGTGGCGTTCGTGCTCAACAACGCGGTGGGGATCGAGCACGGCTTCATGACCACCATCCACAGCTACACCGGCGATCAGCGCATTGTCGACACCATGCACAAGGATCTGCACCGCGCCCGCGCCGCCGCGCTCAACATCATCCCGACCTCCACCGGGGCGGCCAAGGCGGTCGGCAGGGTGCTGCCCGAACTCAAGGGCAAGCTCGACGGCACCTCCATGCGGGTGCCCACTCCCAACGTCTCGGCGATCGATTTCAAGTTCGTGGCCAAGCGTCCGACCTCGGTCGAGGAAATCAATGCCGCGATTCAGGATGCGGCGGCGGGGACCCGGCTCAAGGGTATTCTCGCGACCTACGACGAAGATCTGGTTTCGAGCGACTTCAACCACGATTCCCGGTCCTCGGTTTTCGCGCTGAACGAAACCAAGGTGATCGACGGGACCTTCGTCCGGGTGCTGAGCTGGTACGATAACGAGTGGGGCTTCTCGTGCCGAATGGGCGATACCGCGGTGGCGATGGGCCGGATCGGTCTTTAAGGGTGGCCCTGCCTCCACCAGGGCCGTGCCGCCCCCGGACCCGCTCCCTCCAGGTCCAGGGTTCCAAGGGCCGCCGCCCTTGGTGGGTCCAGGGCAACGCCCTGGTCGGGGGCCAGGGGGCGAAGCCCCCAGCGATCAACGACCAGACTGGCCGGCATCGGCCGTTGCCCGATGCCGGCTATGACTCAGGACCGGTGAAGACAAGATGACGTCCTATCATGTGCCGCCATCGGAACTGCTGCCGGTGCTCAACCGGATTGCCGATGCCCTGGATCGGCTGGCGCCGAGGCCGGCGCCGTCGGTGCCGGTGACCGCCGCCGACGCCTTCGTCTGGCACAGCGACGGCAGCCGTCTGGAGCCGGTGGCCTGTGTCAACCGGGTCGATCTGGACCTGCTGCACGGCATCGAGCGCCAGCGCGAGATTCTGCTTGCCAATACCCGCCGCTTTGCGGCCGGGTTGCCGGCCAACAACGCCCTGCTGTGGGGCGCCCGGGGCATGGGCAAGAGTTCGCTGGTCAAGGCGGTTCACGCCGTGGTCCTTGACGATGCCGCGAACGCCGGCCGCCGCGACGCCCCGGCGCTGGTGGAAATCCACCGGGAGGATATCCCGTCGCTGCCGCGCCTGCTCCAACTGACCCGGGGTACCCCGCGGCGGTTCATCCTGTTCTGCGACGACCTGTCCTTTGACGGCAACGACAACCACTACAAGTCGTTGAAGGCGGTGCTGGAGGGCGGCATCGAGGGCCGTCCGGCCAATGTGGTGTTCTACGCCACCTCCAACCGCCGCCACCTGATGCCGCGCGACATGATCGATAACGAACGCTCCACCGCGATCAACCCGTCGGAGTCCGTGGAGGAAAAGGTCTCGCTCTCGGACCGTTTCGGGCTGTGGCTGGGATTCCACAACTGCGACCAGGCAACCTATTTCGCCATGGTGGACGGCTACGCCGACCGTTTCGGCCTGGAATTGCCGCCGGCCGCCCTGCATGCCGAGGCCACCGAATGGTCGGTCACCCGCGGCGCCCGGTCCGGCCGCGTGGCCTGGCAGTTCATCCAGGACCTTGCCGGCCGCCTGGGAAAAGCCACCGGCTGACCCGAAAATCCCGGGGGCGGCGCCCAATTTTTGTGGGCCCTGCCCACACCCGCAAAGGGTCGGTCGGCCCCTTGAACCCGTGACGCGAATGAGGTCAGGGGCGTCACCGTCTCCCCAACCGCTCCATCCACTCCCGCCGCTCGGCCCGCCGGCCCAGCAGGTAGCAGACGATGCCGATGACCAGGGCCACCAGCACGACGAACCAAAGGCTGATGTGAAGCGAAACGTACATGGCGATCCTGCCCTCTAGCCGGCGGCGCCCCGGGGCGGCGGGTCCAGGAACTCCGCGGGGTCAACCGCCTGACTGCCGCGCCGGACTTCGAAATGCAGTTGCGGCTCCGTCACCCCGCCGGTGCTGCCCACGGTGCCGATCTTCTCGCCGCGCCGGACCGTGGCGCCGCGTTCGACCAGCGACCGGTCCAGGTGGGCATAGGCGGTCATGACGCCGTCGGCATGGCGGATCAGCAGCAGATTGCCGTAGCCCCGGAGTTCGTTGCCGGAATAGGCGACCACGCCGTTGTCGGCCGCCACCACCGCGGCGCCGCGTTCAGCCTGAATGTTGACGCCGTCGTTGTGGCGGCCGTCGGGCTTGTCGCCAAAGCCCGACAGGACCTTGCCCTGAACCGGCCATAGATAGCGTCCCCCGCCATGGGTCGGCGCTGCCGGCGGTGGCGGGGCCTCGGCAGTCCGGGCCTCGGTGTCACGGGGGGCGGTGTCACGGGGGGCGGTGTCGGCGCCGGCCGCGGCCGGCGACCCGGCGGCGATGGCGGGCGGACGACGGGCGGGCAGAGCCGGCGGTGACGGTGGCGGCGGCGACGGCGTGGCGGCCGTGACGGGTGGCGGCCGTCGGGGCGGCGGTGGCAGGGACTGCGGCGGCGTCACGGCTGCGGCGGGCGGTGGCAGGGCCGCGGTCCTGATCGCCGGGGCGACCCCGTGGACCGGATTGGGTTCGGCGGCGTCGGGTTTGCGGCCGGGTGTCGGGGGCGTCGCTGCCGGGCCGACGGTGCCGCCGGGCAGGATCAGCAACTGGCCGACCCGGATGGTGTAGGGCGGCGCAAGCTGGTTCAACCGCGCCAGTTCGACGGTATCCACATGAAAACGTTGGGCCAGCGTCGAAAGCCGGTCCCCCGGGACCACCGTGTAGGTGCGGATGTCGGGCAGCACCAGCCGTTGCCCGGTCTCGAGCCGGTAGGGTGGCCGCAGGTGATTGAGGTCGATCAGCGCCCGCATGGGCACGGCATAGCGCCGGGCGATCAGGTACAGCGAATCGCCATGGGCCACCGTGACCACCTGCCGGTCGGGCGGGGGCGCGGTCCAGGCGCCGCCTTCCACTGCCGGTCCCGGTGTTCCTGCCGGCTGGCAGCCGGCCAGCACCGACAGCGCCGCAACCAGCAGCGCCGCGGTCAACCGGGGTCCGAACCGTCCGGGTCCGAATCCGAAGGGAGATCGGGCAGCAAGGGCACGAAACGAACGGGCCACGACTCCTCCCGCTGAAAGCCGGTTTCGCACCGCCGGATGCGAACGAGGCGCTGTTCCCAGCGATCGTTGCCCAGCGGAATGATCAGCACGCCGCCGACCGCCAACTGCTCGGTCAGATCAGGCGGCGGCTCGGTGCCGAGGGCGCCGGCCGTGACCATGATCCGGTCGAACGGCGCCTCTTCGGCCCAACCGCGGGTGCCGTCGCCGAGCCGGGTCGAGACGCCGTGCACCCCCAATTCCGCAAAGCGCCGCCGGGCCTCGACCAGCAGCGACCGCAGCCTTTCGACGGTATACACATGCCGGCACAGCCGCGCCAGTACCGCCGTCTGGTAACCGCTGCCGGTGCCGATTTCCAGCACCCGCAGGCGGTCGTCGAGGGCCAGGGTCTGGGTCATGTACGCCACCACCAGCGGCTGGCTGATGGTCTGGCCGTGGCCAATGGGCAACGGGATGTCGTCATAAGCCTGATCGGCCAGGGCCGGCGGCACAAAGCGTTCCCGCGGGACCTCGGCCATCGCCCGCAGCACCGCGCGATCGGTGATCCCAGCCCGCGCCAGGGACCGGATCAGGTGTCTCCTGCGGTCTTCGACGCTCACGGAAAGACCTGCTTCAGCGACTCCATGGTCGGCCGGTGGGTCAGATCGAGATGCAGCGGCGTCACCGAAATGCTGCCGTCCGACAGCACCGCAAGGTCGGTGTCGGGCGCCACGCCGTCGGCGTCGTTCAGGGGTCCGACCCAGTAATAGGGCCGACCGCGGGGGTCTACCCGCCGGTGCAACTGATCATTGACCGCGCGCTTGCCGTGGGGGACCACCCGCACGCCCTTGACCGCTTCGGGCGGGCAGGCCGGGAAGTTGACGTTGACCAGCACCATCCCGGGCCAGGGCATGGCTGCTATGCGGCGTATCAGGCCCGGTCCCCAGGCCAGGGCGGTGGCCCAGTCGATGCTGCCGTCGGGAGCCAGCGCCTGGCTGAAGGCAATCGCCGGCACCCCCAGCAGCGTCGCCTCCATGGCCACCGCCACCGTCCCGGAATAGGTCACGTCGTCACAAACATTGCTGCCGAAATTGATGCCCGACAACACCAGATCGGGCTTGCGTTCGCGCAGAACCATGTTGATGGCCAGCAGCGCGCAATCGGTGGGCGTGCCGTCCACCGCGAAATGGCGCTGGTCGATCTGCTGGAGCCGCAGCGGCCGTTGCAGGGTCAGGGAGTGGCTGGACGCCGATTGCTCGGCTTCGGGGGCGACCACCCAGACATCATCGGACAGGCTGCGGGCGATACGCTCCAACACCGAAAGTCCCGGAGCGCGGACGCCGTCGTCGTTGGACAGCAGGATGCGCGCCCGGGACAGCTCGGCCGGTGGCTCAAAGGCCACGGACGATCCGCTCCAGCCCGCCAAGATAGGGGCGCAGAGCCTCGGGAATCACGATGGAGCCATCGGGTTGCTGGCCGTTTTCCATCACCGCGACCAGGCAGCGCCCGACCGCGACTCCGGAGCCGTTAAGGGTATGGACGAAACGGGTTTCCTTGGCGCCGCGGGGGCGGCAGCGCGCCTTCATCCGCCGCGCCTGAAAGTCGCCGCAATTGGAGCAGCTCGAGATTTCGCGCCAGGTGTTCTGGCCGGGCAGCCAAACCTCGATGTCGTAGGTCTTGCGGGAGGCGAAGCCCATGTCGCCGGTGCACAGGGTGACCGTGCGATAGGGCAGGCCAAGCCGTTGCAACACGGTTTCGGCACAGCCGACCATCCGCTCGTGTTCGGCCTCGGACTGGTCGGGAGCGGTGAGGCTGACCAGTTCGACCTTCCAGAACTGGTGCTGGCGGATCATGCCGCGGGTGTCCTTGCCGGCGGCCCCGGCCTCGGCCCGAAAGCAGGGGGTGAGCGCGGTCAGCCGCAGCGGCAGGTCTTCGAGGTCGAGGATGTGGTCGCCGGCCAGATTGGTCAGCGGCACCTCGGCGGTGGGGATCAGCCACAGGCCGCTGGTGGTCTGGAACAGGTCATCGGCGAATTTGGGCAACTGGCCGGTGCCGAACATGGCGCCGTCGCGGACCATCAGGGGTGGGCTGATTTCGGTGTAGCCGTGTTCGGTGGTGTGCAGATCCAGCATGAACTGGCCGAGCGCCCGTTCCAGCCGGGCCAGCGCCCCGCGCAGCACCGTGAACCGCGCGCCGGAAAGCGCCGCCGCCCCGGAGAAATCCATCAGGCCGAGCGCCTCGCCCAGCTCAAAGTGCTCCCGCGGCCGGTCGAGGGCCGGCGGGGTGCCGACCCGCCGCACTTCGACGTTGTGCTTTTCGTCGGGGCCGTCGGGGACATCGGCGGCCGGGGGATTGGGCAGGGTGGTCAGCAACCGGTCAAGCTCGGCGCCGTTCGTCCGCTCTTCCTCTTCGGCCAGCGGCAACCGCTCCTTGATCGCGGCCATTTCGGCCAGCAAGGGCTCGACGTTGCGGCCGGTCTTGCGGGCACCGCCGATTTCCTTGGAGGCTTCGTTGCGTCGCTGCTGCAACTCCTGCAACAGGGTCTGCGCGGCGCGGCGGCGGCCGTCGAGGTCCAGCAGGCGCGCCGACTGCGGCGCCTGGCCGCGGCGAACCAGCGCCTGGTCCAGGGCGGCGGGATCGTCGCGGATGGCACGAAGGTCAAGCATGGTCCTGCCTGTGTTGGGAAGAGAGCCTCCGGTGTTATAGGGGTGCTTCCGCCGAAGGTCCAGGGGTTCCGCAGCGCCGCCGGTTTGCCCACGCTCATACCATGAACAAAGCATGTCTATGCGGTTAAGCATAACCGTCCATCACCGACCACGGGTAGCTCGGCGATCAGCGAGGAACCGGCTTAAAGCCGCCATTTCCCGCAAAATCTTCTCACCATATATGGTGGATGTATGCGTTAACCGGATAGGCATGGACTAATTGATGTTTATCACGGGCACGCCTCTCAGCAAAATCGTGTGTAAAATGACTTGTTATCAATATCGACCTCCATATATTTTTTTGCGTTGGTTGAAATAACTTCGAATGCATAAAATATGCGACCAGCATGCACACCTATTGACATATCATGCATACGCATGATGAATTTCTTCACTTGACAGGGCCTTATAGTTGCAGTACGCTTTCATAGGCCCCACAGCGATGGGGCATGTACCAATTTGCGGAGGTTAATATGAGTACCACTGTAGTTTTAACGATAAATCGCGCCGACAATGAGCTGATCGCGCTTCTCAACGGAATTATCGTCTATGACAAGAAGACTGACGGAAACCCATCCCTCAACGATGTCGTCAATCTCACCAATTTGGTCACTTCCGGCGATAATATTCTAACTCTTCTTGGTATCAATTGGGGCGACGAAGCGGACTATGCGGGCACTTTAACCGTCGATGCCAATACGACGACCTGGGGGGCGAGTTACAAGAATACAGCAAACGGTTTGGCCTGGTCAGATGTCATCCATATTCACGTTAGCTGACGCCGCCTTGATCGCCGATGCCAAAATCGTGTGATGTTTGCCATCCCGCGCAGACCGAAAGAGGAAGTCCGGCGGAAACCGGGCTTCCTTTCTTTCTCCGCTCTCGAGTACACGTCGACCGATGACCGCCGGCGCCCGGGACCGGGCGGCAGGGCGGTTGCGCGGTCGCACGGGCGTCAGCCGCCCTTGGGCAGGGCGGTTGCGCGGTCGCACGGGCGTCAGCCGCCCTTGGCGCCCTGGCCTTGGGCCGCGCGGTTCCTGGCGTATTTGATCAGCACCTGTTCGACCTCGGGCGGCAGGATCGAGAAGGCGCCGGCAAAGCGGCGACTGCTGTCGATGTTGACGATGGTGCAGCGGGTGTTGAAGGTGAATTTGCCGAAGGTATCATCGACCACCACCGAAACCGCCAGGTTCTGATTCTTCGCCAGATTGTCGTCGGCCTCGCCGGCCATGAACGCCTTGGCCGTCAGATTGATCAACGGATAGCTGCGGCTGTCGACCTTGATCTGGCAGTTTGAGGGTGGTGGCGCCGCTTTTTTCTTGACAGGCTTCTTCTTGCTTCGGAAACTAAGGACCTTGAGCCATTCAAACATCAACTGTTCTCCTCACGCCGGTCCGCTGGACCAACGGGTTTCTGGCCTGCCGGTGGATGTTGGAGCGAGGGGGCCGGGGGGGGGGACTCACGCGGCCAGCCGGTTCGGCCAGAGGGATGGGGAGGCGGCAGGTTAGGGCGGGTCGGGGTCTGGATGCAAGCGGGTCGAGGCGACAGCCGGCCAGGAGACCCGCTGGTAAGGCTTTAATTATTCTGCCATGGCTGGAATTAATCTGCCGCGGATAGCGGGACCTCGTAAGCCCTCGCAGGTCCTCGTGGGACTTTCCCCCTCACGAAACCCCGCCGCTGTCACCAATCAGTCCCAGCCAGGTCCCCGCCCGTCGCTCGCGGCGATCTCACGGGGCGGGGACCTGGTTGGGAAGCCAAGCGAGATGGGGCCGATCGTCGATGGGGCCGACACGGCTCCCGGCGCCGGTTAACGGGGCCACATCCCGACCGACGCCATCGCTTATAGCGGGTTTACCGGACTGGACGACGCCGCACAATGCTGTTTCCATCCCCGATCAACGCCGCAACAGCACCTCAATCCTGGCTCCGGCAACCAAGGTGGCTTCGAGAGCGTCGGCGAACACGAATTCCGGCGAGTCGCCACCTTGCAGGATGGAACCCCACCCCAAAAGCCGCAGAAATCTCCCCTTCGGGCAACGGCCCCCAATCGGGCCGGCTGTTTCCCATTGCGCACCGAAGGCTGGAACCCCTTGGTCGCCACCAAACCAATTGATTTTATTGCGATTTATGGTATTCGCCGGCGGAATAATCTCCGCCAGCCGTGGCAGATTAATTTTTTCCGTACCACCGCAACGGTTCGCCGCGAGAGACGGAACCGCTCCGGTTTGCCTGGGGACCGGAATCGAAACGGCGGCACCGTGCCCGCTGCGAGGGACGCTTGAAATCCGCCACGCTCTCCCCTTATGGTGCTGGCCAGGGACGGATTGGGGCGTCGCCAAGTGGTAAGGCAGCGGATTTTGATTCCGCCATTCGGAGGTTCGAATCCTCCCGCCCCAGCCAGGCCTTTCAACGGGCCGGGTGACATTCGTTGGTGGGCCATCGGGCGTTCGTGTCGAGATTTGTTCCTTGAGTGTTTTTCGAGTCGCGCTGTGCCGGACGAGGCTCTGCGGCGCCGATTGCGTCCTTCCGTGCAGAGTTTGATCCTGTCCTTGCCGCGGTGTCCGGTTATGGCACTTGATGGTCCGGGGGGGCGCACCCGGCCTCGGCCGGAGCGGCGGCAACGGTGTGCCGGCGCCCGCGGAGCGCGATTCCCGAAGCGACTACGGTTTTGAGGCGTGCGCACCGCCGCAGGGCTGAAAACTGCCGGGCGCGGGGTGTGCGCCTCGGTCGCAGGAACGCCTTGACGGCGACTGAGATCGAACATGCCAGGATGCCGCTGGTCGCTGCCAGAACCAGTCCGACAACCGTGGCGACGACGCTGAAGGTTGGGCGGTTGACGCTCTATCGCGGTCTCTCCGGCACCTGAACGGCTAAAATGAGCAAGCCCCGGCTGGTCAATCGCTCCCGGTGACCATCTCAAAATCCGCCGCGGGATATGACGGCGGCAAGGTTTCGTGATAGGGACAGCCGTCGCTGTCCGGACGGGATGCTGTCATGTCAACTGCGGGTATTTTCAATCCAGCCCACACCGAGAGCTTGTACAACGACCTGAGACAGGCAAACACCGAACAGGCGAAGAAGGAGCGGTTCCTTCAGTATCTGACCACGGCGTTCGCGGGGGATGCCGGCGCACAGAAGCTCATCTCCGCCATGTCTCTCGGTGCCGAGCGCATCATCACGAACATTACCAGGGGCGGGAAGCTCGCTTCGGGCAGGGCAGACAGCCAAACCGACACGGTGATCATCGAGTGGGAAAAGGACCTGTCCCGCACCGGGGATCATGCCCGTGAGCAGCTTGAGGAGTACCTCGAAGGGAACTGGCGGTCGGGTCAGGAGTACCGATTCGTCCTCCTGACGACGGACGGCATCAGGTGGCGGCGCTATGCGCCCGATTGGTCCGAAGTCCCTTTCGGGGCGTTCACCCTGGGCAGGAATTTCAAGCTCCGTGAGGTCCGCAGCTTCGACCTGGCTCCGGAACGGTTTGCCGACTTCCCGTTCTTCCTGGATGAGGTCCTGTTCGCTTCGGGGCAGCGTCCGGCGACGCTGGAAAACATTCAGACCGACTTCGGGGACACGTCGAGCGTATTCATCAATTCCATGGTGTGCCTCCAAAGCTGTACGCACGACATGGAACAGCAATCCGATCTCAAGGTCGCATTCGACCAATGGCGGCGGTTCCTGTCGATCGCCTACGGCAGCTTCGACGACTCCCAGACGATGTTCCTTGTTCATACCTACCTATCCGTGTTTGCCAAGTTCATCGCATATGTGGTCGTCACCAAGAAAACGGTTGCCAATGACGACACCATGAAGGGAATTCTCGACGGATCAGCATTTAGCAGCCTGAATATCGAGCGGTTCGTCGAGGATGACTTCTTTCATTGGGTTGGTGGAACGCGCTATTTAGGAAATCTTCGCGTCATGTTTCGCGAAATGAGCCTGCAATTGAATAACTATGAGTTTTCGGACGTTAAGGAAGATATCCTCAAGGGCTTGTATCAGGAACTGATCGACCTGGAAACACGTCATGCTCTTGGCGAATACTACACTCCTGACTGGCTCTGCGAACGTGTCGTGGACGAGCTTGCACTGACTTCAACCTCCACCGTGCTTGACCCTGCGTGCGGCAGCGGGTCGTTCCTTCGTGCCACCATTGCCCGCATGAAGCGGGAGTTCCCCGAACTTGGCGCCGAGTCCCTTGCCGAGCAGGTGGTCGGTATCGACATTCACCCGCTGTCGGTCCTGATCGCCAAGGCGACCGTCCTGCTGAGCTTGGGAACGTCGGTCACGGATGCGCGTCGTCCCGTGACGCTTCAGGTCTATCTCGCGAATTCGCTGCTGGTGCCACGCGGCACGGCTGACCTGTTTCAGCAGACATTCAATATCACCGTCGATAACAAGAGCTACATGCTTGATGTGAAGGGACTGGCGGGAGCGGATAGCTTCGACAGGTTAATTGGCTTCTGCGACGTCATCGTGACGAGATACCCGGATTCCAAACCAATTGAACGGAAATTGTTCACGAGACTGTTGCAGCCACACCTTCCTAACAACGGTGCCGTCGATCTTCCTTCTCAACTTTATGATATATACCGTGGCATGAAGATTGCTCATGTCGAAGGGCGCGACTCCATTTGGAAGTTCATCCTGCAAAACTCATATAAGCCCGTTTTCCTCATGGGGCGGTTCGATTTCGTCGTAGGCAATCCGCCGTGGTTGACGTATTCTTCAATCACGAACGCTGAATATCAGGGGTTGCTGCGAACACTGTCGGATTCCTACGCCGTTACTCCACAATCGCGGGCAAATATGCCCCATCTTGAGATTGCTGCGATATTCCTTGCACACTCCGTGAACTACTTCCTGAAACCGAGCGGGCTTCTGGCATTCGTCCTGCCGCGAAGCTTCATGTCGGCAGACCAGCATGACAATACCAGGGGCGGTCTCGTCGAGGGCGTCCGCCTGTCTCAGGTCTGGGACCTGGATGGTGTTTCGCTGCTCTTTCGCGTTCCGAGTTGCGTGATATTCGCAGTCAAGACCAGGGATGCCGCGGCTCTGCGGCAAATTCCTGCTGCCGGATTGCCGGGGCTGGCGTTGTCGGGACGGTTGCCCCGTTCCCAGATGCATTGGTCGGATGCTGCCTGCAAGCTCACCTTGAAACCGAGTCGATGGTACTACTCACGTCTCCAGGTAACGCGCGGGGCTGCGCCCTCCGCCTTGACTGCCGTATCAATGTCCTCCCTTGTCGGGGCGAACGCATATACGGACAGGTTTACACAGGGGGCAACCATCGTGCCCCGCAATTTCTTCTTCGTGGAAATCGATCAGGCTGTTCGCCCCAAAGAAGACCTTCGTAACCGCGTCGTCTCCCTGCGCACCTCCGACGCCAGCGATCGGGAGGCGAAAGCTCCATGGAAAGGACAAGTTCTTTCGGGGCGTGCTGAAGGGGCGCTGCTGTTCCGCACCGCCATTTCCAGGAACGTCATTCCCTTCGCCCTGGTTGATCCGCCCATGGTCCTCCTACCGGTGATTGGCGGAACGGGGAATGCACCATTTAAGATGCAGACTGCGGAAGGTCTGTTGGGTGAAGGATTTACATACGGCAGTGAATGGTTTTTTAATGCCGAGAAATGTTGGGAGGATAGCAGGACTGAGAACAATACGAATATGGAAACGACACTCTCAGACTATTTGAACTGGCAGAATAAACTTACAGATCAGAATCAAAAAGCACGATTCCTTGTCCTTTATACCTCGTCGGCAACTGACGCATCCGCAGCAGTCGTAGACAGGCATCAATTCGACCTGCCCTTCATCGTTGACCACAAGACATACTGGTGCGAATGCACAACCGAAGCGGAAGCGAATTATCTTACGGCATACATAAATTCCGGCTATGCCAACGGGATGATTAAGGAGTTCCAGTCCCGTGGGCTGTTCGGACCAAGAGACATTCATAAGCTCATCGTCAAGATTCCCTTCCCGAAGTTCTCCAAGGACGATCCTCAACACGTCGAGCTATCTGCTCTGGGGGCAAAATGCGCCACTCTGGCAGCGAACTTCGTGTCGAGAGCCAATGTCCGTGACCTGCAAGCACGCGCTCTTGGCACAACCAGATCGCGCCTGAAGGAGCAACTGTCCGCGGAGATGGGCGAGATTGACGATATCGTGGCTCAACTTTCGACGGGGAAATCCACCTCGCACCAAACCGCCGCGAAGAAGCGAACCCGCAGTACCCCGAAGAAGGACGGCTTGTTCGACTGATTCGAAATCACCGGCCTGAAGGCAGGCAAAGAAATGAGCAAAGTGGCCATTTACAAGTTCGATTTCTACGACGTAAACTCCGATGGATATCTGAAGATCGGAGTCGACATGCCGAAGCGATTCCGGTAACGGGAATCCGGAAGCGCGATGTGACTCGTCGAGTCACGGGCAACGCGACCGCGGACGGTTCGAAAGAGCCGAAAAGCTGTTTGCGTTCAAAGAGTTGGGCGTGGTGCCGGGAATAGAGTCCTCCCGCCCCGGCCAAACTTTTCGGGCGGTTGGGCGATAATTGTTTATGGCGCTGATGGTCCGGGGGCGCACCCGGCGTCGGCCGGAGCGGTGGCGCCGGTGTGCCGGCGCCCGCGGAGCGCGATTCCCGCCGTTACGGTTTCGGTACCTGCGGACAGGCCGGCTGGCCGGCCCGGCCCAGGCCGGGCGCAAGGTCCAGCACCAGGGCCAGGACCAGGGCGGCGGTGGCCACATCGAACAACGGGGCGTAGCGGCCGGTGGCGGTGAACAGGGCCGACAGGCCATAGGCGCCGACCGCCTGACCCAGCGCAAAGGCGATGGTGGCGCGGCTCCAGGCGGCGCGCTGGTCGCGGTGGTGGTGGGGGATGAGTTCGCGGATGCGTCCCAGCACCACCGGGGCGATGCCCGGGGTCATGGCCCCGATCACCAGCGCCGAGAGCGCGATCAGGCCCAGGTTGGCGCTGGCCGCGGCAAGGCCGACCGCCGCCGCCTGGACGATCAGGGCCAGCCGCAGGGTCAGGGCAAAGCCGATGCGGTCGCCTACCAGACCGGTCACGACCGGGCCGACGGCGGCACCCAGGCCGAACACCGCCCAGATGGCGGCGCCGGTCTCGATGCCCCGGTCCAGGCCGCGGGTGACCTGATCGACCAGGAACACCATGTGCGGAACCAGGCCGATGGCGTTCAGGCCGTAGACCGCGAGCAGCAGCGCGATCGCCCCCTGGGTGCGCGGGGCCGCCGGGGTGCCTGGGGTGGCGTGGCCGGGATGCGCGTCCGCGGGCCAGCCGCGCCACGCGGCCAGGGTCAGGATCAGGCAGACTCCGCCCAGGCCAAGCCAGGTGGCGGTGAGGCCGAGAGACAGCAGGCGCGGGATCAGGGTTGCCGAGGCGACCACGCCGAGGCCGACGCCCATGAAGATCAGACCCCCGGCAAGACCCCGGCGGGTGATCGGGACATGGGGCAATACGGTGGTTGCGGCCAGCACCATGATGACCCCGCCGGCGATGCCGGAAACGAAGCGCCAGAGGAAGAACCACGCGAAAGGCAGCGGCTGGGCGCAGGCGAAGAACGACAGGGTGACGGCCAGCATCATGGCCTGCAACAGCCGCGCCGGTGGCAGCCGTGCCGCCAGCGGGCGGGCGGCCAGCGCACCGGCAAGGTAGCCCGCGAGATTGGCGGCCCCCAGATAAGCGGAGTCCGCGGGATCGAACCACCCCGCCGTGACCAGCAGCGGGATCAGCGGGGCATAGCCGAAGCGGGCCAGTCCGATTCCCACCAGGCTGGCGCACAGCGCCGACGTGGTGGCATGCCAGGGACCGGGCGGGACGGGATGGGGTGCGGTCATGGGTGGGGACTCCGTGATGGCCTGCCCACCAGGCTATCTCAGACCGGGCTTCGCAAAAGGCGATTTGTTGTGATATAACCAATCATGATTTCTGATGGGTGTCGGAATGGACGTGGCGGACCTGAAGGTCTTCGAGGCGGTGGCGCGGCTGGGTGGGATGAGCCGGGCGGCGGCCGAGCTCCACACCGTGCAGTCAAATGTCACGGCCCGCATCCGCCTGCTCGAAGACCGGCTGAAGGCGCCGCTGTTCGAACGCCACAGCCGCGGCGTGGCGCTGGCCCCGGCCGGACACCGCCTGCTGCCCTACGCCATTCGGATCATGGACCTGCTGGGAGAGGCGCGGCGTGCGGCCATGGATGACGGCGTGCCGCGGGGACCGCTGGTGTTCGGTGCCCTGGAAACCACCACCGCCATGCATCTGTCGCCGCTGCTGGCCAGCTTTGTCGCGGCCTGGCCCGAGGTCGAACTGTCGCTGCGCACCGGAACCACCGCCGAGTTGATCGAGGGGGTGCTGGAGCGGCGGCTGGAGGCGGCGCTGGTCTGCGGTCCGGTCGATCACCCGGAGCTGACCGAAGAAGCGGTTTGCCGTGAGGAACTGGTGGTTCTGACCGCGCCGGCCGTGACCCGGCTCGATGGGTTGCTGGAGCGCAACGACGTCAAGATCGTGGTGCTGCGCCTGGGCTGTTCGTATCGCCAGCGGCTCGAAGAGATTCTGGCCCGGCGCGGCGTGGTTGGCCTGCGCCGGCTGGAATTCGGGACTCTTGAGGCGATCTATGGCTGTGTTGCCGCCGGGTTGGGGATAACCCTGCTGCCGCGGGGCATGATCGGGCCGGTGTGGCGCGACGGCCGCATCCGCCTGCACACCCTGTCGTCCGCCGAGGCGGTGGTTGAAACCGTCCATGTGCGCCGTCGCGACCGCCACGCTTCCAGCGGACTGATCGCCTTTCTGGCCCATCTGCGCGCCGGGATCGGCCCGGCGTCGGCGATCAAAGGAGGCTCGCCTCCTTGACCTCATTCACGTCATGGGTTCAAAGGGCCGACCGGCCTTTTGCGGGTGTGGGCAGAGCCCACAAAATCCTTTCATTTCAATGACTCATGGTAACCTGGCGCCTATGGGGCGCCGCCCTGGGTGGGTCCCTCGATTGACTTGGCGTTCGCCCGGACCGATGATTGATGCGGTTGCCGGGGGGGAAACAGGGATGGCTGCGGGCAGCGAAGAGGAAGCGACAGACCGGTGCCGTCGCGGTGACGCGCCGCGGGCGCTGGGAATGGCCTTGGCTTTGGTCCTGGCCGGCTGCGCCGGTCCGACGGGCGGTTCGGGCGACGGGTCGCCGGCCGCGGCCAGGCTGGCGGCATGCGAACGGATGTGCAATCACGATTACGAGTCCTGTGCCGACAGCCTGGGGGCCAACCGGGACGGCGGGGCGGTGTTCGGGACCGGGATCGGGGCGGCCTGTGATCGCGAGAACCGGTCGTGCCTGGATCGCTGCCGGGCGATCACCGCCGAACCCGAACCGGCGGACCAGGGCGGCAACGCGGGCCGGGAGCGGGGGGCACCATGAGGGGCGGGAGGACGACAACGGGTTCGGGCCGGGTGGCGGCGGCGCTGCTGGTCGCGCTGCTGGCGCTGATCCCGGCGGCGGGTGCCGCCCGGGCGGATACCCTGGTGCCGGACAGCCGGGAGCAGATCACCCTGTCCTTCGCGCCGCTGGTCAAGCGCACCGCGCCCGCCGTGGTCAACATCTTCACCAAGACCGTGGTGCATGGACGGCCGCTGGCGCCGTTCTTCGATGATCCGGTGTTCCGCCGTTTCTTCGGCGACGGCCAGCCCTTCGGCATGTCCCGGGAACGGGTGCAGAATTCCCTGGGCTCGGGGGTGATCGTCAGCGCCGACGGCCTGATCGTGACCAATCACCATGTGATCAAGGAGGCCGACCAGATTACCGTGGTGTTGAGCGATCGTCGGGAATTCGATGCCAAAGTGGTGACGGACGACCCCAGGGTCGATCTGGCGGTGCTGCGCATCCAGGTTGGCAGCGAGAAGTTGCCGTTTTTGCTGTTGCGCGACAACGACGAGGTCGAGGTCGGCGATCTGGTGCTGGCCATCGGCAACCCGTTCGGGGTGGGCCAGACCGTAACCAGCGGCATCGTCTCGGCGGTGGCCCGGACGGCGGTGGGGGTGTCGGACTACAGCTTTTTCATTCAGACCGACGCCGCGATCAACCCCGGCAATTCCGGGGGGCCGCTGGTGACCATGGACGGCCGGGTCGCCGGGATCAACGCCGCGATCTATTCCCAGAGCGGCGGCTCCATCGGCATCGGCTTTGCCATTCCCGCCAACATGGTGCGGGCGGTGCTGGCGGCGGTGAACAGCGGCGGCAAGCCGGTGCGGCCGTGGCTGGGCCTGACCGGGCAGGCGGTGACCGCCGACCTTGCGGCATCGCTGGGGCTGGCGCGTCCGGCCGGCGTGCTGGTCCGGAGCGTCGATCCGCGCAGCCCGGCCGCCCAGAGCGGCCTCAAGGTCGGAGACGTGGTCACCAGCCTGAACGGTCGCGCCGTGGACGACCCCGAGGCGTTGCTGTTCCGGGCCGCCACCCAGCCGGTGGGCGACCGCGTCACCCTGGGGGTGGTGCGCCATGGCACCGACAGCACCATCACCTTCACGCTGACCGCGCCGCCCGAGGACCCGCCCCGTCAGGTGACGGCGTTGTCCGGGCGCTATCCGCTGTCGGGCGCCACCGTCGCCAATCTGTCGCCGGCCTTTGCCGAGGAGATCGACTTTACCGGCCCACCCCAAGGGGTGGTGATCACCGCGGTGGCCAGCGGCAGCCCGGCGTCCCAGGTCGGGTTCCAGCCGGGGGATGTGGTGTTGCGGGTGGACAGCCGCGACATCGCCGAGGTTCGCGACCTCAAGGCGGCGCTGGGCGCCGGAGCCGGCGGCGGCGTCGGCCAGTGGCGGATCAGCATCAGGCGCGACGATCAGGTTATCGACACCACCATTCGCTGGTAGGGGCATTCATTGACAGGGGGCATTCATTGACAGAGGACATTCGTTGGTAACGGGAACCCCATGACCCTGTTCGAGTCCCAGGCGCCGCGCCCGCTGGCCGACCGGTTGCGGCCGCAGACCCTTGCCGAGGTGGTCGGGCAGGAGCACCTGCTGGCGCCCGAGGCGCCGCTCGGCCGGATGGTGGCGGCTGGCCGGCTGGTCTCGATGGTGCTGTGGGGGCCGCCCGGTTGCGGCAAGACGACCATTGCCCGGCTGCTGGCGGAGCGGGTCGACCTGGAGTTCGCGCCGCTCTCTGCGGTGTTTTCCGGGGTGGCGGATTTGCGCAAGGTGTTCGAAGCCGCCCGCCAGCGCCGGGCGGTGGGGCGCGGCACCTTGCTGTTCATCGACGAAATTCACCGTTTCAACCGCAGTCAGCAGGACGGTTTCCTGCCCTATGTCGAAGATGGTACGGTGACGCTGGTGGGCGCCACCACCGAGAATCCTTCTTTCGAACTGAACGCCGCGTTGCTGTCGCGGACCCAGGTGTTCGTGCTGCACCGGTTGGACGAGGCGGCGCTGGAACGGCTGCTGGTCCGGGCCGAGACCGCCACCGGCCGGGGGCTGCCGCTGGCCGCCGACGCCCGGCAGGCGCTGAAGGCGATGGCCGACGGCGACGGCCGCTTTCTGCTCAATCTGGTCGAAGACCTGCTGGCGCTGCCGCCGGGGCCGGTGCTCGACACCAACCGGCTGGCGGCCACCGTCCAGCGTCGTGCCCCGCTTTACGACAAGGCCCAGGACGGCCACTACAACCTGATCAGCGCCCTGCACAAGGCTTTGCGCTCATCGGACACCGATGCCGCGTTGTACTGGCTCGCGCGGATGCTGGCGGGGGGCGAAGATCCCCGCTTTGTGGCCCGCCGGCTGGTCCGTTTCGCCAGCGAGGATGTCGGGCTGGCCGATCCCGATGCCCTGGTCCAGGCGCTGGCGGCCTGGGAAACCTACGAACGGCTGGGCAGTCCCGAGGGTGAACTGGCGTTGGCCCAATGCGTGATCTATCTGGGCACGGCCCCCAAATCCAACGCGATCTACCGTGCGTTCAATGCAGCCATGGCTGCCGCGCAGGCCAGCGGCTCGCTGATGCCGCCGAAACATATTCTCAACGCCCCGACCCGATTGATGAAAACCATGGGCTATGGCGCCGGCTACACCTATGATCACGATACTGCCGAAGGATTCTCGGGGCAGAATTGCTTTCCCGACGAGCTGGCCCGGCAACAGTTCTATCAGCCGGTGGAACGTGGCTTTGAACGGGAAATCCGGCGGCGACTTGATTACTGGGCAAAGTTGCGGGCGCGGACGGGTTCCGGTGGGCCGGCGTCATAGGCCGGCCGGATCAGGGGCGGGCCGGATTGGCCCCGGCCGACGGATAAAAGCTCCGGCGTCGGCCCCTGGTAACCTCAACGTAACCTTTTTGCCGGTGTAATCCTCGACGGATGATTCGAAAAAATGATTCGAAGAGGGGACGTCCATGCGTTTGCTCCTGGTTGAGGACGAGGGCGAACTGGCCGATCTGGTCAGGACCAAATTGACCGGGGAGGGCTTTGCCGTGGACATTGCCGGTTCGGCCGAGGACGCCCGGGCGGCGATGGAGACCACGGGTTACGACGCGGTGATCCTGGATCTGCGCCTGCCCGACGGCGACGGCATCGAGGTTTTGCGCGAGGTGCGCAATTGCCGGAATCAGACGCCGGTCATTGTGGTGACGGCACGGGACTCCGTCAACGACCGGGTGCGCGGCCTCAATGCCGGGGCCGACGACTATCTGGTGAAGCCGTTTGCCCTCGAAGAACTGGTGGCGCGCATCGCCGCGGTGCTGCGCCGGCCCGGCGCGGCGCTGGGCCTGCGCCTGGAAATTGCCAACCTGGCGTTCGACACCACAACCCGCGAGGTGGCGGTGGGCGGGCAGCCGCTGGTGGTGCCCCGGCGCGAACTGGCGGCGCTGGAACTGCTGATGCGGCGCGCGGGTCGGGTGGTGACCAAGGATGCCCTGGAAAACGCGGTCTATTCCAATGGCGAGGAGACCGAATCGAACGCCATCGAGTCTCACCTGTCGCGCCTGCGCAAGCGGTTGCGCGAAGCCGGGGCCGGGGTGGCCATCCTGGGCGTTCGGGGTGTTGGGTATATGTTCCAGTCCGCCGGGGCCTGACGGAGGGAAGCACAGGGCATGACCGAAGAGGGCGTAACGTGGGCATTCCAGGGATGCCGGAAGACGACTCCCGGACCGCCGGCGGCGGCCCCGGGCCGGCGGCCGTCCCTGGAAGCCAGTTTGATTTTCCGGCTGTCACTGCTGTATGTCGGCACCATTCTGGTGGCGGCAGTGGTCTATCTGATCGGGGCCTGGGCCAGCCATCGGATCGAGGCGTCGTACCAACTGGAGTCGCTTGCCGACGAACTGTGCGGCGACGTTGTCCGCGATGCCGACGGCACGCTGCGGTTGGTGCTGCCGTCGGCGTTTCGGCAACGGGTGGCCGGAATTCCCGACTTCGAGATGGCGGTGGCCGACGACGCCGGCGGGGCGCCCGCCGTGGGGTCGTCCCCGGCGCTGGTGCCGCTGGTTTCGGGGGCGCCGGCCTTGTGGACTTCGGCACAGTTCTTCCGGCGGGGGAACGGCCGGCCGGTTCAGGGCATTGTCGAGACCGTGGCGGCACCCGCCGGCATGATCCGGGTGGCCATGGTCCGGGGCCGGCCGAGCCTGCCGGATATTCTTGGCTGGGTTTACGACGAGGTGGCCTTCGAGGTGCTGCCGGTGGTGCTGCCGGCCATGGTGCTGACCCTGTTGATCGGCGCGGTTACGGTGCGGCGGGCGATGGCGCCGTTGAAACGGCTGTCGGCCGCCGCCGGGGCCATCGATCCGCGGCAGGCCGGGGTGCGGCTGGCCGAAGACGCCGTCCCGCGGGAGGTGCTGCCGCTGGTTCAGGCCATGAACCGGGCGATCGGACGCATCGAACTGGCCTTGCAGCAGCAGCGACGCATGACCGCCAACGCCGCCCACGAGTTGCGGACACCACTGGCCATTTTGCGTGCCCGTCTGGACGGGCTGCCCGCGGGGACCGGCCGGGACGGTCTTGACCGCGACGTGCGCCGTCTTAGCCGGCTGGTCGAGCAGTTGATGACGGTGTCGCGGCTCGAGGCCGGGCAGGTGGCGGTGGACGGCACCATCGATCTGGTTCGCGTCACCCGCGAGGTGCTGGCCGACGCCGCGCCGCTGGCCATGGCCCAGGGGCGCGCGGTGGAATTGGTGGCGCCCGGGCGGGCGGTGATGGTGCCGGGCAATGCGCTGGCGCTGGGTGACGCGCTGATGAACCTGATCGACAACGCCCTGCGCCACAGCCCGGAAGGCGGCACGGTCGAAGTGGCGGTGGAGGCGGCGGGGGCTGGCGACGGCCGGGCCTTACCGGTGGTAGCGCTGGAGGTCAGAGATCGCGGACCGGGTATCGCCGCCGCCGATCGGATACAACTTTTTGAACCGTTCTGGCGCGGCCGGGACCAGCACGGCAAGGGCAGTGGTCTCGGCCTCGCCATCGTCGCCGAAACCGTCGCGGTCCATGGCGGTACGGTTTCAGTGCAGGACCGGCCGGGCGGCGGCTCGGTTTTTCGCATCGAACTGCCGGCGCCGGAAATGGTCCCGTGAAGCTCCGGGTGATGCCGGCACCAGCAATGCGGATTGTCATGAACTGTTAACCTCGCTATGCATATCGACCGATTATGAGTGCATGTCCGCTCCCACCGCGTTATCTTGCCGGAGGCGTTGCGAGGCACTGGTGCCGTTTGCAGGTCAGGGGAGGTCGAGATGTCCGCCGATGTGAATGACTCCGTGCCGAGGCCAAGCGGAAATTCAACCGGTAAGTGTGTCCTGATCGTGGAGGACAATGAATTGAACATGAAGTTGTTCCACGATCTGCTTGAGGCACACGGCTACGCGACGCTCCAAACCAAGGACGGCATGGAGGCTTTAAAGCTGGCGCGGGAGCATCGGCCGGATCTGATTCTGATGGATATCCAGCTCCCGGAGGTGTCGGGGCTGGAGGTGACCAAGTGGATCAAGGAAGATGAGGAGCTGAAGACCATCCCGATCATTGCCGTAACAGCCTTTGCGATGAAGGGCGACGAAGAGAAAATTCGTGAGGGCGGCTGCGAGGATTACCTTGCCAAGCCGATTTCGGTGACGAAATTTCTTCAGGCCGTTCAACGTTATCTGAGTTGAATGGGAATAAATCCAGACGGTGGGAAACTGACTCCCGATGTCCGCACGAGTGCTCGTTGTTGACGACGTCATGCCGAATGTCAAATTGCTCGCGGCCAAGCTGACTCGCGAGTATTTTGACGTGATCACTGCCTATAATGGGCAGCAAGCATTGGAGTTGGTCAAAAAAGAAAGCCCGGATATCGTTCTCCTGGACGTGATGATGCCCGGGATGGACGGTTTTGAGGTCTGTCAGCGGATTCGCTCGGACCCCATGACCATGCACATTCCGGTGGTGATGGTTACGGCGCTGTCGGACATTTCCGATCGGGTGCGCGGCCTGGAGGCGGGCGCCGACGATTTTCTGACCAAGCCGGTCAACGACATTGCGCTGTTCGCCCGGGTGCGCTCGCTGGTCCGGCTCAAGATGATGATGGACGAGTGGCGGCTGCGGGAAAGCACCTCGGGCCATTTCGGCATGCTTAACAACGGCATAAGCCTGCTGTCCGAGTCGACCGACGAAGCCCGGGTGCTGGTGCTGGAAGACAGTCCGCTGGACCTGGACAAGATTACCGAGACCCTGAAGCGGGATGGCAGCGTGGTCTATTCCGCGACCACCGTCGGCGATGCCCTGGAGCGGGCATTGACCAACGATTTCGAGCTGGTCATCGTCAGCCTGACCCTGCTGAACGAGGACGGCCTGCGCCTGTGTTCCCAGTTGCGCTCCCACGAGCGCACCCGTCAGGTGCCGATCCTGCTGATGATCGACGAAGGCGACATGAACCGGGTGGCGAAGGGGCTGGAACTCGGCGCCAACGATTATGTGATCAAGCCCATCGATCGCAACGAGTTGCAGGCACGGGTGCGCACCCAGATCCGGCGCAAGCGTTACCAGGACCGGTTGCGCGCCAACTACGAGCAAAGTCTGTCGCTGGCGCTGACCGATTCTCTGACCGGCGTCTTCAACCGCCGTTACGTCAGTGCCCATCTGCCGCGTCTGCTGGATCGGGCCGCCGACAGCAACAAGCCGGTTTCGATCCTGATGTTCGATATCGATCACTTCAAGCGGGTGAACGATACCTTCGGCCATGATATCGGCGACGAGGTCTTGAAGGAAGTGGCGGAGCGGGCTTCCCGCAACCTGCGCAACTTTGATCTGGTGGCCCGGTTGGGCGGCGAAGAATTCGTGGTGATCATGCCCGATACCGATGGGGAATCGGCGCTGATGGTCGCGGAAAGGTTGCGCAATCGCATCGGCGATACGGTATTCAGGATCAGCGCGCCGGTGGGGGAGATCGTGGTCACGGTCAGCGTCGGGGTGGCGGTCGGCGGGCGGGTCGGTGACACCGTCGAGACCCTGATCAAGCGTTCCGACGAGGCGCTCTATGAGGCCAAGCGATCCGGCCGCAACCGGGTGGTTGCCGACAAGCGCGACATCCCGTTGAGCGTCCTGCAAAGTCTGCAAGAGCAGCAACAAGCGATTCCCCGCGCGCCTGACGGTGCGGTGGCCGGGTCGAGCTGACGGGCCGGGCCGTGAGTTCCCGCGAGTGTGGATCAGGGGGCGCGAAGCACACGATTTACGCGGCGTTGGCGACCAATCTTGGTATCGCTGCGATCAAGGCCGCCGCCGCCTGGACCGGCAGCGCCGCCATGTTCAGCGAGGCGGTTCATTCGCTGGTGGATACCGGCAACCAGTGGCTGATGCTTCACGGTCTGGCCCGTGCCGCGCGTCCCGCCGACGCCCGCCATCCTTTCGGTTACGGCCGCGAATTGTACTTCTGGGTGTTCGTGGTGGCGCTGATGGTGTTTGCCGGCGGTGGCGCGGTCAGCCTCGGCCGCGGCTTTGCCCGGATGCTGGACCCGGCGCCCATCGAAGCGGCGTGGATCAACTATCTGGTGCTGGGGGTGTCGTTAATCCTGGAGTTCGGCAGTTGCCGGGTGGCGTTCCGGGAATTCCGTAACCAGACCGGCACGCTGGGAGTGCTGGAAGCGATGCGTCGGAGCAAGGATCCGACGGTGTTCGCGGTCCTGTTGGAAGATCTGGCGGCCTTGGTCGGTCTGGCGGTGGCCCTGGCCGGGATCGTGGCCGCCCAGGTGCTGGGCGCGCCCTGGTTGGACGGCGCCGCCAGCGTGGTGATCGGCGCCGTGCTGATCGGGGTGGCCGGCTTCCTTGCCGTCGAATGCAAGAGCCTGCTGATCGGCGAGGCCGCTGCCGACACCCTGGTTGCCGGCGTGCGGCGGTTGGCTCTGGCGGCGCCCAATGTTGATGCGGTCAACGCCATCCTGACCCAGCATCTGGGTCCGACCGAGGTGCTGGTGGCGCTCAGCCTGGATTTCGCGGACTCCGAAACCGCGGGTGCGGTCGAACGGACCGTGGCCGGGCTGGAGCGGGTGATCAAGGCCGCGTTCCCCGAGGTGACGCACCTGTTTGTCGAGGCCCGCGGCGGTTGAGCGGCTGTGCCGTCCCGGGCCTGATGGGGGGCGGTCACCGATTACGATTGATCGGATGCCGCGGTCGGCGGATATAGTCCAGGGGCAAGAGGCTCGCATGCCGCAAGGCTGGGTGTCATAGCGCGCAGTCTGGTGGCGGCCGCCGGCGGCGGTTGGAGAGCGATCATGGTCGGTGAATCGTCGGGGCACAAGGCCGAATACGTCGAAGACCTGATGAAGCAACTGGACGCCCACCGCAAATGGGTCCAGGGCCTGCGCGGCGGTCGTCCGGCGGATCTCGGGCAGGCCGACCTGTCCGGCCTGTCGCTGCCCAAGGCGGTCCTGCGCAAGGCCCGACTGACCGGCGCCTGCCTGACCCACATCGATCTTTCAGGCGCCGATCTGGGGGCGGCGATTCTGATCATGGCCGATCTGAGCCGGAGCGATCTGCGCGGCGCCGACCTGATGGGGGCGGACCTGCGCGGCGCCTGCCTCAACGGGGCCAATCTGGCCGATGCCAATCTGGCCGGAACCGACTTCGGGGTGGGCTCCATCGCCACCGCCAACCCGATGGTCCGCTTTACCGGGACACCCACCCCGGCCCGGCGCACCGAACTGCGGGACGCCGACCTGTCGCGGGCCTTGATGCGGGGGGCCAAGCTGGCCGATTGCGACCTGACCGGGGCCGAACTGGTGGATGCCGATCTGACCTGCGCCGATCTTCGGGGGGCGATCCTGGTGGCCACCGACCTGAGCGGTGCCACCTTGACCAGTGCCGAGTTGAAGGGGGCGGTGCTGTCGGGGGCGCGAATCGACGAGACGGTGCTGGCCCAACTGGTGGAGTTGGGGGTCGAACGACGGGCCAAACTGGCGTCGGTGGCCGACCGGTTGCCGGCGCTGATCGAGCAACACCGGCACTGGATGGAGTCCCACGGCAGCGAGGGGCAGCGGCTGGAACTGGATATGGCCGATCTGGAGGGGGCCAACCTTGCCGGCTACGACCTTTCGGGGGCCTTGATCCGGCGCTCCAACCTCGACGGGGCGAATCTTCGGGATGCGGTGCTGGTGATGGCCGATCTTGCCTATTGCTCCATGGCCGGTGCCGACCTTTCGGGGGCCGATCTTTCGGGCTGCGCCCTGCGCCGGGTCAACCTGAGTGGCGCCAGCCTGAAAGACGCCGTGCTGAAATCGGTGCCGATTGTCGGCGACCCCGAGCGGCCGTGGCCGACCAACCTCCAGTCGGCCCGGCTGGTCAATGCCGACGTGCGTTGCCGGGTCGCCGAGGGCGTGTTGCTCGGCTATTCGGATCTGATCGGCGCCCAACTCAATCTGGCGCTGCTCAAGGGGGCCGATCTGACCGGGGCGAGGTATGTCCGACCCGCCGCCGAGGCTTCGGAATGATCGGGAGTAGCGCACTTGTCCTGATTTTGCAGGGCTCTGTCCTGCACCCGCGAAGGAGGCTCGCCTCCCGGCAGTGTCTCAGTTTGAACTTCAGCTCTACGTGGGAGCCAACGGCAGCTATCGGCCGAGCGGACCTCCCGATATAGGACGATAATGCTAAAACTTACCTGTCTCTGCGGTCAAGTCCGCATCGAAGTGGCAAAGCGACCGGACTTCATCAACGAGTGCAATTGCACGCTATGCAGCAAGTCTGGCGCTCGCTGGTCCTATTTCCACCCCTCCGAAGTCAGCATAGAGGGCGCGACCGGAAAATATAGCCGGGAAGACAAAGACGACCCGGCCGCAGAAATCCACTTCTGTGGCCGATGTGGTTCGACTACGCATTTCACGCTGACGGAGAGCGCCATATCGAAATTCGGTAATGTCCAGACGGGCGTTAATATGTCGCTGGCAGATGAAAGCGATCTCGTCGGAATCGAACTTCGTTACCCTGACGGACGGGCTTGGTCGGGCGGGACCGACTTCGGCTATGTGCGGGAGCCTCGAGTCATTGGCCAAAGCGCGCCTTCGCAATGACTGCTTACGAGGATTGCCGCTAAGGCGAAAGCCAAATTGAGACACGACCCGCCTCCCTGACCTCGTGACGTCATGGGTTCAAAGGGCGGGCAGGCCCTTTGCGGGTGTGGGCAGAGCCCACAAAACCCTTTTTATTTCAACGATCTGTCGTATTCCGGCGCCTATGGGGCTTTGCCGCCGTTGCCCCCCACCAGGGACCGTGACGGCCCGCGGCTCAACGCCACGCCCCTTCCAGATCGGCGCCGCGAAAAGACGTTCCCTCCAGCACACAGCCCTTGAGATTGGCGTTGCGCAGGATCGCCCCGTTCAGGGAAGCGTGGGTCAGATTGGCGCCGCGCAGGATCGCCCCGTCCAGATTGGCGGGCCACAGGCGACTGCCGCTGGCCAGCGGCAGCGGCGCGAAGTTCGTCTTGACCAGACTGGCTTCGGAAAGATTGGCCTTACGAAGATTGGTGCCGCGCAAATCACCACCATCCAGGCGAATCCCGGGCATGCTGGTATAGGACAGATCAGCCATGCTGAAATTGATCCCGGTCCAGTCGCCACCATCGATGCGACAGCGCCGCAACCGGCATCCGGCCAGATTGCGGTTGCTGACTTTGATAAGCGGGATCTTGATCTGGTTGAAGTCGAGGCGCCGTCCGCTGGCGCCGCCGCTGTCGATCCACTTTTCATGATCGGCAATGGCTTGGAGAAACCGGTCCCCATCCACGGTCGCGACATAGGGTTCGACCGTGCCGCCGAGTTCGGAAATCTGTTTGGCCGTGGTGGAATCGATGGCGGTCAGGTCGACGACCATGCCGGTCACGATGGCCCCGGTCATGTTGGCGCCGGACAGATCGACCCCGATCATCACCGATCCGGTCATGTTGGCGCCGCGGAGGTCGGCCTCGACCAGCTCCGCGCCCGAGAAGTCGCATCCCGCCAGATTGGCCTGGCACAACACCGCCCGTTCCAGCCGGGCTTCGGTCAGAACGGCCGCGCCGGAATCCTTGCGCAGGCCGTCCCGGGCATCGGCATTGACCCCGGTATTGGCACCCAGGTCGGCGCCCCGCAGGTTGGCGCCGGTCAGAGAGGCGCGGTGCAGGTTGGCGCCCCGCAGGTCGGCGTCGGTGAGGTCGGCATCAAGGAGGTCGGCCTCCTCCAGGTCGGCACCGATCAGGCTGGCCTTGGACAGGTCGGCGCGACGCAGATTGCTTCTCGAGAGATTGACCCCGGCCAGCGATGCCGAGCCCAGGCGGGCGCGCTCCAGGTTCATCCCGGACATGTCTTTGAAATCGAGGTCCGCCGGTCGCCCACCTTTGCCGTTCAGCCAGTTTCGGTGGACCATCAACTCCCGCAGTACGCTGGTGCTGTCATCATTGAGGTAACGACTCACCTCATCATCAAGAACGATTCCAGCGCCGCGGTCGCGCGTAACACCGACTTCATCGTCGTTTTGCATGACATCTCCCGTGCATCCACCCAGAGGCGTTCTGGACTTCCCCGGCAAAATCCAAACACCCCGTCCCCGGCCCGTACCCCGCACAAAACCTTACCTCACGGCCCCCGGTTTTGGCAACGCACCAATCCGTCACCCTTCTTGGCGCCGCATCTGCAACACGAAGTTGTATGGCGCGCCCGAAACCGAAAAGCCCGCAACAGCGGCCTTGCCGATCCTGGTCCGATGGACGACAAAGGCCGCCGGCACGCCGGCGGGGAGCGGAGAGACACGCCAGCGATAACGATACACCGGACCGAAACAAACCGAAAGAAGGAAAGGACTCGTGAAGATGCCCGGCAGTGACGGTCCGACGCCCCAGGCGTCTGCCCTGCGGCAGCGCGTCATCAGATTGGTGGGCGCGCGACTGGCGATCGGGCTTGGGCTGGCGGCGGCGGCGGTGGCCATGACGGCGCAATTCCTGTGGCTGGATGCCCTGCCCGAGACTCCGGCCAACGACCTCGCCATGCACACGGCGATGGTCGACGGTTTCCTGGACGCGCTGTCGTCGGGGCAATGGCTGCCGCGGTTGCTTGGCGCTCCGGGCCATGTGCCCGACATTCCGGTGTTTCAATATTACGGCTTCGTCACCGGCCTGGTCGGTCTGCCGGGGGTGTTGGTCGGTCTCCCGGCGTTCCAGGCGCTGATGATCGGGCTGCTGGGACTGCGGATGCTTGGCTTGTTCGGGGTCTATGCCACCGGCCGCCTGCTGGGCGGCGGCCGGCCGGTGGCGTTCCTGGCGGCGCTGGTTTACGGCTTCACCCCCTATTTGCTCTCGAATCTTTACGGCCGGATCGATGTCGCCGAGAGTCTGGCCCACTGTGAGCTGCCGTTTCTGGCGCTGGGGTTGGTGCTGGCCGTGTCCCGGTCGGTGCCGGCGGGCGCCGTGGTGATTGCCGGCACGATTGTGTGCCTTGCCTTGACCCACCCGATTTTCCTGCTGTATGGCGCGTTCGGGCTGGGGCTGATGGTACTGGTCTGCGGCAGCCGCCGGGGCTGGGTGGCGGCGGTGGCCGGTGGCGTGACCGGGCTGCTGCTGTCGGCGTTCCAGTGGTACCCGGCGATGCTCAGCGACGATCTGCTGTCGGGTCATTTCCTTAAATACTCGCCGTTTCATGCCGCGGCACTGACCTCGGCCAGCGGCCTCTATGGTCCGCCCCTGAGTATGGCCGACCGCGGCTGGACCACGGCCGAGGCGCCGTTTGTGTTCCATACTCCGGGATGGCTGACCCTGCCGGTGCTGGTGGCGCTGACGGTGCTGCTGTCACGCCGGTCCCCCTCCGGGCGGGCGCGCTGGTTGCGGGTGATGCTGATATCGGGAGCGGTGTTCCTGTTCCTGGCCTATTGTCCGGTGGACGTCTTCCAGTTCCTGCCCCAACAGACCTGGGCCTTGCAGATGCCGTACCGGCTGCTGGCCTTTTCGGCGCTGTTCACGGCGCTGGCGCTGCCGCTGGTGCGGCCCCGGCTTGGTCCGGTTGCGGCGGCGGTGCTGCTGGCGGTCACGGTGGCCCAAAGCGCCCCGGTGCTGCTGCACCCGACCTATCGGACGCCGCTGGCGGTTCCGGCGTCGACCTACGCTTCCACGGACTACCTGATCCGGGACCGCAGCGGCCTGACCACCCCCGACGGTTGGCTGGTCTACCACGCGGTTCCGCTTTATCCGCCGCCGCCGTCGCGGGAAAGCCGGCCCGGGGCCGCGCCCGACGACGATGGCAGTGGCGTCGGGACCATTGCGGATTCCGATGGCTGGTTGCGTCATGACAACCGTTGGACGGTGCGCCGGGTCGATGGCCTGCCGTCACGGCTGCGGATCGAGGGCTGGTCCGGTTTTACCGGCTCCGACGCCCGATTATGGCTGGCCGCCGCCGATCGCCCGGAATGGCCGGTGAGCGAGGTCCGCCGGATCGCCCCCGGCCGGTTCGCGGCGAGCCTGGATCTGCCGCCCGGACCGGGGCCGTTCCGCCTGGTGACCGACCCGCCGTCGGCCGCGCGGCGGCATGCGGCCGGCGGCGTCGGGCCGGGCCTTCGCCTGACCGCCATCGAGGCCGGTCCGGCCCGGGTCTGGCATCGTCCCGGGACTCCGGTTCCGGCGGTGCTGCATCTGGTCGGCCACACCCTGCTCGCCGATGGCCCCACCGGGTTATGGCTGGCCGCGCCCGAGGCTCCGGACCGGCCGCTGACCACCCGGATCGATGTCGGCCCGGGCGCCTTCGATGTGGTGCTGCCGCTGCCCGACCGGCCCGGCGACTATGTGCTGGTGCCGTCGCGGTTCCAGGTGCCGGCGCAGCGGCAGCCGGAGTCGGGAGACCCGCGGCGACTGAGTGTCCGCCTCGACCGGGCCGAGGTCGAAGCGGTGTCGCCCGCCGGTCAGCCGGTTCCGTCCACGGCGATCCCCGCCGACGCGGTGGCGCGGACGGCGACCGGGGCCTATGATCGCCGGTTCGTGGTGGCCTCTCCGGTCTGGCCGCGTCCCGACGGCCGGTTGGCCAAGGCGGTTCCGGTGACGCTGCCGCTGGCCTTCAGCCCCTTCTTCGCGATCACCCAGGACGGCCGGCCGCTGCCGGCTGCTCCCGATCGGACCGGCCGGGCGGTGGTGGTCACCGCCGATCTCGCCGGGCCGATCGACGCGCATTACCGGTTGCCGGCGGTGTGCGGGCCGGCGGCGGCGCTGGGGCTGATATTCGCGTTTTGGTTGCTTTTCCTCGGCGTGAGGAACCTAGCCGCGAAATCGGCGGACCCGTCGACGTCACCGATCTGGGGAGACCCGGCCCATGGCCCGGCACAATAAGAGAAACCAATTGCGCCGGGTTGGGGTTTTCGGCAGGCTGAACCGCAGGGCGGGCGTGGCGGATCGCGTGGCGGATCGCGTGGCGGATTGGGCGGCGGCGGGTGGTGAACGATGTCCCAGACGATAGCGGTGGCACGCGATCCCCGCGTCGATTTTTTCCGGGGACTGGCCCTGGTGTTCATCTTCATCGACCACATTCCGGAGGACGTGCTGAACGACTTCACGCTGCATGCGGTGGCGTTCTGCGATGCTGCCGAGGTCTTCATCTTTCTTTCGGGTTATTCGGCCGGGCTTTATTATGGAGCGGCGTTCCGCCGTACCGACTTTGTGCATGGCGAGGCGCTGTTGCTGCGGCGGATCTGGACGCTGTACATCGCGCATATTTTCGTCTTTATGATCTACGCGGCGACGGTCTCCTATACCGTCGAGACCTTCCACAATCCGATGTATACGGAGGAACTCCAGGTCGGCGAGTTTCTCACCTCGACCCATGTGGTGATCGTCAAGGCCCTGCTGTTGCAGTTCCAGCCGGCCTATCTCGATATCCTGCCGCTCTACATCGCCTTGCTGGCACTGCAACTGGTGCTGATGCCGCTCGCCCGCCGGCGCCCGCTGCTGTTGCTGGTGCCGTCGGTGGCGGTCTATCTGGTGGTTCAGGTCTGGGGCTGGCCGAATCTGCCGGCCTATCCCGAGGATCGGACCTGGTACTTCAATCCGTTTGCCTGGCAGGTGCTGTTCTGCCTGGGGGTGGCGCTGGGGCTGGGCCGGCTGGCCGGTCGCCGGCTGTTTCCCCACGGTCGCCGGTTGGTCGGGATGGCGGCGGCGGTGGTGGCGGTTTCGGCGGTGATCAAGCTGAGCTGGACTCTCCACTGGCATTTCGACGAGGTTCCGGCCCTGCTGATCGGCTGGCTGGAGCCGATCAGCAAGACCAACCTCGCGCCGCTGCGGCTGATCAACTTTCTGGCGCTGGCGCTGGTGGTGGCGGGAGTGATGACGCCCAAGGCGCGGCTGCTGGAAACGATCCCGGCACGGGCCATGATCGCCTGCGGGCGGCTTTCGCTGAACATCTTCTGCCTTGGTATTCTGCTCTCGGTGATAGGCCATTTCATGCTGGTGGAATTGGGCAGCGGCTTCGCCATGCAGGCGGCGGTCAACGGTGCCGGCATCGGCGCCATGGTGCTTGCCGCCTGCTTTATTCTGTGGTTCCGGCGGGTGGAGCGGCCGCCATCCCCTGCGCCCCGGGGCGCCGCCCGCGACTCAGCCGCCCGCGACTCAGCCGCCCGCGACTCACAGGAGTAACCGCTCATGACGTTCCGGTTGCCGTTCGGGTTCGTGGTGGGGGTGGCGCGGGCGCTGGCGGTGGCGGCGCTGGTCGTCGGCTCATGGCCGCCGGTCGCGGTGGTCCGGCCGGCTGCCGCCGAAACCGCGGCACCGGCCGCCGCCGACCGTTGTGCCGCGCCGACCGAACTGGTGGGCGATGAGGCCGGATTTCCCGACCTTGCCGACCGGCTGCGCCTGGGGCAGCCGGTGGTGATCGTGGCCATCGGCGGCGCCTCGACCCGCGGCGCCTGTCCGCTGGAGCAATCCTATCCGGCCCGGCTTCAGGCCGAACTGTCCGGCCGCTATCCCGGGAGCCCCATCAAGGTCTTCAACCTGGGGGTGGCGCGCGAGACCGCGGTCGAGATGCTCCGCCGCCTGCCGGTCGAGGTGCTGCCGCTCAAACCCCAACTGGTGATTTGGGAAACCGGGACCAACGACGCCGTCTCGGGGGTCATCCTCGACGACTTTGCCCAGGCGCTCAAGGAAGGGCTGGCGCTGCTGAAGGGGGCAGGCGTTGACGTGCTGATGATGGATATGCAATACTCGCGCGAATCGGTTGAGGTGATTAACTTTGAACGATATCAAAAGACCATGCAAGGTATTGCTGCGGTGGGCGATGCCCGGATGTTCGGGCGCTATGCCATCATGAAATACTGGAGCGAGAGCGGTGCCTTTGAATTTGACGGGCCAAAGGCGGAACGACGGGAACTGGCGGTGCAGGTTTACGAGTGCCTCGCCCGCCGCCTTGCCGACACCATCGTTGCCCCGCGACCCTAAGCAGGCTTGCGGTGGCTCTGCCACACATGCCGTTGTGCCGGAAGCAGAGCCACCGCAAGCCTGCTTAGAGTCTCTGTGTGCGCAAACCTCAAGAGGTTTGCTGAGGACCCGGCGGCGGCGGAACACCCGGGCGGTGGTGGCGGCGCTGGTGGGGTTGCTGGTCTGCGGCGCGCCGGGGATCGGGCCGGCCCGGGCGGCGCACCCGGAGGCGCAACGGCGTTGTGCCGCTTCGGCGGCGCTGGAGCAACTGAGCCCGGCACCGCTGCACACCGAGGCCCGGCTGGCCCAGGGTGCTCCGGTGGTGGTGGTGGCCATCGGCTCTTCGTCCACCGAGGGTATCGGGGCCAGTTCCCCCGCGAGCAGCTATCCCGCCCGGCTTCAGGCGCGGTTGCGCCGGCATTGCCTGACCTGCGTCATCACCGTGATCAACAAGGGCGTGGGCGGCGAAACCGTGGACCAGACTTTGGCCCGCTTTGACCGTGACGTGTTGGTCTACCGGCCGAATCTGGTGATCTGGCAGGTTGGCAGCAACGATATCCTCCGGGGCGAGGACCTCGAGGCTTATATTGCCGCGGTGACCGGCGGCATCGGGCGTTTGCGCGCCGCCGGGATCGAGGTGGTGCTGATGGACATGCAGTTTGCCCCCAGCCTGCTGGTCCACCCCCAGGTCACGGCCATGGAATCGCGCCTGGTCGAGGTGGCCCAGACGCAGCGGGTGGCATTGTTCCATCGCTTTGACATTATGGAACAGTGGATCGTCGGCGGCCGGTTCCGCTTTGCCGACATGCTGTCCCGCGATGCCCTGCATATGACCGATGCCAGCTATGATTGCCTGGCGCGTTTGCTCAGCGGGGCCTTATTGCATGAGGCCCGGGACCGGACGCCCTGAGAGGCTGACCGGGAATGCCCGGTTTTGCGGGAATAAGTCCAGTGTTTCCATGGGGTATTCTTTGTCGGAGGCGGTTGTTTACCGCACGCCGTCCGAGGCGGTGTGGTGACCGGCCGGCTTCGGACGTCGTCCGAGGCCATGGGGTGACCGGCCGGCTTCGGACGACGTCCGAGGGGGAGTCTGAAACCGATGCTGCCGGACAGCGACCAGGATCCCGATGCCCTGCCGGCCGGCTACCGGCTTCAGGACTACTGTTTGCTCGGGGTGCTGGGACGGGGCGGTTTCGGGATCACCTATCGGGGCGAGGCCGTGACCGGGGGTGGTGCGGTTACGATCAAGGAATTCCTGCCCGATCGCCTGGCGGTGCGGGCAGGGGGCGAGGTGTGCGCGCGGACCCGGTCCTTCAAAGCGGAGTTCGACCGGCGGCTTCGGGACTTCCTGGACGAAGGTGCGGGCCTTCAACGACTTGGCGGGTTGGACCATATCGAACCGGTGATCGGCTCCTTTTGCGCCAACGGCACCGGCTATCGGGTGGCGGCCATGGTTCCCGGCGTCGCTCTGGCCGGTCATCTGCCCGCCTTGGGTCGCCGGCCGGGAGAGGGCGAGGTGCTGGCGCTGCTGCTGCCGCTGCTCGATGATCTGGCGGTGCTGCATGCCGGGGGTGTCCTTCACCGGAGCATTGCCCCCCGGACCATTGTGGTGCGCCCGGACGGCAGCCCGGTGTTGGTTGATTTCGGCGTGGCGCGCCTCGCCGGCGGTTACGGGCCTCCCACCGGCGCCGCCATCCCGGAGCCGGACGAGGGCTATCGGCCTTATGAGCAATATTATCGCGAGGGCCGGCAGGGGCCGTGGACCGACCTTTATGCCCTGGCCGCGGTCGCCTACCGGATGGTGACGGGGGCGCCGCCGCCCGATGGCCTGAGGCGGCGGTTGGAGCCGGACTCGGGCGTCCCGGCGGCGGTGGCGGCGGCCGGCGACTATTCGCCGGCGTTGCTGGCGGCCATCGACCGGGCGCTGACCCCGGAACTGGACCGGCGACCGCAGACGGCGGCGGAGTGGCGGGCGACGTTGGCGGACCGGCAATCGACGGTGGATGCGGTCGGTGGGGAAAACGGGGGCGTGTCGCCGCCGCCACCGACGGCCCGGACCCGGCGCTGGACCCTGGTCCTGGCGGGCGCGGTGGGGCTGGTGGTGGTGGCGACCGGGCTGGGCGTGGCGGCGGGACTGTGGTTGCGCGCACAACCGCGGCCGGTTCCGGCCACGACCACCATCCTGTCGGGACCCGAGGCGGTGGCCGAGACGGAACCGGAATCTTTGCAGCCGGGGGATGTGTTCCGTGATTGTACCGACACCGATCCCACCGGTACCGTGTTGTGTCCGCAGATGGTGGTGATTCCGGCCGGCAGCTTTCGGATGGGGTCACCGGAGTCCGAGGACGGCCGGCACGGCAACGAGGGGCCGCAGCACACGGTGTCGATTGCCGCCCCGCTGGCGGTTGGTCGCTTTGCGGTAACGTTCGAGGAATGGGACGCCTGCGTGGCCGACGGCGGCTGTGGCGGTCGCCGGCCCGCCGACAAGGGCTGGGGTCGCGGGCGGCGGCCGGTGATCAATGTCTCCTGGGACGATGTCCAGCACTATGTGGTGTGGCTGAGCCAGCGTACCGGCGAGCCCTATCGTCTGCTCAGCGAGGCCGAATGGGAGTACGCGGCGCGGGCCGGAACCGTCAAGGCCCGCTATTGGGGCAACCAGCCCGGTCACAAGCTCGCCAACTGTCATGGTTGCGGCAGTGCCTGGGACGGCAGGCAGACGGCGCCGGTGGGCAGCTTTCCGCCCAACCGTTTCGGGCTGTTCGACATGCTGGGCAATGTCTGGCAGTGGGTCGCGGATTGTTACCATGACAATTACGAAGCCGCTCCCGCCGACGGCAGCGCCTGGACCTTGGGAGAGTGCAATTATCGGATGCTGCGGGGCGGCTCCTGGTTCAACAGCCCGAGCCGCCTGCGTTCGGCCTGCCGCGGCGGCAGTTCATCGGGTTATCGCGGCGACGACGACGGTTTCCGTGTCGCCCGCGCGGTCACCATCGGAACCACACCCTGAGGCCGTGACCCGTGCTCAGGTCGGCGGCGTTCAACTGTCGCCGGTTTGCGGACGCAGGTTCAGGGCCACCACCGCAACCTTGGCCTTCTCGTCCTCCAGGCCGGAGAGGGCGGAGAGCAGCATGCCGGCGGCGGTCACCGCTTCCTTGTGGGCGTTCAGCAAGGTGATGCCGCGTCCGATGGCCTCGCCGATGGCCTCGTGATAGGCATCCTCGATCATGCGCCTGGTCGCTGCATCCACGCTCGGTCACCCCCCGGTGCGTCGGCCAACAAAAGCGGCCCGCGGCCAAAAAAAGCGGACGAGCCTCCTTGCTGTCAAGGCTTTCCGTGAAAGTTCGACAAGAAAATCGGGCGATGTGTCCAGCTTCGGCCGCGCGGTGCGACCAGCGGGCGGCAGAGTCAATAATCGTGGCGTGGAGTGCCTCAGGAGTCGCATTTGGAAATGCGGGTTGCCACAAATCAGGAAAGGATCGGGCCGGAGCGGTCGTCAGTTAAGAAGAGCGTTTCGCATCAAAGTATTTTTTACTTCGACAAATGGGGGCGCCGCGCCATGGGCCGGGTCGGTCGGGCATGACCCGGTGGCGGGGGCTGCCGACATGAACCGGCCGGCCCCTCCCCGGGGCCGCATCCGCGAGCCCCGGGCCGGAACCTGGGAGCCATCGGTGCCACCCCGGGCGGGAGGGGCCGGGCGGAGGGGCCGGCTAGAGCCGCTCTTGCGGCGGCAGGCGTTCGTCGGACGGCACCTGATTGTGGTTCCAGCCGACGGCGTTGATGGCCGCTGCCAACTCGCCGATCTGGCCGCCAAGGCCGGTGGGTTCGGGGTCGGCGGGGTGTGGCGGTTCGAACAGCCGTTCCTCGGGCGGCAGGCGTTCGTCGGGCGGCACCTGATTGTGGTTCCAGCCGACGGCGTTGATGGCCGCCGCCAACTCCCCGATCTCGCCGCCAAGGCCGCTCTCGGGCACGCTGACGGCATCGTCCTTGGGCGGGGCGGGCGGCGGGGCGGGGGTGTGCGGCTCTGGAGAACGGGCAAGGGCGGCCATTGTGGCGGCCGTGGTATCGACAACGGCGTTGTTTCTGACGAAACCATTATGTGTTGCAAAAATTGTATGCATCGTCCGCGAATTCCCTTTTCGGGTTGCCGGGGGCGAAGGTCCGAGCCCGATGTGTTTTCTCACCCCCGCACCGGCCGTTCGTCCCAAGGGTGGTCACGTTGGCCGGGCAATCGACCCTGGCAAGAAATCCTGGCAAAATTGGGGCAACGGTCCCCGGTGGCCGGGAGGAGGACCGCGCCAAAATCGAGAGCGGTCTTGCCGGGGCCGTGACCACTCACTTATGCTGTATCCGGCTTGCGGTTACTTTGTGGTCCGGCGCAAACGGTCGAAGACGCCGGGAGATAACAGCGATGTCCCCCTATCGGTTACGGATCGGGACTTGAACATCGGCGGGGCTTGGTTTGGGTTGTCGTTCGCCGGTTTCTGTCGGATCGGGAGTCCGGGCGACCTCCGGGTAGTGGCTGGTGAGCGGCGCCGATGGCCGGGGCGCGAGGGGTGAAATGATGAAAGCCGGACTCGGTTTGCCTTGGTTTTTTGCGATCGTCCTGGTCCAGATTGCAATTTTTCTTCTTGATGTTTTCATCATTGAAGACGATGTATCGATAGGATTTCTGTATACTTTGCCAACTCTGATGGGTTTTTTCGTCAAGGACCGGGTCTTGCAGGCGACGATTGTCGGAATATCGATCACTTTGATTATCATCGGATGCTTTATTCCACCGCCGCTGCATACCAACCTCGCGGTATTTGCGACCAATCGCTTCCTTTCGGTGGTGACGGTGCTGATTACCGGGATCATGGTTTACCTTCGGGTGACCCTGGCCCAGACGCTGGCCGAGGCGCTGGTGGCCGAAAAGGATGCCGCGGCCACCCAGCGCGCCTTCGTCTCGATGATTTCCCACGAATTCCGTATGCCGCTGGCCGTGATCGATGGCGAAGCCTACCGCCTGATCGAGAGCCGGGACTCGATTTCGCCCGAGGGGATCGCGAGGCGCGCCACCGCCATTCGGGAATCCGTGGCGCGGATGGTGGCGTTGATCGAGGCGGTTCTTTATTCGTCGCGGGCGCAGGACAACAAGATCGTGCTCCACCTCGAGTCGATCGATCTTTGCGCCCTGATCGCAGAGGTGTGCCGGCAACAGGCACAGGCCGCGGCGGCTCATGTCATCGAGCCCCGCCTGGCCGGGCTGCCCTCGAGGATCGAGGGCGACCGCAATCTTTTGACCTATGCCTTCGATAACCTGATTGCCAACGGGGTCAAGTATTCCCCCGAGGGGTCCACCGTCACCGTGACCGGGACGAGCCAGGATGACTTTGCGGTCATCGCCGTTGAGGATTCCGGCATCGGCATTCCCACCGAGGACCTGCCCAAACTGTTCGAGCCGTACTTTCGCGCGAGCAATGTCGGCAGCCTTCGTGGCAGCGGTGTCGGCCTCTACATCGTCCGTTGCGTTGCCCGCCTGCACGGCGGCCGGGTTTCCGTGACCAGCCAACCGGGCCACGGTTCGGTGTTCACCCTGCACCTGCCGCTTGAGGGTCCGTCATGAGCCTCCGGCAACCGCCCCGGGGATCACGCACTCTTGAGCCTGTCGCCAAAGGCGTATAGTTTTCGAAGGCGTGGCGCACGAAGGCGATGGCGCCTCGGCTGCCGCCAAACGGCTTGGGACCGGGGTTTCCGGTCAGAGGGGGGAACCGTGCGCAGACTGGTTTTCTTGGTCATGATCGTCCTGCTCGGGCTGATGCCGGTTGCGGGTTATGCTCAAACGCCATCGGCCAAGGCCGCGCCGCAACCGCCGGCCCGGGCGGCCGAGGCGCAACCGGTGAAAAGCGGCGAGGAGACGGCACCAACGGTCTTTGACGATTCCCGCCGTCTGCTGACCATCGGGCTTGCCGCCATCGCCGGTACCGTGGTGATCAGCGTGTTCAGCGCCAATTTCATCAACTCTTCGGCGCTGGCCAACATCGGCAAGGGCGCGGTGGTGTTCGTGGGCACGGTGGGCGGCGGGCTGATCGGCAACTGGCTCGCCCAGCACTGACCACCGGGGCGATCGGGTGAAGGCAGGGCTCTGCCCTGCACCCGCGAAGGAGGCTCGCCTCCTTGACCTCATTCACGTCATGGGTTCAAAGGGCCGACCGGCCCTTTGCGGGTGTGGGCAGAGCCCACAAAATCCTTTTATTTCAACGATTTATCGTAACATGGCGCATAGGGGGCTCTGTCCTGCGCCCGCAAGCTGACGCCCCGGGCGCCGCGGGACCGGTCGCCCTAGCGCAGGGTTTCCAGCACGATATCGAGAACCCGGCGATTCCACGCCCACAACAGGAAGTCGTTGCGCCGGTCCGGGGTCAGCAGGCCGGCGGTGACGAAGGTGTCGGCGTCCTCGATCACCACCAGCCACAGTTCCTGGGGCAGGCCGGTCGTGGTGGTTCCCTGATACATCTGCATGAAGCCGGACTGGAAGCGGTCGCCGGCAATCTGGATGCCGGTGTTGGTCTTGAGCGGTCCCCGGGAAAATCCGGCTTCGGCGAATTCCGCGAGCGCATCTTCAACCTGAAGCTCCATGCGGGTCGGCAGGGTTTTGCTGGTGGTCTTGATCCGCAGCAGGCCGGCGGGCAGTTCGTCGGTCAGGTTGATGAGGTCCACCGCCGCTTTGCCGGGGATCGGCGGAACGCTTCTCACCCGCCATGATGCCGGATAGTCAAAGGAAATCACCCCGCCCACGGTGGCGGTCCTTCGGGCTTCGATGGTCTCGGCCAGGGCCGGGGCGGTCGGTGAAAACGAGGCGATGGACACGCCGAACGCTTCGGCGAGCCCGGGATAGCCGTCGGCGACACACAGGGCCGAAACCAGGAACGCCAGGGTCCCGTGAATCCGCACGGCGTTGCGGCCCCGAAAGGGCTGGCCCGAGATGGCGAAGTCGCTCAGCGAATCGGCGAACAGGGCCGAGAGCGTCACCAGGGTTTCCGGGACATGGCGGGACACGATCAGGAAGTGGCGCAGCCACAGTTCGGCCGAGATCTCCCGTTCCAGACGAACCACCTGCACTTCCAGGTAAGCGAGGGCGTCCGGCGAGGAAAACAGCGCGAGCGGGGTCAGGGCCAGGGACGAGACCTCGGGCGCCGCAGCCACCGGGTCGGGGTTCCAGGTTCCTGGCACCAGCAGCTTGACCCCGAGCCCCCGTGGTGCTGGTGGCGCCGGACGGTCGTGCCAGCCGAAATCCTGCGCCACCCGTTCCCGCGGGTAGCCGCGACCGGTGGGAAGTGCCGTGGTGGTCATGTCGCCTCCTTGACGGCCGAAGCCTCGTGGCCGAACTCTGCCTATTTCAGGCCAAAGATCAGGGACAACCCGGCCATCGGCCCGGCCCCAAGCCTGGCCCCGATCTTCCCGGTCATGGTTTTGGCGTTGAATTCGGCCGAGGCTTTGGCCGCTGCGCCGATCCCGACCTCGGCCTCGGCGCCGAGCACAACGCCATGGTCGGCCCAATCGGGCAGATGCGCCCAGGACGGCTTGACCAGTCCGACGACGCGGCCAACGGTGTTGTCATAGACTGCCTTGGGCGTGATGGCAATCTGACCGGCGAGGCTGCCCTTGACCAGATTGGCCTCGGCCCCGGCTTCGGCCTTGACGCCCTCGAAGTCCCGACCCCGGACATAGCCGAGCGTGGCGCCGGCCTTTGCCGACAGCATCTCGGCTTCGCCCTTGACCGAGAGCAGGCCGTTGGCGGCGGTGGTCCCGGCCTTGGCGGTCAGGGCGGCCACCGCCACCGATCCGGCGAGCCCGTCGATGTCGCGGTCTTCATCGAAATCATGGTCGTAGCCGACCGCGACCGTGGTCTTGACCTGCCCGACCTGGATATTGTTGTCCTTGTCGCCGTAGTATAGAAGACTGTCATCTGAGGATTGACTGATCTTCGCTTCCAGCCTGGGCGTGACGGCGGGGTCATCGTCCCCGGCCGTGACGTCGTGCTCGGCGCCCGGTTTGGCCTGGATTTCCGGCGGTTCGGAGTCGTCGGCGCGACGCCGTGCCGCCGCGTTCCGGAGGCCGTTCCGGTAAAGAGCGGTCGCGGCCTGTTGGGCGGTGGCCCCGGCCTGACAGCCGGCGACGGTGCCGGAGACCAGGGCGTCGGAGGTGGCCTGGGCGGCGTTCCGAAACACCTGCTTTACGTCCTGGGCCAGGGTATCGGCGGTGTCGCTGGCGATGCCGGCCAGATCCAGGATCGCGGCGTCGGCCCGATCGGCGGCGGCGGCCAGTTGCCGGGCCGCGGCCTCCGCCTGGTCGACACCGGCCTGGGTTTGCCGGCCGATCCAGTCGGCGCCGGCAATCACCCGGTCGGCACTGGCGCCTGCCGCCTTGGATACCGCCTGGGAGAGAGAGGTGAAGAGCGTGCCAAAAGCCACCGGTCACGCTCCCGTCATAACGCCAGAATCGGGCAGGGCGGGTGGGGCGTGAGCCGGGCGAACAGTTCGACGGTCCAGTCGACAAGCCACTGCCGCCGCTCCTCCGCCGTCATGTCCCGATCGTTCAGCACCACCGCCGCCGCCGGGAAGGCGGTGTCGAACCGCTCTCCCAGCAGCCAGGCCGTCACCACATAGGTCAGAGCCTGGCGCTCGGTGACGAGGCCATAGGCCCGGGCTTTTTGAATTTGCGCCATAATCGGTTGCTCCAGGGTTCCCGGAGCGGCCGAGCGGGCATCGATCAGGTTCCTTCTGAGAAAGGCGTCAACCTTCAGGCAGAACATGGCCTCGGCACGATTCTCCAGAAGGTTGATCTGCGTCTGGAAAATCGTCAACATCGCAGGGAATCCATACCGTCATCGCCCGACCAACGATCGTCTGGAACTATCATCGGCATCCGAAGCTGTCAATGAGCACACGGTGGTCGGGCCGGGCACTGCGGCGCCCCGGCTGGAGGGGTCTTGCGCCATCCCGGTGCCGCTGATCGTCCCCGAGGCCACGCTTCCCCTTCCTTCCCCCGACCGATCCCGGTAAGCTTCGCCCCCGTGACTTGCCGCGACCGTCCTCATGGCCGAACTGAATTTTTCCCAGGTCGAAGCTGCCCTGATCGAGCCCAATGTCAGCGTGATGCGGGGCATGCGGGACGCCCTGATCCAGTTGGGCATCCAAAAGGCGCATCCCTATTCGGCGGTTGCCGACGTTGCCGCGGCGTTTCTCGAGCAGCCGCCGGATCTGGTTGTGATCGATATCGACAATCCCGAGATCGACGGCTTTAAAGTCATCCGCTGGCTGCGCAATGACGCCGATTATCCCAATCCGTTTTTGTGCATCATCGCCACCACCTGGCAGCCGACCGAGGCCCTGTTCCAGCGGGTCAACAATTCGGGCGCCGACGCGCTGCTGGTCAAACCGGCCTCGCCCCGTCAGTTGATGGACCGGGTGCTGGCGGTGGTCGAAGGGCGCAAGAAGTTTGTGGTCACCGCCGATTACACCGGCCCCGATCGACGCAAACAGTTGCGGGCCGGGGTTCATATCCCGTCTTTCGATGCACCCAATACCTTGCGCCTCAAGGCCACCGGTGAGTGGGAGCGGGCGGCCGGGCGCAGTCTGGTGGCGAACGGCATCGCCTGGATTAACGAACAGAAGGCGATTCGCGACGCCTTTCAGATTTCTTTCCTGATCAACTATGCCGAACCCGGCCTTGCCACCAACCCGCCCGACCGGCTGGCGGTGGACCATTTGCTGCGGGTTCCCGCGGTGATCGAGGACCTGCTGAAGCGGGTGGCCAAGCGCGGCCTCGATTCCCGGTTCGAGACCGCGTGCAAGGGGATCCTGATGCTGATCGAGCGCGTCTGCCGCAGCGCCGAGCCGCCGCCGCCCACCGATCTTGGCCAGCTTCGGACGCTGGGCCTCGGCCTGATGCGCACCCTGCACCCCAGCCGTTCCGCCGATGTTCTGGCCAAGGAGGTGGCGGGCGCGGTGTCGGCCTACAGCAAGCGACTGGACCAGCTTCGCGGCGCCACGGCCCCCCCCGGGGCGGCCCTGGCGGCCGATGGTGCCGCGAGGGTGGTGACGATCGAAGGTTAGGCCGAATCGTTCGGGGCCGGGGTCTTCAGGCCCGGGGCGGGCCGGCTCTTTGATGGGCAGCCGCGCCGGTTACGGCAGTCGAACGGGGGGAAATTTTTCTCCGTCCCCGCGACCGGCCGGGTATAATTGGGTTGCACTGCGTCATGGGTCCCGGCGATGCTGGTCGCCGGGGTTCCGAAGTCCCCCTACCGAACCAAGTTCCCCCGAGCCCAGGTATCGCCCGTGACCTCCACCGCCTCGGATATTGACCGTCTGGCCGAACTGGTCGGCATCGAACCGTTCTTCCACGACATCTGGGGCAACCGGTATGACGTGACCCGGGAAACCAAGGTCGCCCTGATTGCGGCGTTGGGGCTGGATGCCGATGGCGAAGCCGGGGTGGTTGCCAGCCTGCGCCAGATCGAAGAGGTCCCCTGGCGGCGTCTGCTGCCGCCGGTGCTGGTGCTGGGGGCGCACCAGCCCCTGGCGGTACCGCTGACCCTGGCCGAGGCCGACCTTGAGGCGGTGGTGGTCTGGACGCTGACCGAGGAGAACGGCACCAGCCATCGGGGCGAGGTCAGGGCGCAGGCGCTTCCGGTCACGGCCGGGACGGTGCTGGATGGCCGGTCGTTGCGCCGCTGCACCCTGACGCTGTCGCTGCCGGAGCGGCCGCCCCTTGGTTACCACCGGCTGGAGGTCAGTCACGCCGGCGACGCCGCCGAGTTGAGCCTGATTCTGGCCCCCGAACGGTGCCTGTTGCCCCAGGAGGTGGTGCCGGGCGGGCGCAGCTGGGGCCTGGGGGTCCAGCTCTATGGCCTGCGCAGCACCGGCAACTGGGGCATGGGCGACTTTTCGGATCTGGCCGAGGTGGCGGAGTGCGCCGCGGGTTTGGGCGCAGGCACGGTCGGGCTCAACCCGCTCCACGCCCTGTTCCCCGCCGACCCCAATCACTACAGTCCGTACTCGCCGTCTCACCGGGCCTTCCTCAACGTCTTCTACATCGACGTGATCGCGGTTCCCGATCTTGCCGAGTGCCCGGAGGCCCGGGATCTGATCGGCAGCCCGGGCTTTCAACGGGCGCTGGCCCGGGCCCGTGCCGCCGGCACGGTGGACTACCCGGCGGTGGCGGCCCTGAAGCGGCCGGTGCTGGAGCGGCTGTTCGCCAGCTTCCAGTCCAACCACCTGGAGCCCGCCGGCCCGGAGCCCGCCGGTGCCGGCGGGCCGGTGGAGCGCGCGCGCGCCCGCGCCTTCCGCGCCTTTCAGGCCGAGGGCGGAGAACTGCTGACCCGCTTTGCCCGGTTCGAGGCCCTGCACGAACACTTTTATGGCAGTGACCCGCTGCGCTGGTCCTGGCAGAACTGGCCCGCGGCCTATCGCGACCCGGACAGTCCCGAGGTTGCCGCCTTTGCTGCCGGCTATGCCGACCGCGTCACCTTTTTCCAGTATCTTCAGTGGCTGGCCGATGAGCAACTGGGGCAGGCGGCGGCCCGCGCCCGCGCCGCCGGCCTTGCCTTCGGTTTCTATCGCGATCTGGCGGTGGCCATCCAGCCGGGGGGCGCCGCCGCCTGGGCCGGCCAGAGCGTGACCGCGCCGACCGCCCGGGTTGGCGCGCCGCCGGACCAGTTCAACCTGCACGGTCAGGACTGGGGGCTGGCGCCGCTGTCGCCGCGGGGGCTGGTCGAGGCCGCGTACCGCCCGTTCATTGCGGTGCTGCGGGCCAACATGCGCCATGCCGGGGTGCTGCGCATCGATCATGTGATGGCGCTCCAGCACCTCTACTGGATTCCGGCCACCGGCGGCATCGGCGCCTATGTCAGCTATCCGTTCGCGGATCTGGTGCGGCTGGTCGCCCTCGAGTCCCACCGCAACCGCTGCGTCGTCATCGGCGAGGACCTGGGCACCGTCCCCGAAGGTTTCCGGCCGGCGATGCAGCGTGCCGGCATCCTGTCGTGCCGGGTGTTCTATTTCGAGCGCGGCCATGACGGCGCCTTTTTGCCACCCGAGGCTTATCCCGAGGGGGCGTTGGTGACCGCCACCACCCACGATCTGGCCACCCTCAAGGGGTTCTGGGAGGGCGTGGACCTGCGTTGGCGCATCCGGCTGGGGCTTTACCCGAGCCGGGAGATGCAGGAGGGCGAAGTCGCGGCCCGCGACCATGACCGCTGGCGGTTGCTCCAGGCGTTGGAGCGGGCCGGTGTGCTTCCCGACCCGCTGCGCCCGCGCCACGGCCTGCCGCGCTTCGACGAGGCGTTGATGCAGGCGATTTACCAGTACCTCGCCGGCACCCGGAGCCATCTGTTGATGGTTCAATTGGAAGATGTCCTGGGCGACGCCGAACAGCCAAATCTGCCTGGCACCGTCGATCAGCACCCGAACTGGCGGCGGCGGATGTCCTTGTCTTTGGAGCAATGGACCGGTGGCGACACCGCGGCCCGGCTTGCCGGGGTGATCAAAGCGTCGCGACGCTAGAAGGGCGGCGAGGCTCCGGCGGTTTGTTGGGGTGGCATCCGTGAAACGTCCCCGAGACGGCCGACGCCCCGGCACAACAAAAAATTCATAGACCTGCGGTTGCCGCTCCCCCCGCTGTTCTCCCTATACTGCCGGCGCCTTGGAGGGGGGGCAGGCGGGCGCCGTTTCGGTTTCGCCGGCTTTGGTGTGCGTTTCGGCGCACCTGGCGCTCTCCCCGATGGGCGCCGTCGTCGTCGCGGGTGACCGCGGTCCGGCGGATCGAAACCACCCGGGGGAACCATGCTGAACATCTTGAAGACGTCCACTTGTCTCACCGCTTTGCGCGGGACCGGCATGGTCCTTGTCGCGGCCCTGCTGCCGCTGCCGGCGCTGGCGCAGTCGGCCAACCTTACACCGGAAAACATTGCTGTTTTCAATTTGTTGTCGCCGTTTCTCAATCTGAACACGACGTCGGTCGGCCAGCAGACGCTGCAAACCAGCCTGAGCCAGGCGGTGGCAATCAATCAGAATGCGGCGTCGGTCGCGTTGCTTAATGATTATATGTCGACGCCTGCTCTCGCGGCGCTGGCGATCAGCGACGAGAACCTGCTCGGCAAGGCATCGAACGCCGTGACCGGTCTCAGCGCAACCTATGGCGTCGCGGCCAATCTCGCCGGCAGTCTGCCGACGCAAAACACCATTGCCTGGGCGATGTATAATGGGCAGCAACCGGTCGGCGGCTTTGGCTCGATCCTGGGCGCCGCCTATGTCAGTGGCGTCGGCTCAAACGGCTCGGCGGTCACCTTGCCCAATACGGTTGCCTTGCTGACCGCTGCCGTCAATCAGACCGGTAACACCACCACGACGGGCGATGCGTCGTTGGCGAAATCCTATTTCGCAAACGGCACCATCGATGGAACAACGCCCGTCGTCGCCCCGGCGGGCTACACGTTGATCACGTCCAATGGACTTCCCAACAAGACGAACAGCGTCTACGACACCGCTTTTGGCGTATCCAACACCCAATCCAGCCAGAACGCCTACGGCGATTCGCATCCCTATCAGGTCGCCAACCTCACGCTTTACGACTCGACGGTGAAAAGCAAATCCTCGGCCGCCGGGGCGCCGACGCCGTCGACCAATCCGGCCTTTCCGAGCAGCCATATGGCTTACGCCATGACGGATTCGCTTCTGCTCGGCATGATGGTGCCACAGCTTTATCAGTCGATGCTGATGCGCGCCTCGGAAATGGGCGAAAGCCGTATCGTGGTCGGTGTGCACTACCCGACCGACATCATCGGCAGCCGCGCCTTTATCAGCTTCGATCTGGCGAATTTGCTCGGCAATCCCTCTTACATCAATAACGCGACGGTCACCGGAACCGCCGTCAATCTTCCGGGCCTGTTCGCCTCCGCAGCACCGGAACTGAAAAGCCAACTGACCCAGGCCGCTGCCTCCGCCAACTGCGGCACCTCGCTGGCAGGCTGCGCGACCAGCACCACCAACGTCAATCCCTATGCACCATCGGCGACCAACGCCGCCGTCTATGCCGCGCGCCTGACCTATGGTCTGCCCACCCTGTCCTTCACCGCCGCCCCGGCCGAGCAGGCGCCGGGCGGCGGCCCCGACGCCTCCATCCTGCTCGCCACCCTTTACGGCGGCGCCAACAGCAATGCGGCGACGGCGGCCCTGGCGGCCAGCGTCGGCGGCGGCCTCTACGGCAACCTCGCCAATAGCACCATCAACCAGATCATCGTCAACACCGAGACCAACGCCCTGGCGGCCTACTACGGCACCTCGCTCAGCTACTGGAGCCGCATCAACCTCTATGCGGCGGCCGGCTACTTCCAGGACGTCACCGGCACGATCACGCTGGCCTCGACCGACCAGGTCAACACCAACGTGACGGTTGCCAACACCGGTACGCTGAACGGCGGCGGGACCATCACCGGCAACCTTGCGGTCCAATCCGGCGGCACGCTCGGCGGCACCGGCGCGGCGCCGGCCATCACCACCGTCAACGGCCAGGTCACGCAGGGCGCGGGCTCGACCCTCAGTGTCAATATCGACGGCAAGACCGCCGGCAATGGCGCCGGCAATTATTCGCAGATCAATGTTGTCGGCACCGGCAACGCCTACGTCATCTCGCCGGCGGGCGGGTCCACCCCGGCGGCGGCGCTCCAGTTCAACCTGCGCAACATCACCGGGGGCAACAACACTTATATCCCGGGCCTGGGTTCGGCCTATACCGTGGTTCAGGCGGCAGGCGGGGTCTCGGGTGCCTTCGGCAGTCTGGTCCAGCCGACCAGCGGTCTGCCCGCCAACACGGTGTTCACCGTCGCCTATTACCCGACCAACGTTCAGGGCTACGTCACGCCCGGCTCTTATGCCAACCCGGTTGCGGCCGGCTTTACGCCCACCGGCAACCAGGCGGGCGTCGGCTCCGCCCTTGACCGGATCCGCGCCGCGACCGGCTACGGCGTCAGCGCCGACAGCAACACCAGCGTCCTGCTCGGTGCGGTGGGCGGGCTCAGTGCCGGCAACCTCCAGGCCGGGCTCGATCAGCTCTCGGGGGTGGGAGCCCTCAACGCCGTGGGCAACAGCCTGACCGTCGGCCGGGCCTTCGGCCAGGCCCTCGACAGCCGTCTCGACCAGCTCCACGGCGCCGACACCAGCATCGCCGAAAAGGCCTCCCAGGGCCTGTTCGGCTTCGCCCTGAACACCGGCACCATCGGCGGCGGCAGCGTCGATGCCGGCGGCTCGGCGGGCGCCACCACCGGCCTTGCCGGCGGTGACGGGCTGATCGGTCTCAGCCCCTGGGTGCGCGGTATCGGCGTGTTCTCCAGCAACGACGGCGACGGCAACGCCCCCGGCTTCAGCAGCACCATCGGCGGCGCCCTGGCCGGCGTCGATTACCGCCTGAACGACGCCTTCCTGGTCGGCGCCAGCTTCGGCTACGCCCACAGCACGGTCACGGGCAACGACGGCACCGGTCAGTCCGACGGCGACAGCTACCGGTTCGCCGGTTACGGCACCTGGAACCCCGGCGGATTTTTCGTGGACGGCACCGCCGGCTACACCTACAGCGAGTATGACACCCGCCGCGACCTGGCGATGGGCAGCTTCTCCGGCACCGCCAAGGGCAACACCTCGGGCGGCGACGCCGAGGTCGGCGCCCGGGTCGGCAAGCGGTTCAACCTCGGCGGTTTCACTGTGGTCCCCGACGCCGGGCTGACCTATGACCATCTGACCACCGACCGTTTCACCGAAAGCGGTGCCGGTGCCTTCAACCTGACGGTCGGCAGCACCACCCTCGACAGCCTGCGCAGCGCCATCGGCGCCAGCGCCAGCCAGACCTTCCAGGTCAATGAAGGGCTGACCCTGGAACCGGAAGTCCGGGCCCATTGGGAACATGACATCCTGGACCAGAACGTCCAGACCTCCATGGCCCTGGCGGGCCAGCCGTTCACGGTCAGCAGCGCCCGGCCCGGTCGGGACGCGGCGGTGCTGGGGGTCGGCCTTGCCGGCCTGATCGGCGATCGGACCCGCCTGTTCGTCAGCTACGACGCCAGTCTGCGGGAAAACCAGACCGACCACGCCATCACCGCCGGCTTCAAGCTGGTTTGGTAAGTCAGGCGCGGGCACCGTCAGGGCGTTCGGGTCGGTTCTTTCCGTTTCAACCGACCCGCCTTCAACCTGACGGTGCTTGCCGGCGCCGTATCCTGGGTCCCCAGCGCAAACGGCAGGGAGAGCTTTTCGGACACCTCCTCTGGCCACTGGGATGGAAAGACCGTCATCTATACTCGTGACTCAACAAGAACAAGGGCCTGTAATAAATAGATATGAAAAAATTCATATCCCTGCGATTGAGCAACCTCTTGCATCCTCAATACCCTGCCGCGGCATGTATTGTAAGTGGCACAAGCCGCAGACCGCGTATCGTTGCTTTTCTGAAGACATCCGTCTCGCCATGGCGTTACGCCGCGGGGGTGCCGCTGTCATGGCTGCTTTCGTGACGCGGCTGGCGATCAACGCGATTAGTTAACTGTAAGGAGCCAATACGATGAAGTTTAGCACCTCGAGCAGCCTGTACGCCCTGTGCAGGGCGGGGCTGGGTATCGCCGCGGCGGCGTTACCCGCGCAGGCCATGGCGCAGTCGGCCACTGTGACGGCGTCTGATGTCAATGCACTCAACCTGTTATCTCCGTTCCTCAGCCTTAACGCCAGCGCGACCGGCCAGAGCACGCTGACGTACAATCTGAATGATGCGCTCACGGTGAACCAGTTCGCCGCTGGGTCCTCGACCATCGCGGCGGTCTCGATCAGCGACAAGACGATCTTCAGCGGCAACTCCACCTCGATCACGCTCCCGTCGGGCGCGAGCGCGGCTTATGGCCCGGGCGCCAACCTGGCCGGCGGCCTGCCGACCCAAATGGTCCAGTCCACCGGCGGCATCGCTCCCTATCAGCAGTATGGCGGTCTCGGCAATTTGGGTACCGCCTATCAGGCCGCGGTCAGCCCGACATCGGCGCAGGTCCCCTCCGTCGTCACCCTGTTGAACAACGCCTACAGCTTCACCAGCCAGGATCTCGGGGTCGCGAAATACTATTTTGCCAACGGCACCGTCGACGGCTCCACCACCGCCGTCGCCCCGAGCGGCTATAAGCTGCCCACCGCCAACGGCTACCCGAACACGTCGACCAGCGTCTATGACGCCGCCTATGGCGTGTCGAACACCGGCGCCAATCAGGACACCTACGGGGACTCGCGCCCGTCTCAGGTCTCCAACAGGGTCAACGGCTACGATCCGACGGCTCTGACCGGTCTTGCGACCAACCCGTCCTTCCCCAGCGGCCATACCACCTATGCCTTCACCGATTCGATCCTGACCGGCATGATGGTTCCGCAATATTTTCAAGCCATGCTGCTCCGGGCATCCGAATACGGAAACAGCCGCATCGATCTCGGGGTGCATTATCCGCTCGACATTATCGCCAGCCGTTCGTTCGTATCCTACGATCTGGCGCAGCTCCTGAACGCCGGCAGTTCCGTCTACACCCAGACCAACACGCTTTCCTCGCCCACGTCGCAGAACCTCAACACCCAGTTCCAGACGGCGGCAAAGGCGCTCAACGGCTATCTGGGCGGACAAACCTCGAGCTGCGGCGGATCCATCGCGGCATGTGCGGCGAGCAACCCCTACAACACCTACTCCGCGACCACCTATGCGTCGGCCCCGTTCGTCACCAACACCGGCTCGACCACGTCCTCGATCAACAGCGCGATCTACGATTCGCGGATGGCCTACGGTCTGCCGACCCTGAGCTATGCGCAAGCTCCGCGAGAGCAGGCTCCCGCGGGCGGCCCCGACGCCTCCATCCTGCTCGCCACCCTTTACGGCGGCGCCAACAGCAATGCGGCGACGGCGGCTCTGGCGGCCAGCGTCGGCGGCGGCCTCTACGGCAACCTCGCCAACAGCACCATCAACCAGATCATCGTCAACACCGAGACCAACGCCCTGGCGGCGTTCTATGGCACCTCGCTCAGCTACTGGTCCCGTGTCGACCTTTATGACGCGGCCGGCTACTTCCAGAACGTCACCGGCACGATCACGCTGGCCTCGACCGACCAGGTCAACACCAACGTGACGGTTGCCAACACCGGTACGCTGAACGGCGGCGGGACCATCACCGGCAACCTTGCGGTCCAATCCGGCGGCACGCTCGGCGGCACCGGCGCGGCGCCGGCCATCACCACCGTCAACGGCCAGGTCACGCAGGGCGCGGGCTCGACCCTCAGTGTCAATATCGACGGCAAGACCGCCGGCAATGGCGCCGGCAATTATTCGCAGATCAATGTTGTCGGCACCGGCAACGCCTACGTCATCTCGCCGGCGGGCGGGTCCACCCCGGCGGCGGCGCTCCAGTTCAACCTGCGCAACATCACCGGGGGCAACAACACTTATATCCCGGGCCTGGGTTCGGCCTATACCGTGGTTCAGGCGGCAGGCGGGGTCTCGGGTGCCTTCGGCAGTCTGGTCCAGCCGACCAGCGGTCTGCCCGCCAACACGGTGTTCACCGTCGCCTATTACCCGACCAACGTTCAGGGCTACGTCACGCCCGGCTCTTATGCCAACCCGGTTGCGGCCGGCTTTACGCCCACCGGCAACCAGGCGGGCGTCGGCTCCGCCCTTGACCGGATCCGCGCCGCGACCGGCTACGGCGTCAGCGCCGACAGCAACACCAGCGTCCTGCTCGGTGCGGTGGGCGGGCTCAGTGCCGGCAACCTCCAGGCCGGGCTCGATCAGCTCTCGGGGGTGGGAGCCCTCAACGCCGTGGGCAACAGCCTGACCGTCGGCCGGGCCTTCGGCCAGGCCCTCGACAGCCGTCTCGACCAGCTCCACGGCGCCGACACCAGCATCGCCGAAAAGGCCTCCCAGGGCCTGTTCGGCTTCGCCCTGAACACCGGCACCATCGGCGGCGGCAGCGTCGATGCCGGCGGCTCGGCGGGCGCCACCACCGGCCTTGCCGGCGGTGACGGGCTGATCGGTCTCAGCCCCTGGGTGCGCGGTATCGGCGTGTTCTCCAGCAACGACGGCGACGGCAACGCCCCCGGCTTCAGCAGCACCATCGGCGGCGCCCTGGCCGGCGTCGATTACCGCCTGAACGACGCCTTCCTGGTCGGCGCCAGCTTCGGCTACGCCCACAGCACGGTCACGGGCAACGACGGCACCGGTCAGTCCGACGGCGACAGCTACCGGTTCGCCGGTTACGGCACCTGGAACCCCGGCGGATTTTTCGTGGACGGCACCGCCGGCTACACCTACAGCGAGTATGACACCCGCCGCGACCTGGCGATGGGCAGCTTCTCCGGCACCGCCAAGGGCAACACCTCGGGCGGCGACGCCGAGGTCGGCGCCCGGGTCGGCAAGCGGTTCAACCTCGGCGGTTTCACTGTGGTCCCCGACGCCGGGCTGACCTATGACCATCTGACCACCGACCGTTTCACCGAAAGCGGTGCCGGTGCCTTCAACCTGACGGTCGGCAGCACCACCCTCGACAGCCTGCGCAGCGCCATCGGCGCCAGCGCCAGCCAGACCTTCCAGGTCAATGAAGGGCTGACCCTGGAACCGGAAGTCCGGGCCCATTGGGAACATGACATCCTGGACCAGAACGTCCAGACCTCCATGGCCCTGGCGGGCCAGCCGTTCACGGTCAGCAGCGCCCGGCCCGGTCGGGACGCGGCGGTGCTGGGGGTCGGCCTTGCCGGCCTGATCGGCGATCGGACCCGCCTGTTCGTCAGCTACGACGCCAGTCTGCGGGAAAACCAGACCGACCACGCCATCACCGCCGGCTTCAAGCTGGTTTGGTAAGTCAGGCGCGGGCACCGTCAGGGGGTTCGGGTCGGTTCTTTCCGTTTCAACCGACCCACCTTCAACCTGACGGTGCTTGCCGGCGCTTCTGGGCAGTGACCGGTGGTGCGGTCGCGGCGATCCGGGATGTCATACCAGCGGGTGGAGAGGATTTGCCCGATATACGCCAGGGCCGGGCAACTTGTCTTGATTTTGCCGGGCTCTGCCCTGCACCCGCGAAGGAGGCTCGCCTCCTTGACCTCATTCACGTCATCGGTTCAAAGGGCCGACCGGCCCTTTGCGGGTGTGGGCAGAGCCCACAAAACCCTTCCATTCCAACGATTCATCGTAACCTGGCGCATAGGGGGCGAGGTCCCCCGACGGCCGATGGGTCATTCTCAACGCGCGCCGGTTCCCTGACAGTTGGGCGCCGCCTTATCGCTTGCCGGCGCCTTCGGCCTTCCACTGCTGAAGCTTGCGGTAAATGGTGGACGGGCTGATTTCCAGCAACGTCGCGGCCTTGGGCACGTCGTCCTCGCACTGGCGCAGGGCTTCCTGGATGACCTCCTTTTCCACCAGCCACAGCGGCCGGATCGAGGCGCCGCGGCGTTCGCTTTCCGCCGGGTCGATCCTGACCGCCGGTGCCGGCAGTGCCGTCACACCGTCCCTGGCCCGGGACTTGAGCGGTTCGGGCAACATGGAGGGTTCCACCAGCGGACCGTCGTGGAGCACCACCACGTTGCGGACCACGTTCTGGAGTTGCCGGACATTGCCCGGCCAGTCATAGGCGCGGAACACCGCTTCGACCTCGGGACTGAAGCCGGCGAAACTCCGCCCTTCCTCGGCGGTGTAATCCTTGAGAAAGGCACGGGCGATCAGCACCGCGTCGTCTTCGCGGTCACGCAGCGGCGGCAGGTGCAGCGGCACCACATGCAGCCGGTAATACAGGTCTTCCCGGAAGCGGCCGGCCTCGGCCTCGGCCAACGGGTCGCGGTTGGTGGCGCAGACGAAACGGACATCGACCTTTTCGGCCCGGGAGCCGCCCACCGGCTGGACCGTGCCGGTCTGGATGAAGCGCAGCAGCTTGACCTGAATGTCGAGGGCCATTTCGCAGATTTCGTCAAGGAACAGGGTGCCGCCGTCGGCGGCCTGCGCCGCACCGACCCGGTCGGTGGTGGCGCCGGTGAAGGCGCCCTTGACGTGGCCGAAAATCTCGCTTTCCAGCAGGTCCTTGGGGATCGCCGCGCAGTTGAGGGCGACGAAGGCCCGGCCGCGGCGCGGGCTGGCCCGATGAATGGCATCGGCGGCCAGTTCCTTGCCGGTGCCGCTTTCCCCGGTGATGAACACGCTGGCCTTGCTGGGGGCGACGCTCTCGATGGTGCGGTAGACCGCCTGCATTTCGGCCGAGGCGCCGATGAAGTCGTGGAAGCGGTCGCGGTCGAGGTTCTTGCGCAGCACCTCGACGGTCCGGGTCAGCTGCTTGCGCTCCAGCGCGTTGCGCAGGGTGACGTTGAGCCGGGTGGCATTGAACGGCTTGACGATGAAGTCGAAGGCGCCCTGGCGCATGGCCTCGACCGCGGTGTTGACCGAACCATGGGCGGTGATCACCACCACCGAGGTATCGGGCGCCTGTTCGCGGATGTGGCGGAGAATGTCCAGCCCGTCCATGTCGGGCAGCTTGAGGTCAAGCACCACGGCGTCGGGAACCGCCGCCGCCAGGGCGGTCAACGCCGCGGCACCGGTCTCAACATGCGTGACCTTGTAGGATTCGCTGCGCATGTACTCGGTATAGACCCGGGCCAGCGGCACGGTGTCCTCGATTAAAAGAATATTCCTGGCATCTGGGGCGCTCATGGAAGGTATCCGATGGCGTGGGTGCCGGTCCGGCCCCGGCGGCGGACCAGGGGGAGGCGGCCCCGCCGTTTCCACCATAGGCGATCGCCGCCACCCCTTGAAACCGATTTTTTTGGCAAAACCGAGCCGGTGGTGCCGGTGATGCCGGCTGGCCGCTACCGGCCCGGCTACTGGCTGGCCCAGATGATCCGGGCCATCCAGGCCACCTCGCCCTTGAGGAAGACGCGGTCGGCATGGGCGGGATTGATGGATTTGAGTTCGATTCGGGTCGCGGTTTCCCGCGCCAACTGCTTGGCCATGACCTCGCCGGCCAGGGTCCGAACCACCACCCGGTCGCCCCGGCGGATGCTGGCGGCGGGAGAGACGATGATGCGGTCACCGTCGCGATACACCGGTTCCATGCTGTCGCCGCTGATCTCCAGGGCATACGCCTGGGCGTCGCCGACATTGGGAAACAACAACTCGTCCCAGCCGGTGCCCACCGGCAGGCCGGCATCGTCAAAATAGCCCGATGCGCCGGCCTCGGCATAACCGATCACCGGAATCCGCTGAAGCGCGCCGCGACTTTGGACGGCCTCAATCAGCGCCACGAACTCGGACAACGAGGTCCCGGTCGCCGCCAGGATATTGGCGATGCTTTCGGTGGAGGGCCAGCGCAGCTTGCCGCCGTCGGCGGCCCGCTTGCTCCGGTTAAAGGTGGTGGCGTCCATGCCGGCGGCCTTGGCCAGCCCTGACACTGACAACCCCTTGGCGGCGGCCAACCGGTCGATGGCCCGCCAGATATCGCTATGGCTCAACATGGGAGCATTGTCTCATGGCGCGCCGAAAAAGTACCTAGGAAAAAACAGACATAGCCGTTGAAACAGGATAATGGTCCTGCTATGACAGGACTAGGCACCGCCCCGAGGGATGTTCCCCGGCGTGCCGTCCCAGTTGCGTTCCAATCGAGGGCCTCCCATGCGTCACATTTCCCGTACCGCCGCGCCCGCCGCCCCACCACCGTTGGCCCCGTTTCCCGGATGGGGCGGCACGCCCTTTACCAGTGCCGAGGAGGCGTGGTTTTGGGTCATGGCCGCCTTCCGGTCCGAACCGGTCCGGCCGCAGCCGATGCCGCCGCCATGCCGGCGCGAGGATGTCGTGAGGGTGATCGACACTCTTTATCGTCAACGCCTGCTGGCTCGTGACCATCTTTGCGTGCTGGCCCATTACGGCCGGCGGTTGGTTCCGCCCCGGCCCGACCGTCGCCGGGAGCTGCGCGCACTGGCGCTGTGGCGCGAGGCGTTTCAGCACCTGACCCCGCGGCTGAAACGGCGGGGTATCGTTATTTGATCCGGTTGCCGCGGCCCCACTGCGAGGATCGCCGACAGTCACGTGACGGTGGACGAACCGTGATCAGTCGTCTAAATTAAGGTAAGACAGCCAAAGAAAATATTGCAGGAGCGAATGAACGATCGGGGGAAGTTTCCATGAGTTGCTTTGGCGACGATCCCCGGCAACCGGCAGACCGGAACGACACCTGCGGCAAGGGTGGTCTGAACCTGGACTGTGACGGACCGGTGGAGCCGGTGAGGCCGGTCGATGGGGATGCCATCCTGATGATCGAGGCTGGGTCCGGCGGAGCCCTGACCCTGACCGCGGTTACGGCGGCGGCCCGGTCCAGGCTGGGTCTTGGCCCGGATGCAGCCGGCTGTCCGTTGCTCCAGGTGCCGTTACCGCCGGCCCTGGCGCCGGCGCTGATCGCCGCGGTGCGGTCCAGCGCGGCCACCGGCCGTTCGACGGCGGTGGCCGCGGACTGGCGCCATTCCGGGGGCTGGCGCTGGCAGGTTTCGCTCCTTGAGGGCGGCGGTGGGCAACCGGCCCGGCTGCTGTGTCGCCTGGAGCCGGTGGTGGCGCCACCGCCGCCGGGGCCGGAGCCTGCCGCCGGCTGGTTTCAGACCGTGCTCGACGCGGTGCCGGTGCCGATCTTCATCAAGAATCCCGAGGGCCGTTACCTTTTCTGCAATCGGGCGTTCGGTGTCTTCCACGCCCGGCCGGCCGCCGATTTCGTGGGCCGTTGCGTGTTCGACATCGCGCCGGCGGCGCTGGCCGCCCTCTACCACCAGGCCGATCTGGCCTTGCTGGCCGCCGGCGGCCAGCAAATCTACGAGGCATCGGTCCGGCGACCGAACGGCGGCGAGGCCGAAGTGGTGTTCTACAAGTCCGTGTTCACCGATTCGGTTGGGCGACTCGGCGGTCTGATCGGCGCGATCCTGGATATCAGCGGGCGCAAGGTGGCGGAGCGGGCGTTGACCGATCACATGGACCGGTTGCGGCGATCGGAGGCGCACCTGGCCGGCATGCTGGCCGAGCATGAACTGATCATCGAGCATGCGACCACCGGCATCGTCTTTGTCAAGGACTGGTGCATCCTGCGGGCCAACCAGCGGTTCTGCGAGATTTTCGGCCTGTCGCCCGTCGACGTCATCGGCATGTCGTTGCAGGGGCTAACCCGTTCCGAGCCGGGATTCCTCGATCTCGACCGCCGCGCCCATCTGGTTATGGCACGCGGTGGTTGTTACGAAGAAGAGCTGCCGCTGCGTCACCGGGACGGTTGGGCAATCTGGTGCTTTTTGAAGGGCCGGATGATCGACGTGGCCGATCCCGGCCGCGGCGCCATCTGGGTGGTCGAGGACATCACCGACCGTCGCCGTCTGATCCAGGAATTGCACGCGGCGACGCTTGCGGCGCAACAGGCCAACCGGATGAAGTCCCAGTTCCTGGTCACCATGAGCCATGAGTTGCGCACGCCGCTCAACGCCATTCTGGGCTTTTCCGAAATGATCAAGGATCAGTTGTGTGGGGCACTGACCAACCAGCGTTATCTTGAGTATGCTGCCGACATCCATAGCTGCGGCGAACATCTGCTGAGCCTGATCAACGATATCCTCGATCTTTCAAAAATCGAGGCCGGTCGGATGACCTTGGAATTACAGCCGCTGGATCTCGGTACGCTGCTCGGTAGCGTCATTCGTCTGGTGCGCAGCCGGGCACAAAGCCGCGGTGTCGAACTTCATCTTGACCTTGCCTGTCCGGTGCCGGAACTCGTCGGCGACGAGCGCGCGATCAAACAAATCCTGTTCAACCTGATGACCAACGCCATCAAGTTTACGCCGTCCAAGGGTACTGTGACCCTGAGCGCGGTCCGCACCTTTGACGGTGACGTGGTACTGTGCGTCAACGATACCGGCGTCGGCATTCCTGCCAACCAGATCGGGCGGATCATGCAGCCGTTCGAACAGCTTGACAACCGGTACGCCCGTTCCGAGGGCGGGACCGGTCTTGGCATGGCGCTGGTCAAGGCGCTGGCCGAACTGCATGGGGGCCGGGTGGTGATCGAGAGCGAAGTGGGGATCGGGACCTGCGTCAGCATTTTCCTGCGGGGCGAGCCGGAGGAGGAATGATCCCGGCGAGCCTTGCGATTTGAAAGGAAACAACTTTGTGGGCCCTGCCCACGCCCGCAAAAGGCCGGTCGGCCCTTTGAACCCATGAGTTTTGGAGGTCGGGAAGGCGAGCCTCCTTGCCGGTGCGGGGCAGGGCCCGGCAAAATGCGCCGCCGGACGCCCCGGGGTCAGCCATGGGCAAAGGCCCGGTACAGGCGGCGGGCCAGGGCTCCGACCGGTCCCGCGGGCAGCACCCGGTCTTCGAAACGGGTGAGCGCCATGACCTTGCCGTAGTTGCCGGTGGAGAACACCTCGTCGGCGGCCAGCAGGTCGGCCAGGGTCAGGGTGGTCTCGGTCACGGTCACCCCGGCCTCGCGCAACAGCCCGATCACCCGCTGGCGGGTGATGCCGTCCAGAAAGGTGCCGTTGCAGACCGGGGTGCGGACGACGCCGTCCCGGACCAGGAACAGATTGGCGATGGCGAATTCGGCCAGATCGCCGTCGGGGTCGAGCACCACCGCGCTGTCGAAGCCGCGGGTCCGCGCCTCGGCCAGGACCAGAGAGACATTGGGATAAAGGCACGACGCCTTGGCCTCCAGGGGGGCGGTGCCGGGCAGCGGCCGCCGCCGGGATGACAGGCAGGCGGAGAATCCCCCCTCCGACGGCATCGGCAGGGCCATCAGAGTCAGCAGAAACCGGGTCGAAGCCGGATCGGGGATCACGAAGCCGTCGGCGGCGTAAAACATCGGCCGGATATAAAGGGCGGTGTCGGCCGGGAACCGCCGCAGGCCGTCGTGAACCAATTCCTCGATCTCTCCGCCGCTCAGCATCGGCCGAAGACCGATGGCGCGGGCCGAACGCACCACCCGGGCGCAATGACGGTCGAGATCCGGCGTCACCCCTTCAAAGGCGCGGGCACCGTCGAAGACCACCGAGGCCATCCACAGAGCATGATCCATCGGCCCGATCAGGGGCGGATTGCCCTCCAGCCAACGGCCCTCGAACCAGGTGAAAGCGTGCCCGGACATTCCTTCCTCCCTCAACGCACCGGCGCCTTGACCGTGATGAGCCGCCGGTGCCGCCGGATCGGGAGAGTATGGCAGAGCGGTACCGTCGGGTGTCATACCTTCTTATTGAAGTCCCGGCTTATCGAAGTCCTGGCCGCCGTCACGGCGCAGGCGCCCGGGGAGGCCGCGGCGTCCGCGGTCTGGCTCTGCTGGAAAAACAGTCGGTATTGCTGGTCCTCGCCCTGGATGTGCCGGGACAGCCAGTCGCTGAGGAACGCGACGATTTCGTCGTTGAGCTTTCCCGGCAACCCATTGAAAAACCGGGTGCGGAACGCCATCACCTGCCGGGTCAGGAAGTCATGTTGTTCCCGATGCTGGTCCAACTGGGGAAAGCCGATCCGGCTCATGTAATCCTCTTCCTTCCTGAAGTGGACTTCGGTGTACTGGATCAACTCGTCGATCACCGCTTCCATCATGGCACGGTCGTCGCCGTCGTCGGCCACCGCCAACTGGTTGACCAGCATGGTCAGTCGGCGATGATCTTCGTCCAGTTCGCCGCTGCCGACGCTCCAGTCGGACATCCAACGGATGCGCTCATCCATCAGCCGGCGGGTCATGGTCGTTTGAAAGGCCGCGACCACCACCGGGTCGAACTGCCGGCCGGCGTTGGAGACGATATGCGCGATGGCGTCGGCCAGCGGCCACGCCGGCTTGTAGACCCGCGGCGAGATCAAGGCATCGAAGACATCGGCGACGGCGACGATGCGTCCGACCAAGGGAATATCGAGACCCTTAAGACCGTGGGGATAGCCGCCGCCATCGAAGTGTTCGTGATGATAGAGTGCGGCGTCGCGGCCGAGATCCAGGTAACGGCTGGCACAAACCAGCCGGCGGACCTTGTCGAGGGTTCGGCTGCCAATCACGGTGTGGGTTTCCATGAGACGGCGTTCGTCGCGGTCCAGTTGTCCCGACTTTTTTAGCACATGATCGGGCAGTCCGACCTTGCCGATGTCGTGGAGCATGCTGGAGGCGCCGATGGCTTCCAGGAACAGGTCGTCGATTTCCGAGGCATAAGGGCCGTGGCGACGAAGTTCGCGGGTGAGGTCGAGGGCCATCCGGCCGACCCGCAGGACATGCTCGCCGGTATCGGAGTCGCGGTTTTCGGCAATATCAGCCAACGCCACCACGGTCGCCTTCTTCGAGCGGCGCATTTCGTCGAGAAGGTAGAAGGTGTCCACGGCCGCCGCCGTGACCATCATGAACAGGTCGACCACCGCGTGGCGATCGGGGTCTTCGGCCAGGTTCAGCGGCAGCAGGATGGCGCCCGACCAGCGGCCGGGTGCGCTCAGGGGCAGGATCGACCGGCCGTTGGTGACCGCAGGTCGGCCATCGGAAATGACCTGTTCCACCGCATGGACTTCGTCCTGGCCAAGGACCTCCAGAACCGGGTGGCTTACACCGGCCGCATACCTGCCGCGGGCGTTTATCACGACAGTTTCGTCTTTCAGGGTCACATGGTTGCGCTGGCGGGCGCAAAACAGCAGGTCATCACAACCGCCTACCACCACCGACAGCCGGGCTATGGCGGTTTCCAGGAACCGGTGCATGGTGCTGGATCGGAACATCTCTCCCGCGGCGTCAATGACCGCGGCCATCCCGAGCTTGGTGGTTTCCAGTCTGCGGATGTGCTGATAAGAGCGCAGGGCGGTGGTGACGCTGGTAAACAGCCGGTCGGCCGACAGGTCGCCCTTGCGCAGGTAATCATTGATGTCATAATTGCTGATCACGCTACGCTCCGGGATCCGTCCCGACTGACCGGTGCGCAGGATGATCCGTATGTCGGCGTTGCCCAACTCTTCGCGGATGGTTCGGGTCAGGCGCAGGCCGGCATCTTCGGTTTCCATCACCACGTCGAGGAGCACCACCGCGATGTCGGGGCTTCGCCGCAGCAGGGCCTCCGCCTCCCGGGCCGAACAGGCGCTGAGGAACGTCAGCGGCCGGCCCTGAAAGGTAAAATCGGTCAGCGCCAGTTTGGTAATGGCGTGAACATCGCGGACATCGTCAACGATCAGCAGTCGCCAGGGCGGCGCCGGCGGGGGACCGGCGACGGCCTCGTGGTCGACCAAGGACAGGAAATCATCGTCGCCTGACATCGAGAGTTCCTTCGTATCGGATCGATCGCATCGGATCGATAAAAATCCGGGAAGCCGCACTTTGGGGGCTGGGAATGGCCCCGATGCACCACCTGGGGCCGATCAAAAAAGGCGCTAACAGTCTCTTTGGCGTGAAGTTGTGCAAAAATCAGGCGCTTGGACCGGCTATTGATCGAATTTTATCGAGGTGTGATCTCGTCAAAAGATTGTGGCGCGGGGAATGCTTCGATAAAACGATGCAGTCAGGTATCTTCAAGCCAGTTATGCGTAAATTATCAAGGCAATTGTTACCGATCAGGTCCAGTCCGGCCTGGAGATCGGCTGCTTGCTTTAAAAATACCAAATTTCCGCGCTCCTTCAGCGGCTTTCTCCAACAACTACACACCTTTTAAGAGATGCTTGATCGTCATGAGCCCGGTGATCCAAGGTGCGAAACCCGCAACAGGTATAAGATGTACGAAGGCGCCGTTACCGCCAACCATCGTCGAAGGATGCCATTAGGAGCCGAAGCATGTCAACCGATGGTCTTTGATGTATTCAATGACTCGTTGTCGCCGGTGCCTGTTCCGTGACCGACCCGCGGACCGGACAGGCAGCCGGTGCCGCCGGTCGCGGCAGGGGCGATGCCCGCGCCATGGTCATGGGGGTTGGCGGCGCGGTCTGCCGTTGTTATTGAGAGGGTTCCGGCCGGCGGTGCCGGCCCGGGCCGCGGCCGTTGCCGATGGCGCAAACAGGGGTGCCATGCCATGTCGTTCGTTCTGTCCAAGCTGCTGTGGCCGTTCGCGGCGCCCGGCAACTTTCTGGTGATGCTGGCGGTGCTTGGTGTTGCTTTGCAGGTTTTGGGCGGTCCGCGCTGGAGTCGCTACGGCCTGGGCCTGAGCGTCGCGTTCGTTGCCCTGCTGGTGGGGCTGACGGTGCTGCCGGTGGCGGCGTGGTCGCTGCTGCCCCTTGAAAGCCGTTTCCCGGTGCCGGCGCTGCCGGACAAGGTGGATGGGGTGATCGTGCTGGGGGGCGCGGTCGATGCCTCGGCCAGTGCCGCATGGGGTCGGCCGACGGTCAACCATGCCGCCGACCGCATGATCGAGTTTGCCGTGCTGGCCCGTCGCTATCCCGGCGCCCGGCTGGTGTTCTCCGGCGGTTCGGGCAGCCTGACCGATCCCGAACTGACCGAGGCGCCGGTCGCCCGGGCGGAGTTCGAGCGTCTCGGCATGCCCCTGGAGCGCATCCGCTACGACGGCGAGTCGCGCAACACCTACGAAAATGCCTTGATCAGCCGGGACCTGGTCAAGCCGCAGCCGGGCGAGACCTGGGTCCTGATCACTTCGGCCTATCACATGCCGCGGGCGGTGGGTGTCTTCCGCAGGATCGGCTGGCCGGTGGTGCCCGACCCGGTGGCGTTCCGCACCGGCAAGGACGCCGGCTCCGGGCTGGGGCCGGGCTTTGCCGCCAATCTCTACCTCCTCGAAGACGCGATCCACGAGTGGATCGGTCTGGTCGCCTACCACCTGATGGGCCGCACCGATTCGCTGTTTCCCGCCCCGGCGTAAAGCGAACCGGGCTCCAGGCGCCGCACGGCCTTTGGCGAGAGGCTCCGGGGGGGGGCGCGCACCCCCGGAAACGGCCGGCGTCGCCATTCTGTCAAAAACCATTGACAGTCCGGTTCCGACCGTTATACACGGCTGCTCTCACGAGCGGTCCGGCCCGGCCCGCCGCGCGCTATTTTTTGGACGGCAGTGACGACGATGTTTGCAGTGATTCGTACCGGCGGCAAGCAGTACAAGGTCGCCAGCGGCGACGTCATCCGCGTGGAGCGGCTGGCCGTCGAGGCCGGCTCGGAGGTCGAACTCGACGAGGTGCTGATGGTCGCCGAGGGTGGCGTCGTGGCCGTGGGCACGCCGCTGGTGGCCGACGCGACTGTCACCGCCGAGGTGGTGGCCCAGGACCGTGGTCCCAAGATTATCGTGTTCAAGAAAAAGCGCCGCCAGAACTATCGGCGCAAGAACGGCCATCGGCAGGACCTGACGGTGCTGCGGATTACCGGAATCAATCACGCGGGGGCGGACGCCGCTTCCGATCACGCGGGAGCGGACGCCGCTTCCGAACATGCGGGAGCGGACGCCGCTTCCGAACACGCGGGAGCGGACGCCGCTCCTGCCGAAGCCTGAAGGTAGAAGTGCGCCATGGCACATAAGAAGGCAGGTGGCAGTTCACGCAACGGCCGCGACAGCGCCGGCCGCCGGCTGGGAGTCAAGCGTTTCGGCGGCCAGGTCGTGCCGGCGGGCAACATCCTGGTGCGCCAGCGTGGCACCAAGTTCCATCCGGGTGACAATGTCGGCATTGGCAAGGACCATACCCTGTTCGCGCTGGTGGATGGCGAGGTTGCTTTCCGCGTCACCAAGGGCGGTCGCACCACCGTTTCGGTGTTGCCCTCCCTGGTCGTGCCCGGCGCCGGAGCGGTGGCCGCGGCGGCCGTCGAGGCGGCGGCGGTTGCCGCCGCAGCGGTGGCGGGATAGGACGGCGGCGGTTCCCCGCCCGACTCTTTGGCCTGACCGACCATGAAGTTCCTTGATCAGGCGAAGGTCTACCTGCGCAGCGGCGACGGCGGCGCCGGATGCGTGAGTTTCCGGCGGGAAAAGTTCATCGAGTTCGGAGGTCCCGACGGCGGCAACGGCGGCCGGGGCGGCGATGTCGTCATCGAGGCGGTGTCGGGCCTGAACACACTGATCGACTATCGCTATCAGCAGCACTTCAAGGCCAAACGGGGCGGTCACGGCATGGGCCGCGACCGCACCGGGGCCGGCGGCGCCGATACGGTGCTGCGGGTGCCGGTGGGAACCCAGGTGCTGGACGACGACCAGGAAACGGTGCTGGCCGATCTGACCCGGCCCGGGCAGCGGTTGGTGCTGCTGCCGGGCGGCGATGGCGGTTTCGGCAATGCCCATTACAAGTCCTCGACCAACCGCGCCCCCCGCCAGGTCACGCCGGGCTGGCCGGGGGTGGAGCGTTGGGTCTGGCTGCGGCTCAAGCTGATTGCCGATGCCGGGCTGGTCGGGCTGCCCAATGCCGGCAAGTCCACCTTTCTGGCCGCCTGCTCGCGGGCGCGGCCCAAGATCGCCGACTACCCGTTCACCACCCTGTCGCCCAATCTGGGGGTGGTCACGCTGGGTGGCGACGAATTCGTGCTGGCCGACATCCCGGGACTGATTGAGGGCGCCCACGAGGGCCACGGCCTCGGCGACCGCTTCCTCGGCCATATCGAGCGGACCGGCGTGCTGCTCCATCTGGTGGACGGAACCCAGGACGACGTGGCCGCGGCCTACCGGGTGGTCCGGGGCGAACTGGCGGCCTATGGTCATGCCCTGACCGGCAAGCCGGAACTGGTGGGCCTGAACAAATGCGACGCCCTTGATGCCCGGGAGGTTTCGGCCAAGGCCGGCGCGCTCGCCGAAGCGGTGGGACGGCCGGTGATGACCCTGTCCGGGGTCAGCGGCCAGGGGGTCGAGCCGGTGTTGCACGCCTTGCTGGCGCAGATCCGGGAGACGCGGGCGGCGGCGGCGGCCCGGGCGGCCGGCGGGAGCCCGGGCGGGGACGTGGACGAAGAGGACGATGGCTGAGACCGTGCCGACTTTGGGTCAGGCCCGGCGATTGATCGTCAAGATCGGCTCGGCGCTGCTGGTGGACGAGGCGACCGGGCTGATCCGCCGGGACTGGCTCGCGGCCATGGCCGACGATGTCGCCCGCTGCCGTAGGCGCGGCCAGGAGGTGGTGATCGTCACCTCGGGCGCGGTGGCGGTGGGGCGCGAACCGCTCGGCCTGACCGGCCGGGTGCTGCGGCTGGAGGAAAAGCAGGCGGCGGCTGCCACCGGCCAGATTCGCCTCGCCCATGCCTACCAGGAGGCGCTGGCGCGCCACCGGATCACGGTGGCCCAGGTGCTGCTCACGCTCGACGACACCGAGGCGCGGCGGCGCCACCTCAACGCCCGCGCCACCATCGACGCCTTGTTGCGGTTGGGTGCGGTGCCGGTGATCAACGAAAACGACACGGTCGGCACCTCCGAAATCCGGTTCGGCGACAACGACCGGCTGGCGGCGCGGGTGGCCCAGATGATCAGCGCCGATACCCTGGTGCTGCTCTCGGATATCGACGGCCTGTACACCGCGGACCCGCGCAAGGATGCCGGGGCGACCCTGATTCCGGAGGTCCGAGCGTTGACCCCGGAGCTTGAGGCGATGGCCGGGGAGCCGCTGTCCGGTCATGGGACCGGCGGGATGGTCACCAAGATTGCCGCGGCGCGCATCGCCCTGGCCGCCGGGTGCCGGATGGTCATCGCCCGGGGCATGAGCCTGAACGCGCTTTCGGCGCTGGAGCGGCCGGCGGCGGCCGGCGGCGCCCGCTGCACCTGGTTCCTGCCTTCGGCCGAGCCGCTGACCGCGCGCAAGGGCTGGATCGCCGGCCATCTTCAGGTGGCGGGGGTGCTGGTGGTGGACGAGGGCGCGCTGGCGGCGCTGGGGCGGGGCGGCAGCCTGTTGCCGGCGGGGGTGGTGGCGGTGGACGGCCGCTTTCAACGCGGTGAACTGGTGGCGGTGCGCGACCGGCAGGGCCGGGAGGCGGCACGCGGCCTGATCGCCTATGCCGCGGAGGATGCCCGGCGGCTGGCCGGACGGCGCAGCGGCGAGATCGAGACGATTCTCGGCTACCGTGGCCGCGACGAAATGATCCACCGCGACGATCTGGTCCTGCTCTGAAAGCCCCCCGTAACGGGGTCTGGGGCCAATGGCCCCAGTGGGGTCCAGGGGCAACGCCCCTGGTCGCAGACGTCCCCTAATTCTTCGCGATATTGAGATTCTTCATGACCTTGGCCTGATCGTCGAGGGCGGCGAGCTGCTGCTTGATCAGGTCGGTCTGGCTGACCAGCCCGATCAGCTTGCCGTCGTCCACCACCGGGACATGGCGGATGCGGAATTTGGCCATGATCTGCATCATGTCTTCGACGCTGTCCGATGACTTGCAGGTGCGGACGGTGCGGGTCATGATGTCTTCGACCCGGAGCGACAGGCCCTTGCCGCCCAGGTCGCCGACGATGCGGATGATGTCGCGTTCCGACAGGATGCCCGCCATCTTGCCGCCGGCGTCCACCACCACCAGAGCGCCGAACCTGCGATCGCGCAGGACCTTGGCGGCGGCCTCGATGCCGGCGGTCTGCGGAATGGTCACGACCTCGCTGCCCTTGGTCGCGAGAATGTCAGAAAGGCGCATGGGACTGGTTCTCCTTCACGATGGACTGGCTTGACGATGGACTGGCTTCACGATGGACTGGCTTGACGATGGTCCGGTTCCAGGGCCGGGCGGTTGATTCGGACGGCGGTTGCTTTCGTTTTCGTTGATGCCCGATGCCTGGCCGGGGGATGGAACGGACAGGAATTCAGCATCATCCTAACACAAAACCCGCCGTGCCCGGGTACGGGCGGTACGGCCTGGGACGGCGGGAACGGGTGGTGCCCGGTGCCCGTGCCTTCCTGCCATAACCCGAGGCCCGGCGGGAAGCCCCTGGTTATGCTCCCGGCCGGAGCCCCCGATGCCGGAGGTTCCGGAGCCGTCGGCGGCCCGGCCGGAGACGGGGGGCGGCCTCAGGCGCCCGCCCCGCCATGGGCGACCGACCAGTTGACCGGGTCGTTAAGGAAGGTCTCGACCTCGCGCAACGTGTCGGCATCGAAATACTGGTACCGTTTGGCCGCGGCCAGTACGTCCCACCAGGTGGCCAGCGCATGCAGCCCGACCCCGAGTTCGGCCATGATCTGCCGGCTCTGGGGGAAGATGCCGTAGTGGAAGACCACGAAACTGTCGGTCACCACGGCTCCGGCATCGCGCAGGGCGTTGACGAAGTTGACCTTGCTCTTGCCGTCGGTGGCCAGGTCCTCGACCAGCAGGGTGCGGGCGCCCTCCACCGGCACGCCCTCGATCCGGGCATCGCGGCCAAAGCCCTTGGGCTGCTTGCGGACATATTGCATGGGCAGGGCCAGGCGATCGGCGATCCAGGCGGCGAACGGAATGCCGGCGGTTTCGCCACCGGCCACGATCTCGAAGGCTTCGAAGCCGACCTCGCGCCGCAGCGTCTCGATGGCGAAGTCGATGATGGCGCTACGGGCCCGCGGGAAGGCGATGATCCGCCGGCAATCCACATACACCGGGCTGGCCCAGCCCGAGGTGAAGCGGTAGGGGGTGGCCGCATTGAAGTGGACGGCCTTGATTTCGATCAACAGCTTGGCGGTCAGTTCGGCGATGTCGGCGGTCATGACGGTTCGTTACCCCTGAAGTCACGGTTTCCAAAGGCCCCGGCCTTTGGTGGGGTCCAGGGGCAACGCCCCTGGAGGCTTAAGGAACAAGACGCCACTCGATGTCCGCTCCGGCCCGGAACGGCACCACCCCGCCCACGGTTTCGGCCATCCGCCACCTCCCCCGCTCCAGGGTCACGGTGTCCCGGTTGACCGGCAGCCGGTAAAAGCGCGGGCCGTTGAGGCTGGCGAAGGCTTCCAGGCGATCGAGGGCGCCCGCGCGGTCGAAGACCTCGGCATAGAGTTCGAGGGCCGCGGGGGCAGTGAAGATGCCGGCACAGCCGCGGGCCGATTCCTTGGCGGTGACCGGGTGCGGCGCCGAATCGGTGCCGAGGAAGAACCACGGCTCGCCCGAGGTGGCGGCGTCCACCAGGGCCAGACGGTGGCGCTCGCGTTTGAGCACCGGCAGGCACCAGGCATGGGGGCGCAGGCCGCCGGCGAACAGGGCATTGCGGTTGAGCAGCAGGTGGTGGACGGTGATGGTGGCGCCGAGCCGGCCGTCTGCGGCATGGGCGCGGACGAAGGCCACGGCGTCGGCGGTGGTGACGTGTTCCAGCACCACCCGCAGCGCCGGGAAATCGGCCAGCATCGGAGCCAGCACCCGATCAAGGAACACCGCCTCGCGGTCGAACACGTCGATCCCGGGGTCGGTGACCTCGCCATGGACCAGCAGCGGCATGCCGAGCCGCTGCAACCGCTCCAGCAGGCCGCGGATCCGCGCCGGATCGGTGACGCCGCGGTCGCTGTTGGTGGTGGCGTGGGCCGGATAAAGCTTGACCGCGGCAAACAGTCCGTCCCGCCAGCCGGTCTCGACCTGATCGGGGTCGGTGTCGTCGGCGGCGTAGCAGGTCATCAGCGGCTGGAACCGGATGTCGGACGGCACCAGCGCCAGGATGCGGTCCCGGTACCCCGCGGCCTCGGCCAGGCCGGTGACCGGCGGTCGCAGATTGGGCATGACCACGGCCCGGCCGAACCGTTTGAGGGTGGCCGGCAGCACCGCGCGCAGCAGCGCACCGTCCCGCAGGTGCAGGTGCCAGTCGTCGGGGCGGCGGAGGGTCAGACGGTCGGTACCGGGCATGGCCGAATCGCGGTGGGGAACAAGGCGGTGGTGAGCTTGAAGCAAGCACCCCTCCCGGCGCAAGGCAGGAAATGGGGTCGGGAGCGGTGCCGGGCATGGTGCCGAGGCGCAACGGTGTCGGGTTCGCTGGCCGCGTATTTTCGCCCACGCTTCCGCAACGGCTCGCCGTTCTATAGACTGCCCGACTTATGGGCGACTTTTTCGATGGCCGGTCCTTTCCCTGGCGGATTCCGGGGGAACCACCGGCCGATCACCGAGCATGCGGCGTCAAGGTCGTCCGGTCGGGTCGGGACGACGATGCCTGACCGACCGTCTCCGGCATCCCCGCCGGTCGTGGAGGCTGTGCCGGCTCCGGGACCGGATGCCTCGGTGCGGGCGCTGGCCCGTGCCAATCTCTATGCCATCGCGGCGGTGCTGCTGATCCTGGTGGCGGTGGTCAGCCTGGCGCTGTGGTCGTCCTATCGCGGCAGCCTGCACGAGGCCGAAGACCGCGCCGAAGACGCCGGAGCGATCCTGGCCGAGCAGATCGACCTGACCCTGGTCGGCATCGACAACGTGCTCCAGGGGCTGGGCGATCGGCTGGCGCTGGCGCCATCCACCGGCGAGGGCCTGGCCGCGGCTTTGGCCCGGTGGGGCGCGGAAATGACCATGGTCCGGGCGCTGGTGGTGGTGGCGACCGACGGCACGGTCAGCGCCGACTCCCGGCAACACGAACCGGCCCTCGGGCTTTCGGTGGCCAACCATGCGTTCTTTCGGACCCATCTGGTCCAGGACGACGGCGGCCTTTATATCGGCCCGCCGATTCGCGGCCTGGGGGACGAGGCCTGGATCATCCCGGTGTCGCGGGCGGTGCGCGGACCCGACGGGGTCCTGAAAGCGGTGGTGGTGGCCGCCCTTGACCCCTTTTATTTTGGGAAACTGTTTCGGGCGATCAATGTGGACGGCCGCCTGTGGGGGGCGCTGACCAAGACCGATGGGGAACTGCTGGCGCCGTTTCCGGTGGATGCCAGGCTGCTGGAAACCCCCATCGCCGGTTATCCCTGGCTGGTCGCCCGGCTGCACCAGAGCCCGCGGGGCGCGGTCAACCTGCGAACGCCCGACGGCGTCGACCGGCTGGTGGTGCATCGCGGCTTCATCCGCTGGCCGTTGATTCTGGCCATGGGCCTGTCCACCGATGATGCACAGGCGTCGTTTCTGGCCGATGCCCGGCTGTGGGGGGCGGGCCTTGCCGTGGCCTTCGGGTTGATCCTGTTCGGTGCCAGCTACCACCTGCACCAGACCCGGCGGATTGCCGATCAGGCCGGGCAACTGCGGCGTTACACCGACGACCTGACCCGGGTCAACCGGTTGCTGGAACAGGAGAATGCCGAGCGGGTGCGGGCCGCCGCCGAACTGTATTACCGCAATCTGCTGCTTGACGCCCAGCTTCAGATGTCGCCCGACGGCATCCTGGTGGTTGATGCCGGAGGCCACATCCGTTCATGGAATCAACGGTTTGGGGAAATCTGGCGGTTGCCCGGGGAGCTGCCCGGCGAAGGCGATCAGGACCTGGCGCTGCAACTGGCCTGTACCCAGTTGCAGGACCCTCAGAAGTTTCTCGGACAGGTCGGGGACCTGTTGCGCAGCCTGGCCGACGACGACCGCGGGGGCGAGATTCGCTTCAAGGATGGACGCATCGTCGAGCGGTTCTCACGCGCCCTGAACGATCATCACGGGCAGTTTTCCGGGCGCATCTGGTTTTTTCGCGACGTGACCCTGGCCCGGCGGGCTGCCGAGACCGCGCGCAAGCTGGCGGCCATCGTCAGCTCCTCCAACGATGCGATCATCGGCAAGACCATCGACGGGATCATCGAAAGCTGGAACGCCGCGGCCGAACTGATGTTCGGCTACGGTGCCGAAGAGATCATCGGCCAGCCGCTGCAAGGTCTGTTTCCTCCGGACCGGGCGGCCGACGTGGCGGCACGGCTGGCGGCGGTCCGGCGCGGAGAGCGCATTGCCCATCTGGAAACGGTGGGCCGCCACCGCTCGGGGGGGCGCATTCACCTGTCGGTGACGATCTCGCCGATTCGCGACGAGACCGGCGCCGTGACGGGCCTGTCGACCATCGCCCGGGACATCAGCAAGCGCAAGGCGATAGAGGCGGCGCTGCGCGAGCGGGACCGGCGCAACCGGGTGCTGCTGGAGTCGCTGTCCGAAGGCGTGCTGATGTACGACGCCGCTGGTGCCGTGGTGGTGGCCAATGGCGCAGCCCAGCGGATCTTCGGCCGGTTTCTCGGCGGCCTCGACCTGACTTCGGCCCGCATCACGGGGGTTCTGGACGCCATCGCCATCGGCGCCGACGGCGCACGGGTGCCGCGCGCCCTGCTGCCGGCGGAGATTGCCCGCACCAACGGCATACCGGTGTTGGATGTGGTGGTCGGTCTGCGCCATCCCGGGGCGGCGGCCGATACCGTCTGGTTGCTGGTCAACGCCCAACCGATCCGGGTCGAGACCGGCGAGATCGAGGGCGTGGTGGTCAGCCTGCTGGACATCACCACCCGCAAGAAGGCGGAGGAGGAACTGCGGGAAAGCGAACGCCACTTCCGCCGCACCTTCGACGAGTCGCCCATCGGCGCCGCGGTGGTGGCGCTCGACAACCGTTTCCTGCGGGTCAATGCCGAGTTGTGCCGGATCACCGGCTATGACGCCGAAGCCCTGCTCGGTCTTGCCATTCCCGATATCACCCTGCCCGAAGACCGCGAACTTGATGCGGAACAGGCCCGCCAGCTCATTGCCGGCGAAATCGCCTACTACCAGATCGATAAGCGATGCCGGCGATGGGACGGTGCTCCGATCTGGTTGCACTTCTCGGTGCGGATGATTCGTGACTCGGCGGGGCAACCCGGCACCCTGCTGCCGATGATCGAGGACATCACCGAGCGCAAGCTGGCCGAAGAGCGGTTGGCCCGCAGCGAGGCCGATGCCCGGGCGGCCAAGACCACCGCCGATCTGGCCAATCGCGCCAAGTCCGAATTCCTGGCCACCACCAGCCACGAGTTGCGCTCGCCCCTGAACGCCATCCTCGGGTTCGCCGAAATCCTGACCCTGGAGATGTTCGGACCGCTCGGGTCGGAGCGTTATCTGGGGTATGCCCGGGACATCCACAATGCCGGCAGTCTGCTGCTGTCTGTGATCGACGATCTGCTGGATCTCGCCAAGATCGAGGCCGGCAAGCTTGAACTGCATGAGGAACGGGTCGGTCTCGACACCTCCATCGGCACCGCGCTCCGGCTGGTCCAGTCCCGGGCCCAGGACCATGGCCTGACTCTGATCACCGAAATCGCGCCGGACCTGCCGCCGCTTTGGGCCGATGGCCGGTTGATCGTTCAGATGGCGGTCAATCTGCTGTCGAACGCCATCAAATTTACCCCCCCCGGCGGTCGCGTGACGGTCGGCGCGGCGCGGGCGGCGGGCGACGGCGGGGCCGTGCTGTCGGTGACCGACACCGGCATCGGCATCGCTCCCGAAGACCTGCCCAAGGTGCTGACCCCGTTCGAACAGGTGGACAACCACCTGACCCGCACCCAGTCGGGTACGGGTCTCGGCCTGCCGCTGGTCAAGTCGCTGATTGAACTCCATGACGGCCGGTTCGAGATCGTCAGCACCCCTGGGTTCGGAACCACCGTGAACCTGACCTTTCCGGCCTCGCGGCTGCGGCCGGCGTAGGGCGGCGCCGATGGCCCTCAGACCGTCATCGGTTCATGCTGTTGGTATGCGATTCCACCGGGCGCGGACGACAAGCAAACGATCATGTCCGAAAGTGGCCGGAAGCCGCTTCCGCCTTGGCACCGCTTTCCCGTGGCTCGCCTGACCCACGGACAACCCGATCAGATGCCGCCGGCGGTGGCTGGCTGACGCCGCGGGAGTCCTCCAGCGTGGCCATGCGTTGCCGGTACGGCTTCATCCGGGCGACATAGGGCTTCATGCGCAGGTCGGTGTGGAGGATGTGGCTGATCAGCCACTCCTTGAGCAACTCCAGGATTTCCCGGGCGACCACGGCAAGGTTGTAATCCGACTCTGCGGTGCGCCGGTGGGCGATGATGACGTCCAGTTTCTTGATCAGGTCCCGGTGCTCGCAGGCGTGCGCCTGATAGAACGGATATTGAACCGCGCGCTGTAAGCCCTCTTCGCGCCTAAAATGCTCTATGGCGTAGTGTTTGAGCAATGTAAGGCTGCGATCCAGGGCCACCATCGTCAATTTTCGGTTGATCAGAGTCTCAAAATCATTGACGAGACAGATCAAAAGCTTGTGATCCTCGTCGATGACCGAGTCATCGACCGACATTTCCTTGCGCCAGTGGACTGCCATTAGTGACAACCCCTTGTTTTGATAGTGGTCAGGATAATACAACGGCCAGCAGCGACGGAACTCCGACGCTTTGTTGAAACTACGCCAGAAATTGCCCCTGCACAAGGGGGATCGGCGAAGCTCTATGTCAATAAGAATATCAGGCTAATCTTCACACAACTTTAACCATCACTCCCGCCGACGTCTTTTCGTGGCTCGCGGCGCGAACCTTTCCCGTCGTCACCGATGCCGTGACGCAGCAAGCACAGGGGTCCTGAAAATCCATAACGCCAAGGCTTGTGAGCCATGATGAATGCTGCGTTGCACAATGCCGTCGCCGGAGCCCACAATTTCCCGGGTCGCGAATCCGGCCCCCAACGGAAAGGGAGTATTCATGTCCGCTGCTGCCACCATCATTTGGGCCGATGCCTTCGCCCGTGAAAGAGCCACCGGCCTTGCCGCCGCGTCGCTGCCGGCGGCCACCCCGGTTGTCCATGCGGCGTTCCAGTCGGCGCCTGTGTTGCCGGCGCCCGCGGCATCGGTGCCCAAATCACCGGTACCGAAATTGCCGGCGCCCCGGCCGGCGGTGTCCCGGTCGGCGGTCAGCAGAGCCGCGGCGGCATCGTCGGGGGACTCGGGCCGCGACGACGATAAGGTCGCCGCATGACTTTCCGGTCACCCGGAGACACCGCCGCGGGAACCCCGGCAGGGCTCCGGCGGTCCCGCGGGGCCGCCGGGGGCTACCGGTTTCCCGGGGGCGGCAACCGGCAGAAACCCTGGGGCGGCACCGCGAGGGCGGCGTTGAATTTGCTCGACAGGTTCTGAAAGGCGACCAGCGCCGTCAGTTCCACCACCGCGTCATCGTCGAACCAGTGCCGGATCCCCGCCATCAGTTCGTCGTCCACCTCGCGGTCGCTGCGTGTGATTGCCTCGGCATAGTCCAGGGCCGCCCGCTCCACCGGTTCGAACAGCGGGCTGGTGCGCCATTCGTCGAGCGCCATGACCTTCGCTTCGGAAACCCCGCGGCGGAGCAGGGTGGCGCTGTTGATGTCGACACAGAAGGCGCAGTGGTTGATCTGCGATACCCGCACCGTCAACAGCGCCCGCAACGCCGGCGGGATCGGCGAGCGGCGGCGATCGAGCACGCCATACAGCAGCGCCACCGCCAGAAACAGCCGGGGCACCCGTGCCCACAATCGGGCAGCGTCCAGAACCTGGCCGTAGCGGCGTCGCTGGTTCCAGAAGAACGGCCGGAGGTACCAGGGCTGACCGGGTGGCCTCGCTTCGATGCGCATCAAGGGGGTCTCCAGCACGACGTGACCGGGCGGGGGATGCCGCCGGTCACGGAGCCGCCCCGGCGGGTTCCGCCCCCGATCAGCCAAGCGCGACGCCGCAGCCAAGACCAGCCTTCTATGTCTTGGGCCATCTTTGCTCAGCATTGCGAAATGTGGGGTTGACACGATCGGAACGAACGGCCACCCTGACGACCCGGTGCCGAAGGGCCGCTGCCGGCACTCTGGCGCGGCGCAGGGGGCTGTGCCGTAACCGTAACCGGCGACGCCACACGGGACAGGGGGCCGCTTGCGGTCGGGACGCCATCAACGCCCTCCCTCGCCAGTCCTGCCGGCGAGCAGGCGGTTGCACCGGACTGGCGTAGCGCAATCGGGGTCATTCCTGGCCGGCAGGGGCTTTGCCGGGTGGGGTGGTGACCCGTCCTGACGGCGGCGTCGGGGCCGGCGACAAAGACCGACGCGACAGAGACAGACAACGAAGGGATTGCTCAGGAATGGATCAGCGGCTGGACGGATGTACGATTGCCATCATGGTGGCGTCCGGGTTTGAAGAAACCGAGCTGACCGAGCCCCAGCGGGCTTTGCTCAAGACCGGAGCGACACTGAAGACGATTTCGCCGGACCAGGGCCTGGCCAATGGCTGGCACGGCAAGGGCTGGGGACACTTTTTCCCGATCGATCTGGCGATTGGCGAGGTTCTGGGCGCCGATTTCGACATGCTGGTCCTGCCCGGCGGCGAGCGCAGCATCACCAAGCTCAAGGCCAATCCGCACACCAAACGCATCGTCGGGCACTTTCTGGATGCCGGCAAGCCGATTGCCGCCATCGACCAGGGGGTGGGGCTGCTCGCCCATGCCCGCAAGCTCAAGGGGCGGTCGTTGAGTGCGCCGGTGGCGTTGCAGGAAGTCATTGAGGCCGAAGGCGGCCGTTGGGTCGAGGACCCGCTGACCCTGGACGGTCCGGTCCTGACCGCGCGTGATGCCGAATCCCTGCCGGCTTTCGTCGAGCAACTGCTGAAGCTGTTCGCCGAAGCCAACCAGCTTAAGAAGGCCGCCTGAGAGGCGGACAAAGAATGCCCGCCTTGCCTGGGTTCAGAGGAAAAATTCCAATGTTGCCAAAGGGCGTTCTTTGGCAGACCCGATTGTTTGCCACACTCTGAGGACAGTCCGTCAACCGGAGCCGGAGCCGTGCCCCGCCTCGGTCGGAGACGTCGGGCGGGGACTGCGGGCGAGGCTGGTCGCCGGTTTGCGGCGGCTGGCCGGGTGGTCACGCCTGCTGCTTGATGCGGTGCTGCCGCCGCGCTGCCTGTCGTGCCGGGAAGGGGTCGATCGTCAGGGCGGCCTGTGCCCGGCCTGCTGGCGCCGGCTGACCTTCATCGGCCCGCCGGTGTGTGACTGTTGCGGTTTGCCGTTCGAGGTGGCGGCGCTGACCGGGACGCTGTGCGGCGACTGCCTCGGCCGTCCGCCGCCATTTTGCCGGGCGCGCGCCGTGCTGGTCTACGACGAAGCCAGCCGGCGCCTGGTGCTGGGGTTGAAATACGGCGACCAGACCTATGCCGCCCGGGCCTACGGTGCCTGGCTGGCCCGCAGCGGTGCCGAGTTGCTGACCGGTGCCGATCTGCTGGTACCGGTCCCGCTCCATCCCTGGCGGTTGTTCTGGCGGCGCTACAACCAGGCGGCCTTGCTGGCCCAGGCGGCGCACCGGCTCACCGGGGTTCCGTATCTGCCGGATCTGCTGGCCCGCCGCCGCGCCACCCCGGTTCAGGGCGGGTTGGGCCGGGCCGGCCGGCGGCGCAATGTGGTGGGGGCTTTTCAGGTGCGTCGGCGTCTGGCCGGCCGGGTTCGGGGGGCGCGGATCGTGCTGGTTGACGATGTTCTGACCACCGGCGCCACCGCTGCCGAATGTGCCAGGGTGCTGATGCGCGCCGGTGCCACCAGCGTCGACGTCCTGACGCTGGCGCGGGCGATCAGAGATCGCTAAATACGATCCACGCCCCAGGAAGGAGTTGCCGATGGCCGAGGTTGTGATCTATTCCAGTGAGTTCTGCGGCTACTGCATGCGCGCCAAGTCGCTGCTCTCGCGCAAGGGGGTGGTCTATCGGGACATCGACCTTGGGGTCGAGCCGGCCCGCCGTGCCGAGATGGTCGAGCGGGCCGGCGGTCGGACCACGGTGCCGCAGATTTTCATCAATGGTCGCCATGTCGGCGGCTGCGACGACCTTTACGCCCTGGAACGGGACGGCGGGCTTGACGCCTTGCTGGCGGTGGCGTCATGACCAGGGTGATGACCGCCTGTGTCCAGGTCAATGCCGGTCCCGAGATCGGCCCCAACCTCGAAGCGGCGGCGGAACTGGTGCGCCGGGCCCGGGATGCCGGTGCCGAGTTCATCACGCTGCCGGAAAACGCCAGCCTGATGATCCGGGGCCGGGCGAGACTGCTGGCCCGCATCGGCTCCGAACCGCTCCATCCGGCGCTGCCGGTGTTCCGCGACCTGGCCCGGGAGACCGGCGCCTGGCTGCTGGTGGGCTCCCTGGCCATCGCGCTCGAAGACGGCCGGGTGGCCAATCGCAGCTATCTGATCGATGCCGAAGGCGTCATCGTCGCCCGTTACGACAAAATCCACATGTTCGACGTGGACCTGCCGGGCGGTGAGAACTATCGCGAGTCGGCGATCTTCCGGCCCGGCGACCGCGCGGTGATCGCGCCCACCCCCTGGGGCCGATTGGGTCTGACCGTCTGTTACGATCTGCGCTTTGCCGCCCTGTTCCGCGCCCTGGCCCATGGCGGAGCCGGGATCATCACGGTGCCGGCCGCCTTTACCGTGCCCACCGGCCGCGCCCACTGGCAGGTCCTGCTCCGTGCCCGGGCCATCGAGACCGGCTGCTTCATCGTGGCCCCGGCCCAATGCGGCAGCCACGACGAAGGCCGCCGCACCTACGGCCATTCCCTGATCGTCGGCCCCTGGGGCGAGGTGCTGGCCGAAGCCGGGGAGGAGCCCGGTATCATCACCGCAACCCTCGACCTGGATCGGGTCGCCGAATGCCGGGCCATGGTCCCGTCGCTCACCCACGACCGGGAGTTTGCGCTACCGTCCTGAAGGCCAGGGACTCCGCCCCCACCCGCAAAGGGCCGGATCGCCCCCTTTGAACCCATGACGTCATGAGGTCAAGGAGGCGAGCCTCCTTCGCGGGTGCAGGGCAGAGCCCTGCAAAATCAGTATCGCTAACGACAATACTGTTCAGGCGTGACGATGGTGCGAATCTGGACCTGGGTTCCCGTCGGGGCGACGTATTCCTGCGCGCCTCGGTGGCTATGACTCCGAGGGTCCCAGTTATAGGTATAGCCGAGCCGGGTCCACGGATAACCGGTGTCGTCCATGCTGGCGTCGAGCTTGTAAGACGATACCATATTCTGGCTGAACCACTGGACGTAGCCTTCTGGTCCCTTGATCACGTTGTCGCAGCGGGTGGCGCCGGGGTCCGGGTCGGCACAGGGCCGGAACACGCCCTTGCCGGTGGGGCCCGTGGTCTCTTCCTGGGCGATGGTGAACAACACGAATTTCCGGCCGGCGTCGGCATCGGTGGCCGGCTTCAGCCCCAGCAGCCGGTGCAGTTCCGGGATGATCCGGCTGTGGTGGTGATGGGCGTGATAGTCGCGGCAGAGCGTCTGTACTTCCGGTTCCACCGTGAACCACAGGTCACGGCTCAGGGTCACGGTCTGGCCCTCCTTGCCGTCGGCCCAACCGGTGTAGTTGGTGAAGTTGACCGCCTGGACCGGGTAGCTGAGCGGTTTCAGCGGCAGCGCCGCCTCCTTGCGGAACACCGAGGTTTCGAGGATCGACAACTCATAGGCCCGGACCTCGGGAGAACAGGTGGCCTCCGCGCCACCGCAGGGAATCGCCGGGACGTCGCACCGGTGGTCGTGATCCCTGGCATAGCCGGCGCCGGACGTGACGGTGATCGCGAAAAACAGGACTGCCGCTCCAGATTTCGAACGCATGGGAACCCGCTTGAGCTGATCGGTTGGGGTGGGGGCATCGGTGGCCGTCGGCGGCGAAGCCGCTCTTTTCTGAGAGCGCACCGGAACAGAGAAGGCGAAGTTATCGACGACGCCGTTCCGCCACCATAGATATCGTCACCATAAGGAATACCTTTACGGTAGTCGATGGTGCGCTGGCGGACATTTTGTCGCTGGATCTGGCGAACCGCCGGTTATGCCCGGGTATGGGGCGGGCAAGTCCCGGCTTCCGAGGGCCATCGCCCGTAATTTTGTGGGCTCTGCCCACACCCGCAAAGGGCCAGGCGGCGCTTTGAACCCCTGACGTCATGAGGTCAGGGAGGCAAATGCATCGGGCCGGCGGCGCAAGACTGTGGCCTGGGGCAGCAGCAGCTCCAGGGTTCTGGCCAGGGCCTGACCGTCGATGGGCCGGACCAGGGTGGCATCCATGCCGGCGTCCAGGCACTGGCGGCCGGTTTCGGCCTCGGCGTCGGCGGTAAGGGCGACGATGGGCAGCCGCGCCCGTCCGCTGGCCTCGGCGGCACGGATCGCGGCGGTCAGCCCGAAGCCATCCATGCCGGGCATATGGCAGTCGGTCAGCAGCAGGCCGTAGCCGGGGCGTTCCAGTTCGGCCAAGGCTTCGACGCCGTCCGCCACCACCCGGCGAGCGTAGCCGAGTCGAGTCAGCAACCGCGCAACCCCGGTCGAGGTGGCGGCGTCGTTCTCGGCCACCAGCACCAGCGCGCCGGCGGCGCGGGCCTGGTCTTCCGGGGGCGGCATCCACACCATCTCGCCCGCGGCGGTCCGGGCGTCGGGTCCGGCCCGGCCGAGGGCCGCGGCCAGGATGTGCCACAACCTTTGCCTGCGGAGCGGCAGGGGGAGCACGGCAAACAACCCGGCCCGCTCGGCTTCGCTCAGGGCCGGGATCAGCACCGGCGACGCCATCAGGATCACCCGGCCCGATGTTCCCGGTTGCGGTCCGGCTGCCAGCGCCCCGCGATCGTCCCGACCGGCATGGAGCAGGATCACCGGCGGCCCCGGTTCGGCTCCGGCGTCGGGCAGGGATTCGGCCAGGCTTCCGGCCCAGGTCAGGTTGGCGATGCCGGCGGCCGTCAGCAGCCTGGCCAGGGGACCGGCCGCGGCCGCCGGCACGCCGACCGCAAACACCCGGGCGTCGGGCACCGGCACTTCGGGCGCCAGCGGTTCGGGCCGCTCCACCTTCAGCGGCAGTTCGAACCAGAGGGTCGAGCCCTGTCCGGGCACCGGGAGGACGCCGATATCCCCGCCCATCATCTGGCACAGGCGCCGGCACAGGAACAGGCCGAGCCCGCTGCCGCCGGCGGGGCCGGCCTGGACGAACGGGCGGAACAGCCGCGATTGCTGCTCTTCGCTCCGCCCGGCGGCGGTGTCGGTGACGGAGAAGCGGAAGCCGCCATCCAGCTTCGACACGGTCAGGACGACGCTGCCGGCCTCGCTGACATCGACCGCGTTGCCGAGCAGGTTGAACAGCACCTGCCGGAGACGAACCGGGTCGCCGGACAGCCGGTCGGGCAATGTCGGGTCCAGGTCCACCACCAGATCGAGCCCGCGCGCCCCCGCCCGGTCGGCGAGCCGTCCGGCGGTGTCCTCGACCACTTCGACCAGGGAGAACGGCACCCGCTGGATTTCCAGCCGGCCGGCTTCGATTCGGGAAAAATCGAGAATGTCGCCGACCAGGGCGGACACGGTGGCCGCCGAGCGCCGGATGGCCGCGAACAGGCCGCGCTGGTCTTCGGTCAGCCGGTGGTCGAGCTGGTCCGCCATCGCCATCAGGCCGTTCATCGGCTGCTGGATTTCGTGGCTGAGGGTGGCCAGGAACGAGGACCGGGCGCGGGTTGCCTCCGCGGCCTTGTCCCTGGCCTCGGCCAGTTCGACGGTTCGTTGCTTCAGCGCGCCGGCGGTTTCGCGGAAGCGGGCCAATATCGTGGCCAGGGCGCCGATTTCGCGCGGCAAACCGCCGGCGGGGAGGGGGGGCTCAAGGTTGCCCGCCGCCACCGCCGACAGCGCCGCGGTCACGGTCGCCAACGGCCGGAGCACCCGCCGGCGGATCACCAGGAAGGCGCCGGGGATGGCGAGCAGGGCGATGGCCAGAAGAACCCCAAGCTGGATTTGCCCGTCGCGGATACCGCTCCGTGCGGCGTCGTCGAGAGCGCGTCCGGTCTGATCCTGCTGGAGGGTCAACTGGTCGAGCACCAGCAGCAGCGGGTCGATGGCGGCCGGCACCACGCGGGCAAGGATGGCGGCAAGGCCGGCGGCGTCCTGCCCGGCCAGGAGATCCGCCAGCAGGTCCAGGGTCCGGTCGGCCTCGGCGATGCGGGCTTCGGCCTCCCGGATCATCGGCGCGCCGACCTGGCCACCGGCCCTGGCCACGTAATCGGTCCAGGCCGGTTTCACGCCGTCCCGGAGGTGGCGCAGCGCCGCCTCGCCCTCCGACCACGAGAGATCACCGGCCCGTACCCGCGCCGGCACCGCGATGGTGGCCCGGAGATAGCCGTCGGAGACGGTCTTGAGATCAAGCAGCGGTAGCAAGGCGTCGCCGTAAAGCGTGTGGACCAGGGTGCCGGTCGAACCCGCAGTCCGGCCGCCGCTGGCCGCCAGCACCAGCATCAGCACCGCGATCAGGGCCAGGATCGAACAGCAAAGCACACGAATGCTCATCCGAGGGGGCATCGACCCGTCCCTTCCAGGAAAATCCGGCATCATCGCAGCGGAAAAGCGAATAACAGGCCGCCGTGTGTCCACAACTCGTTCAGTCCACGGTCCAGCCTGAGCGGGCCGGCCGCTCCGAGATTGGCGGTGAAACTGTCGCCATAGTTGCCGACCTGGGACAGGATGCGATAGCCCCAACGGTCGTCAAGGCCAAGCCCCCGACCCAGACCGGGTGTGAGTCCCAGCAGAGACCGGATTTGCGGTGCGGTACTGGCGCCCATGGCCTCGACGTTGGTCCGCGACACCCCCAGTTCCTCGGCCTCGATCATCGCCATCAGGGTCCAGCGGGCGATTTCCAGCCAGCCGTCATCGCCCCGGCGCACCAGCGGGCCGAACGGCTCCTTGGAAATCCGTTGCGGCAGCAGGACATAGCGGTCGGGGTCGGCCGGCGCGGTGATCTGCAACGCGGCGAGAGTCGAGGCATTGCCGCTCAAGGCGTCGCAGCCGTCCTCGAAAAACACCCGGATCAGGTCCTTCAGTCCGGCCCGGGCCACCGGAACAAAGGTGATGCGGCGGGCCGAAAACGAATCCCTGAGGTTATCGTCGGCGTTGCCCCCGCTCTGGAAACAGATGCGACGGCCGTCCAGGTCGCGCAAAGTCTGAATGTTGTCGCCGCGCCGGACCAGAAAACCCTGGCCGTCGAGGAACGTCACGCCCACCGGGTGAAGACCCAGCTCGGCGAGGCGCTTCAGGCTGAGCGTCAGGTTGCGGTTGAGCAGATCGATCTCGCCCCGGGCCAGCGCCGCCAGCCCCTGCTGCGCCCCGACCGACGGCACGAACACCACCCGGCCGGCGTCACCCAGCACCGCAGCGGCCACCGCCCGGCAATAGTCGACGTTGAAGCCGTGCCAGTTTCCCGCCCCATCGCGCTCCGAGAACCCGGTCATGCCGGCGGCGACGCCGCACCGCAATTGCCCATGGCCCCGGACCGCATCCAGTGTCGCCCCCGGTGCCGACGCCGGTGCGGCGTACCCGGCCCCGGCACGCAACCCCAGCCCCAGCGCCAGGACCGCAACCGCCACCGCCGCCACCGCCATTGTTCCGAGCCCGGTCATGGAACGGGTCCTGCTGAGACGGGTCATGGTCGGGCGGGTCCTTCGCGTCGGGGGGCATCAGCCGCCGCATGGGCGGCCGGCCCGGGTCTATGGAGTCTGACCCTTGGAGATGACCGTGTCCTTCCGCTGAAGGTCGGAGCCGGTCAGTGTTCTTCAAAGCCACCGGCCCGGAGGGTAAGGAGAATTGCCAGGCCCGTCAACACCATCACTGTCCACACCATCACTGTCCAACCCGATCACGATTCCACGCCATCGGAATCTCAGGATCACCGTCTGACCGGGCCTTTCCGCTTCCCCGGGCGCGCCGGACAGCCTCCCGGTTCGACACTTGTCCTCATCATTTGCCCGGAACCGCCTCCGTGCCGCGGCTCTTGTGGCCCACCGCCGTTCCTGGCACAGTGCCGGTCGCTTGCGTTGCTTCCGGCCGGGAGACGATCGGCTTGGGGGCGTCGGCGCCGAAACGACCTGGGCGGGGCCATAACCACCGCCCCCTTGACCCCGGAGGCTTCCGATGATGTCAAGACCCGTTGTGCTCTTCATCATCGTGCTGACTCTCGTGCTGATGCCGGCGTCGGCGTCGGCGGCATCGGCCAATGACTGCCCGGCCTGGTACACCACCGCCTGTTGGGCGCGGACGCTGCAAGGCATGATTGACGCGATCAAGGATCTGCCGGACGCGACCAGGCAGTACTGTGACCGGACCCTGGCCAGTGCCTATCAGGCGGGCCTGAGCCTGGGCGAGGTGGCCGGGACGGCCGGTTCGGTGCTGGGGCAGGCTTACGGTGCACTGGCCGAACACCATGACAAGGTCTGCGCCGACGACGATCTGTTCTTTATGGAAGGGGTTGGCGTGATTGCCGCCGGCATTTTCGCGGTGGAAGTGACCATGACCGGCGGGCTTTCCGGGGGCGCCGGCGCGGTGGCGCTGAAGGGCCTGTTGGTCGCCCAGTCGCCGAAGCTGATGTCGAAGCTTCACGAACGCCTGTGCGGAACGCCCTTTACCAAAGCCGACGCCGGTCTGGTGACGCAGGTGGAGACCGCAATCGAGAAGGCGGTGTCCGGTAAGTGACCGCCGGTGTCATTACCCGTGAGGCGGCCGGGAAGATCACGGAAACACTTGGTAACGGTTTCAAACCACCCTGACATTCCGGGGATACCGGACCCTGGCATAGTAAGCCATGGTGAGTGGGGGCCGGCGCCCGGCGCTTCCGGTTTTTAAACGGGTGGGCCGGCTGCGGTCGCTACAGCTGGACCAGAAGTGTCAGGAGATCAACCATGAAGGACTCTCGAGGCAGGATCCGCCGGCTGGCGGTTCTCGTCGGGGCCGCGGCCGTGGCGTTCGGCCTTGCCGTGTCGCCGTCGGCAGCCGACGCCCGGGTGGTGGTGGGCATCGGTGTGCCCTTCGGCTGGTACGGTGCGCCCTGGTTCTACGGGCCGCCGGTCTATCCCTACTGGCAGGTGCCACCCGTTTACATTGCGCCACCGGCCTATGCTCCACCGCCGGTACAGTATCTGGCGCCGCCGGTCCAATCGGCTCCGCCACCGTCACAGTTCTGGTATTATTGCAAGCATCCCAAGGGTTACTATCCTTACGTCAATGCTTGCCCGGGGGGATGGCAGCAGGTGTCGCCCAGGCCCGCCGGATGAGCGGGCTCTGGCGAGGGGGTGTCGATGAGGGGGTCAACCATGCCACGTACAGTCACTGCGGCGGCGGCACTTTCGGTGCTGCTGCTGGGCGCCTGCGCCGCTCCGCCCATGGGGCCGATGGTGCAGATCATGCCCGGTCCGAACAAGCCGTTCGAGACGTTCCAGGCCGATCATCTCGCCTGCGAGCAATTCGCCAATCAGCAGGTCGCCGGGCAGGCCGAGGTCGCGAACCAACAGGCCATGGGCGGCGCCATCCTGGGAACGGTGTTGGGGGCTGGCCTGGGTGCCGCCGTCGGCGGTGCCCGGGGTGCCGCCATCGGCGCCGCAGCCGGTAGCGTCATGGGGGCGGGCGAGGGCGTCGGGGCGTCCCGGGCCGGGCAATACGGTATTCAACGGCGCTATGACATTGCCTACTCGCAGTGCATGTACGCGAAGGGCAATCAGGTCCCGGGCTTTCAGCCGATGGGTGCGCCGCCGCCGTTGAGTTACGCTCCGCCGCCACCGCCGCCGCCGAATTATCCGCCGCCGCGGTATTGAGAAGGGCTCTGCCCTGCACCCGCAAGGAGGCTCGCCTCCTTGATCCCCAAAACCCATGGGTTCAAAGGGCCGACCGGCCCTTTGCGGGTGTGGGCAGAGCCCACAAAATTGCTTCCTTCCAAGGACCCGCCGTATCCCGGCGCCTATGGGGCGACACCCCGGGGGACTATAAATTCTCTTAATATCGGCTCACTCGGCCGCGTGAGTCTGACAGTTCTTGCCACAAACCTGGGCGCAGGCGTTGCAGCCGATGCACAGGCCACCATTGGCGATGGTCATCACCATGCGCATGGCGTCGTCGTCGTCGGCATCGACCAGTACGTCATCCTCGCTGATTCCCTTCATTTCCAGGACGCCGCGGCCGCAGACCTTGAAGCAGCGGCCACAGCCGATACAGGTGGCGTGATCGATGGCTTCGATATATTGGGGGGTCCATGGCGTGCCGTCGCGCGTGACATGATCGGGCATGACTGCGTACTCCTTTATGGCGAGATCGGTTGGCGTGAGTTGGCCCCGGCGGGCCGGGGGGGGGCGCGGTCAGGCGCGGGCGGCGTCGGGGAATTTTTCGATGAAATCGACCCCGTGGTCGACCAGCTTGCTGCCCTCTTCCGACAGCTTGGTCAGGCTGGGGAAGCCGAAGCGGTGGACGTCACGCAGGGAGCGACTGATCACCACCAGCCGGCCGGCGATCAGCACCACCCGGCCCCATCCCTCATGGGACAGCTTGATCAGCGGTTGGGCGATCAGGCCGGTGCGGTTCTCGATGGCGAGACCGACGGCGGCATAGAACTGGTCGACCCGCAGCAAGGTACGCGGGTCGGGGTCGCCCAGGATCGGGATTTGCTTGCGCTGGTCCTTGGACAAAATCCAGGCGCGCAACAGCATCCGCTCGTTCTTGTTGTCCCAGGCGCCGTGGGTGTCGTGGGCGCGGATCACCCGGATCAGGGTCTGGACGAATGAGGTCTTCAACGCTTCGATGTCTTCTGCGGCATCGAATGCGGCATCGCTGGAAAGCAGGGTGGTGGCGGCGGTCATGGCATCCGGGCAGGTTTGGGGTTTTGGAGGAAGCCGGCGGCGGCGTCAGGGTGTGGCAAACAATCGAGTCTGCAAAGAATGCCCTTTGGTAACATTGGGATTTCGCATCGGAAACCGGGCAAGGCGGGCATTCCTGGTCAGCCTCTCAGGCCGGCGCGCCGGCAAGTCCGTCGGTATCGGCGGATTCACCGGCTTCCTGGCGCAGAATCTTGCGCAGCCAGGGCGGCGGATTGCCCTTGAGCATGGTCTGGACCCGGGTCAGCACCTCGCCGATGGCCTCGTCGGTGCCGACCTTGATCGGATGGATACGGGCATTGACCACCCGCGCCGCCGCCGGTCCGCCGATGGCGCGGACGAACAGCAACTGGCAGCCGCGGATGGCCTCGATGCGCGGGGCGATGCGGTCATCCTGATCCTCGCCGTGGCTGCCGTCCTGGTTGCTGCCGGCGTCGAAGCGAATGACCTCGAGCATCCGGCTGCCTTCGGTCGAAACCTCGTAGATGGCAAAGGTCCGGGCACCGGCGAAGTGAGCATCGACGGTCTTCATATCCTGGGTGGCGATGGCAACCTTCATACGTCCTCCGGCGGGTTTGACCAGGGCAGAGTCTTCGGCGGGGTCGGGATCAACCAGCCGCAGCCTGCGAACTGATGCGGTCATCGTCGTCCTCCTCGTGATGCGGGTGATGGCCGGGCAACGGCTCGGAGCGGTGATCCAGGAAAATATTGCCGATCTCAAAGATCAGGTCACGGCTGCCGCGGTAGCCCACCGTGACCCGGTGGGCTGCGCCAAGCCGGTCGAACAGCGGGAAACCGGCCCGGAATAACGGGATGCCCAGCCGTTTGGCGATGCCGGCGCCCTGGGCGTGCGTGACCAGCAGGGTGCAGCCGCCGGCGGCCCGCTCCAGATCGTCAAGGTCGCCGATGATCACCCGCCCGGCCGGGACCCGGGACAGGACCGGGCTCGCGGCGGTCGTCACCGTAATGGGTACGGTGCAGCCGAGGCCGGCCAGCAGAGACGACAGGGCCAGCAACAGGTCGGGCTCGGCGGCGATGGCCGCCCGCTGGCCGGCGAACGGGAAATGGCCGTCGAGCATGGCATCGACCAACTGGCTGCGGCGGCGGCGGAGCATCGCCGGCACCGGTCGCCCCGACAGTTCCGCGAGCAGCGCCACCAACCGGTCGTTGGCGGCGAGGCCAATCAGATGGTCGAACAGGGTAAAGGCGACGCCGGTCCGGGCTTCCAGGGCTTCGGCGGCGCCCCGCATGTGCTCGCCCAGGGCCAGGGTGTGGACCGAACGGCCCATGGTGCGAATCTCTTCCAGCCGGGTGCCGCCCAGGGTGTGGGGGATGTAGCGGTCAGGGACGTGGCCGTCGAGGGAGCCCGACAGGTCGGGGAGGATGACGGGGGTGAGGCCGAAGCTTTCCACGGTCTCGCGCAGGACCTCCAGGTCGCCCGGGGTGAGGTGGCTGCCGGCCAGCAGATTGACCTGTGCGCCGGCGGTGGCGCCGCGAACGCTGAGACCGGGGTCGTTTTCCGGGACCAGGGTTTCGACCATCGCCTGAACCGCGATGGCCCAACCATCCTGAAACCCGCCGATATAGTCGGGAGTGGGGGCGAACACCACCGAAAGGTCGTGCCACTCGGGGTGCCGCGCCTTCATCAGCTTGAGGTCGCCGACCATGTCCTCGCCCCGGGTCTCGGTCAGGCCGGTGGTACACAGACCGATCACCCGCGGCCGGGCGCGCTGGTGGATGTTGGCGATGGCCTGCTCCACATGCTCGGCGCCGCCGAGAATGGTGGAAATCTCGTTCATGGCGGTGGTCTGGAGTGGGATCGCCTCGCGGAAGTGGCGGACCATCAGCACCAGCGCAAAGGCGGTGCAGCCCTGGCTGCCATGGAACAGCGGCTGACAGGCATCGAGTCCGAGAAACGCCAGCGCCGCCCCCAGCGGCCCGCTGGTCTTGAGCGGATTGATCGCCGCGGCCTTGCGCGGATGTTCGATAATCTCAGCCATGACCGCTGCCCGCCTCAAGGCTCCGGGGTCCGGGGCCGTTGGCCCCGGTAGGGTCCAGGGGCAACGCCCCCGGTCGCCGAAGGCCGCCCTCGCCCCCGTCCTCCCACGGCGCCGGTCTCCGAACCTGCTCCCAGATCGGATTGGTCAGTTCCTGGTGAATCTGCCGGACCATTTCAACCATGCCATCATAGCCGGCATAGGCGTGGTGGCGTTCCTGATTGATGTCGAGCCACGGCACCCGGGCCTTGAGCGCGGTGAACTGAGTTCGCCCGCCGGAAATCAGGATGTCGGCGTCCCCGGCCTGGAGCATCCGGTACATTTCCCGGGCGGGAATCTGGTCGAAGAGTTTGGCGTCGGGGCCGAGCAACTCGCGGGCGCGGACCTTGTCGGTTTCGGTGGACTTGCGGACCGAGGTGCCGATCACGATCATGCCCATTTCCCGAAGCGCCGAGATCACCGACCAGGACTTGACGCCGCCGGTGTACAGCAGCACCCGTTTGCCTTCCAGCGCCGGCCGGTAGCGGGCCAGCCGGGTCCAGGCGCGGGCTTCCTCTTCGGCGATCAGGGCTTCGGTTCGGGTCAACAGGTCGGCGGGGGCGCCGCGTTCGATCAGCAGACGGGCGATGGTGGTCAGCGCCTCGGACGTGTCGCCGATGCCGTAGAACGATCCTTCGAAATAGGGAATGCCCCAGCGTTCTTCCATCTTGCGCGCAAGATTGATCAGGGCCTGGGAGCATACCATCATGTTGACCCGGGCGCGATGGGCGCAGCACACGTCATGATAGCGGCCATCGCCGGTGATCGAGGCCAGCAGGCGGATGCCCAGCCGCTCGAACAGCGGCGTGACCTGCCACAACTCGCCGGCGACATTGTATTCGCCCAGCACGTTGATATCGGTGGGAGTGGTGTGTTCGGGCTCGCGGGTGCCGATCACATAATCCAGCAACGCCTCGCCGCCGAGCTTGTTGCCGAGATTCTTGGTGCCGACGAAGCCGGGGGCATTGACCGGGATCACCGGGGTCCCGAAGCGGGCCTGGGCCAGCCCGCAGACCTTGACCAGATCGTCGCCGATCAGCGCCGGCACGCAGGTCTGATAGACGAACACCGCCGGCGGGTTGAACCGCCCGATGACCTCGCCGATGGCCCGGAACAGCTTCTTTTCGCCGCCGTGGATGATGTCCAGTTCCTGAAGGTCGGTGGTCAGGCCGGTCCGATACAGCCGGGGGCCGGAACTGGCGGCGTGGCGGCTGTCCCAACTGTTGCCTTCGCAGGCGATGGGGCCGTGAACCAGATGGGCGGCATCGGCGATGGGTTGCAGGGCGACCTTGGCGCCGTCGAAGGCGCAGCCGCCGGCCGCCGCGCCGGGAACCAGCGCCTTGGCCGAACAGCCCTTGCGCCGGTCCTGGGTGCTCTTGGCCTGGTTGGTGGTGCAACCGGGCTCGTTGAGGACGTCTTGCAGCTTTTGTTTCAGCATGGCTGAGGCTCCCGCCGTCGGTGACCAGGGGCATTGCCCCTGGACCCCTACCGGGACCCGAAGGCCCCGGACCCCTGTCAATTACCGGGTCAGGTCGAAGCTGATGCCGGTCTTGGCGGTCTTGGTGTCAAGAACATCGAAAATCTTGTCGAGAATCTTGACGAAGACCTGGAGGCCGCCCTGGTAACCCAGGGTCGGGAAGCGGTGGTGGTGGTGGCGGTCAAAGATCGGGAAGGTCAGACGGATCAGCGGAACCTCGCAGTCCTTTTCCAGATACTTGCCGTAGCTGTTACCGATCAGGAAGTCCGCGGGCTCGGTGAACAGCAGCGAGCGCAGGTGCCACAGGTCCTTGCCCGCCCAGACCTTGGCCCGGGCGCCGAACGGCGACGCCGCCATTTCCTCTTCCAGTGCCTTGGCCCAGGCTTTGCTGCCGTTGGTGGCCAGCAGATGGACCGGTTCGGCGCCGACCTCGACCAGGAACCGCGCCGTGGCCGTGACGAAGTCGGGGTCGCCGTAGACCGCGAAGCCCTTGCCGTGGATGTAGTTCATGGAGTCGGCGTAGGCGTCCACCAGCCGGCCGCGTTCGACGGCGAGCGCCTCCGGCACCGGGCGGCCGGTGAGTTCGGTGATCTTCACCAGCAGGGAGTCGGTAGCCTTGACCCCCAAAGGATAGTTGAACGCAAAGACCTGCTGCCCCTTGCCGGCGACGTATTCCAGGGTCTTGGTGGTGCAGTCGGCCTGGAGCGACAGGGTGGCCTTGGCATTGAGCGCCGCCCGGGTCGCCTCAAGGGTGGTGCCGCCGGAATACATCCGGTACTCGCCATCGGACGGGGTGTCGTAGACGTCCGAGGTGTCGGACAGGATGGTGTAGGTGACGCCCATCAGGTCCAGGATACGCTTCAGTTCCCGGAGGTTGCCGACGCTAAAACCGTCGAAGCCGGGGATGATGTTGATGCTGTCGTTCTCGACCCGGGTCTGACCTTCCCAGAAGTGGGTGAGGATGCCCTTGATCATGTTGTCGTAGCCGGTGGTGTGGCTGCCGACAAAGGCCGGGGTGTGGGCAAACGGGACGTCGAAGTTCTGCGGGACCGATCCGGCCTTCTTGGAGTTCTGGATGAAGGCGTTCAGGTCGTCGCCGATGACCTCGGCCATGCAGGTGGTCGAGACCGCGATCATCTTGGGCTTGTAGAGGGTGTAGGCGTTGGACAGACCCTCGATCATGTTGTTCAGTCCGCCGAACACCGCGGCGTCTTCGGTCATCGACGAGGACACCGCCGAAGACGGCTCCTTGAAGTGACGGGCCAGATGGGAGCGGTAATAGGCGACGCAGCCCTGGGAACCGTGAACGAAAGACAGGGTCTCTTCAAAGCCGGCGGCGGCGAACACCGCCCCCAGCGGCTGACACGCCTTGGCCGGGTTGATCGTGACGCTCTGGCGGGCCAGGTTCTTTTCGCGATAATCCCAACTCTTGGTCCACTCGACGACTTCCTGGACCTTGGCCTCGGGGTGGGGACATTCGAAATTGGCACGCTTCTCTTTCAACAGCGCCTGATACTCGGGCTCGTTGAACAGTTCGGCGTGGTCTTTGATTTTCAACGCATTTTGGGGCATGACGCGCTCCAAACCTCAAGAAGAGTCACCGGAAGGGCAGGGGAACGGGCGGCGGTCAGGCCGCCTTGTCCCACGGCGCCTTGAAGATGGACCAGACCGGGCTGTTGACGGCGATGTCCATGTCGCGGGCAAAGATCGCGAAGCCGTCGTAACCGTGATAGGGGCCGGAATAGTCCCACGAGTGCATCTGCCGGAACGGTACCCCGAGCTTTTGGGTCGGGTACTTTTCCTTGATGCCGGACCCGACCAGATCGGGCCGGATGCGCTCGATGAACTTCTCAAGCTCGTAACCGGTCACGTCATCATAGATCAGGGTGCCGTCCTTGACGTAGCCGGCGGTCCGCTGATAGTCGTCGCGATGGGCGAATTCATAGCCCGTGCCCACGATCTTCATCCCCAGGTCTTCGTAGGCGGTCATGACGTGGCGCGGCCGCAGCCCGCCGACATACAGCATGACCGTCTTACCATCCAGCCGCGGCTTGAACCGGGCCAGTACGGCATCGACCAGCGGCTGGTACTTGGCGATGACCTTTTCGGCATTCTCCTTGATGGTGTCGTCGAAGTGGCTGGCAATCTCCCGCAGGCTGGCCGCGATCTGGGACGGGCCGAAGAAGTTGTATTCCAGCCAGGGGGTGCCGTGCTTTTCTTCCATATGCCGGACGATGTAGTTCATCGACCGGTAGCAGTGGATCAGGTTGAGCTTGCTCTTGGGGCCGCGCTCCAGCTCGGCGACGCTGCCGTCGCCGCTCCATTGCGCCACCACCCGCAGGCCGATTTCTTCCAGCAGGATGCGCGAGGACCAGGCATCGCCGCCGATGTTGTAGTCACCGATGATGGTGACGTCGTAAGGCGTGGCTTCGAGGGTATCCTTTTGCCCTTTGCGCTCCAGCACCCAGTCCCGGATCGCGTCATTGGCGATGTGGTGGCCCAGCGACTGGGAGACGCCGCGGAAGCCTTCGCACCGCACCGGGACGATCGGCTTTTCGATCTGCTTGGACTTGGTCCGCGACACCGCTTCGATATCGTCGCCGATCAGGCCGATCGGGCATTCCGACTGGATGCTGATGCCCTTGTTGAGCGGGAACAATTCCTCCAGCTCGTCGATGATCGAGGCCAGCTTCTTGTCGCCGCCGAACACGATATCCCGCTCCTGGAAGTCGGACGTGATCTGCATGGTGACGAAGCTGTCGATGCCGGTGGTGCCGGTGTTGTAGTTGCGGCGCTGGCTCCAACTGTAATGCCCGCAGCCGACCGGGCCGTGGGAGATGTGCGCCATGTCCTTGATCGGACCCCAGACCACGCCCTTGGAACCGGCGTAGGAGCAGCCGCGGATGGTCATCACGCCGGGAATCGACTTGATGTTGGACTTGACGCCGCAGTCGGGCTTGTCCGAGCCGGAAACGCTGAGATGCTTGGCCCGGCGCTTGGCCGACTTGTCGGGGTAGGCCTCAAGGACCTCTTTGATCAGTTGCTGATGGAACTCGCCATCGTTTTTGTATGCGGGGCCGTTGTCGGAATCGAGGCTCATGGTGATCCTCCAGGAAGTCAGGCAGGAAGTCAGGCAGGAAGGCAGGCAGCGGTGTCAGGCGACACGCCGCGGCTCAGGTCCAGGAACCCGAGGGCTCCTGGTGCCGTCGCGAGGCGAGGGCCTGCTTCGGTCGGGCTCAGGCGGCGGCGGCAGCCTTGGCCGCGGCTTCCCGGGCTTGCAGCTCCGCCAGTTCCTGCTCTTCCGACTTGATGATGCCGAACTGCATCAGCATGTCTTCCAGTTCTTCCATGGTGATCGGGGTCGGGATGACGCCCTTGCCGGCGTTGGCGTGAATTTTCCCGGCAAGCGTGCGGTATTCCGCGGCTTGCTTGCTGTCGGGCGCGTATTCAATCACGGTCTGGCGGCGCAACTCCGCGTGCTGGACGATGTTGTCGCGCGGCACGAAGTGGATGAGCTGGCTGCCGAGCCGCTTGGCCAGGGCCTCGGACAGCTCGTATTCCCGGTCGGTCTGGCGCTCGTTGCAGATCAGACCGCCGAGCCGCACGCTGCCGGTGGTGGCGTACTTCAGAATGCCCCTGGAGATGTTGTTGGCGGCATAGAGCGCCATCATCTCGCCGGACATCACGATGTAGATTTCCTGGGCCTTGTTCTCACGGATCGGCATGGCGAAACCGCCGCAGACCACGTCACCCAGCACGTCATAGCTGACGTAATCGACACCCTCGTAGGCGCCGTTCTCTTCCAGGAAATTGATCGCGGTGATGACGCCGCGGCCGGCGCAGCCGACGCCGGGCTCCGGGCCACCGGCCTCGGTGCATTTGATTCCCTTATAGCCGACCTTGACCACGTCTTCGACTTCCAGGTCTTCGACGCTGCCGGCATCGGCGGCCAGTTGCAGCACGGTGTCCTGCATCTTGGCGTGCAGGATCAGGCGGGTGGAATCGGCCTTGGGGTCGCAGCCGACGATCAGGATTTTTTGGTTCAAATCGGCCAGGGCGGCCAAGGTGTTCTGAGAGGTCGTCGACTTGCCGATGCCCCCCTTGCCGTAGAACGCGATCTGACGCAGTGCGGCCATGATGCTCTCCTTAGATTTTCCAGCGGGTGTTCCTGTCGGGCCTGTCGCCCACCCATGACCCTCTAAGGGCAAATCCCGTGCCAACTTTTCCAGAGGGCCTCTGTAGCGCGATTATCAGCGTTATATCAACAGGATGATCGGTTTCAGGGCCAGGTCGGCGGGTGGTTCCGGGCGCTGTTGGGATTCTGACAAAGCGCCGACACAGTTGTCCGAACCGCCACAGCGTCACCGGTCCGGCCGCGGCCTGGCGGTGACCGGCCGCGGTCTCCGGTCGACGCTTCCGTGCCTGTGGGATTTGCGCTACACAAAGCTTTCGACTGCTGAGTCCCTGCCCATGACCGACCTGCGTCCCGAGTTCTGCGCCGCCGACCGGCGCCATCCCGAATCGTTCGGTCATTCGACCAACCTGTTTGGGGTGCCGACGGGCTGGCTGGGATCGGTGGCGTTCAATGACGAACCGGTGGCGCTGCACCTGACCGGCGTCGGCTCGACCAGCCGCAGCCTGTTCAGGATGCTTGAGGACTCCGACGGTTCCGAGGATGCCGCGCTGGCCTTCGAGACCTATATGGTGGCACTCTACGGCCTGGATCCGGAACAGCGGTCGCGCAACAAGGAAGAGGGGCCGCGGCGCTACCGTTCCAGTTATTACCGGTTGCTGCGGGGCTGGGGCTACGACAGCAACGGTCCCGAGGGTGCGGTGCTGAAGGGCTGGGTCGAGAGCCGGTTCGGCCTGTTCCCGACCTTTCACAAGGAGCCGTTGAATACCCTGCTCGATGGGCCGTGGATGGCCTATGTTTGCGAGAAAATGTCGAGCCGGTTTCACAATAACGCGATCCTCTCCCAGCTCGATCTGCTGTACGAGTTCGCGCAGTGGTCGCTGGCCCGCCATTTTGCCGTGGGGCAGCGGCACATCACGCTGTATCGGGGGGTTAATGACTTCAAGGAGCACCAGATCATCGAGCGTCTGGACCGCCGCACGGTGGTCATCCGGCTCAACAATCTGATGTCCTTCACCTCGGATCGCGATGCCGCCGGCTGTTTCGGTGATACCATTCTGACCGCGGCCGTGCCGCTGGCCAAGATCCTGTTTTTCAACACCTTGCTGCCGCGCCACGCGCTCAAGGGCGAGGGCGAGTTTCTGGTTGTCGGGGGGACCTATCGTGTTCAGGCGACTTACGTTTAGGCCCCGGCTGACCGCGCCGCCGGACCTTCATGAGCGGGCGCTCGGCGCCTATCTGGGGCTGGCGGTGGGGGATGCCCTGGGCGCCACCGTCGAGTTCCTGACCCGCGGCGAGATCAAGGCCAAGTACGGTACCCACCGGCGCCTGATCGGCGGCGGCTGGCTGAATCTGCGGCCGGGTCAGGTCACCGACGATACCGAAATGGCGCTGTGCCTCGGCCGGGTGCTGGTTCGGAACAACTCGTGGAACGTCGTCGAAGCCTGTGACGCCTTCGCCCAGTGGCTGCGTGGTCATCCGGTGGATGTCGGCAACACCTGCCGCCGCGGCATCCGCCGCTACATCACCCAACACACCACCGAGGGGCCGTATAACGACGGCGACGCCGGCAACGGCGCCTGCATGCGCAACCTGCCGGTGGCGCTGGCCACCCTTGGACACAACCCGGCGTTCGAAGCCTGGACGCGGGCCCAGTGTCACATTACCCACAATCATCCGCTGTCCGACGATGCCACGCTGGCGCTGGGACGGATGGTGCATCGGCTGCTGGCCGAGGGTGGCGTCCGCGCCTGCCGGGAGGAATCCAACCGGCTGATCGAGACTCACCGGGGGTTCGGCTTCAAGGTCTACAAGGGCCTGAGTTCCGCCTATATTGTCGACACGGTCCAGACGGTACTGAATTTCTTTTTCAACACCGACAATTTCAACGACTGCCTGATCGAGACGGTGAACCAGGGTGGCGACGCCGATACCACTGGGGCGCTTGCCGGCATGCTGGCCGGCGCCCTGTACGGCATCCGGGCGATTCCCGAGGAGTGGCTGAGCCGTCTCGACCCGGCGGTGACCGCCGAAATCGAGGCGCAGGTGCCGGTGCTGCTCAAGATTGCCGGGAACGGCCACCCATAAGGACCTGTCGGCCCGGCGGACCACGGGTTCGCCTTGGCTTCCCAAAGAAGCCGCTATTCCGCGGGTGGCGACCGGCACCAGGCTCCTGCCCGGGGCAAAGGCCCCAGGCAATTTCGGTTGGGGCGCCGACGTCGTTGCGCTTCTTTTGGCCGGGATATCAATGGCGCTGCTGGACAGGATTGAACTGTCGATTTTTCCCTTACCAAGGGATCGTATCTTTGCTAATTTACTGAGAAAAAGCGCGTTTCTGATTTGAACATAACGAGAATTGACACCAACTGCCGATGGTTTCCGTGGCGTTTCGGTGGCGATTTTGGCGCAAAACAAAGCCCCGGTCGCCACCGGCCGCGCGCAGCCGGCCGGTGGCGGCGCAAGAGCGGTTACCCCCTGGTCCCGGCCGCCACCGCCCCGGCCAGCGCGGTGCCGGCGGTGGCAATGGCGGTGGCCTGATCGGGAGAGAGCGCGACGCCGAAGGCGCCGGCGATGGCGATCAGGCCGAGCCAGGTGGATTTTTCCTGAAGGCGGGCGAGCAGGTACTCTTTGAACGCGGTCATGGGATCGGTCTCCGGGG
>Ga0302320_10000047_pt1 | contig 215629 bp, 199 predicted proteins | sample Bog_T0_3_FD_202130 | JGI IMG/M metagenome (GOLD analysis project Ga0302320, IMG submission 202130) | Peat permafrost microbial communities from Stordalen Mire near Abisko, Sweden - Bog_T0_3 | ecosystem: Environmental > Terrestrial > Soil > Wetlands > Peat | place: Sweden: Abisko, Stordalen... | reverse complement strand
GGTCTTTAAGCTGGGAGCTTCGTTGTCGTGGCCTTCATAGCCCGCTATGGGGATACTCCGGGCCCTCCGCCTCGCTCCCAACCTAAATCCCTCGCCGCCGCCCCGAGCATTTTGAAGACACGCCCTATGAGCGCTGGCATCAAACCAGAACACCTGAGTATGGTGGATGGACAGATCTTCTGGGTGATCTTAAGACCGGTTCAAGAAATATTGCAGCCAATTGGAGCGAAGCTCGCGTTGTCGGCGCGTTTTCACTTGCGTTTGGATTGGGCTGGTGGTTTGCTGGCTTTCAGCAAATCAACCAGGGATTAACTATGACAAAATTGATCTGCGTCTTTCTACTGCTCGCGGCATGGTCTGTTCACAGCCAGACGGTTTCTGCAGATTCCAATGCATCAGCCAACGCCACCCCCAAGAAAACCGGGCTGGTGGATTTCGCGCCGGAACTGGCCCAAGTCACGGCTGACTTAAAGCAGAAGTTTGCCACCACACTGGATGCCGGCACCAACTTTGACGAAAATCTCAAGGCGATCAACGCCCTAATCATACGACATTTTAAGGATGGGAATCGTGAGCAGCTGGCCAGTCTCTATCTCCTGGATGCCCACATTTACGCCGACGGCTTGACCAACCATTTGAGAGCTCGCGCCATCTGGAGCCAGGTATTGCGTGATTTTCCTGGCACCTTGGCAGCCCAAAGTGCGGCGCTTTCGTTGAGCAATCTGAACGCCAGGGAAGCGGAGGTGGATCTAAGTATTCCGGAGGGGCTCAATGTAGGCCAGAGGTTTCCCGGCTTTAACGAGTTGGATCTGGCTGGCAATCCGCTTTCTGTGTCGGCCTACCGTGGCCGGGTGACGATGGTGGATTTCTGGGCAACCTGGTGTCCACCTTGCCGGGGTGAGATGCCGAACGTGATCGCCACTTACCAAAGATATCATGATGCTGGTTTCGATATCATCGGTGTGAGCCTGGATGAGAACAGGGATAGTTTGGCCAACTTTACCGAGGCAAATGGCATGCCTTGGGCGCAATATTTCGATGGACAGGGCTGGCAAAACAAATTGGCCAAACAATATAACGTAGATTCCATTCCGATGGATTATCTGCTCGACCGACATGGGGTCATCATTGGAAAGGAACTGCGCGGCGGCGCCCTGAGTGCTGCGGTCCAAAGTGCTTTGGCGAATAATTGAAGACAATTCTAAATCTCCTTGCGGGGGCCCACCATTCTAAAACAAGGCTGAAGCGAGCCTGAATTAACAACCACTCTTAACCGCCAATTCACGTGCATTATAGTACGATGGTGCCTTGTCCAGGCATCGCAGCGCGATGCCTCTACCTACTGACGAGTAATTATTTTTTGCAAATGTGCGGAAACAGGTTAAACATCCTCAATGAGATGGCGAAAGCTTTTGTGGTTGCTGCTGCCGGTCGTGCTCGTTTTGAGTTTGACGGGCTGTGGCACCTTCATGGCCAATCGGATGACGCAGGCACCCAATACTTATCCGACCTGGTTTGCGCCCAAGTCCCCGGTATTGTTGGATTATGACCCCAAGTTTCTCACCAATTTTCCCAGGCAATTTGTGGCAGTGGGGCCGCCAGCGGCGCAACTTTGTTATCGCATCATTGAGCCCGCAGATTATCACCTGACGGTTTCCACAACCAACTGGCTGGAGGACGGCGATAAACGCACCCAGTTCAATTTTCGCGGGGACGTCCCTGGCCGAACAAATCTCTGGACATCAAACCCGCGCGGCACGGTGATTTTGCTGCATGGCTATGCTTTGGCCCAGTTCTCGATGGTTCCCTGGGCACTGCGCCTGGCCCAAGACGGCTGGCAGTGCGTCCTCGTGGATCTGCGGGGACATGGGAAATCCACCGGACCCCAGATTTATTACGGCCTCCAGGAAGTGAAAGACTTGAGTCAACTGCTGGATGAACTGGCCCGGGATGGCAGATTGAAGACACCGGTGGCGGTTATGGGAGAGTCCTATGGCGCAGCGGTGGCGTTGCGCTGGAAGACGGTCGAGCCGCGTGTGCAATCGGTAGTGGCGATCGCGCCTTATGCGGGGTTATCCAATGCAGTCATGAATCTGCGACAAGCGTACGCGAGCTGGATGCCCAAAGCCTTCATCAAGGCTGGCTTGAAACAATTGCCGGTCGTCTTGAAGACGAACGCGGTGGAACTGGATACCACGACGAAACTGGCAAGCTATTCGGTGCAGGCCTATTTTGTGGCCGGAGCCGAGGACAAAATTGCGCCGGTGGCTGAGGTAAACAAATTATATGCGCTGGCTTCTCCCGGCAGTAAATTAATTGTAATGCCGGGTGCGACCCATGAATCGGTGACATATTATATGGATGAGCTTGTTCCTCCTGTCTTGGCGTGGTTGTCGGGAGCGCCTTCGAACACAACCGGGAATTCACGCTAATGGATGCGAATATTTTTTGACAGGGTCGGAGCGAATGCTAAAGGCTAAATTAAGGCCGGACTCTTAACCTTGAACTGGCAGTGCCAGCTCCCGGAAGTGAATCATAAACACCTGGTGTTAACTTATACTTGAGGTGCTGCTTCAAGATATCAATTGCATCACTTTTATTGTTTGTTTTTCGAAAAGATGGAAGTTTGGATAAAAACATAGTCCGCCCTCTCATCCCGGCCTTCTCCCAGGAGAAGGAGAATCCTGTCACGGTTTTTTGGTATGGTTCGCGCATTATCTGAAACTGTTCCCGGCTTGTTGAAAGATTTTTTGTTTTTGTTACAGGCACAGAGATTGGGAAGCCGCGAGTGCCCGCCATTCCGATGTCGTACCGATCGGGAAAGCGGCTGCGGGGTCGCCGACATCACCTGTTTAGGTGATAAGGTTTTAACCGTTTTGGGGTATTTCCAGCTTCACGATTATGAAATAATCTTAGAGTACATCAGCCCAGACCAGACTCAAAAACAGAAAACCTGCAGAGACGTAACAATATCCCCTAACAACTCAAGCATCACCCATGAAAACACCATTGTCTCACCTGATCATTGCAGCTTCATTGCCTTTGATTGCCCAAACTGCGTCCGCCCAAGTCCTTTTCTCGGATAACTTCAACGGAATTACCGGCCCGTCAGGTTATCCTGCCACCCCCACTACGGGTGCCAATTTCGAGCTTAGCAACCCCGGACGCATCGGAGGCAGTTTGACCCTGCCTGCCGGAGCGGCTTACATCAATGGATATGTCAGGGACGGAAACGAGCAGTTGGGCAATCCCAACACGTTAACCCCGGATAATCTGGATGACAACGTGGTGGGAGACAATTTGCTGCTGGCCAACCTCGCTTCGGACGTGATCAATTATGATTTCTCCAGCATTGACGCCCCCCTGGCGATCACCTTTAACGGGAATATTCATGGCGGCGGTGATGGAACCCAATGGTTGAGCTTCATGATTAACAATGCAGCGGGCACCCCGTTTATTGTCAACTCCGCGGCCGGCATCCTGTTCCGCCAGAATGGCGGGACCGAAGTTTGGAGTGGCGGCAATAACCTGGGCGACGGCCCGGGAGCCGCGCCGGGCGATAATGCATGGCAAAGTTACGAGATCATTCTTTCGGACTCGACGGGCACAGGTTCGGCCTTTGATGGCAACGGCAGTATGATTCAATACTATGCAAATGGAGTGCTCCTGGGCAGCACCGCGCTGGGACAACTGGCCCCGGGCGAGGGATATCTTGGGTTTGGTGTGTCTGATCAAATTGCCGGGGTCGACGGCATTGTCATCTCAGCAGTGCCGGAACCCGGCACCTATGGCATTGTGGGCGCCAGTTTGGTGTCACTGCTGGCCTTCCGCCGTTTCAAGGCTGCATAGCGCCTGTCTGAAAGTTCAATTGTTGTGACCGGATCATTGACGGCTCGTTTACACGAGCCGTCTTTTTCATTTTGCGTGCCCCCTTGTCCAGGGGCGCCGACAAAGAGTTTTTAAGTTCGTTCCCCTCACTTCGCCACCCGCTGGCGTTCCCGATTTGGCACATGATACCCCCGGGATATTCCACTCGCAACTGCCGCGCCATGCACCAAGCTTACCACCCATCACTGTTATATGTTAATCTCAAGAAGTATGCTGGTTTTTTGTATCAGGCTAAAAGTTGGAATCGTGCCCGGCGTGTGGTGGCGAAGGTGGAATGGCACAATGGCGAACTATTCCCTCGTGTTGGATTTATCGTGACCAATCTAACCCGACCTGCCAAACGAGTGGTGCGATTTTATAATCAGCGGGGCACGGCGGAACAGTGGATCAAGGAAGGCAAGAACGCCGTCAAATGGACCCGTCTGTCCTGCAATGATTTTGTGGATAATCAGGTGCGGCTGCAACTATTCGTGCTGGCTTACAATCTTGGCAACTTCCTGCGGCAGGCGGCGCTGCTCCAAGCTGTGCGGCATTGGACATTGACGACGCTGCGGGAGAAATTAATCAAGATTGGGGCGAAGGTTGTGCGCCATACTCGGAAGATCGTCTTTCAGATGGCGGAGGTGGCAGTGCCGCGCGAGTTGTTCCAGACGATTTTGGAACGGATTGGACGGCTGAAATTGGCAACTGCGATGTCAGGATGAAGGAAGAGACTCAACCATCACATTAAAAAATGGAAAACACGGAAGATGTGTCTCTGCCTCCGGCTCAATTGGCTGGTTGGGAACTAAAAATCGGTGGGGACGAGGCCCATGTCACCGAAAAGTCACATTTTAGAACCGTGAAAAATCTTACAAAATCCTGTGCTGGGAGGAAAGTAACAACAACGGCTCGGAAAAATCAAATTGACGCCATGAACCACAAATCAAATGGGAAATCCCGGATTATGAACAAACATCTAAAACTTAACCTTGCGATTATCATTGCCGGCCTGGCAGCCTCGGCGCCAGCGCAAACAGTGACCTACACCTTTGAACCCCCCCAGTTCACTGCTGGTGAAACCACTCCGCTGCTCAACGAGGCACCAAACATTGGCTCGTCCTCGTTCTTGGCTGATTTTGTATCCACTCCCAACGCCAGTGGACTTGATATTAACACATTTGCTCCCAATAGTCTTTTTAGCGGCCAGGATCTGTACGTTCCCAGTGGTCAAGAGACATTGACGATTAGCTTCAATCAGCCGGTTAACGGAGTTCAGTTTGATTTTGCGACTGACACGACCTCAGGTACTGGAGAACTGAGCTTTTCTAGTTCGGCAGGAAACGCCACTCAGCCTAGTGGCAGCCAAAGTCCTTATTCTGGTGGTGTTTTCACTTTCAATAGCGCTGTTGCCTTTACCTCGTTTCAGCTGGAGGGCTTCCTGGATGGATCGCAGGTTCCCTTTGCCATTGATAATCTTCAGTTGACGCTAGTCCCCGAACCCACCAACGCCCTGGCCCTGCTGGGTACGGCTGGCTCTGCGCTGGTGTTTGCCGCTCGCCGTCGTAAATAATCTTGATAGTTTTCAATCCCCACCCCGCGCTTTGACCGGCGCGGGTTTTTTTTGCCTTAAAAGCAAAAGGGGTCATTCCCTCTAACTAATAAGATTATTATTTGCGGATTTTACAAAGACTTGAATTTGGCAAGCCATGAAACATGATGACGTTCCTGTCGCCAATTGTTACATGGTTCCCTTAATTTAACTGTGTGAATCGGACAATTTCCATTAAATCAGTCTCATGAACTGGTCGTTAGCACAGATACGGATGTTGTAGATGAAATAGGAGTGGATTTGCCGTGGCCAGCTTCCACAAGGCCAGAACAAGCTTAATTGTCGATTTTTCGTACTCAATTAAAATATCACCACGAGCATACTTAGTTGGCATGCCCCACGTTTTTAAAAATGTAACTTCCCCTCCCTTTACGACTTTGAACTATCTAAAGTTAACCGACTGAATGCTTAAGTTTTACAGAGACCAGGTTAAAGGGTCAAGAATTTTGTTAAAGATTGTTAGAAACGTTTTTGTCTTCAATTGTAGACAATTGAGTGTAGTTAGTAACATTTTATCTTGCCACCGAGACACCGAGACGCAGAGTCCGAAGCCGGACTCGCATTTGTGGATGGGCTACCACTTGAGCCAATGCTAAATGCTGAATTCTAAATGCTAAAATAAAGCAGGACTCTTAACCGCTAATAAACGCAAAGTGGCAGTGCCACCTCCCAAACGCGAATCATGGTAGGGCGCGACGCTGGGCTGTCCCGCCATCGCAGCGCGATGCCCCTGCCATTGCCGGGCTGATTTTACTATAGCCTCCTTACATCGTCCCCTAGCTGTATTGTAATGTAATAATATAGGTTCCGCCGTCCCTTCAGGGCGGTTACCCTTTGCTAAGGTAACCAGCCACTTCGTAGCTGGCTGATTTCCGGTTGTGCCTTCAGCACGATTTAAGATTCGGTTTGTTTTGCATTTTTCTCTTTTTCGGGTTTTGCCACAGTGGCGCCGAGGCACACAGGTGCGAAGCCGGACTCGCATTTGTGGATGGGCTACCACTTGAGCCAATGCTAAATGCTGAATTCTAAAGGCTAAAATAGGGCAGGACTCTTAACCGGGAATGCACGCGAACCAACTTAGGTTGGCATGCTGGGCTTTCCGGTCATCGCAGCGCGATGCCCCTACCATTGACGGGCTGATTTTACTATAGCCTCCTTACATCGTCCCCTAGCTGTATTGTAATGTAATAATATAGGTTCCGCCGTCCCTTCAGGGCGGTTACCCTTTGCTAAGGTAACCAGCCACTTCGTAGCTGGCTAATATCCGGTTGTGCCTTCAGCACGACAATAACCGGACGGCCCAGCTGGATCTGAGTTGAGAACAGCCCAGGATTCTACACCCAACATCCTGGGGCCGGTAAAATTTGAACTGGGTGTGATTGCCGGTGACCGGTCCATCAACTGGATCAACAGCCTTATGATCAATGGCAAAAACGATGGAAAGGTCTCCATTGAGCACACCAAGGTTGCGGGAATGAAGGAGTTGCTGGTTGTTCATGTTGCTCATCCGTTTTTGATGAGAAAAAAACCGTGATTGGATATACGCTGAACTTCTTAAACTGTGGACATTTCAAACCTGTGACTTCCGCCTCCGCCCAGGCTAGCCGGGCACCGGCACTCTGCGATTCGCGCCGCATCCTCGTCACTGCCATACCGGCCAGTCCCCGCGACTGAACACATGATGCATGCAGCCCCCCACCATTCCGATTCCCCCCGATTGGGAATCCGCCGGCATGGGTGATAGGTTCGAGTCCGCCGAGGCGGCCGCGAAATGGCCTGGTTAGCATACTTCAATAACTACTTTAGTAAATTGAGGTGCTTAGGCACAACTGGATTGCTGGCATTACTCCTGCCGCGCAAGTCTCTTTTTGGTGGAGGACCCAAAGTCCCGCGAACCGTCTTTTCCACAAAACCATAACAGTCAGGGCTCGACGGAATCTCGCCCCACCGACTCCAGGGGGCTTTGCTCCAAGTGGCTACAGTTTTGCTTAAGCGTCCTAAAGCTGCTATTTGTGAAGGCTGTTGATTGACACCGCACGCCCAAATCAAAACTCCTGGAAAGGGCGTAGCACAAGGTTTACTTCATGGAATGGAGGCCGAACATATTTCCCTCGGTGTCGATGACGAGGGCGATGAATCCGTGTTCGCCGATGCCAAACTTCTGCTTAAAAATCTCGCCTCCGTTTTTGGCGGCGCGCGCGGCTTCGACAGCACAGTCCTCGCAAGAGAAATAAACGATGGTCCCGCCTCCGCCGGAATCTTTGCCCTCATATTTAACCAACGCACCGGGACAACCGGGAAGTCCGGGGTCCATCGGAAATGTGAGCATCTGAATATCTGGTCCGGGCAAGGCTTGGAGTTTCACTTGAAACGTTGTTTCGTAAAAAGCCTGCGCGCGCGCGATGTCTTGGACGTAAATCTCGAACCAACCGACGGGATTTCTTTTGTTTTTCATAATTATATCCAAATGATTTAATTTACGGTTTATGAAGGTCGTTTCCACTGGAGAAATCAAGGAACATTGCCTCGCAAAATCCAACTCCACGAATATTTTACCATGGAGTGTCAAGCCCGGGGAATGTTGGCAGAATGCCTTAGAATTGCACCCCTCACCAAGTCGCTGAATATCAACGGAATTGTTGCTTTTCTACCTGAAATACCCGTTTTCAGCAAGAGAAGCGGAATCATTCCCAGAGGCAATTAAATTTTCAACAAAAACCTTGTGCAGCACTTCAACCATTCACATCATGTAAATATGAATATTCCTAGTCTGCCCATTAGAATATTTTTGATAGCCTTGCTCTGGCTGGGGTCCTTTTGCGGATTGGTTGTCCCGGTCAAAGCGCTGAACATCGTCCCCACCTATGACAGTTCAATTATGAGCGACCCAAACTTCCCAGAGGAGCAGACGGCCATCAGTGCCGCGATTCAAGTATTTCAGACTAATTTTTCCGACAATTTTACCGTCTATATCACCTTCTATTCGACTAACGTAGGACTGGCGGAGAGCTACGCGTATTATGTAACTGTCGATTATCAAGCTTACGTCAGCGCACTCACGGCCAATGCAAGCAGTCACAATGACCACCTGGCCCTTAGCCAATTGCCAACCATAGACAGCGACCCAGTGACCGGACAAAACCAAATATCGATCACTGAAGTTCTGGCAGACCGCTTGGGACTGGCCTCGCCCACCTCAGACATCCAAAGCATCTGGCTAAACACTTCAATCATGAGCTTCACTCGTCCGCCCCCCAATAGCAAAAATCTTTATGACATGCAGTCCGCCGTGGAACATGAGATCGACGAAATCATGGGTGGCGGCGGTGCGGGTTGCAATTTGGATTCAACGTTAACCGGCATAGGCGCGACCGACCTGTTTCGTTATGCAACCAACAGCGGTAATTCCACGATCTCCCGGAGTTGGACAACCAGCAACGGAGACAATGCTTTTTTCTCCGTGGACGGAACCAATTTATGGGCCCGATTCAACACCGATCCGAGCGGGGATTTGGGTGATTTTTGGGGAGTTCAACAAGACCAGAACACCGGGGCGCTGGAATATTGGAGCCCACCGGGGGTTACACCTCACCCAGAAGTTCAGGATGCCATTGGAACCCCCGGAGCTTTTTCTTATCCCGAAAACAATGGTGGCATTTCATTGAACACGGCGCCGGATTTGGGCACGAACGAATTGACCATGATGGATGTGATTGGCTGGACGCTGATTGTGCATACGCCCCCGCCTCTGCTAAATGTGGCCATCAAGGGATCACAGAAACTGGTCATTTCATGGCCTTCCAGTTACGCAGGATTTATTTTACAGGAAAGGACCAATTTGCTGTCCGGAGCGTGGATCGCCTCAGTCACCGGCACCAACAACCCGGCGGTGGTTACAAATAATGTCGCCCACAGATATTACCGGGTTTACCAGGCGGCGGCTCCGGCCGTTGCGGCGGCCATCCCGGCCGCGCGTCAAACCGCGCCCGCAACTACAAGGGTTTTAAGAGTTCTTAAGTGGCAGCCGTAAGAACTGGGAAGGCGACGGCCGGCAAAGCCCCAGTCTTGCGAAGTAGGAGCGGCTTAATCTCTCGGGTCCTGCAATGTGGGCAAAGACAAAAGGTCATAGCTAGCGGCGTTGACGTGTTAGCTGCCCGCCCTCAGCCGAACGTCGGCCTCAACCGACCCTCTCCCCCGCAGTGAGGGTTTCACCTATCTCGCTTTCTGGGTTAGGTCAGCGCATCCACCAATTCCGACGTTGGTTAGCCTGAACCGCTGTGATAGTTTCCGGAGGCTCTCCGCAAGATGGGGAAGTTGTGCCGAGCATTGGTCCGGGTTGAAGGCGAGCGCTTGGCCGTTTCTCAGGCAGGTGACCGGCAACCGCTCGCCAGCCAACCACTCATGTCATCTCTAAACCTTACTTGTAACTGCCCTAGTCTCCTGAGTCATTGATTTCTTGTTAAATTAAGACGCAGACTACCGCGCTGCAGGTCGCCGCAGCGCAACGTCCCTTTAGTTGGAGCCAAAAGTATTGAATGAATTAGTGAGGAAAAAGTGACCGCCCTCACCCTGCCCTCTCCCCCGTGGAGAAGGTTTACATCTTATCCCGCTTCCGGGTCTTTGCCAGCGGATTCACCAATCCCGCCATGGGTATTTCCAAAACCGCTGTGAAGGTTGCAGTTAACCGTCTTCTAGGAGCTCATCGAGGAATGTTTTCCCTTTTTAAATGCCAGCAACACGGCGCCGACCGAGCACAAGGTCCAAAATCCCATGGTGGCGGGTTCAGGGACCGCGACTGTTAAATTGTCCATCGCGAACTGCTGGCTGCCCGAGGTGAAGGTCACGCTTTGAATCCCGAGGTAATCAAAATTGACAAGGGTTGGCCCGGTGTTGTGCACGGTATAAGTATTGTTGTAAACTAACGTGCTGCCAACATAACCCTGGACTTGAATTTGCTGGACGGGGACGCTATTCAGGGCGGAGGCAAGATAAGCCGAGTCCAAGTCGAACGTGCCAGCGGCCACTGAAATGGACGCTTGATTGCCGGACAAGTTGAACGCAACGTTATCGGGGGAAACCACTCCGGTGTGATAGCCATAGCTGGGATCAACTGTCACTCCATCGAGCACGCCAAAATTATTCCAGTTTAATCCGCCGTAATCTTGCGGGATGATCCCGAAAGTGGGGTCGCCCAGGGATACGGTTGACAAGTCATCAAACGTCAATAATTCCGCGTAGGTGGTCACAGCGGAGGTTACTCCGGATAAGGTGAGGCAAAGGCACAGGAGCTTGAACGGAGTTTTCATCTTATTCCTTCCAAAAGGGTTAGCAAGACTGGTTGTTGAACTGATTTTGTTGAGCTGTATTTTAGCAAACCATCCTCCGCCTGTAAAGTTAATTGTAGGCGAGGACATTCCAAAGGGCGCATTCCTAACGCTGCCCGTGGAATGGGGATTTTACAGAAGTGGCCGAACCTCGGCTTGGCATGACAATAGGATGGACGAAGGAATGGGCACGTTTGAACGGCGGGAGGCATGTGGGTTTGGAAACCCGCGACACGGCAGGCTCGGAGGCCTGCGGTACACTAACGGCGCAGCGCGATGGTTTTTTATGGGGGCAGTGTCAGGAGGCGCGCTCTGAACTTGCGCAATTTTGATTGGCCTGATGCCCGGGATGCTGGCTAACTGTTTGGATGGCGGACCCAATGGAACCGGCTCCCGATCCCGGCTCAAGCCGGGAAGTATTTCAGCAGGCTTCGCGGACGGCTTTCGAATTTCACAACGCCGGCCGCCATGATGAGGCCGAGGCGGCCTGCCGTAAATTGCTGGAACAGGATCCGCGCGACGCCCAGTTGCAGTTTCTGCTGGGAATGATTTTGCAGAAAACCGGACGAAGCAGTGAGGCGTTGAAAGTTTTGGAAGCGGCGGCGGCCATGCATCCGCAATCGGCGCGAATCTTTAACGGCCTGGGTTTCGTCCATCAAAACCTCAAAAACGCCGCGCGGGCGGTGGAGTTTTATGCAAGGGCCGTGGAATTGGGCCTGCGGGCGCCGGACACGTACTACAGTCTGGGCAACGCCTGCCACCAATTGGGCGAGGTGGAATCGGCCGCGGGTTGGTTTCAAAAAGCGGTGGCGCTCGCGCCGCAGGACAAGGCCAGCTGGAATAATCTTGCACGATGCCAGAACGATTTGAACCGTCTGGAAGAGTCACTTGCCGCGTATGATCGGGCACTGGCAATTGATCCGCAGTATTCACTGGCCCGCTACGGCCGCGCTTTGTCCCTGCTGGCAGCGGGGAAAATGTCCGAGGGGTTTTGCGAATATAACCAATGGCGCAGCCACGGCATCAAACCGCGCCAATTCCCCCAACCGAGATGGCAGGGCGGACCGATCCCAGGCCAGACTTTGTTCCTGCATGCAGAACAGGGATTCGGTGATGCCATCCAGTACGCCCGCTTTCTGCCGCGGGCGCGGCAGCTGGCAGCCAGGGTGATCCTCGAGTGCCGGCCGGAATTAAAAAGATTCTTCACTTGTTCAGAAATCGCCGACGTGGTCATTGCCTATGGCGAAGAGATTCCGCCATTCGATTATTTTACATCCCAAGCGAGTCTGCCGGGAATTTTGGGGGTGGTTCTCAACACCATTCCCAACCAGGTTCCCTACCTCAAGGCTCCCACATCGGCAACCCGATCCCCGGTCAACGGGGAACGATTAAAAGTGGGACTGGCCTGGGCAGGTAATCCGTCCCATCACAACGACCTGGCGCGCTCAATGCGACTGGAGGAATTATTACCGCTGCGCAACGTACCTGAAGCGATGTTCTGCAGCCTGCAAACGCCTGTGCCCGGCCGTGATGAGCCATGTTTTCGATCCTGGACCGGACTGGTGGATTTGAGCGGAGATTTCAACGATTTTTTGGCCACGGCCGAAGCGGTTGCGGCGATGGATTTGGTGATTTCAGTGGATACCGGCATCGCCCATCTGGCCGGGGCCCTGGGAAAGCCGGTATGGACTTTGCTGCCAATGGCACCGGATTGGAGATGGTTGCTGGAGCGGCAGGATAGCCGCTGGTACCCGACCATGCGATTATTTCGCCAAACGCGAAGGAATGATTGGAAGCCGGTGGTTTCGCGGGTGACCGAGGAATTGGGCCAGCTCGTCAAGCAGTCCCGTTGTTAAGGAGAAGGTGGTCATCATCCAGGATCGCCCGAAGTATCAATTATGTGGCGAAATGATCCCGACCCGCATTAATCTTTCAACAACATTTATGTTTAGCAGTCCGATAAATGAATCAACTGAATTAAGGCTGGTTGACCGCCAGCATACGGAAGAAGTCTTCAAGGTCATCAACGCCAACCGGGACCACATCCGGAAATGGCATCCCTGGGTGGATTTGATTCAATCAGCCGGGGCGGTGGAGCGGGCCATTAGCAACTGGCTCCAGCAACACGCCAACAATCGCGGATTTTTCGCGGGGATCTGGCATCAGGGCCAGTTTTGCGGGGTCATCAACCATTTGAATGTGGATTGGGTCAACCGCTGGACGGCCTTTGGCTATTGGCTGGACGCCGGGCACCAGGGCCGGGGCATCATGACCGCCAGTTGCCGCGCGATGATCGATCATAGTTTCAAGGTCTGGAAGCTCAACCGGATCACGATTGAATGCGCGTCCGAAAACGCCCCGAGCCGCGCCATCCCGGAACGCCTGGGTTTCAAGCTGGAGGGAATTACGCGCCAGGTTGAGTGGATCCATGATCATTACGTCGACCATGCGATTTACGGGCTATTACGTTCCGAATACGTTGAACGTGATTCGCAACTTGACCAGTCTTCGAAAAGAAGTTCCGGAGTAGTGGAATCGAAAGCCTGAAACCGCGGGCTAAAAACGACAGGCGTTTAGTTAAGCTCAACCCGCTGGGGACTGGTTTCCACGTCAACCTGATGGCGGAACATCTGAATTTTCAGCCGGATCAGTTGACGGTTTTCCTCTTTGCGAGCGGTCAATTCAGATTCCAGTTTTTTAATGTGCGCCTCGTAAGTGCGCAGCCGGTCTTGCATGGTGATTTGCAAGGCATCCATTCGTTTAACGAGATTGACGACCTCGGCGGCGGCCGTTTGCTGGGTAAGCAGCAAATCGCGACGCTGGCCGGACAGTTCCTGAATAAACGCCTGCCGCACGACCTGGAGGAGTTGCGGCGCAAGTTCGGATTGCAAACCCGGCGAATGCTTCAAATCCAATCCGTTGGGCACCAAGGACAATGATGAAGACCGGCCCTGGGGTTGGAATATCTGCCGGAGGATGATCAAAAGAATCGCCGCCACGGTAATCGTGCCGAGCAGCAGCCCGAGTTTGAAGGGAAAATCATTCGCTTGGGCGACCGGGTTATCGGTCGGCAGCGGCGGACCAGGATCAGGGATCATGGATTCGTCAACCGCAACCATGCGGTCAACGGAAATGGTTGGTTGGTTTTCGTGCCATTCGCGAAAGGAAACCGTGGAGTTTTCACTCATCTTCCGGGTTAACTGGTCGAGGGCGGCCATGATTTTTTGGTCAACCACGGTACCTTTATGCGCGATGATCTGGCCGGCACTGTAGCACTCGGCAACGACCATTCGGCGCACGGCTTCATCACGAATCTCCTGCGTCGCCACCGGGTCAGGCAGGCAATTGGGCTGCAGCCAGGCCGACAGGGCGCGCGCAAAAAGCTGCTCATCCGCCCGGGTAAATTCACGCCGCAAATCGAGTTGCACCTGGGAAAGGGGTACCATGCTCGCCGGTGGCAAACTTCGGGAGCGGGCCGCCATATCCATGGGCGTCAAGATTTCATCCAAACGCATGACGGAAACCAATTGCACGCTATTCCCGGTTTCGAATCCGGCGGGCAATTCGTCCGGGCGGACGAGGTTTTGCATCAAGGCGCAAATTTTATTGAGCCAAAGCATCTTTTCAACGGAACCGTCCTTGCCGTACGCCCAATCCATCGCCAAATAGGCCGGAAGGGGCAGCGTGGGATGATCGATGTTGTAAGCGGTCAGGAAATAATCAAAGTCAGGCGACATTACGGTGGCGTGATCCAGGACGGTCGCGTGGAAGGTTTGTTGGATGCAGGCAAGGAAATCCACATGGGCCGTATCAAAGGCAACCTCAAACTGACTGGCCACAATATTAGTGATGGCTGGAAAACTGCGATAAACCGGAGGGGTTTTCAGCGCCTCGGAAGTTTTCAGGGCGATTGTTGCCGCCGGGTCAGGCACTACGAATTCAGCCGGCGCCACGATGTCTTCGTCAATCAAATCCCCCACGCGATAGGCGGACAGTTCCTTCGCCGCGGCAAGGTTGGCCGTGCAAAGGAGGACCAGGCCAAAGGCAGGGAGCATCAGGAAGGACAATCGGCGGGTCAGGTTGGCAAAGAATTGGAATGGGCGCCGGTTCAAACCAACCCCTCCAGCATGCGAGGCATTTGGCCCAATGTGCGCGAAAGAGAGGCGCGGGCGATGCCCTGCTCCGTCTCGCGGGCGCCGGGAAATAACACGTGCCATCCGGAAGCTCCAAAGCAGTGCTCGCTCGTGACCTCCAGGTAATTTCCACTGCACCCCAACTTTTCGTGCCGGATCAACAAATCGGCGATTTGAACGGAGGCGACAATCTGCCCATGGCTTTGGGCCTTTTCGGGAAAATGGTGGTATCGCACCGTTTGAACCAGCAACTCGGACATGCGGTGGCGCTCCATGTAGAGAGCTCCCAGTTCCGCGTGGTCAATGCCCAGCACACGGTTTTCGATTTCAACCAGCTCCTCCCTGGCCAAGAGGGCCTGACGGTGAATCTCAGTGAAATGATCGGGAAATGCCCAGGCCATTACAATTTTGCCCACATCGTGGACCAGCCCGGCGATATAGTCCGAATCGTCGGGGGCGGCGTGCGCGAGTCCGGCGATTTCGTGGGTCAACAAACCGGTGCCGATGCAGTGCTGCCAGAATTCACGCCACGGGAACGCACATTGCAGGGTTAGTTTCTGAAAATCCTCAATCACGGGGGTCACCAGGGTAAGCTGGCGAATCTGGCGGATACCCAAATAAAACACTGCATCCTCAATCGTGGTCACCGGCGTGCTCAAGCCGTAGTAAACCGAATTCACCAGCCGCAACAACCGGGAGGTCAAACTGGGGTCACGACTGATGATTTCACCGATCTGGGCGGAATAACGCTGTTCGGTTAAAACCAAATCCAGCAGGCTTTTGTTGATACTTCCAAGGGATGGCAGGGAGGGGCAGCGTGCGAGTCGGGATTGAATTTCTCCCAGACTGAGCCGATTTAAATTGGTTGCCGCCAGATTTTGCACTTTATACTCAATCATTAATCGGCTGAGTGGCGCAAAACTTTAGGGCTTGTCTTCAAAATGATCGGGGATGCGGTTTTTGAGGAAAAGGCTGGCTGGCGAGGCGCGAGGAAGGAGCCTCCCCATCCGGGGCTGTGACTGACAAGCGACGAGGCCAGACGGCCTTTTACTCATAAATCCACCGGACGGCGGGTCTTTAAGCTGGGAGCTTCGTTGTCGTGGCCTTCATAGCCCGCTATGGGGATACTCCGGGCCCTCCGCCTCGCTCCCAACCTAAATCCCTCGCCGCCGCCCCGAGCATTTTGAAGACACGCCCTAGTAATTAGCCGACGTTCCGCTCAATATATTTCTCAAGCGACGGCAAATTTTGCCGATTATTGAAAGTCAGGACCTGTGACCGGGCTGCCGGGCTGAAAATGAAATGAATTTTCCGCAAAAAACGTGTCCGGTTCTGTTTTGGTCAGGCAATCATGCATAAACTATTAACAAGAAGCTTTTGGATTGGCGCGATAGGCGCCGCCGCGGCTTCATTTTGTTTGATCGCGCCGGCCACGACGCGGGTTGCATATTTGCCCATTGTTGGTGTGCCCCCCATGCGTTTCGGGGACGTTTACACCAATGATTTCAATTACTCCAAGTTTAAATTGGAATACGACGCAGAAACAACCAGGACCACACCCGCAGTCGTAACGAATGCGGTCGCGACGGAAGCAGCCACGACGCCCGCCAAAGACGAGACCCTGCTTGCGAAATCACCGCCTCCCCTAAGCCAGACGCCCGGGAATGGAGAACTTCTGCCGGAAAGCAGCCGGCAAAACGACTCTGAAACCGAAAAAGAAGCGGCAGAAAGGGGAAATTTTGCTTTTCCGACCACGACGGCAAGCGATTTGCTAACAGTGACCCCGCAGATGATCGCGCAATATTTAAAACCAGATTCGAACGCAACCAACGCGCTTGATCGGCCAGGGGCTGTAGTCTTTGTTCCGGCGGATATGTCGTTTACGCCGCCAACACCGAAAGCGTCTCCAAGCAGCCAAGCGAATTACCATTCGCCATGAGGTCGGTTGGTGGCAGGTTGACGCGTTGTCACCGCGCAATTAACCTCCGGGTGTTGCGCTATTCTGCGGTTTTGTCTTTATCTCTCTTTACATTAAGCCATAACGAGTTGCACGCACAAACCACTCCTGCAACCAACACCGGAGTTGCCTCAACTTTAATTGGGGGCGTGATAGACACCAATATTATCCAGGATTTTAATGCGCCCACCAATCCGCCGGTGGTGACCGCAGTAGCCGCGACGAGCCCGCCAGGCACCAATTACCAACTCACAAACTCTTCACCAGCTGCGGTTTCCGGAGGATCGGTTGACACCAACACCGCCAACGTAAGGCTGGCGATGGCAACCTATTTTGCCACCATGGTCCAACCGGAAAAAGCCGAACCCATCCTGGTCAGTTTGCTGGCGGTTAACATGCCCGAGTCGATTCAAAAGGCCGCCCTGTTGGAATTGGGCACGGTGGTGTCAGATGAGAACGATCTTCCCCGCGCTCAAAGCATTTATGACCAATATCTCGAGCACTGGCCGGATGATGTGAAAATCCCGGAAATCCTGTTGCGCCAGGGTCAGCTTTTCCGGCGAATGGGGCTAAACGACCTTGCGTTGGGGAAATTCTACAGCGTGATGACCTCTGCGTTGTCTTTGAAGAGTGATCAACTGGGTTATTATCGCGGCCTGGTATTGCAAACGCAGGTGGAAATTGCGGAAACCCATTATCTGGCGGGGCAGTTTGCGGATGCGGCGGACTTCTATTCACGTTTATTGCTCAATACCGATCCCGCGTTGAACCGTTCGCAAATACAATTCCGCCTGGTCCGCTCACTGGCCATTATCGGTCGTCACGACCAAGCCATTGCTGAGGGCAAGGATTTTGTCGCTCATTACCCTGATGCCGACCAGGTACCGGAAGTGCGTTATTATCTGGCCCAATCATTAAAAGCCCTGGGCCAGAACACGGAAGCCTTACAACAAGTCCTGCTCTGCCTGCGCGAACAAAAGGGCAAAACCCGGAACAACCCCCAAGTCTGGGCCTATTGGCAGCAACGGGTGGGTAATGAAATTGCCAACCAGCTTTATCGGGAGGGAGATTATATCAACGCATTGTTGATCTACGAGAGCCTGGCGCAACTGGACACGTCGGCCGAGTGGCAGGTGCCGGTCAATTACCAGATGGGTGTCACTTACGAGAAGCTGGCGCAGCCGCAAAAGGCTGTGGACACCTACAATGCTATTCTCGCCCGCGTGAACGGGGATGACACGAACACGTCTTCAGCGTTGCAGGCCGTATACAGCATGGCCAGCTGGCGGCTCAAATTTGTCCAATGGCAGACCAACGCCGAAGCCATCGATCATTCCATCATGCGGAGCATGGCACCGCCGCTAGACCTGACCACGAATTTACAAACCAGCCTGAATCAATGAGCAACACCCTCAATCTCCCTTTTATCAATGGATTGGCCGCCGAACTGCGCAGCTATCTTTTACTCTGCGAGGATATACTGAACCTGGCCAAAAATGAGAACCAGGCTTTGACCGGTCAAACCTCCTACCAACCCTCGGAATTTCAGCAAAAACGAAAGAAACTGCTGCCCAACATCGAACTGTTGCTGGCCAAGCTGCGGAGCCGGCGTCTCGTTTGGCAACAGGTGCCAAAGCCCGAGCGCGAACGCTGCACCGAAATCACCCCGTTGTTTCAAAACATTCAGGATGAGTTGATGAAAGTTCTCCTGCTGGATCGAGAAAACCAGCAAATCATGTTGCGGCGGGGAATGGTTCCCGCCAGCCACCTACCTGCCCCGACCCCGAAAGCGAATTACGTTGCCAGCGTTTACCATCGGCACGCCATTTCCGGCGCCTAGAACGGTTTTGGAAAGATTGCCGCCGGTCGATTAGTAGCTGCAGGACCATTCCTTTTGGGTTTCGGAATTCGTTTCGGTTCAGTCGTTGCGACCAGTCGCGACGGGCATGCTCCCTCGCCAAAAGCCGCCGTTTGGCACCGTTCGCTGAAAGTCCGAGCTGGACGGGCCATTAAATTCCACGTTCCCAATGGTCACACTTTTTCCTGAAACACCCCGAACCGGGCGGGACTTTTACCCGGCGACGAAAAAAAAATGCATGAAGTTTTGGATAAGTTGTTGGCAAGTGAATAAAATGTGAATAACTTCTTCGAAGCGGCTTAATTAATTGTGAATTGTGTCAATAAGATTACAAGGCAATGCTTTGACTGGATTGGTTTTCAATTGCTACGGTGACACAGGTAAATAAAGCCAGGTTCGCAGGGTTTTTAGATAACCCATCGGATGGACAACCCGTTGCAGGAAAAATTCTTATGCCAGCAAAAACCAGCCAAGCCACTGTCACAATTTGAAGCGAAGAACACACCGCCGGCGCCATGGCGATTGAAAAAATCATAGTATTGGGAAGTGAGCTGAATTTCCGGAACCATCTGGAAAACTATCTGCGCCGCTGCCGCTATGATGTTGCCTCGGTGGCCACCATGGCGGGCGCATGTGAATATCTCGGACGCGACAATTTTGACCTGATTTTTCTGGATTTGAGCCTCCCGGATGGAGACGGAACGGAATTACTCAGGGAACTGCAGGCACGCCCGCAAAAGCCGCTCGCCGTGATTACGGCCACTGCCGGGGGCGTTGAATCGGCAGTGGAATGCATCAAGAGCGGTGCCTTCGACTATCTCATCCGTCCGTTTTCCGACGAGCAGGTCGCCGTGACCTTGCGGAAAGCGGAAGAGTTTATCCGATTGGTCCGGGTGAATCGGTTGCTGAGCCAGGAAACGGACGAGAGCGAGCATACTTTGCTGGGCAAAAGCCCGGACATGGAAAATCTGCATCAGTTGATTCGCAAAGTCGCGCGGACCCATGCCACGGTTCTGATTCAGGGAGAAAGCGGAACCGGCAAGGAAGCCGTGGCGCGCGCCCTTTACCGGCAGAGCGCCCGCGCCCGCGCGCCTTTTATCAAGGTTAATTGCGCCGCGATCCCGGAAAATCTGATTGAAAGCGAGTTTTTCGGCCATGAAAAGGGCGCGTTTACCGGCGCGGTGAACAAACGCGAAGGTCGTTTTGAGCTGGCGCATGGCGGCACCATTCTACTGGACGAAATCAGTGAAATCCCCATCACCGTCCAAGCCAAGCTCCTGCGCGTGTTGCAAGAACGGGAGTTTGAGCGGGTTGGCGGCAACCGCACCATCAAGGTGGATGTCCGGGTCATCGCCACCACCAACCGCAACCTCGAGCAAAGCGTGGAACGGAAGGAGTTCCGGCAGGATTTGTTTTTCCGACTCAACGTGGTGCCAATCCATGTCACTCCCTTGCGTGAGCGCCCCGAAGATATCCTGCTCTTGAAGCGGGAATTCATGCAGCGATTCAGCCGCCGGCACGGTATCACGATCAGAGGGTTTACCGATCAGGCGAGGCAGATTTTGATGAGCCACTCCTGGCCGGGCAATGTTCGCGAGTTGCAGAATGTCATTGAGCGGGCCGTGATTCTCTGCGGTGATGACGGATATCTTGAACCGGAACACATGGGTTTAACCGCGTCAAGCCGGGATAACCAGGAAACACTGGTATTGCCGGCCTCAATGGCAAGCAACCGGGCAGACCCGCCGTCCAGCGAATTTCCCACCCTGGCGGAGATCGAAAAGCAACATATCATCGCCGCGCTCAATCAATGCCGGGGCAACCGCACCCACGCCGCGAAATTACTCGACGTCAGCATCCGGACTTTGCGCAACAAGCTTCACGAATACAACGGCACGATTCCGTCGCCCAGACTGGAAAGTGCCGCTGAAGAAAACTAATCGCCCTCCCGGGCGGGATGATCAAATCTCCGCCGGATATTTTTTCCGGGCGGGCGTCTCACCCGACAACAGTTGCCTATGCCCCGCGCAAACCCCGGCAACATTTTCCTAGCGGCCGGCAAAACCCCCATAAAACCACGGTTTTATTAGGTTTTTATCGGCTGGCATCATCGTTGCTAAACGGAGTGTGGAAATTTGGATATGATCGATGCCCTGTTTAACCAACCAAGCTTTCTAGCTGCCAACAAGTCGCTGGATGCAGTGGTTCTGCGTGGAGAAGCGATCCAGAACAACCTTGCGAACATTGAGACGCCGGGTTACAAGCGGGTCGACCTCGCCCCCAGCTTCGAATCCTCGCTGGAACAGGCGATTGCCTCGGGCAACCCCGGAGAAATCGCCTCATTGAAACCCTCCCTGGCGGTCGACACCAATTCGGTGGCGAACAGTCTGGATGGCAATACGGTTCACCTCGAAAGCGAGTTGATGGAGATGAATGAAAACGGCGTTGCGCATTCGCTGGAGACACAGCTGGTAAGCGGCATGTTTCAACGAATGCAAATGGCCATCACCGGGAAGGACGCCTGACGTTTATGATTCAAGTCATTTCAGGAATTCAAAACACCTCAGCGGCGCTGGACGCCGAACAAACACGGTTGGATGTCATTTCGCAAAACATCGCCAACGTCAACACCACGCACGGTCTGGACGGCAAGCCGTATCAGCGGCAGGTAGTGGTGTTTGAATCCGCCCTGCAGAAGGCGATGAATAGCGACGGGAACCTGCAAATGTCGCCGGTTCAAGTGGCAAGGGTGGAAAAAGACAACCGCCCGCCGCTGCAGATTTATGACCCGGGCAATCCGGACGCGGACAGCAATGGAATGGTCTCCATGCCCAATATCGATGTGAATGAGGAAATGGCCGACTTGATCTCGGCCTCGCGCGCGTATGAAGCGAACCTGGCCGTAGTAAAGAACGCGCATACGATGGCAATGGAAGCGTTGTCCATCGGCAAAGTGTGATTAAACCAGCACATCCGTAACCATCCATGACACCCATACCAGCGCTTAATACAGGTCTTTCAAGCATTCTATCGAATGCCGACATGCTGCGGCCAGAAACGGGCGGGATGTCCACGGGCGCCATTCAAATGCCGCTGGAGCTGGGGCAAACCTCGGCCACCCCACCGCCGACAGATTCTTTTTCGTCCATGCTGGGCCAGTTCGTCAACGAAGTAAACAACCAGCAGGCCGCGTCGACCCAGGCCGTGAGCGCCTTGCAAAGCGGCCAAAATGTGCCCCTGCACCACGCGGTAATCGCCATGGAAGAGGCGAATGTTTCTTTTCAGCTGATGGTGGAAGTACGTAATCGCCTTCTGGATTCCTATCAGGAGATCATGCGGATGCAAGTCTAAGACAATTTTTAAATGAATCAAAACCTGTCAAAACTACTAGGTCAACTCCGCGATATTTGGGGCCAACTGGGACCATCCCAGCGGCTCAACGTCGCCGCGGCCACCCTGGTGTTGGTCGCCGGCCTCGGCGCCATGGCCCTCTGGTCTTCGCGAGTGGATTACGGCCTGCTATACGGCGGACTGTCGGATGCGGAGGCCGCGAAAGTGATTGCCTCGCTTGACGATGCGAAAGTGCCTTATAAAACCGGCAACGGCGGCTCGATTCTGGTGCCCTCCGACAAGGTTTATGCGATGCGCATGCAGCTGGCCGGAAAGGGTATCCCGAGCGGCGACGGCGTGGGGTTTGAAATTTTTGACAAGGCCAACTTCGGCATATCCGACTTTGTGCAGCGGGCCAATTACACCCGCGCCATCGAGGGTGAGCTGGCACGCACCATCAGTCAGATCGACGAGATTGCCTCCGCCCGCGTGATGATTGTGATGCCGGAAAACCGGCTGCTTCTGGACAAAGACACCTTTCCCACGGCTTCCGTCTTCGTACATGTCCGGGGTACCGCCCAACTGGATCCGCAATCGATCAATTCCATCCGGTTTCTCGTGGCCAATTCCGTGGAGGGACTCAAACCCAATCACGTGAGCGTGGTGGATAATATGGGCAATGTGCTATCGGAAAACACGGATGACGATTCGCTGACGGGATTGACCAGTACGCAATTGTCGGCTCGCCGCAACCTTGAACAGTATCTGGCCAAAAAAGCGCAGGACATGCTGGACAAAGTAGTCGGTCCCGGCCAGGCCATCGTGAGAGTTTCGGCGGACATCAACTACGACAGCTTGACCCGCTCGGACGACAAATACGACCCGGACGGCCAGGTAGTGAAGGAGCAAACCAAGGACGATCAAACCACTGAATCTTCCACGACCGCCAACACCACCCCTGTCGGAATCTCTGCCAATACCGAAGTAAGCACGAATTCCGGCCCGGGCGGCAATGCCCCGCTGAACAACACGCAGGATCATAAGACCACTTCAACCATCAATTACGAGAATGGCGAAACCAAGAGCACCCTGGTGCAAACCCCGGGCGGCATCAAACGCCTGACCGCCTCCGTCAGCATCGCAGCGGTCGAGCAAGGCACCGGGGACGCTCGCAAAATCGTACCGCGCACTTCCGACCAACTCGACAAACTGCGCAGCATTGTGGCCAGCGCGGTGGGCATCGACAACACACGGGGCGACACCATCACCCTGGAGGAACTACCTTTCAACAATGAATTTGCCACCCAAGTCACTGATGAATTGGACAAACAGCAAAAACAGGATTTCTGGTGGGACCTGGCGCGCAACGCCACTTATCCGACCCTGGCGATCGGCGTCTTTTTGGTTTTGCTGCGCCTGATTAAACGCACCCCGGTGCAGGATATTCCCCTGGGGATTCCGGTGGGGCGCCTGCTGGCGACCCACAACGGAAATGGTAATGGCCACGGCAACGGTAACGGCAATGGCAATGGTCAGCACAGCAGAATCGGCGATGCCTTCGAGACACCGGGCGTGGTCACGGTCGATGTGCTCAATCGTTTGATCAAGGAAAATCCGGCAAACATGACCCAGGCAATCCGGGATTGGATGAACAAGGGAAGAACGACGGAACAAAACTGAACTATGGCTGCCTCAATTGAAGCAACAGATACCGCCAACCTCGAACTTGGCGCGCTCACAAAAACACAAAAGCTCGCCGCCTTGCTGGTCATGCTGGGACCGGAAAGCGCTGCGGTGATCCTAAAACAATTTCAACCGCGCGAGGTGGACACCATCTCGCGCGACATGGCGCGATTCAACCTGATCACGCGGGAACAGCAGCGGGAAATTTTAGGTGAGTTTTCCGACGTGGCGGTGGCCGCCAGCACCTCAGTGTATGCGGGCATCGAGGCAACCCGCAACACGCTGGAGCGTGCTTTCGGCAGCTTCAAGGCCAGCGATGTCATGAGTCGCGTCACTTCGACGCGCGCTCCCATCGGGGCGATGCAGACCATCGCGGACATGGATCCGCGGCACATTTTCAACCTGCTACGGGATGAGCACGTGCAGGCGATCACCTTCATTATCAGCTATCTTTCTCCGGAAAAAGCGGCGCAAGTACTGAACCTCCTGCGCGCGGACCAACGTGACCAGGTGCTCGAGAGATTGGCCATCCTGGCCCCGACACCCGTGGAGGTAGGTGAAAAAGTGGTGGAGGTGCTCAATGCCAAGCTGGGCGTCAAACAGACGCGCGCCCTGACCCAGACCGGCGGGATCACGAGCGTGGCGGATTTGTTGAACGCGATGGATAAAAATGTCAGCCGTGGCCTCCTCACCCACATTGAGGAACGCAACCCGGATTTATTCCAAGCGATCCGGAAAAAGATGTTCACGTTCGAAGACCTGTTGCTGCTGGAGCCGCCTTATATCCAACGTATCATGCGCGAAATCGACACGCGCGACCTGACGATTGCGCTTAAGAAAGTCAGCGAACCACTCAAAAAACTATTGCTTTCCAGCATTTCCCGCCGGGCAGCAGAAACGGTGCAGGAAGAAATGGCCTACCTCGGCCAGGTGAAAATGCGGGATATCGAAGCCGCACAACTCCGCATCATTGATACGGTGCGCAAACTGGAAGCGGAAGGGGAAATCGAGTTGGATGCTTCCAATACCACTGAATCGGAATATGAAATGGTCTGAAACCATCGCTTGCAACCCGTCGCTCCGCGAGGTGCGCCTGCTGACGCAGGTGCCATCCCGCGATTGGGCCGCGCATTTGCGTGAACGGGAAGCCGCGGCCTACCTCAAGGGTCGCAGCGAAGGTGACCGGGCGTGCAGCCAGCAATTGTCGCAACAAAGGAAAGAACTGGAAACCCTGCAAAATGGCGTGCTGAAAACGTTGCAGGCGTCGCTGCCCCAGATGCTGGAGGAGGCTGAGCCGGCCTTGATCCAGCTGGCATTGGCTTCGGCCCAGAAAATCCTCGCCGGACTGCCGATTGATATTTCCCTCGTCGAAGCGGTGGTGCGCGAAACACTGCAACAAGCCGAGGACACGGCGGAAGTCACAGTCCAGCTAAATCCCGAAGACCTCAACCTGCTGCACAAGCATGAATCTCCCCTACTGAGTGGTTCCGCCGCCGGAAAAAAATTCCGGTTCAGCAATTCCCCGGATGTGACGCGTGGTGGTTGTGTGATTCAGACGCGTTTCGGGGTATTGGATGCACGACGTGAAACCAAACTGGAACAGCTGCAAATCAGCCTAAAACCATGACGCCGGCACCCACATGTTCGATGAGCCGCCTGCAGGGCGCGGTCCAGCGGGTTCGCGACGCGCGGATAACGGAAACTTGCGGCAGGGTGGTCCAACTTATCGGCCTGGTGATTGAATCGGAGGGACCAGCCGCCGCGATGGGCGAGGTTTGCCGCATTCAATCCGCGCGCCACGACGGGGTAACCCTCGCCGAGGTGGTCGGGTTTCGAAATCATCATCTGCTCCTGATGCCCCTCGGGGAAATTCACGGGATTCATCCTGGTGCCGAGGTGATTGCCACCGGCCAGCCATTGAAAATCGGGGTGGGTGACGCTCTCAAAGGACGGGTGATTGATGGTTTGGGCGAACCGATTGACGGCAAGGGGCCGATTGTGACACCGCATTCGGTCGGGTTGAATCTGGCTCCACCGCACCCGCTCAGGCGGCAGCGGATCAAACACGTTTTTCAGACCGGAATCAAATCCATCGATACTTTCACCCCCTGCGGACGCGGGCAACGTCTGGGAATATTTGCCGGCAGCGGCGTCGGCAAATCCACCTTGCTGGGCATGATGTCCTCCAAGGCGGAAGCGGATGTGAATGTGATCGCCCTGATCGGTGAGCGCGGGCGTGAAGTGCGGGAATTCCTGGAACATGACCTCGATGAAGAAGGACGGAAAAAATCCGTCGTCATCGTTGCCACCTCGAATGAACCCGCGCTGAAGCGGGTCAAGGGCGCGTTTTTGGCCATGGCCATCGCCGAGCATTTTCGCGATGCCGGCAAGAATGTGCTGATGATGATGGATTCCGTCACGCGGTTTGCCATGGCTCAACGCGAAATCGGCCTGGCCATCGGTGAACCACCGACCACCCGCGGTTATACACCTTCCGTTTTTTCGCTGCTGCCGCAACTGCTGGAACGGGCAGGCACCGGCGAGCAAGGCACCATCACCGGCTTGTTTACCGTGCTCGTTGAGGCGGATGACATGAACGATCCGATCGCGGATTCTGTCCGGTCGATTCTCGACGGTCATATCGTGCTCACCCGGGAACTGGCAACCCAAAATCATTATCCGGCAGTCGATGTTCTGGAAAGCGTGAGCCGGCTAAACCGGGATTTGCTCGATCCCGCACAACTTAATCTTGCCGGTAGTGCGCGGGAACATCTGGCGGTTTACCGGCGCAACCAGGACCTGATCAACATCGGGGCGTATCCTTTGGGGAGCAATCCGGCGATTGACCAGGCCATTGCGTTGCGTGAACCGATGAACAAATTTCTCCGGCAAGGCACGGCGGAAGGCTTTGGCACCGCCGAAAGCTGGTCGCTGCTGGCAAAAACCCTGGCCACAGCGGTCGCCAACGAAAAAGGGGTAAATTCAAAAAATAAATCCGGAATATGAAACCATTCACATTTCCGCTTGAATCCCTGCGTGTGCTGCGCAAACAACGCGAGCGCGCCGCGCAGCAGCGTTATGCGAAGACCCTCGCGACCTGCCGAAAAGCCGAGACGCAATTGCAGGCTGCGGCCGCTGAATGGGGGGTGGGTCTGGCACAACTCAAACATGAACTCGACGGCGGATTATCCGCCGGACAGCTGGCCAATTTGCGAAACGGCTGCCTCGTTTTGGAAATCCGCTGGCGCGAATGCCAGGCTGCCTTGATCGAGGCTCGCAGGGTCGCCGGCCTGATGTTCCAGGAAATGGCGGCGGCCACGCGCGAACGGGAAGGATTGGATCAATTTCACAACCGGGCGCGGCGCGCCCACGAACAGCAACTGCAGCGCGCCGAGCAGAAAAACTTTGACGAAATGGCCACGCAAGCCGCCGGCAGCGAACGCATTTTGCACGGGGCCTTGCAAGAAACCCACAATTGACCATGACTCGATTTCTCCAATCCCCCTGGTTTGCCGCCGCGCTCGGCTGCCTGCTTTATTTGGGCACCACCGCAGCCATTTTGAAGCCGTCAAAATTCGCCGCCTTCAAGCCGGCGGCGCCGGATTATTCCGCGGAGGATGATCCGTCCTGGAAATTCCGCAATCCGGAAATGGATCAATGGCTCTCGCAAATAAAAAGTGAAAAGGAAAAACTGGATTTGCGGCAGGAACAGCTTGATGAGTTGGAAACGCGACTCAACTCGGAGATGCAGGAGTTGTCGGTGGCCACGCAAACCGTCAGCCAGCTGCAGCAGAATTTCAACCAAAGCGTGATTACTTTCAGTTCTCAAGAACTGACCAATATCAAACATCAGACCAAGCTGATTTCTGAGATGTCGCCCGATGGAGCCATCGCTTTGTTAAGCGATATGCCGGACGACGATGCTGTGCGCATCCTGTTCACCATGAAAGACGACGTGGCCAGCCTCATACTGGATACGTGGAGCAAGGGCGGGAAGGACCAGGCAAAACGCGCTGCCACTTTGACTGAAAAATTACGCCAGATTTCCGTGGCGCTGCCACCAGCGCCGCCCGCGCCTTGATGTCAACTTTACCCAACATCCTGCCAAACGCCACGCCACTCTACTCCCAAGGCGGTTCCGACCAGGCTGCCCAATTCCAAAACGGTGCACAGGCATGCCAGTTTGATGATCTGATGAGCCAGGCTTTGTCAAACACATCGGGGAATCAGCCGGCGCGTGGCGGACCCCATTCCGAGGGCAACCCGCCGGAAGCGAATTCCGCACCGTTGCCTCCCAACAACCCTAACTATGGCTCAAGGCCGCAAGGGATCGCAGCCGATTCAAAGTCTCCGCCGGCAACCTCCGATACAGGCCAAGCCAATCAGCAGGTTGCAGCACCAGTTTCAAATTTCTCCAGAAGTAGCGGAAATAAAGATGCCTCATCAAATTCGCGGGGCTCCAAATCGGGCAAACAAACTGAAGGTGGCACCCAAACCGGGACCTCCGGGGACAAAACGGCTGCCAACCCGGGGACAAGCTTGCCGCTTGAGCTTAACAGTTTGATGCTGGGCGCCACAACCATGCCAATGGCGACTCCGCCGGTAAGTGTGGCAACAGAGGAATTAAAATCCACAACCGATCTTACCGTCCTCGGCAATGTGGCCAGTTTGTCTGCCGTTTCAGCCGGCAGCAAAAGCCCTGGCAACAGCGCGGCCAAGATTCCCGGTCAAGCCGCTCCAAACAACCCTTTGGCCGGTGCTTTGGGAACGATTATTTCAAAGCAGACCAGCGAAAACCCAACTGCAACGGGTGAAGCAACAGCAGCAAACATCCCAGGCCTCACTCCAGCACCGGATCAAGCCACAGCGATGGTAAAACCACCGGCTAGCGAAGTGAACACCGGCAAATCCACTGCCAATCCGCTGGTATTCGATCCATTGGCGGGCACGAATTCGTTATCGACTTCACCATCCGATGCTGATGGACAAACACCATCAATGGTGAATGGCACATCTAGTGCTTTAATGGCTGAGTCGATGAATACAGGTGAAAAAACAGATAAAACTGCCGATCAAAACGGGAAACTTTTGCCGGGCAGCGTCTCCGTGGTCGCGCACGGGAATGATTTGCCGTCTTCTTTTGTTCAATCAACATCAACCACTTCTGCCAATTTGATCAACCCAAGCGATACTTCGTCAGCAAGTTTATCCTCTGCTGATGGCGCCGCAAGTTTGTCCGCGAGCGACCTCCGCCTGCAAACCTTGGAGCGCACGCATGAACTAGTGGCCGACAATGCCATGCGCCTGGAAAGATCGGGCAGCGACACGTTGACGGTCGTTATCAAGCCGGGGGGCGGCACGCAACTTTCGCTTGAATTGCGCCAACACGGAGATGGGGTTGAGGCCCAGGCATCCCTGCAGCAAGGTGATTATCATCACCTCAATCAAAATTGGTCCGATTTGCAACAACGACTGGAGCAGCGCGGAATCCGGCTGGCTCCATTGGTGGATGGTGGCTCTTTTACCAACAGCGGCAACGAACAATCCGGCAAAAGCCCAGCCCGGCCAAGCGAGACTTTGGCTGACCTTGATTTATCCAAACCCCTGAATCCGACGCTGACAAGTCAAATGGGGCGGACAAGGATGGCAACCGGCTGGGAAACTTGGGCATGAAACGTATTTAAACCAAAATAAAACCATATGTCATCGACCTCCTCTATTTACGGCGCTTCCAGCGCGACCAATACCGGCACTGCGACCACTGATACCGCCACTGGCGGGACGCAGCAGACTTTGACGCAGAATAATTTCTTGCAGCTTTTAGTCGCCCAGATGGAGAATCAGGATCCCACGAACCCTCAATCCGATACCGAAATGGCATCACAAATGGCGCAATTTACTTCGCTGACACAATCCTCCGCCATGTCGGCCTCACTTTCAATGCTCCAAGCCAACAGCCTGATTGGCAGCACGGTAACCGTGCAGACGGATGCCAAGGGCGATACCGCCAGCGGGGTGGTCCAATCGGTCAGACTCGGGGCAAGCTCCTCGGACGGAACGCCGCAAATCTTGATCAATGGAACCCCATACGATTTAAGCAGCGTTCTTTCCGTGACGCCGGCAGCGCCCAGCAATACCCCGACCCCGGGCAGCACCCAGGGCGCTTCGAGCCCGGCAACCAATTAACGCAGCACCAAAAATTAATAAACCAAAAAGATCATTATGCTACTATCAATGGATTCAAGTGTCAGCGCCCTGGACCAGTTCCAGCAGGCGTTGAATGTCATTGGCAACAACATTGCCAACGTGGATAGCGTCGGTTTCAAGTCCGCCAATGTGGAATTCGCGGATGCCTTAAGCCAGACGATTGGCCAAAATTCAGCGGGCGTCGAGCAAATCGGCGAAGGCGTGGTAACCAGTTCGATCAGCGATCAATTCACCCAGGGCTCATTCACCAATACCGGCGTGGTGAGCAACATGGCAGTTTATGGAAATGGCTTTTTTGTGGTGAAAGATGCGACCACCGGCCAGGGGTATGTCACTCGTGACGGGAATTTTAACCTTGATTCAAACGGTTATCTGGTAACGAGCACCGGACTGCGAGTCCAGGGTTACACCAGCTCCGCCGGCACAACCATCGGGGATATCCAGGTTTCAAATGCCAACGCACCGGGCGGCGACACTTCCGCAGTTCAAAGTTATAAATTTGCTGATGACGGAACGTTGACAATCAGCCTGGCTGACGGAACCTCCTTCACCGGCGGACAAGTCCTCCTGCAAAACTATGTGTCACCGACACAATTAACCAGCGCGGGGAGCAATCTTTATACTGCGAGCGCGGCCGCGGGTCCCCTGACCGCGCCGGTGGTGCCGGGAACCAATGGCGTGGGCACCCTGGTCACCAGCCAGCTTGAATTATCGAACGTCGATTTGGCCAGTCAGCTAACCTCGCTTATCACCACTCAGCGGGCATATGAGGCCAACTCCAAGGTCGTCACCACCAGCAACGAAATCCTGCAGGACTTGGTGAACCTGGGTCATTAATTTTATGGCGGATGAAAAGACAACCAGTGAACCGGCGGAAGGTTCCGCGCCCGTGGCAGCCGTCAGCGCAGGCGGCGGTTTCAAGGTGTGGTTGCCCTTGATTGTGACCATGATTCTGATGCCGGCGCTCGCTTTCGGGGTGGCTCAGTTTGTCATTCTGCCACAATTGCAAAAAGGCTTGGGAATCAAGCCTGCCCCCGGTGCTGAAGCCAGTGCGGCTGCCAAAAAGAGCCCCGGCGATGCAAAGCAGGAGTCGGTGATCATGAGTAAATTACTAGTTAACGTGGCCGACACCATGGGTGCTCGCTACCTGCTCGTCAGCCTTTCAGTGGTTGGCAACACCTCGGATTTCAAGCAAAAGATGGCTGATCACGATGCGCAATTGCGCGACATGGCGTGCGGTGACCTGGCCACCAAAACCCTGGCCGATTTGGAAAAGCCGGGAGAGCGCAACGTCATCCGGAACGAATTGATCACCGGATTTAATAACATTCTGGGTGATTCAGAGGTGCAGGAGATTTATCTCACGGAATTCGCCATTCAATAACATGAGCGAATCCGCCTCACCTTCGACTATACCTGAAGCCGGCGAAACTTCCGTTTTGACGGCCAAGGGCGTTCGCGAAAGCCATAAGACGGCAAGCATTCGAGGTTACGACTTCCGGCAATCCGGATTTCTGGCTCCCAGCGAGCTGCGGCGGATCCGGCAGCGCCATGAACAGGTTGTGCGCGCACTTGCGGCCCGGCTGGCGATGTTCTTGCGCTTGGAATTCAGCCTGCAACTTTCCAAGGTTCATATTGTTGGCTATCAAAAATTCATTGAAAGCCTGCCAAGTCCGACCCATATCACGCTGTTCAAAACCGATCCCCTCAAAGGGGTGGGCCTGCTGATCATGCCGCCCAGGTTGGGTCTCATGTTTGTGGACCGACTACTGGGCGGGCGGGGACAAATGCCCGAGGAAGGCAGGGATTTGAGCGAGATCGAAGTTGTCCTGATTGATCAGGTGGTTACTCTCATCATTACCGAGTGGTGCAACCACTGGCCGGAAATGCGGGGACTCCAACCTTCTTTGTTGGGTCACGAGAATAATAGCCGTTTCCTCCAGACGGCGACGCCGGACACCGCCATGCTGATCCTCACGATCACCGGCGGCATTGGGGAACAGACCGGATCAATCCAGATCGTTTTCCCTTACGCCACAGTAGAGCCGCTCATGCGACTATTGGCGCCCGCCTTGCCCGTTTCCGACGTAACCCCCTCAAATATCACCAAACCACAGTGGAATCCTGAATTCAACGAGATCAAGGTTCCGGTCATTGTGGAATGGGAGGGCCTAAAGATGTCGGCAGGCGACGTCACGCGCTTAAAGACTGGCGATTTATTAATGCTGGATGCGGCGTGCGCTTCCCAGGTGCAGATACTTTTAAACCACATTCCCAAATTCACTGGGCGCCCCGGAACCACCGGGGGTAAATGGGCCGTGCAACTCACCGCCCCGTCCAACAACAACCAATCGACATGAGTGCTACTGCTGAACTTCCGAATAACCTGAATATCGTCCTTGATGTACCCGTCAGCCTGACCATTGAGCTGGGCGGATGCCAGCTTCCCATGCGGGAAGTCTTGCAACTCACCATCGGCTCCGTCATCCAACTGGACAAGGCGGCCGATGCGCCCGTCGAACTTAGTATTAACGGCAAACTGATTGCGCGCGGCGAGGTCGTCGTCATCGAAGAACGCTTCGGGGTGAAGATCACTGAAGTGATTGGCAATAATCCGCTTTAGCCTGAAAGCCGGCAATGAAATCAACCATAATCCGGGCCGTAGTATTAAGTTCTCCTCTTTGGATTTTGTCTTCGGCGCTGGCCCAATATGGGGGTACGGCAGCTCCATTGACGGCGCCCGCGTTGCCCGATTCGAGCATTTCGCTTATCAGGGTCATTGGCGCATTTGCTTTGGTGATTGGCTTATTTCTTGGTGGTGTCTGGATGGTGCGAAACTGGCAGCGAGTGGGCGGACCCGGTGCGCGCTCAACCAAATTAAGCGTTTTGGAAAGTCGCTCCCTCGGCAATCGCCAGGCTATCTACGTGGTGGGTTATGAACGTGAGCGATTTCTGATCGCGTCCTCGCCCGGTGGCGTAAACCTTTTGAGCCATCTCACCACGGCAACGGAAGAAGAATCGGCAAGCGCCGCAGGCAGTTCACCAGCTCCGTCATTTGCGCAAGCATTGACACAGGTTCTCAAGCGAAAGTGAAGAAACGTAATCCAATCTGGAGATGGCTTTTGGCGCTGATGCTGGTGTTTGGCTCGCTCGCGGCTTCGGCGCAAACCAACAGCGTGCAGGCTTTTGGCCCGATCTCCATCACGCTCGGTGGCAACAACGGCACCCAGAACGTGGACATGGGCATCAAAATCCTTTTTTCGCTGACGTTGCTATCGCTGGCCCCTTCGATTTTGCTCCTGATGACCTGCTTCACGCGGGTTGTGATTGTGCTTTCCTTCGTCCGCAGCGCCTTGCAGTTGCAAGGTTCGCCAGCCAGCCAGATCATCATCGGTTTGTCACTTTTCATCACTTATTTCGTGATGGCCCCGACCTGGGAAAACATCAATCGTGAAGTGATTGTGCCGTATGAGGCAGGCAAGTTAACTGATCAGCAAGCGTTGGATGGGGCCAGCGCGCAAATCCGGACGTTCATGCTCAAACAAACCCGTCCCAAGGACGTTGAGCTGTTTGTGGCCATGGCGAAAATGCCGGCGATGGCACCGGATCAATTGCCGCTGCGGGTCGTCATTCCGTCTTTTATCATCAGCGAGCTGCGCACGGCGTTTCAGATGGGTTTTCTGATTTATGTTCCTTTCATCCTGATCGACATTGTCGTTGCCACGGTTTTGATGAGCATGGGCATGATGATGATGCCGCCCACGACCATTTCCCTGCCGCTAAAATTGCTGTTGTTCGTGCTGGTGGACGGCTGGTCGCTGGTGGTGCAATCGCTCGTTCGCAGCTTTGGAACCTGAATCTATGAACGCTGAATTTGCCATTGAAATGTTGAAAACGATGATCTATCAGGCACTGACCATCGCCACCCCGATTTTGGCCACGGCCATGGTGGTGGGTCTGGCCATCAGCTTGTTCCAGGCGGTCACAACAATTCATGAACAAACCCTGGCCTTCGTGCCGAAAGCCCTCGCGGTGGTCGGCATCATTCTTTTACTCATGCCTTGGATTGTTCGCTCGCTGGTCGAATTCACCATCAGCGTCATTCAAAAGATGCCGCAGATGGTGCAGTAACCGGCGCTTATAAAATGGAAGCGGACTTTGATACCTGGATGCTCGTATTCCTGCGAGTCAGCGCCTTCATGCTGATGCTTCCAATTTTTACGATGACCAATTTCCCCGTGACCCTGCGGGTGGCGGTGGCAGCGTTCATGGCCTTGCTGCTGACGCCTGTGGTCCCTGTTTTTCAAATGGAAAAACTGGATTTAATCTCAGTCCTGTGTCTTATGGCGCAAGAAGTCAGCGTGGGTGTTTTGCTGGGGTTTGTGGCGCGCATGATTTTTTACGCGGTGGAAATCGCCGGCAGCGTCATCTCCACGGAGATGGGATTGAACCTCGCCTCAATTCTGAATCCCATGACCCAGGAGGCATCGCCAATAGCAGGTACAATCCTTTCATTACTGGCAACTTTGGTCATGTTTACTTTAAATCTGCATCATTGGATGCTGCTGGGGTTCGCCCGCACATATAGCGAGTTGCCGATTGGAAGCGTGCACCTGGATCCCGCCCTGCTTCCGTACATCGTCGCGCAAACCAGCGAGGTGTTCCTCACGGGCTTGCAAATTTCCGCGCCAATCATCGCCACTTCTTTTATTATCACGCTGGTTTTTGCCGTGCTCAGCCGGGCGGTCCCGGAGATGAACATTTTCACTGAGATGTATGGATTCAAGGTCGTGGGGGCATTGATCGTTTTAGGTTTCACCATGCAACTGGCGGCTCAATACGTTGCCAACTATTTGAACCGCCTGCCGGACGACCTGCTGGTGGTGGGGCAAATGCTGGGAGGAAGATAATCATGGCTGAATCCACCGGCGAAAAGACAGAGCAACCGACGCAGCGAAGGCTCGAAGACTCGATTAAAAAGGGGCAGATTCCCCGGAGCGCCGAAGTCCAGACGGTTTTTGTGCTCATGGGAGGCTTTGCCGCCATGACCTTCGCCGGCCGGGAAATCTGGCAGCAATTCGTCACCGCCATTACGCTTTCCCTCGGCCACCTGCACGACACCCCCATCACCACCAATTCTCTGCAAGGCTACGGCCTTGCCGGATTGGTGGTATTGATTAAATGCGCCGGGCCGTTCGTCCTCGCGACCTCGCTCGGGGGCCTGCTCGCCGGCGCAGTTCAAAACCGTTTCAACACGGCCTCCGAAGTGCTCACCCCGGATTGGAACCGCGTTAATCCGGTGGCTGGCTTTGGCCGCCTTTTCTCGGCGCGCATGCTGTTTCCCACGCTCGTTGGCCTGGTTAAATTCGTGTTCATTGTCGGCATTACCTACTCCGAGATCAGGCGGCTTTTGAGTGATCCGATCTTCACCTCGGCGGTGAGCAGTGCACATCTGGCTGAATTCCTTGGGCAATCATGCCTCCGCATCTTACTGCGCGTCAGCCTGGGTCTCATAATCATCGCGGCGGCTGACTACGGATACCAATTCTGGCGGAATCAACGCGATCTGATGATGACCAAGCAGGAACTCAAGGATGAAATGAAGAACTCTGAGAGTAACCAGCTAGTAAAGACGGCGCGGCGCAAACGCCGGGCGATCAGCAAAGCCAAGGCCCTCGCCGACGTGCCAACCGCCGACGTCATCGTCACCAACCCGACCCATATCGCGATCGCCCTGCGGTATGATCGCAAAGTAATGCGGGCGCCAAAAATTGTCGCCAAAGGCATCCGGTTGAACGCCGCGAAAATCCGCGAAATCGCCGAGAAACACCAGGTTCCCATCGTTGAAAACAAACCCTTGGCGCGAATGCTTTTCAAGCATGGGCGTGTTGGTGGCGAGATTCCTGCTCAGCTGTACGCAGCGGTGGCTGAAATTCTGGCCTGGGTTTACCGGGTCAACCGCTACCGCTATTTCGCGGAGAAAAACCAAACCTAAATCGACACATGGGATCTTTGAGTGATAGGATGCGCAAGCTGCTTCGCTACGGCGATCTGTGGCTTGTATTTGCCTTGTTCGGCACGATCCTGCTGTTGATTTTGCCGGTTCCGCCGATCTTATTGGATCTCTTATTGACGGCCAGCATCAGCATTTCCCTGCTAACCCTGCTGGTGATTCTTTACCTGCGCACCCCGGCAGAATTTACCGGGTTTCCCACCCTCCTTTTGTTCATCACGCTTTATCGGTTGTCCCTAAATGTCGCCTCCACCCGGCTTATCCTGCTAAACGGCTACGCCGGCCACATTATTCAATCATTCGGAAACTTCGTAGTTCAAGGCAATTACGTGGTCGGAATGGTGATTTTCCTGATCCTGGTGCTGATTAATTTCATCGTCATTACCAAAGGTGCTGGCCGCATCGCGGAAGTCGCCGCGCGGTTCACCCTGGACGCACTTCCCGGCAAGCAAATGGCGATCGACGCCGAGCTCAATGCCGGATTGATCAAGGAAACCGAGGCCCGCAACCGGCGGCGCGCTCTCGAGGAGGAGGCTGACTTTTACGGCTCAATGGACGGGGCGAGCAAATTCGTTCGTGGTGATGCCATTGCCGCAGTGCTAATCACTCTCATCAATATTATCGGCGGCTTTGCCATCGGAATTGCGCAAAAGGGCATGACAATGAGCGAAGCCCTGCAGCACTATACGATTTTGTCGATCGGTGATGGCTTGGTGTCTCAAGTTCCTGCCCTGATCACCTCCACCGCCGCCGGTATTCTGATCACGCGGGCCACGTCGAAAAACGACCTCGGCCAGGAATTGGGACGGCAGCTGTTGTTTTATCCCAAGGCGCTGACGATCCTCTCGGTAATGCTTGGCGTCATGGCGATGGTTCCGGGACTGCCGACGTTGCCATTCCTGACCCTGGCTATCATCACCGGCTTGTTGTCCTACTCCATCCATCGCCACGGCACCCCTGAATTATCTGCTTCAAACCAGGGCGTCGGCATGAGCGGCAAAAGCGCTGACAACAAAGCAGCCGGCGCCACGCCGGGCGCGCCCCCCGAACCAAAGCCGCCGGAAAAAATCGAAAGCCTGCTCACCTTGGACACGCTGCAAATCGAATTGGGCCATGGACTGGTGGCAATGGCGGATACCAGGAAGGGCGGCGACCTGTTGGAACGCGTGACCGGCGTGCGGCGCAATTTTGCCACCGAAATGGGCATGCTTATTCCGCCGATTCGCTTGCGAGATAATCTCCAATTGGGTCCGAATGAATATCGATTTTTGCTGAAGGGAAATTCTTTCGCCCAGGGCCAGTTGATGCCCGGCCACTGGTTGGCGATGAACGCAACGAATAGCAAGACGTCCTTGAAGGGCATGCCGACCATCGAACCGGTTTTTCAATTGCCGGCAACCTGGATAACGGCGATCGAAAGAAAAAATGCCGAGGTGGCGGGTTATACCGTGGTCGATGCACCCTCCGTGCTGGTAACCCACCTCTCCGAGAGCGTCAAGCGTCATTGCCATGAGATTCTCACACGCCAGGATGTGCAAGTGTTGTTGGACAACCTGAAACAGACCAATCCAACGGTGGTGAATGAGTTAATTCCTGCGACTTTGAGCATCGGCCAGGTGCAACGGATCCTGCAAAACTTGCTCGCGGAAGGAATCTCCATTCGAAATCTGGCCGGTATACTTGAAAAAGTGGGTGACCATGCTCCGTTCACCAAGAACCCGGATGAACTGTCGGAACACGCAAGGCGAGCCCTTGGTTCACAATTGACGAAACCCTTCCAGAATGAAAATGGCGGCATCCGCGTGATTACCATCGACCCCAAACTGGAACAGCAGCTAACCCAAAGTGTCCGCCAATCGCCCACCGAAATGGCGCTCGTGATCGAACCCAAGTTGGCCCGACACGTGGTGGATGTTCTGACCAAATCGATTCAGCAAATGCTAGCCACCGGCCAACAACCGGTCATTTTGTGTGCTCCCCAGTTGCGGCTGGCCTTCCGACGTTTCTTCGAGAACACCTTCAATAATCTGGCGGTGCTCTCCTATGCGGAAATCCCCTCAAGAGTGCAGATCCAGAACGCTTCGGTGATACCCAATATTTTTGAGCCTTCATGAAAGTCGTCGCAATTCAGGCCAGAGATGCAAGTACCGCCCTGGCAAGGGTCCATGAGGAACTGGGCCCGGACGCGGTCGTGGTCGGCGTGCGGCATTTGCCACCAGATGGGATATCGAAATTATGGCAGCGTCGCGGGGATATCGAGGTGACGGCCTGCCTTCCCGATACCACACCGGCTCAGAGACCCGCTGACGGTGAAAGCAGGCAGGCCGACAATCAGAATTTCTCCCACCACCAGAAAAACGATTCACCGGACAACCAGCCCGCGACCGGTCGTTGGCGCACGATTCAATGGCTGGAAACCAAGGGGTTATTGCCAAACTTTGTCGAGCAGTTGGAACAGAAAGTTTATTTATTGCATGGAAAACAACCCCTGGCCACTCCCGAAAAGGAATGGACGGCCGTCACGGATTTGATCGTGTGTCACTGGCGACAGGCACGAAAAACCATGACTGGTACCGGTCGGCCCCATGTCCTTATCGGCCCCCCGGGTTCAGGAAAATCCACGGCACTCTGCAAGTGGATGGTCTCCTCAGTTTTGGTAAATGAGCACAGCGTCCGTGTCTGGCGATTGGACGGTTCCACGGCGAACGCCTCAGAAATCCTGCTATTGCACTGTGAATCGTTGGGCGTACCAGCCTCGCGCTTTTGGCAGGAGCCCGCACCGGCGGCGGACTTGTTGTTTATCGACTTACCAGGCGTCGAAGCCCACAACGCCGACGCCCTGGCTGCATTGCAGCAGCAATTGTCCCAACTGCCCGACCCGCACATTCATCTGGTTTTGAACGCCGCGTCTGAAAGCTCAATTCTGTTTGAGCAATTTCACGCTTTTGAGTCTTTCCAACCGGAGGACATTATTTTCACGCATTTAGATGAGGAGCACCAACGCGTCAAGTTATGGAATTTCGTACTGGGTACAAATTGTCCGATCAGCTTTCTCGGCACCGGGCAAAAAATTCCGGGTGAATTCCTTCGGGCCGAGCCAGCCCTGCTCTTTCCGCAACGAAATCGACGATAAACACTAGGTTTTACGATGAATTGTGCTGGCCTCAAGCCGATGGCAGAAGGTTTGCTAAGCAATAGTGAAACTTTCAATGAAGTCGCACATAATTCTTGGTTCGATTCTCGGGTTCCTGGTCGGGGCCGGCTTTAGCCTGTCTGACCAGTGTTCTTGGGCCACGGCGTTGTGGCGCGCCTGCGTTACCGCTTTAGTGGCGGCAATTCTCACTCGGTGGTGGAGTCAAATCTGGTTGCAAAGCTTGGGTGATGCCATCCGCCAGCGTCGACAAGCGAGCTCTAATCCTCCGGCTAAAGCGAAGCCGCTGATCAAAACATGATCAATCAATCAGACGCAACCAGCGAATTGAGGGTTTTTCCGGCCACAGCACCTCCCAATGCACAGGAGCTTTGGCAACGTTATCACCATCAGGGGGATGTCGACGTTGAAAACGAACTGGTGGTAAAATATCTGCCGCTCGTTTCCTCGGCCGTGGCCCGTCTGGCGATGACCCTGCCGGAACATGTGGACCGCGACGATTTGAACAGCGTAGGCCTGGTTGGTCTGCTACAGGCACTGCGCAATTTCAATCCCGCTTGTGGCGCTAGTTTTGAGTCTTATGCCCGCATGCGGGTGCGTGGTGCGATGCTCGACGAACTGCGTCGCATGGATTGGATACCTCGCACCATCCACGAGAAGGCCCGCAAGCTCCAGAACACCTTGGCTCAATTGGAACAAAAGCTAGGCAAGCCGGCGACGGACGAGCAGATGGCAAAAGCCTTGAAATTAACCATGCCAGAGTATCTCCAAATGGTGGACGAGGTGCGGCCGGCGTCCTTTGTCTGCCTGGACGCAATCAATTTGCCCGATGACAGCGAGGGAGGAAGCCTACATGAAGTCATCGCCAACGAGGCGGCGGAGAATCCGGTAGATCAGGCCTCGCAACAGGAATTAAAACAGGTGATTTTTGAACGACTCAAGCTACTGCCGGACATACAGCGCAAAGTCCTTGCGCTTTATTATGCTGAAGACATGAACCTGCGCGAAATTGCGGAGGCATTCAACCTAACGGAATCGCGGATCTGCCAGATCCATTCCCAAGCTATTCTCGCCATCCGGTCACATGTCCAACGGCTTGAAGCGGGTCACGTTAAATTGGCAGCCAGCGCCAGCCAGCCATGATCATCATCATCGGAACCATCGTGGTCATCCTGTGCGTATTTGGCGGCTTTGTCATTGGCGGCGGCCATCTGCTTGTTTTGGTTCACCCCAATGAATTGTTAATCATTGGCGGGGGCGCATTGGGAGCGTTGTTGATCATGTCGCCGATGAAGGTGCTTAAAGAGATCGTGGGCGGCATGAAACTTTGCCTGCAAGGAGCGCCGCATAACCGTGAGGCTTATGAGCAATTGCTGAAAGTACTCTACGAATTGTTCATGCTGGGACGCCGTAGCGGCATGATCGCCCTCGAGGAGCATGTGCTGGAACCGGAGAAAAGTTCCATCTTCAAGAAATACCCCAATTTCATGGAAAACCATGAGGCAGTGGAGTTTCTTTGCGGGGGGTTGCGCCCCATCATTGACGGAAAGATCAAGCCGGATCAATTGCGGCTCTTGTTGGATGCTGAATTGGACCAACTTGAGGTTGAGCATCATGCGCCGGTGGATGTGTTAACCCGGACAGCGGACGCCATGCCGGGTTTCGGCATCGTGGCCGCGGTTCTGGGCATCATCATTACCATGGCCTCCATTTCCGGTCCTGTGGAAGAAATCGGCGTCGAAGTGGCGGCAGCCCTGGTTGGTACTTTCCTCGGAATTCTACTGGCCTACGGGTTTCTCAGTCCGCTGGCGTTGAATCTGCAGTTTATCAAGGCTGCGGAATTGGACTATACCAAGTGCATTGCCGCTTGCGTAACCGGATTTGCCGGGGGCATGGCCCCCATTACAGCGGTGGAATTGGGTCGGCGCGGCTTGAGCAGTGAGCTGCGGCCGACCGCGGATGAGATGGAAACCATGCTCAAATCCATCAAGAATTAAAGGCGGCAGAGTGTCAAAAAAAGCCAAAAAACACGCGCATCACGGCGGTTCCTGGAAAGTGGCGTACGCCGACTTTGTCACGGCGATGATGGCCTTGTTTTTGTGTCTTTGGCTCACTTCACAGGATATCAAAATCAAGGAAGCCGTGGAGCGCGCCTTTCGCAACCCGTTCTCCAACGTGACCAAGGAATCCGTCGGCATCATCCCAAACAAGGACGTTTCAGCCAGTTACCAGCAACAAGGACACTTTCAATCTGTTTCGGCCGTCGAAATGGAAACCATGCGGCACCTCAGTGATGATTTAAGCAAACTGCTCAAGCAGAACGAGGATGTGACCACCGTGAAAATCGATCTCACCCCCGAAGGCCTGAACATTAACATTTTCGACAAGGCTCAAAAGCCCATTTTCCTCCCCGGCACTGCCGAATTCACAGATTACGGCTCCTGGGTTTTTAGCACGCTGGCCTGGGAAATCTCACGTTATACAACCTTTCACGTGGAAGTCGAAGGGCACACGGAATCGAAAGTTGAGTCTGGAAATGATAATCATGGAAAATGGGATTTATCAACCGAGCGCGCGAATGCGGCGCGGCGCGTCCTGACGGATAATGGCGTGATTGACAAGCAGATCTATAAAGTTTCCGGCTTTGCCGATACTGCCCCGATGGAAGGCTATGAACCCGACGACGAAATCAACCGTCGGGTAACGGTTCTGCTGAAATTAAAAGAATCGGTCCAAGCCTTATCCGACCAATCCGACGCTTCTGATCAAACCAACCAGCCGGCTCCCGCGGCTTCAACCACCAATGACACTCCAAAAAACTGAATCATTCCAACCCCTCACCTCGGTGGCGACCGCCGATAAAAACCGGGAGTTTCGCGTTACCGTCATCCCGCAAGCCGAACCTGCGCAGAACTTCAAAAGCTTGAGCCAGAACCCCCCGACAGGCCATACAATTGGCGCTGCCAGCGGCAAGAAAGCCTGCGAACCGAGCCTTTCCCTCGAGCATGACGGCGGCCGAATTTCCAACATTCGCATCCTCTGCAGTTGCGGTCAGGTCATGGAACTCGCCTGCGTTTATGAGGAATCTCCCAAGACGAAGTAGCAAAAGCACACCCGGCAATTTCTGCTCCACCGACCGGAATCTTTTGCCAGCCGGTTCAAAAACCCCTTAAAAATCGCGTAAAACACCCATAAAAACGCGATGGCACAGCCGCTGCTATCTACACTTAAATATGGAAGTGAGCCTCTATCAGGCAGCGGCGGCGATGAGCGCGACCGCACAGTGGCAGGACTTGATCGCAGAAAACTTGTCAGCCTCCTCTGTGCCAGGGTCTCGCAAGCAGGAGATTTCTTTTGCTGACGTGCAAGCTGGACTAACCTCTGGCGGACCGACTGGCCAAAGCTCAAACTATTCCCTGACCACGGCGAAAAAAATCACGAATTTTCAACCAGGAGAATCACACCCAACAGGCAATCCTATGAATTTTGCCCTTGAGGGCTCGGGCTTTTTCGCCGTTAAGACCCCTAACGGACAAACCGGTTACACTCGGGATGGGGAGTTCCAGCTCAATTCAAGCGGGCAAATTACCGACAAACAAGGCAATCTCGTGATGGGGGACGGCGGCCCACTGCAATTGCAGTCGAATAATCCAGGCACCTTGACGGTTTCCGCCAACGGCGATGTTGCCCAAGGCGACCAAATCATTGGCAAGCTGAAAACCTATGAATTCAAGGATCCAAATCAACTGACCATGACCGGTTCCGGGATTTTTAGCGCCAATGGCACCGGCGCACTACCCATACCCTCAACGTCAACCAAAGTCCGCCAAGGATTTCTGGAGGCCGCAAATTCCTCGCCCACCACCCAAATGGCCAGCCTGATTACCGCGATGCGGCTGTTTGAGGCAAATCAAAAAGTGCTCTCCCTGGAAAGTGACCGGATGAGCAAGGTAATCACGGATTTGGGAAGCACATCCTAACCTAAAATATGTTACGCGCCCTTTATTCTGCCGCTGCCGGGATGGAATCCCAGCAGATGAACCTTGACGTGATTTCCAACAACCTGGCGAACGTCAACACCACCGGTTTTAAAGAGAGCAAATTAGAATTTCAAGACCTGTTGTACCAAACGACTCGAGCAGCCGGTTCCCAACAGGGCGGCGGAAATGAGTTGCCCGGCAGTTTGCAGATTGGCCAGGGATCTATTCCGGTTTCCACCGAGCGTATTTTTACCCAGGGTGATCTTTCCCAAACGGGCGGCAACCTGGATATAGCCATCCAAGGGCAGGGATTTTTTCAAGTTCAGATGCCTGACGGCACCCTGGCCTATACGCGCGACGGTAGTTTCAAAACGAACGCACAGGGCCAAATCGTCACCAGCGATGGATATCCGGTTCAGGGCGGTTTTGAACCAGTGCCTACCGGAACCACCAACATCACGATTTCCGCCAGCGGCGCCGTCACCTATACGACGCCCAGCGGCACCACCAGCTCGCAAATCCAACTGGCTAATTTTAATAATCCGGGCGGATTGCAAGCTGCCGGACAAAATCTATTCACGGAAACTGAAGCCTCAGGAACAGCTTTGCTGGGGGAACCAACCCAGAATGGCCTCGGACAACTGCAGCAAGGCTATTTGGAACTTTCCAACGTTAGCGTCGTTCAGGAAATGGTGAATCTCATCCTGGCTCAACGCGCCTATGAAGTTAATTCCAAGGCCGTGCAAGCGGCTGACCAAATGATGCAAGACAGCAACAATCTGCAACATTAATGTTAACGAAAATGCCATCCACCAAGGCGAACGCCAAAGAAAACCCCCGAACATTTTTGGGAGTTTTTTTGGTGTTCAAAACCTGGCTCGTTCTATCGTTGTTGATTTTTCTGACGGCAGGATTCCAGCCGCTGGTCCTGGCGGCGGACACAGGGTCTTTAGAACTGATGCCGAATGCCCAGGTGGATGGTCGTGGAATTTACCTGGGAGAACTCGTCAGGTCCAGCCAGCCTTTGCCGGAAGTGCGCCTTTGCGATGCGCCCGATTTTGGCAAAACCACTCAATTCAGCCGGGCACAAATCATCAATCAACTCGCCGCCCTTGCGCCAGAGCTGGCCCTGACGAATTGGACAGGTACGGACACGATCATGATTTCGCGGAAAACGCGAACTTTGACTGAGATGGACACGCTGGCGTTGCTGACCAGCGCTTTGCAGAAGGATTTCGTTAATGACCGCGGGGAACTTGAGCTGAATTTTACCCAGCCCTGGGATCCACCAACTGTGCCGGATGAACCGTTGACTGTGAAAATCCTGGAGTCGCCGGTTGCCGGCGTGGCGCCGAGTTTCATCATTCGTTTTGAACTTTGCACGGGGACCGAAACGATCGGCACCTGGCAAGCCTCGCTGCAAGCCCACATTTGGCGCACGGTCTGGGCGGCGCATTCAAACCTCCAGCGCGGAGAATTGGTCAGTGAGGCAGATATTGATCAAGAGCGGAGGGATGTGCTGAATATTCATGAAACGCTCGCCCAATTTTCCGTGGACGATTCATCACTCCAACTGGCCGAGGGGATTGAAGCGGGCAACATCCTTTTGGCACGCGATCTCAAACCGAAAACCGTAATTCATCGCGGCCAGATGGCGGATGCACTGTTGCAGGACGGCGCGTTGAATATCATGATGAAAGTTGAAGTGCTGGAGGACGGCGCCCCAGGACAAATCGTGGAGGTTCGCAACCCCGCGTCAATGCGCAGTTTAAGCGGCAAAGTAGTGAACGATCAAACCGTGGAAATCTCCCTATGAACTATAAACCTTCCCTCCTTCCGCAACTAATTGTAGTGGCCGCTTTGTTCGTTCAGCAGCCTTACCAGGCACTCGCCGACTCCCTTTGGCAAAATAACACAACCCAGTCGATGTTCGCCGATAAACGCGCGGCCAATGTGGGGGATATTATCACAATCGTGGTTCAGGAAAGCTCCACAGCGAATAAGAACAACGCCACCACCACGGAAAGGCAATCCAGTTTGACTGCAGCCATCACCTCGTTCCTGTATAGCCCCGGCGCAAGTGGTTTGCTGACCAAAGGCGGCCAGCTGCCGGCGATGGCTTACAGTTCGGACCACAAACACGCCGGGACCGGGGCAATCAATGATTCAGAATCCATAGTGGCAGAAATCGCCGTGCGGGTTATTGATGTGCTGCCAAATGGCAATCTGGTGTTGGAAGGAAAGCGGGACACCGCGTTCAGCGGTGAACGGCAGACAATTATTTTGCGCGGCGTAGTGCGCTCCGAAGACGTGGCCAGGGATGACACCGTACTGAGTCACAATGTTGCCGACGCCACCATTCAAATCATAGGCAAAGGCACTGTCAGCGATACTCAGAACAAAGGCTGGTTCAACCGCCTCTGGGACAAAATCAATCCATTCTGACCATGCCGGCTGGAAACTGCATATTGAACCGGATCTTCCAGCGAACCTGTGGGGTTGACGGGAGTTTATCCCAGTGCCGTCAAAGCTCTGGCTTACGTGACTCTCGACTGGCATCACCAGTTGGCAAGATCAACCAAATCAAAGGAGTTCTTTCGTTTGGCCTGATGCTTGCTCTGTTTCTGGGCATGGTTGGCAATATCCTCGCTGATGATGGCGTGCGGCTCCGGGACCTGGTCATGGTCGCGGGAGCGCGCGACAACCAACTGGTGGGCTTCGGCCTCGTGGCCGGGCTCGCCGGCGATGGCGACAAAGATCCCATTTACACGCAAACGGCCATCGCCAACATGCTGCAGCGCTATGGCATCAACGTGCAATCGGTCCTGGCGCAGATCTCGGCCAAGAACGTCGCGGTGGTAATGGTCACGGCAGACATTCAGGCTTTCGTCAAACCGGGTGCGCGGATCGACGTGCAAGTGGCTTCCATGGGCGACGCGAAATCCCTGCAAGGCGGCGTCCTGTTACAAACCCCACTACTTGGGGCAGATAACAAAGTTTATGCGGTCGCACAGGGGCCAATTGCGGTTGGCGGGTTTACTGGCGGCACGGGGGGAGGCGGTGGTGCGACTGTGACCAAGAACCATCCCACGGTGGCTCAAATCACTGGCGGCGCGATTGTTGAGCGGGAAATCCCGGCGCAAATTGTGCGAGATGACACCGTGGAATTGCTGCTGCGGGAACCCAGTTTTATCTCCGTGGCTTTAATGGCCAATGCCATCAACCAAATATTCACCAACTCAGCGCACGCCGTTGACTCAACTTCGGTGCAGGTTCACATGCCGGAATCCGCAAGGAATGATCCGATGGATTTCATCGCGGCGCTGGAAGATATTGAGATTACCCCCGATACTCCGGCACGCGTCATCATCAACGAGCGCACCGGCACGATTGTGGCCACGGCGAATGTCAAAATATCCAGCTGTGCCGTGGCTTGCGGCAATATAACAATTAATATCGCCTCGACGCTGGATGTTTCGCAACCGAGTCCGTTCAGCCAGACCGGACAAACGGAGGTTACTCCGCGCACAACCACTGAAGTGACCGAACACAAGGGCACCCTGGTCACCCTGCCCGAATTGCCCACCGTGGAAAAGGTGGCAGCGGCCCTTAACGCGCTCGGCGTCACCCCGCGCGACATGATGGCTATTTTTCAAGCCATGAAACAAGCGGGCGCTCTGCAGGCGGAACTCCTCATCCGCTAATATGAACATTTCCTCCATTTCCTCCGCCGCCCCGGTAGACACCTCAGATATTCCAGTGCAAGATCTGGCAGGCAACAAACATTTGACGGAGCAACAGAAAATCGCCGAAGCCAGCCGTCAATTTGAGGCCATCATGCTGCGGCAGATTCTCAGCGAAGCGCAAAAGCCGGTAATCACCTCGGAATTTACCGACAATTCAACAGCGGCCGGCATTTATCAGGATTTCATAACGAATTCCCTGGCGGACAGCATGTCCAAGTCCGGCACTCTGGGCTTGGCCAAGATATTTGAACAGCAATTGAGCCACCCGTCACCCAAGACGGCCACGCCGGCAAACAGAGACATGGTTCCTGTTTCGCAAATTTCCGCAGTGCCCAACCAACCGGCAAAGGCCGGTCATCATTTATTAACCGCACTTAGCCCGAATATCCATGAACGATCTACTCCATAACTTGATCGAAGCCTTGCGTGAGGAATTAAAGCAATACGGCGAGATGCTTGCCGTGCTGGAGCAACAGCAGGATTATGTGGTCCAACGACAAGTCAACGATTTGCTGCAAAACATCAGCCAGATTCATGCGCAGGGCGACATCATTGCGGCGGTACGGCGCGAACGCGGACAGCATCAGCGCAACGTGGCGCGGCAGTTGAGTCTGGACGACGAGGCACCCTTCGGCCTTATAATCCCCAAGTTACCGGCAGACTACCGTCCGCTGGTGCAGGCATTGGTGCAGGAAAACAATGAATTACTAGTTCGCGTGCACCAGCGCGCGCGCCAGAACCATCTGCTGCTGAGCCATGCGGTCGAACTCATGCAGCAACTGATTGACGCCATTTTGCCCGGCGGCAGTTTGAAAACATACGATAAAAGCGGTCGCCTGCCGGGAAATCATGCGCCAGTCTATTCACTCTATGAGAGTGTTGGCTAACCTTGTTTATGTTTAACCTACTGGGCTCCCTCGACATGGCGTCACGCGCCATGCAAACGCAAATGACGGGTGTCGACGTAACTGGCCAGAACCTGGCCAACGTCAATACCCCGGGTTATTCGCGCCAGACGGTGGATATCCAGACCAGCCCGGATATCTCTACCGGCATCGGCATGGTAGGCACCGGTTCAACCGCAGTCGCTATTCAACAAGCGGTGAATAGTCTCTTGAACACCCAGATCGTGTCGCAGCAAAGTTCGGGCGGCTATTGGACGGCCCAGCAGGGCGCCTTGCAGAGCGCCCAAACGAGTTTGAATGAATTTTTAAACGGCACAGGGAGCACAACCTCATCCAGTTCCACGACCAGCACCAGCGATACCGGCCTTTCCGGGCAACTAACCGGCCTCTTCAATGCTTTTCAGGCGGTCGCAACGTCGCCCACCTCCATTGCGGACCGTCAAGCCCTGATCAGCCAGGCGCAAACACTGGCCTCGAGCTTTAATCAAGTCGACAGCCAGTTGAGCGCCACCCGCACTTCACTCAACACGTCCTTGAGTAATGGTGTGACGTCCGCCAACAGCCTGCTCTCAGGCATAGCCCAATTGAACGGACAAATCGCTTCCGCCGAAGCCAGTGGTGGAACCCCCAACGATCTGCTGGACCAGCGGCAACAGGACCTGCAAAATCTGGCGCAATTGACCAACATCCAAACCAGCACACAAGCCAATGGCGCGGTGGACGTCAGTATTGGCGGGCAAACCCTGGTGAACGACAATAAAATTACGGACACTTTGCAAACCTACGACGCCTCCGGCAACGGCAGCGGACAGTTGCTCGTCCAAACTGCAACCGGCGGCATCGATCTTACGCTCACCGGCGGTTCCATCCAGGGCACCATTGACGCACGCGACGGCGAGTTGGCGACGATGCAAAGCAACATCAACAATCTCGCCACCAGCCTGATCTCGGGAATTAACGGCAACGGCCAGGGAGGTTACAGCGCTGGTTATGGTCTCACGGGCACCACCGGGGCGGATTTTTTCACCGGAACGGATGCCTCAAACATTGCCGTAGATTCTTCCCTGGTTAATAATCCCTCTCTATTACAAGCCTCCTCCTCTGCGACCGCGAACGGTGACGGCTCCGTCGCATTGCAGGTGGCGAATCTGGCTTCGAGCACGCAAGCCAGCCTGAACGGGCAAACTTTTGGCAATTATTACGATGAAACGGTTGCTGGCCTGGGTGATTCGCTGCAAACTGCAAACACCCAAGTCACGAACCAGACGGCGGTGTCCAATATGCTGGCAACCCAGCAAAGTTCTGTTAGCGGTGTCAACATCGACGAGGAAATGACGAATTTGATGGGGTTTCAGCGGGCTTATGAGGCTGCGGCGCAACTAGTGAACACAATCAATCAAATGATGGTAACCGTCAACAACATGAAGACGGCTTAACGTTTTAAATTTATTGAGATCATTATGCGAATTGCCACGGATTCCTACACCAACTCAATGCTTAGCGGTTTCAATATGCTGAAACAGCAGCAGGTCAACTTGCAGAACCAGGTCACCACCGGTCTAAGCGTACAAGCACCCTCCGACAATCCCGAGGCGATGCAAACCACTCTGGGTGATTTATCAGGCCAAGCAACCCAGCAACAGTATAGCAGCAACATTACCACCGCTCAAGCACAAGCCAATTCGGTCTATAGCGTTTTACAGTCACTGCAAACCATCACCAGCCAGGCAAACACCATTACCACGGAAGCCGGCAGCGGCACGGCTTCCCAGTCTGAATTGAATGATTACGCCACCCAAGTCAATGCGTTGATCCAGCAAGCCCTGCAATTGGTGAACACGCAAGATCCCGCCACCGGGCAATATCTCTTCGGCGGCACCAGTTCCAGCCAGCCACCCTTCACCGCCACCACGGACGCGAATGGGAATGTCACCGGGGTCACCTATCAGGGAAATACGTCGGTCAACCAGACTCAGGTTGCGGCCGGAATCACGGCGGCGGTCGATGTGCCAGGTGCCAACAGTTCCGGCTCGGGGGCATACGGACTCATTGCGGACAGCCGCACGGGAGCTGATCTTTTTAACCATTTGATTCAGCTCCAGCAAAATCTCACTTCCGGCAACACGAGCGCCATTACCACCACGGATGGCACGAACCTGCAGAAGGATGAGGATAACATCACCTATCAGGTGGCGAACAATGGCAATGTTCAAGCACGGCTGAATACAGCCGCCTCGTTGGCGACCACCCAATCTAATTCATTGGCCACTGACATATCCAATACCTCCGGGGTGGATTTGGTTCAAACCCTCACCGATTTGAGTCAAACGCAAACTGCGTACCAAGCGGCGCTGGAGAGTAGTGCCAGCATCATGCAACTTTCCCTCTTAAATTATCTCCCATAAAAAAACATGAATTCAGTCGAACCCATCCAACCGGAGAACGCGCCTCCCGCGTCCACCAACCTGGTAAAACTCCCGCTGGGTCTGCTTGGGTTTGAGCCAGTCAAACAGTTCGCCCTACTTGCCGATCCTGCGGAAAAACCCTTTGCCTGGCTAAAAGCCCAAGGCGAGGCAGCGCTCGCTTTCGTGGTCATTGATCCGTTCGTCGTCGTGCCTGATTACAAACCGGAAATTCCAGATGCGGACGCAGACTTTTTGGGCCTGACCAATGCCGGCGACGCGCTCTTGCTGGGGATCGTTACCATTCACGCTCCCAATCGGGCCACGATGAATTTGAAGGGGCCGGTCGTCATCAATCGCCATTCACATATCGGCAAGCAAGTCATCATCGCGAATTCCGCCGACTATTCCGTAAACCACCCGCTACCCGTGGCGGCATCGTGACTTCATGCTGATCCTCTCGCGAAAATTGGGTGAAAGCATCGTGATCGACGACCGGATCATCGTCAAAATCATGCGTGTGGACGGGGACACGGTAAAGTTGGGAATTGAGGCTCCGGCTTCCGTGACCGTGCACCGGAAAGAAGTTCATGACGAAATCCAGGTCAACAATAAGGCGGCGGCCTTGAAGCCCGGCCTGCCTTTGCCAAAGTTTGCGCAAACCAAGGCCAGCAACCCTCCTTCTACCGGAGGATGAAACCGGCTTGAACCCTTAACAAAATGAGTTCACTTATCACCGCCACGCCGAATAGCGCGGCAAGCCTTGAACCCGACATCGAACTTCAACTCAGTCAGGCTTTGATGGACTGCAACCATAGTCTGAATGGCGGCGAGTTCAATGGCGCCCTGCAAGCTTTGGATCGCGCAGTCAATCTCGCTCCCGCCAACCCTGACGTTCTGAACCATCGTGCACGGTTGCTGGTTTATTTAAAGGAATATGACCTGGCCAAGGCCGATTTTAGCAAAGCCAGTCAGTTGGATCCTGAGCATGTTTTGGCAAATGCCGGTCTTGCTCGCTGTCATTTTGATCAAGGGGCTTACGCCCAGGCGGAAACCTGTGCCCGTCGTGCCCTTACGGCAGATCCGCGAAATCAGGAAGCGGCTGACGTCATATTGGAGCTTGAAAAAATCACCGAGGGAAAATCAGCCCGGGCACGTCAGGAAATCCAAAAATATTTTGCCAAAGCCCGCCAGGAATTTGCCGAAGTGGAACCACCGACGTTGAGCGATTGGCATCTTCAGAATAGTCGCGTGCTTGCGAACCGGGAAAGCATTCTCGAAATGATCCCGAAGGGCGGTGTCTGCGCAGAAATTGGAACGCAAACCGGAGATTTCGCCCGTCGCATTTTGGACCGATTAAAGCCAGCCAAACTGCATATTTTCGACATTGATTTCACCCCTTTTGACCGCGCTGCTTTTCAAGCCGCCGTCACTGAGGGCATGGTTGAGTTGCATCATGGTGACTCCTCGTCCGCCCTGGCCGCACTGCCGGACCGTTCCTTTGATTTCATTTATATCGATGGCGACCATGCTTATGACGGGGTGGCGAAAGATCTGGCGGCGGCGGCGAAAAAAATCAAGGAGGACGGCTGGATCGTCTGCAACGATTACACCATTTATTCGCCCGTGGAGCAGATGCGATACGGGGTCTACCGCGCGGTGAATGAGTTTTGCTGGCGCGAAGGTTTTGAGATCGTTTATCTCGGGCTCCATTATTGGAGTTATCATGACGTGGCGCTAAGACGAATGAAGCCGGAAGCTGTGGCTGCCGCCGGCCCCCCTCCCATTCCGGTAAAATTATCTCCCGCCGGGTCGATTAAGTCGTCCGCCAATAACGCCAGTCGGCTGCCCCCGGGCCAAAAAGCAGTTGAAGCCCCGCGCATTATTCTGGGCGGCGAAATGTCCAGCTCAGGAACGAACGGCGGGTTGCCGTCCCCGGTCCAAACGCCATTCAGCGCCAAAGATTCCAATTCGTCGTACAAGTTGGATGCCGGTCTCGAACTGGAAATAGGCTCCAATAGTTATATCCACGACCATACAATCCGCAATCCCAGCGGCGCCTTGACAAACATAATAATCGGCAAGTTTTGTTGCATTGCCACAGGGTTGAGCGTCATTGGTTATGACCATCATAGTGAGTGGGTGGCGATGTTTCCCTTCCTTGACGACGGGCACCGGGCCAACTGGCCAGGGACTCACGGCATCCCATATCCCCAGTCACCTGAATTTGGGAGCAACAAAAGCCGCGGTGATATTAGAATCGGAAACGACGTTTGGATCGGCAGTGATGCAAGATTATTCAAGGGTGTCACCATCGGCGATGGCGCGGTCATTGGCGCCTGTTCCCTCGTCAATAAATCGGTGGAACCTTATACCATCGTGGCCGGCATACCGGCGCGACCGATCCGCAAACGATTTTCTGATGAGGAAATCAAATTGCTGCAAAAAATCAAATGGTGGGATCTGCCGGAATCATTGATCAACCGCCATATGGCTGTGCTCTGTAGTTCCAACATTGCGGAACTTGAGCGCGTTCTTGAATCAGATCCGGAATTTCAACATTTCAAACAGGAAGGCAGTCTGGGCTCTGCCGGCATCACGATCCGGCATCTGGCGCCAGCCGACAAACTGCCGACCCAGGCAGACGTCATTGAAACCATCGCCCCGGGTGACGAAATGTTCACCGGCGACCGGGCACACTATTTTGGAGTGGGGAAATCCGCCTTGCACGGTATCGAAACCGCCCTTTCTGCGGCCAATCAACCGCGCACAAATATCAGGAAAATCCTCGACCTGCCCTGCGGGCATGGCCGGGTAATGCGTCACCTCAAGGCGGCTTTTCCGCAGGCTGAAATCACCGCCTGCGACCTGAACCGCGGAGCAGTGAATTTTTGCGCCCAAACCTTTAGCGCGCTGCCGGTGTATTCAAAAATTAACGTGGACCAAATCGCGTTGCCGGGAAATTATGATTTGATCTGGTCAGGTTCGTTGCTCACGCATTTGCGACCCGGATCATGCGCGGATTTTGTCCGTTTGTTTAATTCGATGGTCAACCCCGGCGGACTGATCCTGTTCACTCTTCATGGGCGCTGGGTGGAACGTTCACTGGCCACCCGACGCTATACTTACGGGCTTAAAGAGCATGATGTCGTGTCCCTACTCAAGGAGTATTATGAAAGCGGCTTTGGATATGCCGATTATCCGGGGCAATCCGGTTATGGAATCAGTGTTTCTTCCCCGGCTTATGTGCTCGCACAGTTGGTTTCGCTGCCGGACCTGAAACTGATCAGCTACCACGAAAAAGGCTGGGATAACCATCAGGACATTGTTTGTCTGCAAAAGCAACCGGTCAGCGAGCCCCTGGGCTAAATAAACATGGCCACGCGCGAAACCATGACGACGAATCCGGCAGCGGCGCCCATTCGCCTGCACTTCGCGCTCTATACCAGTTCACAGGGAAACTATTTTTTTAATGAGATTCGCGACTTGATCGCCGCGGGCCTGAAAGAGCTGGGCATCACGGTGGACATCCGCAGTGAGCGAAGTGGCTTTGCCACCCGGGCGGATTGGCATCTGGTAATCGCCCCGCACGAATTCTTTGAGCTGGGCGCCGGCAAGGATCTGGCAGCGGGAAATTGGCCTGCGAATTTGATCCTGTTCAACACCGAACAACCTTCCTCCCACTGGCTGACGTTGTCGGTAAAGCATTTTGAGCGTGCCAGCGCCATCTGGGATATTGATTTTGATTCCGCGCTCCGGGTGGCCAAGCGGGGCTATGCCTGCGACTATCTCCCGCTCGGCTATGTCGCGGGCTCACCACTTTTTCAGGAAGTAGCCCACCTTCCACTCATTGAGGAGACACGTCACCTGGCTGCTTCGGTCCGGGAACAATCGGGCTGGTCTCAGCCGTTTACCCAAAGGCCAATTGATCTTCTCTTTCTCGGCCATGGCTCGCCACGGCGCGAACGATATTTTGCCCGCCAGAGTGGCCGCTTAAAAAAATTCAACGGTTTTTTCCACAAACCGGCCGCCGTTCGCCCGATGATCCCGGGCCAGACGACCAACATGAACACGGTGGTATCCGTGGGTTTGTCGCAACGCAGCAAAATATTGCTGAATATTCATCACGGAGTGGACCGTTATTTCGAGTGGCATCGCATCGTCCTGCTCGGTATCGCCCAACGCACGCTGGTTGTGACTGAACCTTGCAGTGTTGCCCCGCCATTCCAGGCAAACATTGATTATGTCGAGGCTCCCTTGGATGCGTTGCCGGACCGCATCGAATATTATCTGAAATCACCCGCCGGTCAGGCTGAGGCCCGGGTCATCATAGAACATGGCTTTGAAACCCTGACGAAGCATTGCCAACTAAGCGACCGGCTGCGACCACTCGTGGAGCAATTGAATGGTCCGGAGGCACAACGGCTTGCCACCGCGGCAAGGTATTTTCCGGTGAGTCGCGCCAATGCCGGCAAATCATCACCGTTGTCGCTTTGCGTGGTCACCCCCGCCGTTGCCGGTGAGGGGCAGCATGCCGATTGCGGGTCGGCGCAAGTCGCCTTGGCGGAGAGTTTCGCGCAAGCGGGCCACGAAGTGACCTTGCTGCACACAGAAGGGATCTATGGAGAGGGATTGTCCGCAAGCTACTGGCGTAAATATTTTTCTGCGCGAGGTATTGACTATGTTTTGTTACCCGTGAGCCTCCAAATCCCTCTGGAAGCGACCGAAGCGACCTGTCGCGCCTACGAAACTTATCTCTGGCTCAAGGAAAAACAATTCGCCGCCGTTCATTTTCCGGAAACTCATGGAATCGGTTTTTACAGCCTTCTCGCCAAACGGCAGGGATCGGCATTTTCCCAGACCCGCTTTTGCCTTAACGCCCACGCTCCGCGGGCCTGGCGTCGCGAAGCCAGCCAGCAGTTCATCAACCAACCCGGGGAGTTGGAACTGGATTTTCTGGAACAGGAGTGTTTTCGTCATGCCGACGCGCTGACCACCACCACGCGCTTTATGCGCGAGTGGCTCAAACAACAAGATTGGAGGTTACCCGAGGAAAGACAAATTCGTCCCAATTCCGTGGCCACATCCGCCGTCCTGCCGGCCACCGGCACCGCGCGAATCCGGGATCTGATTTACCTTGGACCGTTGAATGAATCTCCTGGCCTCGCCCTCTTCTGCGATGCCCTGGACCGGGTGGGTGAGAATGTGCTGCGTCGAATCCGCATCCTGTTCATGGATGATTCCACAACGGTAAATTCCCCACGGGCAACGGCTTATTTGCAGGAACGAGCCCGCAATTGGACCTTTCCCTGGGAGATGGCCTCCTTTGCGAAGGGAGATTCGCAAGCTGGATTGTGCCGGGAAACTCAACTAGTGGTACTGCCATCACCCCGGGAAAACTCGCCGCTCAATTTGCAGCGTTGCCTGGGCCTGGGCTTGCCTTTTCTGGCCGCCTATTCTGCCGGCGTGGCTGAACTCATTCACCCGGAAGACCATCAACTGGCTTTATTTGAAGGCAATGCGACCGCGCTGACCCTGGCTCTGCAGAGAGTCCTGCGGGAAGGCATCAAGCCGGCACGGCCAGCCGAACAAAACGAAATCATTCAAAGATGGTTCGCATGGCATGAAGCTTGGGCAACTCGCAGCCACCCGCCATTGGCGACGCATGGAACGTCCCATCCATTGGTCTCCGTCTGCCTGATTCATTTTAATCGGCCGCAGTTTCTGGCGCAGGCGCTTGATTCCTTGCGCGCCCAGGATTACCCCAATTTCGAAGTGGTGCTGGTTGACGATGGTAGCAGCGATCCCTCTGCCCTGGCGATGCTCAGCAAGCTGGAAACGGAATTCAAGGAGCGAAAATGGCAACTCGTACGCCAGGAAAACCGTTACCTGGGGGCGGCGCGGAACAATGGAGCACGCCATGCGCGCGGAGAATATCTCATCTTCATGGATGATGATAATTTTGCGAAGCCGCACCAGATATCGACCTTCGTGCGCACCGCGCGCGCCACGGGCGCGGATATCGTGACGTCGGCCATGGATCTGTTCACGGGAACAGCCAAACCTCAGGCCGACCAGAAACCCAAGGCTCGCTGGATTTTCCTGGGTGGGGCCGCCGCTACCGGCGCTTTCCGCAATTGTTTTGGAGATGCCAATGCTTGCATCCGCCGCGAAACCTTCCTCCAACTCGGCGGGTTCACCGAGGACCACGGAATTACCCACGAGGATTGGGAATTCTATGCCCGGGCTGTTCTGAAGGGTTACCGCCTGGAAACCATGCCGGAAGCGTTGTTCCATTATCGGGTGGCGGATCAAAGCATGATCCGTAGCACGCCCCGTTACGCGAACCATCAACGCAGTCTGCGTCCCTACGTCGAGGCAGTACCGGAAGCGCTTCAGGGATTGGTGCATTTTCTGCAGGGCTCAGTCCTGTTTCCGCCCGAAAAAAATGTGGTCCAACCAGGTCTGGAAAATTTGGTTCGTTCGAACCGCCGGATGGTGACGATTGCCAAGGATCTGATTCCCGCGGGCCAGTTGGCTGTTGCGGAAGCCATTTTTCTCGAGGTTTTGAATTCAGCCTCCAGCACCCAGCAACCGGGCGTCGTGTTGCAATCACTGCTGGACATTGGCGGTGCGCTGGTTGAGAAGGGTTGCGGTTCGATGGCCCAAAATGTTTTGGCGCGCGCAGAAAGTATTGCCAGGGCTCGTCATGATGAGTTCGCCACCAAGGAATCCGTGGAACTCCTTGCTGCCGCTCGGGATTTGGTCGCTACCAATGATTCGCAGCCAAAAAAGCCGGTTAGCGTCGTTCTTTCGCCCTCGCCCCCCGTCGCCTCGTCCGGGGGCCATTCAATTGATCCCAACCCGAAGCAAACATCTGCCGTGCCTGCAGTTTCCGTTGTTATTCCAGTCTTTAATAACCTCACCTTGACGCGCGGTTGCCTGGAATCCATCGAGCGCACGAATAAAGCTGGCATTCTGGAGATCATTGTGGTGGATAACGCTTCCACCGACGGAACGGCTGCTTTTTTAAAATCCGAACAGGCCGCCGGACGCATTCGCTGTCTGACAAACGAAAAAAATCAGGGATTTGCCCACGCCTGCAATCAAGGCGCGGAAGCGGCCAGAAGTTCTCTGGTCGTCTTTTTAAACAACGATACCCAGGTTACCCCCGGTTGGGCCGAGGCCATGGCGCAAGCCGCTATCCGCCCGGAGGTTGGTATCGTCGGGGCCAAACTCTTGTATCCGGATGGCCGCATCCAGCATGCCGGGATCGAATTCATTAATGGTGTTCCCGACCACCCTCATCGTTACGCCAATGCCAGCGCTCCCGAAGTAATTCAATTCCGCGAATTGGACATGGTCACGGGCGCTTGTTTCATGATCCATCGTGATTTGTGCCGGCAGTTGGGCGGGTTTGACGAAGTATTCCAGAATGGCGTGGAGGATATTGACCTCTGTTTACGCGCCCGCGCGGCGGGTAGAAAAGTTGTCTACGAGCCGAAAGCGGTCGTCTATCATCTTGAGGGCCAGAGCGCAGGGCGGTTCCACCATGTCAACGAGAACCTTACGCTGTTTTTCAATCGCTGGAAAAGTTCCTTCGATGCCCGGCAGCGCTTCGTCGTTCCGCAACCTCCTAAAATCACGGCCGCCAGCCGCAGTCTGCTCCTGATGGCCAAAAAGCCCGAAGGAATAAGCGAGTTGTCCCCGCTAACCGTCGATTGGGTCGGCTCCTTCTTGGACCACGGCAGCCTCTCCCATGTTAACCGCGAACTCACCGCCGCTCTAAAGACAATTCCCCGATTGCGGCTTAATTGCATTTCCAATGGGGGCCTGTGTACGAAAGAGTTTGAAACCGAATCAACAGAGCTTGGCAGAGCAGTCTCGCCGGAGGTCGCGGTAACTGTCCGGCATGCGTGGCCGCCTGACTGGCGCAGGCCGGCCCGCGGCAAACTCGTGGTGATCCAACCCTGGGAATTTGGGGCCCTGCCGCAGGATTGGGTCCGCCGCGCGAGCGGGGTTGATGAATTCTGGGTGCCCTCTCAATTCGTCCGTGATTGCTACCTGGCATCCGGTGTTCCGGCACAAAAAGTTTTCGTTGTGCCGAATGGCGTTGACGCCGGGAAATTCAATCCCCAGGCCGCGCCCATGAAATTGTCTACCCGGAAGAAATTTAAATTTCTCTTTGTCGGCGGAACCATCGGCAGGAAAGGCCCGGATTTGTTGCTGAAAGCCTATTTGGAACATTTCACGTCGGGCGATGACGTGTGCCTGGTAATCAAGGATTTCGGGGGCACGAGCGTTTATTCGGGCCAAACATTGGAATCCCATATTCGCGCCGCGCAATCAAGGCCAGACGCGCCGGAAATTCTTTATCTAAACGAAGAGTTGCCTCCCGCGGCGCTGCCCGGACTGTACACGGCTTGCGATTGCTTCGTGCTGCCGTATCGCGGGGAGGGTTTTGGTCTGCCGGCACTTGAAGCCATGGCCTGCGGTCTGCCGGTAATCGTCACCGCGGGCGGCGCCACGGATGATTTCGTGCGGGATGATTTTGGCTGGCGCATTCCTGCCATCCGGAAACAGTTTGGCGATGAGGTCAGCGGGATGAAACTAACCGGAAATGGCTGGTTGCTGGAGCCCGATCCGGCAGCGATCGGCGATAAAATGCGCCACGCCTTTCACCATCTCGAGGAGGTGCGGGAACGGGGGAATCTTGCCAGCCGTCAAGCGCATCAACATTTTTCCTGGAAACATTCGGCGGAGATTGCCGCGAAACGCATCTCCGAACTGACCGCCGGGCAAACCGGCTCCGCAGATTCTTCACCGCCAAAGGGTGCCTCGCTCAACTTGCCGAAGGTAGCGACGGTCGGTCAACTCCACGAAGCCCGAAAATTATTTGGTCACAAAAAGGTGCAGGAAGCATGGGAGGAAACAGTTGCTGCCATCCGGGCGCGTCCTTTCCATCCCGAAGCCTTGTTGCTCCTTGCGGAAATCGCCCTTGCCGCGGGCGATGCCGCCAGCGCCCGCGAATGTGCCCAGCGGGCGCGGGATCTGGCTCCCGGCTGGAATCCCGCCAAACAGTTCCTTAAAAAGCCGCTCCGAGGCAACTTGAAGCCTGGCTGGGCAAAACTGCCGGAAAAGAATGGCCGGAAATTATCCGTTTGTTTGATAGTCAAAAACGAGGAGAATTTCCTCGGGAAATGTTTGGAGTCCATCAAGGATCTCGCGGCACAGATTGTGGTTGCAGATACCGGGTCACTTGATCGCAGCGTGGAAATCGCCAAATCATACGGCGCTGAAGTCATCTCCTTTCCCTGGTGCAACGACTTTTCGGCCGCGCGTAACGCGGCCCTCGAAGCCGCCACGGGTGACTGGGTACTCATCCTCGATGCTGATGAAGAATTACCCTTGGAGCAACACGGGCGACTGAAAGCCGACATGGCTGAACCGAAGGCATTGGCTTATCGACTGCCACTCGTGAACCGGGAACACGAAGCTCAGGGCCAGAATTTTGTGCCCAGATTGTTCCGCAATGCCCCGGGACTTTTTTATGCGGGCCGGATCCATGAGCAAATTTTTCCCAGCCTGATGCCGCACGTTAAATCCTGGAGCATGGACCTTGGGTTAGGCACAGCGCAATTATTGCACCATGGCTATACGAAACAATTGATGCTTGATCGCGACAAAATCAAACGCAACCTGGAGTTGTTGCGTTTGGCGGTCCAGGAAAATCCAGGGGATGCCAACCTCATGATGAATTTTGGGCTGGAACTCATTCGCATGGAGGACCTGGCTGGAGGAGTTGAGAAGTATCGCGGGGCCTTTAATCTTATGTCCGCGAGTGGTGAAGAAGAAACTGCACCCGAATTGCGCGAGGTGTTGCTGACCCAATTCACGTCGCAACTCTACAAATTACACGCGCATGAGGAAGTCGTTCAGGTCCTCAATTCGTCGCTGGCAAAGAAGGGGGGATTGACCGCATCGCTGAACTTTGCCCTTGGACTTTCGCTCTTTGAGTTAAAGGAATATGTGGCGGCGGCGGAACAAATGCGCCAATGCCTTAACCGTCGACATGATCCGGTGGTCTCACCCATTAACAGCGACATCCTGACTGCGGCTCCCGAACATTGTCTGGCTTTGAGCCTCGCAAAATCCGGTGACCCCGCCGGCGCCGAGAAAGCCTTCCTTTTAGCTCTGAGCGGTCAGAGCCAAGTCAAAGGTTCCTTGGATGGAATCAAATTGGATTATGCAAAATTTCTGGCGGCGCAGAAACGTGAGGTTGAAGCCTTCCAAATACTGCATGAATTAGTTGCCGCAAATTCCCGCAACGCAGTGGCCTGGCAAACTGGCGGTGACATTGCCCTTGGCCGCCCGGAATATCTTGAGTTCGCCAGGAATTGGACGACAGAAGCTGTTCGGTACGTGGCTGAAGATTTCATCGTGAACCGGCAACGCGCCGAAGTCCTGATGTTGACGGGAGAGAGCACGGCAGCGGTGCCTTTGTGGGAGCGGCTTTGGCAAAGTGAACGACAGCCCACGATACTCGCCGCATTAATCCTTTGCGAGACACTGGAATCACAAGTCCGTCATTCACCGGATCGGATCGTCGATGAACTGGCAACCAGCCGGGCATTTATCAAATGGTATCAACGGCTAATTGCCATGCGGGCCCATTCGTGCATCCAGCTTGTGAATGGACGGCTGGAAGATTTGTCCCGCACGCTGCCAACCGCTGTCGCAATGCTTCAGAAGGCCCTGGCGGAGCCGCTCCAAAACCGGACCTAAACTTCAGTCCATGGCCATTTCTTGCATGATGACTTTAATCAGGTCATCGACTGTGTAAGGTTTTAGGATCAAGGTCGCGTTCTGTTTCCGTACTTCGGCCTGCGTCTTTTCATCCAGATAACCCGAGGCGAGAATAAACTTCGTTTTTGGCCAATTCGCCGACACCCGCTTGACCAAGTCAACCCCGTTCATGCTGGGCATATTGTAATCGCTCAAAATGATGTCCACCGGCTTGGCGGCTTTCGCGAGAATCCGGAGGGCCTCCTCACCGTTTTTGGCTGTCAGCACGGTGAAGCCCGCCATCTCCAGGAAATTCTGGGCGAAATCACGCAACAATTCCACATCGTCCACCACCAGGATCTGGCCGGTACCATGCAACGAGGACATTTTCGGGGCTTCTGCCGCGGGCGCATTTTGCTCGGTTGCCAGGGGCAGGTATAAATGGAAAGTCGAGCCTTTGCCCGGGGCACTTTCCACCTCGATAAAGCCACCTGCTTCCCTGACAATGCGTTGAACAATGGGCAACCCCAAACCGGTGCCTTTGCCGGCGGCCTTGGTGCTGAAATAAGATTGAAAGATTTTCGGCAGCACATGGGCTGGAATGCCGACGCCGGTGTCGGCCACGCTACAACATGCATATTGCCTCCCGCTCCTCAATTGGTGGCGGGCGACAATCTCCGCCCCCGGCTCGACCAAAGCGTTCGTCAAACTAATGCGACCACCTTCCGGCATGGCATCTTGCGCGTTGGTAAAAAGATTGAGCAACGCCTGGCTGGCACGGGTGAAATCCATCTTTACCTCCAGAGGTTCTGCCGCCGGCCGAACTTCCAGCACGACATTTTCCCTGAGCGTGCCCCGGGTCAGCTTGCCCGCGTCGGCGATAACCTGATTCAGATCCAACACAACGCTCCGTTCATCCTTGGCCCGGCTGAAAGAGAGCAGTTGCGTGGTAATATCCCGGGCACGGAAGGACGCCAAGCTGATTTTTTCAAGGCCCTGGCTTAAAGCCGCTGAAACTGCGGGCTGCCGCCGGGCTTGCATTTGTAGCAATTGGACATGCCCGATGATCACTTGCAGCAGATTGTTAAAATCATGGGCGACCCCGGCGGCCAGGGTGCCGATGATCTCCATTTTCTGGGATTGAAAAAGCTGGTTTTGAACTTCGTGAAAGATCGTGTGATCCTCGACGCTCAGGATTAAGCCCCGGTTTTGCGCCCCCGCCACCCAAGGAGATATACTCACCGCCCAGTAACGGCCGTCCGCCGCCTGAAAGAAATTGGATTGCGCTTTGCCGGAGTCCAAGACTTGTTGGAATGATGCGAGCAATTCCGCGCGTCGGCCGGTGTCCGGCACATAATCAATCAACGCCCGACCGATCTCCGGGGCTCCGCTCAGGCGAATCCCGCCATGTTCGGCAGGCATCTGCCGCCAACCATCGTTGGCGTGCGTCAAACGGAACTCCCGATCCAGACTATAAATGGCACTATCAAGGGATCTCAGGATGCTTTCCGCAAAATCCCTTTCTCGACGCAACTCTTCCTGCAATTTTTTGCGCAGAGTGATGTCGCGCTCACTCGTAACGTAGCCCATGAAACTTCCTGCGAGGTCAAATATAGGCGAAATTGTGGACTCGACGAGGTAGGCTTCACCATTCGCCCGCAAGTTGGTCAATTCACCAACCCATTCTTTCCCCTGTCCAACTTGAGCGAGATATTCGCGAACCCGCTCCTGTTCGCCTGGCGCGCGCAGAAAATCATCCGGCCGGCCGATCACTTCCTCGATGCCATAGCCGGTGGCAGTTTGAAAGGCCGGGTTTACGTAGGTAATCAGATAATTCTTGTCGGTGACCAAAAACACGTCCGGCGTGGCGTCAATCGCCGTGATCAAGCGCTGTACATGAGACTCCAAACGGTGGGCCATGGTCGTGTCGCGAAAGTTAATCAAGACACAACAGCCCTGCAGCGGAACGAAATCCAAATCCATGATCAGACTGGTTCCGTCAACCAAAAGCAACTTCAAGCCCTTACGATGCTGGGGGTCAGCCTCCGGGGATTGGAGCAAGGATTCAAGGATTTCATTGGCCACCGGCGGCAGTGTCTGATGGAGGAATAAGCCGGCTTCAACCGGGGCCGAGGGTAACTTGAACAACCGTTGAGCCCGGGGATTGGCGTGCTGGACACTTCCGTCAGCCCGGCAAATGACTTGGGCATCCGGTGAAGCGTTGAAAAGACTCAGCCACCAGCGGTCGCTCAGGTCCCGCTTTGGTGCATCGATATTAATGGGGGCATTACTCATTACCCACGTTCAGGCATAAACTACCAGCGTATCAGTAATGGGTTGAATCCGGTTGTGATTCAAGACTTTTTCGATGAATGTCGCATTTAATTGCTGGCCTTGGGCAACCAGCAGTAAACCATTGTAAGTGTGGATTCCCTTGGCCAGAACCATGCCCGGCCGCAACTCGGAAAGGGAGACTTGTCGCTCTTTCCGGGGAACCACCGCAGTGGGATGGGCGCGCAAGAAGATCCGAACCGCTTGGGGATCAAACTTCGTACCCGCCCCCGCTTTGACCACTTCGATGGCTTCCAAGTCCGTGTAGGGACTGGAAACAAAGGCAGCGGTAACAGCCAGCAGGCGGGCCAGCCAGGGAATATTTTCGCCCGCCAGCTGGTCGGGATAGCCGCTGCCGTCAAAATTTTCATGATGTGCGCGGATGATTTTACCCACCGCTTCCAGGTTGTTGGCGAACCCGGTGAGTTCCTGGCCAAGGATGGGGTGCTGCTCAATCAAAGCTCTTTCCGCCGGGCTCAAAGTGTGTGGCTCCTCTTCCCACTGACGTATGATCTGGCGCGGCACACCCACCAATCCAATGTCATAAAGCAGCGCGCTGCTCTCAAATACCCGCGATTCTTCGCCATCCAACTGCAGCATCTCGGAAATCGTTTTGCAGAATTGAAAAGCCCGGCGCGCCCGGTTACCGAGCAGGGGATAAAAGGTTTCCATGGTGTGAACACAGAGCTCCATGGTATGAACCAGATTATCCTCGAGGGCGTCATTCAAATTGTGCAGCTGCGAATTTTTCTGCGCCACCAATTTGACCTGCTGCTCGAGCGAACGATTCAGCTCAATCAACTGCTGGTTCATCGCCTGGGTGGCTGATTGCAGATGAGCATTATGGGTGATCAACTCGTGGCGCTGAACCCCGTTCTTGACCGCGGCCAGGAATTCCTCCCTCAACCAGGGTTTGACGATAAACCGGAAGATTTCCCCAGTGTTGATGGCATCAACCACGGTTTCAATATCCATCATGCCGGTGATCAACATGCGGGTTGCCGAGGGTTGAATCAGGGAAGCCTGGCCCAGCAAATTGAGCCCGGTCAAACCCGGCATGCGTTGGTCGGAAATTATGACCGAGAAATTACGCAGCTTGATTTCCTCCAGCGCATTCATCGGATTGGTCATTGCCACGGTGCCATATCCGGCGCGTTCCAGATCCTCCTGCAATAAACTCAACACGGCCGGATCATCATCAATGAGCAGGATGGGATCCGTCGATTTCTGGCTGGCGTCCGGATCTTTCATGAGAACTGCTTGCGCAGATGATCAGGAAAAAGAGGACGAGGCTGGGCGATAGACTGCGGCATAAGATTGTTGGATACGCTTCAAGTTGCGCCCGGCCTGCTGCCGCTGTTGATATTCTGATTGGGCACGTTCCCGCACCGAGTTCAGCATTGATTTATTGGATTCCACCAACTTAATCAATTCCAAAACGGCAACCTGGATTTTTTTTTTTCCCGCGGGATATCCCGTGCCAGACCGACTCCACTCACGGGCGGCTTCACGGGTTAACTGAGTGATCCGTGGCTGGAGCTTTTCGATGACACCCTGGCATTCAAGCACGAATGGCCAATTGCGCGATCGAATCGCGAGTTTGGCGGCGACAGCCAAACGGTGCCACTCCGTGTAGGCGTCGAGCAGAGCGCTCTCGGCCTTCATACTGGTTGGGAAACCGGGTGCAACGCTTGATCCGGTTCGCATGATGAATTCAACTCATGGCCCTGACTTTCCAGCATCGTGGCCCAAGCATCGCGTATGCCGGTCAAGTGATCAATGACTTCATTGATGCCCTCGCGACGCTTCTTGAGATTGCTCTCCATGAGGCGGGATTCAAAATATTGGTAGAGCCGACGAAGAGTTTGCGCCAATTCGCCACCCGCCTCGAGGTTTAGGGAATGGTTCAATTGGCGGATAATATCCACCGCCCGCCGTAGATTGTTATGGATGATTTGGTTTCGGGGGCCGGGGTCAGTCTGTTCGAAGCCGGCGAGGGCGCGCTCCATCGAATTCAAAGCGCCATCGAACAACATTAATATCAATTGCCCCGGAGAGGCCGTTTGAGTGGCAATTTGACGATAGGATTTCCAAGGATTGACAGGGTTCATGTACAAAAAATAATGCAGTAAATCATCCCGGACTGTTATTGGAGCCGCCAATCTTGGCGGCCAGCAATCCAGCCATCTGGCTAAGCACTCTTTCCGAGGGATAATTCTCGTCGTTCACCAGGGTGCTGGCTTTGGCAACGGCTTCGGGACGAACCGGCGAAGTTTGCTGCAAAATTTTCTCCAGAGCTTGTGTGCGCTCAAAGGACATGGTGGTATCGGCAGGCTGAATGTTTTGTTGGCGCACGGCCGTTTGGCCGGTTCCAGGACTAACGCTCAGGCCGGGATTGAACTTTACTTCCATATGTTTGGATGTCTGGTAACGATTCCAGCCACAGCCGCACTGCGCAATCTAATATCGGCTGGGGACGAAATAACTTTAGCCCGGGAGATCATCTTTTTGGCAGGGTTTGCAACAGGGTTGATGCCGAATACTCGCCGAAATAGCGGGGCGAATTTAAAATGGTCCATTGGTCATCCGAAGCCGGCTCAGGATAGCGATTCAGCCAGGTCCACACGCGCCGGAAAAAAGTTGATGGTTTCTCTGCGCCCTGCTGGTGCTTCTGATAAGCCTCGGCATCCTTGCACACCCCAGGATCACCCGCGTCAAAAACCGTGTCAGCCGCCCAAATGATTTTCTGCGTGGAAATATCCACCAATTTCATGCGCCAGCCGATGACCATAGGCGGATAGGCATGATATGTCGACAGTTGGCAAAACAACACCGCATCACAACCGTAAATCCGTTGCAACCGGTCGAAGAAGTCAGGCGGCAGCACTTCTGTGCCGGTCCAGGAGGGCTGCCCGGTGAGGCTTTGAATCGTCTTGGGATCGGCGGCAACCACTTCAAACATTTTGGTTTTAATAAGTTCCGATTGGAGAACCGGGAACAGCATTTCGCAGCCGCTGGATAATTCGGTCGCCGAGTCCTCGTGCGCCAGGGGCAACACAACGACCCGCTTTAGGCTGGCGGGCAGCTGATCATTTGAACTGTAAACATTATCGGGCGGAGTGATGCCGCCAAATAAACGAGTGCCGTTAAGGCAAATCGAGCAGAACAAAACAATTCCTGCGGCGAGACTTGCGCGGTGGATCAAAACTTTTGCCTTCATTATCGGTTAAAGAGTCCCGTTGGTAATCTGTTCGGACAAATAGGTCAGTTGCTGATTGGCTTGTGATTCCGCCGCTTCCATGGCGGTGAATTCGCTGGTCCAGGTCGCCGTGTCCGAGGTGATTTTGGTTTCCAAATTTGAGATTTGCGAATTCAGAGCCGTAACTTGCTGGTTCAGGCTGGCTTGGTGGTTGGTAATCGTCCCATTGGATCCAGTCGCGTTGGTGATGTAATTGTTGATTTGGGTGGCCAAGCCACTCGTCGGGTCGTTAAACAGTTGCTGCACACTGCTGACATTGGCCGCGACCACACTATCCAGCGTGGTGGTATCCACCGAAAGCTGGTTGTTCTGGCCATTGGTCTGGATGCCCAGATCGGATAACATCGTCACCGCGCCGGTCAAGGACGAATCGGAAGAAGTCACAAGGTTTCGCAACCCGGAAGCAAGCCCATTGGCGGTGAGATCACCGGTGAGGACACCCGGCGTCACCGCACCGCTGGATGAAGTCGTAACCGCCTGATCGTTGGTGATGGATGATTGGAGCGTGTTGTAATCAGTGACAAACTGCTGAATGGCGCTGGTCAGCGCACTGGTGTCGCTATTCACTGACATGGTGACTTGACCGGTTTTTAAGGCGGTCACAGACAAGCCCGCGATGCTGGAACTGGTGGGAGAAATGGTATTGGATTGACTGACCAACTGCTGAGTACCGCCGTTCAGCGTGTAGATCAGGTTCGTACCGCTTTGTAAAGTGCCGCCGGAAAGGCCAGTGGCCGCGAGAAAATTTCCGGTCACATCCTGCATCGAAATGCCCACATCGCCGGTGGTATTGTTGGTCAGTGTGAATTGATCATTCAACGAGTTGTAATTGGCCGTGACCCCGGCGGTGGAACTGTTGATTTTGTTGAGCACGTCCTGGATGCTATCCGTGCTGGCATCATAGTTGATGGCCACGCCATTAATGGTAAACTCTCCATTCCCGCTCCCGCCGTCAGTGATGGCTGTGTTCAAGTCCGCGCCGGACATGGTAACCCCCAACTGCACGTGACCAATGGCAGAAGTACTTGTAATCGTGCCAGTTCCGTTATTATATAATTGGGCAACCTGGAGAAAATTACTGGTATCCGCCGCACTACCCAAAACGACCGGATTGCCGTTACTGCTGCTCAAGGTAATCTCATCTGTGGTGTCGCTATAACTTGCGGTTACCGTGTTATTGGTGGCACTGGCGATGTTGTTGAATACTTGTTGCAGTGAATCGGTGGTGGCAATGGTGACTTGCGCGCCATTCACGGTGAAGGTACCAGCCGTGACTGGCGTGGCAAAGCCGGCCGTGCCGATGGTGGTCGAACTGAGATTCCCGCCCGGACTCAGTACCTGTCTGACCTTGGGGGTGCCATTGATTTGGGCGGCGGTGGCCAATTGCTTTATGTTAAAAAGGTAGCTTCCCAAGGTGGCCGCTGAGCCGACCGTGCCGGTGGCGGTGCCTGAGTCTGAGGACTGGACGGCAGTGCCGTTATAGAGGGAAGGATCCTGCAAGGTCTGAATATCAGTCTGAAGGGTGGTAAAGTCGCCATCGATTGAAGTGTAGGCCGAATTCTGGGAGTTGAGGCTGTTGATTTGCTGCTCCCATTGGGTTTCCGGAGCACGTTCTGCCGCGGCCAATTCCGAGATGACTGTGGACCAGTTCATCCCTGAGGCAAGCCCGCTGATTGCCAAATCAGGCGAGTTAGTGGTCGAAGTGCTGCCGCTGCTTAAACTGGGAGGCGTCCCAGTGGAAAGCAAAGTTGACAACAGGTTCGAACCGCTGGTCGAACTGGAGATTGAACTGGACATGGTACTAAATTTTCATTCCAAAAACTTCCACATTAACCGTCTCCGGTCCATTAATCGGACCGCGATCAAAGTCCCAATTTCTACGGCAAAATCTCGGACGGCGTTTTCACGCCGTCCGAGAATGTAACCAATTCAACTAAACCAACTAATCTAACCCGGCGAATTAAGCGCCGATGAGCTTCAGGGCGATCTGCGGGACGGCATTCGCCTGGGCCAACATCGCGGTACCGGTTTGCACCAGGATGTTTTCCTTGGCGTAGTTACTACTTTCCGTCGCCACGTTGACGTCCATGATGGTGCTGTTGGCGGCTGCCAGGTTGTTGTTCAAAGTGGCCAACTGACCGCTGTAGTCATTCAGCGTTTCTTCGTTGGCACCCAAGCCGGCGCTTAGCACACCAACTTGCGTGATGGCGTTTCCAACCGCGGTTTCAGCCGTGGCAGCCCCCGCAATCGTGTCCACACTCTGCGTAGCGAGAGTAGAGAAGGTGGCGGAAGTCAAATCCACTCCGGACATCGCGAAGGTATTACCACTGCTATCAATGGTCACATTCAGACTGGTACCATTGAACAAACTCACACCGTTGAAATTCTCGGTGGAAACATTGTTCACGTAGGTGGCCAGAGTGTTGAATTCCTGTTGATACAGAGAACGATCGCTGTCCGACTTGGTGACGTCTTGAGCCTGAACGGACAATTCGCTCATACGATCCAAAGCGCTCGTTACCTGGGTGAGGTAGCCGTCTTGCGTCTGGTTATACGAGACAGCATCCGCAATGTTGTTGGACGCCGCTGTGTTTTCACCCTCTTGGGCTACCAACTGCAATGACACAGCCAAACCAGCGCTATCGTCGGCCGGTGATGTGACTTGTGAACCGGAGGACAAGCGGGCGAGTGACTGCTGCAACGCCGTATTTGATTGACTTAACAACGTCGCGGTGTTCATCGCAGACGTGTTTGTATTAATTACTATTCCCATAATATGCTCTTTCCGTGAGTCGCCCCGTGAGGGGCCATTTTACTGACACAACATCCATGTTGTGTTGACGGGTTTTAATACAGGCACCCGTCGCTTTTCCTGCCGGCAGTTGGTGGCCGCCGGACGCCATTTCTAATTGTTTATCGGATGGTTTGGCAGACGCTTAAGCAAAATCTTTGCAATCTTCGTTATTAGTCCATCAAAACAGCGCCGATGTGGTAAAAATAAGCAAATTTGGGGCCAAATTAACCATTTCGGGCTAAATAGACCTACTATCCAGGGGCAAATTGTAGTAGTTCCTGCCCGGATCGATTTCGCAGATGCCGATCGTTTTGGCCAAAACAACTTTGATTTTAGCGCCATTTCCGCTACAAACCCTTGATATTTTGAACATATGGCGTCTAAGAACCACAATCTGCTTGCCCAACTTGGAAGAAATTTGCCGGGCGAAATCGTGTTGAACCGGGAGACGCTTGCCAAATATGCCGGCGACAAATGGTATGCCACCCATCTGCCGGAAGCAGTCGCTTTGCCCTGTTCGGCGCAATCCGTTTCCCGAATTTTACAATTTGCCAATCAACATCGAATACCCGTCACCGCACGAGGGGCGGCTAACGGATACGTGGGTGGTTGCGTGCCGATGCGCGGGGGCATTTCCCTCTCGTTGGAGCGAATGAATCAAATTCTCGAAATCAATGCGAAGGATTTCGTGGCGGTCGTCCAACCTTTTGTCAATACAGCCGAATTTCAGGCAACGGTTGAAAAGCGCGGGCTTTTTTACCCGCCAGACCCGGCCAGCCGTGCCAATAACTCCCTCGGTGGCAATATCGCCACTAATGCAGGTGGTCCGCGTTGCTTGAAATATGGGGTGACACGCGACTACGTCCTCGGCTTGCAAGTGGTTCTCGCGAACGGTTCCATTGTCCGACTTGGTGGACGAACCCACAAAAACAAGACCGGCTTTGATCTCCACCGGCTTTTCGTCGGGTCTGAAGGCTTGTTGGGAGTCATTACCGAGGCAACCTTGAAATTGATCCCCTTGCCACCATTCCGGGCCAATCTGGCCATCGGCTTCCAATCAATGAGCGCGGCTGTACGGGCTTTACAATCAGTTTTTGCCGCCGGGTTTTTGCCCTGCGCAATGGAACTGGCCGATGAGTTCACGCTGGCGGCGGCAGCAAGGCGAACCAAAAGCGAGCGGCTTTCCGGTTGTCTGGCGCACCTGATTTGCGAGTTGGATGGACAGGCAAGTTCTGTCCGCAAGGAGATCCGCGAGGTCGAAAAAATCATCCGCCTTCAAAAACCCCTGTTCGTGGAATGTGGCATGGGTAAGGGAGAATGCGAAGCAATCTGGCAAATCCGCCGCGAATTCTCCTATGCCCTGCGCGACACCGGACTGACCAAGTTGAACGAGGACATCGTGGTGCCCAGAGGGAAACTCGCGGAACTCTTCAAATTCACCGCGCAACTGCAAAAGCGGCACGGCTTGCAACTGGCGTGTTTCGGGCACGCCGGCGACGGAAATATTCACACAAACGTGATGGTGGATATGACTCAACCGGGTGCCGGGGATCGCTCCGAGGCCTGTTTGGATGAGCTTTTTGACTGGGTAATCGAGGTTGGTGGTGCGATCACCGGCGAACACGGCGTCGGTCTCGCCAAAAAACGCTGGTGGCCGCTGGCCGTTTCCCCGGAAGCCCGGGAACTGCATGCGACCGTAAAAGCGGCACTCGACCCCAACGGTATCTTGAACCCGGGAAAATTCCTCTAATCGCCAGCTAAGATCTTTCCGGCGGCGGCGCGTATGGATTCCGCCAATTCCCGGGGCTTCAAGACTTTCGCGTCGCCACCCCAACTGAGGACCCAGCGCTCAATTTCCGCCAGGCTGGAAAGTTTTAATGTCAGTTCTGTGCCGCCATTCTTGAGGTCGCGCAACTGTTGAGATTCGTGCCATTTCTTTTCGCGGACGTAATCCGCGGCACGAGGGTTGAATCGAATGACCACTTCAAATTCGCCCTTGCCGGAATGGACGCCGAAACTATCACGCAGTCTTTTCTCCAGGGAGAATTTTTCAGTACGGATAAAAGTCTTGCCCGTGGCATGAGCCGACTGGATCCGGGAAGGAGCAAAAGTTCGAATATCCTTGCGCGCGTGATCGTACGCAAAAAGGAACCATTCGCCGTTAATATTTGCCAGATGGTAGGGATCAACCATTCGCTTTTCAACGGGTTGGCCCGGCTTGCGATACACCAGTTCCAACTGCCGCCGCCCGGCGACCGCCCGGGTGAGCGTGTCAAAAATCTGCAGATCCAGGATTGGCTCGGCGCGGGTGCGAAAAGAGATCGTCTGCTCGATGTCGGCAAGGTTGAGGGAGATGGTGTCGGGGAGCGCCTGTTCCATCTTTTGGATGGCGCTCAGGAGCGGTTTTTCAAAACTGGTACCCCGGTATTGCTGCAGAGCTTTTTCGGCAACGACCAGGGCGAAGATTTCCCCCTCGGTGATCTGCATGGTAGGGAAACCGCTGACTTCACCATGGTAAAAATAGCCGTTGCGGCGGGGATCAAATTCCACCGGCAAGTTGAGCCGGTCCCGCATGAACTCGATGTCGCGGTGGATGGTTTTGCTGGAGACCTCAACTTCCCGGGCCAACTTGCTGGCGTTCGGGAATGCCCCCCCTTGCAGGGCGCGATGGATGCGCAGCATCCGTTCCAGCGGCGGTCGAGAGCTCGGCAGGGTGGACTTGGTGGCGTTATTTAAGCGCGGCATGACCATCCGGTCGGCGACTCACGGGGAGACCGTCACGAATTTTTTTCCAGCTTCGCCAGCAACTCGTCGTTGGTCTTGTTTTTCTTGAGCGCGGCGGTGAGTGTTTCCATGGCCTCAATCGGATTCAAATCAACCATCGTGCGGCGCAGCTTGCGAATCGCCTCCAGATTTTTAGCCGGGAACAACTTTTCCTCCTTGCGCGTGCCGGATTTCGGTATGTCGATCGCCGGAAACAGACGGCGGTCGGACAGTTTGCGGTCCAGGATCAGTTCCATGTTACCGGTGCCCTTGAATTCCTGGAAGATGAGCTCGTCCATGCGCGAACCGGTGTCCACGAGCGCCGTGGCAAGAATGGTGAGGGAACCGCCATTCTCAATTTTGCGGGCCGAGGCAAACATCTTGCGGGGGATCTCCAGCGCGCGCGCGTCGACACCGCCGGTCATCGTCCGGCCACTGCCTCCGTGAACACTGTTGTAGGCGCGCGCAATACGGGTGAGAGAATCCATCAGCACAAAAACATCCTTGCCTGATTCGACGATCCGCCGACAACGTTCGATCATGAAACGGGACAAGCGGACGTGCGTTTCCAATTCCATGTCATTGGAGGAGGCGACGACTTCCGCTTTCACCGAGCGCTGAAAATCGGTGACTTCCTCGGGCCGCTCATCAATGAGCAGAACCATGGCGTGAACCTCGGGATGGTTGGTGGTAATGGCGTTACAAATCTGTTTGAGAATCGTGGTCTTACCCGTGCGCGGCGGGGCGACAATCAGGCCGCGGGTGCCTTTGCCAATCGGCGTGACCAAATCGATCACCCGAGTTTCCAACAGGTCCGGAGTGGTCTCGAGCTGGAATTTTTCGATGGGATCAATGCTCGTGAGGTTTTCAAAACGCACGGCCTTGGTGTAATCCTGAAACAGCATGCCATTGACCTTGTCCACGGCTTTGAGCTGCGGACTGGTTCCGCGATGGGGAGGCTGCGTGGGGCCCTCGATATAACTACCTTCGCGCAGGAAGCTGCGACGGATGGTGTCGGGCGTGACGAAGATATCCGTTGGCTTCGGATGAAAATGATTTTGCGCGGTGCGCAGGAACCCAAAACCCTTTTCAGAGATTTCAAGATAGCCCGAGCCGTGGTTGGGGTTGGGCGACTGATCGCCGTTTGCTTGCGTTTCGCTCATATAAAAAATGTCAGGACCGAAGGCTGAAACCCTTCCGAAAAATTGCTGGAAAAGTGAACTTTGGAAATTGTCTACTGCGCCTAGCGCCACAGACTTGAACCTTCGACGGGCAATAAATAAGGGTAACCACAAATTAAGGCAACAACTATTTTTGACCGTCTCGATGCCGAATTAGTGACAATTTCCATCGATCAAGTAATAAGCACACTTCGGAAGCGGACACCACTGGCACCCAACCAGCATCAAACCTTGGACCAGAATTCAATCAAAGCCCTGAAAAAACATCTACGCTTAAGGCTTGCGGGCCCAGGAAAGGCCCACAAGCAGAATTGCCGGCAATACTGCCAACCTCTCCGGCAATCAGCCGCCAACTTCGGCGCGCGCCTCAGCCGCCAAAGCGGTGCTCAAATACCGTTCACCAGTGGAGCAAGCAATGGTCACGATAACTTTGCCTTTATTCTCCGGACGTTTGGCAACTTCGATGGCGGCGACGACATTGGCGCCCGTTGAAATACCCACGAGGATGCCTTCTTCCTTAGCCAAACGGCGAGCCATTGCAAAGGCGTCATCGTTGGACACCTGGACGCACTCAACGATCTGCGGATTGCCAGCACTGTCCTTCAGGTGCAAATTCTGCGGAACAAAGCCAGCCCCGGTGCCTTGAATTTTATGCGGCCCGGGCTTGACCGGCTGGCCAGCGAGCGTTTGCGAAATGACCGGCGAATCTTTGGGCTCAACCGCGATGGCTTGAAAGGAGGGCTTTTTCGGTTTGATTGCTTCCACGCACCCGGTGATCGTGCCGCCGGTGCCCACGGCAGAAACCAAAATATCGATTTTTCCGGCTGTATCCTCCCACAGTTCCACCGCCGTGGTTTTGCTATGGATGGCCGGGTTGGCCGGATTATTGAACTGTTGCGGGATCCATGAATTGGGCGTTTCCTTGGCAATTTGTTCCGCGCGAGCAATGGCGCCCTTCATACCTTCGGGCCCGGGCGTCAACACCAGTTTAGCACCCAGCATGGCCAGCAAAGTGCGCCGCTCCAAGGACATCGTCTCGGGCATCGTCAAAATCAATTTATATCCCTTGGCGGCCGCGACGAACGCGAGCGCAATTCCAGTGTTGCCGCTGGTGGGCTCTACGATGATTGTATCGGGCTTGAGCACGCCCCGTTTTTCAGCATCCTCAATCATCGCTGCGCCGATGCGGTCCTTGACGCTGCCGAGCGGATTGAAAAACTCGCACTTGAGAAGAATTGTGGCATCCACACCGGCGGTTACCTTGTTGAGCCGGACGAGGGGCGTGCGACCTACGGTTTCGACGATATCGTTGTAAATGTGTCCCATAAATTTAGTAATTCAATTCTTATCGAATGTATTGGTTGAAGAAATAGACTGAAGTAAAATTGCGCCGAATCAGGCCAGCGGGCAAGCACTTTTTAGCGGCAGAAAATGTCGCGCCAGCTCGATTAGTTTGGCTGCCGGTTTCATTTTGCATGTCGGGGGGCGAAAAGTTCGCTCGCAAAACAATAAGTCCCTGTCCAACCTTTCGGTCGGACAGGGACAAATGGGGGCTGGGAGTGCGCCAAGCTCTCTTTCCCGGACCGGCATTGGGCGCCCTTTAGGGGCTGCCGGTTTCCCGACGCCATTCTCCACGGCAAGCGGAGTTTTCGGCCTCGTAGCAGGGCCGTCCAACGCCTCTCGGCCTTGGATTTTGAGTGAGGCTTTTTAGCTCGCTTGGGCTGGTGGTTGCGCCACCGGCCTGCCAACCAGGTCCAGACACGCCTGCAATCCGGTTCGCGTCTTGACCACTTGCTCCGGGACAGCCACCACTTTTGGTGGTGCGTTAGCCCAAAGCCACGGGTCTCGCCTCTTCACTCGCAAGTTGCCTTATTTTTGCAGTCCAGCGGTATCGTTTTTAATATCGCCAGCGCCTGGAAGTTTTTCACGCAGCCTGCCGAGCCGACGTGAACTTCCCGATCCGTACGCTCCTTTTGTCCGTCTTTCGACGTTTTTATTTTTGGCGGATTCAACTTTTTACTTTTGAACCGCCGGAGACGCACCAACCGTGCTGATCCGCAGTAGCAACCACGTACCTTCGCGGTAACTGCGATTCGCCCAGACTCGAAACCTGTCTGGACTACTTGACCCGGTTCGGAACGGTTTCTAATCATTCCTTGCCGCCTGATCCCTCATTCGCTTTGGGCAATGTGCGAACATCGCCCGAGGAACCGGTGAGTCCTGCCTCCCCGGAACTTTCGCTCCGGTCACAGAGGAGTCGGATCAATCAGCCTGATCCGGCTATTCCCCGGTCACCCGGGATTATCCTGAAGCGGCACAACTTCAATTTAACTCTCAACTGCGCGCTTCGTTCTCTCAACTAACAACGCCATCAGAGTACCAGAATTGTTAATTTCAACAATGAATTGATATGCACCGCTTATCCACCGCAAACCGCGGGTTAAAAAACGGCGAAAAACGAATTTTAATCAAAAGAATCAGGGCTACAGTAAAAGCAGGCTTATGAATTATTCACCACTTGAATAAGACTAAAAAAGTCCGGTGAATAAGTTCCTGCGCTGATTTTCATGGCATGAATCAACCTTAGCCAATCCTCTGGCCAGTTATTGTATAATATGATTTTGGCCACCAAGGTGAAGAGCGTGGCCAACAGCTTCAGCCTACCCCAAATGATTGGGGGCGTCGGCGAAGCCGGCAACAATTTCGTCACGGGTTTTCATGTTGCGGATGCGGACATAAGCATCGCTTTCGGCACGAACGGTATGCTTGACCCGCAAATCCTGGGCGCGCTTGAATTGTTTGTCGGATTTTGTGGCCGTGAGCGGATAGTCGACCGCTTGACCAGCGGCACGCAGATCCTGAACGAGCTTGAGTGAGATGGCCCTGAGACTCTCATCTTCAATCAAGACAAAGACATCCATTGGGGAGTCAAATTTGGGCAGGAGCCCGCGGGCCTTGAGCAATTCCAGGAGCACAACGTCGCCCATGCCGAAGCCGAGCGCAGGAAGATCGACTTTGCCGCCGCTGATGAGTTTGACGAGATTGTTGTAGCGGCCGCCGCCGGCAATGGCCCGGAACTCACCCTTGCGGTCAAAGGCCTCAAACACCACCCCGGTGTAATAAGCCAGTCCACGGATGACCTGATAATCTATCTTGACGAAATCACGCAGACCACGCGCAGCGAGGTTCTGCAGAATGCTTTCGAGTTCTGCGGTCGGTTGGCCCGATTGGATGAATTCATTGACCTCCGCCAGCGAGGAGCCAAGCTCAGCCAGTTTGGCCTGGTTTTCCTCGGGCGCGGTGCGCTCCAGTTTATCAATGACCTGGAAGAATTCATACTCGCGGTTGGGATCGGCTGTTGCGGTGGCAGTCGCGCGATGCTGGTAAAACTCCTGCCAAGCATTGCGGCTGCTCAAGCGAATGACGAAATCTTCTGACGACAAGCCGAAGGAACGCAGGGTATCGATCAACAGCGCGATTAATTCAGCATCCGCCGAGGGGTCGGATTCGCCGAGCAGATCGGCATTAAACTGGAAATGCTCACGCAGGCGCCCTTTTTGCTGGCGTTCGTAGCGGAACAATTGCGGGACGGCGAACCATTTGACGGGCTTTTTGTAATTGCGTTCATGGGCCGCAACCATCCGCGCAAGCGTGGGAGTCATCTCCGGCCTCAGGGAAACAGCGCGGTCGCCCTTGTCGACGAAATTATACAATTGCCCGATAATTTCATCGCCGCTTTTGGTGGTGAATAATTCAAGCGGCTCGAGCGGGGGACCGTCGTATTCGCGAAAGCCGTAACGGCGTGCGATTTCACGCCACTGGTTGAAGATATATTGGCGCGCATCTGCACTCCAGACGTCGGTGTGCGGAAGCGGTTCGGGATAAAAATCTCGGAATCCAGGGAGTCGTTCCATTTGGATAATCATAGGCAAAAGCCGCGATTAGGAAAGCAGGAACGATGAAACTCCCCGGTTTCGAGCCGGGGAGAACTTTCGGACAATGCCGGGAAAATAAATTTCGCAGCCAGAATCTTTGCAGATTGGCAACACGGTTAAACCTCAATGCTAAGGCGCTTGAGGTAATGGATACCGGTCACCAGCTGAGCCGCGTTAAACCAGAGCCCGGGCGCACAAAAGTCGAGCGCCACCCGAACCATCCAAGCTTTAACGATCGCACCGGCAATGCCGGAAACAAGTGGGCTTACTTAGCCACCGTTGAAGGAAGTTTCAAAACTTCGGCGCGCATATCCTTGCCGGCTTTGAATTTGACCATTGCGCGGGCAGGGATAGGCACATCGGTTTCGGGCTTGTTGGGATTACGACCAACGCGGGCTTTGCGGATTTTGACCTCAAAGACGCCGAAGTTGCGAAGCTCCACCTTCCCGCCATCGGCAAGGGCTTTGACAATGTTATCCAAAGTGTCTTGGATCACATCAAAGACTTGCGTTTGGGTGAGGCCGGTTTTTTCCGCAATGCGGATTACAAGGTCACGTTTCGTGAGAGTCATATTATCTGAGTTTATTGGTTTCTAATTCTAATTCTGATTTATTCTCAACTATTTTCGCTGTTTACCGTTCTGTGTCTTTGATGCTTCTGACTTGCCAACAACCAAAAACTTGGATGCTGGAAGATTGCTGACCGCAACCAATGCCAACCAAAGGCAAAAATCTTCGACTGCACCCCGCGGGCAACGGTAACGCATTGCGCCGAACAGACATCTGCCACGTCATAAACACATCTAAACTAATCCACCAATCAACCAAAAGAGCCGAAATGTCCAGCAAAATTTGAAGAAAAAATTCTTCAAAAGCTTCGCCGACAGGGGGATTAACGTTCAGTGCTTGCAATCGAGCTGTTCGGGTCGCTCGCAAGGCTTTGCTCGTCACTTGAAGCGTTAGCCGTCGTCTGTTGGGTCAGTTCAGTGGGCGGCAATAGCGGAGCAGTTGGATCACCCTGTTGCTGGAGTTGCTGCCGCTGGGCCTCCATCATGACAATTTGAGCTTCCGGAGTGAGATGATTGGGATCATTGAGAATGCTGCTGAGCTTGGCTTGAGCCTTTTCAAGAGTTGTTCCGGCATGGGCTCCAGAAGCAGGCAAGAGGCTGGTGGAGTCGGTCGCGACAGACGCGGGTGCGGAGATGTATCCGCTATCTGAAGTGGCGGCACTCTGGGAGGCAATACGTTGGCGAACAGGTTGGTTCAGCGATGGATTGCTAATTAGAGAATCCGGTTCGGCGGAGGGACCATTGGCATCCTCTGCATTTGCCAACGGGATGATTTCCACCCATCCATGATTGTCAAAGGTGATCGTGCGTCCGGATTGAACGATTTTGGTGACGGTAATGCCATCGGCACAATCTCCCACGCTCATCAGGTAAGACTGAGCTTGAGGCCGCTGGCCAGGATGCGTCACCGTGGCCACCTTGAACAGGACTTGAGGTTGACCAAAGAGACATATGGTCCCGTTGGGGATTATCTTAAAGGATGGCGCCGGCGTGGTTTCGGGTGCAGCAGTGGCAGGATTGGCCACAAGATTGAATGCATTGCGCGTGGCAATGGCCGCGTAAGGCGAGTCTGCCACCGCCAGGTCATCCGCCCTCACGGCGAGGTTTGCCAAGAATATCAAAGGCAAGCCAAGAACGACTGCGCATGTGATTTTCAAAAGTTTATTTGGTTATTTTCTGCAGCTCAATCCAAGGAGAGTGAGGCCACCCAAACCAACCAGCGCCGTCGTCGTCGGTTCAGGGACAGGAGCAACTGAATGAGTCAAAACAAGGGCAGGCATGCCTTGAATATTGTTTTGAGTACCATTGACCGCCACAAGCTGTTCCTTAAACACACCGCTGCTGCCAACCATGGCGGTTCCGGAAGCCTGGGCGGCGGTGTAGCTGGAAAAGTTTCCTGTCCAGGCAAAAACTTCGAAATAAACAAAAGAGTTAGCAGGAAGGGTCGGGAATTGGTATCCAGTGCCTGAGGCGTCGAAGATGTGTCCACCGCCAAAAGCAGAGATGTCCCCAGACCCCGATAGGGTTTCTCCCAAGGTGCCGTTGCCGGCTGACTGAGAAGCACTGAGCAGCAAAGTAGTCACGGCATTAGCGAGGCTGACGTTGTTGGCCGTGGTGCCATAGGCCAACTCCAGATTGATGTCCGTGTTTTGATCGACGACGGCCGTGCCCGTTGTTTTGAAAAAGACCAATCCGCCGGATGTGGCGTTTGGTGAAGTTGAGTTGTTGCTGGAACCGTTGAAATAAATTAGCCCTTGAGCGCTGCCTTCCAGCGTCAATCCAGTGGCAGTCATCAGGCAGAAGATCAGTTTTCTCATTAAGTTTTACAATTTATCCGCTTTGTTGTTGTCATTTAGACGCTTATAAAAATAATTGAATTCAGGTGTTTCCTGAAAGACTAAGAGCAAGGGTTATGCCGACGGGTTTGAAGCAGTTTGCCCCTGGAACAGAGGCGACTTTGTCGGCTTAACCATTAACTACAACGTTAACCTTTGATAAAAACTAGATTTGTTGGAAGAATTTACACTGATAATCGAAATTGACTTTTGCCATAATTCCACATTTATCAAGGCAATGGCAAAGAATAGGCCACTCCCAAGGACTTCAGAAGGCAGCTTATTAAGTAGTAAGTAAGGGCATTCTGGTCCTTTCTCCGCCGTTAAAGTAAACTAAAAGACCAAAACCAGATATATGGCCACAGTAATGCCGATCACCGCGAGCAATCCGGCCAGCCAGAATCCGAAAGCAGGCTTGAAGGATTGCCGGAACTCGCCACGGTCCAAGGCCTGAATGCAGCGCTGGTGCCGAATGGCTGCCATCACCATGACAAGAATTCCAAGAAAAATCAGGAGCACTCCCACGGGCAGCGAAAAGCTGGCACGTGGTTCCTTCGCCTGCAACTGATTTGCCGCCAATTCCCGGAGAAATAGGCCAAATCGCGCCACAACGAAACCAAAACCCATGAGTGCAATGCCGGTACGAAGCCAGGCGAGGAAGGTTCTTTCTGCGGCAAGATATATGCGAGGATCACTTTGGGCATCAATCGATTCACTCATTGAGCAAATAGACGCCGAAAAAAACAGTTTGTCAATCCGACCGGCCGGCGGCCGCAAATTTAATTACCGACAACCCTATCTGACTAAATTTCGATTTCCTTGATTTGCACGCGATTCGGCGGTTGGTATTTTGCGCGCGTGACGAAAATACTGATCGCGACGCGAAACCTCCACAAGGTCGGAGAAATCAGAGCCATTCTCGGGGAAGAATTTGAAATGCTGACACTGGATGGTTTTCCCGGGGCGCCAAAGGTGGTGGAAGACGCGGAAACTTTTGCAGGAAATGCGGCCAAAAAGGCGGGGACACTCGCCGGGTGGCTGGGGTCCAATTCATCGCCCCTGGTTCACCACACGTCGTTGCATTTTGTGCTCGCGGACGATTCGGGCCTGGAAGTGGACGCCTTGAATGGCGCCCCCGGGGTTCATTCTGCCCGGTTTGCGGCACTGGATAAGCATGAAAACTCCGCCGACTCGGACAACAACGCAAAATTAATGCGGCTGTTGAAAAACGTGCCGGCGGAAAAACGCGGGGCGCGGTTCCGCTGCGTGGTGGCGCTGGCCCAAATCCCAAAGTATTCGGCGCAAAATGCCTCGCCGGTTTGCTACGCGGAAGATCCGGCGACGGCACAGGTTTTCGAAGGCGCATGCGAGGGAAGAATCATCAGTGAGCCACGAGGCACCAAAGGTTTTGGTTATGACCCGCTGTTTGTGCCGACGGGATTCGAAAAAACCTTCGCCGAGCTGGGTGACGATATTAAAAACCAATTAAGTCACCGGGCCAAAGCTCTCGCGAAGCTGCACGATCATTTCAACAAGCTCGTGATCTGAAGCTTTTTTCGCAGTTTCCCGTTGTCGGCGCACATGGTGTAGCGATATTTGCCCGACACGGGAATGGCATGGAACTCCCCCCCGGCACATTCCACGAGCAAACTACCGGCTGCGACATCCCACAAATTGATGCGGCGCTCAATATAGGCATCCAGCCGACCGCTGGCGATATAGGCCAGTTCCAGTGCAGCAGATCCGAGGATCCGGATTTTTTTGACTTTGCGGGCCAGCCGGATCAAGTGGGGCAGGCTTTCATCCATATTTGTCTTGTCCTTGGAAAAGCCCATCGCGATGACGGCTTCTTTGAGTTGGGCGCGTTCGCTGACACGCACCGGTTTTCCGTTCAACAACGTTTTGCCACCGCGCACCGCCGTCCACAGCTCATCCGTAAAAGGATCATAAATTACCCCGACAATCGACTTTTCGTGATGCTCAAGCGCGATGGAGACGGCGGCGTGCGGCATCCCGAAAAAATAATTCACTGTGCCGTCGATCGGGTCCACAACCCAGCGGTATTCGGCATTCATGTCGCCAGAGATGCCCTCCTCGCCCAGCAAAGGAACGGCCGGGAACTTGCGGCGCAGCTTCTGCTGGATGAGTTTCTGGCAGCGTACATCCAATTCCAGCTTGATGTCATGAGCCTCCGCGGAATTGACGCGTTTCGGTCGGTGCCAGTTGTCGTGCATGATTTTTCCGGCGGCCCGGGCAGCGCCAACGGCGGCCGCAAGGGCCGATTGAGGATTAATCTTGTTCATAAATACATTTCAGGGAATGACTTCTTTTCGGTCCGCCAACAATTCAGTCTGGGCGGCACGTTTTTGGGAGAGGAGATTCTTTCCGGCGGCTTCAATGGCATGCAGGAGGTCGGCGGCTTCCAACAGACGCGGTGCGGAGATGTAGCTGGCGCCAGCCGCATAAAGCCCCGGCAAATCCGAGAGCAATTCCGCGTGCACGATGATGGCGGCCGTGGGGTTGAGTTCGCGCAATTGGCGGAGGATTTTTAAATTATTTGCGCCTTTGAGGATGTTGTTCGGTAGCGAACAAATGATGATTTCGGAATGGTGAACACCAGCGTGGTGGAGCACATCCCGTTGCGAAATATCCCCGTACGCGGCGCGGACCCCCATCTGGCGGAGGCGTTGGTAAACGACCGGATTAAAATCCACGACCAGAATGTCTTGAACCAAATCAGGCTGTTCCCGCAGAATCTCGGCAAGCAAGGAACTCGCGGTCCACGAAAAACCGAGGAGGCAGATGCGCCGCTTTGGATCATCGCCCCGTTCAAAAAACGCCGTGTGGTCCAAGTCGTGCAGGCCCAGCTTGCTGAGCCAGGGCGAGACGGTTTTCAAGAGCCGGTTATTGGCCAGAATGGCGTAGGTGGAACCGATTGCCAGCAGCGCAAAGGCCATGGCCGCAATGCCGATGATATTCTCGGAGACATCGCCGCTCTTTCGCCCGAGGGCGAGCAGGACGAGGGAAAGCTCGCTGACCTGACAGAGGTTGATCGTTGAGAGCACGCTCACGCGGTAGCCCTGCCGCAGGGAGTGCAAGATCGGGAAAATGGTTAGGAACCGGCTAATAATCAGGAAGAGGCAGAAAAACAAGGTCCAAAAAACGCAGCTCCAGGTGGGGAGCGGAATCGCCATTCCCAACGAGACGAAAAACAGGGTCACAAAAAAATCGCGCAGGCTGGTGACCCGCGCGACGATATCCAAGGTATAGGGGAAGGTGGAAATCATCACGCCGGCAACCAGGGCGCCGATGGCTGAGGACAGGTGCAGATAAGACGCTAAACCGGCCATGGCAAAGCACCAGGCAATCGCCCCGACCAGAACCAGTTCCGGCAGACGGGCCACCATGCGGAAAATTGGCGGCAAGACAACCCGGCTGGCCAGAAATGCCACGGAGAGCAAAAACAAAACACTGCCAAAGGCCTCGATCAACGGCAGCAGCGCGGGATTCTTCAAACTCGGCTGGATGGCAAGAAAGAGGATAATCGAAACGTCCTGCAACACCAGAACACCGAGGGTGATGCGCCCGGCGAGGGTTTCCAACTCGCGCTGGTCGTAGAGGATTTTGACAATGAGTACCGTGCTGCTCATGGCCGCTGCCACGGCAAGATAAAGAGCTCCCAAACCGTTCTGCGCAGGACCGACCAGGTAAAAGACCAGCCAACCCAGCAAAGTGCAGCCGGCAATTTGCATCAGCGCGGTCAAGGTGATGACCTTGCCGGCGCTCAGCATTTTTTTGAGGTCGATTTCCAGACCCACCATGAACAACAAAAGTGACAGCCCGATTTCCGAAATCGTTTGAATGTCGTGGACGCTGGTGATGGCCTTGAACCCGTGGGGACCGATGGTGAATCCGGCGGCGAGGTAAGCCAGCAGCAGGGGAAGCCGGGCCATCTGCGAGATCACCGCAACCACCCAGGCAGCGATGATGCACAGGGCGATGTCGGTGGCCAGGACGTTATCCATCGCGCGAAAATTATACGGCCACGCGCGATGAATAAACCATGAAATCAATTAATCCACGTCTCGCCAGGAAGGCGGAACGCAGATGCGCAAATTTTTTGATTCGATTAAGGATTTATTTTGCGGCACTTTGATCGTTCCTGAAAATGTCAGAAACCGCCCGGAGAGCTTCCATCGACAGCCGGTATTCCACGGGAAAACTGGCGGGACGTTTATTGTCTTTGGCCTGGCAGTTTCGGGCGGACTGTCTCTGGTCAGTTGGCTTAAGCATCACGCTGCTGTTGCTGAGCATTGTGGGCTTGCAATTATTGGGACTGGTGATCGACGTCATCCGGAAGGCGCTCGACCCGACGCTTCCAACGCTCTCATACCCGCTGGGGTGGATTCCGCCAGCATCCTGGACGCCGCTGCAAATCGTCACGATCCTGGCATTGGGCATCGTAGCCCAGGCGATCTTGCGCGCCTGGCTTACTTACGTTTACAACATGATAACAGCGCGGTTATCCCAAGGGGAAATCGTGCCGACGCTGCGCTCACAAATCTACGCAAAACTCCAGCGTCTAAGCTTTCGCTTCTTCGATGTTCACGGCTCGAATTCCATTTTCAACCGGGTGACCGGTGACGTGCAAAATACCCGCCTGTTCGTGGACGGAGTTTTGCTGCAAGGGGTGAACATGGTACTGACGCTGGGAACTTACGGTTTTTTCATGTGGCGGATTCAACCACGGTTAACCCTGGCGTGCCTGGCCGTTTCCGTGCCGCTATGGATCCTGGCACAATATTATTCTGCGCGACTGCGACCGGGTTACCTGCGGAATCGGGAATTAACGGACAACATGATCCTGCTTTTCAGCGAGAGCGTGCGCGGCATGCAAACCGTGAAGGGCTTTGCCGCGGAGACGCATCAGGTCCGGCGGTTCGAGGCGGCAAACGACGAGGTCTCCTCGCAACAGCGGAAGATTTTCTGGGACCTTTCGATTTTCACCCCCGGCACGCAAATGTTGTCTCAGCTGAGCCTGGTGATTTTGTTTGCCTACGGTGGCTGGCTTTATGTCCATCAGAAAATCGCCTTGGGCAGCGGGTTGGTGGTCTTCGCGGGATTGCTCCAGCAATTCACGGGACAGGTCGCCAACATCTCCACGATCGCCAATTCGGTCCAGCAAAGCCTGGCGGCCGCCCGGCGCGTCTTTGAAGTATTGGACACACCGGTGGACGTGACGAGCCGGCCGAATGCCATTGAACCGGGTCCCCTGAAAGGACAAGTCACCTTTGAGAAAGTGACGTTCGGGTATCAGGCGGAAACACCCGTGCTAAAGGAAATTTCGTTCCGGGCCGACGCGGGCCAGGTGGTGGGGATTTTCGGCATGACCGGCACAGGCAAAAGCACTTTACTGGGCATGATTCCGCGATTTTACGATCCTCAGGGAGGCCGGATTCTCGTGGATGGACGGAATTTGCGCGATTTGGATCTGGATGCGTATCGACGGCAGATCGGGATCGTTTATCAGGAGAGTTTCCTCTTTTCGAACACGGTGGCAGCGAACATTGCATTCGGGAACCCGCGGGCCAGCATGGAACAAATTGAACAAGCCGCGCGCATCGCCTCGGCGCACGAATTCATCACGGCACTGCCACATGGCTACGAGACGGTGCTGGGTGAATCCGGAGTGGACCTGTCCGGCGGTCAGCGACAACGACTGGCACTGGCGCGGGCGTTGATCCTGCAACCACCGCTGCTGATTCTCGATGACCCCACCGCTTCGGTCGATGCGCGGACGGAAAATGAAATTGTTTCCGCCCTGCGCGAGGCGATGAAGGGGCGCACGACCTTTGTGGTATCGAGCCGTCTGAGTTTGTTGCGCCGGGCGGATTTGATCCTGGTGGTGGAGGATGGTCAAATCTCCGACAGCGGGAAGCACGAGGAACTGGTGCACCGCCCCGGACCATATCACGAAACCGCGCTGCTCCAGATCATGGACTTATGAGCGCGCCAACCAAAAAAACAGGCACGCCGAGCCAGGTGGCCAAGGGGGACGCCTCCGCCCGTGAAGCCATTACTTACTACAACGCCGCTGAGGAGCGCGAAGCGGACCGGGCACCGCTCTCCGCCAGACTCATCCGGCGCATTTTTCGCTACACCCGACCCTACGCCGCCCGGCGGAATTGGCTGTTTGTCTTTACCATTTTGCGCGGCCTGCAGTTACCTGCTCTTGCCTGGCTGATCGGTCGAACCATCAATCTGCCGATCAGCCACCGCAATCTTTCAGAGATTTATGCTTATGCGGCGGGGTATTGCGCCCTGGCCTTGTTCACGGTGGTAAACTTTCATTTTCGCCAGCGGTTCGCGCTGGAATTGGGCGAGGCGGTGGTTCACGACATGCGGACAGAGTTGTTCGCCAAGCTGATGGCCATGCCCATGGCCTTTTTCAACCAGACCAAATTCGGCCGCATCATCAGCCGGATGACCTCTGACATTGACAGCGTGCGGGCTGGCGTGCAGGACGTGGTCTTTGTGCTGGTGGTGCAGGGTTTGCAAATGGTGGTCTCCGCCGGGCTGATGGCCTGGTACGATTGGAAACTTTTTTCGCTGATGATCCTGCTGGCCCCCATCATCTGGATGGTGAACAAAAACTATCAACGGGAAATGTCCCGACGCATGCGCAAGATGCAGGAATCGTGGAGTCGCGTTTCCTCAACCCTGGCGGAATCAGTCGGCGGCATCCGGGTCACCCAGGCGTTTGTCCGGCACGAAGTAAACGCGGATTTTTTCCAAAAACTGGTGAACGTGCACGGGGAAAACAACGTCGGCGTTGCTCAAGCCTCGGCCGTGTTTGTGCCGTTATTGCAACTCAAGAGCCAGTTATTCCTTGGTGCTATGGCCTTCCTAGGGGCTTTTGGCGCGCTGCGCTGGCACGGGTGGCTGCATATGGACGTCGGTGACCTGGTGATGTTCTTTTTCCTCGCCAATTTATTTTTTGAGCCGGTGCAGGCCATCGGCAATCAGCTGAACCAGGCCTTGATGGCCATGGCGGGCGCGGAACGACTTTTCCGCATGCTGGATCAGGCGCCGGAATGGCAGGACGGGGCCGATGCCAAACCGCTGCCCCGCATCGCGGGTTGCGTTGCGTTTGAAGACGTGAGTTTCGAGTACCAGCCCGGCCGGCCGGTGCTCAGCAATATTTCCTTCAAAGTTGAGCCCGGACAATCGGTTGCGCTGGTGGGCCATACTGGCAGCGGGAAGACCACCCTGGTAGGTTTGCTGCAGAAGTTTTATCTGCCAACCGGCGGCCATGTGTTGGTGGATGAGGTGGACTTGAACGCCGTCACGAGCCATTCGCTGCGCTCGCAGATGGGCAGCGTTCAGCAGAACAACTTTCTCTTCTCCGGAACCGTCCTCGATAACATCCGGCTCGCCCGGCCGGAAGCCCAGGAAGCGGAGGTGCTCGCCACGCTCAAATCATTGAATTGCCTTGACCTGCTGGAAGACCTGCCGCAGCAGCTGCAAACCCCGGTGACGGAGCGCGGGACATCACTTTCGTTTGGCCAGCGACAATTGATCTGTTTCGCGCGCGCGATGCTCGCAGACCCCCGCATCGTCGTGCTCGACGAGGCGACCAGCGCGATTGATTCAGTGACCGAAGCGCGCTTGCAAAAGTCGCTCGAGATCCTGCTGCGGGGACGAACATCCTTCATCGTGGCGCATCGATTGAGTACCATCCGCAAGGCGACCCTCGTGCTGGTATTGGATCAAGGCCGGATTGTAGAACGTGGCACGCACGACAGTCTCTTGGAGCAGGACGGCGTTTACGCTCGGTTGCATCGTGAATTCATTAGTGTTCAACCCCATGCCTAGCGCAATTCAGGAGTAAGTGCGGACGCGGAGGTGCTGAGGCTTAACCGGTTTTTGGGCATGGTACTAAGAATCTAGTTCAAGCTCCTTTTCTGCGGTGAGGCGAGACTCAGCCGAGCCATAAATTACTTTTATTGAGTCACTTCCATTAGGTCTCGACGGAGTCTCGCCCCACCAACTTAACGAAGCCTCGCTCCAACTGGCCTCCCTGAACTTTAAACTTCGCTAACTCAAGTTCACCGGGTCGATATCCACAACCAGGGTAACGTCTGGCGGGAGGGTCAGCGAGTTGAGGATGGCGGCCAATTCACGGCTCAGGCTGCTCATGGCTCGCGTACGTAGCATGATTTGGTAACGGTAAAATGTTTCTGCGCGCAGCAACGGTGCCGGTGCCGGACCGGCCAGGACTAGATCCTTGAATGTCGTCTTGGGCGGTGCCGCCGGAGTAGCAGCCGGCGGACTTGACTCAATTTCGTCGAAAAGCGTCGCGGACGGAATCAGTACTTGAGACGGACTGGATTTCGAATACAGACGTTTCTCCAACTCTTCCCTTAGATGCTCGGCGACAAATTTTACTTTTTCCTCATTGCGGCCTTTCAGGGTGAGGAGCGCTACGCGGCTAAATGGCGGATATTTTAACTGGGCGCGAAATTCCATTTCCTGTTCGTAGAACCCGTTGAAATCGTGGCGGCGCGCATACTGAATGGCCGGATGGAACGGGGCGAAGGCTTGGACAAATACTTCGCCTTCGACATCACCGCGGCCGGCGCGGCCGGAAACCTGGGTGAGCAGTTGAAAAGTCCTTTCCCCGGCCCGAAAATCCGGTTGATAGAGCGCCAAGTCGGCGTACATGATGCCGACCAGGGTGACGTTGGGGAAATGCAGTCCTTTTGCAATCATCTGCGTGCCGAGCAGAATGTCAATCTTGCCCGCCCGGAAATCGCCGAGGACCGTCCGGTAATCCTCCTTACGTTTCATCGTATCGGCGTCCATGCGCTTGGTACGGGCGCGGGGAAAGAGGCGGGCCAGCACTTCTTCCACTTTCTGGGTACCGGTCCCGGCAAAACGGATCGCGGGATTCTTGCATTTCGGTTCCGGGCAAACCGCCGGCACTTTATCGACGTGGCCGCAGATGTGGCAGGACAGTTTCTGCTCGTGGCGATGATAGGTGAGCGTAATACTGCAATTGGGGCAATTGGCCACGTAACCGCACTTGGGACATTGCAGCGAGCTGGAATAACCGCGCCGGTTCAAAAATAAAATCGTCTGTTCGCCGCGCTCCAGACGCTGTGTGATCGCTTCCTTGAGTTGTGGTGAAAAGATCGGCGGCCTCTTGTCCTGGCGCGCTGTCTGGCGCATGTCCACCACGCGAACATGCGGCATCTTTTGATCGTCCACGCGCTCGGGCAATTCCAGCAAGGTGAATTTTCCGAGCTTGGTGTTGTAAAAACTTTCGAGGGACGGGGTGGCAGAGCCGAGCACGACGACGGCCTTTTCCATCTGCCCGCGCATGATGGCCACATCGCGCGCGTGATATCGTGGGGCCTCCTCCTGCTTGTAGGTGTGCTCGTGTTCCTCGTCCACGATGATCAGGCCAAGGGGTTCCACCGGCGCGAAAATCGCAGAACGGGCGCCAATCACAATCCGCGCCCGGCCCTGCCGGATTTTATGCCATTCATCATGGCGCTCGCCGGTGCTCAAATGGGAGTGCAGGACGGCCACGAGTGTTTGCAATTTTCCGGCGCTGAACCGTGCCTTGAATCGTTCCACGGTCTGGGGCGTCAGGGAAATTTCCGGCACCAGCACGATGGCCCCCTTGCCCTGTTCCAAGGCATGCGCGATCGCCTGCAGATAAATCTCAGTCTTGCCGGAACCAGTGACGCCATGCAGCAGAAAGGTGGTCCCCGACGAAGTGCTTCCGGCATCTTGCAGGAAGATCATACTTTTTCTTGGTACTTCGCCCTCTTTGCTCGGAAGAGAAGTCAGATCTGCCGGCAGAATGCCGGCAGCACTTTGCAGGGCTGCCTTGATCTTTTCCAGCGCGACCGACTGCGCCGGATTTAATACCAGGGGTTCCGACGGCAGAATGTGTTCCCGCGCATATGGATCCCGCTCGGAAATCTGCGATACAATTTCAACCAGGCCAAGGTCCTCAAGTTTGCGAACCGTCGCGGCCGTGGTGCCAGCCAGGGCGACGAGCTCGGACAACAATATTTCGCGGCGTTCTTCGACAATCTTCCAAACATCCTGACGGCGCTTGGTTAATTTAGGTCGTTCGCCGTTCCCGGATCGCGGGCGGACAAAGAGTCGCTCGCGCCAGCTGGAATCCTCCCCGCGGACCGCTTCGGGAAGCACCGATTTCAAGGCCGTCTCCGGCGCGCAGCAATAATATTCCCCGATCCAACGGGCCAGGCGGAGGACTTTTTCGGTAACCAGCGTCTGCGCCCCGATGACTTTCAGGATCGGTTTGAGGTTCGTATGGGCAGATTCCTCCGCCACGGCGGTGACCACGCCCAGGATTTTCCGCGCGCCGAACGGAACCTGCACCCTGCTGCCGACATCAACCTGATCGACCAGTTCGACCGGAATTGAATAATCAAATTCCCTGCGGAGCGCGATTTCGAGACTGACCCGGGCAATCATTTGGGGAAAGAATATCTTAACACTAAAGTTGATCCTGGATGGCTCGCTCAATCACGCGTGATCGAGCGCAGCTCGGCTTCCAAGGCTTGCCGAAACGTCTCGCGGGCGGCGTCACTGGTACAGCTATCCGGCGTGACCTGAAATATGCGGCCCACGTTCACCTCACAGATTGTAAACGGCAACGGAATCTGAAAACCGTCCCAGCTATTTAGCTGGACCTTCCACTTAAGATAATACGAAACGGGCAGGATTTGGCGGCCGGTGATTTGAGCGAGGCCGGCAGCGCCCTCCGCCAATTTGTAACGCGGACCGCGGGGGCCGTCTGGGGTGATAGCCAGATCGTAGCCGCGTTCCGACCAGGTGCTCAGTTCGCGCAGGGCCTGCGCACCGCGACGACTGCTGGAGCCGCGCACGGCCAGCACGCCAAAGCGCTCGAAAACTGCCGCGAGCAGAGCACCATCCTTGCTGGCACTGACCAATCCAGCGACCCCGGCGGGCGCATATTGCTTACGGCGAAAAAGGAAATAAAGTTCCACACACAACGCCAGCCGGTTATGCCAGAAACAAAAAATCATCGGGCCCGTATCCCGTCGATTTAAAAAAGCATGCGGATCATGAACCCGAAATCGGATGGTCTTGGCGACCGCGCTGATCGAAAGCCAGATGAGCAAAGCCAACAATCGCTGATGCCATTTGGGAGCGTTGGGAACCACGACACCGCTCCTGCGGCCCGACGCGATGGACGATTTCTGGGGAATGGGTTCAACCGGCATGGGTCAGCCTTTTTTCAGGCACGCTCGCACGAGATCCTCGACAGTCGCAGAGGTGCCAAGCATCGCCTGGGCGGCACGCACCGCGTCGTGCGCCTCCAACTGTTTGAAACCAAGCGCCATGAGCGCCAAAACAGCGTCGTTGATTCGTTGATCGTCGGGTGAGAGCCCGTGCTTGGCACTGGCGGCCTCGAGCGCGCCTGCCGCGCCGATTTTGTCCCGCAATTCGACTACAATCCTTTCGGCGGTTTTTTTGCCCACCCCGGAAATCTGGGACAACGCCTTCACATCGCTGTTAGCCACCGCACCACGAAAGGCGACCGCGTTCATGCCGCTGAGAATATTCAGGGCCGTCTTGGGGCCGATCCCGCTGACGCTGTTGACAAGCAGCCGAAACAAATCACGCTCCGCCGAACTGGCAAAGCCATAAAGGATATGTGCATCCTCGCGAACCACCAATTGCGTAAGCAGTTTAATGTCCTGTCCAGGCGCCGGTAATTTATCATAGGACGAAAGCGGGATCAGCACCTCGTACCCAACGCCGCCGACTTCCACGACCGCCTGGGTGGGCAGCGCTTCCACTAATTTGCCCCGAAGAAAGGTAATCATCGTATTTTAATTATATCGTCCCACCCACGCTGTGTCCGTACCGGATTTCGGGGTTGATTTCGCCGGCCTAAATTTTTTTGGGCGGTTGGAGGCGGTATCGCGAATATTCCTGCGCATGAGTCAGCGCCAAGGCGAGTGCGTCCGCCGCATCGGGCGCGGGCAACTCGGCGAGGCTCAGCATGCGTTGAACCATTTTGGCGACGGCGATTTTTTGGGCCGCACCGTAACCCACGACTGCCTGCTTGACCTTGCGCGTGGCAATTTCATAGATGTCCAAGCCCGCTTCGGCGATCACCGCCATGGCTGCGCCGCGGGCCTCGCCCATGATAATGGCCGTCTTCAAATTTTGGGCGAAGAATAGTCCTTCCACCGCGCAAACTTCCGGCCGGTATTGCTCCAACACCTTGCGCAGACTGCGCGCGATTTGGGCGAGGCAACGCGAGCGTTCCCAGTCGCGGGGGCAGGTGATGGTTCCGTGAGTGAGCACCACTGCTTTGTGCCGGTCGGCCTGAATCACCCCGTAGCCGGTGCCGCGCAACGAAGGGTCGACGCCCATAATGATCTTAGCGGGAATCAATGCCGCCGGGTGGTTCCCTTGCGTTTCGGGCACAACCGCCTGGCGCGTCGCTTTGCCGGCGACGCGATTTTTCATTTGCTCAAACTGGCTCAAAGAGATGCCCACTTGGAAATGTTGCCAGCGTCCGACACTTGGCAAAAGCAAAAACGCCCGCCGCTTAGTGGTACAGCAGATACGGCGCCCGCAAGCGGGCAAACTCATCAAGGCCCGGCTTAAAGCCCGCGACGATTTTATCCACCGCCTCTCCCCGCTCCAGGGCCTCGCGGACATCCGACACGCCAATGGCCTTGTCGAAATAATCCGCATGCAGGTCCAATTGATCGCCATATTCCCTTTTTATTCCTGAGAGAATAGAGAGAGTCGTGGCAACGGATTGAAAAGTGTTCCGATCCGTGACGTGGATCTGGCAACCTCCGCAGAGTTGACCGGAGAACTTCGAAAAAGTGGGGGTGAACCAAGCCTCGCGAAACTTCACGCCGGGAAGGTTGAGTGCGTTAAGCTTCCGGGAAAGGACATAACCATCGATCCAAGGAGCGCCAAACAGCTCAAACGGCTTTGTGGTGCCGCGGCCTTCGGACAAATTAGTCCCCTCGATCAATACCTGCCCGGGGTAAACCGTCGCCGTATCCAGAGTGGGCATGTTAGGCGACGGCATCGTCCAAGGCAGCGAGGTTTGATCGAACCACTCGTCACGGGTCCAGTTTTCCATCGGAACGACGGTGAGCCGGCATTTTCTCTTCAGGAACTTGTCATTGAACAGCAGCGCCAGTTCGCCGGCCGTCATCCCGTGCCGCAGCGGGATGGGATAAAGTCCGATGAAAGAACTATGCGATGGATAATCGAGGATCGGTCCTTCCATCGCCACCCCGTTGATGGGATTCGGGCGGTCAAGCACGATGAAGGGGATATCCGCCTCCGCCGCGGCCTGCATCGCATAAGCCATCGTCGCCACGTAAGTATAAACGCGCATGCCGACGTCTTGCAGATCGAACACCATCACATCGACCGACCTCAGCATGCCGCTCTCAACTTGCTTGCCCTCATGCTGGGTATCAAACTTCCGCATGTAGCTGTCGATGTTCGTCATCATATCCGCCGGTGGCTGGTGCGTCTGACCGTAGAGGCTGAAGACAGGCAATTTGAGCTGTTCATCGAAGTAAAACGGCACATATTGGCCGGCTTGCGCGTTCCCGCGCACGCCATGCTCTGGGCCGTACAACGCCACCAGGTTGACGTCCGACCGCGCGCGGAAGAGGTCAATGATGCTGTCCAGCTTGCTGTCGAGGCCGGTCGGATTGGTGATCAGGCCGACACGTTTGCCGCGGATCAAATCGATCCGCTTTTCAAACAGCACCTCCACACCCAGCTTTACTGGAGGATGAGAAAGATTATTTTGGGGAATCATGCTTTGACCGCGCGCGATCCACGACGCGCAAAATAGAAGAATAAATGTGCCGCAAATTTTCACGACTTAATTTGAAACAGCCTTGTTTTAATCCATGCCTGGAACTGGCGCACTGAATTACCTATTTCCAAATCCTGCCAGCGACAGGGAGATGGCAAAAGCAAAAACAACCGGGCGATTCTGATTTATCTTGCGCGTTGACTTTGATTGGCTGGCTGGTTGAAGTATTCGAGCAATTTTATTTCGAGTCGAATTTCTTTGCGTCAGCACAGGAGGAGACTTCAGACGGCTTTAATCGAATCCCACAGAGTCCAACTACTCAGTCCGTCGAGATCAGGGTGAAGTTTGCCCTTTTAGATATTAGGGGCTGAAACCTGAATGAACCCTGATTGACAAAGGAGAAAGCCGGCGTTAAAAAGTAAAAACACCAACTTTGATATACAGCAAAGTGCTGGCCAACACCTATTTCACCATCATGCGTCTCAAAATATTCATCCAAACCTTCGTGACAGTTGCTTTCGGACTGGGGTTTGTAGTTTTTGGAATTGTGACATTCATTCACATGGGTAATGCCCAGCAGCAGCTTGCGGGTAAGCTAGAAAGCATTCGAGCTGGCACGATTCAGCCCGAGACGCTCACTGTCGTCAGAAAATATGTCGACCCTGGAAGAACCGGTTTGCCACACGTCGTTTTCAGCAGCAACCGCCAGCCAAAGGTGAATCTCGCAACCACGGTTGATTTTTTCAACAGTGTAAAACTCTGGGATAACATTGACGGTTATTATTTCCCCGATGGCTACTTGATCCCTCAGAACCACCTGGGGGACGCGAGGGGTGGCAAGTGGTTTTTTCTCGGCCTTGGTGTTTTGCCGGGGGCAGGCTTGTTGGTTTTGGCATTCGCGACGGCAAGGAAAAAGCCTCCGGATGTTAACATGGACTCACTTCGAAAAATCATGCGTGACAGAATCGATGGGCGATGAAAACACTACTTGTCATGTCGCCCGGGAAAACCGCTCCTGGCTCATCCGTTTTGCGAGTGTGTCCGTACTTGCGCCAGCAGTGTGCCACCAGGCTCGAGTGACTTGAACGGTTGAAACGATGCAACTTGCCGGGAGCAGGAGGCGGGGCAGGATCCCGGCCAAGCCAAGGCTGTTGGCCAACCCGCTTAAAAAAGGTTTTAACGGACTGGTCGGCTGTTGTAAATTCTAACTGTTCTTTATATTTCATCAAGTGGAAGAACTCGAAGATTTAGACCAAAGACAAACAGTATTGATTTGCTTTTCGTTCGTGATCAACGGGTTGCAACCATTGAGAACACATGCTCGTTGCCCCTATAGCTCAAATGGATAGAGCAGCGGTTTCCTAAACCGTTGATCCCAGTTCAATTCCGGGTGGGGGCACCATTTTGGCTTTCAGTTTTTGCGGTCCGATTCAATAGAAGAATTATTTATGAAATCCAGACGGCTCATTGCTGCGCTGATTTTGCCACTGGGCTATGGCTTGGCTTATGCAGATGTGTCGATCGGAACGGATTTGACCGGGCAGGTGACTTTGCCGGACGGCAACTTCGGCGCAGCGACTGTTTTGGTCAGTTATGCGCAGCTAAAAACAAATTATGAATCTTCGGTTTCCTCCCGCTATCCCATTCTTCCAAGACGCGCCCAGACAGACAGACAGGGTAATTTCAAAATCGAGTCATTTGACGCCAGGTGGTGGTATTTCGGTGAGGTCATGGCGCCGGGTTGCAGGTTGAAGACTTTGGATCAGATTGATCCCGTTGCCGGTCCGTTGAAGATCGCGCTCGAAACGGCCAATACCAATGTGCCACCCGATCAAGTTATTCATGGCCGGGTGATTGATGCCAATGGCAGTCCTGTCTCGGGCGCGCTCATTGAAATTGGAGGAACCACGCGAAATGGAAATGGGACATGGCCGGCACAAGACATTGATTACTTTGCAGTTTCAGATGCCGGCGGCAATTTTGTGGTCTATGGAAAAACGCCTTTTGCCGCCGCCGATGGAAAAGTGGAAGCGACTGGATACGCCGAAGCGTCCTTTGAGCAATGGCCTTCTGACGCGATCAATCAGGAGTGGTCTCGCACAGGTTCCTTGCCCGAGGGTTTGTTTGGCTATGCAAAGCCGCTTCATCAAATCACGCTAGTCCGAGGCGCTTCATTGCAAGGACGGTTATTGCAGGATGGACGCCCGGTGGGGGATGCAGAAATTCGGCTCAACCAATGTGGTGCGGGTTCGGATTGCTGGTTTTGGGAGGGCGCTGTCCTTACCGACGAAGATGGCCGGTTTTCATTTGCACATTTGCCTCCCCACCAAAGCTGGTCTCTTTGCGGAAGCTGGGATTTGGCCGCCAAAGCCGGCGCGGTTCTCCAGATCGATGTGAAAACCGGTGAAAACGGTGCCACGAATGATATTGGCGACCTGAATCTTTTATCAGTTACCCAAGTTGCCGGACGAATTCATCTGAGCGATGGCAAACCGATTCCTCCCAATTCTCATTACTTCCTTTCGGATTCTGCCATGGGAAGTTCATTACAGTCATCCTTCGGTTCAGACGGTTCGTTTCAATTCGCAGCTGTGCCCGGTGACAATGTTTCGATTTTTTTGCGCGTGCATGGCTATGAAATGGCGCCGCACGATAGCATGTTAAAATCTGGCAGCGTCACCAATATAAACATCGTTCCCAACCTGACACATTTGGTGTTTGAGATGAAGCCGGTTTCAATTGTCTCAAATGTCATTTATTGGCTTCGCGTGATTGGAAAATAATTCTCCGGCATTGTTAAAAAAGGATGAGCGATTTGCCGAGGCACATTATTCCAATTGCAGACAAGACAATTGATCTAGCTTGCTGAAGTTTCAAAACCTCTCCGTTTACACAATTTCCGTCGCTTTTTTGCATCCTTACTGCCGTTTGATTTTTTATGCATCCAAAACAACCGCTCGTTCGTAGTGCATAGAGAAAGCTTAACACCGGTTCCGCTGGTTCGGGGCTTTCACTATGAAAAAACATCCACAAAAAAAGGAAGGTTATGAAAAAGGAAACAACCAATGAACAGGCATCCATCAACCGTCGATCATTCCTGACGTACGCGTCATTGATCGGCGGGGCAGCTATGCTGCCGCGGGTACTCAAGGCCGACGACGACCACGATTGGGACGATCATGGCGACCGAGTCGACGGCATCACACTGACGAAGGACGACAAGGACATCATCATTGCGGCGGAAATTGCCGAGGCACTCGCGGTGACCACCTATAGCAATATCATCAATATTTCGCCGTTTTTCGGCGGTTTATCATTCAACGACCAGGTATATTTAACGGCGGCATTGCAAGAAGAAATGTCGCATTACGCGGTGCTGGAATCGCTGACGAACAAGCCAACGCCTTACACGGCATTTTATTATCCGGCCCAGATGTTCAAGGATCCGCAAACCACGGTGAACATCCTGGTCACGCTGGAAGACGCGTTCATAGCCGCCTATCTGGTGGGCGTGCGCAATTTCAGCAACCATCAGCTGCGGGTTTCCGCAGCCCGGATCATGGGGATCGAGAGCGATCACCGAAGCCTCGCCCGCGTCATTGCCGCGGACCTTGGTCTTTCGACGGTCACTGGAGCGCAAGGCGTGGCTGAAGATGTCAACCCGGCCAATAACAACGGCTACGAACGCACTTTAAAATGGACGAAAATCGAGCAAGCTGTAGCCGCGTTAACGCCTTTCGTGGACGCTTCGGCCGCCACCAGCGCGGGCTTTGACGGCAGCGTCAGTTATCCTTTCAATCCTTTCACGCCGACATTGCCCATAGCACTGGGCGAATTCATTTCGTTCGGCGGATGAAACTTTTCCGGAAAAGCAGGTAGTTACGGTTAATGGTTAATGGTTATGGACGGGGCCCCGATCCATCTGCACTGATAAAACTGACTGATTCACTTTCACAATATTCGAAGGTGCCTGCCCGGTTGGCAGGGCAAGGAGCATTTCACCGACAGGTTCGGCTTGTTCGCAGGCTTGAATCGGGAAAATTCTTTTCTTTTATTCATTTTTAATACGATTAAAACTGAGCGCGTGGCAAAATCAGCGCGCAGCGCGAGTCTGAAGGGGAAAACGGAGAGGTCGCACTCATCCCAAGGGATCAGATTTCAAAAGCTCAACGCGCGGAACTGGGAGTTGCGGGATGCCTACCATTGGATGCTCACGCTGCGCTGGCCTCAGTTTTCCTTGTTTGTATTCGCAATTTACCTCGGGATCAACCTGCTTTTCGGCCTGGCCTATTATTTGCGACCCAATTGCATCGCGGAAATGACCCCTGGCTCGTGGGGCGACGCCTTTTTCTTCAGCGTGGAAACGCTGGCCACCGTGGGTTACGGCCATATGTATCCCGCCACTTCTTACGGCCATCTTGTCGCCACGGTTGAGATCATGACCGGTATGTTTGGCCTGGCAATCATTACGGGCCTGATTTTCATTCGCTTTTCGCGGCCCATTGCGCGCATTGTTTTTAGCGATAGCCTGGTGCTCGCACCGTTCGACGGCCAACTGGCGCTGATGTGGCGGGTGGCCAACCTGCGGGACGAGGCCATGGCCGAGGCGGAATTCCGGATCATCCTGATGCGTGACGAACCCACCCTGGAAGGCGATGATATCAGGAGATTTTATCCACTAAAACTGCAGTTTGACCGGCTGATTCTGTTTCCCGCGGTCCTGACCGTCCGGCATATTATTGACGAGGCAAGCCCATTGCAGGGAAGGACATTGGCCGATTTGGAGCGGGAAAACTCGCGATTCACTGCATCGATCGTTTGCATCGATACAGTCATCCCGGCCGCGGTCCAAAGTCATTACGCCTATACGTGGAAAGACGTTCGCGAAAACCACCGTTTCGTGGAGGTTTACCAGGAAATTGAGGCCGACTTATTGGCAGTGGATTACAGCCTGATCCACGAAACGGAACCCATTGCCCCACCCAAGCCAGCGAAGTAAGTAAAGTTCAGCTTCACTGTCTTTCACCAGCTCTTGCCAAAGGTGGGAAGTGATTAACGAAATCTAACACTGCTTCACGAAATACTCTGGCCGCTTGAAGCGAAACATCGTTGATGTGGGTGGGGCGAGAGTTCCTCGAGCCCTAACCTTTTTTTATTGAGATATTTCAGTTAGGGCTCGACGGAGTCTCTCCCCACCATGGAAAAAGACACCTCAGTGATTACTCTTTTTCTTGAAGCGGACTACTGAATTAGAACCTCGTAAAACCTTTGGGAGCCGCCCGTCGTGTCATTCACCAACTGGGTAGTGCCATCCCCGGTCAAAATCTTTAACAAAGTCCAATTGGCATCCGTCAGGTTGTTTTTATAGAGCACGAGATAGCTGAAGCCGGTTCGGGTCGGGACCGAAAGCGCCGGGGCGAAGCCGGTCATGGCTGCTTGCAAGTTGACGGGCGGCGCGGCAGGAACGAGAAAATAAAAATTGGCATTCGCATTTCCCGAAGTGGTCATGCGTAGCGTGCTGATTCCACCCAGGGAAACGACGGCGAGCTGCCCGTTGGTCGCGAGCAACGGCACCCAACTCCAGGTTTGCCAACCCAAGCCGGGCGCGCTGAAATTCCCAAGCCGTTGGGTAGCTTGCGATGTCGTCCCGCGTCCGCTGATGACCTGCTGGCATTCGACAGAGTAATTGCCGCTGCCTCCCGCCAGTCGGGCGTAAAGATTGTAATTGTTCTTCGGAACCGTCCGCGTGTAATTCAGCCAGGCACCGGGGTACCACCAGCCGACATCATAGTCCGCCACGGCCGGATTCGTTTGTTGAGCGAGATAATAGGCCTGGCGCAAGTAGTCGGAGGTCACCTCGGTCGCGATGTGGTCCGCGGGCCGGAACAAATGAGTGCCGGCATAAGTGAGGTAATTCTCATCAATAAAGTCCACGCCAATCTGGCCGTAATAACTGTTGGCCGCGCTGCTGGCGGTGGGCACTGGATTGTCAATAAATTGTCCGCTGGAAAAATCAAAGTCTTCGGCTTCAATTGTAAAACCGGCTTGATTAAAAGTGTCGAAGGTCAGGTTGGTCGCGGCACCGCCACTGGCATTGGTGGCGGTGATGGAAATGGTGTAAACGGCATTTGGGGCGATTCCCGGAAGCGTAACATTGAGAATATCCGGTGAACCGCCAAAGAGGAGTTGCGAGGATACATCCAACCCGTTTAACAAAACTTTAACGGAGCCGGGACTGACCGCGCCGGGCGAACTCACAGTGAAAGCGAAAACATTGGCCGCACTCAGGAACGGCACCGAGCCATCGGGCGAGATGGTGGTGATTTGCGGAGGGGTTGGGGAGATCACGCCGGATTGGACCAGGGAAAGCTGGTCGAAATAAACTGAGCCAGCCGGGTTGCTGGGTGGCTGAAAGAAGAGCAGCTGGTAACGAACAAAAGAGGTGCCCGCCGGTGCCTCAAGATTGGAGACCGCCCCCGTTACGACATATGTACTGGGGTTATACTGATTGGTGACGGGCAACTCCACCCATGCATTGGCCGGCATGGTCGAATCCAAAATGGACGAGCGATAAAGAGCGAGGACGTTGGTGTTGGCGTCCCGGAACGTCACTTCGATCCAGGCATTGTTTCCCGCGGCAATTTCATCGCTGGACAACGTATATGCCCCGCCATCGGCAGTGTAGCTGTTGCCCGGCGAACAAGGATGATCCTGATACGCCCCGGAAAAGTTATTGGCGCCCGTGAACTGACCATACACTTTGAAATAATTGGTGCCACTGAGCGCAATCGTGACATCCGTATTGGCGCCATAGTTGGTAAAGCTGGCCCCGTACGGCACCCAACCGGAAAGGCCGGACTCAAAACCGCCGTTGGTCAGCTCATTCGCCGAAGCCTGGAGGAGATCCAGGCTGGCGTCATCAAAATTAACCGAACCGGCGCCGTTGTTTGTCTGCGTGTATTCCATCACAATTCGCGCGCGCGAGGTCGCGAACGGAGCGACACCGGAAAGGATAAACTGAGTGTAATTCGTCGGGGATGAGTTCGTCAGGATGGTCTGTTGGGTACGCGCCAGCAGATCGCCAGCGTTGTCCCAAAATTCCAGCTTAAGACTCGCGAGATTTCCGCCTTGAGAGAGGTCGCTCGGGCGGTTGCGAGCCCAGACACTGGCCTGCCAGCTTTCACCTCCAAAAGCCCAAAGATCCTGATAGATCCCGGTCGAATTCACCTGGCCGTTATATTGGCCCCAAACCTGAACGGCCCGGTTGCCGGAACGCGCATTCGCCACCACGGGGTCGCTTTGGATATTCCCATTGTCATAAGTATTCCAGTCATTGAAATCGTGGACGCTCGCGCCGTTCTCAAAACTTGGATTCAACAGCGGATACCGTCCGAAGAGAGGTTTGAAAACATGGACGTAATCGATCAAGTTGTAGCATGGGAAGGTCGTGGAGCTGTTGGGCGAGCCCGGCCAATTTCCACCGACCGCCGTATTCATGATCAGATACATCGTGTTGGTACAATTTCCCAGATAGCCAGCCAACTCGCGCCGGACGCCATCAATATAATAACTGGATCCGGAGGGTTCCCAATCCACGGCGTAAGCGTGGAAACCGGCGCTGTAATCCGTAACGCCGCAAAATTCGGAGTTTTCGGTGTGCCCGCAATCCTCGGGCTGGGTGCAACCGGCTGGCAACGGACCCCAGTGCAGGCTCATGGTATTGCAATAAGTTTCGGTGCCGATCGTTTCCATGACGTCCATTTCCGGCGGCCAGGTCACGTAATTAAGCATCCAATAAGCGGGCCAGATTCCCTGACCCGACGGAATCTGGCCGCTCCATTCAAACCAGCCGTAAAGCTGGTCAAATTTGCCGTAACTGGTCACTTTGCCGGAGGTGTAAACCGTCTGACCGTTGCTGGTGGTCGCATCGCTTTCCAGAACCAGATGGCCGTTGGCGAGATAAACATCATTGGTGGCGTATTCCTCCAATTCGTTGTTGGCGTTATTATAGCCCGTCGTGATATTCCATTTGGTTGTATCCAGATTCGTCCCATCGAAATCATCGTGCCAGGAGAGAGTATATCCCAAATGATTGAGATTGCGGTCAGCCCGGCAGGGGGAAGGTCCGAGAAGCAGGACCAGAGCCTGGATGACGAACCAAAAACCACGCCTGAAACACCTGCTTTTTACGGCGGTGGAGAGATGAATACGGCAGAACGACATTTTAAATTCCAAAGGGATGCTTAAAATGCGATGTAAAGATGCTGGAACAAGCTCATGGGTAATGTGTAATATATTTTACTACACCTGTCGCGTTTTGCAATGTCTTTCGATTGCGTTAAGCCCCGTTAACTTGGTGGAGACTCCGTCGAGCCCAAACTGAAGTATTTCAATTAAAGAAATTTAGGGCTCGAGAGACTCTCGCCCCACCGCCGAAAAGAAGCTGATCCTATCACCCGGCAGCAGCCGATTTTTCCTCGTTACCTAATCCCTTTTTCCTGCGCGGCCCAGCCTTGTTTCATCAAGGTGAGCAAATGCTGCAGGGCGGCCTCATAGGGGCGGTTTTTTTCGGCGGCCAGCTGGCGAGCGCGCTTGTCCAATTGGGCCGCCATTTCCATCGACTTTTCCGCCGGACATCCCAGCACCACGAGAATTTTCGCAATCTCAGAAATTTCCACGACAAAAATTAAACATAGATCAACCCGGTTGAACATCCATAAAAAAAGGGCGCGGAAAAATCCGCGCCCTGAGATCCGGAAAAACTCAGCGTGGTTATTTGCTCGAGTCGGCGGGAACAATTTTAACGCTGGTCAAAGTGATTTTGGAGACCGGGCGGTCGCCGGGATGCGTGGGGGTGGTGGCGATTTTCTCGAGCACGTCGTCGCCCCGGATGAGTTTACCGAACGCCGTATATTGGCGGTCAAGGAAACGCGGGTCGCCGTGACAAATGAAGAATTGGGAGCCGGCGGAATTGGGGTTTTGGGAACGCGCCATCGAGAGGACACCGCGCGTGTGCGGTTTCTCATTGAACTCGGCCTTGATCTGATAGCCGGGGCCGCCGGTGCCCCAATGGTCTTCTTTGCTGGCGTCTTTCGTCAGTGGATCGCCACCCTGGATCATGAATCCCTTGATGACCCGATGAAAACAGGTCCCGTCGTAAAAGCCTTTATTGGCGAGATCCTTGAAGTTTTTGACATGGCCGGGCGCCACGTCCGGCCAGAATTCAAGGACCATTTCGCCGACGTTCGTGGTAATAATTGCAACTTCACTCATAAATGATTGGGGATGGGATTATTTGGAGGCGGGTGAACTAACGACGGTCAGGATGGTGGCGGACTTGATGTAATCCAGATCCGGAAAGTCTTTCTTAAGATAGGCATTGCCCTCGCCCTGAATGCGTCCCTGATCGGGTCCACGGCCATTAGGTGCTCCTTCGCCATATTCACCATTGATTTTATCCACGACGTCCATGCCTTCAATCACTTGGCCAAAGGGGGAAAATCCCTGGCCATCCAAACTGGAGTTGTCGCCGAAATTGATGAAGAGCTGGGTGGTGCGGGTGTTGGGGCCGGCCGTGGCGAAAGTGATCGTGCCGCGGGTGTTGCTACCTTTGACGGGATCATCGTTAATATTGGCATCACGCCATTTGGCGGAAACGTCGGGGTCGCCATGGATGCCGAACTGGCACATAAAACCCGGAATCACGCGAAAGAAGGCGATATCGGTGAAAAAGCCCGAACGCACGAGATTATAAAATCGGTCGGCGCCATTGGGAGCCAGCGAGCGGGTGACCTCAATAATGATCTTGCCTTTGGTGGTATTGAACTGAGCCTTGAAGGTTTCCGGGGCCACGGCAGTGAGCTTGGCAGGGTCGGTAAACGTCGGAGTGGCGACCGCGGCGGGTGCCTTGTTGGTGTCGTCGCCTTTGGCCGAGAGGACGCCGGCAAAGACAGCAATGGCGCAAATCAAATGAAGTGTTTTCATAAAGCTTTGAATTTTCCAGACCGGGGCTAAAAAGTCACGCACGGAATAAAGTCAAAAAACAGCCAGATCCTGCCTGGAGATTAAAAAGGGGCTGTCGTTGGCGACAGCCCCGTGAATCTTGATTAAACAGTTGGTATAATCCCGAGTGAAAATGGCCAATCAGGGCGCGGGCTCGACGTTGAGAGCGCGCGCATTATAGGTAATAGGGGCGGCACTGGGGTCGAGGAATTCCAAAGTGACTTTCCTGCTCTGATAAGGCCGTAGTACATTGTCGCCGTAGTCTCCGTATCCGCCCGAGTTGACCTTGACCGCCGGGCTGCCCAAAGGAGCCAGGACCGAAGTAACGGCGTCAGCATTCAACAGGGTGGCATTTGAGCTCAGGTCATCCAGTGCAAGCCAGAGAGGACCCGACACTGGAGTGGTGCCGGTATTGGTGATGTGAACGGTCTCCAAGACATGACCTGTACGGCTGTCAGTCTCAAAACCGTCGCTTGTCACCGAGAAACTGTTGGTCGGAATCGCTCCCGGCACGAACAGGTCGCTCAAGTCATTAGCGGTCGCAACGTTATTATAGCCTCCCACCACGTTGGTTTCCGCCAGCGGGATGGGATTGTTGATCGTCGGCAGGCCAAACACTTCCTCCCACGTCTTGACATCCGAGGAATGGTTCATGGAAACCGTGCTCGCATAGCCATTGCCTTTGGCCAGCGGAGAGATGATGATTTCCGCAATCGCCTGGCCGGCGGTATCGCCGCCTTCAGTTTCATCCCACCACAGCACAATCACACCGTTATTTTGATAAGCCTTCGAAGCGATGATCTGCGGAACCACTTGGGAGAGGAAATTATCCGCTGCTGCGATGGCAGATTGGTCACCGGTGTAGTGCACGCCATTGTAGGTGAATCCATTGTTCATGGAGCTGTGAGCGTCATTATATTGGTCAGGCGTAATCCAGTTGTAGCGACCAACGTCGTTATTGGCCAAATCTGTGAACAACTGGGCGAGCGGATAAACATTGGCGAGCGCGCTGTCGTTAAAGAAGGCCAGCGGATTGTGTTTGACGGCATAGTTGTATTGGGTGGTGCCGTTGTAAGGATTCACCGGGCCGTTGGTTCCCGAGGCGCTGTTCGTGGGCGTCAGGGCCAATTGAACGTCCTCCTGATAATTCTTCCAAGGGATGCCGGCAGAATCCAGCTGCTTCGCCAAATGGGGCGTATGATTGAAGTGCCAAAACAAAAGCTGGTTGCCATTGGCGTTCAAACCACTGATTAGCGAAGTTGAGTTGTCATAGAATTTATTGCCGTTGGCCACGCTCGGGTCAGCGTCGGAGTGGAAGCCGAAGTCGGATCCCGCCTCGGCCCAAACATAATTGGGTTCAGAGGGATGGACACCCGTTCCGGCGTTAAGATAATCAGTGGCATAAGAAACTTGGGCCGCGTTCGGATTGCCGGGCGTGATCAGGCTATTAATGTAAGGAGCGGCGGGATTCCCGAAAATCTGCTGCGGGGAGGATGTTGGATTGGGCTGGGTAAAATTATGGTTTTCCAAGGCGATAACGAAAACATCGCCGACCTGTTTCGGCCAGCGGGGATAATCCCCGTCGGCTTTGGCCAATTGGGTGCCGAAAATAACCCCCGCGACCGCGGCGGCTGACAACAACGAGGTATTAACGAGCTTTTTCATAGTGTTATTTATGTTTTTTGCTTTTTTCATATGAGATATGTTTTTTACCATTGTTGATTCCTTTGTTAAATGAGCAGATTAACCTGCAGCTTCATTTCATCACAGGACCTCCCGGCGGGTAAACGTGACAATTGTAATAAGCTGGTGGCAAATTTTACAACGCGGTTACAACCCGGAAACAACCCGCGGTATCGTTAGAGTTGTCGCACGGAAGGTGCTTTGATTCTAACCGCGAGTGCTACAAATATGCCGCGCCTGCGGCGCTAAGAGATGACCGGATGGACGAAGACACGGTTGCGCTTGAAGACAAAAGTTAGCTCACCCCCCGCCGCGGCTTGGTTGTGTTTGGAGGCAAAGGTACCACTGATTTCCAAACCAGCTGTATCGCCGATGTGCCAATCGACGGTGCGCGAAAATCAGGAGCCTGCTTGAGCGGCGGGAGACATGCGGGATTGGAAACCCGCGATACAGCAGGCTCGGAGGCCGGCGGCACAGAATTGCCTAAGAAAGTCAGGGCTAAGGGCCGGAAGCTTTTTGAATATCCTCTGAATTCGTGAGAACATTGGTCCCCACAATGATCAAAGGTGCAACCGGTACGACCGGGGCGAGCGGAGGCGGGACACCCACAACAGCTTCCGGAACCGGGTTTGTCGGGAATACCACCGGCAGCGGCGGGAAAACTGGAAAATCAAGACTACCCGGAGGCAAGTTTACGGTGGCGCCGACAAATTTTCCATTTTGTGTCCGGATGACCACCACAAAAGGAACCTTATGCTTTTTGCATTCCGCCAGCAGCGCGTCGAAGGCCTGGTTGATGCCGTCGTCATAGGGCGTGAGTTTGAATTTGTCCTTTCCGTCACAAAAAATGACGATGTTGAGGCGCGGGGAATCAGCGATAACCTGACGCAAAGCCGGTTTCAGCACGGCGAATTTGGTGGTGCTGAAATAATGCCGATATTCAAGAAAATCATTGAGCCGGGCGGCTTCCTCAGCGGCCCTGCCCGGCATCCAGGTAAACAGTGGATATTGCCCCGTCTGCAGTTTATCCGCAAAGGTCCAGACTCCAATACTGTCATCCTGACGCAGCTGGCCGCCCATACTGTTAAAAAAAAGATTTTGCAATTCGGTGGTGGTGCCGTTCAGCCAGCGTTCCATGGTGATGGAGGTGTCAAAAATCAGCAGCCAGCGTTGTGGCGGATCAATGGCAGTTTGGGCGGAGCCCTGCGCGAGCAAACCCAAAACAAACAGCAAGGGGGCGAACCAGCGTATGCCTGAGGCAAAGAAAGATTTTTTCAATGGAACCATGTTGGACCTTATTTGGACCGAAAAAAACGTTTTTGTTCGTCTTGATTATGCCGATTCAGGTTTTCCGCCAGATTAGCCAGCGCATCCCGGATCATGCCAATAAAGTTGGCGCAGCTCGCAACCGAACCACCGAAGCCACCCACGATATCCCGCTCCGCAAAATCATCAGTGACGACCAGTACTTCGCCGTAAGCTTGAAAGCGGTGGGCGGCGCGCTCGATCAAATCATCCGCCGTCTGGCCGCTGCTGGAAAAAATGACCTCCACCGAACCGTCTGCCTGGTTTTTCGGCTTGCCGCGCCGGGCTCCGGTGCCGTCAAAAAACACCGTGACTGGCGTCCCGCAGGCGTCCTCGTACTGCGCCAGCATGTCCACCAGGGCATCTCGAGCCGCCTCAGAATGCCTGGGAGCACCCTCGGCCAGCTCCGGCCATTGGTACAGCAAGGAATATCCGTCGACGAGAATACGGACTAACGCCATGAAGTCAGCATACAATCACCAAAGGTTCAGTTCAATGAAACAGTCTGGCGGTGCTCGTCGATTTTGTTTTCTGCCGCGTCAATATCGAAATGCGTCATCAAAAGTGGACGGCATGGAAAGAATCGCAACCATTGCCAGAAATTCAGATTCAATCTAACAACTCCTGTTTCTGCGGTGCCTTTAGCGGGTGCGATTTGTGACGCCTTTCAATCAAAGTGAGCATATCATCGAATGTCCTGCACGAAATCAACTCGAGGCCACGATCCGCAATATACTTACGCGCCCGGACAAGGTTGTCTGCATCGTAGCCGTGACTCCAACGCAGCAAATTCCAAAGGTCTGCGAGTGACTCACGCTTGGATGGTATTTTGCCACACTTGCGGAGTAGAAAACGCCGAATTATCCGCCAATGGCGAACCCAAACGGAAGGCGTCAGGACAACGATGAAATCGGCCGCATCAAAACTTGGGGCGAGCCACTGATAATAAACACCTTCAATAACCCAGCCGTCATCAGAGACTATGGACATCAACCGCTCGTCACGCTCCAAAGCATCGGCACGCACTCCGTAACATGAATTCGTACAATCCCAGAAAAGGTCGTCGAGGTCGTGATGAGCCACCCCAAGCCGCCGCGCAAGTCCCGCAGCGATGTATGATTTACCACTGCCGGGGCCTCCGATAATATGAATGCGCGGTTTCAAATTATTTGCTAAATCCTTAACCTCGCCACGCAGAGCATACGCGGGGAGTGGCACATCCAGACTCACCAAAGATCACCATTTTAGAAAGTTAATCTGTGACAGGCACAGATTCATTTTCATTTACTGGCAGTGTCGTCAATCAAACTCATATCCCTTCCCCTGCAATTCATCCCGCTGAAATTAAAAGATGATACGGCAACGCGTGACGGAGGAGGCGGCGAGCCATCAAATACCAATGGGGCATAGCCACGCGCAATCATTTCAAGAAGCGTCAAACTATTGGTGGCAGTGTCCTCTAACCTGTAATTAACTGACGAGGCGGGGACGTGGGCTTGACCAGGCGGCAAGCCGCAAAAAAGCTCTGGAGCATGGTAGCGCAAACCATGCTCAAGCGAGATCTGATACTGGTCAGATCTGTCCGGCGAGCGCAAGTTGACTGGCGCAATGTAAGGTTTGGCAACACTGGACACCTTCGGACTGGTGGTGGCTTAACAGCCAAAAAGAATCATCGAAAGCAAAATCAGGCTGATGTTCGTTCTTTTCATAGATATGCGAATAATGCCTCAGTAAATATAAACTTTGATTTTGCGCCTAAGATTCACAGTTTATCATTGTAAATCCCTCCCGTCAAGTACAGCAGCTATCAGAATCTGCGATATCCGTCCTGCGCCGTGTCGAAGCCAACCTAGTATTGCATTGTGGTGAGCCTATCAGGTTAAGGGGTTGCCAGACGATAAAACCCGATATCGTAGGATGGCGACAGTATAATTTGATTTTGCAAGTTCGTGAGATTGAGCACGGGTGCATTCGTCACGTTATTCCATGAAATCAAATCAGGGCTCTGCTGCAGCACAAAATTCGTTGAAGGGATAATCCAGGAAAGGGCGAAATTGGTGCTGCAAGTCATCAGATTTAAGACTGGCGAAGGCCTGGTTTGCGAAACACTAATCTCGCCGAGAGTTGACGGATAGCCAACGCCGGCGATGACCTCGTTTCCGTCGGCGGACATGGCCGCGCAAGTCCACGCCGCGCTCTGCACCTGGTTGGAGACCCAAGTCAACCCGGAATCCGTCGAGGTCCAGATTCCTCCGGCACCTACGCCCACGGTTGCAGAGCCACTATTGGCCAGCGCCACCAGTTTGGTTCCGTCCGCTGAAGAAGCGACACTGTTCCAATCATTGGTCGGCAGTCTGGTCCGGGTCCAATTCAGCCCGGCATTCGTGGAGATATAAACGTTGCCGCCAGAATAACTGCACGCCAGCAATTGACTCCCGTTAGCGGAAGAAGCAACGGAGTACCAATCGGCCACAGGTGCATTGGAGGCTTGCACCCAGTTCGCACCGGAATTGGTTGAGGTGTAAAGATTGCCATCAACGGGTCCGCCCATCGCAGCAATCAAATTATTCCCATCCGCCGAACAGGCGATATAATCGAAGCCGGCTCCGGCAAGCCCATTGGTTTCGCGGGTCCAATCCGTCCCCGAATTGGTTGAGGCGTAAATGGCCGGCACATTGACCGCCACGGCCGTTAGTTTGATTCCATCCGCTGACGAGGCCACGGAATTCCATTCTGCGTTCGGCAAACCATTTGCCGGCGCCCAATTGCCTCCGTAATTTGTCGAAAGGTAAACTGATCCGGTAGTGCTGACCCATCCGGATGCGGCAATTAATTTACTGCCGTCTGCTGACGAGGCAACCGCTTCCCAATCCACGTTCAAGCTGCTGGAGATATGCCAGGTGGCACCTGAGTTGGTTGAGGTATAAATCCCTCCGGCTGCCCCCGCTTCTGCATTAGAAAGTGCCACTATTTTGCTTCCGTCCGCCGATGTGGCAAACGATTCAAATGTCCCAACCGGCCAACAGCGCGCACGCAGCGGAAAAACCATCGCAACCACAGTGACGAAGGCCAATGCCACATTTTGGAGTTCAATCTTCATTCATGTTTTGGAAAGGCTCCAACAATGTATTGGAATTGCGCACCCAAGCTCAGGCAGTACGCTCCTGGGCTGTGGCTTACCGGGTTCATGGCGCCATCTTTGGACTGAATCCGAAGCCTGTCAAACTCCTTCAGTAGGTTTGTCAGGCTTCAGTGATATTCCAAACGCCCATTTTGCCTGGCATTGGATCCCTTCGCATCCTTTTCGGCGGCGATTCCTTCCGAAGTGTGGAGAATCTTTGGTAAAGACTCCTTCGACTATAAAAACACGGTCTATCATTTCTTTTGAGGTTCTTATTGTTTTATTTGAAAGAGATTCGCAAGTGTGTTTATATAAAGCATTAGCAGCAGATATGCTCAAAAAACCTGTCTTCCCTTTTATTGTGGCATTAATTCGAATTGTCTATGTGAGCGCGGCTATCAAGCCGTTCACTCCGGTTGCCCTTCGCGAGCTCCTGTCCAATGCCAGGACCTTTAATAGCATAGTGGGGGTCAGTCGTCTTTTACTGTACCACGAACGGTCTTTCTTCCAGATTCTTGAGGGACGGGAGGAGGATGTCGTTCCGCTATATGCCCGCATTGGGCGCGACCCAAGACAAGATCGCGTGCTCTTGCTCTCGAGGCAGGAAGTAATGGAGCGATCTTGCGGCGCCTGGAGCATGGGTTTTGTTGATGTGGATACGAGAGTAGCCAAACTTCCCGGGTTCCTGAAGCTTCTGGAAGCCACTTCGTCTTTTCTGGAATTGCAAGGCGACGCGAAATTGACTGCAAAATTGATTGATGGTTTCCAGGAAGGCAGGTGGAGACAGAGCATCGAGCCATGAACCGCCCGTCGGAGCCCGCCCGATGTCAGTACGACAGCCTCTTTATGCGCGAACAAAAACCCAATTCAGCTGGCAGGAACAGGTAAATGCCATTGTTTTTTAGGTGAAATCGTGTTTAATGTCAGTCGATAAATTGAACATGGCTGCCACCAACCTGCTCGCCGACAAGTCCAATAGACGGATCTTTGGATTGGCTTTCGCCGTGCTGCTGCTGGATCAATTCACCAAATGGTTGATCCTGCGTTCCTCCATCCTCGAGGGCGATGAACGGGTGATCATCCCGGGGTTTTTCAACCTGGCTTACCGGGTCAACACCGGCGCGGCCTACAGCATGTTCACGGGCAAAAACGCCACGCTGGCCGTGGTGGCGCTGGCTGCCCTGGTGGCCTTGTATCTATCGCGCCGCCATTTCAGCGCCGACCGCATTCGCGGTCAGATCGCTTTCGGGCTGATTTTTGGCGGCATCATCGGCAACCTGACCGACCGGTTGAATCCGCATCGCCATGCGGTGGTGGATTTTCTGCATTTTTACCTGCAACGCCGGGGCAGCCTGGACCCGCTTGATTTTCCGGCGTTCAACGTGGCGGATTCGGCGATTTGTTCGGGGGTGGCCCTGATCTTTTTGATCACTTGGAACAATGAAAGCGCCCCGCGACCGTCGGCGGATTGATTGATTCGCCATGCCTGATAAACAGGAACAATTCAAGGTGGACCAATCGCAGCCGGGGGTGCGGCTGGATACGTTTCTGCGCGCAAGATTTCCTGGTACTTCTCGCGGCACCTGGCAACGACTGATCGAGGCGGGCCACGTTTTGATCAATGGCAAGTCGTCCAAGCCCACCCACGCGCCCCGGGCCGGTGACGTCATTGAGATTCGCCAGCCGGAAGCCACGGTGGCGGAAGCCAAGCCGGAAAAGATTCCCCTGGATGTGATCTTTGAGGACAAATCCCTGCTGGTGGTGAACAAGGAGGCCGGATTGGTGGTACATCCCGCGGCCGGCCACGACGACGGCACATTGGTCAACGCCTTGTTGCATCATTGCAAAAGATCGTTGAGCGGCATCGGGGGAGAGGCTCGGCCGGGGATTGTGCATCGGCTGGACAAGGAAACGAGTGGCTGCCTGGTTGTGGCCAAAAATGATGAGACCCACCTCGCTTTGTCGGCCCAATTTGCGTCGCGCGAGGTGAAAAAGATTTATCATGCATTGGTCTGCGGTGAGCCGGCGCGCAAGTCCGGGGAGATCCATGCCTCCATCGCCCGGCATGCCACGGAACGCAAACGGATGGCCGTTTGCGCCGAAGGCGAGGGCCGGGTGGCGCATACCAGTTACCGGATCCTGGAAAAGCTCTTTGGAGCCACTCTGATGGAGGCGCAAATTCATACCGGCCGCACCCATCAAATCCGGGTGCATTTCCAATTCCTGGGTCATCCCCTCGCGGGCGACCCGACTTACGGGGCCAAGGCCAACAAAAAATTGCGTGAATTGACCCATTACGAGGCGCCGCGGGTGATGTTGCACGCGTATGAGCTCACTTTGGTTCATCCGCGCACAGGCAAGACCATGACGTTTCAAGCGCCGGTGCCGCCAGATTTTCAGGAGGCGCTAAAATTCCTGCGCGGCAGCTGACGTGATTCAATAAATGCAGGTAGCTGCCAGAGGTGTGGGGCTCAACTGGTTTAGATTTTTGTTGTCCGCCCTCACTCTACCCTCTCCCTCCCCAGGCGATGGTTTCAGCCTTGGTTAACCTTGGATTTGTTATCAGCTCATTCACCAATCCAGCCATGGGCACATTCCAAAACGCTGGGAAGGATGCTCCTTCTCCCACGGGTGAGAAGGCAGGGATGAGGGCGAGCGTTGAACCAATATCCGGGGTGGCGTTCGGCAACTTTTAGAATTTAATCGCGTGAGCCCCGCCGGTTTTGCATAATGATTGCAATGAAATCAATGACGGGATACGGGCGCGGCGAGTGCGCGCAGGACGGATTTAAAATCACCGTCGAACTGAGCGCGGTGAACCGCCGGCAATCGGAAATTTCCGTTAATCTCCCGCGGGAACTCGAAATGCTGGAAACGCAGATCCGTGATGTGATCAATCGGGAGATCGCCCGCGGCAGGGTGACGGCACGCATCGGCATCCATACTGCCAACGGAAAGCTTTCCGCGCAGGCGCATATCAATTTGCCGCTGGCCAAGGCCTACACGACGGAACTGGGCAAACTGGCCAAACAGTTGAAGCTCTCCGGTGCGCTCACGCTGGACCAGGTGTTGCGCGCCCCGGGAGTGTTCCAGACTGACGAGGAATTGGTTGATGCGGAAACCATCTGGCCGGCGGTGGAGAAAGCTTTGCGGCAGGCTCTCGCGGCCCTGCTCAAGATGCGCGAACGCGAGGGCACGCATCTGTCCAAGGATCTGACCGCCCGCACGGTGGTGATGCGGCGCGCAGTGGAAAAAATCCAGAAACAAGCCCCCCAAACGGCCGAAAATCACCGGCAACAATTGTTGAGCCGCATCAAGGCCGCCGGGCTGGAGAACATCGCACTGGACGACGACAGGCTCTTGAAGGAAGTGGTCCTGTTTGCCGATCGCTCGGATATCTCCGAGGAATTGACGCGTTTGCAAAGCCATTTCCAGCAGTTCGAGGATTGCCGGCAGTCCAAGGAACCGGTGGGGCGGACCCTTGATTTTCTGGCGCAGGAAATGAACCGCGAAATCAATACGATCGGCTCCAAGGCAAACGACGCGGTCATTGCGCGCGAGGTGGTGACGCTGAAAGCCGAGTTGGAAAAGTTTCGCGAACAGGCCCAGAACGTTGAATAAACCAAATGGGCAAGAGCATGAACCACGCGCAACCAGGGCAAACCGGGAATCGGCAGGTTCGCCGGAAACAATTTGCTCCGGACACTTTAATTCGATCCCTTTAAGAATGGAAACGCGCAAGCCCGCACCACTATTGATCCTGATCTCGGCTCCCTCAGGGGGAGGCAAGACGACGCTGTGCGGGCAACTGCTCAAGGCACGACCGGAAATGACCCGGGCCATCACCTGCACCACGCGCGAACCGCGACCGGGGGAGCGCGACGGGGTGGATTATCATTTCTTCAGCGCCGGGGAATTCTTGAAACGGTTGCAGGCGGGAAATTTTCTGGAACACGCCACAGTTTACGGCAACAGCTACGGTATACTTAAGTCAGAATTATTGACGAAATTGAGGGAAGGCAAGGATGTGTTGCTCAATCTGGATGTCCAGGGTGCGGCCACCCTCCGTGAACGGGCCGAAAGTGAGCCGGAATTGCACCGCGCCCTGGTGACAGTTTTTCTCACCCCCAATTCTCTGAAGGTACTCGAGCATCGCCTGCGAAAGCGCGCAGCCGACGCCGAGCCGGTCATCCAAAAACGACTTGCCGTGGCAAAGCAGGAGGTCGCTCAATGGAAGAATTTTGACTATTTGCTGGTGAGCACCACCAAGGCCGAGGATTTGCGCCGGATGCTCGAGATTATTGCCGCCGAAAAGATGCGCACCCCCCGCTCCTCCGCCCCGAGCTTCTAGCGGTAGGCCCACCGCGGGCCATTGGGGGAATCTTCCAGGCTGCGGTCGAGGGGTGGATAGCGGTTGATTGCTTTTTTAACTGCACAAATGCGTGCCGAGGCGCAAGCGGCGGCTGGCGATGAGTTCGCTTTCTTGTCGCGCAAAATCCAAAAAGGGCTAGGCTGAGGTTAAGATGAAGAACAAAGTTGTGCTTGGGGTCACCGGTTCAATTGCCGCCCACAAGGCGGCGGACCTGGCGTCGCTGCTGGTGAAAGCCAAGTGCGACGTGCGGGTGGTCATGACCGCGGATGCGCAGCATTTCATCACCCCGCTGCCCTTCAAAACGCTGACCCGTAACCCGGTGATCACCAATCTTTATGACGAAGAGGAAGGCTGGAAGCCCGCCCATGTGCGGCTGGCCGACGAAGCGGATGTGCTCCTGATTTCACCGGCCACCGCCAATGTGATCGCCAAGCTGGCCCTCGGAATCGCGGATGACGCCCTGAGTTGCATCGCGCTGGCGCTAAACCCGCAGGCAAAGATTTTAATTGCGCCGGCCATGAACGGAAAAATGTGGCTGCACCCGGCCACCGTCCAAAACGTGACCACCCTCAAAAATCGCGGCGCTCAATTCATCGGGCCGGACGAGGGAATGTTGTCCTGCGGATACGAGGGCATCGGCCGCTTGTGGCCGGTGAACGCAATCGCGGAATGGACCATCAGCCAATTAGAATAAATCAGCCACGCAAAGATCCCGGAATGGCAGCAGCCGCTTTTTTTAAAGCCCGGTCTCGTCCCCACACTTTATGAAACCTCGCCATGAACAATGGCTGAAGCGGTTGTTTGCAGCGATGGAAATCCCCGCGCCGGACCCGGTGCGGCAGGTGCGACGCATTACCGTGGTGGAAAGGAACATCGTCCTGCCGGTGAAAGCGGTATTCATCGCGATGATCTGTTATTCCTTCGACATGAAGCCCTGGTACGGCAGCGAAGCCAGCACGATGGAAGTGGCCATCGAAACCGTGCAATACATTTTCTGGTTTTACATGATCGTGAGCCTGCTGGTGGCGCTGGTGCTGGCAATGGCAGAACGCCTGCCGTTGGCAGTTTTGCAATGGACCGTGGTGGCGGACGGACTGGTGGACGGACTTTTAATTACCGCCCTTGCGCTGATTTCCGGCGGGCTGGACAGCATCATGTTCTGGCTGTTTGTCGCATTAATCATCCGCAATGCCTCAAGCATTCCGCCGGGGATTTCCCAGTTGATTTTGAATTCGGCGACGAGCTTCTGTTACGCCCTGGTGGGTTTGCTTCAGGTGTCGGTGATAAACAATCTGGACCCAACGACGCTCCGCACACTTGACCTGGAGGCCCACGAGGAACTGGGACAACCGTTTGCCCTGCGACTGGTGGTCTTAGGCCTGACCACACTCTGTTGCTACGGTGCCCAGATTTTGTTGGAACGGCAACGACTGGCAGTGGAGGAGGCGGCGGAGTTTGCGGCGCGCGAAGGACAGCTCCATTCGGCGGGACGCCTGGCGGCGGAGTTTGCCCACCAGATCAAGAATCCGCTCGCGGTGATCAGCAATTCCGCCCACTCCTTAAACCGGGCATTAAAGGAAAACAAGCTGATGTCGGCACAACAAATTGAGATCATCCAGGAGGAAGTCGCGCGCGCCGACAAAGTCGTGACGCAAATCATGGGCTATGCCCAACTTAGCGAAGGTCGGGTGGAAAAATTAAACGTCGCCGAGGAAATCGAGCGTGCCATCGACCGGGTATTTCCGGTGGCCTTGCCAACGAAGATCAAAGTGCATCGCACCCTTGCGCCGCCCTTTCCCCCGCTGCTGATGCAGAGTGGACATCTGGCGGAAATCCTCACCAACCTGCTGCAAAATGCCCGCGACGCGCTCGGGTCTGCGGGAAATGTCTTCGTAACGGCGGCCTGCCTCCGCGATCTGGCAGTGGAAATCACCGTGGCCGACGACGGGCCGGGAATCCCGCCGGAAAAGGTGAATCGGATTTTCGAGCCGTATTACACCACCAAAGAAAAAGGCAGCGGCCTTGGCCTGGCCATCGTGAAACACAACGTCGAGCTTTATAGCGGGACCGTGCAGGTGGAATCGGAGCTTGGAAAAGGGGTCAAATTCACGGTAAACTTTCCCGCGAAAACATTGCCAAGACCCTTCACAAAATGAACCTCCCGCTGCCACCAGTACTGGTTGTGGACGACGAGCGCAACATGCGCCGGTCGGTGGAGACCATGCTGCACGATGAAGGCTACGGCGTACGCACGGCCGAATCGGCCGAAGAGGCGCTGGCTTTGCTGCGAGGCGAGGATGTTTTGATGGTGATTACGGATGCCCGGCTGGGGGGGATCAGCGGCTACGAATTCCTGGCCCGACTCCGGCACCAATGGCCCGATCTTCCCGCCTTGATGATCACCGCTTACGCGACACCCAAGCTGGCGGTCGAGGCGATCAAGGCGGGGGCGATGGATTACCTGGCCAAGCCGTTTGAGCCCGAAGAATTGTTCCATGCCGTGGCGCGGTGTGCGGAGCGCCACCGCCTGCTGCGCGAAAACGCCGAGCTGCGTTCCCGCGCCGGTGAAGTTTTCAGTCTTGACCAGATCGTCGGGGAATCGCCGAAGATTGCCGAGCTGCGCCAGCTGATCCGCACGATTGCCGCGACCGATGCCCGCGTGCTCGTGCTCGGCGAAAGCGGGACGGGCAAGGAATTGGTGGCCGGGGCGATCCACAGCCTGAGTCCGCGCCGGGACAAGCACTATGTCCGGATTAATTGCGCAGCCATTCCGGAAACGCTGCTGGAGAGTGAATTGTTTGGCCACGAAAAAGGTTCCTTCACCGGGGCCATCCGGCAGAAGCATGGGCGGGTGGAGGATGCGGATGGTGGCACGATTTTCCTCGATGAAATCGCCGACATGGGCAAGCCGCTCCAGGCAAAATTATTGCGGTTTCTGGAAGACGGCTCGTTCACACGGGTTGGCGGCACGGAAGAACTACGGGTGAATGTGCGGTTGATCGCGGCAACGAACCGCGACATCACCCAGGCAATTGCCGACGGTGAATTTCGGGAGGATTTGTTTCACCGGTTGAACGTGGTGCAATTCAACCTGCCACCCTTGCGAGAACGCGGGGAGGATATCTTGATCCTGGGCCGCCACTTTTTGAAGGTCTTTCGCACCCGGATGGCCAAAAACATCCATGCCATCAGCCCCGCCGCCCAGGCCAAGTTACTGGCCCAGCGATGGCCGGGAAATGTGCGGGAACTCCGCAACGTAATTGAGCGGGCGCTGATCCTGGAGACCGGCCCGGAGATTCAGACATCCAGCCTGCCGGATTTTGCCGCGGATTCCCGTCCGCAAAAAGGTGCCGGGCTCACCCCGGCAGCGGGTGAATCATTGGATGAGGCGCTGGAACGGCTGGAACGGGAAATCATCAATAATACCCTGGAGCAAAGCAATTTCAGCCTGACACGCACCGCCGAGCGCCTTAGAATGACGCGGCATTCACTTCGGTACCGAATGCAAAAGTTAAACATGAAAATCGCCGGGGACAGCGCCGACGCCGCTCCCTCCGGCCCAGGGGAATGATACGCGAGTTTTTTATTACTGCGAATGGCGTTCAAGCGGATTGGCTCATCTTTCTGGGCATCCTCCTGCTGGTCTGCATTGCGGTGGGGCTGTTTGTAGTCTGGGCGACAGTTTTCCGGAACCGTGGCAAAAAACGGCGCAAACGCCGGCATCGCCACCATCATGATCGCAAACAGCCGGGCTCGCCGCTCTCCGCGGGGGGGGGCCTGCCGCCCCGGCGGGAGCCGCCACCTGACAGTCCGCCCCCTGCCCCGTGATGCAACACAGCCGCGCCATCACCCGCAAAAGCGCTTCGAACCTCGCGCTCGCTTTTATCCTTCTGCCGCGCGCCAAGCGCGACGCGATGTCGGCGCTCTATGCCTTCTGCCGCGAAGTGGATGATGTGGCCGACGAAGATGCCGTGCCCGTGGCGCAACGGCGCGAACAATTGGCCGCCTGGCGGCAGGATCTCAAGCTGGCCTTTGAGAATCAAACACCGCACATGCCGACCAACCGGGAATTGCAGCCGGTCATTTCCGAATTCGGGCTCAGTTTCGAGCTGTTCGATGAGGTAATCAAAGGCTGCGAAATGGATCTGGTCACGCTGCGTTACGAATCCTATGAGCAGCTTGAGCTCTATTGTTACCGGGTTGCCTCCGCGGTTGGACTCTTGAGCATCCAAATTTTTGGCCATCGGCAACCCGCCACCCGCGAATATGCCATTTACCTCGGCAAGGCCCTGCAATTGACGAACATTCTGCGCGACGTGAAAAACGATGCCGTCCGCGGACGAATTTACCTGCCGCAAACCGAATTGGTAAAATTCGGGGTAACTGAAAAGGAAATCCTGGAATCCACCTATTCCGACCGGTACCTGAGCCTGGCCGCCAGCGTCGCGGAACGGGCGAAATATTTTTACCTTCTAGCGCGTAAAAATTTGCCGCAAGCAGATCGCCAAGCCATGGTTGCCGCCGAACTTATGGGGTCGGTGTATTGGCAGTTACTGGAAAAACTGGAGCGGGGCAAGTTCAACGTTTTCGGACCGCAACCGCTTAAATTAAGCAAGCCGTTTAAACTCGCACTCATTTTTCGGTCGTGGCTGCGTTTCGCCACCGGCTTGAACCAGTCTGATTACGGCAACCCGTAAGCCACTTGTGAATTCCCCGGACGCCGCCATCCGCCCATCCCCCCGCCGCCTGATCGTGAACGCTGATGATTTTGGGCTCTCGGCTTCGGTAAACACGGCCGTGATTCGTGCCCACCGCGAGGGCATCCTGACAACCGCCAGCCTGATGGTGAATGAACCTGGCTTTGCCGAAGCAGTCGCACTGGCCAGAGATAATCCCCGACTCGGCGTCGGTCTACACCTGACGCTGTTGCATGGTACCGCGGCCCTATCGCCAGACCAGATTCCCGGCCTGGTGAACCGACGGGGAGAATTTTCAAACTCGCCGGTCGGGGTGGGGTTGTCCTATTTTTTCAAGCCGGATCTGCGGGAACAACTCCGTGCGGAAATCCGCGCACAAATCAAGAAATTCCAGACCACCGGCCTGAAACTCGACCACGTCAATGGTCATCTCCACCTGCATTTGCATCCAATCATTTTTAATATTCTCATGGCCGAAGTGCCCAAGGCCGGCATCACGCACATGCGCCTGACCCGCGACTGCTTAAGCCGGAGCAACCGGATGTCGCGTGGCCGCTGGCTTTACCGAGTTACCCACGCTGCAATCTTCGAAATGCTCTCGGGGCGCGCCCGCAAAACCATGGCCAAAAAAAAAATCCGCCACGCCCAAATCTCTTTCGGGCTGCTGCAGGATTCGCACGTGGACGAGGATTATATCCTGAAACTACTGCCGGAGTTGCCGGCCGGGGACTCGGAGCTTTACTCGCATCCTTCGCTTGACCGGTTCAAACATGAGTTTGACGCACTGACCAGTCCACGGGTGCGGGAAAAGGTTGAAAAGCTCGGGATTCAGCTGATCCGTTATCAGGACCTGGCCTGACAGGCGGCGACCAAACCGGCGCATTGAATTCCTCTTCTTTCCTGCGTGTCAACTCGGCGGGAGTAGGTTATCCTGAGTTAAACATGGTCCGGTTATTAATTATTTTGTTGTTCGGCCTCGCCTGCGAGTCCACGGGTGTGATCCTGCTCAAAAAGGGCATGACCCACATTGGTGACATCAACGGTTATAACGTCGCGGAGATGTTGCGGGTATTCAAGGCGGGCGCCGCCAGTCCGCAAATCCTGCTGGGCGTTTTTTTTGAGGCGGTCTTCTTTGGCTGCCTGCTTCTGCTGATGTCCAAGAGTGACATCAGCTTTCTCTGGCCGCTGACCGCTTTGAGTTTTGTGTTCGCGACATTTGCCGCGATGATTTTCCTCGGGGAAACAGTTTCCTGGGTGCGCTGGCTGGGCGTTGCTTTCATCATGGTTGGGGCCGCATTCATCAGCTACAGCCAACATGCCAAGGAAAAATCACCGCCCCCGGTCAGCCAATCCCAAGTTACGGAAAAATAATCCGGGCCAGCACCGTGGCCAATTGGCGGGCGGCAAAACCGGTTTTCTTTTGCAACTCCAGCAACGCACCGATTTTCCCGGGAGAACGGGCGACCGCCAAAAATAACTTTCCGAAATCCAGGTTTTTGTCCGGCTTGGCCAAGGCATTGAAATCCAGCGGCAAATCCTCGCCGGCGGTATCGGAAATGACCCGGACGGTGGCGCAGGGTATACCGTGCTCCCGGCAGACGGCATGAATCGCGGCCGATTCCATTTCAACCACCTCGGCGCCGGTTTGAGCTCGCAGCAATTGTTTTTCACGCACAGTGGTGGCAATGCGATCGGAGCAAAAAAACGCGGCGACCTTTGCCCCGGCGCGCATGAGCCTGGACCGGAGCTCTTCGTTCGTCGTCTCAAAAAGAACATCGCCAAGTTTCAGCTCGGGATTCAAGCCACCGGCAAAACCACAAGTCAGGACAATAAAACTTGCGAAATTTGCCAGTCCGGGCGATTTGTCCGGCGGGCGAATGGCGGCGAAACCGGCTTTATCAGCCAGCCATTTACGGAAGGATCTTTCCGCGTTCTGGCGGCCAATACCGACAAAGAGAATGGAAACATCGGAATTTCCCGCCGCCATTTTCCGGAAGGGTGCGGCTTCTTCTTTCAAAGCGAAGCAAACCAGCACTTTGGCGCCTGCCTTAAGATTTACCCCGACGGACGTCATTTGATTCCTGAAAGTCTTTCCTTCCAGATTTGGTAAAGCTGCATGGTGGCGCGCACATCGCGCAGGCAATATTCGGCAATTTCACGGAATCTGCCCTCAGCCATCAAGTTGGAAACGTCCATGCCCGTAACCCCGTGACTCTTGGGGGATTCAATGCCAAAGGACTTGCAATAAAAATCCAGGTTGAATTTCCGCGCTGCGCCATCGCGACCGCTCACACTGTAAAAGGTCAGCTGTTCCGCGAGATCGCAATGCGGTTCATTGGCGTAACGATAGCCGAGCCAGTTTTTCCGGGAGATGGGGACGTTCAGCACCGCCGAGCGCAGGTAAATGAATGGCACGTCAAATCCCCGGCCATTAAAGGTGACGATGCTGTCGTAATGTTTGGCCACGTCCCAAAACGCCGTGAGCAGTTCAAACTCGTCCGCGCAGGGAACAAATTTCACGGGCGCGGCTTCTTCCGGCTCGTCTTCATAATCCTCGGCGAGAAAGAGGGATTGACCGCGCTCGGTTTCGGCATTGAGCATGGCGATGCAAACCACTTGCGAGGTCAGCGGCCACAAGCTCATGAACCGGGTGATTTCCTCGCGCTTCGCGTCGCGAGCCGTGAGATCGTCGATTTTCTCCGTCTCCCGGAACAGGTATTCCTGTTGTGACTCGTCAAAATTTTCGAGCGGCTGCGCGGAGGTTTCGATGTCGAATACGAGTGTGGCCATAAAGCGTGGAGGAAAAGTGAATCACCCTCGGTGCAAAGGCAATTTCCTTCTTGCGGCCATCTCCGCCAGCGGCCGGAGATGGTTCAGGAAAAATCATGCCGGCTCGGCAATCAGATCGTAATCGGTGTGACCGATGATTTTGACCCGGGCGAACTGGCCAACCGGCAATTTGCCGCGGACAAAAACCCGACCGTCAATATCCGGAGCATCCGCCTCGCCGCGGCCAACCAGGTAATTCCGTGTGCCGGGTGACAAGGGATGCGTTTCATTTTCCCGGACCAGTCCATGCTCCCACGAACTGACCTTGGCGGAGTTCAGTTGGCCGGAGTCAGCCCGGCCTTCGATCAGCACTTTAATTTTCCGGCCGACGAAAGATTCGGAAACGCGAACGGCAACCTGGTGCTGTTCAGCCATCGCGAGTTCACGGCGCTTTTGCTTGACCCTGTCCGGAACCTGACCAGCCATCGCCCCGGCACGTGTGCCGTCCTCCTTGGAGTAGGCAAAAACACCAAGGCGCTCGAAACGGGTTTCGCGGATGAAATCAAGCAGGGCCTTGAAACTGGTTTCGGTCTCGCCGGGAAAACCGACGATGAAGGTCGTGCGCAAGGCAATCCCGGGAATGCCGGCGCGAATTGTTTTGATCAGGTCGACGATATATTGCCGGGAAGTTTCCCGTCGCATGCGTTCCAGCATGTTTTCGTGGATATGCTGCAGCGGCATGTCCACGTAACGCGCGACCTTCGGACAATCGGCAATGGTCTGGACCAACTCGTCAGTCCAGTGAGCAGGATGAGTGTAAAGCAGGCGGATCCAAAAATCTCCCTTCAAGGAATTCAGCTCGCGCAACAACGTGCAGATGGTCGTTGCGTCCGCCGACAAGGAGCGCGTGGCGGCGGAGAATTTTTCCGGCGAGGAAATGGCCCGACTGTGATTGGGCCGCAAGTCCAGTCCGTAGTAGGTGGAGTCCTGGGAAATCAAATTGATCTCCTTGACGCCGTCGGCGATCAAAGCCCTGGCCTCCGCTATGATATCGCTTTGCGAGCGACTGCGATGGGAACCCCGCATGCGGGGAATGATGCAAAAGCTGCAAGGATGATTGCAGCCCTCGGCAATTTTGAGATAAGCAAAATGACCGGGCGTCAGGCGAAAACGAGGGGTGCCAAAATCAGGAATGAAGACCGGACGCGCGGTGACGTCAAACACCGGCCCGGAAGCTTCGGCCGGCTCAGCCGCGACCATTACCTTGGTTTTTCCAAACTTTCCGGTGTTGCGAATGGATTCGTTTGCTTCGTGTTCAGAAAGATCGCGATTCTTTTCCAATTCGCCCAGGCGGGCAGAAATTTTTGCTTTGGCGGCCCGCGCAGTGGACTTCGGGCGGGAGGCGATCTTTTCCGCGCGCGCGGCCACGGCCTGCCCGACGATATTACCGACCTGCGCAACCTGATCAATGCCCATGAACGCATCCACTTCGGGCATGAGTTTGGGCAACTCCTCGCGAAACCGTTGGGACAGACAACCGGAAACAATAACCGCCTGACCGCGCCGGGAGGCGTCCCGCAGCTCAACCGATTCAAGAATGGTGTCCACACTTTCCTCCTGGGCGGAATCGATGAAGGAACAGGTGTTCACGATCACGGCGTCCGCGTGGGCGGGATCGTTGGTGATTTCAACACCGTCTTTCATCAGGGAGCCGAGCATGATTTCGGCGTCCACCAGGTTTTTGGCGCAACCGAGGGAAATCAAGCCGACTCGCAGCGGACGATTTTCAGATTTTTTTGCTTTGATCACGAACTTTGAACAATAGCCGACCTAGGCGAGGGAAGCAATTCCAGGAAAGGAACAAATCGTTCCGCGGGGTTGAGCCAACCAAAAGGAGTGAGTTGCGAAAACGCCCTGCCACGGCGGGATAACCGACCTTCCGGCAGCGAGCATAGGGCGGATAAGTTACGCTGCGAGATCTCGTTTTCCCGCAGCCTGCGGATCAAGGTAAGGCAGCAATCTTTCGGTCATCGTCCCGGGCAGGCGTTTGGGTTTATCCTCGCGGCTCGTGCAGGCATGAAAAGTCTCCGCTTGAAGGATCAGTTTTCCGGCCTGATTGGTGATGCGATGGCCGAAATTCAGGCGAACGCGTTCGACCAGGGTGGGCCGCACTTCGATCGCAAGCAGGTCGTCGTAGCGCGCAGGGAATTTGTAACTTAAGCGGGCTTCGATCACTGGAAAAATGTAATCCGCATCCTGCAATTCCAAAACTGTCGCGCCAAGGGTGCGCATGAATTCGCCGCGGGCGGCCTCCAACAAGTCCAGATAACGCGAATGATAAATGTGGTTGCCCACCGTACAGTCAGCGTAAGTGACGCGGTAGACATAGCGAAACGGTTCAACCATTGCAAAACTTTAGGCTGCCGGGCAACACGTTCAAAGTCCAAAGTTCGCAGAGTGGGCCCTCCCGGAAATTGCGGTGGGCAGCGCAAGGAAAGAAAGGCTGAACCGGTTTAAAAATCACGGGTTTTTAAATTTCCATTTGCGTGCAACTCAATTCGGGTTATGTTTGCGTCATGAAGATAATGCAAGCGGCAAGCTTGCTGGTTTACTAAAGTCAGTTTACTATTGTCAAAATCATGGCAGTTACCAAAGTAAGCACCCTACATTTTGGCACACAAAATTCGACGCTCGGGGGAAGTGCCGAACCGACAACCGGTCGATGGACACCGAACACCGATGTGTACGCAACCGAAGCCGGCATGGTCGTAAAGGTTGAGCTGGCGGGAATGAAAAGCGACAGCTTGGATATTGTAGTGGAAGGCAATCGGTTACGCATCAGCGGCGTACGCCCGGATTTCTGCCGATCGCCACACTGCAGCTTTCTGGTGATGGAAATTTCCTACGGCCCTTTTGAGACCATTTTAGATCTGCCTTCCGATTACGATTTAAGCCAGGCCAAGGCGGTTTATTTAAACGGCTTTTTGCGCATCGAGGTCCCCCCGTTGCAAACTCCGCAGACCAAATCTAAAAAAGTTCCGATCAGCGAAGGGACATGAGCGTGGTTGAACCTCGCCGGGAACGCCGGGAAAAGGCCGGAATGATGACCAACCCATCGCCAGAGACCGAGTTTGTCAGCATTCTGGACGAAGCTGAAAAATCCGAAATCAGCCCGAAGGTTTCGGCACGTTCCTTGCCCGATAAACTCCCGATTCTTGGTCTTTCCGACATCGTCATTTTCCCGGGAGCTGTTGTGCCCTTGCTGGTTGAAACCGGTCCCAGCCTCAAACTGATCGATGATATCGTGGCAGGCGACCGTTTGTTCGGGGCGGTGTTGCAGCGCAAAAACGAGATTGCCGAACCCGCACCGGAAGATCTCTATACGGTGGGATGCGTTTCGCGCCTGACCAAGATGGTGAAATTCCCCGATGGCACGGCGCGCGTCCTGGTCGAAGGGCTCTGGCGCATCCAGTTGAAGGAGTTTGATCCGCCCGATCCTTATTTGCGGGCGCATTACGAACTGCTGCGAGACAAGACGGAGGATTCAATTGAACTGCAGGCGATGCTGCGTAACGCCCACAAGCAGTTCGAAGAGATCGCCAAGATGTCCACCGCGCTGACGGAACAGGTCAAAATCGCCGCGCTGAACACCGAGCATCCCGGCCATTTCGCGGATTTAATCGCGGCCAATTTAAACCTGAACCTGGACGACCGGCAGAAATTGCTGGAGATGGTTTCCGTGCGGGAACGGTTGCAAACACTTTTACCCCTGTTGAACCGCGAGCAGGAGGTGCTGACGCTCAGCTCAAAAATTCAGAGTGACGTGGCCAGCTCCATTGCCAAGACCCAGCGCGATTTTTTCCTGCGCGAGCAACTCCGCGCCATCCAGCGCGAACTGGGTGACGGCGAAACCAACAGCAACGAAATCAAGGCCATCCGGCAGCGGGTGGAGAGTTGCGTCATGCCGGCGGAAGCGCGCCGGGCAGCGGAACAAGAGCTGGAACGGCTGGCCCAAACACCGCCGGCAGCCGCCGAATACGGCGTGATGCGCAACTATCTGGACTGGATCCTGAGCCTGCCGTGGGAAAAGCACACCGAGGATATTCTCGATCTGAAGGCGGCGGAAAAGATCCTGGACGAACAGCATTTCGGCCTGGAAAAGATCAAGGACCGGCTGCTGGAATTCATCGCCGTGATCAAGCGCCGCAAGCAGATCAAGGGGCCGATCCTGTGCCTGGTGGGACCTCCGGGCGTGGGTAAGACGTCCCTTGGTAAAAGCCTGGCGGATGCTCTCGGCAGAAAATTTGCCCGCATTTCGCTGGGTGGAATGCGGGATGAGGCGGAAATCCGGGGCCATCGCCGGACCTATGTGGGCGCAATGCCCGGCCGCATCATCCAAACCCTGCGCCGCGTGGAAAGCCGCAATCCGGTCATCTTGCTGGATGAGCTCGACAAAGTCGGGGCGGATTTTCGGGGCGATCCGGCCTCGGCATTGCTCGAGGTTCTCGACCCCGAGCAAAACAGCACCTTCACCGATCATTATCTTGACCTGCCATTTGATTTGTCGCGCGTGCTTTTTATTGCCACCGCGAACTGGCTGGAACCCATTCACGCGGCCTTGCGGGACCGCTTGGAAGTAATTGAACTTCCGAGCTACACCGAATCCGAGAAAATGCAGATCGCCCGCCGGCATCTGCTACCCCGCCAGACGGAGGAACACGGGCTCACCAAAAGTGACGTGAAGTTTTCGGATTCCGCGTTGCGTTTGCTGATTCGCGAATACACGCGCGAGGCAGGCGTGCGGCAGTTGGAGCGCCAGATTGCCGCCGTCATGCGGAAAGCCGCGCGCAAAATCGTCTCGAAAAACGGCGCAACCGCAACCATCCAAGTTGATGCCAAGCAATTGCATGCATATCTTGGCCATGCAACGTTTGTTTCCGAAAGCGCGGAAAAAATCACCGAGATCGGCATCGCCACCGGACTGGCCTGGACGCCAGTGGGCGGCGACATTTTGTACATCGAAGCCACCCGCATGCGTGGACGCGGGCACTTGTCGCTCACCGGCTCGCTGGGCGAAGTGATGAAAGAAAGTGCGCAGACCGCGGTGAGTTATCTGCGCAGCCAGGCCAAAAAATTAAAGCTGGATTTCGAGGATTACGGCAAAAGCGATTTTCACATTCACGTTCCGGCCGGGGCGACGCCCAAGGACGGACCAAGCGCGGGTGTGCCAATAGTCGCCGCGCTCGCCTCCTTGCTGACGCGGCGCCGGGTACGCTCCGATCTCGCCATGACCGGTGAAATCAGTCTGCGCGGCCGGGTCTTGCGCGTAGGCGGCATCAAGGAAAAAGTCCTGGCGGCAGCGCGGTTTGGTTTGAAACAAGTGATTTTGCCCGAAGGTAACAAGTCCGACTGGCAGGATGTGCCCGCCGAGGTCCGCGCAAAATTGAAAGTGCATTTTGTGCGGCAGATTTCCGACGTGCTGGCCTTGGCGCTCATGCCGGAATGAAAATTCCCAAGCAAGGGGTTTGCCATAGCGGGGTCAGCCGGATGATCCCGTTTCTGCTGCCCGCCCTGCTAAGTCTTGCCGCCCATGCGCAAACCCCGGATAATTTGTCCGACGCTTCCGTTCAAGGAAGCCAGCTGGTGCAAAAGATTCTCAGTCAGATTCCGGCAAATAATTCCTCCATCACCGGTATCCTGCAAATCCGCGATGGTAACGGCAGCCGGATATCCATCCCGGTTACTTGCTCGATCATCGCATCGCCATCGAAATGGGAGTGCATCTATCAGGCGAGCTGGACCAACCGGACGGAAGTGCTCTGGATTCACCACGAGGCGAACGCCGGCAACCACTATTATCGGGAGTCCAAGCCGGCGTTGCTAAGCCCGGATCAACTCGTGGCAGAGGAAGCTTCAGCCGAAGCACAGCCTCCACTAACAACCGATGAGATCAATCACCCGTTCGCCGGATCGGATTTTTGCGTGGCTGATCTTGGGTTGGAATTTTTCCAATGGCCGCAGCAAAAAGTACTGAGGCCGGAGATTCACCGCAGCCGGGGATGCACGGTTCTCGAAAGCACCAATCCCCACCCCTCAGCAAACAGTTATGCGCGAGTAGTTTCCTGGGTTGACACTGAAACCCTGGGCATTGTGGAAGCTTACGCTTATGATACTGCGGGCCGGAAACTTAAAGACTTTTATCCCAAGGATTTCAAAAAGGTCGACGGCCAATGGCAAGTGCAGACACTGGTGATTGAGAATCTGGAGTCCGGTTCGCGCTCACGGCTCGAGTTCGACTTGAAAAAGTGAAGTAACGGTTAATAACTTCGAATAACTTCCCCCGCCGGGCACTTGACTTCAATTTCGCTTCCAACCAGTCTAACCACGCAGTATGTCGTTATATCTTTTTCGAACCCTGATCCTGGCTGGAGCGATTGTTTTTTTTGCAATTCGCGCGCCGGCCGTTGACCCAAGCTCCAGCAGCGACGCGACGAATAGTTCGCCCAGCGATGTGGTAACCTCGAGTTTGTTGCAAATTCAGGAGCAGTTGCACAATACCCAACTGGCGCTCCAGGAGAACCAGCAGGTGGCCGCCGCCCTGGAACGCAATAACGCGGATCTGATGACGGCGCGTTTGCAAACTCTTGAGCAATCGCTAAACAATCAGGCGGACGACGCGCATAAGTCGCTGCAATGGACCCTGCTGGGGACCGGAATCATTGGGCTGGCCGGGTTGGGAATTCTTTCGTGGATGGTTTATCTCCAATCCCGCGCTTTCATAAAACTGACCGAAATCTCATCGCAACAAAACGTTTTGCTAACCAACGCCACCGCCGTCCAACAATTCTCCGCGCCGGCTCGCGCAATGGTGGAAAGCTCTAACGCCCGACTGCTCGAAGCGGTCGGCCAATTAAAAGATCGGGTGAGCGAGTTGGAGCACAGCGTACCCTCCCTGGCAAACGGCCAAAAGCTCAACGGGACGGGCCATACTAATGGCAACGGCACCGGCAATGAAGCTGGCAGTATAAGCAGCGGCGCCGAGACGCAATCGGAGATGCTGGTTGAGGGACAAAAATATCTGGATGAAAACGAACCGCGCCAGGCGTTGGAGTTATTTGATCGATATCTGGCATTTCATCCCGATGATCCTGACGCTTTGCTAAAAAAGGCGGATGCCCTGCAAAAAATCGGCCGCAATGACGAAGCACTGGCACATTATAACCGGGTGATTGCGGCCGACAGCACCCTGGCAGTGGCCCATTTGCAGAAGGGCGGCTTGCTCAACCGGCTGCGCCGTTACGATGAGGCATTAAACTGCTATGAGCAGGCGCTGCAGGCACAGGAAAAGAAGCGGCGTTGAAGGATTACGCGGTAATCGGCGCTTACCACAAGAAAGATTGCTGCGCCCCGATCAGTTGGTCTTCGTTCCACAAAGTGGCCCGCCAGGCAACCACTGAGCCAAATTGATGGTACCCATCACCGTCCAGGCTGAATTTGGTCCAACGGCTGAAAACCCCCGCGACAACGGGAGATTCAAAGGTTTTTATTACGGGCGATCCGTCACGGCTTATTCCACGCACTTCGACGCGAATCTTCAGCTTTTCATCGGCAGCTTTGCGAGCCTTCCACTGCACATCGAAACGGATCGCCGATATCTCCTTGGGATGCTGGCGCAGGTAAACCTGATAGGCGTCCCGGTCAAAAAGACTTGGGGTAGTTGAATCCCGCCCCTGCTGGTCAAGGAAGAACGGCAGTAGCTTAATCACGCGACCGGTGACGGGTACAGTGGCGGCGGCTGAACCGAGAGCAACGATTAAAAAACAACAGATCCAGAAGGCGCGCATGAAGGGACAATAATTTTTCGAAGGTCCGAACACAACCTGAAAACGGGCGGTGCTTTTTTAGTTTTGTTCCACGCCAACCGAGATTTGACCTTCCAGCTTCATTCCCAATAGAACCGGACAATCTGGGTGTTGGGACCGTTGCGGAAAATGATCGCCACAAAATCTCGCTCTTGGTCGCCGATGCGGGCCGCAACGTGCACTTCAAAGGTCGAGCTGCGGGTGGTACAGTAGGTTCCGATCTGCGCAGCGGCCTGCGGATTGACGCCGGCGGACGCAAGCTGGCCAACGTTCACGAAAGGTGTGTCGTCATCCGTTCCATCGACACCATCCGGCCCGGCGCGAAATTTGAGGATGTTTTGGGCGCTGGTCGTGTCCATGCCGGGAATCAATTCCAGCACGTTTTCATCCGCGGTGTTGATATTGATTTTGCCGGAGGAGAACGGCGTAAAAATATTCGTGAAGCCGAATGGATAATCCGGTTCCTGGCCCGAAGCAGTATTATTAAAGCCAAGTTTGTGATGCTCAATCGGTGCGTCCGGTTGATTGGCTGAACTGGTACCGAAATACATGGCGGGTGTCACCCCCTTGACCAGGAGAAGTTCAGACAAGTCATCCATCGGCCCGTTTTTCGCATAGTACGGCGGATTCAACCCCTGGTAATAATCACTCTCCGCCCCGGCCGGCCGGGTGGCGTCGTCGGGATCAATCCAGTCCTGAATGGAGTCGGACAGGACGGAAATATCATTGGCGTCCACCCCCATGGTGTTGAATACCTGCTGCAATAGCTGCGGCGGAGCAGTGTTGATATTGATCTTGCGTTCAAGATCGATGATTTTCAAGGAAACGGTCCCGATGGGGTCCGGCAGGCCAATGGGATAATCCTCCAGGGATAAACCCATGAGGGGACTGTTGGTTTCAGGTCCGGTACCTGGGCCACCCGCCCAGATCTGGCTGAGGCAATCGCAAGGTTGCTGCCCATCCAGCGTCAGAACATAGCGGGCGAGTTCCACCCCCGAACGGCCGAGCCACATCATTTGTTCGTCGTTGTTAGAGTTGGCGACCAGGCGCGTTTCGACCTTCATGGAATAGGCGAAAGCACCGGCCAGAATAGTTAACACCACTACCGCAACCAGAGCCGCCACGACAGCAAAAGCGCGCTGTGGGGAACGCGAAACCGATGCCGCGAACAACCGGCGTCGGGCCTGCGAGCAACTTGCCTTACCCATCAACCCTGATTTTAGGAATAATTTCATAGGGTGTGGTTAGTGGCCCAACCCTGGAGTTGGCAGCCGCAAACCTGGCTGGCCAATTCCCGCGCGGCCGAGGCCTCCACCACCCGGGCCAAGCTGGACAACCGTCGGCATCATGCTTGACGGCAGGGAGAACGCGCGAATGATGGTTCGCTGTGAATCGGCGTCGGCGCTGTGGTTATTATTCTCAAGATCATCGCCGCCAAGCTGCAGGCCGATCATGATCATGGGTGGGAGGGCGTTGGTGTTATCCCACTCGGTTACCCACTCCAGCTGGTTGGTGTCCCAACAGGAAATGGAAAATGTTTTCACATTCTGCGCCAGAATAAGCGGATCGCTTAGCTCGGAGGGATCCATGTCCGTGAGGATGGGCTTTTGGCGCAGGACCAGATTGTTCTGGCGGAAAGCCCCGGGCTCGAGACTGAAGGTAACGCGCCGCAATTTAAAATCCCGGCCGAGGTCGGGGTTGAAAAATTTCCCGTTGCGCGGAAACACGGTGGGCAGGCGCGCGGCAAAACTCAAAATGGGTTGGTCGCCGTTTTGAACTATGAAGCTGTAATATTGCGGCGAGGCCTGAAAGGATTGAACACACATGAGCGAATTCTCAATGGTGTTCATGACCACGCGCTGGCGCTGAGCCCGGGCAGCGGCGGCCCGACCTACCGCCGTGGCCCGAAGGACCAGGACCAGGGTGGAACAAATGGCCGCAATGACAATGCTGAAAATGAAAATGGCCACCATCATCTCTAGCAAAGTGAATGCCTGAAAGCGCTCCGCCCGTCGTCGAGCCGGCTGGAGGAAATATTTCATTTGACGAAATTGCCGCCATCCATACTGCCGGCGGGCGACTGGGGCCGGAAAAACAAAGCCGATGTGCGGGCCACCGGATCCCGGTTGTTTTTGACGTTAAAAATCACGAAATCTGCGTTGTAGAGGCGGTTGGTACGGACCTCAGTAATTACGCCCTGCCAATTAAAATCGGCATAATCTTTGCCGAGAATATCACCCAAATTTCCCGAATAATTCCCCTCGACGAACTGGTTCGTCAGCGATAACTGCGATAAAATCGCGCTCGCGTCCACGAGCGGATGTTTCAACCGCTGCGCGTTGGAGAGGGACTGCGATACCAGGCTCAAAATCGCAAAGGAACCCACGAAAAAAATTCCAATGGCGATCATCACCTCCAGGAGAGAAAAGGCGCGACGGGAAGATTTATTCAGGGCCAGTCTCATTTTATGGAGCTTACCACGGGATAACCCGTGGCGTATTCGAGGGAGATTTTATCTTCCTCACCGTGACTGCGAAGAACCATGGTCATTTCATCGCAAGTACCATCCGAATAAAAAAAGACGCGCCCGAAATCAGATTCGGTAAAGTCCAGGGAATTTATGCCAAACGCCTGAAGTTCGACGTCGTCCGGCAGCCGGCCGGAAGCGACATAGGGGGAACCGTGGGAGCTGCCTCCACCCTCGACGGCGAAACTCCGGTCAGGCGGCCGAAACAATACGGAGACCGTGTGGCCGGAAAAGATCGCGCGCGCGCGCGCGGTGAGACAGACATCGCTAATATCGCTCACGGCCTTGCGCATGCCTCGCTTGATCAGCATGCGGTCGAGGGCGGGAAGGCCCATGGCCGCGACCAAACCAATGATGGCCACAACAATCATGAGTTCGATCAGAGTATAGCCGGAGCCGAAACGGTGCCGCCGGATTGCCCGCAACCCTTGGCCGGGATTTTCCCCGCGGGAACGTTCGTCAATTAAAACGCTGTCACTCATCGCAGCTCAGTGGATGGAGGAGATCAACTTGAACAGCGGCAGGAAAATGCTGAGCAACAAAAATCCCACCACAATCGCCATCACGATGATCAACACTGGACCAATCAAATCACTCATCACCCGGAGGGCGATCTGCAATTCATTCTCGTAAGTATCGGCGAGGTTGTTCAACGAACCCGGCACGTCGCCCGTCTCCTCGCCGATGCGAACGAGGTCGACCATCAATTGGGGAAATAATTTGCTTTGGGCCAGGGGCTGCGCGAGCGTTTTTCCATCGGTGACCGCCTCGCGTGTCTTGGCAATGGCTTCCTTGAGCAAAACGTTTGGAATGACCTGCTCGGTGATTTTCAAGGCGGTCAACACCGGAACACCGTTTTGCAGCAAAGTACCAAGGGTTCGGGCGAACTGGCCAAAAAGGTTGATTTTGACGACGTTTCCAAAGACGGGGGCTTTCATGCGCCATTCATCAAGTTTGCGGCCGCCGGCGGCACTGGTCTGGAATCGTTTGAATATGACAATGATCGCCAAGACGATGGGCACCGCCAACCACCACCAGCTTGTGAAAACATTACTGATGCCGATCAGGATGCGGGTCGGCAAAGGCAGCTCGACGTTAAAGCCGTTAAAAATATCGATGAACTTCGGCATCATGAAGGTCATGAAAAAAATCACCAGCAAGATCCCCACGCAAATAACCATGACGGGGTAAATCATGGCGGACTTGAACTTGGCCTGAATGTCGGCGAACTGCTGGAAATGCGTGGCCATGCGCCGAAGCACCTCGACAAGGGAACCGGAGGATTCACCCGCCTTGACCATGTTGATGTAAAGGTCGGAAAAAATCCTGGGCTGACGAGCCATGGCATCCGATAGTCCACGCCCCTCGGTAACTTCCTGTTTCAATTCCAGGCTGACCGAGGAGGGGATCCCTTTGGTTTGCAAATGAGTCATGCTCGTAAGCGCCACCGTCAGCGGCATTCCGGAATTAAGGAGATTGGCGAGCTGGGTGGTGAAGGTGGCGAGTTCCTGCAATTTGGGTCGTCGCTTCTGCGATAAATGGGCCTGCAACGTCGGCGGCAGGAGCGAAGTCAAATTAATATTCCGTGCTCCTGGGCGGATCTCCGGGGTCGCGGCGCCCGTCTTTGGCAAATCCACCGAGATCGGAAAAAGGCCAAAGCGCTGGATTTGAACCAGCGCGGCGCTGCGATCGACCACTTCCAAGACGCCCTCGACCAATTCACCGGAGCGTTTGCGGGCCTTATAAGAAAACTGGGGCATAAAATCCTTAATGAATAACCGTTGGCAGCCAAAAGTTGCTGTTTTTAAGCGCTCATTCCGGATTCGCAGCCAGCCAAAAACGAATATCGGAAGCCTGAGGGCTATCCGGGTCCAGTTCGAGGACTTTTTGATACTGACGCCGTGCGAGGTCCGTATCATGAAGGGATTGGGCATAAATATTGCCCAAAGCAAGATGCGGACGCGGATCATCGGCCTTGGCAGCCAACACTTTCTTGAGTTCATCAACCGCGTCCGGGATATAACCCGCAGAGCGCAAAGTAAGGGCAAAATTGTAGCGCGCATCCGTTGAGCCCGGCTGGATGGCCAGGGCATATTCATAAGCGGCAAGGGCTTGTGAATAAATCCGGAGTCGCTGAGCAAGAACCGCCGTGTTATATTGGGCCACAAACCAGGACGGGTCTGCCTGGGAAGCCTGCTCATAATATTGCAAGGCTTCGGACCATCTTTCGTCCTGCTCAAATAACTGCGCCCTGGTGAAAGCCCCGGCTGCCGGAGTGCCATTGGCATGATCACCCGGGGCAGGTTTCCGCGGGGAAAGGAACTGATAGCGCGGGAAGTGCGTCAGAGGTACCGGCGCGGGCTTGGAGGAAGCCAGCGAGGGGTTCGAAGAGTTGGGCGTGCCAGATCCGTTTGCGGCGCCCGGCAGGGGCGTCACGCCGTTTTGGAGATAAGGCGATTCTGTCTGGCCTTCCTTTGGCGGGGAGGAAAACAGCCGCTGCCAAAATCCGGTTTTCTGCCCGGATTGCGCCGGCGTAGGAGATTCCGCTGTGGGTTGGTCCTCGGTTGTTGGCGGAGTGCCCGACTGTGATGGCAGGTTCTCGGTCGCTCGCGGGGAAGCAATTATTTGCGGTTGGGGTGCCACCTGCACCACCTGGACCGGCATCGAGGGAGGGGCGACAACCGGCGCGCGCTGATAAACCCCAATATCAGACGACTCGGGAGGCGGCGATTTTTGGGGGACCGGTGGACGATTTTGCATCGGACGGTAGGAATTCCGATCAGCTTCGACCGTCGCAGGACGTTTTTTCTCAACTGGCGGAGGGGCGGCAGCTGTCACCGGCCGCGAGGGTGCCGATAAGGACTGTTCGAGTTGATTGGCCAACGCGTTGACTGCATCCCAATCCGGAGGCTGGGGGGTGAGCGCCAGATAAGCGTGATAGTTCTCCAGCGCTGTTTTGTCATCGCGCAAATATTGATGGCTGACAGTGGCCAGATTCAGGATGGCCGGCGCAAAGCCGGGTTCAGACTGGATTGCACCCGCAAAATATCTGGCGGCTTCCCGGGGCATGCCGGATTGGATCAACGCCAGGCCAATCCCGTTGTAGGCAGCTGCATCACCCGGCTTTAAATAGAGCAGCTTGCTGAAACTTTTCTCAGCGGCAATGGTCTCGCCCAACCGTAATTGGGCCGAACCGAGTCTTGACCAACCCTCCGGGTCATTGCTGCGGCGCAAAGTGTAGGCAGTAAATTCCGTTTGGGCCTCTTCGGGCTGGTTCTGCTCTAGCCAGAGCCCGCCCAGGTTGTAATGAGCCTCCACGAGATCGCGATCCAAGTCCAAAGCGCGCTGATACGCAGCCGCGGCCGCTTGCGGCTGATGATCGCCCTGAAGGGCCATGCCGTAATAATTCCAAACCACCGCGTTGGTGGCCAACAGGTTGGCTGCGGTTTTGAGGCGGGCCGCCGCGCTCGCGTAATCCCCTTGGTCGAGAAATTGTTTGCCGGCAAAAAAGGCACGGGGTCCCGCTGGCGAGCAGCCGGCAAGGGCAAGGGCTAACGCAACGAGGGTTACGCCACAAACAAACGAAATTTTTTTGGCCAGCATCGCTCGTGGTGGTAACATTCGCACTCAAAAGTGTCAAGAAACGCACAATTCAATTTCGCAATTTTCGCGGTGGCTGCTCTCGCCTGGCGGGCCACCGCGGCCGATTTTACGCCGCCGACATCGGCCTCGGAGCCCAGCCGCGTCGTAATCGCCCAGGGAGATGACCTGCTGGACGCCTATTTGCCCGACGACGCCCGGGTGGCCGCCGTGTTCAACATGGGCCTGCTGCAATTCACCCGGACAACCAATCTGCTCGCGGCCTGGCGAAGCCTGGTCACGACCAATGATACGGTAGGAATCAAAGTCTACTGCAAACCGGGACCCTATTGCGGCACGCGACCTGCCGTCGTGGCTGCCATCACGCGCGGTTTGATTTCGGCGGGCTTGCCGCCGGATAAAATCATCATCTGGGACAAGAATGAGGATGATCTCCGCGCATCCGGCTTCAACGCCTTGGGGAAAAATCTGGGGGTGCGGGTCGCTAGTGCGGTGGAGGCCGGCTTCGATCCCAAAACTTATTATCTGCCGGACACACCCATCGTTGGCATGCTCGTCTGGGGTGATCTGGAATTTGGACAAACCAATCGGGAAGCGGGCCGGCGATCCTTCGTGACCAAATTAATAACCGACCAAATCACCAAGATTATTTCTGTCGCCCCCCTGATCAATGAAAACAACGCGGGTGTCTGCGGACATTTTTACAGCCTGGCTTTGGGCAGTGTTGATAATACCCGCCGTTTTGAGGGGGATCCCGACCGTCTCTCAGTGGCGTTGCCGGAAATAATCGCCCTGCCCTCTGTCGGGGACCATGTGATCCTTAATGTAACGGACGCCCTGCTCGGCCAATATCAGGGAGGTCCGGCCGGTTATTTGCAATATGCCACCGTTTTGAACCAGATCTGGTTCAGCCGCGATCCAGTCGCCCTCGATACATTGTCGCTCAAGGAATTGGCCCGGGAGGCCAACACATTTGGCACCCGGCCCGCGCCCGCAGATTCGGAAATTTATACGAATGCCACTTTGCTCGAGCTTGGCAACAATGATCCGGCGCGCATCAAAATTGAACGGGTGCGAAACTTTTGAGGACAAAAACCTTATCCAATTCAAGGTCGCCGATTGCCTTTTTCCTCAAAGTGAAGCAACTTCGAACGGCTCAACCAAACTCATGAAATGCGCCGTTCACGGTCATGAAGCGATCGCCATCTGTGCCTATTGCGGGCGCGGCCTGTGTCCGGATTGCGCCCACCCGGCGGGTGCCCAGCGGATGGTTTGCTCAGACAACTGTGCCAAATCGTTGGCCCGCGATGACAGAGCGATGCAGTTGATTCTCCAAAAAAGCGTGCAAAGTGCCGGAGCCAGCTCGTTTTATTCGTATCTCTGCGGTGGCCTCTCGATGGCGGGCGCAGTTGGCGCCTGGTTTTATCTGCCCGTGCCGTTTCTAATTTGGTTTACTGCCGGCTGCGGTCTGGTCTTCATCGCCTCGGGGATCTGGTACGGCCGCATTGCGCGAAAACAAATCGGGGAGTAAACCCCTTCCCTTTGGCAAATTGAGCGGACTCCATTAATTTTTCTTGAGTCGGCGCTGTTCGCCGAAGAAATTTTGCAGCAACGCGCGGCATTCCTCCCGGCGCAAACCGGAAGTGATTTCGCAACGGTGATTAAGGGTCGGAAACTGTAATAAATTCATGGCCCCACCGGCCGCGCCGCCCTTGGGATCCTCTGCACCAAAAACAACCCTCGCCAGCCGGGTATGCACGACGGCACCGGCGCACATGGGACAAGGTTCCTTGGTGACATAGAGCGTGCAATCGGTCAACCGCCAGTCGCCAATAGCCTGTTCGGCCTGGGTCAACGCCAGCATTTCCGCGTGGGCGGTGGCATCCTTGAGCAACTCCACCTGGTTGAAGGCGCGCGCAATGATCCGCTCCGCTCGCACAATCACCGCGCCGACGGGCACCTCACCCGCGGCGTATGCCTTGGCCGCCTGACGAAGAGCCTCGCCCATGAAATAATCGTCGCTGTGCAAATCAATCATAATTCATTGCGCCTCAGTGGCCTCCTCAAGAGTCCATTCGTTTTGATCTTCACCGCGGCAGTGACAATGCGCGGAAAAGAATCCTCCCCGGAATTGCCAGAACCAAGGCCAGATTTGCTCCCGATCAGTTTGGGGAATCTTCAGATCCGCGATGCTTGCACGAGAATAAAATTTAAACCGGCCTTCCGGATGCGGCGGGGGTAGGGAAATGATTTTGACTCTCACCTCGAACAAAAACATCAGCCAGTGGGTCCGTCCCTGGTAGCCATATTCGCTGATGATTCCCGATAGGTGCAAATTCCCGGGCACAACCTTTAATCCCATTTCCTCGTGCGCTTCGCGGCAGGCACACACGTAGGGCGACTCGCCCATGTCCATTTTCAACTTGCCGCCCGGCGGACTCCAGAAGCCGCGGTTGGGTTCCTGCGCGCGCTCCAGCAAAAGGACCTCGTCATCCCCGTTGAAACAATACAGGAGCGTGGCTATCTTATAAGGCAGACTCACCCCGAAAATTTCAAATGCCGGACGGCAAATGTCGAGCAACATCGCGCTGCCGCCATAAAGCTGCTCCGCCGCCGGGAAGGGACATCGTTTCTTTTCACAAAAATTCATTGTCTCCCCGACAAAAAAAATTAGAATCGCCTCTTCGGATTTATCTATGAATCAAACCAAAATAGCGGTGCTCGCCGGCGACGGCATCGGCCCGGAAGTGATGCGCGAAGCGATCAAAGTTTTGCGCGCGGCTGAAAAAAAATTCGGGTTTGGCGCCGCCTTGACCGAGGCACCTGTCGGCTGGGCTGGAATTGATGCCGCTGGCAAGGCTCTGCCAGACGCCACTTTGGAGCTGTGCAAAAAGTCCGACGCCATTTTATTCGGCTCGGTCGGCCTGCCGGATCGCGACCCGACAATTCCAAAGGAAGAACGACCGGAACGTGCCGCGCTATTGCGTATCCGCAAGGAATTCGGTCTTTACGCCAATCTGCGTCCGGTGCGACTGCCCCAAGCCTTGTCACATGCCTGTCCGCTCACCCCTGAACGACAAGCGAATGGCATTGACATTCTAGTGGTGCGCGAACTGACTGGCGGTATTTATTTCGGGCAGCCGAAAAAGACTGAAGACCTGGGAGGCGGCAGCTTTCGCGCCACAGACACCTTGGTCTATACGACGAAAGAAATTGAGCGCATCGCGCACGTATCCTTCAAGGCTGCCCGACTTCGCCGCAAAAAATTGACGAGCATTGACAAGGCCAACGTCCTTGAAAACGGCGTGTTATGGCGTGAAGTCGTCACCCGCATCGGCAAAGAGTATCCCGATGTCGCCCTCGAACACATGTTTGTGGACAATGGGGCGATGCAGTTGATGTTGCGGCCGACCCAGTTTGACGTTCTGCTCTGCGAAAACATGTTCGGTGATATTCTGAGCGATGAGGCAGCCGCTCTGGCCGGTTCACTGGGCATGTTGCCTAGCGCCAGCCTTGGCGCCACCAGCCAGGGCACAACTTTCGGCTTTTACGAACCAGCCGGCGGTTCCGCCCCGGATATCGCAGGCAAAAACCTGGCCAATCCCATCGCCCAGATCCTCTCGGTGGCTCTGATGCTGCGATATAGTTTTGGCCTGAACGAAGCCGCCGACGGCATTGAAACGGCCGTCACGAAGGCCATCGCGGCTGGCAACCGCACCGGGGATATTTTCAGCCCCAAAGAAACCGGCGCACGCAAGATTGGCACGCGTGAAATGGGCGAGGCGATTGCGGCAGCATTGTAATCATAGTTGAGGCCTTACAACGATTTATAGCCCTGGCGTTGTAGCGAAGCGACAAGGGCATTCACCAAGTCGGCCAGAGTTTGACCATTGTTGTTTGCGGAACGCGTCGCCCCGGCGGCAAAAGAATAGAAGGACACTGCTTCCTGCATGACCTCATTGCCTGCGTCCGGGTCTGAATGGATGTCCGTGCCTTGAAATGAAAATGTGTCGGGAAATGAAATAATTCTTCTGTTGCCAGTGTCCAGGTTGACGTTCCGGCCTTTGTGCAAATACGACCAAATCTGCGGATAACCGTTGGCATCAACTCCCTCGCCTGCTTTTCCGAGGACGGTGTAGGTATGACCGGCGCCGGGAACTGAAATCATCAAATAATCTGAAAACGGTTGAACCCAGTATTGTTTCTTGCCTTTAATGGTGGCCCAGCTGACAAATACGCCGTTGGTTTTGCTTGGGATGAAAAACATTTTGCCGGAATAGTCGTGGGTGGATTCGGATCCGGTCGTGATAATTTTTTCCGAGCCGGAATAATCATAAACCAATTCGATTTGCGCAATCACGGTCAAAACGGCGTTGGAACTGGCAGCCGTCCCATAAGCATTGCCGACCACAACGGAATAATTGCCGGCCTGATAAGGATGGAGGTCGGTCAAAACGAGCGTGCCATTCGTCGCGCCGGGAATGTTTTTGTCGTTAAATCTCCATTGATAGCTGAACGGCCCGGAACCAAGAGCGGCGACAAAGAAGCTGGCGGAGCCGCCTTCAATTGCCACCTGAGATACTGGCTGGGTCGTAATGGACGGAGCCACCTTGCCGAATGACGCCAGGTTTTGGTAAATGGAAATATTGTTGTCGTAGGTATTGGCAAAGATGATGTCGGGTCGACCGTCGCCAACCAAATCGCCGACGGAAGAGCCCCAGGCATTCCAACCGGTGGCCAATTCAATCGGGCCGGACAACGAACGTTGGTCAAAATTCCGGGCGTACTTTGATTATGGAAAATGGAAATGGTGCTTTTTAATTCCGTGTCCACCACCAGATCAGGTTTACCATCGCCTTCCAAATCGCCAACGGAAATAGTGTGCCCACGTCCACCGAGCGGATAGTCAATTCGTTGACCGAATGAATTGGCGCTCAACTCGCCGCTATTGGACAGGTTTTGAATGATGGAAAATAATTGCGGCAAATAGCTGGTAACCGTCAAATCGGGTTTGCCATCACCGTCGATATCCACAATTGCGACATCAACTGCGCCAGAAGGAACAGGAAGGCTGATTTTCGGCTCGAATGAATTGGTCGTAATTGTCCCCGGCGCGTTGATAACATTCTGAAGGACCAAAAGCATGCCGTCCGTATTTGCAGCAACGATGTCTGGTTTGCCATCCCCGTTTACATCACCCACCGCCACAGCGCAGCAGCCGGCACCGGTGGCAATGTCTACTTTTGGCGGGAAGTTAATTACCCCTCCTTCGCTGATGTTCTGCAAAATGGAAATTGTTCCATCACCGGGGTTGGCGACAATAAGGTCCGGTTTGCCATCGCCGTCCAAGTCTGCCGCCGCCATTCTTTGCAACTGTGAGCCCGTCGGAAAATCCAACCGTGGCCCGAATAAATTCGTGGTGATATTGCCGGGCGTACAATTGTTTTTGAAGACCTAAACAAGATTGTCGCCGTATTCCGTGACAACTATGTCCAATTTGCCATCCCCATCCAAATCTGCCACTGCAATGCCGTACGGGCTATAGCTTCCAGAAGTTGCCGGCAAAACGACTGGTGGCGCGAAAGACGCCGTTGTTAAGATTCTGTTGGTGCTGATGTTTCGGTAAATGGAAATTGCATGATTGTAATCGTCCACCACGATTAGATCCGGCTTTCCGTCGCCGTCAATGTCGGCAATAACCGTTTGATTCGGTCCATTGAGCGTCGGCAAATCCTGGCGCGGGCCAAAATTGGTCACGTTAATGCCCGAACCGGTGCCATTGAACGTCGGCAAGAACGGTGTCTTGGACCAAGCCGTTAATCCGCCCGCAGTGACGCTGATCGGTGCGTAAGTTGCCCAACGGGAACCGTCACCTTTACAGCGGTCGCACTGACAGACGAAACGGTTGCGCGCACGGCGCCGAAGTAGACGAAGTTAGATGCTGCGGTCGAGTTGAAATTTGTCCATATAATGGTGATGGGAGTGCCATTGGTGCCGGACGCGGGAATGAAAGCGAGGATGATCGGAAGGTCACCATGCGCCGCAACGGAAACGGAAAGAGCCAGAATGGTTATCAACCGGCCAAAGTGAGATATATTTTTCATAATTGTATCGCCAAGCTCGACCAATTAATTCGGGATTTCCTATTTAGACTCTGCCCAAAAAGCAGCATCGGTTTATTTCGGGATTGCCACTCGTTTTCTTTCACATTCCACAGATTTGCAAGGGTTTTTCAAGTCCGCCAACGGTTTTTCTCTGGCAAAGGTGGCGATTTTCAACAATTGCGCCTTCCCCTCATTTTTCCCTGCCAACCGAAGACACCACTTCCGTGGTTGCCATTAATTTCATAGCGATCCTGACGCTTTTCCTTTGCCAAGATGCCGCCAAGAGTAATCTCAGCCACTAAATTCCTTCCTGGCAATATGATGGCCTGCTTTCAGGGGATCTCGATTATATAAAACTGCTGAGGATTAGTGGTTGAACTGTTATCGGTGAATACAACATTGGTGTTCCCAAAGATGCCGGAGCCAATGACCACCCACTGTGACGGAGGCAGGGTCAAGTCATCGGAAGCCAGGACATTATAGGTCTGCCCCATTGGTCCGGAGAAGGTCAATTGGAAGCCATTCTCGCCAGGAACCATTGTTGCACCTACCAGCATTGGAATCTGGTAAAGGACAGTTAATAAGGCCGGCACAGAATTGGTACTGCCACCTTCACTGCTCACGATGACTTGATAATAACCTGCGTTCGTCGAGCCGACAGAGGCTAGGTTCAATGCACTGTTGGTTTGACCCGACAGCACATTTGTTCCGAAATACCATTGGTAGCTCAACGGTGTGCAGGCCGTCGCACCAACCGTAAAGCTGGCGGTCTCGCCAGCATTGTTCGTCTGGCTTAGGGGCGGACTGACGATGACCGGTGCGGTCACGTCGGCCACAACAATCCAGTTGGTTGAGTAAGCCATGCTGCCCGCAGCATCCTCGACGGTAATGACAACCTGATTTGTTGTTCCAGCGGCCAGCGGCGTGCTAATTGCAGGCGTCTGCGTGATGGTCAGCGCATCAGTCCCGAGAACATCGCTCGCCTGAATGTAATCACTTCCGGTCACGTCAATCATTGCGGCTGAACAGTTACTCGCGGCGTTCAAAGTCAGATTGGTGAAGCTCCAAAAGATAGCCGGACCAGCGTTGCCGATGCCGGTAAGGGTGACGTTAAATGGATTATTCGCGGCCGCATTGTCGCTGATTTGGAGGATGGCATTGCGCGCCCCATCCGCGAGTGGTGAGAATATCACCGTGAATATGTTACTCTGTCCGACATCGATCATGGCAGGGAACGCAAGTCCGCTCACGGTGAAGTCTCCTGCGTCAGGACCCGAGACCACCACATTGGACAGCACCAGTGTGGCGCCGCCGGTGTTTGTGACGGTAATCATGTTAGTCAAGCTCGCTCCTACGTTCACAACGCCAAAGCTCACGCTACTGCTGCCGGAAAGAAGCGTGCTGGAAGGAGGAATGGAGTAATCAACCACAACTGGCAGGTGATCGCTTGCTCCCGTCAGGTCCCGCAAAAGCGCCGCGGCGTTGAGTCCGGTGGCGTTCGTCTTGACCGGATCAAGATCATTCAATGCGGTATTGGCACTCAGATTAACGCTGTTGCCCCAGGTGGTCGTGGCGTTGTTGCCGAAACAATGATAGGTACCGGGCATGTAACTCAAGCCCGACGCCACCTGGTAATACACGTTGCTCGACATAATCTGAAGATCGTCCCGATAACGCAGCTCGTAAGATTCTTCGCTGAGCATGAACAATATCTGGGGGTTGCTTGTGCTTGAACTCCAATTGATAGTGGTCGATGCGTTGGCATTGAGCGGATCGACTCCCTGACCTTGCGCAATACCGTCCGGAGCCTTGTAAGCCAAGATTGCCTGGTAGGCCGGTTCGCTACTGTTGTCATCGGGGTTATAATCACCAACATACAGCACGGCTGCATTGGCAGGCAAATTGACGGCTTCATCATTACGAATGATGGTCGCTTCGCCCAAGCGACGCGCTGCATTACCCGAGCCCGTGGACGCCTTGTAATGGCTAACGTAGACGTAGAATTCGTTGTTTGTGTCAGGCGTTAAGCCAGCGGGCGCAAACTCGTAGCGGACGCATTGACGGTACATCCCGTTTCCGCTGCCGGTCGGAGTGGCAATCCCCACCGAGGCGAGCAGTTGCAGCGTATTGGTGTTGTAGACAAGGGCGTTAGGCCCATTCCCATCGCCGGTATCGCCGCCTTCCTCCGTCGCCTGATAAGGGCTCATGGCGTAACCGGCAGGGGTGGAATATAGATAATTGTAAACGGAATAAAAACTATTCAACGCATTTACAATCGGCTGGACAGTGGTCGCATTACTCGTGGTCTCTTCCAAGGCCAGGATGTCAATTGGCCGGGCCGGGTCGCCGTTGACAATTTCTTCGCCGATCCCTTCCAGCACGCCGCCATTAATCACGCTACCGGAGCAGTTGGTATTGTAAGTGCCCCCCGAACCCTCGTACGGCTCAATCAAGCCGCACGCTGGGCTGACGATGCCCGGCGTGGCGATGCCGACCGTGTCGGCCTGAATGTTGTAAGTTACAATGCGCAGGGTTTGATTTTGTGCGGATGCCGTAATTATAAGACAGCAACTGGTGAGAAGGACAATCACCAGCCGGAATAACTTGATGTTGGTTAACTTCATAGAATAGCTTTTATCACTTGAATCAATCGCAGGAGGAGATGAGGGTAATGGCTGAACAATTTGGGTCGTAACAAACTTCAACAAGAGCCAACTTTAACGCAACAGGCCGTACCGGCAAGTGACGATTCGGTGAAATCATAATACAAAGCATCGTCGCGTTGCACATTCCCATAATGTCCTCGCGTTGGCAATTAGTCATGACAGTGCTAGCAACAGATGGGAGGTATCAGGTAAGATGTAAACATTGATGAATGGCACAAGTGCCATTCTCAGATTCAACCTGCTCGTCCGAAACCCTGCAGCTGGCCGCGCTTAAGTCAAAGAATAAAAAGCGGCAGTCATGGTGACTGCCGCCTTGTGGAAATGAGCCAGAAATTAGCGTTTGACTGATTGGCGGCGAACCAGAGCCACCAACGCCATGGCACCGGCACCGATCAATCCGAAGTTCGCCGGCTCGGGAACAGCCTGAAAGGAGAGCGGGACAAATTCATTGGCACCACTAAAAACATCGACGAATCCCGTTATGTCTTGTGCCCCCGTCGGAATCACCGTGCCGCCCAAGGCGCCTTCGGTTGAGTAAGATGAAGCCCATTGATAGAGCACCATACTGTTACCACTGCGGTCAGTGACCTCTAAAGTCGTGTTGGCATGGGTGGCAAACGTCTGACCGGGAGTCAATGCCACACTGTTTGGATTTGAAATCGTGACGTTATCGAGGGTCACTAGATATTCCCCGACGTTTGCTGGAAGATTGGGCAGTGAGGCTTGGATATATGGAATCGTGGCGACCGTGGGCCCGGCATACGGATTGCCGCTAGAATTCAACGTAACTGAAGTAATCGTGCCAATCTCCGGTATTCCATCAAATGGCGAGTAAGTGCCGCTAACGCTAATGGCATCCCCCAGCGCTGGCACGTACGGAGTTGCCGTGCTCTTTGCAAAAATGTCAATCGACCCGGTCGAATCTGCGGCAAGATAAGAATTATTGTTGTAAGTGTAGCCGTCAATTGTGGTGCCAGCAACCGAGAGGATCGCGCTAACGATTGCATTATAGTTAACCAAGGTGCCACTTGGATCGCTCTCAATTGTAGACGCAGTCTGGCCCAAGGCATTTGAACCCGTTATAGCCGTTGCGGCCACCATGGTCGTTGTTACCAATAGCTTTTTTGCTGTATTTGATTTCATACTTAGGATTAGTTTTATCGATTTAATTCACTTTTTGGTTTGGACTAGTTTATAGAACCGGTGTGAATCGTGCCCGGCTCAAAATTCTCTCGGCATAGTAAAAGAATTCTGCTTAAGGCCGGAAATGATTGCGTCCAAAAGTAATGCAAAGTGTTTCACTTGGCCTTGGTTGCGGTTGTTTCTTTGGTTGTTTCCCTGTCTTTAATCTTTAGCCCCAATCGAGATGTTCTCAGAAGCATGTTACAATTCCACGCAATTAATGTTACAACATTGAAAACTTTTTTACGCCCTATCCCGCAGCGGTTTCACCGGCCTTAGGCGATCACAAAAATGCCGGCGGACTCTGGAAAATCCGCCGACATTAAACTAAATATCTAATAACAGGCTATTCCGCTCCGCGATACGGCGCGTCCCAAATCACGTCCGGCAAAATGGGCTCCCCTTCTCCGCCTGAGGAGGGATTTGACTGAATATAAGTCGTCTTAAAATAAGACGCATGACCATCGAGAAAAGTGATGACCCCACCATTCGCGTGGCGGGAGGCGAAACTATTCTGGCGGGCCGCTGGATTAACCGAGTCATACTGCGGAGCATTGTTAACCTTTTCGGTTGCGGGATCAAAAACCTGGTCAAACATAAAAACAGTGGCGGACGGATTCCTGAATGCGGTCATCCTGGGCATGTTGGGATAAGAAACAGTGTTGACTCCATCGGCCTGGCGTTTCAGATCAATATTCATGACATAACTAAAGAAACCGGTCCCGCCGGGAATGCCGTTCGGCGAATTGTCGGCGGCAGCCAGCAGTCCGTTGTTAATTGTGGACGTCGTCATGCTGGCACTAGGGCATTCCCAAATGGCGCCTTGGGCCCCGGGAAAAGGCATGTATTCCATGGCTTTAGCTGCGCTGCTGCCACCCCGGCCTCCATTCAAAAGGTTGTAATAGGTTGCCAAGGTTTTTTCTCCAACCAACGTCGGCAGTTGGTTGAACCAAGCGTACGGATCGGCCGGCGTCCCGCTCGTCTGACCAGGCGGCCCGCACCATGAGGCACCTCCCTGGAAGGACGAACTGGAGTAACCATCGCGAACCAAGCCGTTGTTATTATCGGGAGAATAAATTTGGATGGACAAGCCCCATTGCCGGAGGTTCGATATACACTGCGTGCGCCTGGCCTTTTCCTTCGCTTTCGCCAACGCGGGCAGGAGCATCGCTGCGAGGATGGCGATGATAGCAATCACCACCAGCAACTCGATAAGGGTGAAGGCACCCGTCTGGGAACCGGGTGCCTTCACGTTCAATTCCTGCTTTCGCCTTGTCATTTAATCAAAGAATTAATCATTCTGGAATTCAGGTCACGGCGACGCAATCTGGTAGAACTTTGCCTTGCCAGGTTTGTTGTCGGTGAAAGCGCCGGTGGCCGGATAAAAGCCCAAACCAGAGGCTGAATTTGTCCACGGGCCCATCACGTTCGTAGCCGTAAGCACACTGTAAGTGGAACCGGCTTGTACCGGCCAATTGACCGTCGCCACCCCTTTTGACTGGCTCAAAGTGGCTGGGAACGAAGCCGGGGGATTGGTGACGTAGTCAACAAGGCGGGAAGGCTCAATTTCCGGAGAACTAAAGTCGTAAGGAAGATAAATCCCCGTCAACTGATAGCAGTATGACGGAACTTGATTGGTCCCAAACGCGTTTAGAATCGCGCCTTGCCCCCGATTATAGCCATACTGGTAACAAGTCCAATAGTTGGTGTTGTTGGGAAAGTGGTATTGTCCGATGGTAATGTACAATGATGTGTTAGCGTTGGTTTTGAACACGTAGCCAGGCTCAACAGCGCCGCCAGTTTTGTTGGTGTAGAAATAGACGTTCGTGAGGGTGATTAACGAAGAGCTGGCCACAATGGAGTTGCTGCCAAGTACATTCGTGATGAACTGGTAAAAATAAGGATTCGCAAATTTGGGCGTGACCGGCACCACCGGGGCATTGCTGATGATAATGGCCGCAATATTCGCCGGCATAATTTCAATAGATCCGCCGAAAACGTCGACCGGCCCGGTAACGTTTACGTAGGTTCCAATTGGGGGGGTATTGGTCGGGTCATATCCTGCGAGGTACACGTCAACACCGTTGCCTGAAGCATCCTGAATGAAATAAGAATCGTAACTCTCACCGGAACCGCTGTAGCCGGGACTATAGACTACATATCCACCAACGGTTACATCATTTCCCTCAAGGGTGGGCCCATATTCCTGGTCAAGTGAGTTGGTTGGCTGGGCCGCCGCCAGAAGATGCAATTGGAGAATTGACGGGCTGGTTGGAGGCAGTTCAACAAGTGAGTTTGTCGGTCCGAAGGCGATGCTGCCTCCAAACGTTGAGTTCGAGGCCACCACAAAATATTGGCCTGCGGAAGTAAAATCAGTGAGGTACAAGTTCAATGCCGCGCTGTTCTGGCCAGGCAAAGGAGAGAACGCGGTCGGGACATTGGTGGGAGCAAAGTACCATTGGTAATACAAGGGTCCGGTGCCCAGCGCCGTATTGGTGAATTCCGTGCCGGTAAACACATTATTGGTAAGGTTTTCGGGCGTTTCGGAGGCAGGGAAGAATGGCTGAGTCTGGGCCGTGATCAGTGTGAGAACCGCATTACTGCTCTGCAAGGTATTGCCGTAAGTGTCAGTCACAACGTCATAATACGTGTCGGACACCGACAAATTATTAATAATAAGGGTATTGCTGGAGGATCCGATAATGTTGATACCGTCGTCAACCAAGGGTCCGTTTGAATCATACCATTGACTGGTCGCGTCCACGGCGGAGGCCACCGCATAAAACGTGGCGCTGTTGCCGGAATAATAAGTGCCAGATTGAGGCTGGATGCCGAAAACCGGCGGATTTGTCGAGTTGACTTCCTCGAAAGTCGTGGCGGCAATCACATTGCTAATTCCCGCGTCCGCGTAAGGGCTGAATCCGATCTGGGAAATATCGATATTCAGCAGCCCGGACGAAGACGTGGTATCGCTCCCGTAAACATAACCCTGACCAGGTCCGCCGCCCGAATTGATGGCATTAAGGTAATCCTGTTCCGAAGGATTGACCCAAAGTGTGCCCGTTCGCAGAGGATTGTCTGGAGATAAATTGATGTCATACGAGATGACCACGGTATAATTCACACCCGTTGACAAATCCACTGGGAAATTAGTAGGCGGGAATTCACCGGGTAGGACAGCAAAAGTTGAATCGTAATTCGCAATCCCGAGACGGTATGTTCCCGGCACCGAGGTGTCCCGGGTGTCAAGGAAGATATGACATACGTCATTGGTATCGTTATTATCCTGAAATTCACAGAAATATCCGCCGTTGGTTTTTGTGGGCAGATCACTTACGTTAATTGAGAAGCTGGCGAAAGTAAGCGTATTTGGATTAACCCAGCCATTTGTTGGCGTAGCCACCGCGTCGGTATTGGTCGAATTCAAGATCAGGACATTGTTAGTGGCATACGCATCATGTTTTTGTCTGGATGGCGAAGGGGAATAACAATACCACTGACCCTGCCCCTCAATAGTGCCGTTTAGGTAAGGATAGTTCGTCGAATCCTGAAAGAGGATTTCCGCCCGCAATGACAGGGAGGACAATGCCAAAAGAGTGACCATCGCCAGTAGTTTTCGCATATGATTTATCGTGGAATTCGGGGTTAAGCGTTTTTTTGACTAAGTTATTAACAAAGCGAATGTTAAATCCTTAGAGTCATACTACATACATTTCCCCAATCTGTTTGTTACAACTCTGAAAAGTTTTGTCAGGTGAAGACTTATTGTTTTCTAGGTCAAAAGATTAGCGCTTTGTGTGCAAATTAGCCTGCGGACAGACCGGGCACAGTGGCGCTTGGTGGGACGCAAGCCTTGAGTTTTAAGGGAAAAACAGAATTGTCAGACTTTTCTTCCAAAGCTGCGGATTTTGATTTTCAACTTTCGAGCCGGCATGCCATTATGACCGCGCTTGATAACAGTTCACCGTTTCGTCACAATTTGAGTCGAAACTCGTCATCGGCCAATTAGCAAAGCGCGATAATTTGAACAGGCTGTTGCAAACGAGGTCGGAGTAACCGGGGCAGTTGACGAACAAACAATATAAAAGGATCGAATGAAAAAGTTTTTGACTACCGCGTGGTTGGGGGTTGCGCTTGCGACCCGCGTCGTTGCCGCGGAAAGCACCACCAACAACGCTCCGGACACCAGCACTTTCATCCTCGCCACGATTCCTGATGCCGCCCACGCGCCAGTGCACATCACAAACACCGTGACGATTGCCGGCGAACCGGTCACGTACGTCGCTGAAACCGGCATGTTGCCCATCCTGAAGCCGGATGGCTCCTCGCGCGCTTCAATTTTTTATGTGGCTTATACCCGCTTGGAGATGACAAATTCGGCGACTCGACCCGTCACCTTTTGTTTCAATGGTGGTCCGGGCTCGGCATCGGTGTGGCTGCATCTGGGAGCACTTGGACCACGGCGCGCCAAAATGAATGCAGATGGCTCGCTTCCCGCGCCCCCGTTTTCGCTGGTGGACAATGAGTATTCCCTGCTCAATGTCAGCGACCTGGTGTTTATCGATCCGGTGGCAACCGGTTTCAGCCGGGCGACCAAGGATCACAAGGAAGATGAGTTTTTCGGGGATGACGCAGATTTGGACAGCGTGGGTGAGTTTATCCGGCTGTGGACCACCCGGCACGAACGCTGGCTGTCGCCCAAATATCTGTGCGGTGAAAGTTACGGGGTGTTCCGGGCCGCCGGTCTGGCCGATGCATTGCGGGCCCAGTACGGAATGTATTTGAATGGCCTGATTCTGGTTTCCGGGGTATTGGATTTCGCCACCATCAGCGGAGACACGGGGAATGACTTGCCATATCCCCTGATTTTGCCGGCGTATACGGCGGCAGCGTTTTACCACCACAAATTGCCGTCCGATCTCCAGGCGGATTTGGGCAAGGCCCTGGCCGAATCACGGGCGTTTGCCGGCGGTGAATTCACGGCGGACCTGCAGCAGGGCGCCGGGCTACCTGAGGATGAACGCCAGAAGGCGGTGGCGGAACTGGCTCGCTTGACGGGCCTCAAGCCGCAAATCATCCAGGACAATAACTTGCGGCTGGACGAAGGTGTTTTCCGGAAGCAATTGCTGCATGACGAGGGTTTGATTCTGGGTGCATACGATGCCCGCCTGACCGGACGTGATGGCGACCCGGCGTCGCCGTATCCGGGTTTTGATCCGTCCAGCACCGCGGTAATGGGACCTTTTTCCGCAGCCATGAATTCGTATGTGCGGAGCGAATTAAAATTCGAAGATGACTTGCCGTATGAATTGCTGGCCGGGGTGCAACCATGGAATTATGGCGCAAAGAATTCCTACGCCAACGCCAGCGCTAAACTGGCGGACGTAATGAATGAGAACCCCTACCTGAGAATCCTGGTGCTCGGCGGACGCTGCGACCTGGTCTGCCCGATTGACACCATCAAGCACAGCCTCGGCCATATGCCGCTGGCCCCGGCGCAGCGCGGAAATATTCACTACGCGGAATTTGACGCCGGTCACATGATGTACATCAATCTTCCCGACCTGCAAAAGATGCAGCGCGAGCTGACTGCGTTCCTTGAACCTTGATCCAGCCTGGCACAGATTTGCCGGCGGCGCGGCTTAATTAATCCCGGTGGTAATTGAGCCCGGCGGCGGCTGTTGCCAATTGAAACGGATCGGTACTAATGCGGTGGGGATGCCCGGCGGCTCGCGGGCGGGATTGTAAAAAGTTGGATCAAATCCCCAGTTACGGGTGGGGGGATCATAATAGGCTCCTGGCATCTGAAACTGGTTGGTCGCCATCTGGCTGGCGAAAAGACACACTATGGAAGTATTGTAGGTTAGCGTGTCACCGCTCCAGTTCTCAAGCAAGCGGGTCAGGTTATGAACCCCGCCGCTAAAAGTACTGGCACTGGTGCCGGTGGAGGGAACGTTTCCCGTAACGATCGCGGCATTCAGAGTCGTGTTGGCTCCCGGGCGTAAAGTGTAGGAGCTGCCGCTCAGACTGTCATTCCAATTGGCCGAAAGGATTGTGATCGAATCACTGAGCAAGGCCGCCGGGACCGTATAGCCATTTGTCGTCGCGCCAATGCCCAGGGAATAATTAACGCCATTAGTGGTGGTATTGTAGTTACCCCAGATGTAAAGCGGATTCTGCGTTGCGACCGTAAAACCAATATTGTTGTTATACGGCAACCGGGAGGCATTGGTCAGCCGCACCACGGAAAGTTTGTTGGTTCCAATATTGCGCTCATCGGCCACGTAAAGAATCAATGGATAATTGTCGTTAATTGCCTGCATTTTATTCGTCAGGATCGTATTAGTTAAACACCAACTGGCATAGGCTCCAACGTCAATTTGGGTGACAAACATTGCGGTCTGATGCTCGCGTTGGTCGGCGAAAGTATTGGTGAGATTCAAGAACGGTAGGGAAATGCTATTTTGAGTGATATTGCTGGCACTGTTCCATTGGTTGACGTTCGTCTGCAAGAGCCCGGTCGTGGCGTTGGTAATCAGAAAGCAGTAGGGCGACGGATCATTGGCCGGGACCGTTTGATTGTAAGAGTTCTGCAGGGTTAAATAAACCGCGGGATTAGTGCCGGAGGAGGCACCCGGTGAATTGGTTACCAACAAAACCACCTGGGCTTCGTAATATTCCATCTGCTGTCCAACGGCCGATGTCGGTGTGATCACTGAGGGATTTTGGATCTGAATGATGGAGTGGGTATTTGTCATCGGGATCGAAAGTCCAATACTCACCACGTCCGTGGAACTGCCGGCATTGTAGGTTGTGTTCTGGTTATAACTGTAGGTCAGGCCGCCTCTGCCCGGTGATTGGATCACCGAACAGCAGGTCACGCCACCGTTAAAAGTGAGGGAGGCACCACTACCTGCCCCGGTGCAAATATCAGCGTTGGAATGAGTCCGGCCGCTGATGGTCATGGTGGCGCAGTCACTGAACTCCAGCTCCCCATTGTAAAAGATCGCGTAGGTATTGATGGGCACGAGGGCAAGCAAGACATCCTCCTGGGCAGTGCCCACGACACCATTGTAGTCGCTGGCGTATGAGCCAGGCATCGTGACATTCGAGACGATGCGGTAAATGATGGAATTGCTGGTGGCGTATTCATTGGTGTATTGCGTCGGCAAGGGGCCGGAATAATTCGTCAGGTAGCCCACGTAAATGGAGTTGCTGGCGGAAGTGGGATCGTAAAAGTTAAACTGTCCAAAATAAGAGCTTTCGTTGGTATTCGGGCAAAGCTGCCGGTAAGAATTGTTAGCGATGTTGTTGCTGACTTGCTGGAGTCCGGCCGCCTCAAAATCATAGGCCAGTTTGGCATAAGCCTTTTCCGTGGCAGCCTCGGCGGCATTCTGGCACATCGAGAGCTCGTTGCTGCGCATGTTTAGATTGGAAGTGGAGTAAGTAAAACTGAGCACGCCGGCGAGAATGAGCGCGCTGGCAGCGCACATGCACATCACCATCAGGATGATGTAGGCGCGGGTTGATTTGGGAATGAAGGCGTTGATTTTCATGGTCCGTCAGGCAGGTGCGGGGTGGCCCGGCAATCAATACGATAATAGTTAAACAACTGGTTCGAGCCGACCAAGGTCAAAGGATAAATGAATTCACAAAACTGCAGCGTGGTGTGGATCACGCTTTTATAGGTGGAACTAAACTGGTTTGTGCCATTAAAGCTTTCGCTCTTGAAATAAAGGCTGTTGATCAAGTTCGACGCCACGACATAACTGACCTGGTTGGTGCTGACATATCTCCACAACATGCCGTTGTTGACATTGGTGTGGCTCAAATCAAAGGCGTAAATGATGAATTTAGTATAGTCAATGGAATCGTTCGTGCCGACCAAGATGGGGTAAAGCTGCAGAGCCGTGCCTTGAAAAGTACCACTGGTAATGGCCGAAAAAGTGGTGAAATCGGTGCCTGAAATGGTGCCGATATTGTAGCCCTTGGCCATCCGAATGTCGTTTAGCATCTGATTCACCGCAATACGCGAGTTGTTGCTCGCCCCCGACTTGGCGGTCAGGTATTGATTTTCCTCGAATCCGATAAGATTAGCCGCCACCAAAGCCCCCATTACCACCAGCATCAGGGAAAAGGCGATCATGACCTCCACCAGCGTCATGCCTGAAAGCCGACGTTTGCGCTCGCAAGTCCGGTCACCCGGAGGACATTGGATTTTCATGATCTTAGAAAGTTTGCGGGGCGCGATTGTCCGGCGAAATGATGGTGGTGACGGTATTGGTGAAATAAAGGTTGCTGGCGCGTATCCAGAAGGGCCAAACCGTTTGCACTTGAACCACCTGTTCCTGATCATTGGAATTGCCGTTGAGGCTCACTATAGAGATGGTCACATAATTCGTCGCCATCACATAGTTTGTGCTCTGATAGGGCACATCAAGGATGTTGGTGGTAAAACCGGTTAATATATAGTTTGGCGGGCCGCTGACAAAAGTCGCGCCCATCAAATTCAGGTTGGTCAGCTCATTCACGGGCGGGGTTTGGGCCGGATCCCAGACCGTCGCGCGCGCTTGCTCGATGGTTTGCATCGCCAATGCCTGAGCCGCCAATGAGTAGCCCGTCCACTCCACCCTTTGGCCGGACTGCTCGTAGGCCATAATGATTCCGCCGAAAACCATAGCCACGATTAAAGCCGAAATCGCGACCTCGATGAGGGTAAAACCAGCAGAACCGCGACGTCGGCGCAGCGCGAGATGACGGTTCATCATCGCGTCGCCAAGCCAATTCGGCTTCGCTATACCGTGGCCGGGATTCCTGATTTGAAAATGCATACGCCTAAAACCTAGGCACGGAAAAGCAGGAAATGCGCCACTTTTGATTGGGAGGTTGTGACAGCGAGGGAACAAATGACGCATAAAAGCGCTGCAAAGCCCGTTCCGGCGGTCCTAATCGACAGCGCAGATGTATTTCAAGCCATTTTAAATCAACCAGTTGCTCGCCAACTAAAGCGGCTGGGCTGTGACTCCGTCTACAAGGTGTTCACCAAGCCGACCAAGAGCCCCGAATTGTACCTTTGATCTTGGGGGTAAGAGGCGGCATCAGGCTGGCCGTGTTAAAATTAATATCAAACCCCCACCGCCGGGTCGGTGGATTGTAGACGGAGCCTGTACCCGGCCAAAAGCTGGTGGCATACTGGCTGGGAAACATCACGACGATCGAGCCATTGTAGGCCAGCGTTTGTCCATTCCAGTCTTCGAGCAACCGGAGAAAGTTTTCCACCCCGCCACTGTAGTGGGTGCCATTCGATGGCACGATCCCTTCCAAGGTGGCGGCGTTGATGCACATACTGGCAGCAGGACGCGACGCGAGCAAGGTGCCTGAATTGTAGGTGTCCGACCAATTGGGGGAAAGAACCGTGACCGCGTCGCCCATGAGGGCCGCAGGATAAGTGTTGGTGGTATCGCCCAGAGTCGTTGATGTTTGGACGCCATTGGTGGTGATGTTATAGTTGCCAAGAACATAAATTGGCAGTGGCGTTACGAGTGTCAAACCTGAGGGAGGCAACCGTGAGCCGCTGAACATCCTGACTGCGGGCAGCTGGCTGGCGGTGCGCGGGACGCTACTGTAAACGTAGATTGAATTGATACTTTGCGGTGAAATCTGGGTGCTGCCGCTGGTCTTCAGGCTGTTGTAATAGTTGCCATAATGAAAGACTCCGAGGGTATTGGTGAAATAATTTGTATTAGCCAGCCACAGATCGAGATTGGTCACATTGATTTGGACCGCCTGGACTGTGGCAGCCTCGCGATAATCGTAGAAGGTGACATTGGTTACGAATGAATAGTAGGAAAAGGTATTGGTCACCGTCGTCGCGCCGACGGTGGTGATGCTCGTAATAGTCGACACATCCGGCTGGACATAAGACAGATAATTGGGGCCGTTTTGAGGATTCTGATAATAAACGTAAATGTTGGTGCTGGAGACTCCGTTGGTGGTAATGATGGCGATCCCGTTGGCAGCAGCATTGGCGTTGGAGACGACCAGATCCGCCTGATTTTGCAGAAAATTAGTTCCGTTACCCGAATAGGTCGCGCCAAAATTCGGCGCGGCATAAGCTGGCGGAGCCGGATCCAGGATGGGCAGCACGTTGGTGGGATTGTTATTCCCGGTGGCGGCGCCAATTGGCAGGGTCAAAACATTCGCATTCGCCAATGGGTTATTGTTGGTAATCGTAAAAACCACGTTTCCGGTGCGGGTCGCGCTGGGATCGTTGGTGCTGCGCTGAAGGAAGACTCCCGAAGCTGCTTCCACGTAATTGCTGAATACCAAAGCCGAGGAGCCCGAACCGGAACCAGTCGCCCAAATCGCATTGTTAGAATGGACATGGCCGTTAATGTTCATCCCGGCACCTGGATTGATCTCCAAGTCCATGTTGTAAAAGATCGCGAATTGGAATAGCGGAATGAGGGCAAACTGGATCGTTTGGCAAATGGTCGCCGAGAGATTCTGGCCCTGGTTGAGCGGCGTGGCAGTGCTGGCAACGGTGCAGGGCATGACGAAACCGTACAGGCCGGCAAATTGCGAGCCCAAATTAGTGGCACTGGTGGATTGCTGGCCAATATAAACCGAGGCGGCAACACCCGCCGAAGCACTGGGGTCACCGTTCGTCGCACTGAACTGAAAGTTGATCGGCCAACCGGAGGTGGGCGGGAAATTTGTCTGGTAGGAGGCGGCTGAGCCAAGATTGCCGTAATTGAAGTCCCGCATCATGTAAGCCATGATATTTTCCGTGGCCGATTCAGCGGCATTTTCCGATTGATTGAATAGGTTGTTGCGGACGGTGATGCGGGCGTTGGTTGAGCTCCACGAGAGCAAACTCGCGAATACAATCAATAAAACCACCAATAGCGCCATGACCACGAGCAACCCGTAGCCGGACTGCCGGCTTCGCCGCAAAGATTTTAAGGTGAATCGCATATCGGTAAAATCAATCGTTGTCCCGGGGGGTAATCCGCGTGTTCAAACTGTAATAATTAAAGGAGTTTGCCGCGCTTCCCCCAATAATGCCGATCGGATATTGCCACTGATAAAACTGCAACATAACGTGAATCACCGGATTGTTCACATAGTTGGTTTGCACGGTGCCCTGGTAATTTTCCGCAAAGAAGCAGTAATAATTGGTTACAAAATGGGCGATCGGGACAAAGGGGGAGTTGGCGTAAGAAGTCGCCGCGCTGTTGCTGAAACTGTAAACATTCGTGGAGGTCGGATCCTGATAATAAATCAAGAAGTTGGTGTCGGCCGCATTGGTGTATTCGATCTCCAAGGCATTGCCCTCCTGCAACGAACCCAGGGGCGCCTGGGCGAACGTGGCGCCGTTGGTTGCGTTGAAGGTCCCCACCAAAACGACTTTGCCGGCCCGAATATTATCTCGGATATCATTCATCGTCTGGCGGCCGCTCGTCGTGGCACTCAACATTGTCGCCCCCAAGGTCGAGACGCGCATCGCAAAAAGCTGCAGACCGATAATGGCCAGAACCACCGTCGAAAAGATCAACATCGTGATCATCATTTCGACCAAAGTAAACGCGGCCCCGGGCTCGCGCATGCGCACGGACTTGATGTTGGTGGCCAGATTCATTGGTTTGAGGTCCTTACGAGGATGGACGTATTGGTATAGATTTGCCCCGTCAAATAAAACTGCCACACCGCATCCGACCGGATCTGGCGCACATAGGGATTGACTGAAATAGTGGTAATAGTGACATAATTTGTGACATAAAACGCGAAATCAGAGGAACCGGGAAAACCTTTTGAAGGCACATCCAGCACGTAGTTTGTTCCACTAAAAACCTCATTTGTGTCAGGCAATTCATCAAATGCCCCCGGGAAATTTGAAGTCATGGGGTAACCATGGGGGTTCCAGTTCGCTGCCCGCGCCTGCTCCGCTCCTTGGGACGCGTACGACTGCGCCGCCAATGAAATCGAGGACCACTGCACCATGCGGTTGGCTTGCACATATCCGTAAATGATGCCGCTTGAAACCAGCGAGAATACCAGAAGAGATATCAATATCTCTGCCAGAGTAAACCCACCGGCGGTTTTGTGCTTGACTGTGTTGGCTGAAATATGCGGCATAGGATTAGAACCTGAGGGTTCTGTTCCAGCAATTTCAAGCAGCCCTTGTGCCAAGGGGCGAAAGAGGAATCTTCGTTAACTTTCCAGACTGTCCATGAATATGACAGGCAGTGTCCACTTACTGTGGGCGACTTAGTTTCGCGGTGGAGAGGATTTCACAAAACTCGTTTCGCGCAGGTAGATCGGGGTCAAGGCTTCGCCGGAAATAAAGTCACTGCGCCCGGCCGCGAGCCGCGCCACAGCTGCCGCGCCGGGAAAAAGCACCTCAACGGGGTTGGTGGCCGCCGGTCCGACAACAATTTCGCCAGCACGCTGTCTCATTTCAATTTCCGCCGCCGGGACAATCTTCAAGGGTGAAATCTCGGAACGCCGCTCCGCCGATATTTGCCATTGGGCGACATAGAATTCTCCGCGCTGGGCATCCACGATCAAGTTGACCAGGCCAAATACTTTCTCTGCCTGCGCGCGTACGGCGATCGCATCCGCGCTGGAGACAGCCAGCAATTTGATTTGGCGCGCCAACTGCCAGCCCTGGGCCAGAGCGATCGCGGCCCGAATCCCGGTGTAAGAGCCCGGTCCAAGGCCGATAGCCAGGGCCTCAACCTCCTCGCGTTTTATGCTTGCTGCCTCAAGCACCTGTCCAATGAGGCCAAATGCATTCGTAGCCCGACCGCCGGTGGCCTCCGCCACGGCCAGTACGACTCCGCCGCGCGCAATCGCGACACTGCGTAAAGCGGAGGAAAACTCAAGCGCCAGGAGCGTCATAAATGATTTTGCGTTCGTCCGAGTCGATGATTTCAAAGCTCACCGTGATCAGCCCCGGCGGGCGTGATTGCTGATCGAATACCCGCTGGGCCCATTCAATCACCGCCACCCCGTCGGGGGACAAGTATTCATCGATGCCGGCGGCTAAAATCTGGGCCGGTGATTCCAGCCGGTAAAGATCCAAGTGAAACAACCTTAAACGGCCGCCGGCATACTCATTCACCAGGGTGAAGGTGGGCGAATGAACGCGGGCGGTGATGCCCAGTCCCTTCGCGAACCCGCGAACCCATTGGGTCTTGCCGGCGCCTAAATCGCCGTTCAAGGCAATGACCACCCCATGCCGGGCAGTCCGGGCCAATTCCGCACCCAGCGATTCCGTGTCGGCCGGACTATGCGAAATGAACGTAACCGTTGGCATTCAAAGGGCGCGAACCAATTCTGTCGCGGATCGTGATTCCCTCGCCCGGCACAATTTTGCCGATGCAACTTAATTTCAATTTTGGAAACGCTTGCTTCCACTCGTCGAGGAGTTTGACGGCATTTTTGGGATTGATTGTGAAGAGCAGTTCAAAATCCTCCCCGTCGCCGAGCGCGGCAGCAAGGGCGGGTTTGGCTGCTGAATGTTCCTTGGCAAGCAATTTGGCGGCACGAGAAATCGGCACTGCGGTTTTCAATAACTCGGCTCCCACCCGGCTGGCGAGCAGGATGTGGCGCAGATCGCCGGCCAGCCCGTCGCTGACATCCATCATGGAGTTGATGGAGAAATGCTCCGCCAGCCAGCGTGCTTCGGAGAGGCGAGGCTCGAAATCAAGGTGTTTTCCAGCCAGCGAGCCACCGAGTTCTCCCGTTACAAATATCGCATCACCAGCGCGCGCACCACTACGCAGGATCAGCCGGCCGCGGGGAACCGTCCCAAGCAGGGCGATGGAAATGAGAATGCCCGCGGGATTGGAGGTGGTTTCCCCGCCCGCGACAGCCACCTGGTAAACGGACGCCAGGCGGTTTAAACCCGCGTAAATTTCGCTGATGTATTCCGCATCAAAATCCGGCGGCAGCGCCAGGGTAACCAACACGGCCGTCGGCGTTCCCGCCATGGCGGCGATATCGCTTAGACATCGGGCCAGCGCTTTGCGTCCGATTTTCTGCGGGGGCGTTTCCCGGGTGAAATGAACCCCCTCAACCACGGCATCGGTCTTGAACAAAACCAGGTTTTGCGGCGAGCCCAAATCCAGGACGGCGCAATCGTCACCCGCTCCCACCACAACCTGATCATTGGTGGGTAGCGAAGGCGCCAGCCGGGCGATCAAATCAAATTCCTTCATGGCATCATGGGAAGTTTATGCCCGATTTTATCGACAACAATCAACACAACCAGATTGGCGGCGTTAAAAAGCGAGTGGGCGAGGACGGGGGCGGCCAGGCGCCCAGTTTTTTTATAAAGCCAGGTAAAGACAAGGGCGAGAACAAACAGCGGCAGGAAAATCGCCGGATCAAAATGAATCAATGCGAACAGCAAGCTCACGCCAAACCAGGCCGTCTTGGGCCAGCCGAGCTCGCTGACGAGCGGGAAGAGCATGCCGCGAAAAATGAATTCCTCAGCGACCGGCGCAATCACCACGGCAAAAAAAACAAAATAACCAAGGGACCACTTGGATTGCGCGTCAAGCAGCATTTCCACCGCCCGCTGATTTTCCGGAGGGTAACCCATTTTCATCAGCATCAATATGGACAGGTTTTGCAGCGGCCAAACGACGACCAGGGTCGGCAGCAAAATCACAGAGGCCAGGAGCAGGGACCGAACGAGCCCGGGTTCGCGGAGACCAAAGGCATCACGCCAATCCACTGCGTGCATTTTCAGAAAAATAAACATCAATACCCACGTCATGCCCTGAAGACTGAGGGTACCGAGCAGAACATTGGGAAAACTGTCCGGGGACTTGAAAGCGGGCACCCCCGTGGATTGCAACGCCAGGGCTGTGAGCGACGCAAGACAAAAGCTGCCAAACAGGGCACCGATAAACATCAGCACCAACTCCGGCTGCCACGGTCTTTTGAACAACATCACTGCAGCTTAAACCAGGGCCGCAAACGAGACGATTTAAAAATCCCATCACTGCCTCCGGCCGGGCGGAAGTCCAGCACCTCAAAGAGGCCGGGCCATCAGACCACGCAACGCGATTTCTCTGGAGCTTGGCCCCGGGAAACAGGATGTTTAAATGGTCATGTCTGCTCATCCCAAACATCGCAACCGGCTGGCAGGGGAAAAATCGCCTTATCTCCTGCAACACGCTCCTAATCCGGTGGATTGGTTCGCCTGGAATGAAGAGGCGTTCGCGAAGGCGCGCAGTGAGAATCTGCCCATTTTTTTGAGCATTGGTTACTCGACCTGCCATTGGTGCCATGTCATGGAGCGCGAGAGCTTTGAGGATGAAAAAATCGCCGCCTTTTTGAAGACCCACTTTGTCAGCATCAAGGTCGACCGTGAGGAGCGGCCCGACGTGGATAAAATTTACATGACCTTCGTGCAGGCCACGACGGGCAGCGGCGGCTGGCCGATGAGCGTTTTCTTGACGCCGGCATTGAAGCCGTTTTTCGGCGGGACCTATTTTCCGCCGACCGGCCGTCACGGCCGGCCGGGATTCCTGCAACTACTGGAACAAATCGCCGGTTTGTGGAGGGAGCGCCGGACGGAAATTGTCGCCTCGGCGGATGAACTGCACGCGCGGCTGGAATTGTTCACCGCGCGCGACGAAAAGAAGGATTCCACGCTTGCCGCAGAAACCGTTCGGAGCGCGGCGGAACAATTCAAGCGGGCCTACGATGCGGTCAACGGCGGGTTCGGCCAGGCGCCCAAGTTTCCTCAGCCCGGAATTCCCTTGTCCCTGTTGCGCGCCGCCAAACGTTTTGGAGATAAGGGTGCCCTTGGAATGGTTTTACATACCTGCGAGCGGATGGCCGCCGGGGGAATCCATGATCAACTTGGCGGTGGTTTTGCGCGTTATGCGGTGGACACGGGCTGGCTGGTGCCCCACTTCGAAAAAATGCTCTATGATAACGCCCAACTGGTTCAACTATTTCTTGATGCCTTTCTGGCTGGCGGCGACCCCCGACACGCCGAAACCGCGCGCGATATCCTGGACTACGTTCTGTGCGATATGACGCATCCCGCCGGCGGATTTTATTCCGCCGAAGACGCCGACAGTGAGGGGCATGAAGGTAAATTTTATTGCTGGACCACCGCCGAACTCTCGCGCCTGCTGACCAACGAAGAATACAACGTGGCGGTGAAATGTTTTGGAATCACGCCCGCCGGCAATTTCCTCGATCACAGCCATCCCACCCCCTTGCCCGGTCAAAATGTTCTCAGCCTTGTGCAACCTGCGGAAGCCGAGGGAGGGCCATCGTCCGCCAACGACCGGGTGCTGCTGGCTGCCGCCAAGGCAAAAATGCTGGGCGCGCGTGCCAAACGGGTGCGCCCGCACCTGGATGACAAGATTCTCGCCTCCTGGAACGGGCTGATGCTCGGCGCTTTCGCTCGTGCCGGGGTGATTTTGGGCAATGAAAAATATCAAGCGGCAGCGCGCAAAAACGTTGAGTTCCTGCGGAAGGAACTCTGGGACGAGCAAAATCGCGCACTTTTTCACCGTTGGAGGGAAGGAGAACGCGACCAGGTCGAATTACTTGAGGGCTATGCCTTTGCGCTCGACGGAGTGATCCACCTTTATGAAACCACCCTCGTGCCGGCGGACTTGGATTTTGCAATAAAGCTGGCGGAAGCGATGCTGGCAAAGTTTTACGATGCGGCCAACGGCGGTTTCTGGCAAACGCTGGCGGGCGCACAGGACTTGATCCTCCGCGTAAAGGACGATTACGATGGGGCGGAGCCCAGCGGCAATTCCGTGGCCACAATGGCGATGCTAAAACTTGGGGCCATCACGGGCCGCGAAAAGTTCACACAGGCCGCGGAAGCCACGTTGCAACTCTTTGCCCACCGACTGCAGGCGCAACCAGCTGGGCTGGCCGGCATGTTGCAAGCACTGGATTTCCGGCTCGACGAGCCACGCCGCGTCGTCATTGGGGGCGTCTCGGACTCGCCCCAATTCAAAGAGTTGATCCAGGCTGCTCATTCGATTTATGAACCCAATAAAATTGTGATGGGCAACAAGGGAGCCGTTGAGCCATTCGCCCAAACACTGACCGCGAAAACAGCTGCCACCGCTTGGGTCTGCAGCGGCCAGGCGTGCCAACCGCCCGCTCAGGATGCCGCAACTCTGCGCCAGGCACTGACGGCTTAAACCACGCCACCGTTCGGGGAGATTGATTTTTGAAACGCTTTTCCGTTCGCGGCTTCACCCTGATTCCGGTTAAATAAAACCAACTGAATGGACGACTTTGAAACAAGATTTGGCGGCATTGCCCGCCTTTATGGCCAGGCTGGATTGCAAAAATTGCGCGACTGCCACGTGGGGGTGGTGGGCATCGGTGGGGTCGGTGTCTGGGCGGTCGAGGCGCTGGCAAGGTCGGGCGTCGGTGCATTGACCTTGGTGGATTTGGATGAGATCTGCGCGACGAATATCAACCGCCAGTTGCATGCCCTCACGGAAACCGTTGGCCAGCCCAAAGTGGAAACCATGGCCGAACGCGTCCGCTCGATCAACCCCGCCTGCCGGGTGGTGACCCGCCAGGCATTTTTCAATGCCCAAACCGCCCCCGAAATCCTAGCACCGCACTTTGATTTCATTTTCGATGCGATTGACAGCGTGACCGACAAGGTGACTCTCCTGACTTTTTGCCGGGACAAAAAGCTGCCGGTAATTTCCGCCGGCGGCGCCGGGGGGCAGCGCGATGCCAACCGGGTCAAGATCGCCGATCTGGCAAAAGTTTCCCACGACCGGCTGTTGGGCGAGGTCCGCAGAAGGCTCAGAAAGGAATACGGCTTTCCAACTGACGGATCATCGATGGGCATTGACTGCGTGTTTTCAGCCGAATTACCGGTGTTTGCTCAATCCGATGGCACCGTGGGTTGCTCACGCCCCGAAGTTGAGCCGGGATCCCGGCTTAATTGTAATGGCGGACTCGGCTCAGCGACCTTCGTGACAGGTGCCTTCGGGTTTGCGGCCGCAGGCTACATCGTGCGAAAAATCACCAGGGCTTGATGGCAGGCATCTGAATAGTCATGAACCAGAAAAAACGCGCAGGAAGTTTTCCTCCACCTGCGCAGCCAAATCGTGCGACGGCAGCCCCAGAAATTTCGCAAGCTCTTCATAAACCACCACCAAGTTGGCCGGATGATTCAGTAGTCTGCCTTCCGCGGTCTCGAGGGAAAAATGATTTAATTCCGGGGGTAATAGCTGGTCCGGTGCATCCGTCTCAATGAGGAGGCGGTCCGGCGGAACGTGTTTGAAGGTCTCGCGCTGCCTCTGTTTGCGCTCGTTCAAAAAATACCCCGGGAAACTAAAATAGGCGCCCAAACGGGCCAGGCCGGGAACCATTTCAAGGGGGCCGCCAAAACTGTGGAGCACCCATCCGCAGTCCGGTCGCGCATGGTCGCGCATTAACTCATGCAATCGCCCCCAGGCCTGCAAACAGTGAATGCTAACCGGACGATTTCGCTCGGTGGCCAGACGCAGCTGGACAAGAAAGGCGGCCTCCTGATTCTCGTAGGATAACCCCGGCTTCCACCGGTCCAAACCAATTTCACCGACCATCCCGGGCGTCTCATCCAGAAATCCCGCAAGAACTTTTTCCCAATCCGCCGTTCGCTCCTGCAAATACCATGGGTGATAGCCATAGCTTGGTAAAACAATTGGATTCTCACGCGCAAGGGCGCGGACCTGTGCCCAGTCGCTTTCAGACGATCCATTGACCACCGCGCGAACCACACCGACCGCCGCACACTCAGTCAACAATTGCATTTGACGGCCGGCAAAACGGTCGTCTTGCAAGTGGTTATGAGCGTCGTAAAGCTTCACGGTCCGGACAGAGCGGCAGGGGCCGATTGCAGTTGCCCACGGTTCCTTTCTGTTTCTGCGAATTGCCGGATATACTCCCTGACCCGGGCAAGGGCGTTACGTCGGTTGGGAGTCAAATGCTGGGTAATCCCGAGCGGAGCTAGAAAATCCGGCTCCAGTGCCACAATTTCCGCCGGCAATTGATCACTGTAAAAATCGCAAAGCAATCCCGCGACAGCTTTGACAATGAGTGAATCGGAATCGCAATTAAAAAAACAACGACCGGAGCGGCTCTCCGCCATTAGCCAAAGTTTAGCCAGACAGCCAGGAACCCGGTTGCTTTCGACCTTGAATTCCACTGGGAGCGGCGGGCGAAATCTGGCTTTTTCGAGCAAAAAAACCAGCCGATCCTGGCCATTTTTAAACGCGACCAGCTCCGCCGTGATTTGATTTTGTTTTTCCGCGAGGCTCATGGCGCGGAAACCGACTCAAGATTCCGGGTGGGACTCTCCGGATTGACCGTCGCTGTGCTCGTCAGAGTGTTCCTCAGTCCGTCCTTCATGGTGCTCTTCAGCCGAGTCATCATGGTGACTGGCTTCGGGGTCGTGCGTTTCCTCCGCATGCTGCGGCTGATCATGGGACGGCTCGTGAGCCGGTCCTGATTCGGGACGGGTCCGGGGAAAATCCTGGCGAGAGCGCGAATCGCCGCGGGAATGTCCCCGGTGCGGTTCCGATGAATGCGACTGCCGCGGAGGTTGGATGCGCCGGAGCGCCCGGCGCAGATTATCGAGTTCCCGTTCATCGGCCAGTTTCTGGCGTTCGGCAACCTCGACCAGTTCCAGAATTTCGTCAATCCGGTCAACCAGCTCGCGCAGGCCTTCGGCAATTTCGGTGGCATGCGCCACCGCTTGGTGAATCGCGGAGGTATCGGCCGGGCGAAAATCAGCGGGTTTGACCCAGGGTTTGAGCGGCGGGGGATCTTGCCGACGCTCATGCCGATGTGGTTGAATTGGTTGAGGGCGGGCGGGAGACACAGCCTCTTCGGCGGCCGACGCCGATGGAATGCTTTCAGGAGCCGGAGCGGCCGGAGGCACTTCGGGCGATTGAGGAAACTCGGTCTGCCCTTCGGGAGGAGCACCGGTTTCGGCGACTGGCTCGTCGGGATGGGCAACATCCCCCGCAATGGGCGGTTGGCCCGGTTCATTGGTCGGACGCGGGCCGCGTCCGCGTCCACGCCCGCCTCGGCGGCCGCGACGACGATTGTTGGGGCGGCGAGCCGCGGGAGGCAAATTCAGGTTTGATTGTTCGTCTGGCACAAGTTTACTCGATGGAAGAATGAACGCTCGCCGGGCAAATGCAAAGCCGAATCATCTCTCACTTTTTAACGAATAGGGCAAGGGCGGCGGTATGGCTGTGCAGGAAATTCTTTTGCCCGATGGGGCCGATTTCGCCGTTGCAGAAAAAACCGGCGAGGCCGAGCGGGCCAAAATGATCCTGCACCAACCCGGCATCATGGCTCGTGCGGCCAAAAAGGTTTTTGCCCCGCCCGGTACAACAAAACAGGCAGCCGCCATAAACCTCGCTGTCGCCAAGATTCGTGCGGGCCGCCTCCAGCAAGTCGTTCATGTCCTGTGAGGCGGAGGTCGCGTCACGACGTTGGAATTGGATGGTCTGCCCAGCGCGCGGCAGTGCTCCCACGGCCAGCACACCGGAATTCGGATCGCCGCCGATCAAATTTCGAACTAGAAAATCACCGCGATGAAAATCCTCGAGGTATTCGTTAACGACGAGGCCGATAAATAAATTGCCGCGAGCCTGTTGTTGCTCAGCGGGCGGCAGCTGGTTGACTGTTTCCGCCAGCACGGCATAGGCAGGCCGGTTGCCAATGTGGCGGATGAGATTTTGCTCCACGCGGGTCAGAGTCCAGGTCTCGCCAATCGGCGTGCAGCCCTGGGCAACCACCCCATTCACCGCGACGTCTCCGCCTACGGCGATCGCCACGCCACCATCTTCAAACACCTCGCCGTCAACATAGATTTGCGTCAGGGGCTCGGGAAAGTTGCCGCTCGCAAGTCCGCCAAAGACCGGGAGTGAAGGGTAATTAAGGTTCCAGGAACGCAACCAAGCTTCCGCATCCATGTGGAAAGGGTCCAGAAATGCCAGCCAACCGTTCACTTGGTCAGGTGCGAGGCCGGTTTCCACCGGCCAAAAATTCTTATCCTCCGCGGCCTCAACTTGCGGCTGCGTAAAGCGCACCAGCTTGAGCTTGGCGCCCGGCAAAGAATAGAGGCAAAGCACCAAGCCTCCCGCGCTTTCGATCTCCTCCGCGCCGGCAATCACCCCGCTGCTGGAGCAGCCAGCCAGCAATGGAACTTGCGCGTGTACCCGCAGGATTTCCAGGATCTGTTGGGCATGCGGAAAAAACTTGGGGGACATGAAGACAAGGCCCAGGGAAACGTGCTCGGCGCGCAGCCGCGATCGCAGCCGCCGCGCCCAATCCGCCAACCCAACCTCATCCATGCCGTCCGACCAATATGCCGCTATGGAGTGTTCGTTACTCACAATGTCACTTCAACCATGCCACAATTTTTTCATCTTCCCAGATTTTTTCGACAGCCTGCCGTTCCCTCGCCGCGGCCGCGCGGCGGCCGTGGACCAAAACCTCGGCGGCGAAGGGGCGCGCGTTATAGTTTGACGCCATTACAAAGCCGTAAGCTCCAGCGCTCAACAACGCCAGCAAATCACCCTCGCCCACCTTGGGCAAGGGCCGGTCTTTGCAAAAATAATCGCCTGACTCGCAAATTCCGCCAACCACATCCGAAGCAATCATCGCGCCAGCCCTTTTCCGCAACGGGACGATTTCGTGGTAGGCGTCGTAAAAAGCGGGGCGGATCAAATCATTCATGGCCGCGTCCACAATGACAAAGTTCTTTTTGCCTGTGCGTTTCACGTACTCGACGCGCGTCACGAGAATCCCGGCGTTGCCGACAATAAAACGGCCGGGCTCAATCAGGATTTTCAGGTTTAGTGGTTTGAGTAGCGGAAGCAGTCTGGCGGCATAACTTGCCGGCGTCAAAATGCCCCTGGCAGCGGGAGATTTCCACCAGGCCGCCTGACCGCTCGCCAGGGCCGGGTTGTAAACAATGCCCAAGCCCCCGCCGGGACTGAAAAACTCCAGCCGGTGTTTTGCCGCCAGTTTCTGGATCAGGGGCAGCACTTTTTTAACCGCCATCTCGTAGGGCGCCACCTCGGTCAATTGCGAGCCGATATGCATCTGGAGGCCCCGCAGCCGGATATGTTTCAACCTTGCCGCGCGAGCATAAATGCCCTCGATGTTTTCGAACGCGATCCCGAATTTATTTTCGTAGGTGCCGGTCGTGATTTTGGCATGTGTCCCGGCCTCGACGTTCGGGTTGACCCGAACTGCGATTGGCGCGATTTTCTTAAGTCGCGTGGCCACGCGATTGATGCGCGCGATCTCCGGCTCGCTCTCGACGTTAAAGCAATAAATTCCTCGTTGCAGCGCGAATTCAATTTCACCCTCTGATTTGGCCACGCCCGCGAAGACGCATTTCCGGGGATCGCCGCCCGCAACAATCACGCGTTCCAGTTCACCCGCGCTCACGACGTCAAAACCACTGCCAAGATTGGCCAGCACGCGCATCACCGAAAGATTTGAATTCGCCTTCATCGCGAAACAAATCAGGTGGTCCAGCGACGCCAACGACGCGTCCAACTTCCGGAAATGATCCGTCAACGTATGTTGCGAATAGATGTAGAGGGGAGTGCCAAACTTTTCCGCCAGCGCCTCGACTGCGACGTCTTCGCAGAACAATTTGGTGCCAACATAACGAAAATCATGCATCAAACCAGTTTAAGGTCCGCGCGCGAAAACTCAAGGATCAGAAATCATTCGGCAGTGCTGTCCGCAACTGTCGCGGCGGCGCCCAAGAAAAAAGCCCGCCGGAGCAATCCGGCGGGCACAATAAGTCAAAGCCTTATTATTGGCCTTTTAAAATCGCTTCCCGTTGGCTGAAATAATCCATCGGCGAAATTTGATTCGCACTATATTTGGCGTCGAGCGCTTGCAACTGGGCTTGCTGATCGGCCGAAATCGGCAGGGGCGGCGCCGACGGCGAAGGTGCAGCGGGGACAATGACTATGGGAGCAACCGGAGCCGGAGCCTCGGGAGCAGGGGCCGCAACCGGGGCCGCAACAACCACTGGAGCCGCCGGGCCAGTGACCGCCGGCACGCTTGTCACGGGAGTCGAAACTACTGCGGGGGCCGGAGGCATGCTCTGGAACAAAGCCGCACGAGCTGCCGCTTGGGCAGCATTGTCACCGCCAGTTATGGGAGCATTTGGCGCCGCCTCGGGTGCAGAGAATGGAGCCGAGGGTGGCGCCACAGGCGCAGCCTCTGCAGCTGCCGGCGGAGTGGCCGGGGCCGCAGCTGCCGGCTCGGTGTTCGTGGCTGCCGGACTGGATGAGGATAGTGCCTCTAGCAAGGCAGCGCGGGCTGCTGCCTGCGCCGCATTGTCATCAGCGTAGACGGGCAATGTTTTGGCACAAAGGATGATCGCGCAGAGCGTGCTAAATAGCTTTGGGAATCGCATAGTCTTATTGTTTTTTACGCCAAATAGTGGCTGGAAGCAACTGCTTTTACCGGCGACGCGCTAGTTAATCTACGCCAGAGAAATGGAAAAGGACACACCAACAGGGAAAGGAGTATGACCTGCCATATCTCGCGGCGCGACACTTTGACCCGCTGTCGGATCTGGTTCACGCTCACCCTCCGCAATTTTTTAATCGTCCGCAGACCAATCAAAATAGGCCACGCACAAGCCAGCCGAAGTCGAAATTGGCTGAAAGGCAGCGTATTGGTGTAGCGCCAGCCGGCGCCGAGATGCCCCTCCGCTTTGTCCAGATACTCCTCGTAAACGACACGGAATTGAGTCTCCTTCGTTGGTGAAAGCAAACCGGCGGGGATTAATCCAGCCTCGTCGAGGCGCTGGCTCGGCAAATAACAACGGCCATTTTTCAAATCGACCGGCAGATCGCGCAAAATATTCACCAATTGTAACCCCTTGCCGAAACGGATCCCGTCTTCGATCATCTGACGCTCATCCAACCTCACCTCGGGAAAAACATGAGCCCGGCAGATTTTTGTCCAAAATTCTCCCACACAACCCGCCACGCGATAAATGTAATCATCCAATTCCAGCCCCGTTTCCAATGCCATGATTCTTGAGCCACTCGAGCCAGAGGTCAAGGAGCCTGGACCGCCGAACCTTCGCAGATCGAGGATTTGACCGCTGGTGATTGTGCTGAGCACCTCCCGGATCAGATGCTGGTCAAAGGACGGAAATAGTTGCAACAGCGCCAGGTTGTTCTCGATGGTTTCCAGTAAAATCGCCTCGGCGGGTAAGGCCTGTTTTCCGGCTAACCGGCCAAAATCCAACTGTTGCGTGCTCTGGCCCAGCAGCCGCTCCCGATAAGCCTGCAATGCCGCAAGCCGTTCATCAGCCGGCAGCAGATCGGTGTCCGCGATGGTGTCCGCCGTGCGCGCCAGCAGATAGGCCAGGCCGATTTGCGGACGCACCTCCAAGGGCAATACGCGCAAGGTCAGATAAAACGAACGCGAAACCTGCTTCAGCAAGTCGTAGAACGATTCGTTTAGCGGAATTTGGGCCACCAGGTAACTATCGCGAATCCGCGCACACAAATCCAGCCTCGAACGCAGGTGGCTATATAGGAGGGTGTTCCGGAAATAGTACTATGCAGCCCCGATCCGAGCCCGCTGCAATCACCAATTCACCGCCACCGACATTTTTTTGCCAAACCGGTTGGTATAGTGAAGCTGCTTCTGCTGCGCGCCGTATTCGTGGACCAATTTGGTAATCTTGACGTCATAACAGCAATATTCGGCGATCTCCGCCAGCTTGCCTTCCTTGAACCACTGAATGGCCTGCAGTCCCTCGGCGGTTTTTTCCACCCCGAACGTTGCCGTGGCGATGGAATCCAGCGATAATCGATGGTTTAGCGTCTTTTGCAATTCCACCAGCATGTCGAGCGTCGGCAATTGTGCCAGATCGAATGAGGTGTAGCCATGCAGGACCTCGTAATCAAAACGTAGATTATTGAATCCCACAACCAGGTCGGCGCGCTGTAGCTCCCGCAGCAGCTCGTTCACTTGCGGTTCACCGTAAATTTTATACTCGCCGGCGGCACTGCTGTAAGTCACGCCGATACTCATTCCCATCTTCGAAATATTGCCCCAGCCCCCGACTTCATCGGCGGACGCCTTTGTTTCCAGATCAAAATAAACAATGTTCTTTGCCACAGGTCTTAAACTCCACCAACATTAAACAAATTCACCAGCTTGAAAAAATAATTCTGCAACATTCAGTCACTTCTGTCTTAAAAAAATTTTAGGCTTTAAACGGCCCGGCTTTGGACTTAATAATCGCGCATGGCTCTGACACCTTCCACTATGCTGCCGCTGGGCACGCATGCCCCTGATTTCAAACTGCCTGACACGGATGGCAGGATGGTTTCACCGGCGGATTTCCGGGGCAACGCAGCCTTGCTCGTCATCTTCATGTGCAACCATTGCCCTTACGTGATCCACATTCGCACCGGACTGGCGCAACTGGCGCGAGACTACCTGCCCCGCGGCGTCGGGATGGTCGGGATTAATTCAAACGACGTGATCAGATATCCGGCCGATAGCCCGGCGAAAATGAAACAGGAAGCCAACTCAGCCGGTTATATTTTCCCTTATCTTTTCGATGATTCCCAGGCGGTCGCCAAAAATTATCGGGCCGCCTGCACGCCGGATATTTTCCTCTTCGATAAAAATCAGCACCTGGTTTATCGCGGCCAGTTTGACGCCAGCCGCCCGGGGAATGGCTTGCCTGTGACTGGAGCCGATTTGCGCGCCGCCCTGGACGCCGTCCTGACCGGCAAATCGGTTTCGGAAAAACAGACCGCCAGCATCGGTTGCAATATCAAATGGAAATCCGGCAACGAACCGGATTATTTCTGACGACTCATTCCGTCACCAGCGGCATGTACATCGATTGCAGGCCGATGCGTCCCGGGCCCGTGAAGCGATTCCAGAAAATCTGGCCGGCCCCGGCAAACAGACCCTGTGATAGCCGCTGAAAAATCGTATCCATGGTCACCGTGCGGTCTTTGTAAATCCAACCACCGGGTTCAATGTCGATCTGCTCGCCGGGTTTGAGTTCCACTTCAAAAACATTCCCGTAACCATGCAACCATAAAATGCCCTCACTTGCACCTGCCGTGAAGGTATCAATAAAAAAGCCCGTGCCACCCAGCAACATGTTGGCCACCCCTTTTACGCGGTTGAAGGTGAAATCCACGCTGTCGGTCGCTGCCAGGAATTGATGCTCCCGCACGTCCAACGATTGGCCGGGGCTCAGATGCTTCGCAAAAACATGCCCCGCCCCGTCCCGGCTGAAAGCGATCCGCCCCGGTCCGCGTGCCGAGGTCATGAACACCGGCATCCCCGCCAGCACGCGCTTCAGGCCGCCGCGCAGAGACTTGAGCTCGATTTGCACCGACGGGTCTTTCCATAGCAAAATATGGTGCTCGAAATAAACCGGAACCGCGGATAATTCGAGATGCAGAACTGGCACCAGTTCGCCCTCAATGTGATAGGTCACGCCGCCGAATTTTTCCTCGGTGGCCGATGTGGTGAGTATTTTTGGAACAGGCATAAAGTGGATTGTTTTCCTGGCACGATTAAAAGCCGATCAGCGTGCCGATGCAACTCGAATCCGCAAGTTCAGCGGTTGCATTTTCCGATCTCCGGGGTTAACGTCGCCTTGAACCCAGATTGGCCGGCCACGCCTTTCCCTGCCGCCAGAATCGCCTGTATATGCACGCTTTTACGCTACCGGGCCTCAACGGCTGCCGTGTCGTTCAGATTTCACGCGGAGGGCGTGGGAAAATAATTCAAAGGATTCATTTGCCGTGCTTGTCAGATACTTTAAGAGCCGCTGTGGATGAAGCACCAAAATACGGGAACCAAGCGCCTGGGAACAGTTAGATCTGTTACAATTAAACTTTTTTCATGAACACTTTTACTTTTCCCGCCCTGGAAGACGGAAGTGTTGTCCCGATTACTTCCCCGGCTGGCCGGAAAATAATCCAAAGGATTTCGCGGCCACGCCTGTCTGACTCATTAAAAGAATCCCGCATGGGCGACACAGACTATGATTTGGTCTTGCAGAGCCAGAACGGCAACCCGGCGGCATTTGAAACATTGATCCGCAATCATCAACGCATGATTCACTCGCTGACATTCCGGATGACCGGGTCCACGGTTGACGCCGAGGATTTGGCCCAGGAGACTTTTCTCCGCGCCTATGAACAGCTTGGTTCCTTTCGCGGCAAGGCAAAATTCTCCACCTGGCTCTACCGCATCGCTGTGAATGCCTGTCTGAATTGGCGGCAAAGCGAAGCGCGCCGCTCCCGGCTTCAGGCCGATTGCGCAGAGGAAATATCCGCGCTGAACGGTCACGGCGAGACGGCACCGACTGGAAATCATTCCAGTCAGGAAGTACAGTCCGCCCTGTTGAAATTGTCCGCCAAGCAACGCGCTGCCATCGTGCTCACGGTTTACGATGGCCTCAATCACTCCGAAGCGGCCACGATTTTGGGTTGTCCGGAGACCACCATCTCCTGGCGAGTGTTCGCCGCGAAACGAAAGTTAAAACACTGGCTTTCCTGCAATGGAGGTACGCCATGAACGATTCCGAACTTCAATCAAAATTGAAAAGTGTTCCCCTGCCAGGGCGGCCGGATGCCTATTGGGAAGATTTCCCCGCGCAGGTGCGCCGGCGACTTCGCCAGCCCGCCAACCCGACGGACCTGACCGAATCATGGTTGCCGCGCCTGGCCTGGCAATTTGCCGCTGGTGCGTCGTGCCTTTTCCTCTGTCTGGTGGCTTTGAACCAACCTCTGCGCGCCGCCTCAAGCGCGATGTTTCAGCAGGAAATCGCCTTTAGAAACGAACTCAACATTCTTCCCAAGCACTTGCGGATTCTGATGGCCGATGAGCACGGCCTGCATTATCTCATTGCCGAAAAGGAGTAATCCCGCTTGAAAAACATGCCTAATCCGACTGACTCGGGCGCAAACAGCGCAGAGGGAATCGAATTGTCCGCCCCGAAAGTCCTGGAGCAGCTCGTCCAACAGGCCGAGCGCGCCGCCGCAAGCGATATTCACCTGCAAATGCGCGGTAAATCGGCCGAAGTGGCCTTCCGGCTTGATGGCGTAATCACCCCCGGACGTGAATTGCCCGCGGAAATCGCCGATCGCGTGTTCGGCCGCATCAAATTTCTTGCCCGGCTGAAGACTTACCAGGAAACCCTGCCCCAGGACGGACGCATCGCGCACGAAGAACTCAAAAGCAAAAACGACATCCGCGTTGCCACCTATCCAACCGTGACCGGCGAAAAAATTGTTTTGCGCCTGTTCAATCCGGAAACGGCCAAGGCGCTCGATGAATTATGCCTGCCCGCTAGCGCGCAGACGGAACTCGAACATTTTCTCCGCCAGACAACCGGGCTGCTGCTGCTCACCGGTCCGGCGGGCAGCGGCAAAACCACCACCATTTACGCCTGCCTGCGTCGCCTAGCCGGACTGGGCGGACGTCACATCATTACCGTGGAAGATCCGGTGGAACAAATCGTCCCCGGCACGATGCAGACCGAGGTCAACGAAGCCATAGGCTTGGATTTTGCTCGCGCGGCGCGACATTTGTTGCGCCAGGATCCGCAGGTGCTGATCCTCGGCGAAATCCGCGACGAAACCACCGCGCAGCTCGCCATTCGCGCCGGACTGACCGGACATCTGGTAATTTCCACACTGCATGCCGGTTCATGTCGCGGAGTATTCGAACGCTTGCTGACCATGTGCGCTGATCATTCAGCGGTGGCCAGCGCCGTGGAGCTGGTTTTGAACCAGCGCCTCATCCGCAAAGTCTGCACCGCGTGCGATGGAAGCGGTTGCGAAACTTGTTTGCACACCGGTTATTGCGGCCGCGTGCCGCTCATCGAATGGCTTCGCGTGGATGAGGCCGTGCGCGAACAAATCCGCCACCGCGAACTCTCCGGCATAACGCCCAGGCAAACCCTCGAAGCCATGGCCCGCTCGCTGGTCCATCAAGGCGCAACCAACGACACCGAGTACAAACGCATCTTCGGCCTATGAAATACGACGAGTTTAGCTTTTTTAACCAGCAACTAGCTGCCATGCTGCGCGACGGAATTCCGCTGGAGGGCGCCCTGCACCGCCTGTGCGCCGAGATGCGCAGCGGATCGTTACGCGACGAATTGGAGCAGCTTGTAGCCGACCTCGCCAAAGGCACCCCCATCGCCGAGGCATTGAAAGCCCGTCAACTGCCTGAACTCTACAAGCGCATGGTGCTGGTCGGTGTCAAGAGCGGCGACCTGCCCGGTGCGCTCACAATGCTGGCGGACTATCTTCAGCAGCAGGACAATTTATGGACGCGGATGAAAGGCCTGATGGTTTACCCGCTCATCGTATTAATCATGGCCTTTCTGCTTTCATGCTTTTTAGCCTACATCCTGGGAGCGTTTATTTGGAACAATCTGGAGTCACTTGTCGGCTCCAGTTCCACTCTGGCGGTCCCGGCTGGCTTGTGGATGTCACCAGTCATTCTTGGCCTCGCGTTGGTCGTTTTTTTAATCGCCGTGCTAGCTTCACCTGCACGCGAACGTTTGCGGTGGCGCTTGCCGGCCTTCCGGGAGGCAAGTCTGTCACGCGTCGCTTCGGGCATATGGTTGATGTTGAAAAATGGGGTGCAGTTTGATGACGCGCTGGCGCTCGTGGAGCAGTTGGAAAAAGGCACCTGTGCCGAAACAGAAATCGCCGGCTGGCGACGAAAGCTAGCCTCCGGCGTGGGCAGATTTTCCCAAATGGCGACCCCTGGCCAAGCTTTCCCCCCGCTCTTCATTTGGACAATTGCCCAGTCCGGGGAGGATTTGACAGCCGGTTTTAAACGGGCAGCCGGGCTTTATCAAGGCCGGGCTGTGTACCGTACTGAATTGATGCTTTACTCCTTGTTACCTTGTTCAATTCTTGCGCTCGGGGCAATGCTGGTGGCACAATATCAGCCGGTTTTCGCGGCCCTGATGGCTTTTATCCGCAACCTCAGCGGTGATATGGGATGAGACCTGCGAACCCATGAACACTCACCCGATCATTTTACCTATGTTGGGCATGATCTCCGGCTGCGACGTCCAATACTCGCCTTTGTATATTCTGCTTCATTTGGCCGCCACGATAGCCTGCTTCATTTTATTGATGAGCATCATTTGGGGCTGCGTTTTTCTGATTCATTTTCTTTTTACGCTTCCCATGCGCCGGGCTGAAAGGGCGCGGCTGTTCCTTGATTTGCTTGAGAGTGCGATTGATCTTGGTCAGTCAGTCGAGGTGATGATCCTGTCGGTTGCGCAAAGCCGGGACCTCACGGTGGGGGTCCACTTTTATTTTCTGGCCGCACAGATCGAGAATGGCCTGAGTTTTACGGCCGCGCTCCAAAAAGTCCCGCGCCTGTTTCCGCCACAGATTCTTGCCATCCTGGCCGCCGGCGAAAAACTCGGCGACTTTAAAAAGGTCCTGCCCGCGTGCCGTGAAATCTTGCGTGACCGGCCGGAGTCAGTGCGCAGCGCCATGAACTACTTGATTCTGGCCGTCCTGGTTTTCTCGCCTGCCTTCATTATCGTGACTTGGATGACGACGGTATTTGTCATTCCAAAATTTCGCGATGTCGCCGCCGGTTTGGGAGTCAAAATGTGGCCCGAGACCCTCTTTGTTTTTAACCACACTGGCTGTCTGCTCGCCGCCAGCATAGCCGTGACACTTCTGATTGCCTCAGGCGTACTGTCTTACACCTGCGGTCCCGGTCTGACTCGTGGGGTCAAAATCGGGCGTCTGCCCGTTCAAGACTGGGTTGCCTGGCGCATTCCATGGAAGCGAAAGCGGCTGCTGCGTACGTTCTCAGCCATGCTGTCGGTCCTGCTTGATGGCGGCGTCCCTGAAGCAGTCTCCGTGAACCTTGCTGGGACTTGCACTGCGAATGAAATTTGTCGAAGTCGCTCGCAACGCATCCTCGTGGCACTTGAGAAGGGGGCAAAATTGGATGACGCCCTCCGCCACTTCGACGACAACGGCGAATTTCACTGGCGGATGACCAATGCCGCGCACGCCCGCGGCGGATTTCTTCAGGCTTTACGTGGCTGGCACCAGGCTCTGGATGCCAGCGCATTTCAAGAGGAAGAAGCCACCGCCCACTTGGTGACCTCGGGCGTCGTCATTCTCAATGGCGCCCTGGTGGCCCTCATCGCCACCGCCATGTTCGGCATTCTGGTCGCCATCTTGGACGGAATGGTGGGAATAACATGAAAATGCAACGGACAAATTGCAATCCGCCATCCACTCCGTGCGGATTTCTTCAGGTGGATCTAGTCGTCGCCCTGGCAATTTTTTCCATCGGCATGGTGCCGCTGGCTTATTCGTTTTCGCGCGAACGCCACGTGCTCAAAAATGAATATCAACGGAGTGTCGCCGACGAAATCGTCGACGGTGAGATGGAAATCCTATCCGCCGGGGCCGATCGAAACTTTCCCGACGGCACACAAATTTATCCGGTTCAATCACAAGCCGCAACAGCCTTGCCGCCCGGACATTTTGAACTGACCAAGGCCGGAAAACGTTTGCGCCTGGAATGGATTCCTGACGAGCGGCGCGGCCTAGGTTCGGTCGTCCGCGAGACCACACTGCCATGAAACTGAAAACTTATGCCGTACGCTACCGGCTGGCTGGGATCAGTTTGATCGAATGCCTGGTGTACATCGCCGTTTTCAGTATTTTGCTGGGCGTGGGTACTGCGGCCTTTTTCTTTTGCTGGGATCATACCAAGGCTGTGGCTTATGCCACCGGCGACATCGAATCCGCCTTGCGAGCCGGCGAGAACTGGCGCGCGGATATCCGTTCGGCGACCGGGTCCATTTCCGTCGAAACCACGGCCTTAGGCCAGGTCGTGACCATCCCTGAAATCGGTAAGGAAGTCGTTTACCGCCTGGCCAACGGCGAGCTGAGACGGCAGACCGTTCCGGAGGGCGTTTCCCACTTGCTGCTGCCCAGGGTCAAAAATTCACAAATGCAATCCGCCCCCCGCGGCAGTGTGTCCGCTTGGCGCTGGGATTTGGAATTAATTGAGCGCCGGCGCGAGACGCACCTGCCATTATTATTCACTTTTGAAGCGGTCACGCCCAACCCGCCATGAAGATCACATCCCAGCCCTCCCTCAAGAACCGTTCCATTAGGTCTCGCCGCCAGAGCCGCGAGAGCGGAATGGCGACTCTTATTTTCATCACCCTCCTGACCATCATGTTGATTCTTGCCATGGCCGAACTGCGTTGTGTGGCTCATCTGCATCGGGAAGTCAAATTACTCGAAAAGGAGCAGCTCAAACGGCTCAACCTCGCGACCTCACACCCCGCGACGCCCGCACCGGCGGCGGATAAACCGGCATTACCATGAACCCCGACGCGATCGCCAAATTAAAAATGCTCCGGGGCTCGCGCCGCTGCCTCCTGTTTGGGTTGCTGAGTTTTATTCCGGCAATTGGCCTGGTGTTTGCCCTGATCGCATTGTGGATTTCCGGAGCCGTGAGGCAAAAAGAAAAACAATTTTGGAATGCCGCCAAGCCTTATCGAATCCTGGGTACTATTTGCGCCGGCGTCAGCGCGGTTTTTTGGAGCGGGTTGTTTATCCTGGTCTTCGGCAATCTCCTATTGGATATCTTCAGAAATTAGTAAGCCGGGGGATTTCAGCTCTTAGGCAGTTTTTCCTCCACCATTTCGCACAGTGCATGGAACAAGACCTTCTGGGCCTCTTGAATCCGTGCTGTCACCGTGCCAGGCACAATCAAATCAATGGTCGCAATCCCCTTGGCGAATCCGCCGTCGCGGCCCAGAAACGCAATGCTGTCCGCCCCCTTGAGCCGGGCTTCCTCCAGCGCGCGCAAAATATTCTTGGACTTGCCGCTCGTTGAAATCGCGATCACCACATCCCCTTTTTCCGCCAGGCCGCGGACCTGCCGGGCAAAGATTTCGTCCGCGTGATAATCGTTGCACACCGCAGTCATGAACTCGCCGTTGGCCGTGAGTGAGATGGCCGGGTACGGCCGGCGGTCTTCGCGAAAACGGCACAGAAATTCCGTGGCCAGATGCGTGGCATCCGACGCGCTGCCGCCGTTTCCGCACACGAGCAGTTTTTTCCCCGCCACCAGGCGGTCCAACACCAGCTGCGCCGCACGATTCAATGGCGCCTCCAGCGCGGATAACTCCCGCAGCGTGGCAATGGATTCCTCAACAGCGCGTTGCAAATGACTCATGCGCGCAATAAACCATAATTGAGCCGTGCGGGAAACCATGAAATGAGCTGCGCCGCCCCTACCGAAAGAACTGGTGCCTTGAAGTTTAATGACTTCGTTCTATTTTATGCTCATGCCGATCTACGAATTTCATTGCGCCGACTGCGAACGCGACAGCGAAATCCTCCTCCGGTCATCCGATTGGAAAGACACTAAGTGCCGGCATTGCGGCTCCAAGAAGCTGGCCAAAAACTTTTCCACCTTTGCCGCGGCCGGTGCCGAAAAGCCCTCCTCCGGCGCAAAACCCAGTGGTGGCCACGGATGCGGCGGCGCCTGCAGTTGCCATTAGAGCATAAAAAATTGCTGGGGTGAGACTCGGTCAATCCCTGACTGAAACACCTCGATAAAAGGAGTTTAGGCCTCGATAGACTCTCGACCTACCACCGAAAAAAGCTTGCAGGGCTTCACCCGCAAATTTCCCGAACATTGATACCGGTCAAATCTTTAACCGCCCAATCCGGTGCGCAGGCTAGCAATTCGTCGAGTTTCGAACCTCCGGTGGCAACCGCCAGTGTTTTCGCCCCGATGAATTTTCCGCAACGCACATCGTAAGGCGTGTCACCGACTACCACGACTTCTTGCGGTTGAAGGTTCGCCCCCAGAATGCGGCGGCCGCGTTCCAAAGCCGCCACGGCAATGTGATTGCGATCCTCGTGATCATCGGCAAACCCGCCAAACTGGAAATGTTGCCAAAGTCCGTACTTGCGCAGCTTGATTTCCGCTCCGAGCTGGATATTGCCCGTGAGGAGACCGAGCACTGGAGATTCCGGCAACGCCTGCAATTCGCGGATTAAATCGTCGACGCCCGGGCACGCGTGGCCGGTGCTGTGCGCAAGAATGTGATCCAACCAGAAGACATAACGATTGAAAAACTGCCGAAAATGTCCGGGCGATTCATCCAAGCCATGGATCCGGAAGAATTCGCGTACCAGGCTCACATCCGTCCGTCCGGCAAACTTCATCTTTTCCGAGCCATGGTGCAGATCGAATTCCGTGGCAAAGGTCTTGGCAAACGCCCGCGTCCCGGCGTGACCGGTGTTCACCAGTGTGCCGTCAATGTCGAAAAGAATCAGCCGAACCATCCGTAACCCTAACAAACAAACACCAACTCTGCGAGAATTTTAACCGACCAAAACGGTTCAGCCTCTGATTTCAACTCGACAATTTGATCGGCCAAGCCACGCTTTCCGCCGTATGTTGAACTTGAAACCCAGATGGCTGCTTCACGCTGAGGCGGGCGCGGTATTGCTCATCGTCTGCTTGTATTATCACCACCTCCAGGCAAGCTGGCTCTGGTTCGCTGTACTTTTTCTCTTTCCGGACCTCGCGATGCTCGGTTATCTGGTGAATAAAACCATCGGCGCCCTGATTTACAACCTCTTCCACACCTACACCGCCCCGCTTCTGGCACTGGTTGTTCTGTCCTGCATCGGCCAGACCAGCTACGATTATACTTGGCTGATATTAATCTGGCTGGCCCATATCGCCTTGGATCGCCTGATCGGCTACGGCTTAAAATATGAGACCAACTTTAAGGATACTCATCTGCAGCGGGTTTAAAATTTGGCAAGACCTCTTAATTTTACGAGGGTCTTTGGCAGAAATCATGTTTGGCAATCAAAAAGTCGCCCGGTTTCGGCCCCATTTCCGGAACGATTTCCGTCCAGTCAGGCGGCGGGGGTTGCGTCGGCCACGGAGCATCAACGACTGGCCGCAGAACGTCTTTACCTTCAGGAGGGAATGCGACTCGCACCAAAAATACAGGCATCCCATGTTTTCGGAATGCGTCGGCAATCGCCGCCGCATTTTTCACGACAACATCTGCTGAACGGGGGCTGTTTGCCGACCGACAACACCTTTCTGGAGATCGATGACGACCAGCGCCGTCTCAGCCCGGTCAATAAACGCGTCTTCCATGTGCGACATATTGCATTCTTCACAGTGGTATGCAGCAAGATATAAATGTTTCATCAGGTCTGTAAATCGTCATCCTGAGGCTCGATTGGAACGAATTGACCGGGCAATATCTTTTGGTTGATGCCATCTGAAGAAACCCCATTACCCGCAACCACCGCCAGTGCTTCGCCGGAATTCGCTGCGCAGCCACGGCCAGCGGGAAACGTTTCGTGGCGTGACACTTTTGCCGCCCTTAAGCATCGAAATTTCCGGCTGTTCTTCATCGGCCAGCTGGTCTCACTTATCGGAACCTGGATGCAGACCACCGCCCAAGGCTGGCTCGTTTACCAACTGACGGGATCGAAAGTGCTGCTAGGCACGGTGGCGGCCGTCGGAACTTTGCCCAAGCTGGTGTTTTCCTTGTGGGGCGGCTCCGTGGCCGACCGGCATTCCAAGCGCACCGTAATTATCTACACCCAGAGTGCGATGATGATTACCGCCTTCGTGTTTGCCGCCATGGTGGGGATTGGTCATATTCATACTTGGCACATTCTCGTGTTGGCCGGCTTGGGCGGTCTGGCGATGGCTTTCGACATGCCCGCACGGCAGTCATTCATGGTTGAGATGACCAGTCGCGAGGACCTGATGAATGCCATATCCTTGAATAGTTCCATCGTGAATGGTGCCCGGGTCGTCGGCCCCGCTGTGGCGGGTTTCCTCATGGCAACCGTTGGCATCACCTGGTGCTTCATCCTGAACGGCGTCAGTTTCATTTCGGTGATCCTGGGACTGGTGATGATGCGTCTGCCCGCGGTTGTGCCACAGGCCAAACCGCATTCGACGGGCAGGCATATCCTTGAAGGCTTTCACTACGTGGTCGCGCATCGTCATGTGCGCATTTTGCTCCTGCTCTTTGGCGTGGTGGGTGTCTTTGGCTGGTCGTATGCGGTGCTGCTGCCAGCCTATGCGGCCGACATTATTCATACCAACGAAACCGGCTACGGCGTCCTGCTCAGCGCCAATGGATTCGGTGCGCTTTTGGGGGCACTGACAGTCGCAACTTATGGCAGCCGCATAAGGCCACGGCGGATGATTCTCGGCGGGTTATGGTTGTTCTCGGTCATGCTGGCGCTGTTGGCCATTGTGCGCTGGTATCCGTTGGTGCTTTTGTGCTTGGCTCTCGGCGGTTGGGGGATGATCCTTTATTTTTCCACTACCAACACGCTCCTGCAGAGCAGCGTGTCCAACGTGATGCGCGGGCGGGTGATGGGCATCTGGGCGCTCGTGTTCGGTGGAATGATGCCTTTGGGTGGCATTGAGTCCGGGTTCCTTTCCCGCGCCGTGGGAGTCCCTTGGACAATTGCGCTGGGGGCAATCATTTGCGCCGGGGCTGGTCTGGTCACCTGGCTGGTGGTACGCCGAAATCCTCCAACCACCAGTTGAAGCCATGACTCATTGGCAACTTCGACTTGCGCCAGATAGTCTTGGCTGAGGCGACTATTCCAATGGGGGGTTCCAGCCAGCCAAACTGGCGTCAAGCGTCACGGCAAGATAAGTGTAGCTAAATGACTCTGAGCGCCTGTCTTGGAATTCCAAAGGGTGCTGCGGCGGAGAATATTCAAACAGGCTCTGAGGAAAATCAGGCCTCACTCCTGGAAAATAAAATTCATCCGGATGGTTTTTGCGTAACCAGCGAAAGGACAATTGATTAGTCTTCATCGAAAGGGAAAAGCCACGCGATCGCGCGCTGCTGATGTTAAGATTTGCTTGAAATCATTAGAGCAGGTGATAAAAATTCGCTCATGTCCCCCTCTCAGGATGAAAATCCTGCAACCTTGCCCAAGGTTCGCCATGCATTGCTGCTGCCGCTGGCGTTCACCGGAGTTTTTGTCCTTCTTGGCTGTATCTCCCGGGCAAGAGAGAATCCAAATCTGGCATTAACTTATCTGGTAGTGGCCGTCTTTTTGCTGGGCTGGCAGTTGACGCTTTTCTTGCGATCCAGACGCGGTGACCGAAAGCTTGCCTGGGAATTTGTGCCGGTGAAGTCTCATTATGTGCAGGCGGCGGTGCAATCGAGCATATATGCCTACTGGGGCTGGTATTGGCGGCCGGTGTATGGCGAAATGCCGATGATCCTTTCGCAAGTGGCATTTTTATATGCCTTTGACGCTGTGTTAACCTGGAGCCGGGGACAGACTTGGAGAATCGGCTTTGGGCCCTGGCCCATCATCTTTAGCACCAACCTCTTCATGTGGTTTCGCGATGATTGGTTTGTTTTTCAGTTCCTGATGGTGGCGATGGGCGTCGTTGGCAAGCAATTCATCCGTTGGGAGCGGGGTGGAAAATTGACGCACATTTTTAATCCGTCGGCATTTGGGCTGACTATCGTTTCTCTGATTTTGATTTTCACCGGCACCACGGGGAACACCTGGGGAGAACAGATCGCCATCGCCCAGGGTCTGCCGCCCCATCTGTACACGGAAATATTTCTATGCGGGTTGGTCGTGCAGTATTTCTTCGGAGTGACACTGCTGACCTTTTCGGCTGCGGCGGTGCTGAGTCTCCTGACACTGGCATACACTAGAATGACCGGCGTTTATGTGTTTGTAGACTCGAACATTCCCATCGCGGTTTTCCTGGGGCTACATCTACTCATGACCGATCCGGCGACGACCCCGCGAAACAGCCTGGGAAAAATCCTGTTCGGCAGTCTTTACGCGTGCGGGGTCTTTGGAGCTTACATCCTACTACGCGCATTTAAAGTCCCGGAATTTTATGACAAACTGGTGGTGGTGCCCATTTTAAACCTTTTGGTCCCCTCTTTGGATTGGCTGACCGCGTTAGGGCTAGCAGGAAGATGGGGGCACCGGGAACAATTGGCCGGTCCGCGTATCATGAACCTCGTCTTTATGGCCGGATGGGTGGCGCTTTTTTTGACGATGCTGGGCACGGGCTTTGTGCAAGCCCCACATCGAGGAGCTACGATCAGTTTTTGGGAAAAGGCAGCCGAAGAAAGCCGCCCACAGGCCGTCGAAAATTTGCGCCGTCTGTTGTCGGAATTCAATAAACGGAATCTGGATGACCCCTCCGAAGCGGTGCTCGCCACCGGTACCGACAAGGCCTTAAGCAGAACCCAGGCGTTGGGGATTCTTTGCAATCAAGTGGCCAGCATTTATGCCCAGGGTAAATTCGTGCCGGCGGATCCTGCCAAAGCAGCGCGCTATTTTGACAAGGCCAGCAAGTTTGGCAACGAGGATGGCTGCGCCAACCTGGCCGTCGAGTATTTCCGCGGGAACCTGGGCGGCGCCACAGTCGACATTGACCGGGCACTTTCCACACTGGAGCAAGCCGGTCCTGCTTCTCAAAACGCCCGGTTTTGTTTCATCGCGGGTTTTGCCTACGACACGGGAAATGGTCGCCCGATGGACAAGGTTAAGGCTCGCGGATTTTACGAACAGGCGGCGAACTACGGCAATTTGGAGGCGTGCAAAAGCTTGGCCCTAATGGAACTCCAGGGCGAGGGGGGCAAACCGGATCATGCGGCGGCAGCGATCTGGTTGCAGAAGGCGGCGGATATGCGTGATGGTCCCAGTTGCGTGTATCTGGCCCGAATGTATCACACAGGTGACGGGGTGGCGCGGAATGAGGATAGAGCCATGTCGCTGCTGAAAGAGGCCAGCGATCTGGGCATGGAGTCGGCAAGGGTTTTGCTCCAACAAGCAGCCGCCAGTCATTGATATGGGCAACTGAACCAAAATCACCAACCTTCATTCTGTCTGGTCAGTGCTGATTCAACAGCAAGAGAAATTCTGGAGTTTGAAGCCCAAGTCCTGAATCAGCCGCCTTTTGGAGGTAAACCAATAGAGCATTCCGAGTCAACTAATGGTGCGATTGTGAATCTGCGGGTTTACGTTCAACGCAAAATCCGCAACAAATCAGGAATCAAAGGCACTAATCTTAAAAAACGCCGCCATTTCGCAGGGAGCAAATATTCTCCCAGGGCAGCTGCGCCCAACAGCCACCATGGTTTTTGGGGAACAAAGTCCCGAGTTCGACCCAGATGCTGTAAAATGGTTTCGCACTCCACGGCGATGAGTTTACGGTGAATATCGGCTTGCGCGATGATCAAGCGTTTGCGCGCGGTCAAATCGTTCATTTTCTCAGATGCAGACATTCAGTGTCCTTTCTGAACTCGGCAACCGTCCCCGAGAAGGGAGCAGGGCCGCGGGTGATTCCCCGGTGAACGATCCAAAGGATGATCGCTGCCAGCCCGAGGGCGCCCGCCGCGAGACCTGCCAACCCCCAATAACCGGCCACTTCCCAAACAAATAGCGCCAACCCGCCAATGACGATCAGAAGACCTGCGACGCCGAAGGTGACGGCTACGGCGAGCCACACGATCAAACGGATGAACCTGAGCTTCTCCTCCTGCAACTCGACCGCAAGTAGATCGGCGCGCGTGTGCAAGAGATCGGCCAGCGAGGTGCCAAGCCGGCGAACGGATTCCATGAGGTCACCGGAGCCCGTTTCTGATTCAGGATCAAAGAGCCTGCTCATTTCCTTCGCAGGAGGGCCCCCAGCAGAATGCCCACTCCAAACGCGATGCCAATGGCTTGATAAGGATGTGAGCGAATGGTCTGGTCCGCCTTGCTCACGGCCGCCTTGGCGGACTCGATTTCCTGGGCTTTGAATTCCTCATACGTGGCTTTTGCCTTTTCGAGCGCTGCTGCCAGCCGGGCGCGAGTTTCTTTCGCCTTTTCACCAGCATCTGCAACTGTGGCCTTAAGCAATGCGTCGGCATCAGCGGCGAGAGCCCCGAGGTCTGCAAGTATGCGTTCGCGGGCGATGCGGCTGCGACTTTCCTCCATTGTTGGGATATGGTTTTCCATATTATTATGTGTCCTTTGTTTTGTCTCAATGAGCGATCTTCGTGGTTACTTCAGTTCAGACATTCAATAATATGCAAGATCAAATACTTTTTACAAATCGAGATTGCCAGATTGACAGAGATCACCTCGCATCCGATCCCGCCTAGGTCGCGGCGGCAATGTTGATGCTTGCCTTTTCGAGCGCCCAGCTGCGGGCGGCAGCGAGGGCTTCGAAAGTCGCGTCTGTCACTGTCTTACAAGTGATCGTGTGATCGTATTGTGTGGCTCCATAAATAGCTTTCCTTTAATGTCGCAAGTGACACCTCATCACCATCGCCCTGCGGCAAAAAACCTGAATGTCCAATTTGGTGCGTCCGGCAGGACTTGAACCTGCAACCTTCTGATCCGAAGTCAGAAGCTCTATCCAATTGAGCTACGGACGCACAATGAAATTAATCCTGCTGCATTATATTATGAAAAACAATCGCCAAAAGTTCATTTTTTTGCTTCGGAAGTCTGAATCAACATCAATTCCTTCAGGTGAAAGTCGATTTGCATTGGCACTCTTGATGAATCGACCAGCCATCTACCGCCAGGCGTCCCGCTACTTGGTGAGTCCCGCTACGCGGACAAAATGGTTCGCATCAATGGAACTGCGTTATTTGCGATATTTCGTGGCTGCGACAGAAGCGTTTAATTTTACCAAGGCAACAACGCCCCTGCAAGTGGCGCAGCCAGCCTTGAGGAATCAGCTTTGCTCACTGGTCGCCGGCGAAGTTGTCTGATGCTTCGGCGGTGATCTCTTTTCCTGAGGTGAGGTTCTCCACCGCTGCCGCCGTGAACCTCGCCGAAGCAGCTTGTCAAGAAGACGCGTCTGAATACAAAAGCGGGTCCCACTGAGTTGACGAGGCTTCGACGGGGTGTCGAGGGTTCGACGAAAGCGAGGAGTTTCCACCGGTGGTTTGATCGCATCCACGCTTTCCTTTTCCCTACAAACCATTGTCTTTGTAGGAAATCTAAAAAACACCATGCTCCGCGCCGCAAGATGGCATCCATCATGCAAAGGGAGACGCAGCTGGTTAAAGCCGGCCAAAGCATATGAAACCAAGACTGCATTGCTGGTTCAGTTTAATCGCACTGGTAATGATGACCAGCTCGGCCACCGCGCGCCCGCAATCCGTGGCGGGATCGGCGGGGGACCAGGACGTGACGCCAGGGGGAGATGAGCTGACTTGGCCGCGTGAGTTCGCCGACAATGGTACCAATGTGGACATTTACCAACCCCAGATTGAAAAGTGGGAGGGCCCAGATTTTGAGACAAGGTCAGCCGTGGCCATCACCGTGGCCGGCTCGAATGCACCGGTTTACGGAGTGTTTTGGATGACCGCCCGGGCTGATGTGGACAAGGCGGCGCGCATCGTGACGCTGAACGACATACAAGTGACTAAAGTGAGGTTTCCGTCGGCACCGGAATCTCAAGGAGAATATCTAGCCCTTATTCGCGAGCACGTTCCCACGGTAACCAAAACGGTGGCGCTTGACCATTTGGAGGCCTGCTATGCGGTTTCCGAGGCGGTGAGGAACGCACGCCAGTATCCAGTAAAAAATGACCCGCCGCGAATCATCTCCAGCACCAGGCCCGCGCTCCTCGTGCTGGTGGACGGCCCACCGGCGTTGAGGCCAGTGCCGGGATCGGAGGTCGAACGAGTGATCAATTCACGCGCACTCATTTTAAAAGCTGATGGCGTGTTTTATCTGAGCGCCTCCGCGCATTGGTACCAGGCAATGGATATAAACGGTCCATGGACTTTAGCGGATTACCCCCCCCAGGCACTCGAGACCGCCAAACAGGAAGCCATGGCGAGTCAAAGCGTGGACTTGATGCCGCCCGGCCCCAGCTCAGTCACCACCACTCCTGCGGTTTTCGTCAGCACCGTTCCGGCGGAACTGATCCAAACAGAGGGTCAGCCCAACCTGGTGCCGATTGAGGGCACTGATTTAATGCAAGTCCAAAACAGCGACAACGCGCTGTTCTACTATGATCAGGATCAATCCTACTACGTTTTGATCTCTGGTCGTTGGTTTAAAGCCGGCTCGCTACAAGGCCCCTGGGCATTTGTGCCGTATTCACAGTTGCCCCAGGACTTCGCCAAAATTCCACCAACTCATCCCAAGGCCAACGTTTTGGTTTCGGTGCCCGGCACACCCCAGGCCAATGAGGCTGTGATCGCGAACTCGATTCCCCAGACCGCCACTGTGGAACGCGATCAAGCCAGTCTCGAAGTTTCTTACGACGGCACAGCGGTGTTCAGTCCGATTGCCGGTACTCCCCTCCTTTACGCCGTCAATAGCCCCACCCCGGTGATCGAGGTGGATCCGAACTCCTTCTACAGCGTAGAGAATGGAGTGTGGTTTGTGGCGACAACACCCGCCGGACCTTGGGTGGCTGCGACCAGTGTGCCCGCCGTCATCTACAGCATCCCTGTGAGTTCTCCGCTGCACTATGTAACCTACGTAGAGATTTACGGCTCAACCGCCGAGGTTGTCTATGAGGGCTACACGCCTGGCTATCTGGGCACCGAAGTCTGCCCCGACAACGTGGTGGTTTATGGCACGGGCTATGATTACCCGCCCTACATTGGAAGTGACTGGGTGGGCTGGCCCTGCACTTATGGCTTTGGAGCGGGGTTCGCCGACAACTGGGGGATTGGATTCGGCTTCGGTTTTAGCCCAGGCTGGTGGGGCGGGCCATGGTGCCATCCTTGGTGGGGACCAATGGGCTGGGGTTGGCACCATCACTTTGATTATCTTAACGTCAGTCTGAATCATACCGACTTTTACCATCACTGGGGCCCCGGCGTGGTGCATTATGACCATAATTACGGATTGAACGTTTGGGACGGCCGCGGGTGGTCGCGAAACTGGAGCACACATTTCAACCCATACTCGAGCCGAGATTTCGGTCGCAGCGGGGTGGAGCGGTTCGGCGCCTACGACGGCAATTTTCATGCGCATGTCCCGAATGTGCCCATGACCCCTCGTCCGTTCGAACAACGCGAGGTTTACGGTGGCGTGGACGGGAATGTGTATCGCTACAATCTATCTGGCTCGTGGGAGCGAAACGCCGGTCCGGATTGGCGTCCAGCCCCGCAAGCCCCACAAGCCGAACTTGATCAACAAGCCATCGGCCGAAGCATGGGAGAACAGCGGTTCGACAACTTCCGTTCCTATGGCAATGGCTATTCCATCCCCGCAAGCCGGGCTGGCAATTTCGGTGGTGGAGGCCACTTTGGCGGCGGAGGCCACCGATAATCAAACAACACACTAATCATCACATCCCATTCATGAAAAGACAATTCCTACAAAGCCGCACTCTAAACGGCATTAAAGCATTCAAATCAACCCAACGCGTGCAGGTCCCAGCCGCAGGCCACAATCGATTGGAGTTTACTGGACTGCAACGGAGCTTCCCCATCGATGACACACCAGCCGTGATTCCGTTTCCAGAAGCTCGCGAGGATGCGACCGCGAAAGCCTCCGATTTTGAAGACGTCATTCCAGCAGAGTCTTCGGATCGCGACACGTTACATCTATATCTCCGAGAGATCAGCCAGGTGAAACTGTTGACTCGTGAAGAAGAAACCGAACTCGCCAAGCGAGTCAGGCGGGGCGACAAGCAGGCCCGCGAAAAAATGATTACAGCCAACCTTCGACTGGTGGTGAAAATTTCGAGGGATTATGAGGGGCTTGGCCTGCCTTTGCTGGATCTCATCAACGAAGGGAACATTGGGCTGATTAAAGGAGTTGAACGCTTCGACCACCGCAAAGGAGCGAAGCTCTCTTACTATGCTTCCTGGTGGATCAAGCAATCCATCATGAGAGCTCTGGCCAACCAATCGCGAACCATTCGATTACCTGTCCATGTGGTGGACAAAGTGGCTTCCATTCGCCGGACCGAGACGAAACTGCGCCAAACTCTGGGCCGGGAGGCGACTGACCAAGAGATTGCTCATCAACTTGGCATCAAGAGTGAACGAAACGTTCGGCAGTTGCGCGACGCGGCCAGAAAACCGCTGCGACTGGAGGCCCCGCTGGGTGTTGATTCGGATTCGCCACTGGTTTCGGAGGTCGTCGCTGATCCGAATATCGAGGCGCCGTTCGATCGGCTCCTCAAAAACAGCGACCGATCCCTGGTGCAGGCCGCTTTTAAAGCGTTGGGCGGAAGAGAGAGCACCATTATCAAAATGCGATTCGGTCTGGATGATAAACGACCCAAAACCTTGGAGGAAATTGCCCAAAAATTCGGCATCACCCGCGAGCGAATCCGGCAACTTCAGAATTTGGCGCTCAATAAAATGCGCGAAATCATTGAACAACAGGACAGTCTGCCGCAAGTCAGAAATGCCAATTGAATGATGAGGACGCGTGCTCCACGCAGCGATTCATTCGTTGAGGCAGCATTGGCCGGCGTTGATTTGTTCAACCGGCCCACCCAGAAAAAAGGAACGGCGTTCACAGAGGACGAGCGGGACCTCTTCCACCTGCACGGACTGCTGCCGCCACACGTCGGCGCGCTGGCGGAACAGATGGCGCGGCGACTGAAAGCCCTGCGCGCTTTTGCGACGGATTTTGAGCGCTACACCTTTCTCCGGGAATTACAAGACACGAACGAAACGCTTTTCTACGCCTTGCTCACGCACCATCAGGAAGAATTGTTGCCGCTGGTTTACACGCCAACGGTGGGTGAAGGCTGCCAGCGTTTCAGCGAAATCTGGCACAAGCCGCGTGGTTTGTTCCTTAGCCATCCCAACAATGGTCGAATCCCGGAGATACTAGACGATGCTGATTATGACCAAGTGCGTGTCATTGTCGTCAGCGATGGAGAACGCATCCCGGGACTTGGAGACCAAGGCGCTGGCGGCATGGCAATTCCGATCGGCAAGCTTTCGCTTTATACGGCTTGCGCGGGAATTCATCCGGAACAAACGCTGCCGATCCTGCTTGATGCCGGCACAAACAATCAGCAACGCCTGGCGGATTCACTTTACCTCGGCTGGCGTCATGAACGCGTGACCGGCGCAAAATATGATGATTTCATCGAAACATTTATCGATGCCGTGGCCGATCGTTGGCCGGGTGTTTGGCTGCAATGGGAAGATTTTGCCGGATCTAATGCCAGTCGTCTGCTGACCCATTAACGCGACCGGCTCTGCTCATTCAACGATGACATTCAAGGTACCTCCGCCGTTGCCACCGGCGCGCTGCTGGCCGCCATCTATATTACCGGTGTGGGTTTAACGGAGCAGCGCATCGTTTTCCTGGGCGCCGGTTCAGCCGGCTGCGGCATCGCGTCGTTGTTGCTTCAGGCGATGGTTGAGGCTGGTGCAAGTGAAAACTATGCACGCCATCGTTTCTTCGCCGTTGACCGTAACGGATTGATCATCGAAGGCCAGCCGGACATCAAGCCAGTGCAGCAACCATGCGCCCAGCAACGCGAAGCCGTTGCGAAGTGGATACTTCAATCGCCGGGGCAGATCTCTTTGCATGATGTCATGGCAAACGCGAAACCTACGGTGCTGATTGGCGCATCAGGACAAACGGGTGCATTCGTCGAGCCGGTGGTCCATGAGATGGTACGAAATGTGGAACGCCCCGTCATTTTTCCACTGTCAAATCCCACCTCGCGCAACGAGGCCACACCGGAACAAATCATGCACTGGACCGATGGCCGCGCATTAATCGGCACTGGTAGTCCGTTTCCACCCGTTGATTGGCACCGCCGGGAAGTGAAAATTGATCAGACAAATAATGCCTATGTTTTTCCCGGCGTCGGCCTTGGCGTCATTGCCTGCGGGGCCCGACGGGTCACGGACACGATGTTCATGGCCGCGGCGAAGGCGCTCGCTGATTTGTCCCCGACATTGACAGATATAAACGCGCGACTATTGCCAGCGGTGAGTCAGCTTCGATCGGTGGCCTTCGCCGTAGCCAGGGCCGTCGGCCGTCAAGCGCAGATGGATGGTCTGGCGAACGACTGCAACGAATCCGTTTTAATAAATCGCATCCGCGCCTGTATTTGGGAACCGCGTTATCGTCCTTATCGCAGAATAATCAACGGCAAGACCACGGTTTATCGATAGCAAAAGAAAAGCCGTCGCGTTCATCGAAATAGTGGCGGCAGCTGCCGTGGCAACATTAGCGCAAAGACGCTACTGCACTGAATCCGTGTGTTTGAAAAATCGGAAACAGGCTTATTGAATTATCGAGTTTTACCTTTGCGTGCGAGCATCACGCCATGGCCCGCGAGATGCCAAGCTTCTGCATCTTTGAAAGCAAGGTCGTACGCTTGAGCCCAAGCCGGGAGGCGGCTCCATTGTTCCCGCCGACGATCCAGTTGGTTTCGGCCAGTGCCTGGAGAATGTGTTCGCGCTCGGCATCCTTGAGCGAAACGGCTGGCGATACTGCGCCGTTGACCGGGCAATCGAGCGAGAGCGAGCTGGCAGCTCTTAATTCGGACAACGGAAGCCGCAACATTTTTCCCGGGGAAAGAATGACAGCCCGTTCAATGAAGTTTTGCAACTCCCGGATATTACCAGGCCACTGGTTCTTTAGCAGCTCATTTAGGGCCCCTGTTGGAAGGCTGTTAATAGCCTTGTGCATGCGCTGGTTGCAAACTTGGACGAAATGCCGGACCAGCAACGGTATGTCTGCTGCGCGCTCGCGCAACGCCGGTAACCGGATCGGAAAAACATTCAGCCGATAGTAGAGATCGCTGCGGAACTGCTGTCCGGCGACCATTAGCCGCAGATTGCGGCTGGTGGCTGCGATGACACGCACGTTAACGCGAATCGTCTGCGTGCTGCCCAGGCGCTCAAATTCCTGTTCCTGCAGAACGCGTAGCAGCTTCGGCTGGAGCTCGAGCGGAACATCGCCAATCTCATCCAGGAAAAGTGTTCCGCCGGTCGCGAGCTCAAAACGTCCGATTTTTCGCGCGACCGCACCAGTGAATGCCCCGCGCTCGTGACCGAACAATTCACTCTCTAACAGTCCGGACGGAATCGCCGCGCAATTAACCCGGACAAATGGCCGGTCGCCTCGCAAACTTCGGTGGTGCAGCGCATGGGCGACCAGTTCCTTACCGGTGCCGGTCTCACCCAGAATAAGCACGGTAGAATCCGTCGGCGCCACAATCTGCAGGTGCGCGAACATCTCAGACAGCAGAGGGTTTCTGCCGATGATCCCCTCAAATCTATCTTCAGGAAGTATTGGTTCGTCCAATCGGAGGGTTTTCTCTTGCGGCCCAAGATGAATGGCCGGAGCCCCTTGGTTCGCCAAACTGTTCGCACCCTGACTGACAACCGAAAAACTGATTCCGCACATGCCGTGATCCGGTGTCCACTGCCGTCCTCGATTATCAGTATCATTTGCCGTTGGTTGATATTTATCCATAATGCTGATCATAATTCTTTTAATGGGTTGTTAGGTGTACCTCCAAGAGCGAAAATAAGTGCCCGGAACAATCCCTCTTTTGGGACGGGCTTGCGGAGAAACGAAATCGCTCCCGCTTGCAAGGCGCGCTTTTCTTCCTCTTCGCTTGCCCCGCCGCTTAGGAAAACCACAGGAATCCGCCGGCCATTTTCCGTCAAGCGTCGTTGTAATTCCAATCCGCTCATTCCAGACATACGCACGTCCAGCAGCAGGCAGGCCGTGTCGCTGAGAAACTTAGAAGCCAAGAATTCCTCAGCGGAAATAAAAGCTTCAGCTTTAAGCCCGGACCAGCGAAGCAAACGCAGGGTTGAAACACGCACTGCTGTGTCGTCATCCACGATCGAAACGAGTGGTGTTTCTTCGTTTTTTGCCTTCCCGCCCATCCGCGACTTCTCAATTGCGATTTGTTTCACTCCAGAAAGATTACCTTATCCAGGTGCGAATTCTACTGTCCCTTGGTGAAGGCCCGGAACTGTCCCTTGGTGAAGGTTGGCTGAATCTATGGAGGATTGGTAATCCCGGACTTCGCCGGCGCTCTAGCCAGCACCGAGGGGCGTTCACAGAGCATGCTCACCACCTGGCAGGCCTGTTGAATGTCTAATGGTTGCTTGACTGGATTATTCAAGCCCCCGATAAGTCATAAGGCAGACGAGGGTTCGACACGATCGTCGAACTAGCGACGCCATCAACCAAACGCGGAACTCTGTCGAGTTTCCAACAACCCGGGACACCTGATTGATAATACACTAATTCAGAATAGCTTTGCCCATTTCAGACCACCTCTTCCCATCATTGGCCCGAAATGTGCAACCAAAGAGAGGATGGGGATGGAACCCGCACCTTTGTCCAAGGCATTCAGGATCTCAGATGAATCCGGATCCAAGTCCGGAGTGCGTGCAGCTGGCACTCATGGCAACACGGTCTCACTGGAGGCTAAGCCTCTACAAACCGGGGAGGGTGCATGACTTTCTGCGTGGTGGGGTTAAATCACAAAACAGCTTCGGTCGATTTGCGTGAGCAATTCGCGGTGAGGGCATCGAACCTGGTTTCGTCCTCAAATCATTTGAGGATTCAGGAGGACCAGGAAGAGATGGTTCTTTTATCAACGTGCAATCGAGTTGAAATCTATCTTACCTGCCAGCAGGAACAAGGCCGCCCTAGTTCACTTCTTCGTTCACTTTTTGACGGTGCACCCGATCTCCGGGCTCACAGTTATAATTATCAGAACCTCGACGCGGTACGCCACCTGTTCCGCGTGGCCGCCGGCCTGGACTCCATGGTGTTGGGCGAGACCGAAATCACAGGCCAAGTCAAAAAGGCCTACGAGTTCGCCCGCTCATCAGGATTCACCAGTGCAACTTTAAACCGCGCGTTCCAAAAGGCATTCGAAGTTGTGAAGGAAATCCGCACCGGCACACTGATTGGGCGTGGAGCCACGTCTATCGGCAGCGTGGCGGTGGAACTAGCCGGGAAGATTTTTCCCCAAGATCTTCCCAGGCAACCTGTGCTCATCATCGGTGCGGGCCAAATGGCTGAAGCCTGCGCCCGTCATCTGTCGAAAAAGGGAACCCGGTCAATTATGGTTTCCAATCGTTCATTTGAACGCGCCGTCAAACTGGCTGGTGATTTCGGAGGCCGCGCAGTCCGATTCGAGGATTGCCTCAGCGCAATGGCCAGCGCGGACATAGTAGTGGCTTCAACGAGCTCTCCAGTTGCTCTACTGAATTATGAGGAAGTACGGAAGGTGATGATGACGCGCCGGAACCGCCCATTGCTCCTCATCGACATTTCCGTTCCGCGAAACATTGATGCGGAGTTGCAGCGCCTAGGCAACGTCTATCTCTATAACATCGACGATCTGAATGAAATAGTGGGTGAGCATGTGCATAATCGTGAGCAGGACCTCGTTCTGTGCGATCGCATCATTGAAACAGGAGTAACGAAGTTGCTCGAAAAACTAGGTTCCCTAAGAGCGCAGCGTGATGAAGCGGGACTTGGGTTTCGACCTGCACCAGTCTTTGCCAGCGAGTCCGTGGTCGGAGGTTAGGACCTCGCTCGCTCCAGGTTGGAGTGACTTTGATCGGAAGACTTCCGACGACAATGTAGGCTGACGCCTCGCCGGGGGTTTTGGAGCCATCCTCTGGTTCTTGTTCTGGCGATTGACGGGCCTTGGGCATTTTTCCGTCAAACGAGTGACTCCTTCCAAATTTGAGTCGTGCATTATTAAAAAAGTGATGCCTTGCCGACGGAGTGTCGAAGGTACGACATCTGCGGCGCGCAAACGAAGGCAGCGACTCCGCAATCGACAGAACATTATTCCTATAAGTGCCTTACCAAGTGAGTGATGGAACAACATTCAACGGCTCTACGCAAGAATGGCACCCATCATGCACAAATTTGAGGAATGCAAACGAGAAAAAGGTGAGGCCGCCTCAATTCACAGCCGGGTAATGATGGTTGCCGGGGCGCCGAGAGCTACTGCAATGTGTTCATCCAAATCCAGAAAGGCAGCCGACCGAAGATTGCGCGTTATGGCGCTGATTGCGGCAGCTAAAGAAGTGCTGCGGAGCCTCCATTGGAGAGTGCCGTCCGCACTTTTCCTCGTCGATCTTCTAATCTGGCCAATCGTGGGGTTGTCACAGGAGGCACCTCCCTCGCCTGACCACCCTTGGCAGTCTTATTGGGAACAAGAATCCCTCCGAGAAGAGAGATTCCCTGGTACTACAGAATTCCAGATCGATCCAAACAACACCTATTCATTGGGGGCACTCATAGATCTAGCCGAAACCCATAATCCCGAAACCCGTGTGGCGTGGGAACGGGCTCGGGCGCAGGCAGCCAATTTGGGAGTGGCCCGCAGCGAGTTGTATCCTGCTTTGGCCGCGACTGCGCTCTCGCAGATCAACCGCAGCGACGTCCTCTTCGGCAGCACCTTTTATCAGCAGACCGTCCCGGAAGCCTCAGGAAGTCTGGAACTCAGCTATTTGATTTTTGACTTTGGCGCGCGAGCCGGCCGCATCGACGCGGCTAAAGCTGAACTTCTGGCCGCAAACTCCTCTTTTAATGATACGCATCGCCAGGTGATATTCCAAGTCGAGCAATCGTATTATCAACTGCTGAATTCTGCCGGCCAGCTGGCGGCCGCCCAAGTGAGCCTCACCAATGCCCAGACCGTGCAACAAGCCGCCGAAGACCGCATGCAAAATGGCCTGGCGACCTTGCCCGATGTGCTGGAAGCTCGCAGCGCAACCGCGCAGGCCGAATACGAGTTGCAAGCCGTGGTTGGAGCCCGGGACATTGCGCAAGGAAAGCTGGCGAAAGCCCTTGGAACCTCCCCGACCCAGCCAATTCACGTGCAGCCGCTCGACGAGTTGGCAATTCCAGATTCGCTCGCCGACACCGTTGACCAGGCCTTGGACCGCGCCTTTGAACAACGGCCGGACCTGATGCAGCAATTGGCCGAGGTCCGTTCGGCCAATGCCAGGATCCATGAGGCCCAGGCTGCTTATTATCCAACTTTGAGCCTCTTCGCGGCCGGTGGCTCTCAAGAGTCTGCTGGCTACCAGGACTCGGGGCGCTGGACGCATCGGGGAGATTTGGTGGGCGGAATAGGCCTGAGCCTTACTTGGACTTTGTTCGACGGTGGAGCGCGCAAAAGCAGACTGGCTAAAGCGAAAGCGGACGCACTTGGGTCTACAGCGGGCGTAAATGCCACGAGCGATGCCATCGCCGAGGAGGTTTGGCGGGCTTACTCGAATTTACGCACTGCCTTTCGTCAGCGGCAGTCGGCGCTGGCGCTCCTTTCAGCCGCCGGCCAGTCTTACACCGCGGCCTTGGAATCCTACAATCATGGCGTCCGCAACTTACTGGACGTGACTGCCGCCCAACGCATGCTGGCGCAGGCCCTCTCAACTGATGTCCTTGCGAGAACACAGGTCCTCGCCTCGCTCGCCGAACTGGCCTTCCGAACCGGAGATTCAATTCAACCAACCGTGAGAAAAACCGAACCATGAGAACCGACTTCACCAGGCGTCGCCTGAGCCACGGGTTCGTGTTGCTGCCGGGCTTCGTGGCCGGTTGCAATCGCGCACCCTCGTTCGATATCGACGGGTCACTTTTTCCCGCGTGGCTGGTCTGTTTCATGATCGCCATATTGCTGGCAGCCGCCACCCGATGGCTGCTGCTGCGACTCAAGGTTGTCCTTGTTTTCCCCATCCTCGTTTATCCGTGTCTCGCAGCCTTATTCACCTTTTTGTTGTGGCTGATTTTCTTTGGTTAACAAAGTGAAGGCATTTTATGAATATCAAAACTGAGGCAAACTCTCAAAAGCTGATTGGGAGTTGGGTCAGCTTTGTCATTGTGGCGGTTGCGGTATCACTTGGTTTGATTGTGATCCATCACACTAACCGCTATCCCAGGACCGATGACGCAACTGTCTTGGCTAACTACATAGGAATTGCCCCGCAGGTTGAGGGTCCGTTGGTCCGACTGCCAGTTCAGGACAACCAATTTGTACAAAAAGGGGATCTGCTCTTCGAAATTGACGACCGCCCTTATAAATATGCCTTGGAAAACGCCTTGTCTGAGCAAGCTGCCCTCGAAGGACAGATTGTGGACGAGCAACGAAGAATTAATGCCCTCAAGAGCGCGGTTTCTGTGGCCGAGGCCAGTATCCAGAGCGCCGAAGCCGACGTGGCCACGGCCGAACAAGGCGTCAATAGCGCGCAAGCGGAATGGGCCTATGCCAGCAACAATTTGCAGCGCTTGCAGCCCCTGCTGGCGGAACATTTCGTCACCGTGGATGACTTTGACAAAGCGAACACCACGGAGGTGGCGCAAAGGGAAACTCTTCGGCAGGCGCAGTCGCGCCTGCTGCTGGCACGATCCGAGTTGAAGTCAGCTCAGGCGCAACACGAGGAAGCCGCCAATGCCGTGACCACGCTGGCGCCGCTGACAAACCAGCGCGGCGCCAGACAGTCCGGCGTTGAGCGCGCTCGCTACGATCTGGACAACTGCCGCGTTTATGCGCCGTTCGCCGCGCGGGTGACGAATCTGACGCTTTCTGAAGGAGCCTACGCCCACGTCGGTCAGCAAATGTTTCTATTGATCGACGCCCGCCGGTGGTGGGCCGTGGCCAACTTCCGTGAGGGGCAACTCGAGCGCGTTCGACCGGGAATGCGCGCCGAAGTCTTTGTGATGTCAAAACCGGACCGTCCTTTCACCGGCTTTGTCGACAGTATCGGTTTTGGCGTCCGGCCGGATCCCGATGTGATTGGCCAATTCGAGAGCGGTCTGCCCGACGTCCAGCGAACCCTCAATTGGGTCCACCTGGCTTCGCGCTATCCCGTGCGAGTGCGGATCGAGAACCCTGACCCGGAGCTGTTTCGCGTCAGCGAAACCGCAGTGGTCATCATCCGCGGCAATTAAGTATGGATTTGACCGATGAATGGACAGAAGAATGGCCCCGCCCTTTGACCTGGTTGAGGGGATTGCTTCAGGAAGAACTCACACCATATCCAGGAAGAGCGGCGTTGGTTTCTCGGATGGTCACCGCGGCAACCCTGGTCATGCTCATCACAATGATCTTTCACCTTCCGTTCGGCTTTCAAGCAATCTACGCGCTGGTTATCTCACGCGAATCCCATTGGGCCACGGTCGGGGCCGTGAAAATGGCTGTCATCGGCATTGCTTTGGCGGCCCTCTACATGCTCGTCGGAATGGTCTTCTCTCTGGGTAATCCCGAACTGCGCCTGTGCTGGGTCATCGCGACCTTGTTCATCGTGTTCTTTATCCTCAGCGTCATCGCGGATTACACCACAGCTGTCGGCTTCGGAATTTTGGTTGGCCTCAGCATTCCCGTCCTGGATCGCCACATTTCAACGGAGCTGAAGGTGGAGCAAACGCTCTGGGCAGCCGGGCAGACCATTCTTGCAGCCGTTATCGCCGCGCTAGTCGCCTTGTTTTACGCGGGGTTGAAACCTAGAAGCGATCCGGTCCGGCCGCCCGTCGCCGAGCGTTTGACCAGCGTTGCTGATGTGCTCGATTGTTATGCCAGCGGCCGTCCCGTGGAGGAAAATACGGCGAAGCAGATTACGCGCCTTGTCATGCTTGGGACATCCACCTTGCGGCGCGATATCAAACGCTGCAGCTACCCGCCTCATTACGCGGAACAAATGGGCGTTTTGGTCTCGCTTTTGGGAAGACTGGTTGATATCGCGGCCGGTTTGGCGTCCCTGGATGTGCGGGTTTCGGAAAGCGATCGGCAGAGATTCCAAACCTTGGCTCGAAATATTGGCACCCTTCGCGCCGACATACTGGAGGGAAGGACTCCACGGTTGATTGAATTCCCTGTGAATACACCTGCCTCCCTGACCATGCCGCTCGTGCCGCAGATGGAGCAAATTGTCTCAATGATGGCGGAGGTTTTTGCCGGGTCTATATCCCTCGGCTGGTACGCCCCTTCTCTGCTGGATGAGGTTGATCCGCCGCCTAGCCTTTTTGTCCGGGACGCATTCTCCAACCCCGAACATCTCAAAACCGCGCTCAGGGGTTGCCTGGCTGCCAGCCTTTGTTACATCACCTACACTGCCTTGGACTGGAACGGGATCGGGACTGCGGTAGTGACGTGTATTTTGACGGCGCTGACCACGATCGGCTCATCGCGTCAAAAAGATGTTTTGCGCATCACCGGCGCTATCGCGGGTGGGGCGGTCAGTCTCGTCTCGCAAGCTTTTCTTCTGCCCGCCCTTGATTCAATCGGCGGGTTCATGCTCCTTTTTATCGTAGTGACTGCGGCGTCCGCCTGGATTGCAACCTCCGGTCCACGCCTCTCCTACTTTGGAATTCAACTGGCCAATGCGTTCTACTGGATCCAGCTTCAGGATTTCGGAGTTCAGACTTCGCTGGTGCCCGCGAGAGACCGTGTCATCGGCATTATGCTTGGCTTGCTTATGATGTGGCTTGTGTTTGACCCGCTGGGGAGCACCTCAACGGCGGTCCAAATGAAAAAAGTGTTCATTTCCCTTTTTCACTTGCTGGCGCAACTCGCCAGCGAACCTTTTTCACCCAACCTGCGCGCTGCCATCAAGCAAAGCTTTTCGCTGCGCGAAACGATCAACAGCAGTTTCAACCAAGTCAGGGATCTCGCGGACACCGTCTGGTTCGAATTCGGACCGGCCCGCCAGCAGAACTTGGAACTGCGCCGGCGAATTGTCGGATGGCAGCCGCAATTGCGGATGCTTTTCATAAGTTACGTATCTCTGCTTAAATATCGCCTGCGAATCCCTGGCTTCGAATTGCCAGAGTCGGTCCGCCTCGCCCAGCAACAGTTCGAGGAATGTCTTGCACGCACGCTGAATGACATGGCCGACCGGCTTCAGGGCGGGACGCGTGAGCGGACGCAGAGCTTGGAACTTGCCTTTGCTCAACTAAAGGAATCCGTGCGGATTGCCGGTTCGGTCGAAACCCACGAAGTGCTCAACGCCAACCTGAAAACTTTTCTTTTGCTATCCGAGAGAATCACCGGCCTGGCGGATTCCCTGGCCAAGGATATTTAAACCTGACTTGGACGTGATCTATGCATGACGCAATAAAGACTTTTTTCCTGGTTTTCAGAGCGCTGTTTCCGATCGTGGATCCGTTGAGCGCTAGTCCGAAGCCGGTATCGTGTTGGAGTTTGGATTCTATAATAAATGGGCCCGCTATTGAGCCGCGTTGATTGCTCTTCTTGCAGCCGCCGGCTATGCCCGGGGTGAGACGCAAAGTTTCTCAGCCATTCTGACCAGCTCGGCGAGGGATTGCGCCCCCGTTTTCTGCATAATGTGGGCGCGATGGAATTTGATCGTGCGTTCAGTAGTATTCAACTCGCTGGCAACCTGCTTGTTCAACAGCCCGGCGACAACCAACCCCATCACCTCCCGCTCCCGCGGCGTTAGCTGCTCGTATCGCGCACGGAGGCCATCCGTCGCAGCTCGCGCCTGGCAAGTCGTCCGGTCGCGTTCGACCGCCGCCTGAATAGCCTCCAATAGCGAGCGCTGTTTGACCGGTTTGGTGAGAAACTCGACGGCTCCAGCTTTCATGGCACGGACACTCATCGGAATGTCACCGTGACCCGTCAGGAATATGATGGGGATTTGCTTGCCGGCCAGACTTAACTCCCGCTGCAAATCCAGCCCGCTCAAACCGGGCAACCGCACGTCCAGCACCAGACAGCCGGGTCCCTCCGGCCGCTGGTAGCTCAGGAAATCACGGGCCGACTCAAAAGTCTGAACCTTGAATCCAGCAACGCGGAGCATCCGCTCCGAAGAACGACGAACCGAAGCGTCGTCATCCACTACGTAGACAATTGGTTCTGGCTCAGCCATACATTACTCAGCATGATTGATAGTCGCGGAAAGAACAGCTGCGATCTGACGCGCTGTGCCCTGCCGCCCAGAGCACCTTGGTCGACCGCTATGCGCCAAACTTTGTTGTCCCGTCCAGGTTAATTTAACCATAACCGCGATTAGAATTGTTGTGCAAACGAACTGACGACGCAAGCAATACCAAGTCTGCTTCACGTTGAGGGTCCAAGAGCGTCAGCTATTGTGATGGGCGTTCGACGCTTTGTCGAAATGACAAAATCGTTTGCGTCTGCTTGATTTAATTCGCAACGGCAACTTTGGCTGAGAAAATCTCGAAAAACCCCTGATTCAAAGAGACTCCAAACGAGGGTGCCCTATGCGCTGCCAGTACTAGATATGCGTAAAGCCAACGGAATGCAGACTGAGAATCCAGTCAATCCGTGACTCCCAAGTAGTTAGCCGGTTTCAATCATCTGTTCCGTTCCTACTCTGTTTTTCAATGATTCTTTGCGGCTGCGACCAGTTTTTCCGCAAAGTCACGCCAGTCAATTGCCGGCTAAATACGAGCGATGCCCAATCCTTTGGTTGGCTCGCTTGTTTCGTGCTTATCCACAATCGCCGTCAATATTTCGCCGGATCCCGCCACCCGCCGCCAAGCGATTGCACTAACGAAACAGCCGCGACGAGTTGTTGGCCGCGCAGTTGCACGGTGCTAAACTCGATGTTCAACTCGGTGCTTTGCGCCGTCGCAACATCAAGGTAGGTAATCAGGCCCTCACGATATTGATCGTTGGCCACCTCAAGTTGCTTGCGCGCGGCAACCAGGGCTCCGCTTTCCGCTTCGTATTGGCTAGCCAGCAAATTCTGGGAAGCGAGACTATCTTCAACCTCGGAAAAAGCGGTGAGCACGGTCTGGCGATAGTTAGCCACCATTTCGTGGTAAGTGGTCTTGGAGAGTTGCAAGCCGGCCCGCAGCCGGCCGCCCTCAAAGATTGGTAAAGTCAAAGTTGGCCCGACCGACCAGAAGCGGCTGGAAGCATTGAACAAGGACCCTGTATTCACACTCTCCAAACCGCCCAGGCCATTCAGGATGATCGTCGGATAAAAGGCCGCCTTGGCGACGCCAATGTTGGCATTGGCCGCAGCGATGCTCCGTTCAGCCGCGGAGACGTCAGGCCGTTGTTCCAGCAATTCCGATGGCAAACCGACCGGGATCCGGGGCGGGACGACGCGCATCACGTGCGCGGGAATTCGAAACGAAGGTGCCGGTTGCCCGGCCAGAAGAGCGAGAGCGTGCTCGAATTGGGCGCGCTGGAGCGCCACGTAGGGGAGCTGGGCTTCTGTGGTTTTGAGCACGGTTTCCGCCTGGGCAACCTCAAGATCCGTGGCGATGCCGCCTTGCCGTTGGCTGATGACCAGATCAAGTGACCGGCTGAAGACCTGGATGTTGGACCGGAGAACAGCAATTTCAGTATCCAAGGCCCGCAAGTTAAAATAATCCGCGGCGACTGCCGCCTGAATGCCTAAATTAATGGTGGCCACGTCATCGGCACTGGCCTGCACGGTCGCCCGGGCATATTCGACGCTCCGACGGACGCTGCCCCAGGCATCCACTTCGTAGCTGAATTCCAGGGGCAAAGTAAAATCGTTAAAGGTGGCCCCGTAGCCGATGGGCTTGCCGGTCAGGATAGAGGGCTCATTGGGGGAAGTGCGTTGTCTCGTGGCGGATCCTGCAAAGTCGATGCTTGGAAGCAATCCTGCCCCGGTGATATTCAGTTGTGCGCGGGATTCATCAAAGCGGTCGACGGCGGCTTTCAGATTCTGATTCGCGTTGGCGGCTTCAGTTTCCAGATCGTTGAGTTCCGGACTGTTAAACATCTTCCACCAGTCACCTTTGGGCAACTGCCCCTTCGGCTCGGCGACCTTCCAGTCGCTGCTGGTGGCAATGGTGGCGACGCTGTAGGCGCCCGGAACGGTCGTTGCTTCTGGGCGTTTATAATCCGGCCCAACCGCGCAGCCCGTGACGAATGCCTGGATGATGATAAGCAGTCCGAGACAAATCAGCAGACCCGCAGGGGCCCGGGAGGATTTAGCGCTCAAAATACCTGGCCATTTCCCGCGCTCTGCCAGATTCATGGCGGGGAGGTTCATAATCACTTTTTGGCTACAGAAGAAGAATCGTCAGCGATGCGCACCTTGATTCCACCGATGAGCGAGTCGCTGGGGTAGATAATGACCCGGTCAGCCGGGGTCAAGCCGCTGAGAATCTCGACCTTTTGTCCAAAGTCCCGACCTTCCTGAATAGATCGCAATTCCACAATGTCGTCCGGGCCAACGACGCCGACTTGCAAGCCTTGAGCGCGAAACAACACGCTATCGGCGGGTATCATCAGGACTGGCTTGGTGTGGTTGGCAGTAAAAGTGAGGTCGCCGTAGCTATAGGGCAGAATCTGATTCTTCGAGTTGTCCACCTCGAGTTCCACCAGGAGCGTCCGGGAGACGGGTGAGATGGCTTCCGAGGTCGTGATGATTGTGGCAGTAAATGCCCGGCCGGGGCTTTCGGGAGTGACCAGATCGGCGGTTTGGCCGACGGCAATGCCAAGCGCGTCGGGTTCGGGCACGCGCACGTAAACCCGCAGTTTGTCGGTTTGGGCCATGTGAAACATTTCCTGACCGCCGTTGCCGGCGATAATCAGGTCGCCAATGTCCACTTCGCGCAGGGTAATAACCCCCGTAAAAGGTGCGATGATCTTTTCGTAGGATACCAACTGCTCCAGTCGCCTCACATTGGCTTGATCAGCGGCCACACTGGCGGAGGCGGTCTCGCGTCCGGCAGTTTTTGTATCAGCATCCTGCTGGGTCACGGCAGCTGTCTTCAACAATGCCTGCCAACGATTATCCGTTATCTCAGCGAGGCGCAGGTTGGCCCGGGCCAGCGCTAGTTGAGCACTGGCTTGATCGAGTTGCTGGTCCAGGTCGGGCGTTTCGATCTCCGCCAACTGCTGGTTTTGTTGAACATGCGCCCCGATATCCACTTGCCAATCTTTTAGGTAGCCATTGACGCGGGCATAAATGGATGCTTCCCGCCAGGGCCGGATTTCCGCCGGGAGTGTGAGTCCGTCCCCGGGCGCTCCATACGTGGGCGACAAGACTGAAACCGTTGGGATCGCGAGTTCAATCATGTTCGCCTCAGCGGCCTGATGTTGACTCCAGCGCGGGATAAAACCGAGCGCGAGCGCGCCGATGAAAATCAACACGGCAAAGGTGATTACAACCACGCGCCGCGAGCCGGTGGGGGACGCCAACGGTTGCCCGCCACTGTCTCCAGTAGCAGGCTGGGTTGCAGCTGGAGGCGTCGAGCCGCCAGCTGTAGGCGGATCTTTCGCGGCGTTTTGATCTGCTGGAAGTTTGAGTTGGTTCATGAATGTTCCTTAAATGACGGCGGGAGCCGGGGTTAAACCGGAGGCCGGATGGGGCCGGTCAGACGCACGCTTCTCCGGCACTGGCACAGTGCGGTGCAGAATGCTGAACACGACGGGCACGAAGAACAACGTGGCGTTGGTGGCCATGGCCAGACCCCCAATCACCGCTCGTCCGAGGGGCGCGTTCTGTTCGCCACCATCGCCTAGTCCGAGCGCCATCGGTACCATGCCGATAACCATCGCGGTTGCCGTCATGATAACAGGCCGCACACGTCCCGTGCCAGCGGCCCAGGCGGCTTGCACAGGCGTCATGCCTTGGTGCAGGTTTGTCCGCGCGAAAGTGACCACGAGCACGGAGTTGGCGGTGGCGACGCCGAGACACATGATGGCACCCATCATTGCGGGCACGCTTAGAGTGGTGCCGCTAACAAACAACCCCCACGAGACGCCGGCCAGGGCGCCGCTCAATCCAGTAATGATGATGAACGGGTCCAGCCAACTTTGAAAATTGACCACCAGCAGCAGATAAATCAGAGCGATGGCCATGAGGAGTCCAACGCCCAAGCCCAGAAAGCTGGCGCGCATGGTCTCAGCCTGACCGCGGAGCATAAGTGTGCTCCCGTGCGGTAATGTTTTTTGCGCCTGAGCGAGGATCGGCTTGATGTCTGCCAACACGCCCCCAAGGTCGCGGCTGTCAATGCCGCCATACACATCCACCACGGGCTGTATGTTGTAGTGCGAGTAAATCTGCTGGCTGGTGGCGCGCTTGAACGTGGCAAGGTTTCCCAGTAATTGCTCGTTGCCGGTGCCGGGAACCCCCTCCGTGATCGGCATTGAATTCAGATCGGACAACGAGGTCATCGCCGGTTCTGGCACCCGGATGTTCAGGAAATACTGAACCCCAATGTGCGGATCCAGCCAGAAATTCGGCTGAACCTGGGTGCTGCCACTCAAGTTAAGCAGAACTGAATTCGCGATTTGTTGTTCCGAGAGGCCGAGTTCGGAAGCCTTGGTCCGGTCAATCGAAAACATGTATCGCGGCTCATTATTCGGCTGTTGTATGCGCAGGTCCACAGCACCGCGCACGTGGCGAATTTTGGCCAGGAGGTCCGCCGCAACCTGATGGTTGCTGACCGTGTCACGACCGAGTACCTGAATGTCAAATGGTGCGGGCAATCCAAAGTTGATGATTTCACTCACAATGTCCGCCGGCAGGAAATAAAATACCACACCGGGGAATTCGCGATTGAGTGCCAGGCGTAAATTCCGGACATAATCAGCCGTCGGTTGGTGTCCGCGTTTCAGGGAGATCATGATGTCAGCGTCTGCAGTTCCGGCGATCCCGCTGTCATTATAACTCAGGTTTATGCCGGAAACCGGCAGGCCAATATTGTCAATGATGCTATCGACATCGCCTGGGGGGATATGGCTGCGGATGGAGGCTTCAACCCGGTCAACGAGAGCCGAGGTTTCCTCGATGCGGGTTCCGGTAAAGGCACGAACGTGCAGGCGGATCATTCCAGCATCGACAGTCGGAAAGAAGTCCCGCCCCAGCAACGGGATCAGGCAGAGCGAGGCGGCGCAAAAGGCCAGAAAACCCGCCGCGAAAGCGAAGCGTCGAGCCAGACACAGGCTGAGCAGATTTTGATAATGATGACGGAAACGATCAAAGGCATGCTCAAATCCCTGTTGGAAACGAACCAAGGGCTGAACCCAAGGCGATGAGGTTTCGACCGCCGCACCGGCGGTTCCGGCCGTCTTGTGCTGTCCATGACGATGCCGCTCGAACCACATCACCATGGTCGGCACAAGCGTGCGGGAAAGGAGGTAGGACGCCAAAACCGCAAACACAACCGCCTCCGCGAGTGGCGCGAAGAGGAATCCCGCCACGCCAGGGAGAAAGAACATGGGCACGAAAACGATGCAGATGCACAAAGTGGAAACCATGGCCGGCAGGGCGATTTCGCCCGCCCCGATGAGAATGCCGTTCTCGAGCGTTTCACCCGCACTCAGGTGGCGTTCGATATTTTCGATCGTCACCGTGGCGTCATCCACCAGAATGCCAACCGCAAGGGCGAGGCCGCCGAGTGTCATCAGGTTGAGGGTTCCGCCCAACGAACTCAGTACTGCGATGGAGGCCAGGACCGAAAGCGGAATGGAAACTGCAATAATGAGCGTGCTTCGCCACGAACCCAGAAAAAGCAGAATCATCACGGCGGTCAATGCTGCGGCAATCACACCTTCACGCACGACCCCGCTGACCGCCGCTTTGACGAATACGGATTGATCGCCAAATTGGTGCACCTCCACATCCCCCGTGACTGTTTTCATGACTGCCGCCATTGCAGCTTTAACTCCACTGGCGACTTGAAGAGTTGAAGCACTGCCGTTTTTTAGCGCGATCAACAGAGTGCTGCGGACTCCATTCAGTTTGACGACGTTGTCCTGTGGGTAATAACCATCGCGAACCTGGGCGACATCATGAACGCGAATGACGGTTCCTCCAACGCTTTTGATCGGCAGATTGTTTAGCCGATCAATAACGGTCGGACTGGTGTTGAGATCAATCGGGTACTCGTTGTTGCCGATCTTGGCTGTGCCACTGGGATAGACCAGATTCTGCGCGCTAATGGCGTTGGCCACGTCTGCTTCGGAAATGTTTTGCGCTTCGAGCGCCTTGGTATCCAAGTCCACCGAGATGACCCGCTGCTTGCCACCATACGGAAAAGGCACTCCCACACCGCGCACGCTGATAATTCCCACGCGGATCGTGTTCATGGCCAGATCAAAGATTTGCGACTCGCTCAGAGTATGGCTGCTGATGCCATACTGCAAAATCGGAACGGTGGAAGCGTTGTATTCAATAACCAACGGCGGGGTGGCGCCGGGTGGAAGCTGCTTTAGGATTGTTTGCGAGACCGCCGTGATCTGGGCCACGGCGGCATCCGGAGAAGACCCCTGCTGGAAGAAGACCTTGATAACACCAACCCCAAAGTAAGAAGTGGATTCAATGTGCTGAATGTTGTTCACCGTCGTCGTCAGCGCTCGTTCTTCAGTGTAAATAATCCGCTGTTGCATGTCCTCTTCAGTCAGGCCGGTATAGGACCAGATGATACTTACCACGGGGATGTCAATGGACGGGAAAATGTCGGTAGGCGTCTTCAACAGGACAAAGGGTGTCAACAAAAGCAGCAACAATGCAGCGACCACAAATGTATACGGGCGGCGGAGAGCTAGTTGAACGATCCACATCGATTAAGCCCTCGCTTTCAATGATGTTGAAGCCACCGGGGCGGCAGAAGCCGTTGCCGCCTCCGGTGGTAATGAGCTTTGAATTTTGCGTGGCTCAGCAAGATTTGGCTCCGAAGTTTGGACTGGTGTTGAATTTACAAAGGGCGCGGGCTCTCGGACATTCCGCTCGATCAAAAACGAGCCGATCGCTCGCCCAGGCAGTCTACCGCAGCAGGGCACAGCACAAAAGGCAACACCATAATCTTCTAATTCGAGGCGATGCATGGCGCCGGGCACGTCTTGCAACGGATAGACAATCGGTGCGATGGCCCCCAATGGCAGCAGGAAAATCAATAACCTGAGCTGCCAGTATTCTCTTCGCCCATCATGGATGGACGAACGCAGCGTCACTCGTTGTGATGAGCGCGAATTCCATGTCCCTTCAACTTGCAGATTTCGGGGGGGGGCCATCAAACATTTTTCCGTCGTTTTTATTTCAATCAGTTTCAAAGTTCCAATGCGACATTGCACGACCCATGCCAAGGGGAAGGAGCGGTATTGCAGATTTCTTGAAAGGCCTTAGTACCAGAATTTTATCGCGAAGCCGGAACTTTGGCCGGCTTTGTTGGGCTTTTGTATCGTCACGGTTGTGTCGCGTATTCGACACCTAGTCACGTAGACGACGCTTTTCCGCCGAACCACAATCCGTTCTTGGCAGTTTTTCAGATTTTGCAACCTAATGTCGTAACAGCAAGTGATGGCACTGGAAATTTGAAAAACCGAACCTAGATAGGTCCAGGTTCGCGATGAATGTAGCCGGAGGAAAATCAAAGTAGAGAGACGACGCTAGCGAGATCGGGCAGCCATCCAAGCGAGGAGGCGTGTTATCTTTAAGGTTCAGAAACATTTGACTCTGAAGGTGAAACGGAAACTGTTACTAGCAGCGACCGCAGTCTTGGAATTTGGCCAAAAATAGTCATGGAGCTTCGACTCCTGCAGGGTGGCACATCAAGAGTGTGAGCCCGCAGCCTGAACAGAGATTCTCTCCCGGTGGTCCACTTCTCTCGGGACGCGGGCCAGCAGCCGGTCGAGTGAAAAGGCTCCTGAGCCACGAATCATAACCACCAAGCCGATCGTGATGACCAGCAGATGATATTCAAACCCTTCGCCCTTCTGCATCCCGTACCAATTCATGAATAGTCCAAACTGCCAGTGCACTTTGGCGACGGCTACAACCATGTCACCAACGATCGTGAGGGCGGCCAATCGGCCCGCCAATCCTAGGATCAACAGGATCCCTCCAAAAAACTGGGTGGCAATGGCCAGGAAGGCAAAAGCGGCAGGAATGCCCAGTTTTTGGGTGAAGAATTGCATGGAGCCGCTCAGTCCGAACCCGCCAAACCAGCCCAGCATCAATTGACTTCCGTGAACGAAAAAGAGAAACCCCAACATGAGTCTCATGAGGGAGAGCGAGTAATCGTTTTCTGTCTTAACCAGCGTTTTTAACATAAATACCTCTGTTCTTTCAGTTCTGTTGCATTACCTGCGTCCGAATCGGGTCGACTTTGTTTTACCGTCGGAATGGACATTTGACTTACTGCCGACCGACACTGCACGGTCCATGCCAAATGGCAGGAAGGCCTTTGAGGTTTTTCCGGAAGGTGGTTTTGACAGGGGTTTATGATGCAGTCGACGAACTTGCCAAATCTGGTCGAACTGCAAAACCCGCCAATGGAACGCCGACCTATCGACACCAAGTCGTCAGATCGTCATGCCCCGACACGGAACAGCCACATTCGCGTAGAAATATTCAGCCGCGGAGTTGGCACCGAATTTGCATTAAGTAGTTCCGTGGCTAAATTCGCCTGTAAACGCAAGGCTCCCTCTTGCCGGATTGGCTTTTCACCTGCAACGTGGCAGGGCCAACTCGAAAAAGTAACACAAACTGGACCGCTTCTAGATCAAAAGTGTGAATGTTAATCTGACAATAGACGGCGCGACAACGGAAGCCAAGGCCGGTGAACGGCTGATCGATCTCCTCAATCGCCGGGGGAGTGAAATTCCTCAAGTGTGTTATCATCCCCAGCTTGGCCCGATTCAATCGTGTGACACATGCATGGTCGAGGTAAATGGAAAACTGGTGAGAGCTTGTGCGGCCCTGGTTGAAAAAGGCATTAATGTCTCAACGAAATCACCCCAGGCTCTGGCGGGTCAAAGAGAAGCATTCGACCGACTACTCGCGAACCACATGCTTTACTGCACCGTTTGTGACAACAACAACGGCAATTGTGCGATGCATAATACCACGAAGATGCTCGCTGTGGAACATCAGAAGTATCCTTTCAAACCCAAGCCTTACGAAGTGGATGCCACGAACCCCTTTTACCGGTACGACCCGAACCAATGCGTGCTTTGCGGCCGCTGTGTGGAAGCCTGCCAGAACGTCGAGGTCAACGAGACCTTGTCCATTAACTGGGAGGATCCCAACCCGCGGGTTTTGTGGGACGGTGGCAAATCCATCGGCGAGTCGAGCTGTGTTTCGTGCGGTCATTGCGTGACGGTATGCCCCTGTAACGCGCTGATGGAAAAATCCATGCTGGGGGAGGCTGGTTATTTGAGCAGCATGCCCAAGCCCATGCTGAACGGCATGATTGATATCATCAAGGGCATTGAGCCGGACATGGGCTACGGGATGATCCTGAAAGTTTCCGAAGCCGAATCGGCCATGCGCGAATCGCGAACCCGCAAGACCAAGACGGTCTGCACCTATTGCGGCGTCGGTTGCAGCTTTGAGGTTTGGACCAAAGGCCGCCACATCCTCAAGGTCGAACCCACCATCGGCCCCACGAACGGAATTTCGACCTGCATCAAGGGAAAGTTTGGCTGGGATTTCGTGAATAGCAGCGACCGACTGACCACGCCTTTGATCCGGGAAGGCAACAAGTTCCGCGAAGCGAGCTGGGAGGAAGCTCTCACCCAGGCGGCAAGGCGCCTCGCCGAGATCAAGGCCAAAAATGGACCCGATGCGCTGGCATTCATTTCCTCCTCAAAATGCACCAATGAGGAGAGTTACCTCATGCAAAAGCTGGCGCGCGCGGTGATCGGCACGAACAATATGGACAATTGCTCTCGCTACTGCCAGGCGCCGGCCACCGAAGGCCTGTTCCGCACGGTGGGCTACGCCGGCGATTCCGGTTCCATCCGGGATATTGAGAACGCGGGTCTGGTCATAATTATTGGCGCAAATCCCGCGGAGGCGCATCCCGTCCTCGCTACCCGTGTCAAACAAGCGCACAAGTTGCGCGGTCAGAAGCTGATTGTGGCTGATTTGCGCAAGAATGAGATGGCGGAGCGCGCGGATCTCTTCTTCAGGCCGAAGCCGGGATCGGACATTGTCTGGATCTGCGCCATCACGCGCTACATCCTGGACCAGGGCCAGGCAAACAATGAATTTCTAAACAAATGGGTGAATGGACTGGACGAGTACCGAAAGAGTCTGGAGCCCTTCACAATGGAGTTTGCCGCGAAAACCTGCGGATTGGAAATCGCCCTGCTGAAGCAAGTGGCCCACATGATCGTGGAAGCCAAAGGCGTCTGCATTCTTTGGGCGATGGGCATCACTCAGCACAGCATGGGTTCAGATGGCTCCACTGCCATTTCGAATCTACTGCTCGTCACCGGAAATTATATGAGGACGGGCACGGGTGCCTATCCATTGCGGGGACATAACAATGTCCAGGGCGCAGGCGATCATGGGGCGCATCCGGTGATGCTACCGGGTTACCAACGCAGCGACGATCCCGTAGTGCGTGCCAAGTTTGAAGCTGCCTGGAAGGTCCATCTGCCCGCCACGAAGGGTTTGGACAATCACGAAATGATGGAAGCCATCCATGCCGGCAAACTCAAAGCGATGTATCTGTTCGGGGAGGAAATCGCCCTGGTGGACTCCAATTCCAACTATGTGCAGTCGGCTCTGTCCAAGCTCGATTTTTTTGTGATCCAGGACATTTTCTTCAGCAAGTCCTGCCAGTATGCCGATGTTATATTTCCTGGCTGCCCCAGCCTCGAAAAGGAGGGTACATTTACCAGCACCGAGCGGCGCATTCAAAGGCTTTACCAGGTACTTGAACCTTTCGCAGGCAGCCGGCCCGACTGGCGGATCATCCAGGCCGTGGCGAATCATCTGGGCGCAAATTGGAATTACGCACATCCTTCCGAGATTTACCGCGAGATTGCTTCGCTCTGCCCTTTGTTCGCCGGCGTGACTTATGAACGGTTGGAAGGCTTCAAATCCTTGCAATGGCCAGTCGCCGACGACGGTACCGACCAGCCATTGTTGTACACGAAGGAATTCGCGCTGCCCGGCGGCAAGGCAAGGTTGTTCCCAGTGGCTATGTCCGCTCCGACGGATCCGGCAAATGAAGAATTCGACCTTCATCTAAATAACGGGCGGATTCTCGAGCATTTTCACGAAGGAAACCTGACTTACCGCAACAAGGGAATCTCCGAGAAAGTGCCGGATGTCTTCCTGGAGATTTCACCCGAACTCGCCACGGAGCGGGGCCTCCAGAGTGGAAGCTGGGTCCAGCTCATCTCCCGCTATGGCAAGGTGCGCATCCGGGCGTTGGTGACTGACCGGGTAACTGGGAATGAACTCTACATGCCGATGAACTCCTCGGAGAGTGCGGTGAATCTGCTTACCAGCAACCATAGTGACAAGGCTACCCACACACCGGCCTATAAGGAAGCCTCAGTGCGGATGGAGGCATTGCCGGAAATCGGCGAGAGTCCGCTGCCACGCGTGAATTCCCGGTTCGGCCATCCGACACCACAAAATGGTTTGGAAATAGAGCGCAAATGGAAGCGGTCGGATTACCATCTGCCTGGAAGCCAGCCCACCGTATTTCACGCCACAAAAAAAAGCGCAAACGGCAGCTCGAAATCTGAGGCTCAACATTAATTTTTTTGCGACCGTCAAAACTTAACCCTCAACCAGGAAGAACATGGCTAAACCAATCGCTTTGGAATTGCCGGCCCGCGATCCGCGCGCAGAATTGCAAACCCGGCTTCAGAATGCGCCTGCGGAGCACGCGGAGGCCCTGCTGGCCGCGTATGAAGTGCTGCAAGGGCTGCACAATCGCGGCGTATTTGAACTGCTGCGCGGTGCCCTCGGTTCTAGCGACAAAGTGGTCGGGATAGTGGTCGAGACGGCGAACATGCCGGAATGCATCCGCGGAATTCGCAACGTCATGACTTTAACGAAAATTCTCGGCAGTATTGAACCGGAACTAGTTGAGGGATTCGCCCGTTCTCTTCCCGAAGCCATCGCTTACACAAAGGCGCACGAAGCGAAATCGCCCGGGCCGTTGAATATCTTGATGCAATTTATGCGAAAGGATTTCCGTCGTGGCTTGGTCCTGGTGAACTCCTTGCTCACAGCTTTCGGAAGAAACTTGCCCCACGAAAAGGTCGATAGCCCTCGTCTATCAGAATAGGTGATGGAACAACCGGGAATAATTCATTACGACATTCCAAGGATTGAGGTTTACGGCTGCAAGCTGCTTGCACCCGCTTTGGGTGGTAAATCCAAAGGCGTATTCATATTAAGATAGAGCGCTTGCTCCTCCGGTCTCACCTCATAAACGCGGGCTCTGGCTTGTTGCAGCAATAACTGCGCAACACTTTGAAGAGACACATCGCTGGAGTTGAGAGCGGCGCCCGCAGCGGCGGCAGCCTCAGCCGGATAAACCGCACAGAGAGGTTCAAGGCCACCGCCATTCAGCGGGATGACTCCTTTGCCAGGCTTGGCCAGCCCAAAAAGTTTCCGTAAATGGTTTGTTGTCATTTGTGGCAGGTCTATTGCCAGCACCAGCAGGTGCGAAGTCTTCAGCAGACACAGCCCTTCGGCCACACCACTCAGAGGCCCGCGCGAGGGCATTTTATCCGTCACAATCTCGGTTCCAATCGGGCACCACCTCAACCCGCTCTGGCCAGATACCCAGAGTGTCTCTGGTCGCAAGCCGCTGAGGACTCGAAGCTGCCGCTGCCACAGAGGCTCGCCTGCGATCATTAAAGTTGCCTTGTCCACGCGCATGCGGCGCGAACTGCCACCAGCGAGCAGCATGGTAGTCAATGTCATGGCGTGTTCGCCCGCAATGTGCCATCACTCAAAATTATGGCGCGCAGCCCACCCCTTCCTTTTAAGCAATCAGCCGCGCCGGGTGCAAAAGCCTGATCCATCCAATAACAGGGACGGCATTCTTCTGTGCCACAGAAACGCACGCCTTGCACCTGAAACTCCACGCCAATCAAATCATTTAAATCCACTCCAAACGTAATCACGTTGCGCCGAAAAACAGAAAGCGGTTTTCCCTTCGTGCCGAGTTCGTGACAAAGCACCACGTAGGTTTCCCAGGCAAAAAAAGTAATCTGGCCTTTGTAGGCCTCCTTGAAGTCGAAAAAACGGTCGCCTTGTATGCCGCGACCTGCTAAGCAATTTACCTCCGACACCTCGGTAATCGGGTTCTCCCCGGGCGGTTTGCCGTGATGACCGAGAAAATTGTGCCCCGCTGCTATGTAAAGTCGGCGAACTTCCATGCATTCAGTCCGGGTGGTTGTCTCAAGCGCTTCCATTATATCAATCTTATTACTCACTAACATTACTTAATAATAAAGCAAATCTGCCAACCCGGTCCCTGCCTCAATCGTTAAGCAACGCTTGTCACCAACCCGTAGAACGTCCACAAAACGGATTCCAGGCCGATAGTTCAGACCGGAGTGGAACAATTGCCTTGCATTCATCGGCCCTTGCTGGTGTCTCGTCAGTCTGGCAAAACATTCCTCACGGTATTCAGGACTTCCAGCAATGCAAAAGGCTTTGGAATGACTGCTGCTATTTGGAGCGGTGGATAGTCGCTCGCACGTCGCAAAGATAAAGAACCGGAAGCCACGATAACGGGCAGACCCAATCCCGCATTGCGAACGCGTTCGACAAGCTCCATGCCGGTGAGCCGGGGCATTTCGTTGTCAGTGACTAGCAAATCGTAGTGCCGGTGGACCAATATCTCCCATGCTTTTTCGCCGTCGAAAGCCATGTCGACAACAAAGCCATCGTCCTCGAGGGCAGCGGCTATGATTCCACAAAGAATCGGGTCGTCGTCCGTGACAAGAATTCGTCTCGCTTTGATTAATTCGCTCGGCATTGAAGTTTCCTCAATTCTTGAACCTTCATGCAACTGAACAGGACTTGAAGCATCAATTTTCATGCCGTGGTTCGTATTGGAAGGCAGGCAGGATAAACTTGTTTGTTGGACTCCGAAAGGGTGATCGTGGCAGGCGCGGAATTATTTCATACGAAACCTCCACGTTGCCGGCGCTACCGTCGTCTTTAAAGACGATCCGGATTTTTTTTGACCCTTCACTGGCTTGAATCGTCTGCTTTCTCAGATCGCCGCACCCAAAAGACCAGACGTAATGTAAATTTTTCATTAGGTGAGCTATTGCATCTCCAATGCCAAGCACTGATGCGGCCACCTCCTTTCCGCCCATCAATCACTCCGGCAGGATTTTAGGGCGAATTAGGTTGCCTAAAAGGCTCTTACCCAAATCTCCCCGCCCTACTCCCGGTGACGTGATTTCGACATCGCGTC